>ENA-UOOM01000003-UOOM01000003.1-fermentation-metagenome-genome-assembly--contig:-NODE-3-length-428561-cov-291.668903_pt1:402500-428561 | contig 428561 bp, 425 predicted proteins | sample MGYA00245781_ERZ724031 | MGnify/ENA primary metagenome ERZ724031 (study PRJEB28704, sample SAMN03018317) | fermentation metagenome | biome: anthropogenic terrestrial biome; feature...
GAAAATTATCTGGGACAAGGTTCTATTATGTCTACATGAGAGTAAACAAGACGATATAATTACTTCATAGGATCTGGGGTTGATTTATGACTGTATGAAGAGCCAGAAAGTTTAAAAAAAGATTCTCATCTAATGTTAAAACCAAATTCCACTGAATGGTGAAGTATAAAATATAATGAAAGAGTCCTTGAATAAAAGGAGCAATAAAATGAGTAGTACAGCTCTTGTAAAAGATTATATGACTAAAAAGGTTATAACGGTTACCCCAGACACCCCTGCAGGGGAGGTTTTGGAATTGATGCAGCTAACTGGTCACGATGGATTCCCGGTTAAAACAAATGGGGAAGTCATTGGAATGGTAACTGCCTTTGATTTACTTTTAAAACCCTGGGCAGATTATGTGGAGGGGATAATGACTACAGATATAGTAGTAGCGGATAAAGAAATGTCTATAAACGACGCCGCCCGGGTTATGTTCCGGATGGGGATATCAAGGATGCCGGTGATGAATAAGGAAGGTAAATTAGTGGGTATAATTACCAACACCGACATTGTAAGGTCACACATTGAAAGATCAACCCCCACCAAGGTTAAATATTTCAAGCAGACATTAGAACAGTTATATGGTATAGATACCAAACTGGAGAGAATGAAAATAAATATAAAAAAACTTCGACCCACACAGAATAAAATCTTTGCCGATGAACTTCAGGGCAGGACCTACGAGATTGAAAGGGGCCTGGCCGAGCCCACCATTGTAGTTAAAGTGGGTGGTAGATATGTGCTGGTAGACGGCCACCACCGGACTGTTGCAGCCCTTAAATTGGGCCATGAAGATATTGATTCATATGTAATTGATATACCTGATGATATAAAATTGGGAATAGAAAAAACAGCAGATAAAGAGGGTATTTATACCTATGATGATATTGAAGTTATCGACGATGCACAACATCCTTTAATTGCCATAACTGGTGCATTAAAGAAAGAATGGAAGAAAAATGAATGATAAAATTATAAGGCAAGTTTACCAAGTGTTGGAGGACAGACGGGATAACCCCATAGATTCCTATACCTCCAATCTAATGAAGGACGATGAAAAACTGGCCGAAGATAAGATCCTGGAAAAAATAGGGGAAGAAACAGCCGAAGTTATTATCGCGGCTAAAAATGATGAAAGATTGGTTCTGGAAACAGTTGATCTAATCTTCCACCTATTAATGCTCCTTGCATATAAAGATGTAGAGATAGATGCTTTATTTGATGAGTTTAACAGAAGAAGAGGGCGTTAATTAATTTTTAATATTTTTTTAAAGATAAAAAAGTCAAATTATTTATTTATATTCTCCATGAACCGTTCCTTTATTTCTTCTGGTTCCATATCTATTACCGGGACATCTGCATTTCCCTGTTCAACCTTAACATGAACAAAAACAGGGCCCTCAGCCTTTAAGACGTGAGTTAAATCTAAATTTTCCTTGAATTGGAAGGTATTTTTAAATCCAACAGCCTCTGCAATCAGAGATAAATTTACAGTACTGGCGTAGGTGCACTGTGATCCGGTTGAGCCGTAACACTCGTTATCCAGTAGTATCAGGATGAAATTCTTGGGGTCCTGGCTGTAGATGGTGACCAGACTGCCAAGATTCATTAGAAGTGATCCATCCCCATCCAGGGCCACAACTTTTCTTTCCTGGGCTAGGGCTAATCCCAAACCTATAGAAGAGGACATTCCCATGGATCCTAACATGTAAAAGTGGGTGGGTGAATCTTTTACTGCGTACAGTTCCCTGGATGGGAATCCTATGTTGCAGATTGCCAATTCGTCCTTTAGCTGCTCGGCGATCCGTTTAATTGCGTCGATTCTCTTCATTTTCTTAGTTTTTCCCTGTAAAAGTTTGATTAAATGATTAAATTTACCAGAACCCAATTTCAAGCAACATGGCTACTGGGGAACCGCCCATCTCTGAAAGCAACCACGCTCCAGATAGGACTTTACAGGCATCATCGGGAGTTTCCGGTAGGAAATAAGCGATTTCTAGTGCATCCAGCACGCCAGGAGTGGCTTCTCCCATTGGGATCTGTGCGCTCATAAATTCCCCTTCTGTCCCTCGATGACTCAGTATCATTATAATGGGTATTTGATAGAGTTTAAATAATGAAGCCAGGACATTTACTGAATTTCCAAGTCCGGAGTTCTGCATTAAGATTGCTGTTTTCTTACCTCCCAGGTATGCTCCAGCACAGATTCCAAATCCTTCCTCTTCCCGTGTAACCGGGACATGAATGATGTCGGGGTCGCAGTCCACCATTTCAATTATCTTACCCAGGTTTATACAGGGTAGACTGACCACGAAGTTTATGCCTGCTTTTTTCAGCCCCTGAAAAACTGCTTTGCTACTGTCCATTTTAAACATTTCGTTTTAATTAATTACCTACTATTTTTAATAGTCTATTCTAATAAACTTGAGTATTCCGAGAGGATGATATTTGAATATTTGCTCCAGCAATTGGCATATTCTAGTTCAGTTAATGGTGTTTTCTCAAGATATCGGGATACAATCTGATTTAATAAAGTTTGAATAAGTTTTGACATTTAACTGGGGATAAAGAGAATAAGAATTGAATAGATTGATATATACAAGATTAATAAAAAAAAGAAGGGTTTAAGTAATTATATCATCTAAACGGTCTTCTTTTATACCATTTTTAATCTCACGAGCCATTCTACGGCCCATGCTTAATGGTTCTCCATGGTACAAGTAGCTGTATGGTGAACCGTTCATGAAGGTGTTTGTTCCGCCGTCTGACCGGGCGCTCATCTCAAACACCACAACTTCCAAGTCGTCATTTACCAGAGTCTGCATACAGAAGGGACCGTTAAATCCTGGTGGTACCAGTCCTTTCGCTGCATCTGTTATCTGGTCTCCTATATCAAATACCTGTGTAAGCAAAGATTCCCTCATAACTGTGGGATGGTTACCGGTTATAACGTAAGATGGGTCTACACTTAAATCCAGCTGGTCTTTAGCTGGTACCCTGGTTAAACCATCGATGGTTGATTCGTATCTACTGTCCATTCCCATAAGTTCTGATTCATCATTTAGTCCAGAGAAGAAGTAATGAATACAGTAGTTACATCCCAGAACATATTCTTCAATGTGTACTCCTTTTATATCCTCTTCTTCGATCCATTTCCTCTCCATCATGGTTTCAATTTTTTGATGGTATTCTTCGGTTGAAGTGGCAACGAAGTATCCTCTTCCTCCTCTGGCTCCAGGGAACTTTACCATCACTGTACCGTCAATTTTTGAAGGATCTGTAATTTTTTTTGGGATTCTGATTCCTGCATCCAACATCATCTTTCTTTCAAGGTCCCTTTCTGCTTCCCACCTTAATATATCTCTGTTTCCGAACATGGGAACGTTGAAGATTGTTTCTATATTATCCAGCCCTGCATAGGCTACAAAAGACCCGTGTGGGAATACAATACTGTTTAAATCCTTTAACTGTTCTTGTACCTCGTCATTTACTATGTCACTGAATTTATCCACTATTATAAATTCATCACATACACCGAACCTTTTATATGGAGTTTCTCTTCCTTTTTCACAGACTACAGCTGTTTTAAATCCCTCTGCTTTAGCTCCGTGAAACATGTGCAGTGATGAATGACTTCCTAATGTGGCGATTGTTATATCTTCCTTGTTGTAACCATCTAAGATGTCAGTAATTTCCTGCCTGTTTATTTTACTCATTTTTAATTCCTCCCAGTCTAACTGTTGATGAATTTGACCTTAAATTAAAATGACCATTCTTAATTGTTATTTTTTTCGTCTTGGATTTCTGCCTAATTAAAAGATTTACAAGTACCAACTATTTATCTCCAGGGATTATAAAAAAAATGGATTAAAAAATGTTCAATTTTTTTTGAAATTCAAAAGTAGTTTTTTAAAAATTGCAGGTTCTCAAAAGAGTAGATACTATCTAAATAACGATTAATAGATTTTAGAGATATTTCTCCAAATCAAAATCTAAATCCTCAGATATTTTTTTCAATTCTTGTGCAAGTGTTTCATCCACGTTTATACCTTTTTCCATATTTCTTTTAATGTTACGTACTTCCATATCTCCGGGGATGAAAACATCACCCGACTCTTTAATTTCCAGTACGAAATTATCAACTTCATTCTTGAACTCTTCTAAATCACCGAATACTGTGGGGTCGATTGCAAAGTACAGGTCACCTTTGGTGCAGATTTTCCTAGAATTAGCTGTTCCTGTAACTTTTGAACCAGTTGCAGCCCTGACCAGGGGGCCGGCAATTATTTCAATCATGAATGACAGGGCATAACCTTTATGCGCTCCGAAGGGCAGTATAGATCCTTTAAGTGCTTCCTGGGGGTCTATGGTGGGGTTTCCCTCTGAGTCCAGTGCAACGTTATCTGGTATCTTTTCTCCTTTACGCATGGCTTCCAGGAGTTTGCCCCTGGCTGTGGCTGATGTGGCCATATCCACAGACACGTAATTCTTGTTGGAAGGTATTCCAATGGCAATGGGGTTGGTACCTATAATGGGCTTCTTCCCACCTATGGGTGCTACAGCTGGTTCGGTATTAGCAAGCACCACACCAATCATATCCTGCATTAATGCCATATCAGAGTAGTATCCAGCTACACCAAAGTGGTTGGAGTCATGTACACCCACCATTCCAACACCGTTCTCTGATGCTTTATCCATGGCTAATTCCATGGCATAGTAGGCTACTACATGTCCAAATCGGTGGTTACCATTTATAAGTGCGGTTGATACAGTTTCATTTTCAATCTCAATATCAGTGTCAATTTTTATGTTCCCACTATTAAGGCCAATTATGTACTGTGGAAATCTTCCCAGCCCATGGGATGTAAATCCTTTTAAGTCAGCATCTATTGTAACATCAGTGACTATTTCAGCGTCCTCTAATATCACGCCCTTTCTTTCAAGTATTTCTGTGAGTATCGATCTTTCCTGTTCTATGGTTAATTTCATATTAAATCACCAAAAAGTATGTTTAAATTATTATTTTATATGCTTGGTTAAATCTTGATGAATATTTTCAAACTCGTAATTAAATCTTAAAGAAGATATCTAATTTTTTATGGTTAAATATCAATCAAAGTATCTTCTAAAGTCATTAGAGTAACCGTCTCGGGTTTACCTGTAACATTCCCTATTATATGGGCCTGGTCATGCTTTTTTATAATATTTAAAGCGTTCTGGCTGTCCTCTTCTGGAACAATCACCACCATACCAATGCCCATATTAAATACTCGATACATCTCCTCCAGTGGTACTCCTAATGAAAAAATGGACTCGAATACTGGATTCGGCTGGGGTAAGTCATCAATATAGTAACCCACATCCTGATTCAATCTTTTGAGGTTGTTGAATCCACCACCAGTTATATGGGCTAAACCGTGGACTGTAACATCACTTTTTAAAAGTTCCATAATCGGTTTGACGTATATCCTGGTTGGTCTAAGTAACTCTTCTCCAACAGTTTTCTGGGGGAATCCTGGTAATTCATCGTCCACATTCAAACCAGCATCCTGGAAGAATACCTTACGAGCCAGGCTTAAACCATTACTATGAATTCCACTGGAACAAATTCCTATAAGGATGTTTCCTTCCATGATATTTTCGCCAGTAACTATATCATCTATATCTACTATTCCAATGCCAGTTCCAGCAAGATCGAAGTTGTTCACAATCTCTGGCAGTGAAGCGGTTTCCCCGCCTATCATGGCTATTTCTGCTTGTTCAGCACCATCTGCCAGACCTTTACCTATCTGGGCTGCTATATCTGGGTTGGGTTTTTCTACGGCTAGATAATCAACCATGGCCAGGGGTTCAGCTCCAACACAGAGTATATCATTAACCACCATGGCTACACAATCGATACCTACTGTATCGTATTTATCCAATAGTTCTGCAACTAAGATCTTACTTCCCACTCCATCGGTACTCATGGCAATTGCTTTATCTCCTAGGCGAAGAAGTGCTGCAAAATGGCCGGATTCTGTTATCACGTCCCTGAATTTGAGGGTTTCTTTAAGGTTTGAGGTTAAAGCAGATATGGTAACCTCTTCTAAGTTGATGTCTACCCCGGATTCTTTATAAGTTGTCATTAAAATCACCGATTTATTGATTGAGTATGGTTTTATAATTAAAATTCGGATTTAAAAAGATTACTCTAATATAGCCTATTGAATTTTAACCTAATAAAACTTGTTCATTTTTTGTTGAAATTAATATTCCAAGTGTAAAGCTGGAGTGTAAAGTCAATAAAAAAAAGGAGAATCAAAAGGGAGATTTACAGTAAAAAAAGGATTAAAAGATTTTAAAAGATTTTTAAAAAGAGAAAATTAATTAAAAAAATTAAATGGAGAAAGAAATTATATGGAGAAAAGATTTTTACTGGATCCGAACAGTTTCTAAATTCATCGGAGTCTTGGTTTCAATTTTAAACTGACGATAGAGAGCGGATGCAAGGTCCAGTGTTTTGTAGTTATCTCCGTGGCAGATGAGAATTTTTTCTGGTTTTGGCGACATGCGCCTTATGTAGTCTACCAGTTGTTTTCGGTCAGAATGGCCGCTGAATCCTTCTATGGTTTTTATCTCCATTTTCACATTGTAAACGTTGGTTTTACCCTCTTCTTTAAGGGGTATTTCCTTCCAGCCCTTCTGTAATCTTCGACCCAGTGAACCTTCGGCCTGGTATCCTACGAAGACCAGTGAGTTCCTTTTATCTCCACATAACCATTTGAAGTACTCCACTGAGTTTCCTCCAGTGAGCATTCCAGAGGTGGAGAGAATTATGGCGGGGTCTCCTTCTACGATGTCCCTTCTTTCTTCCATTCCATTTACTTTGTTAAAAACATCGGAGATAAAGGGGTTTCTACCCATGTGGAATATCTGATCCCTTAAATCTTTACTGAGATATTCCGGTCGGGCGGTGTGAATGGCAGTTGCCTCCCAGATCATACCGTCGATGTATATTGGTACTTCGTTGATTATTCCGTGCCGTATATATTCGTCCAGAACTATCATCAGTTCCTGGGCTCTTCCAACAGCAAAGACAGGTATGAGTATTTTACCACCACGTTCCAGAGTACGGTAGATGGTTTTTATCAACTCCTTTTCTGCCTCGTTTCGTGAGGGCTGGACATCTTCATGTCCACCGTATGTACTTTCCATTACCAGGGATTCTATACGAGGGAATTTAGACACTGCAGGTTCTAAAAGCCTGCTTCTTTCGAATTTAAAGTCACCTGTGTAGACGAAGTTATGCTGGCCGTCACCGATGTGCATATGGGTGATGGCAGAACCAAGAATATGCCCTGCGTTGTGTAAGGTTAACCGAATATCAGGGGCTATATCAGTTACTTCACCATAATCAAGAGTTATTGTATGTTTAATGCTCTTTTTAACGTGTTTAACATTGAATGGTAGTGGATTGTCTTCCCTGTGGGCTATGTCAATATGGTCAAGCTGTAACAATGTCATCAAATCTCTGGTGGGTGTGGTACAGTATACAGGACCTTCATAGCCATAATGGTAAAGGTAGGGTAAGAATCCGCAGTGATCTAAGTGAGCGTGTGAAATTATCACTGCATCCAAATTGTCCAGGCTGAATTCTGGAACGTTGAGGTAAGGGTATGAGCTTTTATCATCGGCACCGGCCACGTTTACACCGCAGTCCAGGAGTATCTTGCTGTTGGTGGTCTGTAAAAATAATGAGGATCTTCCCACCTCTCTGAAACCTCCCAGTGAAGTTAATCTGGTCCACTCATTTTCATGGGTCATTGGGCGGTGGATACGATTACCTAAATCCTGTAAGATTTTTTTACGTTCTTTACTGTTTTTCCTTAAGGTTCTCCTGATCCTCTGTATAATTTCAGAGGCTATAGGTGGTGTTCTTAGTATTTTTGGTGCCCAACCTATTTTTTTAACAATTTCTCTTGAAGTAGTACCGTATTTTCCTATGACCAGCCCTGGTTTTCTGGCTTCAATTATAACCTCACAGGTTACCTCGTCGAAGGAAATATTGGTGATTTTTGCTTCATCCGGCACTATTTCATGGATTTTACGAATGGCAATTTCTGGTTCCGTCAGGACGGAACGATCTGAACGGATGATTATCCGCTTCCGTATATCCTTAGCCAGATCCCTGATTAAGTCACCATTTTCAGTTATTATCTCCGGATTCTTGGTATAAATAACCACTTCCGGACCTTCAAACTCTACTTTGGCTACTTGCACTCTTGTGGGTAATCTTTGTACTATTATGTTTTTAATTTCTTGAATCTCTGAACCCATTCCATCACATCTTAAAAATGAGAAATTTGAATTATGCTAAGTTTTTTAATTTTTAAAACTCAGGATTTGAATAATAATTTAAAAAAAATTAAATAGATAAGGTTTTAATTTAGTTTATTTCTTTGATTTTCCTTCCTACTTCTTCATCTGGAAGTTTTATGAAACCTTCTTCTTTAGTGATAGTTGCTACACGGATACCATTACCGGAGAATGCATCTCTCTCCATTGCTGCCTTTATACCCCTTATAGCTAAGTCTACCCCTTCTTCTACGTATATGTCTTCACTGTATCTGTCTTCTAGGACACCGTAGGTCACCATGGATCCAGAACCTGTGGAAATCATCAAATCTTTAATTACGCCTCCAGCAGGGTCTAAAGAAAATATTGATGGTCCTTTATTGTCAACTCCTCCAAGGAGTGTTTGTACATACAATGGGTTTGATCGTAATATGTTAGAAGTTAAGGTTGCCAAGGATTCAACGCTAATTTCTTCGTCATTTCTAAGTCTATAAAGAGCTGATTCAGCGGTTATGAATTTTATCAGTGTTTGCGCGTGGGAAACAGAACCGGCAATGGTAGCTCCTATGTGTTCATCTATCCTGAAGATCTTATCTGCCACTTTGTGAGCAATAAGGTTACCCATGGTTGCTCTTCTTTCGGTTGCAAAAACTACTCCGTCTTTGCAGGTTAAACCAAGGGTAGTTGTGCCTTTTAAATGGTCTTTATCGTTCATAAATACACCTCGAAAATAAAATAATTAGTAAAAAAATAGTTTCAATGTTTACTGGATTATAATCTTGAGTTCCTAATATATAAATATTTACATGAATATAATTTTAGAAAGTTTTTAATGGTTTTAAACTTCTCAAGGCCTATTTTGACTTGGATACTTATAAAGGTATCTTTACTTAATTTGTGCCAAAAACTATAAACTCCGATTTAAAAAATGGTTTATCTCAATGATTATTAATGTCATCTAATTTTTTCTCTTGGAAAATAGACGTTTTACGTCTTTAAGGCTGATGTTTGATTTTATCTCATCATTGACCATGGCACAGGGGGCCAGGGCACAGCAACCCAAACACCCCACTGATTCCAGTGAATATTCCATATCGAAGGTTACATCTCCTTCTTTAACTCCTAAATGTCTTTCAATACCTTCTATTATCTTATCTGCGCCGCTTACATGGCAGGCAGTTCCTTTACACACCATGACGTGAGTACGGCCCTTGGGAGTAAATCTGAACTGGGAATAAAAGGTTGCTACACCAAAAACTTCGCTCTTGGACACCCCTACAAAACGAGATACTTCCTGCATCATTTCTCCTGGTAAATAACCATATTTTATTTGGATATCCTGGAGGAGAGGTATAATATCCGATTTTTTTCCTTTATAAGTTGATTTTATTTCTTCAAAATCTTCATGCATCTATAATGCTCCTAAAATTAAATTAGAAATGTAATATAATCAATTTATGATTTTGCAATATAAAATATTCAATTAATAATTTTCTATCAATTAATAATTTTATAATTTAAATCATTCCATGGATGTTTTTACTATTTAAAAATTTCAAATAATTATATTTAACTACATTTTCCAACTCATATATAAACATGAAAGGGAAGGTAATAGGAGACATCCTCGTAGTTAAAAAGGACATGGAAAATCCAGAAACATTATTGGATCTACCTGGAGTAAACCGGGTGGTTAAATTAGGCAAGATCAAGGGATTTAAGCGAGAGCCCGAAGTGAAAGTGCTAATTGGTGAAGGTACTGAAACAATTCACCGGGAAAATCACTGTCTTTTCAAGCTGGATGTATCCAAGATAATGTGGTCCAAGGGAAACACCACGGAGAGAAAAAGAATTGCAGAACTGGTAGAAGCTGATGAAACTGTGGTAGATTTATTTGCAGGTATAGGCTATTTTTCCATCCCTATTGCAGTTCATTCCCCGGTAAAAAAAGTTTATTCAATTGAAATAAATCCAACTGCTTATCATTATTTGGAAGAAAATATCCGATTAAATAAGGTAACAGAAAAGATAAAATCAATTCATGGGGACTGTAGAGAAGTTGCCCCTAAGGGAGTCGCAGATCGGGTATTAATGGGTTATATTGGTTATACACATCGCTATCTTGACTTTGCCATTGGTGCATTAAAAGAAGAGGGTGGAATAATTCATTACCACGAATCTGTTCCTGATAAACTCAAATTTATAAGACCAGTAGAGCGAATTAAAAAAGCAGCAGAAGGCCGGCAGGTTGAAGTATTAAATAAAAAAATCATAAAAACGTATTCGCCGGGAGTATTTCATGTAGTGGTGGATGCTAAGATAGTTTAAATAAATTTTTTTAAATTTTATATCGACCTATAATTTTGATAAAGAATAATACTATAGATATTTGGTTATAAAACTCATATAATTAAGGAGTCATAAATTAATATTTGGTTTATAAAATATTTGGTTTATAAAATTCAATTAAATTTTAATCAATCAATATTTGCCATGAATTAATCAATCTTCATTGAATAATATTCTTCTTAATATTCATGAGTGTCTTTGTTAAAAAGAATGGGGGGATTTTTTGACAGCTGTTGTCTATACAGATGAATATAAGGAGCACGACACCGGAATGCATGTGGAAAACCAGGGCAGAGTTAAGGCTATAATGCACGTCCTCACACAGAGCGATTTAATTGGTAAGGAGAATATTTATCAGCCGGAACAAGCTACCGAAGAGGATATACTTAGAGTTCATACCAGTGAATATGTTGAATATATCCGTAAATTCTGCCAGAAAGGCGGAGGGAATATAGATTTTGATACTGTAGCATCAGCAGGATCATATGAAACTGCTAAATTAGCAGTTGGAGGTGCTATAAAGGCGGCTGAACTGGTTTTAGATGGGCATGATAGTGCTTATTCTGTTGGAAGGCCTCCAGGACATCATGCCACCCGTGACAGGGCCATGGGATTTTGTATCTTCAATAATCTGGCCATCACATTGGAATATTTGAGGGAAATAAAAAAAATCAAACGTTTCCTGATATTTGATTTTGATGTCCATTATGGAAATGGAACGGCAGAAATATTCTATGAAGATCCCGATGTAATGTATATTTCCATCCACCAGGAACCCCGGACATTATTTCCAGGGATAGGAAATATAAATAATATGGGAAATGAAGAAGGAGAGGGCATGAATTTATGCATACCAATGCCCCGTGCATCAAATGGTCATGATTATAGATACATCCTCGAGAAAATACTACAAACAGTTGCTTTAAGTTTTGCCCCTGAATTTTATCTGGTGGATGTGGGTTTCGATGGGCATCGTGATGACCCGCTTTCAGGCATCCTCCTGGATGATGAGTTTTTTAAGTGGATAGGTGTGGAGATGATGGATTTGGCCCAATCCTTAACCCTGATACTTGAAGGTGGATATGATTTGGATACTCTGGCTAGCTGTAATGTGGAATTAATCCATGGGCTCGAAAATTATAAAACTTTGAAAGAAGAATATGAGCATAATAAGGAAAGCATAGACCGCACCCAAGTACACCAGGAAACCCGTGTGATTTATGAATGTCTCAAGGAAATCTTCTCCCCTTACTTCGATATATAAATTTAAATGCAATATATACGTATTAATCGGTGATAAAATGGATAAAATCCGTTACAAACAGGCCCAGAAGCTTATAAATGAAGCAGGAAAATTTACAGGAAATAGAGAAGTTTTAAAAAAGCCTCAGGAAGGTATAATTGATAGCAAACTATTTGGTGAGATTTTAAATGATATGATGGATTTAGAGGACTATATTCTTGAAAGTAGGCCCACACATTACCTTAAAAAGGAAAAGGCCCAGGAGTTCTGCCAGCAGATTATCACCATCAGGGGGCAGCTGGATGTCTTACTTGGCGACTTTGGAGTCCTGGAAAAACCAGATGTAGAAGGGGAAATCAAGACGTTATCGGATAAATACTTAATATTAATCCCTAAGAGTAATTTTAAAAAGGTATTAACCAAATTCACCGTGGATCCTCAAAAGATAGTGGTTACAGGGGTGCCGCTGGAAATCGAAGACATGAAGAAGTTAAACCCCCACCTACCAGATGCCGCACTAAAATCTATTGAAAAGAAGATATCTCATGTTAAAAACGATATCAATAGGAAAATGGGGCAGTTTAACCTGGAAAATGTCCTGGTAATGGTGGAGGAAGATGATTCTGGTGAAATACTTGCTGAGAGGGCCAGAGAATTATACAATGCCAAAACTGTATCCTTAGGAAGTTTGAAAGATTTAACCTCCGATGAATTTTTGAAAATCTTATCAGGACTTTAATATGAGTTAAAATCCGATTAACTGGTTTATATGGATAATTTTACATTCTTGAAAAAAGATTAAAAAATTTCTTTAGTGAACTTAAATAACAAGTATTATATATTGTGAGAATAGAATTGACAATCTATATTATCCTTGTTAATTAATTATTAGGATATGATGCAATGGCACTTGAAAAATCAAAAAAGCATGAATTGCCTTTATTTTTTTATGAAATTTTTTCTAGACTAAGTTTTAATCAGAATTAGATTTTTTCGTAGATTTACCATGTGGTGAAAATTATGGACCGAACATGTTTTCCTGACACCCAGGATAATACGCCTTCAATACCTGTACATTTAACTCGCGTAGGAGTTACAGGTGTAAAAAAGCTCTTAGAAATTGAAAGAATTGGAAAAAGACCGATAGTACTCATCCCTACATTCGATGCATTCGTTGATTTGCCCAGCACCAAGAGGGGCATACACATGTCACGGAACCCCGAAGCTATCAGTGAAGTTTTGGAAGAAGTGCTTGAGGAAGAATCAGCTGTTGAAATTGAAAATTTATGTGCTGAAATTGTTAATCGTCTTTTAACAAAACATATGTATGCAAAAAATGCAGAGGTACGCATGGAAACCGATTTCATCATCATGAAGGAGTCTCCAGTAACACGGCACAACACACAAGAGACGACCAAGGTAATGGCCGATGCAAGCGGTGTGCGCAATGGTGATGATGTGACTATAAGAAAGATGATCGGAGCAGAGGTAATAGGAATGACAGTCTGCCCATGTGCACAGGAAACAACACGCGAATCAACAAAACAGGAATTATTAGAATTCCTGGATGAAGAAACAACCCAGAAAGTCCTGGATAAAGTCCCCTTTGCCTCACACAACCAGAGGGGTAAGGGCATGATCATGATTGAAGTTCCTGAACAGAACGTAATTCGCGGTGAAGACTTAATCAGTATAATCGAAGACTCTATGAGCTCTCCAGTTTGTGAACTGCTTAAGAGAGTGGATGAAAACGCGGTGGTGGTTAAGGCGCACCAGAACCCTAAATTTGTTGAAGATTGTGTGCGGACCATGATACATAAGATCGTTAATAAATATTCCTACCTGCCAGATGATACTATGGTAACGGTGAGGCAGATAAACGAAGAAAGTATTCATCGTCATAACGCATTTGCAGAAAAAGTAGCCACCCTTGCTGATCTTAAAAAAGAGATAATCAAGGAGATGAATAGATGAAGATTCATGAGGTTGCCGGTAATATAATGCACAAGATGGATGCTTTCAAGGGTTCAAGGCAAGCAATGGACACGCCACAAATGCTCATTGTCCGGGGAATGTCCCGGAAGGAAATGGAAGCTGAAGATTTGAAAAAAATAATCAATGATATTTTTGATGAAATTGAGGCGCGAACCATTGACGTATTTTCTGAGGAAGCCAAGGGCGTACTAGGTGTGATGGATGAAAATATCAGGGATCAGGTGGAAATACAGGGAGAAACTGATATTTACGGAATATACAGACTTAAAGAATCCTTTGAAGCCATGAACTGTCACACTGAGTATGCATTGGGTTTACTTGATAATTTTGCCATTTTCATGGTTTTAGGGATGGATAAAAGTGGATTCGGACCTAAATTCGTTGAATTGGTGGTTGTGGATCTGAAAATTTAAAACCTAACCTGTAAATAGAAACAATTTTTGCACTGTTGAATTTTTTTCATCTCATAAAAAAATTATAGAAAAGGAAAAATGGAATGTCTGAACTTTCAAAAAATGATATAGTAGACTACATGAATTCTGGGTACAAGGAAATTACATCCTTAATGGATGAGTTAAATTCACTTAAAGATCCCCAAATAACTTATTCTAAGAATATTTTTCTTCCCATCACCAATATCTGTAGAAATGAGTGTGGATACTGTATCTACCGCAGAAGCCCAGAAAGCTTCGACGCTACAATTCTCATGGAATCAGATGAAGTACTGGCCATGTTGATGGAAGCAAATAAGTATTCCTGCCATGAAGCTCTTTTTACCTTTGGAGAAGGGGCAGATGAGTTTTTTGAGGTAAGGCAGGCCCTGGATAAGCAGGGTTACAGTAGTATGGTGGATTATTTATACCACCTATGCAGTGAGACGCTTGATAAAACAAACCTGTTACCCCATAGTAACCCGGGAATACTTAAGAAGAAAGATTTAAAACTTTTAGGGGAAGTAAACGCTTCCATGGGCTTGATGCTTGAAAATTCCAGCTCCAGGTTGATGGAGACCACTGTACATTCAAAAAGCCCTGGTAAAGATCCAAAGTTGAGACTTAAAACCATAGAAGATGCGGGTAAACTTAAGATACCCTTCACCACCGGCTTATTGATTGGTGTTGGAGAGACGGTTGAAGAAAGGGTAGATTCATTATTGGAAATCAAGAAACTCCATGATAAGTACGGGCATATACAGGAGATCATCATCCAGAACTTCAAACCGAAACCAGGCATTCCCATGGAAAATCAACTAGAACCTTCCCTCATGGAGATGATTAAGGTGGTGGCTGTTACAAAACTGCTATTCCCTCATGTCAGTGTCCAAGTACCGCCTAATCTAAATATAGACAGTGCCCAGATGTTTTTACTTGCTGGTGCAGATGATTGGGGTGGTGTTTCTCCAGTTACTGGGGATTATGTTAATCCTGAGGCACCTTGGCCAGAATTAAGTAAGTTAAAATCCCTTACTGAGGAGCTAGGCTTCAAGCTCGTAGAAAGGCTTCCAGTTTATCCAAAATATATTACCCATGAATTCTTAAGTGAGAGGATAATTGAAAAAATAAGTTCTATTGGTTTGTAGGATCCTCCATGGGTTAAAATCTGTTAAAAATAAAACATGCTCATTTCAGTTTAAATACTTTAAAGCATATTTATATCATTTAAATCTTCTTTTACAATGTTTAAAACTGTTTGTGTATAGGTTCTCTGGACATCTGTTTCCTTAAGCAGGGATTTTATGAAACTGTCCAGTTCTTTAGTGTCTTTGAATCTGGCGATGATTATGGCGTCGAATTCTCCAGTTACATCGTACATGCATAATACGTTTTTATGGTAGGAAGTTCTATCTTCCCAGTTTTTCAGTACTCCGCCTTTGACCTTCACCCCGATTACAGTAGTCATGGAGTAACCCAGTTTTTCATGATCTATTACCAGGGAGAATCGCTTTATGGCTCCGGTTTTCATGAGTTTTTCAATTCGATTATGGACGGTTCCAACAGATATGTTAAGTTGTTTGGCAATGCTCCTATATGATTTTCTACCATCTTCATGGAATATCTGAATCATCTTCTGGTCAATGTCATCGATGATATTTTTACTTTTTTCTTCATTTTCAACCGTCTCCGTTTTCATACCCTCTCACCTCTTATTGAACAATGTTTATTTTAATGATTTTTCTTACGTAAATAATTATACATTTAACTTTTAACTATGGGAATAATTTAAATACAACTTTGTATTTACAGTATTTTGTGATTGTTATGAGTTTAAATGATGAAGCTATCAAAATGAGATATATTGCACTGGTAAAGAAGGGTGTAATTGTAGATGATGAATGTAAATCCTACACTAACAAGATGGATATAGATTCATGTGTCAGAAGAAAAGTCGAAGAATTTGAAGATAGTTTTGTTCCTGGTACGGTTTTATTGAGTAACAAAGCCAGCTATAAGTTACGAGTAGAATATCCCATGGAATAATCATTTAATCAACATTAACAGCCCTAATTTATTCATTGTTGATATTATTTGTTAGTTTTCATTTACAATCCAATTCTTTCTATATTACACTTCTTTTATTCTAAATATTCACTGAATAATTTTATATATCAAATAATTTTTTTTATAATTTCATACAATTTTTATAATTTCATACAATTTTTATAATATTTATACAATTTTTTTTTAATTTCAGATAATTTTCACCATCAAAAATCAAATTATCGCTAAAATTCCCGCATTAGTAATGCTATATTTTTCAAAAAACTTCGATCTTTTCACCAGTCCCATTTCAATCAAACCATTCAAGTGTTTATACACCATTGCCCGTGATATACCTACTTTTTCCTTTATTTCAACCGCAGTTAAATCGTCTTTATATAAGGATTTCATGATCTTCAGTTTACTCTTGGAGATGTCCAGTTTAAGTCGGGGTATTCTGATGACTTTTTCCTGGTAACAGGTAAATATGCCATCAACCCCATTTTTATTGGCCACGAAACTTATTAAAGAACCTAACCCTCCATTACTTGATGCAACAAATACTTCACCATGTTTTTTAGCGCCTTCAATCACTTCTGATATTATTTCACAGGCTTCTTTTGGATCCTCAGTTTCAATTAAAATATCCCCACCCTTCAGGAATGAGTTGATTTCTGTTTTATGATATTTTTCACCATGTAAACTTATTATCCCATCTGCTTGTATTTTAACCGAGGCATCGAATAGACATTTACCCCTTAAATCACTGATTAAGGTCCTCATGATTGGATCACCTAACTTCTTGTCTCACTTCAATATATAATTGTATACATTGAAAGTTATATGGAGAACAACTTATAAATAATGTTATCATCATAGCAAAATTCGAGATAAACTGGAGGTATTTACACGACTATATCAGAAACCATTAATGCAAAAACATTTTCAACTCGGCAATTGAACAAACAAGTGAGAAAAGCATTGTCTGAGGAAAAAAACAATATTATACTAGAAAAAACAAGCAAACTAGATTCTATTGCTGTGGGATTAGATAAAAAGGTGAATATAATTCTCGATGGAGATGTGGGGGATTTTGTAGGTTCCCTCAATAACGGGGCACATATAAAAATTCAGGGAAACGCAGGACGTTACGTTGGAGACAACATGACCAGTGGAGAGATCATAGTTAAAGGATCAGCCCAGGATGGGGTGGGATTCGGCATTTATAACGGTATAATAGTTGTTTATGGTGATGCAGGTGATGGTGTTGGCCAGCTAAATAAGGGAGGAACAATCCTCATCAATGGAAACATGGGCGACCTGGCTGGTTTATACATGCTCAGTGGTGACATAATAGTCACTGGAGATTCTGGTGAAGATACCGGCAATTGGATGATAGGGGGCACCATCTACGTAGGTGGAAAATACCATACTGGATCCAATTTAGAGATACATGGACTGGATACTGCAGATAAAAGAAAATTAGCTGAAATATTTAAAAAATATGAGATAACAGCAACTATTGATGATTTTATCAAGCTGAAACCAAAGGATTTAAGGCCATTCTATGGAAATGAGGTGATGCAATGAAACAGATTCTTTTAATCGATCCTGAAAAATGCGATGGATGTAACGACTGTGTTCAGGCGTGCGAATATATAAATCAGGAAAGCAGCATATTCTTGCATAAAATGGACAGCGGATACCATGCAATAGTCTGTCAGCAGTGCATAAACCCCTCTTGTATTAAAGGATGCTTCAGGGATGCAATCTACCGGGAGGATGGAGTGGTTAAAATAGACCAGGAACGCTGTATTGGATGCAGACTATGCATGCTTATGTGTCCCATTGGCAGTATTACATATACTGAAGAACAGATGCTTAAATGTGAACGACAGTGCATGAAGAATGGAGAAGAAATCCCTGCATGTGTTAATTCATGTGAATCTAACTGTTTGGAAATGGTAAATGTAAAAGAATTCGCATCTGGACTTCAACAGGATATGGACATGAACAACTCAGCCACTGGATCATCAACTAGACCATTATCCCCATCAGCACAGCTTGTAACATCAACACAGGGGTTATGTGTTTTCTGCGGTTTATGTGAAGTGGTTTGTCCCACTGATGCAATAGAGATAATCAACAACCGCCCTGAAATAGATAATAGCAAATGCATAATGTGCGGATCATGTACAGCTGCCTGCCCAGTACTCATACCAACTGGAGCAGGAAGTATATGGGACCCCAATACCATAGCTAATATACGATTCAACTCCAAAGCAGGAAAATACGCATTACGAGGGTTTGGTTCAGAAAGAAAACTACCTAACTTCGATGATATCATCATATTACCGGCACAGTCCTCAGTTGCTCCTGTGGATAAGTACCGGGAGGTCTGTAATACCCACTTTGTCCTGGGTACCAGATTCGCTGAAAAACCATTGGAACTTTCAACACCGGTTCTCATAGCAGGAATGTCATTCGGTTCTTTAAGTGAAGAGTGTAAACTCGCCCTGGCCAAGGGAACATCATTGGTAGGGTCACTGGCCAACACAGGAGAAGGAGGAATGCTACCCGGAGAAAGAAAACTCGCAAAAAACCTTACAGTACAGTATTCATCAGGAAGATTCGGAGTCTCCGCAGACTACCTTAACAGTGCTGATGCCATAGAAGTTAAAATAGGGCAGGGAGCCAAGCCAGGAATGGGAGGCCACCTCCTGGCAGAAAAGGTAAGCCCTAAAGTAGCCGAGATAAGGGGATTGCCTGTAGGAACGGATGCCCTCAGCCCCTGCCGATTCCTGGACGCAACCCAGGATGGAGACTTGGCCAAACACATAGAACTACTGCGCGAAGTTACTGACTGGCAGAAACCTATCATAGTGAAGTTAGGCCCAGGAAGGGTTGATGAAGATGTACGAATAGCAGTGGAATCAGGTGCAGATGTGATATCAATAGATGGAATGGAAGGGGGTACTGGAGCAGCCCCAAGAGTGGTTATCGAACACACAGGTATACCTACCATGGCTTCACTTGTCCAAGCTGTAAGAACCTTGGATGAAATGGGTATGAATGACACAGTCCAGCTCATCATCACTGGGGGTATTAGAAGTGGTGCAGACGTGGCTAAAGTCATAGCCCTGGGTGCAGATGCAGTCTACATTGGAACAGGAGCCATGATTGCCATGGGTTGCAGAGCTTGTCGTATGTGCTACACTGGAAAATGTCCGGTGGGAGTGGCAACTCAGGATCCACTATTATGTGAAAGATTGGATGTAGATCTGGCATCCATGCGTGTTGCAAACTATATAAAATCCATGACTGAAGAGACCAAGATGCTCACCATGTTAGCAGGCCATACTGATGTAAGGGATTTTACTCCAGATGATCTCAGGGCATTAAATATGGATACGGCAGAAATAACCGGGTTAAAATTGATAGGTTACTAAAAGTAGTTTGTTTTTTTTATTTATCAATTTTTTATTTAATCTGTTTACTGTGCCTGTAGTATTCATGGCCTGAATCTTCATATATATAAAGTAGGCCTAGGGATCTAGCAAGGGTGATGATCAGGTAGGGTAAAATAATCAAAGGCACGATTATTATCCCAATTAACAGAGGGAATATTAAAAAAGTTGAAACGTAGATCATTCCCCAGATTATGATGAGCATTATAACGTACCAGATAAGGTAACTAACCCCTCCTATTTTTTTTATTTTCCCAATAATTTCTTTAAAATTGAATGCAGACCTTAATCTGTTATGATGGATCATGTTTGCCATTGCTACAGGAACAATGAAATTGATTACCAACAGCAGACCTAAACCGACTACTGATATTCCACTTATCAGGTTCAGTGATAAAGAGGAATCCATTAGAGAACCAGCCCCAGGGACGGTGAGCAGGGGTAGGATGGCACCCCAAATACCTAAGATTATTAAAATCCAGGGAATAAATGAATATATGAAGAGGACGGTGAATACTTTTAATCCATCTACAAACATGGTTTTCCAATCTTCAAATTCAGGAAGCTCAGATGAATCTTCTATGGTGGATTTGATGATTTTAAAGATATATCCCAGTACCAGGAACCCGGGGATGATTAGAGTAGATAAGATGATCAATATTCCCAGGATCAGGACTTTTTTAAAATTAGTTAATGGATATTTTAATGCGTTTGAAGTTATTTCACCAGCGTCCATACTTTCACCTTATTAGAGGGATATGTCACGAATTGATATTTAAAAATTCGCATAAAAAAGTTAATAAAAAGAAAAAAAAGGGGGGAATTTAGATTTATGGTGCTTGTTGATCTTCTTCACTGGATGCAAATAAAAGAGCAAGGGATCTTGCACCGAACACTGATATGTATGGCGCTATTACTAAAATAACTAATATTATACCAATACCAAATGTTAATATGCTGATTCCGGCTGCAACTAAATATGCTATAATGCCTATCAGAATCATGACAATGTACCATATGATATATTTGCCCCATCCGATTGCAGATATTCTATCCATTACTTCACTGAATTTAAAGGCCGCTCCAAGTTCACCTTCATACAATGCCATGTTTGCAATGGCAATTGACTCGATAAGTCCGATTATGATGGCTAAAATCACGTATACTAATGATCCAGCTAAAATTGCAAACATATCAAATGAACTAACTGTTGAGCCAGCACTAACACCGAAGATCAACGAAATTATTGCTCCAATTATAAACACTGGAATGGCATAGACAATACCTACAACTAATATTTTCAGACCATCAATAAATAACTCACCAGCTTCATCAAATTCCGGTACGTCGTCAATACCTGCGAACGTTGCTTTAAGGACTCTAAAAAGATATCCTAGGCCAATAAAATTTACAATTGGAATAATTAATATAATACCGAGAATTATGATTTTGCCCCATTTTTGTGATGGGTATTTTATTGCGTCTGATACTATTTCTCCAATATCCACATTTTCACCTCCATTTTGTTAATATTAACATTTTACGATCCGGTTTCATATAAAAATTTCGATTATGATTCACTAGATGCAAAAACTAATGCACTATATCTGGCATTTATAGCCAAAAAATAAGGTCCAATTAGAAGAGGTATAACTATGATACCTATCAACACTGATAGCGTAAGAATGGAAATTAAAACTACAAAAATACCCAAGATCCAAATAATAGCATAGAATACCAAATATTCTTTCCACCCAATCATGGAAATTCTTTTAAGAATCTCCCTGAACCTGAATGCTGCGCTGATTTCACCATCATACAGGGCCATATTAGCAATACCAATATATTCAACCAGTCCAATCAATAAGAAAATTATTATCTGCAAGGTTGATCCAAGAAGCCAGGAAAATAAAAGGTACAGGGAAAAACCTGGAATGTTAAGGTTGAATAACAATTCATAGTTGAAGAACAAAAAAACAGCTACAATGGGTATAGCGTAGATTAGAAGGACTAAAATTAGCCTGAGACCATCTGTGTACATATATCTCCAGTGATTAAAGTCAGGAAGTTTATCAAATCCTTTAAATGATGATTTAATTATTTTAAACAGATAACCTAACGGTAATGGCAGTAGTATCAGGAATAACAACGTAAATATATTAATTTCAGTGAGGATGCCGATGAAGGATAGTAAGGTTAAAAAACCCAGGATAATAACTTTCATCCAATCTTCAGCTGGATATTTCACTGCATCCAGTACAATCTCTCTTATTTCGATGGTACACACATCCTGAATTTGTCTTATCTTTCTATTTATTCAAGTAGGCTTAAAATGCTTTCCTTTATGGTTTCCACTGTAGCGTTGGTTTTAATTCCTGTAGGTTTAATATGGGTACGGGAGGCAAAATACCCATCTTCCTTAAGCTTTTCCAAGACATCTGTAATGGGGGGTGATCTTGTTTTCAATACCTTACAGATTTTATGGAGGTCATAAAAGGTTGCCGGACCAAAGGATTCTTTATAACACCTTTCCAACAACTTTAAGACTTTGTTATATGTATTGATGTTGGATGGTAGTAGATGTAGCATTCTTTTAATATAATCACTATCCAACAGTTTCCCGAGCCATAAAGGACCACCAACCTTTAAATAACCATTACAGTTGGGGCATTCTGAAGGTATATAGGGAGCTATTCCAGGGATGGTCATCCTGTGAAGACATTTAGAACAATGGGCGATGTATCCAATATTTTTAAGGGAATCATCAGTTTTTTTAGCACCCTTACCAACTTCAAGGTATATCCGCAGGTAATGCTCTGTACTATGGGAAAAGACTGGTGTTGTATATTTCTTATATTTGGCGAATGTGCGGGAGATGAAACCAGCCAGTATCCTTAAACCGTTTTCATGACAGTACTCCGTTTTAAGGGGCATTGCGCCGTATTTCCGGATACAAGGTTCTTTATAAGTCCCACATAGTGCTGAAGTATCGGTCGCTGTAACACATAACAATCCCCCGGATCTTAATGTGGTGGCTGCTGATTCAATAAATGGAGCCGGTGTTCCAAAGGGGTCTATATCCACCACATCGAACTTACCCCTGCATTTGCGCAAAATTATGTTGGCATCCTCTTTGGAAGTTCGGATGTTTTCAACCCCATTTTTCCGGATATTATCATTGGTAAATTCCACAGCCAGGGGATTTAAATCATTTACAACCACACACTCTACCCCGGTTAATTCCTTGGAGTACCTGATCCCCCTGATCCCGCTGCCACCGAAGGCGTCGCAGATCCGGATATCCCTGCCGAGTTTTTCCTGGTAGACCTGTAATACAGTCACTGATAAGTCCCTATTTAACTCCATCACTGGATTATAAAAAACAGGGGCTTTGGCTGAAACTTTATCAAAAACAGGAATTTCTATCCTGACCAACCCTTCATCTACGGTAATGTTGTTCATAATTCACCACTAAAATCATTCGTTGCATAAATTTTAGATATTTTTATTTACAAATTTTGATTTGGTTTAATTATATATATGGGATAGAAGTGAATTAATGTATTAATTTCAATTCCAACTCAAAAATAGATTAATAAAATTTTTTCAGGTGATAAGTATTGATACCAATTGCACAACCCCTTATATCGGATGAGGAGATAGATGAAGTTGTTAAGGTTTTAAAATCAGGATTCATTGCACAGGGGCCTAAAGTAGCCGAGTTTGAAGAAAAATTCGCAGAATATATTGGAGTGGATTATGCGGTGGCCACCACTTCCGGGACCACAGCATTACACTTGGCCCTCATGGCCCTTGGAATAGAAAAGGGTGATGAGGTAATAACCACTCCCTTCAGTTTTGCAGCCACAGCAAACTCAATTTTATTCATCGGTGCAAAGCCAGTCTTTGTAGATATTGACCCGGAAACCTATAATTTAGATCCAGATAAAATTAATAACGCAATAACCGATAAAACCAAGGCAATAATGCCGGTCCATCTCTATGGACAGCCAGCAGACATGGATCCCATAAGGAAGATAGGAGAAGAAAACGAACTCTGGATAATAGAAGACGCAGCACAGGCCCATGGAGCACAGTATCATGGCCAAATGGCAGGATCATTTGGTGAAATCGCCTGTTTCAGTTTCTATCCCACCAAGAATATGACCACCGGAGAAGGTGGTATGATAACTACAGACAATGAAGAACTTGCAGAAACAGCCCGCATGTTAAGGTCCCATGGTGAAGGTGAAAGATACAACCACACAATCCTTGGTTATAATTTCCGCATGACAGACATAGCCGCAGCCATAGGATTAGTCCAGCTTAAACGTCTGGATAAATTTACAAAAAGCAGGATTGAAAATGCAGAATACCTCACCACCCATATAGACACCATAGGAGGCATCAAATCCCCATTTGTAATGGATCAGGTGAAACACGTATTTCACCAGTACACAGTCAGAGTGGAAAATGGAAAAAGAGATGATGTTAAGGATTTCCTGGGTGGACTGGGTGTAGGAACAGGAGTGCACTATCCCAGGACCATCTACAGCCAGAAACTATACCAAGATATGGGTATTGTAGGAAACTGCCCTCAAGCAGAAAAGGCAGCATCCGAGGTACTTTCATTACCAGTACACCCTGGACTGTCGGTGGAAGACTTGGCCGAGATTGTTAACCTACTGGAAGAGGTGTCAGAAAAATTCTTCAACAAGGAGAACTAATAAAATAGTGTTCAGGATAATTTTTCCTTTACACTAACTACTTTTTCTTTTAAACCCGCTTCTTTATCCCTTCGGTCATCAATTTTTACGCTGGTAGCCACACGGTCAGCACCAAGAGCAAAAACAGCTTCATGTGCTAGTTCAATTGCAGCGAAGATTTTTCCTGGATCATTTGATTCTAACATGGTACCCATACCGTTAATCTCATATTTAATACCGGTTTTATCCAGAGCTGTTAGTGCAGCAGCTATATAGGGACTTATGCTGGTTTCTGAGGTTCCTATAGGTATTATGGTGAGTTCTGCAGATATCATGAATGATATATATGTTCCTGTTTTCATATAATTTTTATGGAACCTTTGACGAGAGAAAAATTCAACCAGAGCATTATCCAGAGGGTTAAAAGCTTAGTGGATGAATACGAACTATTTGAAGATGGGGAGAAAATAGCTATTGCCTTATCGGGTGGAAAAGACAGTATTTTAACCTTACACCTGTTAAATGAATTTGAATATGAATTTAACCTCGAACTGGTGGCAATATCAGTAGATGAAGGGATTGAAGGATATAGGAAGGACGGCATTGAGATTGCCAGGGAAAACACCCATAAACTGGGGATAGAACTGGTTGAAAGGTCATTTATAGATGAATTTGGTGTTAATCTGGATATGGTGGTGGATGAGTATAAGAGTGCCTGCATCCCTTGTGGTGTTTTCAGGAGGTACCTATTAAACAAGACTGCTTATGAGTTAGGTGCAGATAAGGTGGCCACCGGTCATAATCTTGATGATGAAATCCAGTCGTTTCTTATGAGTTTCGCCCGTGCGGATTTACGGCGATTTTCTAAATTCGGACCGAAACTGGAACAGATACACCCCCGATTAATACCCCGGATAAAACCCTTATGGAAAATCCCAGAGAAGGATGTGGGAATCTGGGCTGTTCTAAATGAGATTCCGGTGCATTTTGCCGAGTGTCCCTACGCCCATCACTCGTTGAGGGCTAAAATAAAAAATTACCTGAACCAACTAGAAGAGGATCATTCTGGTTCGAAGATGGCTATCTTAGAATCCTTCCAAAAAACCTTTAAAAATCAGGAAATCCCGGTTAAATTGATGGAATGTGAACGCTGTGGAGAACCATCATCCTTACGTGTATGTAAAGCTTGTCAGATACTGGAAAATATAGGTATCAATCGATTTTTTATGGGGAACAACATGGTTATTTGAATGAACCCAGAAAATAAATTAAAAAAAAATAAGGTATTTGAATACTTATTAATACCTCATTTTGTAGATCCGTTTTTTAATTTTTTCTGGAGTTTAGTTTGGGTTTGATCTCCATTACATGTTCCATCTTGAATCTTCGCTTTTTTCTGGAGTTTAGTTTGGGTTTGATCTCCATTACATGTTCCATCTTGAATC
>ENA-UOOM01000004-UOOM01000004.1-fermentation-metagenome-genome-assembly--contig:-NODE-4-length-425167-cov-84.223558_pt1 | contig 425167 bp, 438 predicted proteins | sample MGYA00245781_ERZ724031 | MGnify/ENA primary metagenome ERZ724031 (study PRJEB28704, sample SAMN03018317) | fermentation metagenome | biome: anthropogenic terrestrial biome; feature: soil...
TATTAAAAGAGAATTATCACCATTATTCATAAAAACTAAAGAAGAAATGAGAAGATTAATAAAAAAAACACTCACAATCATTAACATACGCCAGCAAATGGATTAAAAAATTCCTAAAAAAAGTATAAAAAAATAAGTACTACACTATAACTTGATTTCTCATCTTTTAGGTTTTTCAAAATGATTTTTAGCTATTTTTCCAATATAACCCCCAATACCAGCAGATAAAGAGATCAAAATAGCTGCACCACCAAACACAAATAAATAATCCGAATAAATGACCCCTGTATCATTTCTCATGGGCATTAATAATAATAAAATAAATATAATTGAGACACATAATCCTTCATAGATTCCAAATCGTATTTTAGGCTCTTTAGCAAAAAATGTTGAAATAAATCCCCCGATGAACAAAGCGCTCACATAAGACAATATTACAACATCAAAGAACATCCCTAAATAGGCCACAGTTAATGTAACAACAATTCCAGCAAATATTGTAATAAAAGGATTAATCTTTACCATAATTTTCCTCCTAATATTTTTGTATTAAAATATTTTTGTATTAATTAGACTCCATTTAAATCTCAAAATTAAACTTCCCAAGGAAGTTTTGAATATTTCCCTCTTTTGATATAATAGTAAATGAAAAGTATTATAAGAAATGTAAAAATGACAGCTGCAACATAAAATAGTAGTTCTTTCCTATAGAAAGGTTCAAAAATATATAGATAAGTTAATGTTAGTCCCTGAAGTAAAACTATGCCTAAAAAAGTTCTATAAAATACTTTAGAGCTATAATCTTTGATCCTAACTATAAAAATCAAAATAGTGATAAACATGGCAAGAATTACAAATATATATAATTCATTCCCGCTGGAAAGATATTCGAAGAAAAAAAGAATTGAAACAATAATATTAAGCCAAATAACCATATTTCCATCTTTTTCCATAATTTCACCCACATTTATCCAAAAATAAGATTAATGGCCATAAATCTCCTGTTTCCATAAGGGTTGTTCTTTATAATCAGGTTCATCTTTTATGGATGAAATTTCACTTATACCTGCTGCAATTTGAGTACCACCCATAATTACTAAAAATGTAGAAAGACCAAAAGTTTCAGGTTCTCCTAAAATTCCTGCTGCAGCAGTTCTTGTTCCTGATGTTATTTTTATCGAACCAGATATAACTTTATATGCCTTTTTTCCATTGACATGATACCAAGGTACATATGCCTTATATCTGTATTTAGCATAATGACCCTTACAGAAACCCCATTTTGTCTTCCAATGTCCGCTTTTTACTAATACTTTTTTATAACCAATTCTGTAGTACCCCCTTTTGAGAAAGATACCTTCCCAATGAGGATCATAGATGAAATAAATATATTTTTTCCAAACGTAATGACTTGTATCTACCCACACACGATATCTATAAGAATAACTAGGTATCCAAACTTTTTTCCATCTCCACACATATCCCATAGCAGTAATGTTTTGCATTGTCTCATTGTCAAGTAATGTTGCATTTGATAGTGTGCCATTTGTATTATTTAGGATAACTAGCGCATTTCCAGTATAAAGTTCATTGAATTTATCTGAAGTCATCTCAATGTATCCTAAGTTTGTATCTATTAAATAAACCATTTCATCAGTTACATTCCTTATGATATCATAATGATCGTATCCATTAATGGTTAAAACAACTATATAGTCAGTTCTAAGTTGATTTTTTGTTAATCTTGCTCCTATGGCATTTAATCCTTTATGTTGAGCTGCCTGTACAAGTCCTGACATTTTAGTTCCATTTTCATCTGTTTCGGCGAGAGTTGTAATTTCTTCTTCAGTTGTATTAATTCCTATGTGTTTCATGATAGTGACCAGAGCTGCAGGCCCACAAGTGTAGATATTAGTTGCCATAACGATATTATTAGAGTCAATTTGAGATATATCTGTAATCCAGCTGTTTGTCACGTTATTTCCTATTTCTATAGTATCATTAGAGTTATAATAGCTTATTCCTCCACCATTATCCAGTATATTATTTTCTGTTATTGTATTATTGTTTGAATGGTAAAAATAAATCCCTATCCAGTTTCCATTTACCCTATTCTCTGACATGATATTGTATTGTGAGAGATATAGATGTATTCCATCCCAATTGTCTGTTACATTAGTTCCAGATATGATACTATTAGTTGAATTTTCGAGGTAAATTCCATAATATTATCTCTAATTGTACATCCACTTATGTTGTTATTATTTGATTGAATTAGATATATTCCATAATAATTATCTTTTATTTCACTCTGAGTTATTGTGTTATTAGTAGAATTATAAAGTAGAATTCCAAATTTATTTTCCATTAAAACATTTCCTCTAATTGTGCAGTTGCTAGTTGAATTAAAAAGTATACAACTCAACTCACTATCAGTACTTATTATTAAATCCTGTATTACTGAGCCACTTCCGCCAATATTAATTACAAAAATACTTCTATCTTTATTTAAGGCATTTAAAGTAACATTATCTTCTGTTAATGGTTTTAATGTCACTTTCTTATTAAGAACTACATTTTCAGTATATGTGCCTTCTTTTAAGTTTATAATATCACCATTTATGGTACTATTACTGCCTATAGCAGCTTGTATTGTTTCAAATCCTTGACCAGTTCTGTTATTGTAAATACCTAGCACTTCTACACTTACTACATTCACAGGTATAATTATTGCTGGGCTATTCAATGTTACAGAAACATTAGCAACTCCTATAACTGTACCATTCAGTATGGCACTTGCCCTACCTTTGCTAGTATTTGTAGGTGCAACTATTGTTCCAAGATCTGTTAAAAAGATTATAGGTACATTATCAGGTATATTACCATCTTTGGATGTATCTTCTCCCTGATTATTCTTTGTTAAGTCTGTATTTATTATGTTATTATAACAGATTCCTGTACGGTTTGACCAGTCTCGTGAACTAGTTACATTAAGAACAAGCCATGTATCGCAATTTACATTTCCCATTACATAAATATTATAAGGGTTATTATTAGTGCCCCACCAGTTATTAGTTGCATTAAGTGTGCCATTACCTGTATTATATAACCCATATCGGGCGTTTCCTGTTATAATATTAAAATTAACATCAGCTGTGGTGTTCTCTAAATATATTCCATCTACATTGTTATTGGATACAACATTGCTTGAAATATTCTCATTTCCAGAGCCTATTATCTTTATCCCATTTTGATTATTGTATTTAATGATGTTATTTGATATTGTACTATTTAAGCACATATTTATTAAAACGCCATTACCTGTATTATTTATGATATTATTTCCAGAAATCTCATTGTATATAGAATTTTCAATCCATATTCCAATTAAATTGCCTGTTATGTTATTTCCGGTGATAGAATTATCATTAGAGGTTACATAAATTCCAGAACTGCTTGTAGATCCTTTAATAATGAGATTCTGTAATGTTGTTCCATTTCCATTTATTCCAATACTAAAAACTGGTAATTCTATATTTGCTGCAATAATTGTTGAATTTCCATTAAGTGAACATATATTCAGCCTTTTATTGACAACAACGTTTTCTGTGAATACTCCATCTCCTATCTTTAGGGTATCATTGTTTAATGTGTCTGTATCATTTATTGTATCTTGAATTGTGTTGAACATCTCATTTGTCCTTAAATTATACACTTTATTAGGATAAGAAACAACTATCCAAGGATTTACATTTATATCTTCAGATAATGTGCCATCAGTACTATTATAGGAATTCATAATCAGTGAATACATGTAAACTAGTGATTCATAACGTATTGAGTCCCCTAAACTGATATTGGACAGGTAATTAGGGGCATATCTATTTGCATCTGTGAATGATTTGATGATGCTGGCCATTTCAATAAATTCATCATCTAATATAATTCCGTTTGTCATGTTTTCTGTTGGGTTTGGTGCATTTCCCACATTTCCAAGCAAAATAGATGTGGTAATTTCATTGTTAATGTTTAAGACGGCTTTAGTTGCAAGCTTTAAAAACTGGGGCATACTTACCTGAATTCCTGAAATTGTAACACTGCTTGGAAGTTGATGGTTTGTTTCAATGTAATTTTTTACTGTTCCAGCAGCAGTCTTTATCGTATCAATTGTAAATCCAATATCTGATGGGAAATATGGGCTGTAGGTTAAAGAGCCAACACAATTGTACTTATAAATATCGTAGTATGTAGATACCCAGTTAACAGAAGAAATAAAAGTAGGAGTGCTTCTACCCCACCAGTTGTTAGTAGCTGTTATATTGCTGGTGCCCTGGCTTACCAATCCGAATTTACTGTTTCCATAGATTCTATTGAAATTAATTACAGCATTTGAGTATTGGGGATTAATCCCATATTGACCGCCTGTAATTGTATTTTCTGTTATAGTAATATTATTATTTGTACTAGTCAAAAAAATTCCATATTGATTATTTGTAATAGTATTCCCCATTACAGTACAATTAGAAACACCAGCTAAACGAATACCTATCCCTGAAGTGGCATCCTTTATTGTAAATCCTTGAATTATTGTGCCACTTCCATTTCCATAAACATTGAAAATATAACTTGTTGTGCTTACTGCTTGCATAATCACATTACTGGAAACAGCCTTTATAGTCACTTTTCTGTTCACATAAACATTTTGAGTATAAATACCTTCTTTAACTATTATAGTATCATTATCAAGTGTATCATTATCACTTATGGCGGCGTTTATTGTATCAAACCATTCACTGGTCCTTTCATTATAAACACCAAGCACATTAACAGATGTACTAACTGTTTGACTATCTAAAGAAGCTGAGATACTGGCACCGGACATACTATTACTAAGTGTTGTTATAGCTTTTCCATTTCTGGTAGTTGCAGGGGTAATGATAGTTCCGAGCGTTGTGGTGAAATTTATGGGTGTTCCGTCAGGTACATTTCCACCCGGGGATGTATCATTACCCTGGCTATTATGTGTTAAATCTGCTGTAATTTCAGAATCCTCACCAGCATGTGCAGTATCTGTGGAGTTTATTGTTAAAACTAGCCATGGATTATAATTTATTATGCAGTTTTGGTTCCAGATATCATAAGTGGATGGCCAGTTTGTTGAATAAATGTAAGTTGGAGTATTTTTACCCCACCAGTTGTTCGTAGCATTAGCATTTCCATTATTGAGGACAAATAGCCCATATCTTGTGTTTCCACTAATACTGTTAAATTTAACATTAACTGTAGAATTAACAACACATATCCCATCATTATTATTTATTAAAGTGTTTTGAGTTATTAAAGTGTTATAAGCTTTATAAAGGTAAATTCCATGATAATTATTGGTTATTTTATTTCCAGTGATAATACAGTTACTGGATTCATTTAGATAAATTCCAACATAGTTCGTTGAACCGTTTATGTTAAAACCCTGTATTGTCGAACCATTTCCAGCATTATAAACTATAATTGTTGATTTAGAAGAATTTACAGCCCGAATAGTTACATTTCCACCAGTTTTAGCCTTTAATGATAATTTTTTATTTATAACCAGATTTTCAGTATAAATATAAGCCGCCCCATTATTATCATTCACTATAATCGTATCATTAGCAGAAGAATTATTTATCGCTGATTGAATACTACCACCCGGATTAACAGTCCAATCAGCCGCTGAAACTGCACCCATAAATAACATGCATATTACTAAAATACTCATTAAACACAAAATTTTCTTACACATAATAATTCCCCTAATCATTACATCATAAAAACCATTTCAACTATAAAAGCCTGTTAACAAAGCTTTTAAGCATATTACTTCGTTATAACTCTAAAACAGTTGAAAACATCTTATGTAATTACTTTCAATCTTTAGTAAGTTATTATATTCACATACAAAAATAAATTCATAAACAAAATTGTGAAAAATGCCCCTTAAAAAATCAATTAAAATGCTCTTAATAAAAATATAAAATAATCAACGTTATTAATAATAGTAAATGAAAATATGAATTTTGATTAATCAAAACGTGAAAATCATCTGAAATCCCTTAAACTCCTTATAAAGTAAAATAGGTAGATAAATATCTGATATAAAGGAAATTAATGGTTATATTAAATAATCTGAGGGAATTGAAAAATTTAAATTTCATGAAGTACGATAATGATTATAAAAGTTTATTTATTTAAAAATATGATAATTAAATCATTTCAATCCTAAAGTTTAAAGAGTGAGTAAATGAAAAATAAAAAAGTAATAGTTACAGGCGGCCTGGGATTTATTGGCTCCCATATCGTTGAAAGGCTTAATGAAGATAATGAAGTCCTTATTGTGGATGATCAATCCTCAGGTAAGATAGAAAATATAAAGCATCTTGATTTTACTAAAATTGACACAACACTGGGTGATATAACTGCAATTAATCTCGAGGAAATCTTTGATGGCTGTGATTATGTATTTCATCAGGCAGCAAAAACCAGTGTTCCAGAAAGTATTGAAGATCCTTTAAGCACAAATGAAGTAAACATTACCGGAACTTTAAGGGTTCTTGAAGCAGCAAAAAATGTGGATGTCAAAAAAGTGGTTTTCGCATCATCATCAGCGGTTTACGGAGACTCAAAGTCGTTACCGCTCAGTGAAGATTTGCCAGTTCGGCCATTATCTCCTTATGCAGCAACTAAAGCAGCTGATGAATTGTACTGCAATGTTTATTCTGAAATATATGAATTGCCTACCGTTGCTCTTAGATATTTCAATGTTTTTGGGCCACGGCAAGACCCAAACTCGCAGTATGCGGCTGTTATTCCAAATTTCATTGATAAACTGCTTAAAAATGAAAATCCTGTTATTTATGGGGATGGGGAACAGAGTAGAGATTTTGTATCTGTGAAAAGAGTTGTTGATGCCAATATACTTGCTGCAGAATCTAAAGAAACAGGTACTTTTAATATAGGGCTTGGAAAAAGTACAACGGTCAATCAACTTTATGAGACCATTAATGATGTTCTCCAAAAGGATATTGAGTCCATATATAAAAATGAACGCCCTGGAGATATCAAGCATTCAGTTGCAGACATTTCTAAAGCTGAAGCAATTGGATTTAAGCCTGGATTTGATTTTAAAGAGGATTTAAATGAAACCATTCAATGGTTTATGAACAAAAAATAAATATTTTAAACCAAATAATAAATCTCTTTATATATCACAATCCATCAAGTTATCTATCACTTAAATCTTGAACTCCCAGGTGATCAGTTGGACCTTAAAAAATACTATAATCCTGATTTTGTTAGTTTACGTAAAGTCTACAGCGATCCACTTTTTATTTTGATTTTGATCACAACTCTATTAACTCTTTACCTTTTAAGTGTTCAAATGAAGATAGGCGTTCCCTATTTTGACGTCTTTAACTATTTAAATAACGGACTTTATTTTGCAGGGATGGGGAAAGGTAATTTTCTGTATCTTCCACCATTTATACCGATTTTAAATGCAATATTCTTTAAACTGGGATACGTATCTATCAACGCCATTTTTATTATTAGCAGCATAATATTCATTATTGGAGTTATAGGATTATATTTACTTTTTAATCAACGCTTTAATAAAATTCAGAGCTTTACAGGCAGTATAATCTTTATCTCATTTCCTTTAATTATTTCATGGGCAGCCACTGGTGGTATAGACCTTCCGGGAGTTACTTTCTCCATATGGGCCATATATCTCACAATTTTAGGCGTGAAAAAAGATTCAAGATTCTTATATCTCATTTTACCGGTAATCATGTTGTCTTTCATTACAAGGTATACATCAGGCTTGATAATTCTTCCTGTGGTTTTTTATATTCTCATTAATTTAAAAAACATTGAAAACATTAAAAAAGTTATTTTAGCTTTCATACTGGAATTTATAGCATTAATTGGAGTTTTTTTAGTTTTATACATTAATTTAGGAACAGCCAAAAATTTTTACAGTCTTTTAATCTATGTTACCACATCCACAACCGTTGGAATAGGAGATGTGGCTTATAATCCTGATCCTTTATATTACATCCATAATATTTTGAATTATATCTCAATAGCTCCATTTCAGGGTACTTATTCCCAAATATTAAACCCAGTAAATTCTGTACCGTCAATATTAGCATACATAATTGCTTTAGTTGTTGTAATTGGACTTTTATTTTATATTTACAGAATTTTGAATTTAAAATTAAGAAGTAAAATGAATTCTCCAGCTATATTGAAAATAGTAACTTTTTTTGCTCTTGTTGTCAGTTTATTACTCACATTTGGTACTGTATCCTTTTTTATAAGTGAAATATTTTTCTTCCTGATATGTTACCTTTCTTATTCCCTTTTGAAATCTTCTAAATTAGAAAATATAGACATTGATATCATGTTTTTTTCATGGTTTGGAGCTTACTTAATATTCCACAGTATTCTGGCGATTAAAGTAGATAGATATTTTATTACCATGGCCCCTGCATTTGTTTATTTCATTATTCTTGGATTAAGCGAATTTATTGACAAAATAAAACCTGAAATTAAAAATAAAAACCTGAAATCATGGGGTATTTATTTAATTGTTGCATTAATATTTTTATCAACATCTACAGCCACTTATATTGGCCATACGCCTAAAAAATGTTTTACACTGGATATAGAGGATGCCAGCAACTGGCTTAAAGAGTATGACCCTGATTACAGAGATAAAACAATTTATTCAGATTATGAGTCTGCTACAAGCTGGTATTTAAAAAGAAAGATTAATGGGGGGTTTCCAGTATCCATGACCACTGCAAAATTATTCTCCAGGATGCTTCAAAGAAATAATGTAGATTATTATATCGATTCTTTAAACACAACAAAACCAGATTTAGAAGGTTATTATATAATTAAAAAAACAGGAACTGTTGCAATATATGCTAAAATATAAAAACATGAACTATGAGGGAAAATTCAGTAAAACAATTTTTTAAGAATATTCAGATTTTATGCTGATCTTCATCAAGAACAACTGGCTTATCTACAATAATTTCTTCATTGAAAATAGTGCTATTATCTATAAATCTCTTAATGTCTGAAGATTCCATAAGGGCCCTATGATCCATTATTTTATCAATAGGCCAGTTCCACCATGCTATTTCTTTTAATTTTTTTATTTCTTCCCTTTTGAATCTATATTTGATATGTTTTGCTGGATTTCCTGCCACAATTTCATAATCACCCACATCTTTTGTTACTACCGATCCAGCACCAATTACTGCCCCATCTCCTATTTTAACTCCAGACAGTATTATGGCATTGCCTCCAATCCAGACATCATTACCTACTACTATGTCCCCATTAGAGCTTAAAAGACCTCTTTTACGATTATCTTCTATATGATCAAGAGTAGATGTGTCCTGGGCCTGTATGAATGGAAATGTGCTTACCCAATCTGCTCTATGGGCTGAACTTAAAATAAAAGTAACTCCTGCAGCTATTGAACAGAATTTACCAATTTTGAGTTTGTATTTATCAGATGCAGCAATAATCTGTGCGTGATTAATTGAGTAATCACCGATTTCTACAATGCTGCTTAAAAATTTTCTGGAGTACCTTCTTATTAAAAAATTTCTAAAAAGGTTGTATAATGGAATGAAACGTAGTATCCTGTTATCAACAAAAAATTTTGTTAATTTCCCTGGTTTAATTTAGATGCCCCCTTTAAAAGTGAATATAACTGATTCATGCTTTATAATATTGAATTATAACTTATTATTCTTAATAAAGAATTCTACCATATTAAAATCCATTTCTGAATCAATATCTATGGAACGTTCATATGGCATTTCGTATATAATACTTCCTTCATTAATTACGCTTTTCATGTCAAATAGATATTTTGTCCAGTACATGTAAATAGATGCATTCAACTCATAAACTATTGGGGTGTCCTGCATTCTAAATATAGGATTTTTAAGAGTCTTAGATAGATGAGCATATCCTTTATCATCTAATTCTACCATATTAAAGTAAGGACTTTTCCTTGCAGAACACACTGAAAATAAATTTACGCAATTTCTATTGAGTACAGTATTATAAGCATTCTCTATATCTTCAACTGTCCTTAAAGGGCTGGTAGGATCTAGATCAACAACTAAATCAAACTCTTCATTCTCTTCGTCCATTAAAAACTCCACCACATGCCTTATAACTGGTAATTTAGGTGCTGTATCGCTTGCAAGCTCTTTTGGACGCATAAATGGTACATCTGCCCCATATTCTCTTGAAACTGCGGCAATTTCCTCTGAATCTGTTGAAACAACGATTCGATCCGCTCTTCCCCATTTTTTAGCAGTTTCAATGGTGTGGATTATAAGGGGTTTACCCATTAAATCTCTCATATTTTTATTTTTAACTCTTTTTGAACCTTTTCTTGCGCAAATAGTTACCAGAATCCTCATAAAATCACGTTTCCAGAGTTATCTCTCATGAAAATTGCATATTTAAGGGTGTTTAAAGCAAATTTTAAATCATTAAAACTATCCTTTTCTTCCTTAAGACAATTTAAAAAATAATCAATCTCATCTCTGTACATATCGTTCCTGTCAAAATCAAACTGAAATTTTTCCTCTTTTAGACCATTATCAATGGTAACTATAGAATTAATCAGGTCTACCCTGATAATTCCATCATTATTTACCACTTCCATGTATCTTTCAGGGACTTTTCTGAAATAGTCAAGATGTATCTCACATATGGCCTTATTTTTAAGTTTCCATACACCATAAGCAATATCTTCAGTTTCTATCTCTAATTCACTCACTTTTGACGAACCAAAGTATCCTTCCTTAACATCGCCGAAGATCCACCTCATATAATCCACTTCATGTATCAAATCTAAAGAAACTCCTCCGCCCAATTCCTTTCTTGCACAGTAAGTTTCTTTATAATTCTGAGATGGACGCCATTCGGGTAAATACGACCCTGAAGCAATCTTTATGCTTAAAATTTTATGAGAACCATCAAAATAATTTTTAATGAATTTAAGTGCGGGATGAAATCTTAAAGGGCATGCAACATGAATAATAGCCTTTGAATCATGTTCTATAAGTTTTTGGACCTTTTCAACACTATCTGATACTGGCTTCTCTATAAACATCCCATAAACATCATTTATAAACTCTAAAGCTGTTTCCACATGCAAAGAAGTAGGATTAGCAATAAAAACAATTTCTGGGCTAAATTTTTTAGCATCACCAATGTTATAAAATTCATGATCAATTAAATCGCTAAATTCATTATTTATTTCCCTCTTCTGGCTCCTTAATGCAGCTATTTGAGCTGAAGGCAATGCATTCTTAATATTTTGAAGATGTCTGCATCCTATAGAACCAAGACCCACAAATAGAATTTTTTTTACCAAACTGAAAGGCCTCCATCCACCATTATGTTCTGTCCAGTGATATATTCTGATGCATCTGAAGAAAGGAAAACTAATGTACCTACAATGTCTGAAGGATCTGCCATGCGTCCTAAAGGCACTTTATCATTGTATTTCTCAACAAATTCAGATGGTTGATGATTAAATATTCCTCCAGGACTAATGCAATTAGCTCGAATATTATAGGGGGCAAGATATGTTGATAAATACCTTGTATAATTGATAATTCCACCTTTAATCATGGAATACTCTACTGGCATTGTCATTTCAGTACCTTCATAAACTGAAAAATTAGGTCCTAAAACTCCATATATTGAAGCAATATTTGCTATAACCCCATATTTACGTTCCATCATTCTTTTGGATATTTTTTGAGTAACTAAAAAGTAACCGCCCATGTGTGAAATTACATTTTCACTGTAACTGTCAAATTCCACCTTTTCAAACTTTGTTCCATATTTTTTATTCCTTGGATACGCATTATTTACCAGAACATCGATTTTTCCAAATTCTTCTTCTGTTTTTAAAATAAATTCATCAATTGACTTTTCCGAGGTTATATCAAGGATATTGAAGCTGACTTTATCTTCATTTAAATATGCATTCAATTCCTCTGAAACAAGCTTTCCATTTTCTTTATTAGTACTTCCTATTATAACTTCGGCTCCAAATTCTGCAAGTCCTCTGCAAAATTCTTTTCCAAGTAATCCGGTTCCCCCTGTTACTACTATAACTCTGTCTTTTAATTCCATTAGATTTTTGTACATTGTATCACCAGATAAGTCGTTAATACCAATATATAAATGATAGTTCTATTATTATATAATATATTTGATGCCTAAATTTTAATACCCTATTTAGCTTTAATGGTAATATAAATGAAGAAAGTAGAAAAAAATAAAATAGAAAATTGTTTTATAATTGCAGAAGCTGGAGTTAATCACAATGGATCTGTTGACACCGCAAAAAAATTAGTCATGGTAGCCAAAGAGATGGGTGCTGATGCAGTTAAATTTCAAACTTTTAAAACAGAAAATCTGGTTACCAAATACGCTAAAAAGGCAGATTACCAGATTACAGATACCGAAGATGATTCTCAGTACGAAATGATAAAAAAATTGGAATTATCAGCAGATGAATTTCAAGAAATAGCCAGATATGCTGCAGAAGAAGACATTATATTTCTCTCCTCACCCTTTGATTTTGAAAGTGTTGATTTATTGGACAAAATTGGGGCACCCTTTTTTAAAGTAGCTTCTGGAGAAATAACAAATTTTCCATTACTTAAATACATTGCAAAAAAGCAAAAACCAGTTATTTTATCAACAGGGATGTCAACACTGGGTGAAGTTGAAGAAGCTCTAAATTTAATGGAAAAATACAATGATGACCTGATTCTAATGCACTGTTTAACAAGCTATCCTGCAAAGATGGAAGATGCCAATTTAAATGTCATTAAAACATTAGAAACAGCTTTTAAAAGACCTGTTGGCTTTTCTGATCATACACCGGGTATTGAAATGTCTGTAGCCGCTGCGGCTTTGGGCAGTTGCATGATCGAAAAACATTTTACTCTTGATAAAAATCTTCCAGGACCAGATCATAAAGCGTCACTTGAACCTCATGAATTTGCTGAAATGGTCAGGTCTATAAGAAATGTAGAAAAAGGCATGGGAAACGGCATTAAAAAACCTACTGTTGAAGAGATTAAAATAAAAAATCTTGTTAGGAAAAGTATAGTTGCAAAAAAAGATATTCCGGCTGGGACTGTTTTAACTGAAGATTTTTTGGATATTAAAAGACCTGGAACTGGAATTAAGCCAAAAAATCTTCATAAGCTAATTGGAATGAAAATTACCGAAAATATTAAAAAAGACAGCCAGATACAATGGAATCAAGTAGAATGAAAAGAAAAATACTTTACATTACAGGGACCCGGGCAGATTATGGTCTTATGCGTTCTGTTTTATGGGAAATGGAAAAAAATCCAGATATAGACTTAGAATTGATTGTGACCGGGATGCATTTAATGAAAGAATTTGGAATGACTGTAAATGATATAGAAAAAGACGGCTTCAAATTCAATGAAATTGATGCAACATTTAAAGAAGATAATAAACTTTCAATGGTTAAATTTATAGGGGAATTCATTAAATCACTCTCAAAAGTTATTTTAAAGATTAATCCAGATATAATACTACTTTTAGGGGATAGAAGCGAAATGTTAGGTGGAGCTATTGTTGGAGCCTACCTTAATATTCCAACTGCTCATCTTCATGGTGGAGAAATCACTTCAACCGTTGATGAATATGCAAGACATGCAATCACTAAACTTGTTAATATTCACCTCCCAGCAACTGGGAAAAGTGCAGAAAGAATTATTAAAATGGGAGAAAACCCAAATAATGTATTTGTGGTTGGCGCTCCTGGATTAGACCCTATATTAAGTGAAAAATTATTAAATCCAGACGAAATCAGTTTAACATACAATTTAAATTTATCAGAACCAATTATTCTGGTTGTTCAGCATCCAGTAACATTAGAATCTAAAAATGCAGAATTTCAGGCCAGAGAAACCCTTGATGCCATAGTCGAACTTGAAAAACAGACAATTATCCTATATCCTAACGCTGATGCTGGTGGTAGAAAAATCATAGAAACAATAAAGAAATATGAAAATTATCCTTTTATAAATACATATAAAAATATTCCCAGTATAGAATATCTCAGTTTAATGAATATAGCCAGTGTAATAGTTGGAAATTCAAGTAGTGGGATTATTGAGGCACCTTCATTCAAACTACCTGCTGTCAATATAGGTTCAAGACAGGACGGGCGAGAACAGGCCCTGAATGTTATTAATGTAGATTATGATAAAAATAATATAAAAAAAGCTATCCTGAAAGCCATTTACAATGAAGAATTTAAAAAAATAGTTGAAAAATGTGAAAATCCATATGGTAATGGAAAAACAGGAAAAAAAGTTGTAGACATATTAAGTAATATCAAATTAAGCGATGAGTTAATGAATAAAAAACTTAATTTATAGTTTAAGGGTAAAATCATGACGAAACATAGATTTAACAATTGGAAACCTCCAGAAATTGAAGAAAGAAAATTAAATGAGTATAACTGGATCGTACAAAATAAAGATAATCTGGAATTAGGTTACAGGACTGACATTGGGGCTTTTACATATATTAATGCAAAAAATGGTGTTACAATTGAAGATTATGTACAGATAGGGTCTCATTGCTCCATTTATTCAGCTTCTACAATAGATAATAAAGAAGGTAGAGTTACACTTAAAAAGAATTGCAGAATTGGAACCCATTCTGTAGTGATGCCCAATGTAACAGTTGGGAAAAATTCAATTATAGGTGCTTTTAGCTTTGTTAACAAAGATATACCTGATAATGTAATTGCATTTGGTGTACCTGCAAGAGTGGCAAGAGAACTTACAGAAAAAGAAATTAAAGAATTTGAGGTTGAAGAAACGCGTAGCATTTGAAAACCATAGGTTTTCGATGTTTGCAAATCATAAATTTGCAACCGGAAAAATTTTTAGTTTTTCCATGCTTGCAAAACTTTCAGTTTTGCAGCCGGAAAAAAACAAGGTTTTTTTCCATGCCCCGAACACTCCGTGTTCGATGGCGTGCAAAAATCTACGATTTTGTAAACGTTTCTGAACCACAAATTTTAAAAAAATTTGAGGATCAATCATGAGCTGGAAAATTCCCCTTTTTAAAATTTACTGGGATGAAGATGATGTTAACAATGTAAAAAATGAGATTGAGTCAGGAATGAACTGGGCAGTTGGCCCCCAGGTAGAAGAGTTTGAAAATCTAATAAAAGAAGAAATAGGAACTAAATATGCAGCTGCCTTTAATTCAGGAACATCCGCACTTCATTCACTTCTCATGGCTCATAATATCACTAGGGGAGATGAAGTAATCGTCCCCTCATTTACATTCATTGCTACTGCTAATTCTCCCCTTTTTGTAGGAGCTAAACCAGTATTTGCAGATATTGAAGAGGAAACTCTTGGTTTAGACCCTGAAAGTGTTAATGAAATGATAAGTGATAAAACCAAGGCAATTTTGCCCATACATTATGGAGGATGCCCCTGCAAAATCCGAGAACTTAAAGAAATAGCAGAAGACCATGATCTTTTTTTAATTGAGGATGCTGCTGAGGCTATGGGAGCTAAAATTGGTGATAAAAAAATAGGTACCTTCGGAGATTCGGCTATTTTAAGTTTCTGCCAGAATAAAATCATTACCACAGGAGAAGGAGGGGCGGTGGTTACTGATTCTCAAGAAGTATATGAAAAATTAAATCTTTCCAGATCCCATGGTAGACTTGAGCATGCTAACTATTTCACTTCTTTAGAACCTTTTGATTACATAGAACTTGGATTTAACTTTAGAATGTCCAATTTAACCGCATCACTGGGGATAGCACAGATTAAAAAATTAAATAAAATAATCAAGATGAGAAGAGAAAAATCAGCTTATTTAACTGAAAAATTAAATAAAATCGATGGAATAAAGCCTTTAGTACCCCCAAAAGATTATTATCATGTATATCAATTATATTCGACTTTAGCTGATAAAAGAGATGAGTTCATGAAACATATGGCAGATAATGGGATAATGACCAAGGTTTATTTTGATCCCGTCCACCTAACTCATTTTTACAGAAATGTGTTGAAGTATGAATGCAAACTTCCAGTTACTGAAGAAATTTCAAAGAAGATTGTGACTCTTCCTATGTTCCCTGATATTAAAAAAAGTCAAATAGATTTAATAGCCAGGGAAATAAAAAATTTTTATGGTTGATAAAATGAAATCCTTTTATGAAGATAAAATAATCATAGTAACCGGTGGGACTGGTTCTATTGGCAGTGAAATTGTTAGAGAGCTTTTAGAATTTAATCCTAAAGTTGTTCGAGTTTTAGATAATAATGAAACTGGCTTATTTGAATTAGAACAGGAACTAAATTCAGATAAAATCAGAACTTTTATGGGAGATATACGTGACAAAGAACGGTTACTAAGGGCCTTTGAGGGTGTTGACATAGTATTTCATGCAGGAGCGCTTAAACATGTGCCCCTATGCGAATATAATCCTTTTGATGCTGTTAAAACAAATATAATAGGTACTCAAAACGTTTTAAATGCAGCATTAGATAAAGAAGTAGGTAAAGTGATAGTAATCAGTACAGATAAGGCTGTAAACCCTATAAACGTTATGGGGGCAACTAAACTCTTAGCAGAACGTTTAACCATATCAGCGAATTATTACACTGGCAAAAAAGATACAGTTTTTTCGTGTGTAAGATTTGGAAATGTACTTGATTCAAGAGGTTCAGTTGTGCCGTTATTTAAGAGCCAGATTAAAAAAGGAGGCCCAATTACAATAACTTCCACTGATATGACCCGTTTTATCATGGGCATTCCCCAGGCAGTTCAATTAATCCTTAGAGCCGGTGAAATTTCTGAGGGTAAGGAAATTTTCATTCTTAAAATGCCTGCTTTAAATATTGTTGACCTTGCTGAAGTTATGGTTGAAGAATACGCTCCAACCTACGGCTATAAACCAGAAAACATTAAAATAGAGCTTATTGGTAAACGATTCGGAGAAAAAACTTATGAAGAGTTAATGACCGAAGAGGAAATGATCTTTGCAATAGATCAGGGCGAATTATACATTATAAACTCTGATAATGAATGTAGTGAAGATAAGATTATCTACAACTCCAATCAGGCCGAGAAACTATCCAAAAAAGAAATAAAGGATATTATCAGGGAATTTTGCCATAAATAATTTTTTTTCCCATTAAAATTAAGTCATTTTACTTCTTTTTTTATTTAATTTCTTATTATTTTTAGTATAAAGGTTCAGACTAATTAAAAAATTATCTTTAAATGTCTATAAGCTAAACTCGGAGTAATTTTTTAAAGAATTCAAATTCCTTCATTGAAATACCTTTTAAAAGTATAATAACTACCATATAGACCAGAGAGGATATAAAAATTGTAATTAAAATCCAGACAACGCTTACTGGTTTTATGTATAGGATTACAGAAGACATGATTATTGAAGCAAATATACTTTTTAAGATAAATTTTAAATCAAAATGGACTTTTATGTATTTATTAGAGTAAAAGATCGCTGCTGCACAGGTAAATGCATAAGCAATAAGCGTAGTAATGGCTGCTGCAATTATACCATACAATGGTACGAATATTATATTTAAAATAATATTAAGAACAGCAGCAATAATCCACATGGTGCCTATTATCTTTGTCTTCTTTTTTAGGGCTAATATTTGACTTATAATACCATATATGCCCACAAGACAGGCGCTTAAAGCCACGAAAGGCGTTATTAAATAACCATTTTTGGCTATTTCTGCAGTACTTAATAGTGTAAGCAGTGGTTCTGACAGTAATGATAATCCAAATGTTGCAGGTATGGCTACTAAGAGAAAATATTTAAGTGAATACTGTAAATGCAAATTTACTTCTTCTAATTTATTTTGATCATAATAGGAAGATAGTAATGAAGGCAAAAGGAAAGCGAATGGCGCCATAAACATTGCTATAATATTTCCAAGTGTGTAACCTGGAGAGTAATATCCTACATAGGTTGTTCCCAGTATAATTCCTATGACATAACGGTCGCTTAGATCTACAGTATAAGTAGATAAATTACTGGGGACTGTAGGTATTCCAAATGATAAATAATCTCTAATTTTTTTAAATTTAGGAATATTAAAACCAATTTGATGAATTATAAATATTAATGCACTTATGGCAACCAGGATTTGCGCTAAAAGATATCCAAACACTATTCCTGTTATTTTATAATCCAATTGAATGAAGATTACTACTAAAAACACCATAAAATAAGTCTGAATTAGAGATAGTACAGAAAATATCTTCATCTGCTGATAAGTTCGAAAATAGGTGAAAAAAGATGAAATCATTATACTCACAAATACTGTTACAGCTAAAATAATAGTAATACCTGTATTTCCATTAAAAAGAACTAATGCTAATTGCTTAGAGAATAAAAGCATTATAAACAATGTAATTAATCCCATAATTAACAATACAAAAGTAATAGAATAAAATTCTTCACGAATTATCTTTTTATCATGTTCGACTGCTAAAAATCTAAGCATTGAGTATGGAAGTCCTAAATTTACCAGTAAGGGTATAAATGCTACAGTAGCAATAAAAAGGCTCCAAACCCCATAATCCTGAATTGAAAGATTTTTTGATAGAACTGGCACTAAAATAAGGGAGCTTAAACTTATAAGTATATTTGTAATCCCTACCAGTCCAATTCTCTGTACAAAAAGTTTATATTCGTCCAAAAACTCACCTGGGCTTTAATATCTCTATTTTAATATAAATTGTTTCAAACTATAATATTATTTCATTAATAAGTTCTAAAAATCGTTTCTCAAGTCCTCCTCTCGGAGTTTCAATATAACTTTCTCTAACCGGACGATAAAATGAAGATAATTCACCATTTTTTATACCTTTCAGATAACTTTCCAATTCATCAAATGTTTCAACAGATTTTGAGCATGCACCCAGTTTTTCATAATCATCAGTTGGATAATCATAGTTTTTAAGTTGTATGGTTAATCTTGAATTTAAATTTGCTTCAACCAAAGCTGTAGAATCAAATCCAACAAAAACGTCTCCTTTTTCAAGGGATTCAATCATTGTTTCTCCTGGATGAGTAAATTTTATATTTTTAAGTTCTGATCTTAATAAATTTAAATCTTCAAGGGGATGAGGTCTAAAAATAAAATCAAAATTTAAATCATTACAGATTCTGTTTAAATTCCTAACAGCATCTACCTTATAAATTAACAGATCTTCATTGAACTGCTCATAAGGCTGACCCAAATAGGTTACTAATAACTTTTCTTTCTTTAATTGATTATATTTCTTTACTGGATAAGGGTAGCCAAGTATTTTTACCTGATCTTCTCTTTTGATGTTATTTTTTACATAGAAATCTTTATAGTACTCACCCCAGACAAACAGGTGATCTACTTCTCTACCTGTGGCTGTATAGTTACCTACAAGAACTCCATGTTGAATTTCTACTGTAGGAATTCCTAATTCCCTTGCAACAAAAATTATGGCCCGATTAATAGGAACAGAATCGTTATGCATAATTATAAGATCAAGATTTATTGATCTAAGATGTTCAGTTAATTCATTCAGTCCCTGCTGAAGACTGTCAGCATCGCTATTGATAATTCCCCTGTACAAATTTATATAACATTTATTTGAAATAGGGCTAAAAGAAATGTTTGAAGTTAACAATTTAAAAATAGAACTAAAAGAAGTCTCTATATGTGATGCAATAAAATTGTAGGGAAGTGAATTGAACAAAGCAGGGTATTTACTTAGTAAAGGACCAATCCAAATTTTCTTTCTGTTTAAAGGATGTATATTACTTCCAGATCCTACAGTACTGTAAAAAATTCCCTGCTTTAGCTTATTTATTCTTGAAAAAGAATTATTTGAATTTTCTAAATTATTAAGGTCTGTTTTTAATGAATTTAACCATGTATTGCGCGTATTTAAGCATTCTTCTTTTCCTTTCCTGAAATATTCCCCTTTAATGTAGGATATATTAAGTAAACTACTTCCATCAATCATATTTTTTCACATTTTGAAAGATTATAAAAACAAAAAACTAATTCTTTATTTTCTCTTATTTAAGTCCTTTTAAATTTTAACATATATTAAACTAAGTAATTATATACTAGTTTAGTAGAAATAAATGTACTTGTTATATTATACACAAAAATGTCTTTTATTTGTTGTTCCCTGTCTATATTATGATATTATCCAATTATTTTGTCTCATAGGAGTATTACAATATGAAAATTCTTAACGTTAAAGTAGGCCCACCTGCTGACGATTACTCAGCATGGATAAGAAAAATTAAAATAGCAAATTTAATGATGAATTTAGGCCATGAAATGGATTTTGTTATTTATACAGGATTGGACGATTTTAACGAAGAGATTGGAAAACAGATTAACTTTCCCTATGAAATTGTTAAAGTTTCGCCTCTTAACATTTATTCTAAACATTTTAAGAAAATAAAAGAAGGTAATTACGATATAGTGTTTTGTAACGGTCAGTTAACTCATGCTGTGCTGTTTTTAACTAAATTTAAAGATGTTAAGTTCATTATGGATAAACATGGTGACATAGTGAAAGAATTTCTCTTATACGAAGAGGGTTTGAAGTTCAGACCCTCTTCTATCATTAGATATCTTTTTTTAAAAACAATTGACTTTTTAAATCTCCATTTTTCAGATAAAATAACATGCGTATCGCATAAAATGATTGAAGATCTTTATAACCGCGGTCTTACGCCCAATAAGGCTGCATACGTTACTAATGGTATTGATTTGGGCTTATTTAAAGAACCTGAAAGTTCTAAAATCCAGGAAATAAAGGACGAGTTAAATATTAATAATAGAATGATTTTTACTTATTTAGGGGCCTGTGAAAAGTGGCAGGGAGTAGATGGGTTCATTGAAGCGGCAAAAAAGCTAAAGGATCATGATGAAATAGCATTTGTTATTGTTGGGGGCAATAAAGGGAAAAAAGATGGTAACATCAGATACGTTCCTAAAATTCCTCAAAATGAAGTGGTGAATTATTATGCTATAAGTGATGTTTTGGTTTTACCACGCCCTGGCCATCCTGCTGCAGAAGTAGCAGCTCCCACCAAATTCCCAGAATATCTTGCTATGGGAAAACCTGTTTTAACCACCGAAGTGGGAGATGCAGCAATATTTGTAAGAGAAAATCATTGCGGTATAGTTATAAAAAATAATGAACCTCAAAATTTAATTGAAGGGATATTAGAATTAAAAAATAAAGATAAAGATGAATTGGAAAAAATGGGCATTAATTCTAAAAAATTAGCTCAAAAAGAGTTTTCAATGGAAAAAATGGCCTCTGATCTTTTTAATGCTCTTTCCAATTAGTAAACTACTATATATATGGTGTAAAAATGAAAATTTGCTTTATGGTAATTTCCAGTGGATGGGGAGGTGGAGAAAACGTCGTTCATCAAATGGTAAGCTCTTTAATTAAAAGAAATATCGAAGTTTCAATTATTTTAAATAATGAAATAAAAGAATATTTCAAAGACCTTGATATTGAAATAATGGATTTAGGAAGCTTATTTGATCCTAAATCTTTGTTTAAAATGATTTTAAATCCAGAAACTTCAGTTTCTTCCCTAAATCCAAAGCCAATCAAGGTTTTAAATTTATTATTAATGTTCACCTACTTTTTCAGAGTTAAAAAGAGAATAAACAATTATTTAAAGGAAAGTAACATTGATATAATTCATTCACATATTGAGTATTCGGATATTTTATGTTACATCCTTAACAGCGCTGATGAAGATGTTAAATGGCTGGGCAATATACATGGGCCCTGGTTCTCCTTATTTTATAGCAAATCTAAATTTTCATCTGTATCCAACTTCTTTATAATTAAATTTTTAAAAAGAGCATTTAAAAGGATGGATAAGATTGTTTTTGTGAGCGAATATCTCTATAATGAATCAAAAAAAGTTTTTGGAGACATAGTTAACGATAAAGGCAAAATTATCCTTAATGGAATCAACACTTTCAATATAGATAAAGAAAAAACCCTTAATTTAAAAGAAGGATTTAATATTCTTTTCCCTGGAGGCCCTAAATTAAAAAAAGGTGGAGATATATTAATTGAGGCTATTAAAGATTTGATTAATGAAATACCCGAATTAAATCTTTATATAGCTTTAAATGTGCCAGAAAATCATCTTATCAGACAACTGGTAAAGAAATACCATCTGGAAAATCACGTTAATTTTGTTGGATTTTTAAAACCCAATGAATATATGGCCCTTTTAAACTCTGTAGATCTTTTAGCAATGCCTTCAAGAATGGAGCCTTTTGGAATGGTATATTTAGAAGCTATGTCCCTGGGCATTCCTGTAATAGCCAGTAACGTGGGCGGAGGTGTTGAAATAATTAAAAATCACCGTAATGGTATATTAATCTCTCCAGAACCTAATGAAGTAGCTGATGCAATATTAGATCTGTATATAAATACTGATAAGAGAGAAAAAATATCTAAAAACAATTTAAACGATATTAAAAATTTTGAATGGTCCTCTACTATTGAAAGATACATTGAACTTTATTCTGAATTAATCAAATAAAATATAAGCTACATTCCTCTAATTCTTACTTCAGATCTACCGTTTTCATATATCAGGTTAGAACTGGAAATAATTGGCTCATAGTAAACCATTTCTTTTATTATTGTTGGGTCCTTAAATAAAATACCCTTATTAATATTAATATACCTCAATAAAATGTATCCCTTTAGTTTTTGATTATTTACCAGCACATTATGGTATTTAAGATCAAAACGGCCCAAAAGCAATCTATTAATGGCAGATCCGTCTGTATATATCTGTGTATCGTTTATATAATGGTTCTTTAGCCACTCAGCCCCCATTATTTCCTGATCATATACAAAATACTCATTTCTGAGGTTACCATCATTTTCATAGTATGGAGAATATTGTGTTCCATAAAAATGATACTGCAAGTATGTATTACAAGAAAATAGGGCTATAATTAATATAAATAATATTAAATACTTTGATTTAGGTTTTTTAATAATTTCAGAGATTTTTCCCCCTCCAATTACAAAAAGAGGAGCTAAAAATATTAATGATTGGATAAATACCCTTTCTGCAGGATAATGAATAGATAAATTAGGCACTATAACCAGAAACGCAAGTAAAGCAACTGAAATCAAAATTCCTATGAGGAATCTAATATCTAATTTCGGATTTTTTGCCCTATAACTTGAGATAAGAACCAGTAAACCAATAAATATAACTAAAAATACAGTATCATGAACAAATGCACTAATCAGATTAGGTACTGAATTTATTCCTATTCCAAACATGGCCAGTATCATATTGTCCTTTGTACCCTCTGTAAATCCTCCAGTAAATCCTGTATCCTGTAGAACCTGGGATGTTCTGTCAATTACGTACATTCCACCACTTACCTGTACCTGAGCAACCAGGAGATACCATATAAATACAAACAGTAAAAAAGGGATTATTATTTCAAAATTTGTAAATAATATTTTGTTGTTTTTTCCTGATAGTCTTTTTAGCAGGCTCTTTAGGAAAGGTAGCAAAAGCATGGGAACCAGTAAAGCAAGTGCAAGATATGATGTGGCATAATGAGATAATACTATCGAAATCATGAATAAAAGCAATAAAACTTTTTTAGGAAGCTTTTCCAGTTCATCATCAAATAGAACCATTACAGATAAGAAAAAGAACACCAGTGCAATTAGCTGTCTAACACTTCCCATAGAAGCTATAAAAAAGGCCATGAATATTATTAATAGGGACGCAAAGAAGGCTCCTCTATCACCAATATATCTCTGGAAGACATTAAATGAAATTAATGGGATAATAGAACCTATTACTGCACAAAATAATTTAAATACATATTCGCTATTTATGTTTGATAAAACCTGATAAACTGCTGGAAGTATGGTAATGCTGAGACATGCATTGAATGAATCATAGAAATTAGAGATATCCCAGCGATAACTGCCTAAAGTTAACTTGAAACAATAAAATTCCTTATGAATATCTCTACCCACGAGATGATTTGATGTTAAACCGGCCATTAAAAGCAAACTTAAACCTATCATCCACAAAGCAATTGGATAAGTTATTGGGGGGATTTTATCCCTAAGATAAGTTAATAATAAGATATACAAAGGGATTGAAAGTAACATTACCAGCAGAATAAGGTTACTTCCATTAATGTTCATTATATATGTTCCAAAAATAGCCATGAATGGAAATATGAATGCTAAAATTAATGGAAATAATAATTTTCCATTCAAATCAGTTTTAAAGTTAAATACATTTGTTATTTCATTATTCCTTTTATACACTACATATAAAAGTATCAATACTATAGCATTTAACAAAATAAGAACATGTAACAATGATAATGGTTTATTAATAAGCGGATATGTAATATTCAGCAATAATCCGGCGAAGATCATTATTGAAACGCTTATTCCAATAATTAATGCTATTTTTCTGGTTAAATCTAATTTATTTAATTTTAAAAGTTGAATAACTAAAATACCAGGCACAGAAGTAAAAAAGACGAAGCTAAAGAGTTCTCTAACAAAAGGAATATCCAGTACAATAAATATATCTGTTAAAAGAAGTGCAATTAGTGGTATTAAAAAACACTCTCTAGAACCCAAATTGCCTATTTTAAGATTTTTGATGTCTTTAATGATATTCATGTCAGTTTCATTCCTTAATTAATTCTCTGTATACACTTTCCAGCTTTTCTATGTGAATATCCATGGTATATTTCTTTCCAGATTCAAAAGCACCTTTTTCCAGGCTTTTCAATTTATAAGGATTATCAATAAGGTACTGGAGTTTATTCTTCAATTCATCAACGTTTCCAGGCTCAAATAAAAAACCATTAACTCCTTCCTCTATTAATTCTGGAATTCCTCCAATTTTACTTCCAATTACAGGAGTTCCATTCATTAAGCTTTCATAAATCACCATGGGAGAATTATCAAAACAAACTGATGGAACTACAATGATGTTTGCATTCTCATGAAAATTTAAAAGCTCTTTACCCTTTACAAATCCGTGAAACAATATTCTTTTATCATCTTTTGCCATTTCTTTTAAGTTAGATTCTTCACTGCCTTTTCCAAGAATATGGAGTTTAATGTTTTCATTTTTAATGTTCTTAAAAGCTTCGATCAGTATGTGCACACCTTTGTGATTTACCAGAGAACCTGCATAGAGAATGTCAATTGTTTCATATTCCTTTTTGGGCTTTTTACCATCTATCGATACACCAAGAGGGATTTTAAGACTCTTAGATCCCTCCAAAAAGCCACTCTGTGATAAAGTATCTAAAATAAATTGTGAAGGAGCTATAACCATATCTGGCTTGTTTCCCACAATTTTTCTGGATAAAGACTGATACATCTTACAAAATGGATGAGGATCATAACAAATTTCCCCATTAGAATTCAAAAGCAGTGTTCTACGACATAAAAGAAGATAATCATGGACCATGAAAACAGAAGGTATTTTAAGACTCTTTACAGCATCAAAAACCGATAGAGAAATCCATACAGGAGTATGGATGTGAACAACATCTGGTTTTTCTTTTTTTAATATATTTTTAATGACCAGATAAGGATGTAAATTCCATATATCAATTGCATTCAATATTGCCCTCTGAAACATGGATTTTTCATCAGAATAAATCCATGAAAATATGTTAAGAGGATAAAATCGATGCACTTTAATTTCACCGTCCATTTCCAATGATGGTTTTAATGAAGATAAGCCATCAAAGGGTTTTGTGGTTATTACCACAACTTCATGGCCCTTTTTTACTAATTCTTTAGAAATTCTCTCTGCATATATGTCAGCACCACCTGAAACATATGGAGGATACGTATAGATAATCTGGCAAATTTTCATTAATCGAAAACCTCATTAATTCTTTTATATAGTGTTAAAATTATGCTCATTTAATATTTATAAACTTTAATTCTTATTCAATTTCCCTAATCTTCTAAATTCTTCCATACACCAGCTTAAAGAAGCTATCAGACCCATTTCAAACATCTGTGAATCTGAAATTTTTCTGTTTTTTTGAATTTTTTTCCTTTTCTCAAGGGTCTTGGGGATATTTTTCAGGAAGTAGTAATCTCCCTTAAGCACCGCTTTTATAAGCTCAAAATTTCCACCTGCTAAAAAGCCAGCTATGCGAATAATGTCAAACCCTGTTGAGATAATAAGACCTGAAATTATATTTTTAATTGAAAAATTCTTTAAAATATTGGTCAGCCGGTTTTTCTGTACATGAAAAACCCTGAAAGGAGTTTCTCTTTTTCCTCCAGTAGCACCATATTTATGATAAACTACAGATGAAGGTATAAAAAATGTTTTATGCCCCTCTAACCAGCATCTCCATCCGAAATCAACGTCCTCGAGGTACGCAAAGTAATCCTTATCAAATCCTCCCATTTTCTCAAATAACGACTTTTTGAGTAGCATGGAACATCCTGAAGGGGAACCAACATACCTTATTTCATTGTATTCCTCTAAATCAGGTTTTGCAAAGTTTATATCGAGCCCGCTGCCCATTGGAGTAATTATTCCGCCAATGGTATTTATATCATGGGGAGGATCATAAAATAAGACTTTACTGGAGTAGATATTGTCTTCCCCATAAACTTTTGCAGCATTAACAAGCTCTATTAACCATTTTCCATCAACCATTGTATCATTATTTAAAAAAACTATAAATTCTGATTCAGCACATTCTGCTCCTTTATTGGTCCCTTCAGCAAATCCATAATTTTTATCAAGGGAAATTATCCTGATCTCCGGATAAATATCCTTTGCTAATTGAATGGAATTATCAGAAGATGCATTATCCAGTAAAATAACTTCATAATTGCTGTATTCAATATTTTTTAGTGAACTCATGCATTCATCAAGGTGCTCTTCACCATTATAATTTGTAATTATTATACTGACAGTTGGATTATCTGAATTAGCCATTTTAACACTGCTACTATTTTTTGAAAACTTAATTAAGCACGATGCTGGAATTATTAATTCTATTATTAATATGATTTATATTGATTTATCTAAATCTAATTTTTCATTAGAGGGTTTTTGATAAAACCTGGCAATAACCTTTGATTATTTCCAAGAAAAAAGCTTATGAAATATATAAAATCATATAATAAAGTATATGGAATGCTTGAATAGTATTTATTACTGATAAAATATTTTATTTGTTCATTGAGATAATTAAATCCTCTATTAATGAAATTATCTTCACCTTCAAGGGCAATTGAAGAAAATGCAGCTCCATCTTTAAATCTCCTTTTAAAAAGAGATATTATGGTATAATCATGGGAATGATATACGGTGGCATCTGGTTCATACAAAATGTTATATCCATCTTTAAGAACCCTTAAAGCAAAATCTTTATCTTCAGACATTGGTACATCGTCGTCGAATCTTACCTTTTCCCAAACATCCCTTTTTATGGCAGCGCAGACATCCGAAGCAAAAATATTTTCTATATAGAATTTTTTAGGGTTTTCTGCATGTTTTTTATTTAAAATCTTCCTCTTTGCAGGATAAAAATACAAATAAAAGAAAACATCAATTTTTTTAGCATCAGGATTTGCTATTTGTCTTCCATACACCACGGAAAAATTATCCTTCAATGGTTTTATTAAATTGGCCAGTAAATTATTATCTACTGGTAATGCATCCTGAGTTAAATAAACTAAAATATCACCATTTGATTTTTGAGCCCCTAAATTCCTTGTTTTACTATGATGAAATTCTTCAGGACTTATTTTAAACACTTTAGCCTTATATTTTTCCAGTATCTTTACTGTATTGTCTGTAGAACCTGAATCCACCGCAATGACCTCAATGTCCCCTTCAAACTTCTGATTTCTTATGCTATTCATTAATTCCTCTAACCTGCTTCCTCCATTTTTGGTTAAGAGTATAATACTGGCTTTCAATTTCATTTCATCCTTTTTAGTTTTCTTCTCTTTATTTTTATAAAAACATCCATTAAAACCATAAAAAAAATATAAATGATTTAAACTTTAATTATTTAAAATCAGTTGTCTTTATCTCCGCTACTCAAGAGCAGTAAACTCAAGAACATTCCAGAAAATATAGTTTGAATCCCAAGAATAGAGAGTATAAGAGCTATAATAGCAAACTGTATCTGTGAAAGAGTCCCAAATCCAACTGAAACCCAGCTGTAAAATACTTTTAATCCTACTAACAATCCAAGAGCAAGAAGTACAAATCCTATAAAAAGTTCTCTTCCCAGAGAATGATAATTCATAAACTTTTTTATAGTTTCTGAACTTTTGGATACCCCATAAATTGAACCAAAAGCACCGAAATGGATCCATCCAAGGAATATTTGGTATCCAATTATAAGCAGTAAGCTTCCAAGGATTAAGGAGTGCATTCCGTACTGTCTTAACATTACTCCTATAAAAAAAGCCCCTCCCATGACCAGTATGACAATACTTGGTATTAAAAGGAAGGGTGTTGGTCTGTAGAGCATCATAAATCTCATATGCCTCCACCCGTCTGAAAAAGAGCTCAGCTTGGATTCTCCTTCTCTTGGATAATATTCAATTGGAATTTCAGCAATCCTTACATTTTTTCTTGCAGCTTCAATTACCATTTCAGATGCAAATTCCATTCCTGGACTTTTAAGGCCTAAATTATCCAGAGTTTCCTTTTTTATAGCTCGCATTCCACAATGAGCATCCGATATGCCGGCTTTGAACAGGAAGTTTAATACCCATGTTAAAAAGGGATTACCCACATATTTATGAAGAGCAGGCATAGCCCCTTTTTTTATGTCTCCTTTAAGCCTGGAACCCATTACAAAATCTGCTTCTCCTCTTAAAATAGGCTGGATGAATTCATATGTCATTTGAAATGGGTAAGTACCGTCAGCATCTCCCATTACAACTATGTCTCCCTTTGCTTCACTAAATCCTTTTAAATAAGCGTTACCATATCCTCTTTTTTCTCCAAAGACTACCCTCGCTCCTGCATCGCGAGCTTCCTGGGCAGTATTATCAGTTGAAGCGTTATCTACCACAACTATCTCAACTTCCAGTCCATTTTCCCTTAATTTTTCTACAGGAACTGATTTAACAGTTTTACCAACAATTCCTTCTTCATTTAAAGCGGGGATTACAATTGAAATCTTCATAAAATCACATATTTTTATTATTAATATTTCATAAATTTTTAATCATAAATTGAGCTATTATAAAAATATATCGAAGTATATTGCTTATAAATTTTACTTTAATGTAAAAAAATGAGTAATTAACCAATCTTTTAATTTAAAAGTTAAAAAGATTATTGCAGAATTTTCAGAAGATAATCCTTCAATTCTTCTCTTACTTCTTCATGTTCCAATGCAATTTCAATGGAACTTTTAAGCCAGTCAACAGTATTCCCAATGTCGTAGAGTTTACCCTTAAAAATACAACCGTAACTTTCGTTCAAAAGTCTTAAAGCATCAGTTAGCTGGATTTCGCCCCCAACTCCTGGAGAAACTTCATTGATATAGTCAAATATTTCAGGTGCTAAAATGTATCTTCCAATAATTCCTAAATTTGAGGGTGAATCTTCTAATTTAGGTTTTTCAACCAGATCATCAATTTTATAGAGATTATCGTTGATTTTATTGCCTTTAATTATCCCATATCTTTCAATCCTTTCGTCAGGAACTTCCTCTATAGCAATTACAGTGGATTTATACTTTTCATGCACATTCATGAGCTGTTTAATACAGGGAATTTCAGATTGAGCTATTGTATCTCCAAGCAGGACTGCAAATGGTTCGCCATCGATATGCTTTTGTGCACATGAAATAGCATCACCTAAACCTCTCTGTTTTTTCTGTCTAACATAGTAAATATCCGCCATTTCGGATATAGATTCTATTTCTTTAAGATAATCAGTTTTACCTGAATTTTGAAGAGAGTATTCTAATTCAAAAGACCTATCAAAGTGATCTTCTATTGATCTCTTACCTTTTCCTGTTATTATTAAAATATCATCAATTCCTGAAGACACTGCTTCTTCAACTACATATTGTATTGTTGGTTTATTAAAAACCGGTAGCATTTCCTTTGGTTGTGCTTTAGTGGCTGGTAAAAATCTTGTTCCAAGTCCAGCAGCTGGTATCACCGCTTTCATAAATAGTCACCTTTTAAATTAATGTAAATGTTATTAAGTAAAAATATATGCATAAAATACATTATTCTAAATTCTATATAAACTTTTTTTGGTTTTTCAACTATTTTAAGTTAGATTTGAATTATATAGTTTTCAGAATCAATATAAAACCGTGTCTGTATCTGGATTTACGCGGGTTTTAAGGGCTGTCCATGACTTAATGTCAGTTTTTTCCTCAATAAATCTTGTTATATTCTCTATTTCTTCGTAATTATATAAGATAAGGTCATATCTATCAAAACTGACTGTGATTTCTGCTATACTTTTAAAATTTTTAAGCAAAAGATCTATATTTTCTTTGACTTTATTTTCTTCATTCATGGGACAGTTATATGTTTTCATTTCTAAATAATATTTTGGAATTAGAGAATTTAATAAAAATTTAGTTTAATTATGCCCTCAGATATTCTTTTTTAAATTTAAAATCTTTAAAAACTGAGACTTAGATATATCATATATTTTTAGAGTCTTTTGCCTGCTTTTTAGCCCATTTGTGATCTCAACAGGTTTTTTAGTAAGCTTTGAAAATTCATTGACTATTTCTTTATTGGCTTTGCCCTTAAGCGGGGGCGATTTAATTCTTATTTCAATTCTTTCTCTCCACTCATTATATCCTGCAATTTCGAACCTGTTTGATTTTGTAGAAACCTCAATGTCCACTAGAATTCCTTCTGATATTTTGGTTACTGCATTCATTAAAATCACGTTCTAATTATAATATTTTGTTAATAAATGTGAAAATATTAAATGAAATATACTAAATTATTATATGTATTAAAATCTATTTTAAAACATATACATATTCTATATTGAAATTTTAAAATAATAAGGAACTAAAATGAAAATCATAACTATTATTCCCGCTTATAATGAGGAAAAGACCATCTATAAAGTTGCTAAAAATACGTTAAAATATTCAGAAGTCATTGTAATAGATGATGGTTCAACCGATCAAACTTCAATTAAGGCTAAAGACTCCGGAGCATTGGTAGTAAGGCATGAAACTAATTTAGGAAAAGGCGCTGCTATAAAAACAGGGCTGAAAAAAGCATTGGAAAACAAATACAAAATTTTCGTTATCATGGATGGTGATGGTCAGCATGATCCTGAACATATTCCTTTTTTGATTTCAGAAATGGAAAACGCAGATTTTATAATTGGTTCAAGATTTAAAGAAAAAATTCCTAAAAATATGCCTTTACAAAGAAAGTTTTCAAATAAATTAACCACTAAAATCATAAAATATATCACAGGTTATAATCTAACAGATAGCCAATCTGGCTTTAGATGTATTTCTAACACCGCTGCTCAAATATTTACTGATATACCCTATGATGATTATGTATATGAATCAGAAGTACTATATCGAGCATCGAAAGAAAGAATAAAAATTCATGAAATACAAATTTCATGTAATTACGAAGATGAAAAGTCATATATAACATGGAAAAATGTTTTGAGATATATTATTTTTGTTTTTAAACTATTAATACAGAATTCTCAAAGAAAATATTATTTTAGCTTTAAAGATTCCATTAAGCAAAAATCCAAGGAGGATTAATATTTGAAGCGTTCATACGTGCTTATAATAAGTTTAATCCTCATAATTCTGCTAATATTATGGATCGGCCCTATAAATATTATAAATTCTTTAAAAACTGCCAATTGGACATTTATTCTACTCGCATGCATTATTCACCTTTTAGCTGTTTATATAAGATCCATAAGATGGGGTTTTATTATAAACCAGCCCAAAAAGTTTAAAAAAAATTATATTGTTAAAACAATTGGCCTCTTTGCAGGAAATTTTAGCCCAATGAGAAGCGCGGGTGAAGTCCTAGGTGCAGTAGCTGGTAAAAAAATTAACAAAATAAGTATTTCAGAAGGCTTATCAGCAGGACTTACAGAAAGATTTTTTGATCTAGTAATAGCCGGATTCTTACTAGTGATATCGGCGTTTTTCGTGCCTAAAATACGTTTTGTAGCATTAATTGGAGGCGTATTAACTTTAGGGCTGGTTTTACTAATATATACGATAAACTGGAAAGAAAATACTAGTTTATGGCTATATCGAAAAATTCATCCAATAATATGTAAGTTGCCCATTAATGAAAATAAATTAGATAATTTATATCATAAATTTATTCAAGGTTTGAAAAGTATGATTGAATATACTCAATCATTCACTAATTTTAAAAATTTAATTTTTGTATTAATATTATCTGCTTTTTCATGGATATTAGAGTGCGCACGTCTTTATACTGTATTTTATGCTTTTAATGTTGATATAAGTTTTATAGCTATAATTATAATCTTTTTCTTAGCTAACTTAGTAGGAATTCTCTCTGTTCTTCCAGGAGGTATTGGATCTATTGAAATTTCTCTTACAGGATTATTTGTAATTTTTGGTGTTTCAGATATACTGGCTGGTAGTATAGCATTAGTAGATCGTTTAGCGTCTTTCTGGTTAGTTACAGTCATGGGAATATTTTTCTCATCTTTCTATGCTAAAGGTATTCTTGAAGAAGTTAAAAACTCATTCAATTAATATTAACAGTTACTTTATCCTTTAATCTGTATTTAAAGCCTAATTTCTTATATATCATAAAATTATATAATTTTATAGAAAATTTTATATTATATTACAATTAACTGATTTTATGAATTTAGAAGAGACTATAAAGCCTGAAATACTTTTTTTAATATTAGGTTTAGTTTTTGGATTGATGTTTTTATTAGTAACTCCCCCCTTCCTTGTTGGAGATGAAGGAACGCATTTTTTTAAGGCATACGATATTAGTGAAGGGCATCTTTTCCCCAATAAAATTAATAATTATTTTCCTAAAAGCATAGTCAAATGTATGGATGAATTTACATATTTACAAATCTATCCAGATGATAGAGTTAATATAAATGATGCTATAAATCTCTTAAGTCTACATCTTAGCCCCGATAATAAAATATCCATTGATATTTCCCATGTTGTCATCTATCCTCCTATTCCTTATTTGGCATCAGCCTCAGTTATGGTAATATGTAAATTTTTTAATTTATCCCCTTTAATTATGTTATATTTTGGCAGGTTAATTAATCTGTTAATATGGATCATCTTAGTATATTTCGCAATAAGAATAACTCCAATTCATAAATGGGTTTTTTTGTTATTAGCATTAATGCCTCGGACTCTCTTTCAGGCCGCGTCCCTTTCAGTAGATAGTTTAAGTTTTGGTTTGTCTTTTCTTGTTATTGCCCTTTTTCTCAATTATTCAGTGAATGAAAATAAAAAAATACATTTAAAAGAAGTTTTTGTTTTAGTTTTAGTTATTTTAGCTCTTATTTTATCAAAACAAGGTTATGCTCTATTAATATTGTTATTCTTTATGATACCAATATCCAAATTTAAAAATAATAAATTAAGAGTTATAACATTTGTTCTGATAAGTTTACCTTCAATAATTATAGCAGGTATTTGGGATATGTTGTTTAAGAAATTATACATACCCCATGCTATGGATTCAATATCCATACCGGGTCAAATTTCTTTTATTTTAGCAGATCCTCTCAATTTTCTATTTGTTTTATTGAATACTTTGATTTTGCAATCTAAATTCTATTTAAGAACATTTATTAGCGGATGGTTTGAATCATCATTACTTGATATTACAATAATTGTATATATTGCAATGTTGTTTTTTGTTTCATTTATTGATAAAAGTAAATTTAAGTTAAATTCAAAACAAAAATCAATTTCTTTATTAATATTCTCAATTATTTTTATTCTGGCATTCCTATTTGAATATATTAGTTATACTGCAGTAGGTAAAAGTTATATACTTGGTGTTCAGGGCAGATATTTCATTCCTATAGCTCCACTATTCTTTTTGCTATTTTATAACAGCAAAATAACTGAGATTATAAACAATAAAATAAATTTAAACCCAAATAAATTTTATTTATTCAACATAGCATTTATAATACTTATTTTAAGTATTTCCATATCTTTGCTATTTTCCAGGTTTTATATTTAATTTTTAACATTACGGAGAAACATTTAAATAGTGAAAGAGAAAAATGATGGTATGTTCTATTGTTACGTTAACTTTAGAATTAGCAGGGATGGTCGAGCGGTCAAAGGCGCTAGGTTGAGGGCCTAGTGGGGTAGTCCCTTCGCGGGTTCGAATCCCGTTCCCTGCATTCAAAATTGAAAATTTTGAAAGGGATGGATCGAATAATCCTTCAAAAAATCATAGACTTTTTGAGGCACGAAACGAAGTTTCGACTGCCTCGCTCAAAAATCAAAGATTTTTTCGCAGCGGAAATGTTAAATCTCAATTAAATTCTAATTTTAATCATATTTCAATTCTCAGGAATCCACAAACAAATTATTTCCTTTTAAATCCCAAAATATTACAAAATAAATAAGATTTTTTCCATTATTGCATAAATAAAGTTGGGATTATTTAAAATAATTTAAATCAAATGTTAATTCAAAAAGGAATCTAACAAATCAAACTCAATAATACTCCTTTTTCAAGCATTTATGACACCGGTAAATGTGTTTATACTGAATTTCGCCCTCTGAAGTTTCATCAAGTTCAGTATCTTCATGCTCCATAGGTTCAAAGCAATCGGAACAGATTTTGTTGTTTAAACATCCTGTTTCAAAGTAATGATCCTCAGTTATTATATTGTCTTTTTTAAGTTCCCTCAAAATCTCAAGGAGGGTTTCTTCGTCAACGCCCAGTATATCCTCAATTTCACATAAATAATAATGATCGCCGTTATCTTCTATGAACGACTTTACTCTTTCATATGTAGAATCCAAAACATCACCTGCTAAACATTTTTTGTTTAAATTACAGCTAAAAACATCCGATTATTGCCCTATAATTGCCCATGATATGCTCATAAAAAAAATCACTTCTTTATTCAACAATTATTTTAACCTTTAATTCCTCTCTTTCCCTCAAATCATTTATCAATTCTCTATCTAGATCTATAGCAGCTTTATCTGCCTTTATCATTAAAGTACGGCTACATTTAAACTCACTTTTTCTGCAGACCATATCTGTAGGATGTTCTAAGGTTAATTCAGGATGTCCATATCCTGTTATTTCATCAAAGCCATTCTCTGTTTCAAGCTGGATCTTTATCACTGAATTTTTGTTTTTTATGGCATCTTTAAGCTCTTCAGGAAAATCTTCAAGTTTTGATCTGGAAGAAACTCCAATAATACAATCTGCCCTTATTCCAATCTCTTTATCCATTGTTACTTCAAATGTGGATTTATGAGCTGATGTAACATTTGGATGTCCTTTAGCATAAAAAATGTATTCCAATTTATCTCCTCATTAACTTATTTTAAATATATAATTAATCAATTAATTAGTAATTCCTAATTTAATCTTAAAATTATTATATTCACCAGGAAATTGTCTTCTTTTAATTTGTTTTTACTTTTAATCAAAATATAAGAAATTATTTTAATGAATCAATATAATTAAGAGCTCAATTAATAATTAAACTCTTTCATTCTCTTCATCCTGTTTTAAACCATCTTCAACGTAGTCTAAAAGTAATTCATTTTGATACCTTTTTTAATTGCCATTATCTTTCTTAATTCTTTATCCCCTCTAAAAGCAATTTGTACCATATTCCAGACTTATAAATTTTTGATCACCATAGATTAAATAATATTATTTCATTATTAAGCTAATAGAATTCTACCGCCAATCAGTTTACGAAAATCAATATAAGCAAATAAAGAATAATTGATACTCATGCAAAAATTAAATAATTCAAACTATAAAATTAAACCATTTTCACAGGTAACTGATTTCCACGGCCACATTTGTCCAGGCTCAGCCATTGGATATAAAGCTGCAGAAATTGCAATTAAAGAACTTTTTAGTAAAAAAAGTTTTGACGAAGAACTTATCTGTATAACAGAAAATGATAGTTGTGCTGTTGATGCTATACAGGTTGTTACTGGGTGTACTTTTGGTAAGAGCAACTTAATTTTCCATGATTATGGGAAACAAGCATATACATTCATTAATCGCGAAACTGGAGATGCTGTAAGATTATCAATGAAAGAATCTTTCAGTACTGACAATATTAACCCTAATTTAGGTAAACTTCGACAAAAAGTAAATAGCGGTACAGCAACTAATGAAAATGAAGCCGAATTAAGAGAAACCATTAATAAAGTTTCAGAGGGGATTATAAATCTTCCTGATAATGAAATATTCGACGTACAATATATGAAAGTAGAACTACCTGCAAAAACAAGAATTTTTAAGTCTGTTAAGTGCAGTAAATGTGGTGAAATGGTATCAGATCATAGAAAACGTCTTCATAAAGAAAATATACTTTGTATGCCCTGTTTTAATAAAATAAAAGAAAATTAATTGATTATCTTAAAGTTTCATTATGAAGTATTGTGTTCAATCACCCCCAACACGAGCAGGAGGCTCTTCCTCAATATCAATAGAAGATACATTACCCAAATGCTTTACCCTTTCACATATGAGATTTTCAAACTCTTTAGGGCTTAATCCTAATTCTCGGGCTCGATCATGGATAGCTTTGGGTTCATGGGCGCCATGTTTTATGTAGTTTGCCGCAAATCTGTTTAGATATATTTCCAGCTTTTCTTCGTCTGATACTTCCAGTATTCCTGGTATTTCATTAGATAATTTATTTAAGTCCATTAATGAGATTCTAAGGGGCATAAAGTTTATTACTATGTCTCCAGTAAATTTATCAAATTTTATGCTCTTGATTCCAACATTTAATCCTTTTAAAGCCATAAAAATCACTCTTGAAGATTTTAAATTTAATTAAAGATCATTTGATCTTAGTCTCTTATTTTATTTAGTATTTATTCATAAATTATTTAGAGAATTTTATTTAAAAATTCCTCTATTTAACGTTATAATTATCATATTAGATTATTAATAGGTCGTTTTATTCTAAAATATATTATATAATTTATTTTTTACCTGAAATGACTTATTATAACTTTTTAAATCTATTTGATGATAGTCATATTTATACAACTAATTTCAGATAATCAAACATGCTTAGAACGAGGGCAAAAAAAATAAAACCCTGTGACTACAGAAAAATGATTCAAAAACTTGATATAGATAATTTCGAATTGAAAACATCCTATATTTTTGAAGCTAAAGCCACTCTAATCAATTTATTAAGATTAGAAGATTATTTAAGGGAAATAAGGCACTGCATTACAAAAGACATGCGGGAAATAAGCTTAAAATATTTAAATTCAGATTATATAAATAAATCCTCGATAATTATTTCTTTAGGTCTAAAAAAACCAAAAGTTTCAAAAAAAAGAATTTCAATGCAAAAAAAGCTTGATCAGGAATTAGATCCTTACCTGAATCTCCTTGATATAATCGACGACTATTTACAGCAAATAGAAGAAGTGAAAGATTACATAAATAGTATAAAAGAATAAAAATCCTTTCTTTAATCATTAAATTATAAATGATTATTTTTAAATTTAAGGTGATTTTAATGGCTACTTATTGCATTATCATCAATTTAATTGATGATTCAAAGATCCAGATAGGTAAACTTGGAAATATCGAATTTAAAAAAGGTTATTACATCTATGTGGGCTCAGCATTAAATTCTATTAAAGGCAGAATAGAAAGACACCTTAGGAATGAAAAAAAACTCTTCTGGCATATTGATTATCTCTTAAACTCCCCTAACTCCAGAATTAAAGATGTTATTTTTGAAAAAAGCAATGATAAATGGGAATGTGAAATTGTAGAGGAAATTGCAGAAAATGGGACACCTGTCAACAAATTTGGATGTTCTGATTGTAAGTGCAAATCCCATTTATTTTACTTTAAAAATTCACATGCCGCTGATATTTCCTGTTTAAATGCATTTAATAAGTTCAAATTGAAAGCTGAAAAATATAGTAACTTAATTAAGGTTGAAAAATGAGCCTTCTGATTGTTTAAATATATTTCTAGCAAATAAAAAACCTAAAAACACAATAATAATCCCTATTAATAATTTAAACCATAAGTACAAAGCTGATGTTGAAAAGCCAATTTTTAAAAGTCCAGTAATGCTCATTGCTGCAATAATGCACCCTAAAATCCAATGTAAAGCTGATAAAATCCATATCCTGATCATGTAAATTTTCTCCTCTAATCTATTAATTTATATCTTAAACTGTCTTTATTTAGATATTGAACAGTTAAAATAATTCAAATGTGATGAAATAAAAGTAATCAAACTGCATTTAATAACTTCAGAATAGTAATTAATGTTTTTTAGCTTTTACTAAAAACTAATATATAAATTTTGGTATAAAAATAAAAATTCTTTTTTCAATATAAAGGTAGGTAATTAATTAAGTAAATAATATATAATTGTATTAATATATTATTAAATGGTTAATATGAAAAATATGGTCATTGTTTTAATATTTACTCTGCTCATATCAGCAGTTATGGGTTGTACAAATAATAAAGAGACTAAAGAGGATTCAGAAATATATGGAAGCACATATGTTAATTTTCAGATGCCCCCAGGATGGGAACTGCATCCCATGCCTGGAAAAGGCACGGTAATATGGATGAGTGGCGATCCACGTATAAGGGTAATAGAATTAGAAGATAAGCAAAAATTTGATTCAGAATATAATAAAGCCCTAAATATAGATACAGATAGCTATGCTGTAACAAAAAAGAATAAAACAGTAGATGGAACAAATGTTAATATTCTAAAGACCACAAACAATATGAACGGAGATATTCAGGATGAATATTTCTTCGTGAAGGATAATAAACATTATCATCTGGTATCATGGGCTTTTACGGGATGGAACAGTGCAAATCAAACTATGTATAGGAAAAAAATAAATAATGCAACAGATATCATCATAAAAACAATAAAATAACTCAGGAGTTTCAAAAATTATTGGAATTTCCTGAAAAACTGATCAAATTCATCTATATCCATTGGGTCAGGTATGACAAAATCTTTATTTAAATAAATAGATTTAGCAAGTTCTCGATAAAGATTAGCCTGTTTTGATTTACCAAATTTTTCAATAACCGTTTTTGCATCGATTTCACTTTGCTGAACCAGTTCGCTTCTGGGTATAATACCAATAACTTTGCTTCCAACTTCACCTGCAAATTCATTTACAATTTCAATTTCATTTTTAATGCCTCTGCAATTGCAGATAATGCCTCCAAGGTTACCTTTAAGTTTTTTTATACCTTTACAGATATTATTAGCTGCATAAAGAGCCATATATTCTCCTGATGTCACAATATACACTTCATCTGCAAAGTCCTCCCTTAACGGAACTGCAAATCCTCCACAGACCACATCTCCAAGTACGTCGTAAATTATCACATCCAGATCTTCTGAGAATGCTCCAAGCTTATCAAGTAAGCCCATAGCAACGATAACTCCTCTTCCTGCACATCCAACACCAGGTTCAGGTCCTCCTGATTCCACACATTTTACTTCGTTGTATCCATTAAAAACAACATCTTCAACAACAGCATCTTTATTTTCCTTTACAATATCCAGAATTGTCGGCATCCTTTTACCTACAAGGGTCCTTGTTGTATCTGCTTTTGGATCACAACCAATTACAAGAACGCTGCAATCTTCAGAATATGCTGCAGCAATGTTGGAAACAATGGTGGATTTTCCTATGCCTCCCTTACCGTAGATCGCTATTTTTTTAGCCTTACTCATCCCTTTTCACCAGAGCGCCTATAACATCTCCCCTTGTTATGATTCCCAATAATCTATTATTATCATCAACCACAGGAAGTCTATTTATGCCGTGCTTGTCCATCATTTCTGCAACATCTGAAATTGAAGCGTCCCTTTTAGTTTTGATAACGTCTTTCGTCATTATTTCCCCAACAAGGACAGAAGCAGCTTTAGCAACTCCTTCAGCCATTTCATCGAGTTCAAGCCGCATTCTTACTGGTAATTCAATTAAATCAAGAGGTGCAGGCAAAATCAAGTTTATATTAGGGGAATGAACTTCAATTAGCCTCATTATGTCTCCTTCACTGACAATACCTATCACTTTATTATCATTATCAACTATTGGAGCTCCGCTTATCTTTTTTTCCCTTAAAACATTAGCTACATAACTTATTGTGTCTACATCTTTAAATTTAATTACATTTTTTTCCATAGCTTCTTCTACGGTTATCATATCATCACTCCAGAATAAATTATTGCGAATTTGTAAATATTGCTATTTAATTTATCTTTATTCAATTATTTAAATTACTGTTATTACAACAAAACTAAAATTGTTTACTGGATTTAATTTAATTTTTCATTAAAATTCTTTTATAAACCAGATCATTAGGCCTGACTTTCTCTTTAACAAATAATCCTACATTTTGACCCTTTTTAGCCTTTTGGATTTCTTTACCTCTAATTTGCATGGATTCAACCTTCTGAAAAAAAGATCCGGTTTTATTTCCCTGAATTATGATCTCATCCCCAATTTTAAGGTCTTCCCAGAGCCTTATTTCTGCAGCAGAAACATTTTTATAATAATTAATCACTGAACCAATGTCTTTTTTAGTATAAACAGCTTCATTATAAGCGCTTGTCTTGTATGGAGTTTGAAAATAAAATTCAGTATCAAAACCTCGATTAAAGACACCTCTAAGCTCATTCATCCATCTTTCATCAAATTCCCAGTTACCGCTTTCATATTTATCAATAGCTTCTCTGTAAACTCTGGTCACAGTAGCAACATAATCAGCAGCCCTTGCCCTTCCTTCAATTTTAAATGCATTAATTCCAGAATCAATAAGCTCAGGAATATTTTTTATCATGCAGAGGTCCTTTGGACTTAAAATATGGCTTTCATCTTCATTCTGTACCAGTTCAAACTCATCAAAATCTTGGGAAATTAATTTCCATCTTTTTCTGCAAGGTTGTAAGCATTCTCCACAGTTTGCGCTTTTACCATAAAGTGAAGAACTTAAAAAACATCTCCCTGATACTGCAACACACATTGCGCCATGAATAAAAGTCTCAATTTCCAGATTAGTCTTCTCTACTATTCCTTTAATTTCTTCAAGGGACAGTTCCCTTGAGAGAACAACACGCTTTACATCAAGCTCTTCAAGCAGATGCAGGGCTTCAAAATTAGAAATGTTTGTCTGTACGCTCATATGCACATCAATATTCTCCTTTCTTGCAATTTTAAGAGCACCAAGGTCTGAAATAATTAATGCATCCGCATCGTAAGAATGAATTACTGGTAAAATCTCTTTAAAATAGTCTATATCATTATTTTTCATGATGGTGTTTGTACAGACGTATATCTTCTTATCAGCATCATGGCACTGTTTAACTGCATCTTTAAGGTTTTCAAGTGTAAAATTAGACACATTCGCCCTCATGTTGCATCCTTCAATACCTACATAAACAGAATCAGCACCATTTTTAATAGCAGCATTTAATGCAGCAAAATCTCTTGCAGGTGAAAGTAATTCAACGATTTTAATCACCTATTTTTGAATTTTAGTTTTAAAGTAATGATAAAATGAAAATTAATAATTAAGGACATGTACAGCGTTTAGCTTCATATTCTTTGATATTTTCAGGTAAAGATGTCGGATATTCCCCTGTAAGGCATCCAAGGCAAAGTTCATCTCTTTTTATATCTATACACTCTACAAGTGAATCCACACCCAGATATTTCAATGAATCAACACCTAAATAATCTCTTATCTCTTCTATTTCTTTATTTGAAGCTATAAGTTCTCTTTTAGTTGCCATTGCTATCCCATAGTAACAGGGTGATATGATTGGAGGGCATCCTATTCTTAAATGAATTTCTTTAGCTCCAGCCTCCTTTAAAGCATTAACTGTTGCTCTTGAAGTTGTTCCCCGTACTATACTATCATCTATAAGCACTATTTTTTTGCCCTCAAGTTCTGTTTTAACAGGATTCATTTTAAGTCTTACAGAATTTTCACGTTCTTCCTGGGTGGGCATAATAAATGTTCTGCCCACATAACGGTTTTTAATAAGTCCTTCTGCATAAGGAAGCCCTGATTCTCTTGAATATCCTATCGCTGCAGTAATTGCAGAATCAGGAACAGGCATTACAACTTCAGCATCAGCTGAAAACTCCTTTGAAAGCGCTTTACCAATGTTTAAACGTACCTCATAAACATTTCTATCATCAAGTATGCTGTCTGGTCTGGCAAAATAGACATATTCAAACATACAATGTGCTCTTTTTGTAGAATTAACATTTTCCATTTTATAACTGGTCATTTCATCATTTATAACAAGTATTTCCCCAGGTTCTATTGAACGGACGTATTCACCGTTAATAGCATCAAAAGCAACTGTTTCAGATGCTACAATATCTATATTATCTTTTTTTCCAAGAGAAAGTGGCTTAATCCCCACAGGATCTCTTACCACAATAAGATCATTATTTAAAAGTATAACCAGGGAATAAGAACCTATCAGTCTTTTTGAAACTTCCTGAATTGCCTTTACAATATCCTTTGTTTTAAGATAAACTTCAATAAGTAGCTGACATATAACTTCAGAATCAGTATCTGATTTAAAATGATAATCCTGGTTTTCCAGTTCTTTCCTTAGTTCCATGGAGTTTATAATATCTCCATTATGGGCAACTGCAATTGTTCCCATTTCAAATTCGTTGAAAAATGGTTGTGAATTTTCTATTTTAGATTTTCCTGTAGTTGAATATCTTACATGTCCAATTCCAACATGACCTTCAAGTCCTTCAATGTTTCCATTGTTGAAGACGTCACAAACAAGTCCCATACCCCTATATGTGCCTGTTTCTTCATCATTACTCACTGAAATTCCTGCTGATTCCTGTCCTCTATGTTGTAAAGCATAAAGTCCGTAATATATGGATCTTGAAACATTTTTAGATTTTGTGTGAGAATATGCACCTACAATACCACATTTATCCTGCAATTTGGATTCTCCTGATTTTATCTAAATAATTATATTGAAAATGAAATATCATATGGGATTATATAGTTAGATGAATTTAATTAAATTTTTCCTTTATCAAAGTCTTCTTTTAAGTCTTCAATTTTAGAATCATAAAATATTAAGACTGTTCTAATTATTTTAAGCCAATCAACAGCGTCCTTTTCAGTCAATGCTGCAATACGATTCTGACCAACTAAAATATTTTCTGGCTTAAATTCATTACTTATAAAATAAATCTGTTCATAATTATCCATTTCTTCATTAAAAGCATCTTTCCATAGTTCGTTTATAGAAAATACTTCAAATAAATCTTTACTTTGAATATCGTTATATTCACTCTTCAATGCAGCAAATTCGTTCTTTAAATTATTATATTTAGCATTTAAATTATCTGCTTTATCATTGAGTTTATTATTCGCTTCAGCAATTTCATCATGTTTAAAAGAAATTTCTTTATTTAATGTCTCTAATTCCCTATTTATCTGGGATAGATTTCTTATTTCTTCCCTTGATTCTTTTACTTTAAGTTCAAGTTCGCGAAGTAACTTAATATTGGCAATTGCAGTAAGACCTGACCTTATTATTGCGTTTTTAATCTCATTCTGTATTAAATAAGGGTCTATGTACTCAACATCATGCCCGAATGGAAGTTTCATCCTTTCAATATGCCCTACTTCATCCTTAAGGACTTTCTGGAACTTTTCTGCAAGTTCGCGTCCTGGAGCATCAACATCTGTAGCTATTAAAACAATATCTGCTCCTCTTACAGCTCTCTTTGCTATTTCAGAGCTTGTTGTAGGAATTATGGATGAAATGGTAATGTGGTATTCAGCTCCTAAAGCTATATTTCGCATAGCTTTAGAAATGCTTTCCACATCTGATGCACCTTCTACAATTATTCGTACATCAATAGGATTTTTACTATCCATCTATTTCAACCTGTATCCTGTAATTTTTTTATTCTGCCAGCTGTACTTTCGTATTTTGCTGGATCTTCCGAACCCACACGCTGCGCAGTATTTTTTTCTTGCATGGTATGAATTTTTACCACATCTTCTACATCTAATGTGGGTCTTTTTATTACGCTTACCAAATGATGGCGTTCCTTTCATTAATTATCCTCCTGTAAGTTTAAATTTCAAAATTCAGTCAATTGATTAAAATCAGATTATAAAGTGTTTTTATAATTTAGTATGATTAAAAGTTAGCCTGGAGATATGTAAACTATGTTGTCTCCTCTTATAAGCACAACACCCAATCTTCTGGATGTTTCTCCATTTTCAAGTTCTTCAGCATCATTTAATACAAGGTTCATATGCATGTCAAAACTTTTAAGAACTCCTCTAAATTCTCTTCCGCCTTTCAGCTTAATTAATACTTGGGAGTTTAAAGATTTACCTAATGCGTCAAGTGGTCTTGAAACATTCACATTTTTCTGTACACTCACAATATCACCTATCCTATAACATCATTGTTGACATGATTTATATTTAAATGTATCACTTATTAATTATAAAATATACAATGAATTTTTTGTATAAGTCAACAAATCTGCTTTCAATATATAATAATTTAATCTTTTCTAATCAGAAAATCAATCTTAAGTATAAGCTGATTTTATAATAAGAACTGCTATTGTTTCTATGTTATTAATAGTATTTAAGCTTAAGAAGATTATGGTTACTGATACTGCTCATTACCCATTAAAAAAGATTAAATAAATTATCTACTCCTTTAATTATTTTTAAAAATTCATTTAAGTAGAAATTCATATATAAGTTTTACCATTGAATCAAATGGTAATATGATTATGATTTTGATTCAATGATTCGTTGTTAATCCGATCTATAATAGATTATTATGATTTTACAGATAAATTGAAAAGTAAGAAACACATAAACCAAAATATTATGATAAACCAATATTAAAACTTAAGATATAAAATAGTCAGGTGCATAAATTGAAAATAAGAAAACGTTATCACCTTCAAAAAAAGAAATTAAAAAAGGTTAAAGAACAGCTCGGAAATTTTTCCAGTTTAATTCAGCCAAAAAGCATGGTTGAAATCCTTGAAAGCGATCTATACGACATTATATTAGTAAATGGAAAACCCCTGATTATGATGATTGATAGCAAACCTGTTCCAACACTTAAAGGTGCATTAGAGCTTGAAATCACAACAAATTACGTTGTGGTGGATATGGGTGCAGTTAAATTTGTTGCAAAGGGGGCAGATATAATGTCTCCAGGAATCACTGAAGCTGATTTAAATATAAAAGAAGGAGATTTTGTTATTATCGTTGATGAAACTCATAAAAAACCTCTTGCTGTAGGGAAAAGTCTTATTTCAGGCCAGGAAATGGTTGAAAACAAAGAGGGAAAAGCAATTAAAACTATTCATTATATCGGAGACAAAATCTGGAACTTAGTGGTATAACGAGTGAAATTATGGAACTTAAACTGGAATCTGGAAATGTCATTTCTCCAAAAGTTCATGAGATAGGAGTGCTTGCAATAGGATCTCACCTTGAAAATCACGGGTCTGCACTTCCAATTGATACAGATTCTAAAATTGCAGCCTATGTTGCCCTTCAAGCAGCTTTAAGGAGCGGTGCAAAGTTTTTAGGAATACTGTATGCTGCTACTGAATACCCATACATAAAACATGGTATTCACGTAAATGCTCAAGAATTAGCATTAAATCGGCTGCTTCCTACGCTCAAAAGCGCAAAAAAATGTCTTAATATAAAAAAAGTGATTCTTATAAATGGACATGGAGGCAATATTCCCCTTCTTGATTATTTGGAAGAGATAGAAAAAGCATTGGAAATTAAGATAATGTTCAATAACAAAATTGTGGAAATTGAAGGTCCCCATGCAGGAACTGGTGAGCTTTCCATGGGGAGTGTTTTAAAAATTGTCGATAAATCGAAGCTTGAAGAACACTGCAACTTTAAAAGTAATCCTGAAGTGGGCATGGTCGGTTTTAAAGAAGCCCGCAATATTGATAAAGGAATAGATGAAGGAGCAATGGTCGTTGAAAATGAAGGCGTTTGTATAGATGTAGAATTAGGTAATAAGTTGCTTGAAACTGCTATTGAGGATATTCTAAAGGATATTAAGGACATGGATCAATTACAACCCTAATAAAAGACGGATTACGTTAAGGTGTCATATATAAATTCTATTAAAAAACCGCTGCTTAATAAAATAGACCTTATTTTACCTCTTTTAATTTTTATATTCACTTTTTCAGTTTATATAACTTTTTTAGTTCCATCCATACTTCAGGGAGATCCTGCTGAATTCTGTATAGCTTCTTATGTTCTGGGAGTACCTCACCCAAACGGTTATCCTATATATACATGGGTCGGGCATCTTTTCACACTTTTACCCATTGGAAGTGTTGCTTATAGGGTCAATTTAATGTCAGCTTTCTTTGGAGCTGCCGCTGTTTCTTTAATCTACCTTATTGTACTTAAAATAAAATTATGGAATAAAGACATTAATAAAAGCTCATTAAATAGCTCTAACCAAAGTTCCCTTAATATTTATAGATTTATTGCACTGATTGCAGCATTTTCACTGGCATTTTCCAGAACTTTCTGGTCACAATCAGAATTTGCTGAAGTTTATACACTCAATGCATTTTTGCTTTAATGATTTTAATACTATTAATGTGGAGTGAAAATAAAAATAGCAAATATTTATATGTTTTTTTTTCTGATTTATGGAATAAGTATCGGCACTCATTCTTCCAACCTTTTATTTATGCCCGTATTTATAATATATATCTATTTAACCAATTATAAAGTATTTTTAAATGTTAAAAATGCTTCACTGTTTTTAATTTTCTTTTTATTGGGGATTTCGCAATTTTTATACATATTAATCAGAGTTTCCCAAATTCCAGAGTACAGCTACATTTCCCCAGGCTTTAATGAATGGTTGTATTTGATTACTGCTAAACAATATGTCCATCATTTAGTTTTTTCCATATCTGATATTCCTCAAAGAATTTTGATTTATTTAGGCCATTTTAAAGCAAATTATTTAGTTTTAGGCCCTATTTTTGGGATAATAGGAATAATAGAATTATTTAGGAAGAATAAAAAAATACTTTTTCTCCTTGGTTTAATGTTCATTTTAAACGTCTCATTTTACCTTAATTATTATGTTTACGATGTAGAAATGATGTTTATTCCATCATTTCTTATATTTTCTATTTTTATTGGAACAGGAATATTTGCAATCCTGGAATTTATAAAAAATGAATCAACCCATTTTAAGGAAAATATAACCTTTAAAGATATGAAATTTGATATATTCAGTATTTCCATGATTTTTATTCTTTTAATGTCTTTTTTAATGCCTTTATCATTTTATTCGGCAAATACTGATGACATTAAACAGATTAATGATGATAAAATTGTTGATTTTACCTTTACAGCCCTTAAAGGAATTCCCTCCAATTCAACAATTATAACTTACTGGCATCCTTACACCGCTTTTAAATATTACCAGGTAGTAGAAAATGTCAATCCTAATGTCAAAATAATAGCAGTAGATGATCAGAACCTTCTGAATACAATAAATCAAAATATAGATAATGGAAAACTATTTATTGTCCATGATATATCCCTTATTGGACCATATTACAGAGTAACTCCTGTTTTAGAATTTTCAGGTTCAGAAACATTATATAAAATAGAAAGATATTAGTTAATTTTCTATATTTTTTATTAACTTAGAACACTCTTTTGCAACTTTATGGTTTTTAAATGCCTTTGAAATTCTCCTGATAGCTTCAAGCGTTCTTATTATTGAATCAAGCCATGAAAATATATCTCCAGCATAGGCATGAATCTGATAATTACGCATGAACTTTTTACTTATATCTACAGGGTCTTTTTTCATCATACGTTCTCTCATCACTCTTCTTGAAAATTCAGTCTGGAAGCATTTACAGAAAGGTCTATCCTTGCATCTACATGAGAAAAAATCGATCTGCATATTGATCAGAGGATCCCTGAGATTTGCTTCAAGTTTGGAAATCACATCAGCAGATGACAGAATGTCCAGGGTGGAATCTGCAAACATTCTGGATGATAAATTGATTTTAAGAACCTTACTTAGTCTTCGATTAACTCTGTTTGACATATATGCGCTTTCAAACGGCTCAAGCGCAATTGCAGTTTCAAGGGGGTTTTTATTTAAGTTTTTCTTAATATACTGGGCGTCTTTATAATTTAAAAATGAAACTGATACAGCTTTCCCAAAAGGAGTTGCATATATAACTTTATTTCTTTCCTCTACCAACCCATAATCTAACAATATATTAAATGCCTCATCAAAACTAAGAGGTAAATCAAGGTTTTTATATGCCTTGGTTAAATCATCGAAACTTTTAGCATGCCCAGAAGAAATATCTGCCAGAAATTGTTCAATAACATCATTTTCAGAATAATCTACAAATATTGGATCTACATCACTTTCAAGAAGATTTATGGCCATGAAATCTTCTGTTTCTTCATCGAATTTCCTTCCAACTTCAGGAATGAGATATATTTTACCAGTATCGTGATATGAAGGCCTACCAGCCCTTCCAACCATCTGTGAAAACTCATTATTGGTCAACCATTTATTACCCATGGTTAGGGATTCAAAAATAACCTGTGATGCTGGAAAATCAACACCCGCTGCAAGTGCTGCTGTTGTAACCACTGTGGAAATCTTTTGATTTGCAAAATCCCTTTCAATCCTATTTTTTTTGGAATAGGAAAGCCCTGCATGATAAGCAGCAGCATTAACATGTCTTTTTTCCAGATAATCTGCAATTGAATGGGTTTTTCTCCTTGAATTTGTAAAAATAATGCTCTGACCATGAAATCCCTTTTCAGAGATATTTTTGTACTCTGCCCGAGTTATTTTAGCCATGATGTCTTCTTTTTCGTATTCTGACCTTGAAAAAATGAGATGACGTTCCAGTGGAACAGGACGTTTATCATATTCAATCAATTTCATTCCGAACTCTTTAGCAATTACATCAGGATTTTTTATGGTTGCAGAAAGCCCTATTATTTGTATATCTTTAAAAAGTGCCTTTAGTCTTTGTATAAGGCCGTTTAAACGTGGGCCGCGCTCTTCATCGTCCAGCATGTGTATTTCGTCAATTACAATAGTTCCAAGTTCACCAAGATCATCTGATTTTCCTGAGCGCAGAAGAAAATCAAGGCCTTCATATGTCCCCACAATAACATCGGCATTTTTTACATCTTCATCTGGAAGTGAAAGTTCTTCTTTTGCTTTTATTCTACTCATACCAACTCTTATTGCTACATTTAAACCTAATTTCCTATATCTCTTCTTAAAATCTCTGTATTTTTGATTTGCAAGGGCCACAAGCGGGGTTAAAAACATGAACTTTTTACCTTTAAGTGCATTGGGAATTCCTGCAAGTTCTCCAATTAGGGTTTTTCCGCTTGCAGTTGCAGAAACTATAAGGAGATTTTCCCCTTCAAGAAGACCATTAGAAAGAGCTAATTTCTGTACTGGAAGCAAATATTTTCCCTGCTTTTTCAATACCTTCTTAAACTCATCTGGAACGTTAATTTCATCCATACTCATGTTAACTGTATCATCCTTTTCTACTGTAGTTATTTTATCATACAGCGTTAGATCAGGATTTTTTAAGGGATTAAAATTAGGATCAAAGATGCTTAAAACTTTATTCAGGTCGCCAGAATTATCCAGCATTTTTTTGAAGTTATTAAATGCACTTAAATCAATTGATCTGGATTTTAATTCACGCTTTATCTCTTCTTCTGCACATTTTCTGCATATATAGTTTTTATGGAATAAATAAGCCACATGGGGATTTATAATTGTTATATATCCTCCCATGGTACAGTGTTTACAGATCCTTGTCCTTCTATAGTTAATGTTCAAAGAATCAAGCATTTCCTCGATTTCTGCATCTTCGCCTATGATATATACATTTTGCTTCTTTAAAATCTTTAAGGCTTCGCCAGGAGGAAAAAGAGATTCTTTATCGCCTTTTTTTACTATGAATTTATATGGCCTTATCTGATTATTTATTCTTTTAAGTTTAAGATAACCATAAAAAAGCGGCTCCCTTCTTGAATTTAACGCTCCATTCGAGCTTCCAATTGGAAATAATTCCACAATCTTTTTGTTACGACGTAAAATTATCATGATATCAACTGATTTTTAAAATTAGAAAAAATCTATTTAAAGATTTATTTAATTATTTATTTATATCTAATGTAGAAAAATAAATATGTTTTTTAGGATTATATCCCGAATATTAGTTTTAATTGTTATTTATGTTCAATTTTGCTTTTTTTGAGTTAATAAGAGGATAATACACATTAAATTAAAAATTAATCCCAATTCTGTGAATTTGTTATGTGCTCTTCTTTAGTGTTATTTTTATTTGTTGTTGAATTTGATACTTTATTTGATGTATTAGTTGAATTAGTGGTGTTAGTCATGTTGTAATAATGTCTTTTTACATGAACTGGCTCAAATGAGGAATCTTCAATAATTGTTAATTGATCTTCACCATTAAGGGCAAAAGATGAGGGTAAAATTCCAGAAGTTATATCGTTACCAGAATTCAGTACATTAACACATGAACCAAACCCAAATGCCACTAAAGATACCATTAAAACTGCAAATAGTTTCCCTTTTTTACCAGAATTCATTTAAAATTTCCTCTTTTACTGATAATGAATATAGATTTATTTTGAGATTTAAAACTTTCTAATAATTTAATTTTTAATAAACTTTCATAGAGTTTGGTGAATAATTTTAGATTAATAGTAATACATTTATAATACGTTTTACATAACAGATTGTGTTTAATTAATGTCATCTTAATTTATAAGCTGTACTACATTTCCAAAATTATTCGTATATTTATTTTCTTTGATGTGGTGTGGTTGAACTATTTGCACAGATGTGTAATTAAAAAGTTCCTGAAAGTCTGTGGCCCAGACAGGTTAAAAAATGCATGATAATGATTTGTTAATGAAGAAATTATCGAAAATATCCACAGAAACATCAGAGAATTTAACGGGAACAATCAAAAAATTTGAAAAGAAAATATTTTACAGAGGAATATTTAAAAAAGTTGTGGATTCTGAAAGGCGTTTATATTCAGGATAAAATATTTTAATGAATTTTTATATCCAAAATGAATATTAAAAAGTAAATTTCAATAAGAAGTAAATATAAATAAATAGTAATTAACTAAATTTCTGATCCCATTTAACTAACTATAGTAATTTAAATTGAGTTATAAGGTGTAAATCAATGAACAATAAACCAATTAAAATTCTTTTAATTGAAGATAATGAAGCTGATGCAAGATTTATAATGGAAATGTTTAAAGAAATTAAACCTGAATTCAAATTGATACATGCCACAAAACTGAATGAAGGGTTTAAATTAGCCGAATCTAACTCATTTGATGTTTTGTTATTGGATTTAAGTTTACCTGACAGTACTGGTTTTGACACATTCAAAAAAACCAATGCAAAAATTCCAGAATTACCTATAGTTATATTAAGCGGTCTTGATAATGAAGAAATGGCAATTAAAGCTGTTAGGGAAGGGGCGCAGGATTATTTGATGAAAGGTGATGTTAATAACAGAATATTATCACGAGCTATATCATATGCTATTGAACGAAAGAATACTGAAAAAGAGTTAATTGAAAGTCAGAATGATTTAGTAAATCTTATCAAGCAATACACCACAGAATTAAAGGATAAAGGTGTTTTAAGCGCTGAAGATATTCATAAAAGTTTAGAAGTAAAAATCGAAAATTATCAAAAACTTATGAGATCACAGATACATGAAAAAGAAATGAAAGGTGGCGTAAAAAGCCAGATACAACTTTACAATGAGAGAGTCCCTAAAAGTTTATGGTTAAAGGTTGCAGAAGACTTTAAAAGACAAGATGATAATTTATATGTAAGTGAAAAAGATATAAAGGTTAAATCTGCTGAAGCAGAAGATTTAGAGGATCTGGTAGAAATTATTAAAGAATTAGGAGAGAGGGGATATTTTGCAGAGGAACATTATGTTGTAGACCTTGAAGAAAATATGAATATGTAAAATAAAAACTCATTTTAGTTAATTTTATTCTACAGTGACACATTTAGCGAGATTTTTGGGGTGATCTGGATCAATTCCTTTCATCACGCTGATATAATAAGATAAAAGCTGTAAAGGAATAACATAATGTATTGATGAAAACATCTCATCAATCTTATCCTCAAATTCAATCATGTCGTGGGCCTCAGACTTTAGAACCTCATCCTCAGATGATCCAAGACCAATAACATGAGCACCTCTTGCTTTAACTTCTTCGACATTACTTAATGTCTTTTCATGACTTTTTCCCGGAGGAGCAACTGCAACAACAGGAACATCATCATCAATAAGAGCTAATGGGCCGTGTTTTAATTCTCCAGCAGCATAACCTTCTGCATGTATATATGTTATCTCTTTTAATTTCAATGCTCCTTCCATGGCTGTAGGATAAGAAAATCCCCTTCCAATGAAGAAAAAATCTTTTGCATCTTTGTATTTCATTGCTATTTCTTTAATGAGGTCCTCTTTTTCTAGAGCATTGCGCATATAATCTGGAATATTCTGTAATTTTTCCAACAACTCTTCTTTTCCGCTCATGCAAATTGCAAGAAGATATATAGCTACAAGCTGACTTACATATGTTTTTGTCGCTGCAACCCCAATTTCAGGACCAGGTCTTATGTATATTACATAATCAGCTTCCCTTGTAGCTGTACTTCCAACTACATTTACAATTGCAAGGGTTTTTGCCTTATGATTTACAAGTTTTAAAGCCTTAAGCGTATCTGCAGTCTCCCCAGACTGTGTAATAGCTATTACAAGTGTATTTTCGTCCAGTGCCTCTGCAGAATACCCAAATTCAGATGCAAGTATAACATCAGTTGGGATAGCAATTAAACCTTCAAATAGATATTTACCAATGAGTGATGCATGATACGATGTTCCACAGGCTACAAAACAAATTCTATTAAATTTTTTGAATTTCTGAACGATTTTTTTAATTTCATTAATTTCCTTTAATGTATTTTTAACTGCCTCAGGCTGTTCGTGGATCTCTTTTAACATGAAATGATCATAACCACCTTTTTTGGCCATGTCCGGGGTCCAGTCAATAGTAAAAATCTCTTTTTTAATTACATTACCATCACTATCTTTAATTTCAATACCTTCATCGCTTAGAATTACCATCTCATGATCTTCAAGATAGATAATCTTATTTGTATGCTCTAAAATGGCAGGAGCATCAGATGCTATAAAATACTCTCTATTTCCCTTTCCTACAATAAGAGGACTTTCTTTCCTGGCTCCCACTACCTTATTGGGCTCATCTCTGGAGATGGCTGCTATTGCATATGATCCTTCAATATTTCCAATTGCTAGTCTGGTTGCAGATTCCAGATCATTGCCCATATCCATGTATTTTTCAATAAGATGAGGAATAACTTCTGTATCTGTCTCTGATTTAAACTGGTGACCTTCCTTTATCAACTGGTCTCTAATTTCCTTATAATTTTCAATAATTCCATTATGAACAACTGCAATTTTATTTTTACAATCGGTATGGGGATGGGAATTCTCTTTAGTGGGTAGCCCATGTGTGGCCCATCTTACATGAGCAATACCCATATCTCCAGGTAAATCATCTAAATTTAAATTTTCATGGACATCATCAATTTTTCCGCTGTCTTTTTTTATTTTTATTATACTTGAAGAAGTAGCAATACCTACTGAATCGTAGCCCCTGTATTCCAGTTTTTTTACGCAATTCAACAAAACAGGAGCAGCTTTTTTATTATATAATATACATCCTATTATCCCGCACATGTATTTCACCAGATGGTGTCTATAATTGTTTTTTACTTGTTAATATTATTATTTTCTTAATTAGAAATTAAAATATAGCCATATCCCAGTATATTTAATTACAATCATGACTAAAATATAATCTAATTATTTTATCTTTTAATATGGAACCATTCAGTATATTAGACTATCGTAATATATTTTAAAAAATAAAACCATTTCACTGAATGACTAAAAATTGTATTTTTTTATACTTAATAAGAATACCTATAATATACTTTTTCCAAAATAGATATTGTAAAATATAAGGATCATCACTTGACTTAACTTTCCTATTGAAAGACTGTGAAGCTATGAATGATAAAAATTATTTATTATGAAATGGAATTATAATAAAAAGGAGCATTTTATTTATTTAAATAATACACATTAGGTATTGGAGAGAAATAAATGAAATTGGTATCAGTTGTATTAACTATAATTCTATTGATAGCGGCTTACTCATTTTTTATAGTATTAACAGGCCCTATTGAGCCTTTAGGGAGATTAGGCTTCGTTAAGTTCGCTAACCCTGACATGTATCCCGGACATCCTCATTCCCAACTTTTAGCAAAATATGGTGAAGAAAAGAGATCCAAATGTGTTCTTGTAGTGCACTTTGCAGGGAGTTCCAATTACAGGAGTTATTATGAAGGAGAATCTGATATTTACAGCCATTCAGATGGAAGAATCTATATAATAGAACTTGGTTTTATCGATACTCAAGGAACTGGAGCTGCAGATAAAGTAAATTATTTAGATTCTCTTAAAGTAGCTATATTTGGCATTCCTGACGGCAGGTATAAATTCAAATCAGATGGAGAAATATTTAACACATATGATGAAGCAATGGAACACGTATACAAAAAGGCAGAGACCCATGGCCAGGAGGGTTCAATACCAATGGTCTGGCATGGAACATCAAGGAGTGAGAATCCAATAATAAATCAGGGCTGCGGGTATCCTCTTTATTTCCATATAATGCGTAAAGAATATGGGGTAATTCCAGCATACATATATACATTTACTGGAATGATGTATCCATATTTCAAAGACCCTTACAGAACCTTTGAGTTATTTCATTCCCCACAACTACAAAAACTCTATACAAGTGGAGAATTAGATTATACTTAATTTAAAGCCATAAACTTCTTATTTTTTATTGTAGATATCATATAATATTCAAAGTAGAAAATGGAAAAAATAAAAAGAAGAGTAAATAAAACAGTCAATAGTAATTTAACATGTATAATAATGCTAAAATCAGGAGTAAGTTAACATGAAATCCGAAAAATTAATTTATCAGGGAAAAGCAAAGGGTGTTTACGAAACAGATGATCCTCAAAAAGTCATAGTAGAATTTAGAGATGATATAACGGCTGGAGATGGGGCTAAAAAAGATAATATCAATGAGAAAGGTTTCTGGAATTCTATAATTTCTGCAAAATTATTTGAGATCATTGAAGAAGAAGGAATCAAAACCCAGTACATTGATCTAATTAAACCGGGCTTGATGTTATCATGGAAACTTGAAATGATTCCACTTGAAGTGATCACCAGAAATATTGCTGCTGGAAGTTTACTTAGAAGATATCCATTTGAGCCAAAACAAACCTTTGATCCTCCAATCATCCAGATAGATTATAAGAGTGATGAATATGGAGATCCTATGCTCAATGACGATATAGCAATTGCACTGGGTTTAATAGAAAAGGAAAATCTGGAAAAAATCAAAGAAATTACTTTAAAAATAAATAAAGTTTTAAGGAAATTCTTAGAATCTAAGGGACTTCTATTTCCTGACTTTAAAATCGAATATGGATATGATACAGAGGGAAATATAGTTCTGGGTGATGAAATCAGTCCAGATACATGCAGATTCTGGGATGCAGAAACATGTGATATTCTTGACAAAGATCTCTTCAGACAGGGAGAATCAGGGGTTATAGAAGCTTATAAAAGAGTAGCATCCATAATACTGGATGAAGAAAATAAAAAAAAATGGAATATTGAGTTATAAAAGATTAAAATCCTTGAAAATTTATTTTTATTTATTGACTTATAAATAAAATTAATAAGTATAAAAAGCAATCTATGAATTGACTAATATCTTTATCAAATAAATCTTATTCTATGGTGATGAAATGAAATACAATGCTGAAGTGAAAATAAGCCTTAAAAAAGGTATGTTAAATCCAGAAGCTTCAACCATTCAAAGGGCACTGGCTCTTTTAGGATACGAAGTTAAAGGAACTGATACAATTCAAACAATCAAATTTACAATTGATGAAGAAGATGAAAAGGTTGCAAGGGAAGAAGTGGATGATATGTGTCAGAGACTTCTATGCAATCCAGTAATCCATGACTATGAAATAAAAATAACCCCTGATAATTCATAATAACACAAAAGAGGAAAGAATGATGAAAGTAGGTGTCATACGTTTCCCTGGTTCAAATTGTGATAGAGATGTTTATCATGCCCTTGAACTTGCAGGTGGTAAACCAGATTATATATGGTGGAATCAAAAAGATTTATCCAGATTTGATGCTATTGTTATCCCTGGAGGATTTTCTTATGGAGATTACCTCAGAGCTGGAGCAATTGCAAGCATAACTCCAGTTATAGATGGGATAAAAGAAGCAGTTAATGATGGAAAACCCGTTCTTGGGATTTGTAATGGTGCACAGATACTTGCAGAAGTTGGTTTAGTGCCCGGAGTGTTTACAAACAATGAAAACGCTAAATTTATCTGTGAAAGGGTTGAATTGAAGGTTACATCCACAAGAACCCCATTTACAAGCATGTATAAAAAAGGCGAAGTTATTAAAATGCCTATTGCTCATGCCGAAGGAAGATACCACACTGAAGAAATTCAGAAACTTCACGATCAGGATCAGATTGTTCTTAAGTTTGAAGGTAAAAACCCTAACGGCTCTCTTGAAGCAATAACTGGAGTTTGCGATGAATCAGGGCTTGTATGTGCTGTGATGCCCCATCCAGAAAGGGCTTCAGAATCAGTTTTAGGATCAGACAAGGGCTTAAAGTTTTTCAAAGGAATCATTAAATTTAAATCCTGAAATTTGATTTAAAGCTGTTAATTGATATTTTTAATTTTAAACTCAAGCGGTGAATACATGGTAGTTTATTTAGTAGGAGCAGGACCTGGCGATCCAGAACTTATTACATTAAAAGCAGTTAATGCATTAAAAGAAGCAGATGTTGTATTATACGATAAACTCGCAAATGATGAAATTCTAAAGTATGCAGAAAATGCTAAACTCATATATGTAGGTAAACAGGCTGGAAAGCATTATAAAAAACAGGACGAAATTAATGAAATCCTTATAAAAGAAGCAAAAGAAAATGAGACAGTTGTACGCCTTAAAGGAGGAGATCCCTTTGTATTTGGAAGAGGTGGAGAGGAAATGCTTGCTCTTTTTAAAGAGGGCATGGATTTCAAGTTAATTCCCGGCGTAACTTCTGCTATTGGCGTTCCCACAACCATAGGATTACCAGTCACACACAGAGGTGTAGCAACCTCATTTACACTTGTTACAGGCCACGAAGATCCTGCAAAAAAGGAAAAGCAGGTAAAATGGGATTTTACAGCTGATACAATCGTAATACTCATGGGAATCGGTAATCTAGCTGAAAATACTGCGGAGATAATGAAACATAAAGATCCAGATACTCCAGTTTGCGTTATTGAAAACGGTACTATGGAAAATCAGAGGATAATCACAGGTACACTGGAAAATATCACTGAAAAAAATATTAATCCTCCTGCTCTTGTAGTAATAGGACATGTAGTTAATGTATTTAAGGAAATAAACCATGAATGAGGCTTAATCATGAAAGGTTTAGAAGGGAAAAAAATTGTGATAACAAGACCTGCTGAAAGAGCTCAGGATTCTGTAGAAATGGTTGAATCATATGGAGCAATTCCTATTGTCACTCCAACCATTGAACTAAAAGATTCCAAACCAGAAGAAATGATTAAATTGTGTGATATGCTCAATGAACTGGACTGGCTTATATTTACATCACCAAGAGCAATAGAATCATTTTTTAAGTATTGCAGTCTTGAAAATGCCCAAAATTTAAAGGTTGCATCTATTGGACCTAAAACTGGTGAAGTTCTGCATAAATATGGTGTAAAAATAGATCTTATGCCTGAAGATTACACTGCTGAAGGTCTCCTTGAAGCATTTGAAAGTATTGAAGTTAAAGATAAAAAAATAGGGCTTCCAAGAACCATGGTAGCAAGATATACCCTCCCCCACGGACTTCAAAGAAGAGGGGCAGAGGTGATTCTTGCAGATGCCTATAAATCAGAAATGCCTGACGATAAATCCAAGATATACGAACTTATTGATGATATATTAAAGAGAGATATCGATATTATAATGTTTACAAGCCCATTAACAGTTAAAAATCTCTTTAAAATTGCTAAAGCCAGGAACAAAGGAGAAACAATAGATATATTAAGGAACAAAGAAGTCTTGGTTGCAGCGATTGGCCCTATAACTAAAAAAGTGCTTAATGCCTATGAAATTGATCCTGTAATGCCTGAAGTGTACACTTTTAAAGATATGCTTGACAAATTAGTAGAAGTGACCAACGAGGGAAAATCATGAGAACTATAATCTGGCCAGTTTATATTGATTCGCAAAAAAGCAAAAAAGAGGGAAGGCGGATTTCTAAAGAAGATGCAGTTTCATCTCCAAAACTAAGAGAAATCTCCAGTGCTGCAAAAAAGCTCCAGCTCAACCCAGATATTGAAAATAATAAATCTTATCCACGTTCATGGTGGGAATCATCAGGCAGGGTTTCTGTGGATAAAAACATGCCTAAAAGAGAAATTTTAATAAAGATAAGTAATATTATAAAAGGTATGAGGTCCTAACTCACCCTTTTAATGAATTATGTTTTTATACCCTAATTCTGGTCTTCAATAATGAAAATAAATTTTTTTAGCATAGTTTTATATAACATATTTAATTAAATAATATTAATACATTGACTGGAGAGTTAAATGGAAAATAATCAAATAATGATTAAAGCATTTCAAAAGGCCCATGAAATGGTTAAAAATGCTGAAAATATCAAGATATACAGCCATATTGACTGTGATGGAATAACCGCCGGCTCAATTTTATCATCCACTCTTGATAGGCTGGAAAAGGATCATGAAGTAGAATTCATAACATTGGACAAGATTGATGACCTTTCTCTTGAAAATGAGCTTACTATATTTTCTGATCTGGGTTCAGGACAGAATGTTCATAAATTAGGAAATTCTTCCTCAAAAATAATTATTCTTGACCATCATCCCCCACTAAGGCCTATGATTTATGATAATCATGTTTCTGGAGAATTTTTAGAAATAAATTCACATTATTATGGTATCGATGGTTCCTTTGAAGTTTCTGGAGGAGGTATGGCCTATTTACTGGCACGCACCTTTGGATTCTATGATTTAAGCTGGCTTGGAGTCTTAAGTGCTGTAGGGGACATGCAAAACAACATGCCTGGAAAATTAGTCGGATTAAATCAGAAGATCCTTACTGATAGTGTGAATAAAAATCTTGTTGACCCGATAAACGATTTAACATTCTATGGTCGTCAAACAAGGCCAGTTTATGTTGCTCTTTCTTATTTTGGAGATGTTAAACTTCCCATTACAAATAATCGTAATGAAAGTATTCATATGTTAAATAAGCTTGGTATCCCCACTAAAAACGGTAAAAAAGCCAGAGTTTTATCTGATCTATCCAAACAGGAGAAAAGTCTAATATTTTCAGAGCTTTTAAAGATGTTAAGCAGGGAAGTTCCCAGAAAATATATAAAATATGTCCCAAAACTTATATCTGGAGAATCTTACGAATTTTTAGAAGAAACCAAATACTCTCCCCTCAGGGATGCAAGTGAATTTTCAACTGCAATAAATGCATGTAGCCGGCATAAGCATCCTGAAATTGCATTAAATGTAATTAAAGGGAATAGGGAACTTGCCCTCGATGAAATGGAGACTCTTGCACTTGAACACAGGCGCTATCTTGCCCAGAAAATGGACTGGATAAGGGAAGAAGATAGAATCATTGATCTTAAAAATTTACAGTATTTTGAAGGGAGCGAGATAAAAAGTGAATTAATAGGAACTGTGGCAGGAATGATTTTAAGTTATGGGGATTGGAGAAAACCAATCATCGGATTTACACCTGTAAATGGGGACGGGGATGGAATAAAAATATCATTAAGGTGTTCACGTCTTTTAGCCTATGATGGAATTCACTTTGGTAATATAATACGAAAAGTGGCCGAAAAATGCGGTGGTAACGGTGGAGGTCATTCTGTTGCCTGTGGAGCTTATATTCCTGATGAAAACATGGATAAATTCCTCAAAACATTTGATGAATATTTAAATGGGAAAATTTAACTGATATCGTATGGTGTATAAAATGAAGGTATTCAAAAAAAAAGGAGAGCTCACAAGATTTCAAATCCTTGCTGAAATTGCTAAGCAGCAACCACATTTAAGACAAAAGAATATTGCTGAGAAGCTTGGAATAACGGTTCAGGCAGTATCTGAAAACATTAAAAGCTTGACTGATAATTGTTTTGTTGAAATACGTGAAGATAGTGCTAGATACCACATTACCAAGAGAGGAATTGAAAAACTTAAAAAAGAAGCTGCTAATCTTAGAAAATATGCTGATGAAGTTTCTGAGACAATGAATACCTACAAATCAATATGGCCTGCAATAGCTGCAGATGATTTAAAGGAGGGCCAGAATGTTTGGCTTAAAATGGAAAATGGAATCCTTTATGCAGTTAAAGAAAAGTCTTCCGCATATGCAGAAGTGCTTAATGATGCCAAAAAAGGTGAAGATGTAGCTTTAATTAAATTAAATGGGATTATTGACCTTGTAACAGGTAATGTAGTTATAATAAAGCTTCCTGTTATAAATAAAGGTGGTTCAAGAACAGCTGATCTCCAAAGAATTCATGATATTTATAATAAAGGATTTGACAGAGTAGGAATAATGGGAACTGTTTCAAGGGCCGTAATAGACAAAACTGGTATTTCAGCAGATTTTGAATTTGCAACTCCCCATGCAACGGTGGCTGCAGCAAAAAGAGGTTTAAATGTGCTCGTATTTGCAGTTGGAAATATGACCAAAAGTATAACTACAAAATTAGATGAAGAAGGTATTCATTATATCATAGAAGATGTTTCAATGCCTTAAATGCTATTTCTACCTGATAATTACATATATAAACTTTTAAAACTTAAACTCCAATGAATATTACAATGGAATTCTGGATTTTCTATGTTATCGCAAGAATATTGATTTTATATTCAAGGCACAAATCCAGGCACGATGATTATTTTTAATTTAAATAAGTAGAATTGTTATTTTATAATTCTACAGCCATAATTATCTATTTTAGTTATTATAGCATCATTTAAACTTGTATATTTACTTTCAGATAATGCAAAGACAGTATTGCCCAACATGGCCATTGAAGCCCCTAAAGTTTCATTTTTAAGAATATTTATAGCTTCTTTAACTTCAGGACTCATAAGTCCAGTTTTTTCTGCAAATTCCCGTGATAAATCCATAAATTTTCCTGGTTTAGGGTCATTTATAAGTTTTTGAAGCAAATTATGACCCATTTGATTGATTTTTCTTTTATATACAGGATTTTCGATAATATCGGAAGTTTTTATCTCTCCAAATGTTTTTGAAATAACATAAAGCTTCTCAGTTTGGTCTGATGCAATTTTCACTGTTTTCCCAATTCCTGGAGCTCCCTCCTTAAGTCTAAGTACTATTCCTCCTGAAATTTCCCCAATGACATCCCCAAGTCCACTTTTCATTTCCAGTTCTGCGATGTGGGCAATTTGAGCTGATTTATTAAACGAAAGAGGTAATTGAAGGAGTTTTGAAATACCTATGGACGTTCCCAGAGCAAATGCTGCTGAAGTTCCAAATCCTGCACCTATGGGAACTTGAACAGTATGATCTATTCTTATTTTCTTACCTTCAAGATTGAATTGCCTCTTTATAATTTCAATGGCTTTTTCAGTTATTGTAACGTTTCTTTCATCATATTTACCATTAATTTTGATTTCTATACCATCACCATCAGTAATTTTAAGTTCAGTCAGAACTCCTTTATCCATTACAATTCCTGCACCACAGGATCCCTTTTTAAGAGGATCATCATTGTCGATTATCTCAAAAAATCCAGTAATGTGAGATGGAACAAAAACAGAACATTTCATATTAGCACCGATATATAAAGTTGAACAACAAAAATTATGATATCCATAAAATTCAGTAAACTATCATTATATTTAATATAGCTGTCAAATATAAAAAGATTAAGATGATAAATATTTTAGCTATATTTATTAAATCAGGGGGAATTTTATAAATAAAAGAATAGATCTTCACACACACAGTTTATTCAGTGATGGAGAGCTTCTACCATCAGAACTTGCAAGAAGAGCCTACGTTTTAAATCATAGAGCAATAGCAATAACCGATCACGTAGATGCATCAAATATCGACTGCGTTAAAAGAATTAAGAAAGCTATACCCGATATTAAGGATAACTGGGACATAGAAGTGATTCAGGGTGCTGAAATTACTCATGCTCCTGCAGAGGTGATTGGAAAGCTTGCATCTAAGGCTAAAAAGTATGGTGCAGATATTGTGGTTGTTCATGGAGAGACAATTGTAGAGCCTGTAATTGAAGGAACTAATCTGGCTGCCGTCAACTGTCCTGATGTGGACATTTTAGCGCATCCCGGATTAATTACAGTTGAAGAAGCTAAAACTGCTAAAGAAAATGATATAGCTCTGGAAATAAGTGCACGTAAAGGCCACAGTCTTGGAAATGGACACGTAGCTAAAGTGGCAATTGAAGTTGGTGCGGATCTTGTTGTAGATACCGATACCCATGCTCCAGATGATCTTATAACTTATGAAACTGCTTATAGAATAGCTAAAGGTGCAGGATTACCTGAAAAAATGATAAATACAGTTTTAAGAGATAACCCATTGAGAATTTTAAAAAATAAAGGCTTTTTATAATTTTTAAGTCCTTTTAATTAATTTATTAGTTGCTATTTGCAAAACCTCAAAAATCGAAGTCAACAAAAAAACTCTCGAAATCTCTTAAACACTTCTGTTTGTGCATTCAAAATTCGTAGAATTTTGAAAGTTTTTGCAGGCATAAAAAATCTGCAATTTTTAAGAGCTGCTGGCTATGTTTTTTGTGGTATAGAAATGTTATTTTTGCATGGTCAAAAATTGTTTATTTGTGACAATTCCATCTACTCCCATTTTAACGAATTTTTCAAATATTTTGGGATTATCAATTGCCCATGGATAAATAGTTAAATCATGTTCTTTTGCATCTTTTACTAATTCTTCGTCCATATACCTGTAACTTGGAAAAATTACGTTTGCATTAGCTGCTGAAGCCATCTGACCTATATTCAGTGGCTGGCCTACAAATATGATTCCAGCATTAATATCTGAATAACTGCTCCTTACATTTTTAACTGTTTTATGAAAAAACGAAGTGATAACTGTATTTTTCAAGTTATTTGCAGTGATTTTTTCAATAACTTCTTCTTCGGTTCCAGGTTCTTTGATTTCCACCACAAGACCAGCTTTATTTTTTACAAGTTCTATTACTTCATCTAGAGTTGGGATCTCTTCCCCCTTCCCCGCATCAGCTTTTTTAAGTTCTAGAAGAGTTAAATCTTTTATAAGCCCGCTGCTATTTGTTGTTCGGTTAATATCAGCATCATGCATGATTACAAGTTCATTATCTTTACTCATGCGCACATCAACTTCAACATAATCCACATTCATTTCTATTGCTCTTTTGAAGCTTCTTAAAGTGTTTTCTGGCTCATAAAAAGATGCACCTCTGTGTGCTATGATTTGCATTTTAAAACACTCCTACAATTAATATATTAATTGTTTCAAAAATATTTTCCTAATGTTTAAAAAATGGCGTTAAAAATAGTATTAATACCTTAATTCACTTATTAGCTTATTTTTAGTCTGAATTAAATATAAAATTATAACAATGACTTTAAATATAAATAATAAAAAATTAGGAGGTGTGATTATGAATGAAAAAATATTGGGCTCTGTCTACATCATAATTGCAGTTTTGATAATGATTGTTTGGTTCGCTGCAAGATGGTTCTTTGTCTACTTAGTCTGGATAATAGCCATTGCTTTGCTAATATATGGAGCTTATTTACTGTTCTTTAGAAGATGAAAAATAATTTTTAATTTTTCTAATTCTATTAAATTTAGTTAATTACTATATATTCTAATATTAAATCGTGACCCAGAGGATAACTTTTAATCAATTTTAGTCTAATTGCATCGTTCATCTGGTGGGCTCCTTCACCATCGGCAAGGGTCTTAGCATGTTTTCCGCCGGCAATCATCGGCGCCACACATACCCTAACTTCATCCACCAAACTATTTTCTAACATTGAATAATTTAAAGTGCTTCCACCTTCAAGCATAATGGTCTTTATGCCCTTATCTGCAAGTTCCTTCATCAATAATTTAAGATTAACCCTATCTTTACCGCACTTTAATACAGTTACTTTTTTTTCTAATTCTTTAATTTTTTGAGGGCCTGCATTTTCTGTTACTGCAATTATTGTAGGTGCTTCATCATTTAAAACTCGAAAATCTAAGGGAACTCTTCCTTTACTATCAACAACTATCCTTACAGGGTTATCTTTCTTTTCAGCGTGGATTTTATGCACTGTAAGACGTGGATCATCTACAAGAACAGTATTTATCCCCACCATTATCGCATCAACTTCTTTTCGGATTTTATGTACTCTAATCAGGTCTTCTTCACCAGAAATTTCAGAACTACCTGTTTTTGTAGCAATTTTACCGTCTAAAGTCATTGCAGCGTTCAATATCACATATGGCTTCATTTTATCACTGAAATAATGTAAAAACAATTAAAAAATGAAATTTTACTGTCCTCCGCCAAAGAAAGACATTATCTGTTGAATTTCCTGCAAAACTGAATTGACGGCATTCAAGATGCTCTGAATTGGATCTAAATAGCTATTTACCTCTTCAGCGGTTTGATTGGCCATTTCAGACGCATTATCCAGTGCACTTTGAGTTGTTGTGGTAAGGTTATCCACCTGATCTTGAGGGGCTGCACTTACAGATAAAACATTGAATCCGACAATCATAATAAACAAAATCAGTGCATAAAATTTTCCTGTTTTCATTTTTCTCACCATTTTTTCTCTACAACTTAATTAATAATCAAAATTTAAATATCATTTTATTAAATTATGGTTTAATACTATAAAACTTTCTTTAAAATTAATAGATGTATCTATTTAATTAATGCTATCATTATGTTTTAAATCTTTATTACATCTCAAAAAACAATTAAATCATCTTATTTCATAAGTATTTGATGCTAGTTTAGGGTAAATTTTATTTATAGTGAACATATACCTAATTTAGGTGTTTTAATTGATGAATAAATACAAATTATGGACTTTAATAGCAGTTTTATTCATTATAATTGTAGGAGCATACGCTTATATTCAAATTCCAAAGTCAACATATGAAGAAAAAAATTCAGTTATTATTCCATCAGATAAAAATTTGACAACACAAGAACAAAAAAATAGTCTAATCAGAGAAATAAGAAATTCTAAAGGGTGGAATCAGTCTCTTGAAAATTTTCAAAATAACTTTCTACCTAATTATTATAATCCTGAAAATCCTACAGTAGATACTTTGTATATTTATGATATATCAGAAAACGGAACTAAATTAAAAGTAGCAGTTGTAATGATGGATTACCATACACGTATTAGAGACGATTGGGGAGGTACTTGGGTTAAAAAAGGCCCAATTTGGATACCTACTGATAATTTTAAAATAGAAGAAAAAACGGACATTGATACTGGTAAAAACATTTTTTAAACCTATTCTCCAACAGATAATTAAAAAAATTACAAAAATCTAACTAATTATAAAAACTAATCCAAAACCACTGAAAAAGCGTTCTTTCTACTAAGCATAATTATTAAGTTAATTGATAATTCTAATAATACTTAATATGGGAAAAAGCATCTAAAATTATCATTATTCGGTATTTATTGGGATATGGAATAATTGTTTCTTAAAATAAATGAAAAAATCTATTTATTACTGAATTATAAAAATATAAGAATGGGTTAAAATCTACTTAAAATTAACATTTACTGCTTAAAATCTTTAATATTAAAAGAAGTTATAGGTTATAAGAGCTTTGAAAGTAATTGAATGTCAAAAAAATTAAATAGAAATTATCCATAGTTAAAAAAAGGCATAGAAAACATAGTTTTTATTGTTTAGAAAAAGAATATAAAATTAAACTGTTTAACTCTAATAACACTAAGAAAACAATAGAATCTAAATATGTTGCCCTATTTAAATTTTGAAGGAGAGTAAAAATGAGTGAAGATCGTTATAAAAAAGGGTTAGAAATGCTTAAAATAATGAATCCAGCTTCTTACCAACAATTACAGGACAATTTAGAAGATATTGCTCCTGATATGGCTCGTTTTGTTGCAGAGTTTCCTTATGGAGATATATACACACGTAAAGGTTTAGATTTAAAAACAAGAGAACTCATAACTGTAGCTGCAATTACAGCTCTTGGTACTGCCCCATTACAACTTAAAAGTCATATTAAAGGAGCTTTAAATGTTGGCTGTACACGTGAAGAAATAGTGGAAGTCATGATTCAAATGGCAGTTTATGCAGGATTTCCAGCCGGTTTAAATGGACTTTACACTGCAAAAGAAGTTTTTGAAGATTTAGATGAATGAAATACTCACCTTAAATTAAAAACTTTTTTAGCATTCTTTTCAGTTATTTTATCAACATCTTTAAGGGACATGGACTTTAATTCTACAATTTTTTTAACTGTTTCTTCTACAAATACAGGTTCATTCTTTTGACCCTTAAAAGGCGATATATAGGGACTATCTGTCTCTGTAAGTATATTATGAACAGGTGTATTCTCAACAAGTTCCTTATGATAGTCTGAATAGCAAATAATCGTTGAAAACGAAATATAATAGCTTTCTTCAATTATTTTATTTAAGGTCTGGAGATCACCACCATAACAATGGAAGATAACATCGGTATCTCTTGAATATTCCTTAATTAACTCCAGTGCTTTTAATTCAGCGTCCCTTGCATGTATTACAACAGGTAATTCATATTCATTAGAAATATCTATAAATGACCTGAAAACCTTTATTTGCCTATTTCTTGCCCCAATATCTTCTATATGGTGGAAATCAAGCCCTGTTTCGCCAACTGCAACTGCTTTATCAATATTTTCATTTATCTCTTTAAATGCCTGTTCTATTATATTATAATCTGCCTTAGATGCATTTACCGGGTGAAAACCTAATGTGCCGTAGATAAATCCCTTATATTCATCTACAAGCTTCAATGTTCTTCTATTTCCGCCTAATGTGGCCCCAGAATTTATGATAGCATTTAGTTTTTTCTTTGCTCGCGAAATCACTTCTTCCCTGTTTTTATTGTATTCTTTAAAATCAATATGACAGTGAGTATCAATCATATTTTCACCTTAAATTAAAAATAAATAATTTAAACACCAAAACGTCTCTCTCTTTCCTGGTATGACCGTAATGCCCTTAAAAAATCAACTTTTCTAAGTTCAGGCCATAGACTATCACAGAAATAAAGTTCTGAGTAGGAAGACTGCCATAATAAAAATCCGCTGAGTCTTTCTTCACCGCTTGTTCTAATAATAAGATTCGGGTCTTCCAAACCTGCAGTGTAGAGATTTTTATTAACTAAATCCTCGTTAATATCCTGAATTTCGATCTTTCCATCTTTAAATTCACTGGATATCTTTTTTATGGCATCTATTATTTCCATACGTCCATCATATCCTATGGCTATATTTACCTGTCGTTTATCGTATTTTTCAGTGGATTTTTCTGCAATTTGAATAGCTTCTCTAACATTTTCAGGAAGGAGTTCCAGCTGTCCAACGGCTTTGACTCTAACTTTATTTTTTTGAATCTTGGGATTTTTGGCAATTCCTTCAAATTCTTTCTTAAAAAGATTCATTAATCCTTCTACTTCCTCTGGAGATCTATTAAAATTCTCTATGGAAAAAGCATATGCGGTGACAATTTCTATTCCAAGTTCAATTGACCAGTCCAGTACTTTTTCAAGGGTACTTACACCTCTTTTATGGCCATCTATTGCTTCCATGTTGCCCATTAACCTGGAATAGCGTCTATTACCATCCATAATTATTGCTATGTGTTTGGGCATATTTTGAGGCTTTAAATTTTTTGAAATATACCATTCATAGACTTTATAAACTGGTTTTAGTATCTGCATTTTTATTCCTGCTCTTTAATCTTGCTAGATAATGTGAAAATTCAAGTGCTCTTTTATATCCTTCAATGCTCTGTGATCTTGAAGTATCGATGAAAATTTCGTTAAGTCCAAGTGTTACGGCGCCATGGCTTTTACCAGAACCTAAAAAGGCAAGAGTTCTGAATATTAAATTCCCGGAAATTCCATCTGGTGCCACAATGAAGTTTGCTTTATCATTTATAGCATTTTCTATTAATATAAAATAGTGTTTTACAGAATATTTATTTTTTATTATTTCTGTTAGATATTCTCCTTCTTCAATTGAATTATAAATCTTTTTACTTCTATCAACATCCTGAGGTCTCCCACCAGAAAGAATACCTATTTTGGGCCTTATACCAATTCCTAATAAAAATTCAGCCCCTAATTCTATCAATTTGATTTTTTGTTCTACCGAATCTCCTTCATCAATTCCTACAGGAGCGAACAAGAATTTATGGCCATTTGCTTCTAAAAGTGAAGCTCTAAAAATATCAGTATTAAATTTTTCCTTTAAAAATGGAAGAATCCTTGAAGAACTTAAAGATCCGCGTACAGCAGCATGGACTTCTTTCTTAAGAAGCATTTTGATTAAGTCTTCCTCTGATTCAGTTAAAATCACTTCAAAATTCACTTCTTTTGAAGCATCAACAATATTTTTATTTTCACCAATACCTGCCGCAATTTTCATGATATGTTCCAATTTAGTGTTTATTATATTGAATTCATTTTTTAATATATTAAATATTTTAAAATTAATTTTGATATGAATAACTGAAAATCAAATTGATAATTCTATTACTTTTTAACGCTTTAATAATTTGTTAAATAAAAATCTGAAGCTAAAATTATATCTATCTTCTTCTGCTACTTTCCATCTTCTAATAAAAGCAATTATAGTCATTAAAGCTGTAAATATGGCTAAAGAAAGATACATACTTATTAGATCAATTCCAATAGGCGTAGCATTCAATAAGAGGCCAATAATGGGGGTTATTATTGTACTTAAACCAAAACTAAAGAATCCACGTTCAATATCACCTACATCATTCTTTTTAGGAAATAAAATGTACATTAACAAATATCCGGGTAAAAAAAGCAGGAATGGAAGAGCTAAAAGAGTGATAATTAGAGTTTCAATAAGATCGTGATAGAATAAAATAATTACTGATAAAATTGTAACAAAAAATATCAGTATTAAATCCCAGGGTAAATTCAGCGATTTTCCTGTATATTTTTTTTCTAATTCTTTTTCTTGTAATTCCAGGTTTATTGATTCTGAAATATCATCTGCATATTTTAATTTCCCGCCACACTGACATTCTTTAAAATCATCTAATGATTCGCCATTTTGGAGCTTGTAATGTCCGCCACATTTTTGACATCCGATCCAATTATTAGCATAGTTTAAATTCCTTTTTCTTTGCATATAAGCAAAAATTAAAATAACCATGGTTAATATTGTTAATAATATAATTAAATTTGGACCTGTAACGATTAAAGGCCTAAATAATATGTTTTCTACAATTACAATCAGGAATAGTAAACAAATACTAATTAAAAAACTGTATAGGACTCTCTTAATTAAGTTAATATTATTCACCGGGAAAATAGATATTAATAACGCATATCCCGGGATAAAGAGCAATAAAACTGAAAATAGATCCTTTAAAATAGGGATACCTAAATTAAAAAATGGTAAATTTACTGTAATCGTACATAAAGTTATCATTAAAATGATAAAAATATCCATTTGAGATGATTGATATTGCCTCATATAAAACTTCCATGTTGCAAAGATGATAATTGAATAATATGATACTTCATAATTAATTTAACGCTATTTAAATATTTAGTTTATATAATTAATCCGGAAATTCGATTTAATTAAAATGCAAAAAATAGTGGTTAATCAACTAAATTAATTTTTCAATTAGTGTAAAACTCCTTTATCTTCCTCAAAAATTAATATTTTTTAAAATAAGGCATAACTCAGTTAAAATGATCTTTAAAAATCAGCAATATTTATTTTTAAATATTATTAATATTCTTTTTAAATTAAGGTTCTTTATGATAACTAAAACGAAAAAAATATATAATAATAAGGACCTGAATAATAAATAATTATTTAAAGAGGAATGATTTTTTGATTGGACAGGACAAAATTATGGTTATTCTTTTGGTTTTAAATTTTATATTTATTGGAACCTATAGCGTAGCAGTATCGATTCCTCAAGACGAATATATAACTGATTATTCCAATATCACATCAAATAATACCTTAAATCAATCTGCTGAAAATAATACTGAAGATGAGTTAAACACTGATGAATCCACAGATTTCTCCCAGGAGAGGAGTACAAGAACTCCACAGAATAGAAGAAATGTAATTAGTGACAGCAGTGATCAAACTGATACAAATTATCCAGAACCAGAAACTCCAGAAGAGCCTCCAATCGAGAATCCTGAAGTTCCAAATTAAAATGAATTACCTTACTCTTTTTATATTAAATAATAAAATATCTATACCGAATAAACTGCACATTATAATATCAAAAATTTCACTAAGAAAATATGATGAGCATAATAATCAACGAATAAAACAATGAGTAATTCACACTTAATCACTATTTTAAATATAGTTATAAAAAATATTAGATTACTATTATCATTATGCGTCTTGATAAAAAATTATTAACTAAAAATTCAGAGGCAACAAATGAGTAATTCACGATCCAATAAAATCAATGACAATTTGAAATCATTTAAAAACAGACTGAGAAGAGTCAAAAATAACTATAAACATCGTATTAAATCATCGAAACTAAAAATACATTCTATTAAAAAAAATTTGGATTTAAAAGAACAATTTAAGAAAAATCAGGGAATAACACTAACTGAAGAAGAAATAAAACAAAAATATGATGAAATATTGAATAATAATTTATCTTCAGTCAAATTATATCCTTTTAATGACGACGCCCCCTTAGTTTCCATTATAATATTGAATAGAAATGGTTTAGAACATTTAAAAAGGTTATTTAAGGATTTTAAAGAGAACCTTCAGTATCCCTCATATGAAGTCATAGTAGTAGATAATAAATCTACTGACGATTCAATAAGCTTCTTAAAAGGGCTTTCAGATAAATTACAATTGACCATCGTTAAAAATACAGAAAATAAATCTTTTTCAAAGGCAAACAATGATGCCGTTAAAATAGCAAAAGGGGACTATTTACTGCTTTTAAACAATGATGTTGAACCTCTCTATGGCTGGCTTAATGAAATGATGCAAACTATATTAAAGTCTAATGATATAGGGGCAGTAGGTGCAAAACTGATTTACCCTGATTGCTCGGCCTCAGTTTATAATAAATATAATTCATTTAAAGTTCAACACAGAGGAATAGCCTTTAAAGAAGAAAAGGGTTTCATCAAACCCTATAACCTTGGAGATACGGATCCATTCAGCGCAGAAAGTAGTTTGGAAAAAGAAAGGGCAGCAGTTACAGCGGCTGCATTGCTTGTAAAGAAAGAAAAATATTTAGAAGTTGATGGTCTTGATGAAAACTACAGTTATGGCTATGAAGATGTAGATTTGTGCCTTAAACTTCTAAAAAAAGGATATAAAAACATTTATTGCCCAAAAGCACAGCTATTCCATTATGAATTTGGAACTCAGGAAAAAAACAAACGCCGTAAAGTAAAAAATAGGCGGCTAAACAATAGAAAAATATTCATTCATAAATGGAATCAATGGTTGAAAAAGCAGTTATTTACGGATAAATTATATAATAAAGGATTATTCTCTGAAAAGCCCTTAAAAGTGGTGTTTGCTGTTACTGAAAGTGGAGCAGATGCTTCTTCAGGCGATTATTTTACTGCCCTCGAATTTGGGGAAAGTTTGAAAAAATCAGGATACGAAGTGAGTTTTGTTTCCAGAAGAGGACCAGAAGATTGGTATGAGATTGATGAAGATGTTGATGTTTTAATATCCCTTTTAGATATTTATGATCCCCGAAAAATTAAATCACATAATAAATCTTTGATTAAGATTGCCTGGCCTCGAAACTGGTTTGACAGATGGGTTTCCAATCCTGGACTTTCCTATTTTGATATTATATTTGCACCGAGTGAAATCGCCTGTAGTTATATAAGAGAAAAAAGCGGTAATGAAGCTTTATTACTCCCTCTTGCTACTAACACTGACAGATTTAATTCTAATGTTTCATCCAGAGATGAATATTTGTGTGATTATTGTTTTACAGGAAGTTACTGGGATGATCCCCGTGAAATTATTGAAATGCTGGATCCTGATAATTTACCTTACTCTTTTAAGTTGTATGGGAAAAATTGGGAGGAGATTGAGAAGTTCAGAAAGTATGATCAGGGGTTCTTGAATTATTTTAAATTACCTGAATTGTATGCATCAACAAAAATCGTAATCGATGATGCCAACAGAGTAACCAAAAGCTATGGAGCAGTTAACAGTAGAATCTATGACAGCATTGCAAGCGGAGTTCTGGTTTTAACCAATGGAGAGATAGGGGCAAATGAAACATTTAAAGGTAAAATACCGGTTTTTAAATCCAGGGATGAATTAACTAATTTGATTGAATATTACATGGAAAATGAAGATGCACGGTTAGCCAAAGTCAAAGAGCTGCAAGAATTTGTTTTGGAAAACCATACCTACGATGTTAGAGCCAACACCTTAAAAGAAGCCTTAAAACAGTATTTTCTTAAAACAAAAATTGCCATTAAAATTCCAGCTCCAGACTGGGAAACAGTTCATGAGTGGGGAGATTATCACGTGGCTTTGGGCTTGAAAAAAGAATTTGAGAGAAAAGATTGCGATGTTTTACTGCAAATACTCCCTGAATGGGATAATGATGAAGATTCTCATTGTGACGTAGTTATAGTTTTAAGAGGTTTAAGCAGATATACACCTAAACCCCGCCATTTCAATATCATGTGGAACATTTCTCACCCTGACGAAGTCAGTATAGAAGAATATAATCAGTACGATTATGTTTTAATAGCATCTGAAATATGGGCTGAAAAAATCAAAGAAGAAGTTGAAGTTCCAGTAGATGCAATGCTGCAGTGCACGGACCCTGAATTGTTTTATCCTGACCCTTCCGAGGAATATGAACATGACCTTCTATTCGTTGGAAACTCAAGAAAAGTGTTCAGGAAGATAATAAAGGACCTGTTACCTACCAGTTATGATCTGGCTGTTTATGGGAAAGATTGGGATAAATTAATCGATGCGAAATATATTAAAGGAGATCATATACCTAATGGGGAGTTGAGGAAAGCTTATTCATCCTGTAAAATACTGCTTAATGATCACTGGGACGATATGAGAGAAAAGGGCTTTATTTCAAACCGTTTGTTTGATGGGTTTGCTGCTGGTGCTTTTATTATATCTGATAAAGTTAGGGGAGTAGAGGATGTTTTTGGAGACGCATTAGTTACATATGAAGATTCTGATGAACTCCATCAGTTAATAGATAATTATTTGGATAATCCAGAAAAAAGAATTGAAAATTCAAGTAATGGTAAAAAATTAGTGATAAGCCAATACACTTATCAGAAACACGTTGAACTCATTTTAAGGTTTATTCGCATAAATTCATAAAAATAATTAATGAAAACTAAGAAAATTTTGATAAAGGTAGCTCTTTATAAAACTTATCTTTAACATAACAAAAACTGTAAATAATGTCATTGTAGTATTCTTTACTAAAACTCTTAAATCCTACTAATTTATTATCTAAATCTTCAGATTCTAAATGGCTCTCACCCATAATCAAATCTACTTTATCCAATACGCCTTTACTTATTAAACTATCGATAATCTTGTGTTCTGAACCTTCAGTATCAATTTTAAGAACTATATTACAATCGATTTTATCGTTTTCTATAATATCCAATAGCGTCTTACCTGCCTCTTTTACTCTCGCTTTTTTAATTTCCATTTGTTCTTTTCCTTTTAGCCATTCACCTTGGATATTTGTAAATTCTAATTCTGTGGTAGTGACTCCATCCGAACCTGGAAGACAATATATATCCACATCTCCATTTTTATCGGAAAGCCCGAATTTATATAGCTTTATTTTATGGGCTATGCCAGGATTAAGATTGAAATTCTCTAATGAGAAATCATAAGTTTCTTCATTTATTTCAAAACCATATACAGCTTTGCATGAGTCAAAATTAGCAAATTTTAATGCAGCATAACCTCTATTCATTCCTATATCAAAAACGACGAATTCTTTAAACTGATAAAGCTGCGGTGCTGAGTATCCTCCACGAGCAAAAATTTCTTTAATAGTATAAAAACGGTTATTTGTAGCTAATATAATACCATCTTCAGTTTTTAAATATATTCTATTTTCTGATGGGGAATATGACAGAAGTTTAATATTATTAAAAAAACACATCTGGAAAAATTGATCAGTATTCATCATTTTAAATAAATGTTCATCACCATTAAAAAAATAATCTTTACAGTTGTAATAATTTTTATTGAAGGTATCAATAGCTTTTTTCAAATCATCTTTTATGGAAATGTATGAGTTTACAAAAGTATCAATTTTTCTCTGGTTTTCATCGTATCTTTTTATAAATTGCTCAGTTTTTTCCTGGTTCTCTCCATAAATATCCAGAAAAGCATCCCAAAAGGCGTTTGATCTCTTTTGATCTTCTTCATATGCATTTAAAAAAGCATTTGTCTTTTCCTGATCTTCATCATATTTCACAATAAATTGCTCAGTTTTTTCCTGGTTCTCTCCATAAATATCCAGAAAAGCATCCCAAAAGGCGTTTGATCTCTTTTGATCTTCTTCATATGCATTTAAAAAAGCATCTATTTCTTTATAATTTTCTAAATATATATTGAATGTTCTATTTGCTTTTCTGATAAAATTTAAAGGATTTTTTAAAAAAGTCATCTTTGACCTCACAATAATAAGTTATCTTGTTAAATCATCCATATTAATATGAAAATATTATCCTTTACTTAATTATAATATTTAAACAAATCAAGTTAGGTTAAAGATAATTCGCTATTGAACTAATATAAATATTATGTATTATCAATGATATTGATATACTTGATAAAAATAATTAGCAATTGGTTTGATCATCTATGAAAAGTAAAGAAAAATTTTATAAATATCCAGTAAATGCTAATGATCAGATAAAATATCTAAAATCAATTATAAAAAATGACCGTGTTAAAATAAGTGTAATTGTTCCAGTTTATAATGTAGAGGAATATATACAACAATGTTTAGATAGTATTGTTAATCAGACTTTAAAAGAAATCGAAATCATATGTGTAAACGATGGTTCAACTGATAATTCACCCCAAATTCTAGAGGAATATGCCAAAAAAGACAAAAGAATAAAAATAATTAACAAAAAAAATGCAGGTTTAGGAGCAGCTAGAAATACTGGCATGGAACATGCAACAGGAGAATACATTGGTTTCATAGATTCAGATGACTGGGTCGATTTAGGTATGTTCAAAAAACTTTACAGTAACGCAAAATCTCAAAATAGTGATATGGTAATGTGCCCAATATATATTGTTGATGATAGTAATCAAAAATTAGATTATGATTTTCCTTATTTTAATTTAGACTATTTTAATGAAGATTTTTATAATAATGTATTTACTCATAAAAAAACAGAAGATTTTTTTTTCAGAATATGTGTTACATCCTATAATAAAATTTATAGAACTAAATTTTTAAAGAAAATTAATGCAAATTTTCCTGAAGGTTTAATCTTTGAAGATAATCCTTTCTTCTATAAAACTTTTTTAAGTGCGAAAAGTGTATCTTTAGTTAAAGATTTTCTATATTATTATCGTGTTAATAGAGCAAACTCAATAATTTCAAATGTTGATAAAAAATATTTTGACGTAATTAAGATTCAAAATTTAAATAAAAATATTTTTTTAGAAACTAATAATTTTGAATTTTATAAAATGGATTTTTATAACTATGCAATGGGAAGCATTATTAATCGTTATTCTAAAGTTGATGAAAAATATAGAGAAGAATTTTTTAATTTAATTAAACAGTTTTTTAAAGAAATGGATTTGAAGAACAATGAAATTAATAATCTAAATTCATTTATTAAAAACAAATATAATAACATAATAAATTCAAATTCTCATACAGAATTTGAACTACGAGAAGAAAATAGTTATTTAGTAACTAAAATTGATCAATTAGCTACAAAGCTAAATATCAATGCAAATAAATCAGCCAAAGATAGTATCGTTGAAATAAGTATAATACTTCCTGTTTTTAATGTTGAGAATTATTTAAAAGATGCTTTAGAGTCTATTGTACGGCAGACTATTGGTCTAGAACATTTAGAAGTGATAATGATTAATGATTGTTCTACAGACAATAGCGGAAGAATAATGGACGAATATGCTTCTAAATATGATAATTTCAAAGCAATACATTTACCTGAAAACAGTGGTGCAGCAGGAAAACCCAGAAATATTGGTATTGAGAATGCCACAGGCGATTATTTAATGTTTTTGGATTCTGATGATTATTATACCGATGATGCCTGTGAAACATTATACAAAACAGCAATTAAAGAAAATGCAGACATCGTATTTGGAAATTATGTCACATTATATGATAAACCTGTAATCACTAAAACAACCTTTGGAAATAAAAGTAAAATAAAGATAGATACAATCAAAGATGAACCACAAATTTTAACAATATCTCCATCTCTTTGGACAAAAATTTATAAAAAGGATTTTATTGTTAATAATAATATTAAATTTCCTGAAAATATTCCCGGACAAGATTTAGTATTTATTATGCATGCTTTTTTAAAAGCACATGGAATTCTTTTTTTAAATAAAAAAATTATAGTTAACTATCGGTTACGTAATGAAGATAATCTTTCTATAACATATAGTAGAAGTAAAGAGAGTATCAGCGGACTAATTAAAGCATACAATATAACATATGAAGTATTCAAAAAGCACTATTACGAAGATTATTTCTCAATTGTCTGTAGTAATCATCTACCTTATTGGGCTAAGCATTTTATTTTATCTGATTTAAATCCATCTGAAAGGATGGAAATTTTAAAGGAAAGCCAACCACTTTTTGAAAAATATAAAAATTATAATTTAGAGCCTACTGATAAATCTTTACGCTACCTTTTTAAATTATTATGTAATCAACGATACAAAGAATCTTTATTAGTTATTAATGGTTTAAGAAACCTATTAAAAAGACAAGAGCAAATAAAAAGCAATATGAACAATACCCGGAAACAGTTAAATATTAAGCAAAGTGAAATGACCCATCTACTAACAACTTCGGGTTATCTTAAATATAAATTCAATAACATATATGCTAGAACAAAAAATAAACTAAAAAATCCTTTATTCCAACTAAAAAGATTTAAAATGAAAACTTAGATTTTATTAGTATAATATGATTAGGTAGATTTCATGAAATATGATATAAGTATTATAATAACTGTTTTTAATGTTGAGAATTATTTAAAAGATGCTTTAGAGTCTATTGTACGGCAGACTATTGGTCTAGAACATTTAGAAGTGATAATGATTAATGATTGTTCTACAGACAATAGCGGAAGAATAATGGACGAATATGCTTCTAAATATGATAATTTCAAAGCAATACATTTACCTGAAAACAGTGGTGCAGCAGGAAAACCCAGAAATATTGGTATTGAGAATGCCACAGGCGATTATTTAATGTTTTTGGATTCTGATGATTATTATACCGATGATGCCTGTGAAACATTATACAAAACAGCAATTAAAGAAAATGCAGACATCGTATTTGGTAGATTATTTTATTTATTTAAAAATAAAATACAAGAAAGTGCAAACTATTTGGGAAACGTGAATGAAATAAAAATAAATAAAATTGAAGATAACAAAGATTTATTAAAAATAGGACCTACTGTAGGAACTAAAATATATAAAAGATCTTTAATAGCTAATATTCGCTTTCTAGAAGATGTACATGCTGAAGATCTAGTTTTTATTTTACAATCTTTTTTAGAAGCAAAAAATATCGTCTATTTAAATAATTATTTTTCATATTATTATAGAATGGTACGTGAATTTAATGAAATGCCTTCAATTACACATACTAATGATAAAGAAACATTAATGAAACTTTTGTACGGTTATTCTGAAGCATATAGTATTTTAAAGTCATATAAAAAAGAAGAATTATTCATTACTCTATTTAAAGGTCATTTACAATATTGGTCTGATAAATTTATATTAAGTGATACAAGTAATGTTGAAAAAAAGGAACTTCTTGAAGAAATAGGTTTTCTTTTTGAAGAAGTTAAAAAATATAATAAAGATCCAACTTTAAACTATTTAATTCCATTTTTTAATATTATAAGTAAAAAAGAATACGAAGAAGCTATAATGCTTACCGAATCATTAAAAGAGATTATAATGACAAATCAATCTCTAGAAGAACAAGAATCCAGATTAAAAAATGAGCTAGAAATTAAAACAAATGAATTAAGTGAACATTTAAAGACTTTTGGTTACTTTAAATACAAATCTAAAAATATTATTTCTCGTATAAATATTAAATTAAAGATACAATCCCATAAAATGAAAAGCCAATTATACAAATTAAAGAATATTAGTACTATCGTAGAAAAGTTCAGCCCTTGGATAAAATATAAAACGTTAACATTAATATTACCACATCGTAAAACTAATGATGCTGATAGAGAAATAAATTTGGATATCACTTTAAAATATCTAAGCAAAATTGGAATTTCTAATATTATAATTTCAGAACATTCAGATATCTCATCTAAAAAATCTCTAATAAACGAATACAGTCATTTATTCAAATCATTTAAGGTTTTAAACAGCACTGCGAATGGTGAATTATTTAATAAAGCTAAAGCCATTAATAATGGTGTTCTTGAATCAAAAACATCCTATATTGCCATATTTGATGTTGATTGCCTTACAAAAAAGAAAAACATAAATTTAGCTCTTGATCTGTTAAAAAAAGGATATGATGTAGTACATCCTTTTGATAGAAAAGTTATAGATGTTGTAGATAAAGAAAACTTCAAAAGAAACTATGATTTTAACAAAGTAGATTTTCCTATACAAAATAGACGTTGGGCTGATGGAGGTATTGTATTCTGGAATAAAAATTCTTTCATTAGTATCGGTATGAAGAATGAATATTTTAGTGGTTGGGGCGGAGAGGATAATGAAATAATGGTAAGAGCCAACTTATTTAATTTAAGGCAGTATAGAATACCTGATAATCTATATCACCTTTACCATTACAGACCTCAAAAAAGAACAAAAAACAATGCTGAACAATTACAAAAAATCGAACAAATGAATATAGAATCTTGTTTAAAAGAAATCAATAGTTGGCCTTGGATAATTGAAGCTAAAGAAAAATTAAATTTTGATGAAAGAACAAGAATTAATACCAAACAAACAGAATTAAAAGACCAAGAATATTCTAGAAGTTTATTATTAAATGAAAACAAATTCAATTCAGATTTAATTTCTAAATTTTATCCATTATATATTTTATTCAACAAGAAAAATCACAGCATAAAAAATGCTTTGATAAATATTAAAGGTTATAGATCTATTAAAAAAAATAATTTACTCGATTTTGACTATTATTTATATAACAACGAGTTAAGAAAATCAGGCATAGATCCTATCTTACATTATATTTATCATGGTTTTAGAGAAGGAAGAAATCCAAATTCTGCATTTGATAGTGATTATTATTTGAAAGCGCATGGAGATGTAAAAAAGTCTAATCTAAATCCACTCGTACATTACAGTTTATATGGAATAAATGAAGGACGAAAGACTAAAAGGAGCTAATTATGCACTTTATTTTAATATCCAAAAAAGAACCTTTTAAGATGAACAAATAAATCATAATTTGTTACATTCATCAAATGCTCTTCCTTAATTTCCAGAGAAGCAGTTAAATTTGAGACTTCGAATTTTATATTTATATTTATCCCTATTATCACATTAATAATGAAGTTTATGGTTATTCTTCTATTGTGTAATAGATTAGTTAATATAATTATAAATCTAACTGGCAGTATAAGTATAAATAAAAAAATAAAAATCTTATGAATTTAAGGAGTCTAATAATATGGAAATTGAAGAAACACGCAAAGTTGTTGATGGCATATTTGGAATGACTTTTGATCAAGCATTAGAAATAAAATATTTTATTCAATTAAATAAATTGAATAATATATTGGAATTAGGATTTGCACATGGAGTTTCTTCATGTTATTTTGCAAGTATGTTACATGAAATGGAAACTGGCCATCTTACAACAATAGATCTTGAAGTAGCTAAAGAAAGACAACCTAATATTGAATCTCTCTTAACACAATTAGAATTATCATCATATGTTACAATTTATTACGAACCAAAGTCCTATAATTGGAGATTAATGAGACTAATTGAACAGCACCCCAACCCAATATTTGATTTTTGTTATATTGATGGTGCTCATGATTGGTATACTGACGGGTTCGCATTTTTCCTTGTTGACAAATTGCTCATACCTGGAGGTTGGATCATTTTTGATGATATTAATTGGTCATTTAATACAAGTCCAAGCCTAAAAAATTCTGAAAGTGTTCAAAGAATGCCCTCTGATGAACGAAGCACAGCGCAAGTAGGTAAAGTATTTGAATTATTGGTAAAAACTCATCCTAATTATCATAATTTTATGAAAAAAGGAGATTGGGCATATGCTCAGAAAAAAAGGCTTTAAGTTAATTTATTAAATGAAAGGATTAAGAAATAGTATAATAATTAAATAACTAGATTATTTATTTAATAAAGAAATAGGTAATATTATCAGATTATATAACAAAAAACAAATAATTTAAAAGAATGTTTTAAAAGATTACTAAATGAAAGACTTTCTAGAAAATATCCTAGAACTAAAAGTATGATGAAAATGACTAGAGAAAGAAACACATATGTTACTAAAATGCAAATACTGATGGATTTTTGCTTCGGTAACAAATTATTATTCATTTGAAGAAATTGAAAAAGATATCAATTTGGGATAGTAATAATTATTATTTTTTATTACAAACTTAATTTTTTTTATTTTATCTATTTTTGAATAAATAATATAAATGCTCATTTAATGTAATAGTTTATTTCATAGTTATATTACTAAAGTAGACTTTATAAATACCTAAAATCAATAACAACTCATATATTAATAATATTGAAATAATATTAGAATTCTAAGTGATATTATGAAAATTACAGTTATCGGAACAGGCTATGTTGGCTTGGTTACAGGCACTTGTTTTTCAGAAATGGGAAATAAAGTTTATTGTGTTGATATCGATAATAATAAAGTCGAAAATTTGAAAAAAGGCATTATTCCTATATATGAGCCTGGATTAGAAGAACTAGTAGTTAAAAATTATAAAACAGGAGATCTAAATTTTACTACCGAATTAAAAGAAGGTTTATATAATTCTGATATCTGTTTTATAGCTGTAGGCACCCCTATGGGCGAAGATGGTAGTGCAGATCTAAAATATGTTTTAGAAGCAGCTAAAGAGATAGGGCAAAAGATGTCTTACGACATGATAGTGGTTAATAAGTCCACAGTCCCTGTAGGAACCGCAAATAAAGTTAAAGTAACTATAATCAAAGAGTTAATGAAAAGAAACGTTGAATACAAAGTTGAAATGGTTTCCAATCCTGAATTTTTAAAGGAAGGTTCGGCAGTTGCTGACTTCATGCGGCCTGATAGAGTGGTTATAGGCTCTGATAATGAAGAAGTAATCCAGACAATGAAAGAATTATACGCTCCATTTACCACTAATCATGAAAGATTCATAACTATGGATATTTGCAGCGCAGAAATGACCAAATATGCCGCTAATGCCATGCTGGCCACTCGTATCTCATTTATGAATGAAATGGCCAATATCTGTGAGAAAGTTGGGGCAGATATCAATCATGTTAGAAACGGAATAGGAAGCGACAGCAGAATAGGATACAGTTTTTTATATGCTGGCTGCGGTTATGGGGGAAGTTGTTTTCCCAAGGACGTTAAGGCTTTAATTAAAACAGCCGAAGATCATGGATACGATTCAAGGATATTAAGGGATGTTGAGTCAGTAAATAATGAACAGAAATTTTCCCTGGTAAATAAAATAATAAATAGGTTTGGTAATGATTTATCCGGACACACTTTTGCGGTATGGGGACTGGCTTTTAAGCCTGAAACTGATGATATGAGAGAAGCACCTTCAGTAGTTACCATTAATAAGTTGACCGAAATAGGGGCTAAAATCAATGCCTACGATCCAAAAGCCCTGGATGTTGCAAAAAAATATTATTTTAAAGGTAATGATAACATAAAATTTTTAGATAATAAATATGAAGCAGTAAATGATGCAGATGCTCTAATACTTGTAACTGAATGGAAAGAGTTCAGAAGTCCTGATTTCGATGAAATAATAGAAAGAATAAAAGCTAAAATTATCTTTGATGGTAGAAATCAATACAAAAAAGATATTCTGGAAAAAATGGGCTTTGAATATTATCAGATAGGCATCAGTCAGCCAATAATATCTGAAGAAGAGTATTCTGGCAAGGGCTCATTGTTAATTTCATCTAAATAAACTCAAGACATTATATAACATCTTAAATTTTCTTACTAATCAACATAAACAAGTAATTTAAACCAGTTAGTACTTCTATAAAAGATAAGGAGTAAACGATGATTACCGAAAATATCAAAGATCACAGATTCATCTTTAATTTTAGAAAATATAGATACTTACTCAGTCAACTTGTAAAAAGAAATATTAAGCTTAAATATAGAAGATCAGTTTTAGGGATATTCTGGAGCTTTTTAGAACCTCTTTTTACCATGATAGTATTAACCATAATATTTTCAACCCTCTTTAAAGGATGGGGAGTAGAAAACTATCCTGTTTATCTTTTAACCGGTAAATTAGTGTTTGATTTTTATGCAAGTGGAACTAGCGCTGCTATGAACTCCATTAAAAGTAATGCATCTATTATAAAAACTCTATATGTACCAAAATACATGTATTCCCTGGCAGCAGTACTATCCAGCTTTGTAACTTTTTTATTATCACTGATAGTTCTTTTTTTAGTGATGATAGCAACCAGTGTTGATTTAACTATCTATATAATCTTTGCAAGTTTGCCTATTCTTGCTCTGCTCATTTTTACCATAGGAGTAGGGCTTATAATGGCCACTTTGACCGTATTTTTCAGGGATATGGAACATTTATATGGGGTTCTTCTTACCATGATAATGTATGCAACACCAATTTTTTATCCTCCACAGATCGTGCCGGAGAGTTTCAGATTTATTCAAACATATAATCCATTATATGCAATAATAAGCTGTTGTAGAGATTCTTTCATGAATGGTGCATTATATGACCCTGGACAATTATCGTTTGCCCTATTATCAGCAGTGGGTGCCTTACTTTTAGGAATGGTTTTATTTTATAAATATCAGGATAGATTCATGCTATATATTTAAAAAAATATCAAATTGGGTGAAAACTTGGGAGAAACAGTTATTAAAGTTGAAAATGTTGGAATGGAATTTAATTTGAGTTTAGAAAAAACTGATAATCTCAAAGAGTATGTTATTAAATTTATAAAAAGAGATCTCATGTATCAGGCATTCTGGGCCCTTAAAGACATTTCGTTCGAAGTAAAAAAAGGAGATAAAGTAGGAATTATCGGATTAAATGGTGCAGGTAAAAGTACATTACTTAAACTCATCTCCAGCGTCATGAAACCTACTGAGGGAACCATAACAACAAATGGCAAAATAGTACCTCTCCTTGAGCTTGGAGCGGGTTTTGATCCCAGTTACACCGGCAGAGAAAATATCTATCTTAATGGTGCATTATTAGGATATTCAAAGGATTTTTTAGAGAGTAAATTTGATGAAATCGTTGAATTTTCAGAAATAGGTGATTTTATTGATGTTCCTCTGAAAAATTATTCTTCTGGTATGAGGGCGAGGTTAGGATTTTCAATAGCTTCAATACTGGAACCTCAAATACTTATTTTAGACGAAGTTTTATCTGTTGGTGATGCTAAATTCCAGGAAAAAAGTGGGAAAAAAATGAAATCCCTTCTTAATAGTGAAACAACAGTTTTATATGTATCCCACACAATAGGACAGGTTAAAGACCTGTGTAATAAAGCTATATGGCTTGAAAAGGGAAAATTAATTGAGCAGGGGCCTGCTGATGAAGTGTGTGACATGTATATGGAAAGTATTCAAAGATAATTCCTATTAAATGTCTAAATTTAATTCTTATTAAAAAAATATCTGAAATTAAATAATTTTATTCCTTTAAATAAAGATTATAATCATTATAGACATGCAAAAGATTTAGATCGTTAAATAATTATCCTAAAAGAATTTAATTTAAAATTTTTATGGATTCAAACTAAAAGTAATTTGTTTTTGACGTAATGTTTAAATGATACTTCAATCAATTATTTGATATATTTTATATTGTTAAAGGTTTTTAATTGAGCTTTCCATTAATTAATAACAAGGATTTGATCAGAGGCCAATATATGGACTTGTCTATCATTATAGTTAATTACCGTACATATGATTTAACAAAAAAAGCTATAGAGTCTATAGTTAATGAAGATCATTCTTTTAACTATGAGATATATCTTGTAGATAATGCCTCTAATGATGGAAGTCTCGAGAAATTAAAAAAAGACTTTTCTAAAGAATCAGATGATAATTTAATTAAATTTATCGCAAATACTGAAAATAAAGGCTTTGCACATGCAAATAATCAAGCTATAAAACAGATATCCTCCGAATATGTACTATTACTTAATTCTGACACTATTGTTGTAGATAATTGTCTTGAAAAATGTATAAGATACATGGAAGCTAATGATAGTATAGGTGCTTTAGGTTGTAAGGTTATTTTACCCGATGGAAAATTAGATAAGGCCTGTAGAAGAAGTTTTCCTGATGTCAATGTCTCATTTTACAGGATGACCGGACTTTCATATCTTTTTCCCAATAGTAAACGTTTTGGAAGGTATAACCTTACTTATCTTGATGAAAACGGTACCTATGAAGTTGATAGTTTAGTAGGTGCTTTTATGATGGTAAGAATCAAGACAATCCATCAGGTTGGGCTTTTAGATGAAGATTTCTTCATGTACGGTGAAGATATCGATTGGTGCCATCGTATTAAATCATCTGGCTGGAGAATAATGTATTATGGTGATGTGAAAATAATTCATTATAAAGGAGCAAGTAACAGTAAAAAACAAAAACCCAAACTTCTGTATGAGTTTTACAGGGCAATGGATATCTTTTATAAGAAACATTATACAAATAAACATTCACTAATAACAAACAGCATTGTATACTGGGGAATATGGAGTACATATGGATTTAAGCTGTTATTAAATACATTTAAAAAATAGTATATGGTGTGAACATGATCAGGGAAAATCAGAGAATCTTTAATCTATTGCTGGTGGTTATAGATATGGCCGTAATTACATTCTCTTTAATACTGGCATGGTTCATTCGTTTTGAAACTGATTTATTAGGTTTTGGACAAAGTGGATGGGGATTTGACCATTATTTCCTGCCTATCCTATTTATTTTGCCCATGTATCTTCTCTTATACCATTCTTTTGGATTATACCGCCCTCAAAGAACTGAAAGTATTGCCTCAGAGACTGCAAATATTATAAAAGTTAATTTTATAGGGATACTGGCACTTGTAACTGCATTATTTGTAATTGAACTAACAGAATATTCCAGATATTTGCTTGCAATGTTTTTCATTTTCAGTACCTTATTTTCCATTGGTGAAAGGATTATTATAAGACAGTCGCTGCGATTTATACGCAGCAGAGGCCATAATACCAAACATGTTTTGATGGTAGGAGCAGGAGAGCTGGGTGAAAAGGTTGCCACTAAACTTAATCATGTTGAATATATGGGATACAATATAATTGGATTTCTGGATGATAATATCGAAAAAGGACATGAAGTTGCTGATTCAAAAGTAATAGGAAAGATCAAAGATTTAAACCTTATTATTTTAGCAAATCATGTAGATATGGTAATTATAACCATATCTCCAAGGCATTTTACGCTTCTGGAAAATATTGTGGACACATGTGAAAAATATGGTGTAAAAGCAGAGATTGTACCTGATTATTACCGATATTTCCCTGCAAAACCCTATCTGGACATGATAGATGATATTCCCATTTTAAACATAAGATATGTGCCTTTAGACAATTCACTTAAATTAATTATAAAAAGAATAATTGATTTTGTAGCAGCAACTGGAGCCATTATTATCCTGTCACCAGTTTTGATTATATCATCAATTTTAGTGAAAATAAGTTCTCCAGGCCCCATTATTTTTAAACAGGAAAGGGTAGGGATGAATAGAAAGAATTTTATGATGTATAAATTCCGCAGCATGAAAATACAGAATAAAGAAGAAGAAAGACTTCAATGGACCACAGAAGATGATCCCCGCAAAACAAAATTTGGCACATTTATCAGGAAAACCAGTATTGATGAACTTCCACAGCTTTTTAATGTTTTAAAAGGAGATATGAGTTTAATAGGGCCAAGGCCAGAGCGCCCCCATTTTGTAGAAAAGTTCCGTGAGGAAGTTCCAGAATATATGATAAAACACCACGTACGCCCCGGAATGACTGGATGGGCACAGGTACATGGTTGGAGAGGAAATACCTCCATCAAAAAAAGAATAGAATATGACATCTATTATGTGGAAAACTGGACCATAATTCTGGATCTGAGAATATTAATAATGACTCTGATTAAGGGTTTTGTTAATAAGAATGCTTATTAAAAAATAATGAAAAAATTAATACTGTTTTTAATGATTTAAAAAAAAAATGGAATGCTAATCTTGAATGTTAGATTTATATAATATAATTTACAACAATTAAAAGTTTAACAGGTAATTAACATGACATGGAAAAAGAAAATAGCCATTATAATTTCACTTATTCTAATTGCTGGTCTATTATTCGTGGCTTACGTATATATGACTACAGGTTCTGAAGAGAATATAATGAAAGGAGACCATAATATACTGTTTCTCGCTGTAGATCCTTCAGAACAAAGACCAGGTATGGGTGCAGTGGATATGGCATTTGTAATTAGTACTCATGACGGTAATATGGTAAATAAAACTCCTGTATATCCTGGAGGAATGACCCATCCAACTGCTTCACCACCACAATATCTTAAAGAATCTCAGGGAGTTAACAAGCTTTATCTTCATGATGCTTTATGGGGCGAAGATGTGGAAGTAGGAGCCAAATTAGCTCAAGAAATCGTTGAATCAAATACTGGACTTAAAACAGATGCAGTAGTTATTTTAACCCCGGAAGCTGTAGATGCGCTGATCAATACAGTTGGACCAATTTATATTGAAGGACAGGGATATGTCAGCGGAAATTCAATAGAATTTTTAAGAAATGAACAGTATGGAGGAATGTCTCGCGGTAATGCAGTTGAATCAATGATGCAGGGCATAATGAACTCTGCACAAGACCCCGCCAATTATTCAAAACTTTTAAAAACAGGCGCCAGTGAATATACCAAAGGTAATATAGTCGTAATACCTAAAGATCTATTTATAAAGCTTCTAATAACTAATGGTATAGGAAATTTTATATAATCGCTTAAAAAGATTCTTTCTTTTTTTTATTATTTAATTTAAGATGTCTACTATCCTAAATCTTTTATTCAACTTAGAATTTATTTTCTGATTAGCATACATATAATAAAATAACTTAAGCTTAAGATCATTATAAATATTTAAAGCCGAAACATTAATTTAATAAGCAGATAACTATTAGGGGATAAATTTCAAGAACAGCTGGTTTAATGATACCAAAAAACAATGAATACGGGAAATTCAATTCTGTGAAAAATAACAATGGCTATTTAGTATGCCATAGATGTCATGGATACTACAAACTCAAGGCTAATGAATCTCCTGGAGATTTTACTGACTGTGAATGCGGTAATCCTCTTGTATACTCAGATAATATTGATAATTTATTAAAATCTCCTGTTAATAGGAATAAAAAAATTGAAGATATAGATGAAATGGTAAATTATCTAAAAAAAGAAGCTCGAGAACGTAAAGAAGTTTTAAAGAATTTATCAGAGCGCATAACCATTCAGGAACAGGCACTGGACACTATTAATAAAGAAAAGTTAGTGGGTGAAGATAATAAGTCCATATTGGATTTATTAGAAGAAGATAAAGAGATAGACAACGAAATTAACGAGCAAAAAAGAATATTAGAAGATGCTTTTAAACAGGAAGATGCATTTCTATCACAAATCAGGCAAAAAAGAAATAAATCAAATCTAGCACTTTCAGAAGCTGATAAAATACCTCTTTTTATAATAATAGCTGCTTTTATACTCCTGATTATTATTATACTATTGTACATATTCTAAAATAAAAAAAATAAAGTGATTACAGTTTTTTCATGTAAGAATCTATTATCTGGGCAGTTTTATCCAGTTCTTCCTCATCATGCATCAGGGAAATAAAACAGCATTCAAATTGAGAAGGAGGAATAAAAACACCCTCTTTAAGAAGATTATGGAAATATCCATTGAACATATCAGTATCTGCAGTTTTAGCATCCTTATAATCATTAATTTCATTTTCAGTGAAGTAAATCTGGAACATTGAGCTTAAACCAGTGAGTTTAAAGTTCAGACCATTATCATCAATTATATCCTGAATCCGACCCCTTAATAAAGTCCCTTTTTTGTCCATTTCTGAATAAAATTTTTTATCAAGCTGATCAAGCATTGAAAGACCTGCTGTTACAGAAACAGGATTACCATTAAAAGTACCTGCCTGATAAACACTACCTGAAGGGGCTATCATCTCCATTAATTCCTTTTTACCAGCTAAAGCACCCATTGGAAATCCACCTCCAAGTATTTTACCTAAAGTAACAAGATCAGGCATAACGTTATAATATTCCTGTGCTCCACCCTCAGCTATTCTAAAACCAGTTATTACTTCATCAAATATAAGAATTATGTTATTCTCCTCAGTTATTTCACGTAAAAATTTTAAATATCCGTCTTTTGGAGTGATACACCCAATATTTCCCATTATCGGCTCAACAATTACAGCAGCAATATCATTTTCTGCTCGAACTAAATTAAGGACAGCATCTTCATCATTGAAAGGAGCTAAAATAGTATTTATGGTAGTTTCTTCAGGAACACCAGGAGAGTCAGGTAGTCCTGCTGCACCAGATCCTGATTTTACAAGAACGTAGTCATGCGCACCGTGATAAGAGCCTTCAAATTTAATAATTTTCTTTTTACCTGTAGCTGCCCTTGCAAGCCTTATTGCACTCATTGTAGCTTCTGTACCTGAATTTACAAAACGAACCATTTCTGCACAGGGCACTTTTTTAATCACAAGCTTAGCCAGTTCTATTTCTTTTTGGGAAGGCACTCCAAAGGCAGAACCAAGTTCCAGTTGATTTTTAACAGCATTAATAATGGAATAGTTTGCATGCCCTAAAACAAGGGGTCCGTATGCAAGACAGTAATCAATATAATCGTTTCCATCAACGTCGAAGATTTTAGATCCTTTTCCATGTTTTACAAAAAAAGGATATGGTTTGTATGCCCTAACTGGAGAATCAACGCCTCCAGGAATGTAATTACTGGCTTCTTTGAATAATTCTTCTGATCTCATTTTTTAACTCCTTAATGATTTGATTTCAGTTTTAAATTCATTAAAATTAATCCTTATTTAATCCTATAAGTGAATTTGCAACAGCTACAGCAACCGGAGTTCCACCTTTAGGCCCTTCAGTTACAATACTGGGTATTTCACTCATTTTAAGAGCCTCTTTAGATTCAGCAGCCCCTACAAATCCTACAGGCACTCCTATAATGGATCTTGTTTTCATTCCCTCATTTTTAACCAGATTAATAGCTTCAAAAAGAGCTGTTGGTGCATTACCAATTACTATAATCCCTTCGAAACCTTTTTTATGCGCAACGCGCATTGCTGCTGCTGCTCGAGTAATCTGTTCTTCCTTTGCAAGTTTTATAGTTTCCTCATGGCTTATGTAACACTCTACATTTCCTTCGTATTTATTTATGCCTGCCCTTACCATATTAATATCTGTTAAAATATCTTTTTGAGATTCTATTGATTTAATACTTTCTGAAACAAAATTAGAGGATATTCTGGTAATTTCAGCATATTCAGGGTCTGCAGTAGAATGCACAATTCGCTCAACTATCAATTGCTCATCATGAGAAAGATCCTTTATTTTATCGCCTATTAATGACCTTACAATTTCTCTGCTCTTTGATGCTATATCATAACCCTGTTTTGTGGATGCTCCCATGAACATAGTATCTTATAACCTTCTTCTAATTGATAATTTAAATAATAGGTTAAACCGCGCTTTTTGGCTCTTTTGAGGTTTCTTTTATATTTTTATCTTCATTTACCATGCCAACTACATCAGTACCTGCAATTTTATCCATATACCTTATTTTAGAATTTCCTGATGTGTATCCCAGAATAAGATCGATGATTAATGGAATCCACAGAATTTTGGATAGATTCCTGATAAAAGCCTTTCTGTAGTCCATATTACCCTCATCAGATATAACCTTGATTCTTATTATGGTTTTACCAAAAGTTGTGCTGTAATTTCCTTCAAGATAGGTGAAATATCCTATAATGATCAATGCAGCTAATATCAGCCAGTAATTTAAAATTTCGAATGCTCCAGCTAATGCTATCAATGGATAAATCAAAGCACTCAAAATCCAGATGATTAAAGACACCGCAAAGGCATCTATTATTAGAGCAGTGATTCTTTTTCCCAATAATTTCTGCATTTTATTCCCCCTCAAAAATGTCCTATTTTTGTTCAAACACTGTTTGGTGCATAGAAAATCTATCAAAATCATAGATTTTGATGCAGTAAAATTCTTTGAATTTTGCATGCTTTGATTTTTGATAACCTTTAAATTCTATTAATCTTCCTAAGATTTTTAAGTTATAAAAATGTTTTCCTTTTGATAAAATGGATTAATCATGGACAAAAACAGTTTTCAACATACTCTTGGAACTGGATCTGCTATTGGAGCTTCAAGGATTCTCTTTCCACCCAACAAAGTCTCAATTATTACATGTTTATCTTCTGTTACTTCGCCAATAATCTGGGCATCCTTACCATAGGTAGTTTTTCTTATAGCTTCGAGGATTTCATCCGCTTTTCCTGCTTCAACACCCATAATCACTTTACCTTCGTTTGCAACTTCATAAGGATCAATTCCAAGCATTTCTGAAGCTGCATGAACCTGTTCCTTGACTGGAATCTTATCTTCATGGACAAACATTCCTACCCCTGATTTTGAAGCAAGTTCATTAAGAGCATTTGCAATTCCGCCCCTTGTTGGGTCTTTCATTGCTTTTACTCCCCCAATTTTCAAGGCTGTTTCAGTCATTTCTGTAACTGGCGCCACATCTGATTTTAAATCTGTTTCAAATCCAAAACCTTCACGATAGGACATTAAAGCAATTCCATGATCTCCGACACTTCCTGACAATATGATTTTGTCTCCCACTTCAAGGGATGAATCACTTGTTATTTTTCCTTTTTTAGCTATTCCAATTCCTGTTGTAGAAATAATAATCTTATCGAGCTTATCCTTTTCCATAACCTTAGTGTCTCCAGTTACAAGAGCAACATCAGCTTCTCTGCAGGCTCCATCCATCGACTTTATTATTCTTTCAAAATCTTCGCTTGTAAATCCTTCACTAATTACCATGGCATTTGCAATTGCAATTGGCTTTGCTCCCATTACAGCAACGTCGTTTACAGTTCCTGTAATTGACAGTTTTCCAATATCTCCACCAGGGAAAAAAATTGGGTCAATTGTATGGCTATCTGTACTTATTACAATTTCATGTTGGCCAAGGGGAATTGTTGCACCATCATCGAGTTCTCCAAGTCCTATTCCACCATTTACTTTTTTATTTTTTATATTGTTGAGAATAATATCTGATATTAAGCTCTGCATCATTTCTCCGCCAGCGCCGTGGGCCATGCCGATTTTCATAGATTCACCTGTCGTTTTTATTAGTTTTATTCCATAAAGCGCTTTAATTTAACCAATTATTAATTAATTAAAAAAAGCAATCAATTTAGTTTGTTTTTATATTACTGAATGAGTATAATAAAATATATCTTTTTTTATACTTTTAAAAAATACACCTGCTAAAAGTATTCCATTTAAATGAAATATTTAAATAGGTTTAAATAATATACCTTAGTATTCTAATAGTTAGATTCAATCTAATTAAAAAAAATAATTGTCTATTCTGTGAATAGTACTTTTTTTGAGAAAATAAATTCATTATTTTTCTCTGGTAATAATATAAAAAATTTTGAGGTGAAATTATGGCAATTTGGCAAGGAGAATCATTAAGAAAACCAAGTGGAGGGCGTGCTAAACTTAGCAAGAATAAACGAAAATCTGAACTTGGAAAAAGCGCCGCCGAAACTAAAATCAGCGAAAGAAAGGTTAAAAACATCAGGACAAAGGGCGGAAACAAAAAGATCCGTTTAACCAATGATAACAAAATAAACGTGGTAAACCCTGGGACAAACAAGGTTGAAGTAGCAGAAATTTTAAGCGTTATTGAAAACAGCGCTAATACTCACTTTGTACGTAGGAATATTATCACAAAAGGAGCCATAATTGAAACCAGTGCTGGAAAGGTCAGGGTAACCTCAAGACCAGGTCAGCACGGTGTGATTAACGGCGTATTAGTTGAATAAATCAATTAAATCCAACTATTTTTTTTTAATCAATAACGGTGTATCAATTGAATGAAGAAATAAAGGAACAATCTGAATTATTTCTTGAAGCCATAAACAAACAGTTGCCCGATGGTATGGAACTCGAATATGATGGATTTTACCAGAGGGGTTTTTTTGTTACTAAAAAAAGATACGCCCTTATTGAAGATGATACCATCATTGTTAAAGGTTTAGAACTTGTAAGACGAGATTGGGCACCCATTACTAAAAAAACTCAGCAAAAAGTTCTGACTGCAATATTGAAGGAAGCGTCACCTGAAAAAGCTACTAAAATAATTAAAAATGTTATCGATGACATCAGAAAGGGTAATGTTAAGCTTGAAGACCTGGTTATACACACACAACTTACTAAAAATCCAGGTGACTACTCTCAGATGGCCCCACACGTTTTAGCTGCAAAAAAAGCAATAGCTAAGGGTAGGAAAGTTGAAAGAGGTTCAATTATCAGGTATGTAGTTGTTAAAGGTAGAGAACCTATAAGCAAAAGAGCCATACCCATGGAAGATGTTGACATTTCCAACTATGATCCCAATTATTACATTGAAAATCAGGTTCTTCCAGCAGTTGGGAGAATAATAGAAGCATTAGGATACTCTGAGCAGGAAATACTGCATAATGAAAAGCAGAGTAGCCTTGATGCATTTTTTTAATTTCATAAAATTTCTTCAAATTTTTATTTATTTCCCAAAACATTATATTCCAATTTTTCCTTAAGTTTATATCCTTAATGATTTAATCTAATATCACTCTTCAAAATATATTAAGGTGTAACAATGATAAAGGCAGTATTTTTTGATATTGATGATACTTTATATGATACTTCTGGTTTTGCCAGGCTTGCAAGGAGGGCTGCACTAAATGTAATGATTGATGCCGGCTTACCCCTAACTACTGATGAAGCTTACCTCCTTTTAAGAGAAATAATTGATGAATATGGTTCTAATTATGATAAACACTTCAATATATTAACTAAAAGAGTTTTTGGCGAGGAAAAACCGTTGCTTATTGCTCTGGGTATGATTACATATCACAATGTTAAATTTGCACTCCTTAGATTGTTTCCTCAAACAACTAAAACATTAATTTATTTAAAAGCACAGGGATATAATTTAGGTGTCATATCTAACGGAATAACGATTAAACAATGGGAAAAATTAATAAGACTTGATCTTCATCACTTCTTTGACTATGTGATAACTTCTGAGGAAGCAGGCGTTGTAAAACCAGATAAAAAGATATTTGAAGTTGCCCTACAAAAAATGGGCGCTACAGCAGAAGAATCAGTTATGATCGGCAATAAGTTCAGTGAAGACATAATGGGAGCTTTAAACAGCGGAATATCTGCAATACTTGTCAATTCACAATTAGAAGAACAGGATAAAGAATATCTTGAAAAGAACAACATAAAAATAGATGTGATATCCCATATTGGTGAACTTAAAGATATTCTGTAATAATCTAAATCAGATATGTGAAGTTTAAAATTTACAGTTACATACAATCCCCAATATGGCATTATTTAATAGGTGATTTAATGGAATATTACCACGACCAGAAGATGCAGAAGATATTTGAATATTTAAAACAGCCTAAAACATTAGAAGAACTAAAACTTTCAGATTCATTTGTTAGAAGCTTAATTTTAAAACTTATATCCAGCTATGGAAGCCTAAAAACAAGCAGAATAAATGAGATTACTGGTCTTCACTGGGATATTTTAGAAGAAAACATCAAAAAACTGGAAGAAGATAGCTTCTGCGCACCTACAAGTGGAGGATTCCTATTTTCAAGTGTTGAATACACTGTAACAAGAAAAGGACATGAAAAAGCCAGAAGAAGCATAGAAGAAAACCCTTACATAGGTTTAGCTCCAGTTTCCTACGATGATTATTATACCATAATGGAAATCCAGCTCAAGGGCAGATATCCAATACATATCCCTGACGAAGTGGTAAAATACACTTTCCAGGATGTGGTGGGAGTTGATTATGCAAAAGAAGTTTTAATAGAATCATGCACAGTTGGAAGAGGTATCTTCGTTTATGGCCCTCCAGGAACCGGTAAAACGTTCATTGTAAGTAAAATGCCCGATCTGCTACCCCCTCTTGTGATTCCAAAATTCATTGAATATGGTGGAGCAATAATTCAGCTTTATGATCCGGATTTCCATAAGAAATGTGAAGAACAGCCCGGAGATCCTCGATGGGTTAAAATTTATGCCCCATTTGTACTCACTGGAGCAGAACTCAACTTAAATAAACTTGAAACTAACTACAATCCAAATAAAGGAATTTATGAAACTTCCCCTATTATTAAGGCTAATGGAGGTATACTTTTAATAGATGACCTTGGAAGACAGAGGGATGACCATGAGCTCATCCTGAACCGTCTTATTGTGCCGATGGAAAATAAAAAAGATGTTATTTATGTAAGGGGAATTCCAGTAATCGTCCACAGTAATTTTATACCTATATTTTCCACTAACCTGGATATAAGTATAATGGACGAAGCTCACCTTCGAAGGGCTCCACTGCACATTTTTCTGAGAAATCCTCCGATTAACGAATTGGCAGAAGTTTTTAAAAGGAATCTGGATAGTTTAGGAGAAAAATATGGTGAAGATGTTTTAAATAGGTTCCTAAAAGTATATATTCCTAATTCTGAAGGTGGAGAAGGCCTTGATCCTACTTTTGCCCATGCAAGAGATCTTGCACAGATAACGCAGGCAGTAAGAATAAATCAGGATAAGGAAGCCATCGATGTTGATGTTCTGGAAGCTGCACTTAAAAAACATATTTTAATTCAACTTCAAAGACTTAGAATTGATATTGCCCAGATTTCAAAGAAGATACGTTCCTATCGTATCGTTACAGAAGATTTAGAATCGGCTTATATGGCTTTAAATGAAATTGGAACCTGTGAAATTTCATATGAAAGAGATGCACTTTTAATTGATGTGGAAGAGACAATTACACCAGTTTATCTTGCTACTTATTTGCATAAAAAAGGAATTATTGCAGATAAAATTGATTTAATTGCAGAATCAGAGAGGGAACTTAGAAGAACTATTCTTCATGGGTGATCAGTTACTCTAACAATTAATCTGTAAGAATCAATTGAGTTTTATTCTGATAATTTTATCGTCATTAGACTGTGGAATACCTCTCCCATCCCTGTTTGAAGTGCTGATATAAAGGTAACCATTATGCTCTACCGCTTCTCTAATCCTCCCTAAATCTGTGAAAAGCTCTTCTTCGCCAGTTATTGTATTTCCATCAGCTCCAAGGGTAATTTTACGTAGTTGCGTACCTCTAAGTCCAGCGACATATAAATTGCCATTATAATAACTAATTCCTGAAGGTGCCAGTGTAAAATCCTGATAAAAAATCAATGGTTTGATATAACCATTTGCAGAATCATTACCCTGATATACTGGCCATCCATAGTTTCCACCTTTCACAATGATGTTTATTTCATCATTTCTTGTCTGGCCGTGTTCTGATGAGTACATCTGTCCTGTTACAGGGTTCCATGTTATTCCCTGCGGATTTCTATGTCCATATGAGTAAACATAATTATTAAAGGGGTTATCTGGAGGAATGCTACCATCTTTATTCAATCTCAGTATTTTTCCAGCTAATGAATTAGTATCTTGTGCTAAGGAACGATCATTTGCATCCCCTGATGTTGCATAGAGTTTTCCATCGGGGCCAAATTTTAGTCTTCCCCCATCGTGAATTGCTGCACCTGGTATATTATCCAGAAGAATGGTTTCATTTTCCAATCTTTCATTTAAGGTGAATCTGGATATTCTGTTTCCGTTTGGACCGGTGTAATAAAGATATATAAATTTATTTGTGTTAAATTCAGGATCCACTGCAATTCCCAGCAGCCCAGACTCGCTTACTTCATTAGAATTTATTTCTCCAACTATTTTTGTTGTTCCATTGTCAAGGATGCTTACTTTGCCACCACGCTCTGTAAATATGATTCTGTCGTCTGGCAAAAAGTCTATTGCCCAGGGTGTGTCTAAATTCTGTGCTAATATTTCTGTTCCCGATTCCTCCATGTCTGGAGATTCCGATATAGTAAAAATAAGAATTATTGCAATTAAAATCAGGAAAACTATTATCAGTACAGGTTTATATTTCATATCAGTCCCCTATTTTTAATAATATTTATATACTTTTTATCTATTAATTTTTTTGTTAAGCTCAGATACATAAATCAAAATACTATATATTTTTTTATATAAATTAAGTATTAATTTTAATTTAAACGGTTTATTATTCATTAAATCAAATTTAAATTTATTAAATCACTTATTTTTTTTCTTTTTACTAAATAGCTATTTATTTAAAGTAATTAGAGTAGTTAAATACAAATGATTTAATAATAATTTTTACATAATAAATATTATTTTATCTGGTGGTGTAATTGTGGATCAGTATAGACTTTTTTTACAGAGAATGGGGCTAATAGGAACGTCTAATTTCTTGATAGCCATAACAGGGATTATTTTACTGCCCATTTTAACAAAAAATCTTTCTATTCCAGATTATGGAGTTTGGACTCAATTTCAAATTACAATAACCCTTGTTCCATCAATTGCGATACTGGGATTGCCATATACAATGGTAAGATTCATGTCCGCATCCAGAAACAGGAAAGAAATACAGGAATCCTTTTATTCATTTCTTTTCACAGTTTTAGGAGCAAGTATTCTTGCCGCTATAATCCTTTTACTCGTAGTAGAACCGTTATCAAATGCACTGTTCAATGGAAATACAACTGTAGGGCTAATTTTACCTTTAACTGTAGTTATGACCGCTATAATGCTGCTTTTTTTTGATTTTTTTAGAGCATCCAACGAAATGACAACATATGCTATTTTAACGACCGTACAATCATATATGGTCATTTTTTTCGCATTAATATTAATACTTGCAGGATATGGAGTGGTAGGTGCTGTTACAGGAATTTTAATCACGCAAACACTTATTTCTTTAATTATGTTTATAATGGTATTCAGACGAATCGGATTTAAAATACCAAAGTTTATGAATTTAAGAGAATATCTATCATTTGGACTGCCTACAATCCCAAGTAACGCATCATTCTGGATATTAGACGCTACTGATCGTTATGTAGTAGGATTAGCCATCGGTATAACTGCAGTTGGATACTATTCTGCTGGTTACACCATAGGAGCATTGATGTCACTTCTTACATCGCCCCTCTATACTGTTTTACTTCCTATTCTTTCCCAGTATTATGCTGAAAGAAAAATCAGACAAACGAGATTCTTATTAAATTACTCTATTAAACTTTATCTGATAATAGCAGTGCCTGCAGTAATTTTATTATCTGTTCTTTCCAGGCCCATTCTTTATATATTATCAACACCTGAATTGGCCAATGAAGGTTTTATAATAACCCCAATTCTTGCTCTTGGAGGATTATTTTTAGGTCTTTACAGTATTGTAACACAGATACTGGTTATGGAGCGAAGAACACGGATTACTGGTAATCTATGGATTATTTCCATGATTTTGAATGTAGCTATGGATATTACATTTGGATATCTATTTGGAATTATTGGAGTAGCTATTACAACATTGTTTATTTACCTGTTGTCCTTTTTAGTTACAGCATATTTCTCATTTAAGTATATAAGATGTAATTTTTATTTCGGATTTATAGCAAAAGTAATATATTCAGGGTTTTTTATGGCCATTGTACTTTTACTTTTAAACCCTTTTGGAGTAATTAACGTTATATTATCAGGAATATTCGCATTTACGTTCTATATATTTGTTTTATGGCTACTTAAAGGAGTTAAATCCAGTGAAATTAAGTTTTTGGCCGGGGTGATTAAGGAATTCTTTATCAATAGTTATAGGAACATAAGAGGATTAAATTAATAAATGATTAGTTGAAAATAATAAATAAACCTTAAAGAAACATTTGGGGAAATAATATGTCTTTACTAAAAAGAAAGAAAAAGAAAGGATATGAAGATATTGAACCTAAAGAAGCCTTCACAATACTTGAAAAAAATAGAAATAATCCTGAATATGTAGCTCTGGATGTGCGTACCCCTGAAGAATATGAAATTGGACACATAGAAAAAGCTGAACTTATAAATGTTCACTCTAAAGGTTTTGAAGGTGAACTGGAAAAATTAGATAAAAACAAACATTACTTTGTATACTGTAAAGGTGGTAGAAGAGGCCAGAAAGCAGTTAAGTTAATGGATAAACACGGATTTAAAAATATATACAATATCATTGGGGGATTTGATAAATGGAAGTCAAAAAGGTTGCCGGTTGAGAAATGATCCCTATTAGTATGCAATATTTTTTAATTTTTTGCTACTTTACAGCTTTATAACGAATATTAATTTAAAATGTAACTTATTTTTGAAATTAGCTTTAGTTTAAGTAAATGGGCTCCTATGAGGCTAGCCGTGTTTAGATACACCTCAAGAACTATCTTCTTCAATTTTCCATAAAAATCCCTATATATTACTACTATCGAAATAATAAAACGTTTAAACAATTCAATGTGGTTTATGACCAGCTTGTTCGGCAGCTAAAGTCCATTTACTACCATGATCGGTTCTTTTTGCAGAATTCAATTTTTAATTCTTTTTTAAAATTCATTTAAGGATTAAATGCCAAAATTACTTATATTACATCCATAAAAGTGTTATTATGAATGATTTAGGGAGTGAAAATAAGTATCTCCAAGAATTTAAGTCAATTATTATTGGAACTATAATAACGCTTATTGGAGTAGGTATTTATAATGGATCGTATGTTTATTATCTATTTTATTATTCTGGAGGTTTATATCTAGATGAAGAAACTATTTCTTTCATTTCGATATTAATAGTAATTATTGCAGGATTTGCGATTGCTTATATAAATAAACCAAAATATAAAACTGGAATCATAATTGTAGCAGTATCTACTGTAATTGCATATATTTATCAAGTTTATTCGTTGGATTCATAGTAATGTTGGGCGGACAACAAGACCCTATGACTATTTTAGACCTTATAATCGGACCTATTTATATGACAATGTTATTTTGTATTCCTGTAGGGTTATTAGAGATTTTTGGCGTTTTTATTGGAACTAGCATCAAAAAACTAAAGTTAAGAATCTAAATTCAGGATTAAATGGTAAAATTATTTATATTTGAATTAGAAATGGTTTATTATGGATCTGGGTCATCTATTTAGCTTAATATGTGGAATAATGTTTATTATTGGAAGTATTGTACTCTTCTATATGCAAAAGAACGATCCTAATCTTTATTCTAGATTATCTCTTTCAATCTTACTTTTATTAGGAATTATAATAGTTATATCCTTTATATCAGTTTATTTTTTCAAATAATTTCGTGTAGCGGTATTCCTAATCTTTAAATGGAGTTTTCTCCTGGGTGGAGGCGGGATATTTTGTTAAATACATGGTAATGACGAGCATGAACTTTTTAAAATATATTCTCCCTGTTTATAAATATTTATAGAAAGCATTAGTAGGTTAAAAAGAAAGAACAAAAAGGGAATATTTCATTGGATATTTAAATGTCTCTATAATTCAAAAAGAGTCAATCAAAGATAATTAATTTTAGTATTTTTAAAGATAATTTTAAACATACTAAACAGTACAAACATGCACAAAAATAATGTTTATAATTTTTGTACTGTTTTTAAAGAATAAATTAATAAACAGTACAAACAGAACAAACATGAAAATAAATAATGTTTATAATGTTTACGGTGATGTTAATGAATCCATTTAAAAGAAGAACAGGTGTACTTCCTTCCTATTTTACTGGTAGAGAGGATGAGCTTAAAGAGTTGAGAAGGATATTTAATTCAACAAAAGAAGGTGATTCAGGCCATATAATAATATATGGACCAAAAGGTATTGGTAAAACTTATTATTAAAATTCCAGGAAGAACTTAAAAATACAAAAGAAGTATATGCTATACGAATTCCATTAGTTGAAGGAAGTTTCAATGATATTTATAGCCTAATAGTTGATAAATGTGCTGATTCATTAAATATTAAAGTTAGCAGCTTTTGGGAATCAATTAAAGCAATGGGAGTTAATATACCATTGATAGGGGGATTTACTGTATCTAGAGAAATTCCTCCAACATCACCGTCTGTTGCTATAGAAAAAATATTAAAGGCAATATATGATAAACTTAAAGGAAAAGATCCTGTATTAATCCTGTTATTCGATGATTTACAAAGAATATTGACTAATGAAGATACTCAAAGAGTATTAAGCATACTCCAAAATGCTTTAGTAGAACTTAATCTTCAAGGTATAAAAATAATGTTTGTAGCTACAGGTTCATATGATATATTTTCAAGAATACAAGAACATACTGATTCTGCTGTTAGGATTTTTGACCCATATGAATTAAGGCCTTTATCATTAAATGAAGTTAAAGAAGCCATTACAATTCCTTCAAAAAAAGAAGGAATATTATTTACAGAAGATGTTATAAAAAGAATTATATACGGTTTCAGAGGGAAATCCTTATTATTTACAAGTTATAGCCCATAATTGTTTTGAAGAAGCTGTAAATAATAAAGTTAGAATCATAGAATTTGAAAAAGCGTTTCCAACTGCTTTGAGCTTTTTAGCACAAAGAGAATTTAAAGGTATGTATGAAACTGCTGCAAATGAAGAAAAAAAGATACTTGCAATAATTGCAGAGAGTAAGTTTAATGTTTTAGCGTACAAGGAAATAAAGGAAAGCAAAAATATTAAATCTGAACCGTCTAAAGTGCTAAAAAATATGGTTGAAAAAAATTTAATTATAAAAGAAGCAAGAGGAAGATATAAACTTCGAGATAAAATGTTTAGAGAGTATTTGAGAACTTTAAAGCCATACAAAGAAAATGGAACTTTCTAGATATTATTAAGAATATAAATCTCCCATAATAAAAATTTTCTTTTAAAAAAAGGTTTAATTACAGTTTTACACTGTAATCAGTTTAATTTTAGTTTGAGAGTACATGTACAGCGGCGGTTCCGCCGGTCCCACCGATGTTATGGGTCATGCCAATTTGTGCACCTTCAACCTGTCGTTTTCCAGCTTCTCCCCTTAACTGCCATACTATTTCAGCTGCCTGAGCAATTCCTGTTGCTCCTAATGGGTGACCTCTGGCTTTTAATCCTCCAGATGGATTTACTGGTATTTTACTGCCTATTTCAGTCATGCCCTCCTCAATTGCAATTCCGCCTTTTCCCTTTTCAACAAATCCAAGGTCTTCTATTGCAAGCAGTCCGTTAATAGAGAAACAATCGTGAACTTCAACTGCATCCACATCTTTAGGTTCAATACCTGCCATCTTGTATGCTTTTTTAGCAGCGTGCACCGTAGCGTCGATTGTGGTTAAATTTTTCCTATCATGCAGCGCAATTGTTCCTGAAGCCTGTGTGGAGGCTTTAACATAAATTGGTGTATCAGTATATTTCTTAGCTTCCTCTGCAGGACATAAAATGACTGCTGCAGCACCATCTGACACAGGTGAACAATCAAGAAGTCTTAAAGGGTCTGCAACCATGGTAGAATTCAATACAGAATCCACTGTAATTTCCATTGGAAACTGAGCAAGAGGGTTTTTTGCAGCATTTTTGTGATTTATAACTGATACCATTGCAAGCTGTTCTCTTGTGGTTCCAAATTCATGCATATGTCTTCTGGCCATCATTGCATATAATGATGGGAAAGTAACACCCTGTTGTGCTTCCCATTCCTGATCAGAGGCTGTAGCGATAGCTGGAGTAGGATCCACCACATCAGTCATCTTTTCAACACCTGCAGAAATTACCACATCATGATAACCAGATGCAACTGCCATTATCCCATTTCTAAGGGCTAATCCACCAGATGCACATGCAGCTTCGACTCTTGCACATGGTATTGGTGTTAATCCTGCATGATCTGCGATTAATGATGCAATATGTTCCTGCTGAACAAAAAGGCCTGCAGACATGTTTCCAACGTACATGGCATCTAAATCTGCTCCTTCTATGTTTGCATCTTCAATTGCATTCATTCCTGCAGTGGTTATTAAATCTCTAAATGATTCATTCCAGAGTTCCCCAAACTTTGTTTGTGAAACCCCGATAATTGCAACATCTCTCAAATAATTCCTCCATCAAAATATTGGATGATTTTTTAAATTATATTCTTTATGGCACTTAAAACTGGTATTCAGTCTATGCCATCCTCAATTTTCCTTTGTATTTTGCATACATTGCATAATCAACGTAATTTTTCTTTGATACCATTTCTGTGACTTTCGGAGCCTGATCTCGTCTTTCTTCGATATTGTCATTTACAGTTATGCTGAATGCGTCGCTTCCAGCACCAGAACCGTAGGATACAGCAAGTATTCTGTCTCCAGGGTTTGCAATATCAAGTATGGCTGCTAATCCCAGTGGTGTCGCTCCTGAATATGTGTTTCCGATGAAAGGAGTTAAGAGTCCAGTTTTTGACTGTTCATTGTTAAATCCAAGTTTTTTTGCAGCTTTAAGATAAAATTTACCGTTTGGCTGGTGGAAAACAGCGTGGTCATAATCTGAAGCTTCAGTTCCCATTCTTTCAAACATGCCTTTTGCTGCAGATAATACATGCTTAAAGTAGGCTGGTTCTCCAGTAAATCTTCCTCCGTGTCTTGGATATGACTTCCCTTCTCTCCTGTAGAAATCCGGTGTGTCTGTTGTAAAGCTGTAAGTTGCTTCAATATCAGCAACTGTGTTATCTTTTCCAATGATGTATGCTGCTCCTCCTGCAGATGCTGTATATTCTAAAGCATCTCCTGGAGCTCCCTGTGCAGTATCTGCACCAACTGCTAATCCATAGTCAGTAATTCCTGAATCTACGAGCCCCATACATATCTGCATTCCTGCTGTACCTGCTTTACATGCAAACTCTAAATCTGCAGATGTCATGTGTGGCGCTGCTCCAAGAGCTTCTGCAACAATGGTTGCTGTTGGTTTAACAGCGTAAGGGTGTGATTCTGATCCCACATAAACCGCCCCGATTTTTTGTGGATTAATGTTTGCTCTTTTAAGGGCATATCTCGCAGCTTCCACTGATATAGTGGCTGTATCCTCATCAGGAGCGGGAACAGACTTTTCCTGTACTACAAGCCCTCTTGAAATAGCATTTGGGTCATCTCCCCACACTTTAGCTATTTCTTCTACTTTGATTCTGTATGAAGGTATATAAACTCCATATCCTACTATTCCTGCCATTTAATATCACGATCCAAATAATCGATTTTGCAATCTAATTTTTACTTTTATTTATTAATTAAGGTTTAAAATTTAAAAATATTTTTTTTTATTATGATAATTTAGTTATATCATATTGCTTGGTACAAACTTATAAAATTTTGCTTTTTATGGGTATATTAGAAAGGGTTTTTTACCAGTTTACTACAACATTCCGTTACCAAAAATTTATTAAATGTAATATTGAGGTGAAAAATTCCAGATTGGTGAAAAACAGCAAATCTAAGTAAGTTTTTACCCCTATTTCCTATATATAGTTATTTAATAAAACTATCATCTTCTTAGTTAATATAAACTATTTTTATACTCTAAATACATTTTATCCAAAAAAGAGGTTTTAATATTTTTCTGACATTGAAAATTAAATAGAACCTAAACTATCTTCTATAATCTTAATTTCATCTTCAGAAAGCCCATATAACTCATAAACCATTTGATCAATTTCATTATCAGTTTTTTCAATTTCCAGAAGTAAAGGATTAATTTTATCTAAACTCTCTTCAAATTCCTTTTTAAGAAGTTCTTGAGTTTTTCGAGGCTTAATATCTACTTTCTTCTTTTTTAATTCATTTAAAAATTCATCAAAGGACAATTCGTAGTATTTATCAAGCTTTTTAGAAAGCTTTTCAATTTTGTAAGTACGTTTTATCCAGTCTTTAAAATTTTTAATTTCTTTAATGAAATTTGACACTAAATACGAAATTTCTTTAGCTTTTTGAATAAATATTTGTTGTTCTTCATTATTTATTTCAATTAATGGATAATTTTTAATAACACGCCCCTCAAAAGAATAGAAACCACCCTGTAAGGATTTACCAATTTTTTTATTAAAAAAATTCATTAAAGAAGAGTTTAGGATAGTGAGTAAATACCATTCATTAAATTTACTATCTTTCTTTAATTTTATTGCAAATCCCCCTGCAACTCCTGTTGTAGTATAATATTCTCCTTCAGTATCATATGAAAAGGAAGCATTAAAAGCACTGTTCGGGGTCATTATTTTTTTATTTCTATAATCTAACATACTTTTTGGATAAGTAAAAGCATACCATTTATCATGATCCATTTTGCCCCTTTCTCTTGCCCTTATCTTCTTTTCATTTAATTTAAGATATTTCCAAGCATTTGGATAATTTTTTTCAAGGAGTTCAGGTTCAATTAATCTATAATCATCTTTATTTAGAATATATGGGTGAATTAAGTATCTATCTTGATAATCAAAACCGTACTTTTTAGTTTCTTTACCTTTAATCACCTTTTTTAGCATTTCATTCTCAATTATATGATTTTGTCCAGTTTCTTCGGAATATATTTCAGTTAAATTCCCTAAATGTCTTACAGATTTAACTATATATATCTTATCTGCACTTGTAGCAAGACCTTGAAATATCTTTTCAACATTATCTTCTAATTTAATCGGCATTTCTGTTAAACGTTTTATTAAACGTGCTGATTTACCTATATAAAAATTCCATTGCTCTTTAAGGTATTCTTCGCTTTCAAGCACTCCAACACTAATATTACTATCATCGTATTCTTCATTAGAATCTATAATATTAAAAGCAGTTTCATAATCATCAAGAAGTTTAATTTCAGCATATTTAAATTGCTTAGTGTTTTTTTTAAGGAATAATAAACAAGTATATGTACTTGCACCTTTAAATAATTGGTTATCTTGGAAATTAATGATAGATTGAAGTGCAGAAGACTCATTAATAATATTTCTTAAGCCTTTCCCATAATCTGCTAAAATAAATTTATTGGGTAAAATAAATCCAATTTCATGTTTTTCTTTCACCAACTCTAAAGATTTTTCAACAAAGAGATTATATATGTCATAATTACCAATAGCTGATTCATATGTATTTCTAAAGAATTTAATCATATTTTTATCATAATTAAGTGTTTGTATACGAATATATGGAGGATTACCAACTACAATATCAAAACCATCTTCATCAAAAATTCCTTTAAATTCTTTTTTCCATTTAAATGGCTTATCTGTATATTCAGGGTCATTTATTAATGAATTTCCACATTTAATATTATTATCTAAATTCGGGAGCTTTAAACCCTTTTTACATACTTTTAAGAACAATGAAAGCTTTGTTATTTCAACGGACTCTTCATTTAAATCTACACCATAGATATTATCTAATAGAATCTTTCTTCTTTCTTCAATACTATCAAAAAATCTATCCATTGTAGTTTTTTCACCATATTTTTCATTAAATATAGCTTCATGAATTTCTAAAAGAATATCACTTGCTTTATTTAAAAATGCTCCAGAGCCACAAGCAGGATCGACGATCTTAATCTTTTCGACTTTCTCATCTAATTTTTCTATCTCTGTTAAGCCATAATATTCACCAATTAATTTATCAACGGTATTGGCTTTTCCAGACTTGCTTAAGTATGGTATTATAGTATTTCTGCAAATATAATCAGTTATATACTCTGGAGTATAATATATACCCTCTTTTTTCCTTCTACCTTTAGTATCTGCTTTTAATTCTTCTATTTCTCCTATAGAGTTCTCAAATATATGTCCTAAGATATTTACATCTAATTCAGTTGAAAAATTAAATGTTGCTATAGTCATTAAATTCTTATAAATTGGATTTATTTTATTTCCATAAGGGCTTAATTTCTCTTCTACGATTAAAGAATATTCTTCAAACTTCCATTTTTGATAAGCATCTTTAAAAATACTATGATCATCTATAATATCCCTTATTTTAAGAGATTCTAAGTCTTCATTGAAAAGACCTCCATTATAACCATATATCTTTTTAAATTCGTTACCTACATTAATATCAATAAAAAGACTGTTCATTCTATGCCATATCTCATTATGACCTATATCACGATTTTTAATAGGATTCTCAATAGTTTTAACTGATATTTCTTCTGGTAAAAGTCCTAAATCTTCTGCAAAACAAATAAAGATATACCTATTTAGTATAAGCTGTGAATAATGAACCGATTCATCTCTTGTAAATTCGGGGTGAATGTGTTCTAATTCAGCTATTAACATTAATCTTGTTTCATTATATAATTTGTAAAATTCATCTTCAAGTTCTCTTTCAACAAATACAGTTTTAGAAACTAATTTTTCTATTAAATTATTTTCAATGGTTGAGAATCTGGAAAATATAAGCATGAATTTTTTAAATGTTTCAGGTTCTAAAAGTTCTTCAAATTTAAAAGAAATATATTGATGGGATCTCTTTTCATAGTTATACAAGCGAAATTCATCATAATTAGAAACTAAAATCCATTTTAGACTTTCTTTTGAATCCTGCACATATTTAAAACTCTGTTCTACAGGTGTTAAGTTATCTTTTCTTCCAGCTTGGGGTTTATCTAAATCAGTATTAGAGCCTTTAAGCTCTATAACCATGAATTTTTCTTTATTTTTGTAAATAATAAATTCACTTCTACCCTTTCCATAATCTACCTTTTTATGTTCTTTTATATCGTTGTAATGTTCATATCCGAGTAGGTCTTCTAAAATTATATGTGAAAAATTCCCATAATTTGATTCTTCATTTTTTAATTCTCCACTATCGAGCATTTTTTTCCATTTTAAAAGAGCTTCTTTTCTGGAATGAGTTAATTTAAATTCCTTTTTATGTTTTTTAATGTACTTATCCATTAAATGCTGATTAAATAGACTATTGAATACCATGAGAATCTAATAATAATTTATTGTTTTATTTTTTAAATCTATTGATAAATTTAGAAGATTAACCCTTTATTTATCTTAGACTTATCGTTATTTTAATTGATTCTATCTATGGAATTGTGTTTATTTTTAATGAAAAATTAATTATTTTAATTCATGGTGTTTCATGGAATATATAAATGTAGTTACTCTATCCTAACTGTGTAAATATTGAATAGAATTATAATTAAGAGTATAACAAATAATAGACAACAATAAACAAGACAATAAAGCAATAAGAGAATAATACAACGTAATAGGACATATTAAGGGATATAAATGGATATACAAAATTCCAATAGATCCTCTGGAGCTTAAATCACGCCCTCTTTAAATAGCATTTGAAAAAATCCAGCTATTTCACAGACATTAATTGCAGGTATCAATTATATCAATGTACAGATATGTACAATGATGATATGTAATGAAACATTTTTGCTATTAAATTCTATAAATATCAATATAATTTAAGATTAGATATCAATTTAATTTAAGATTAGATATAACTATTATGATTCGTTTAATTAAACACTACTTATCAATTAATATAATGGCATTTAATATAATAAACCTAATTTATTTTAATCAAACAAACAATTTAAAAAGACTTCTATTTGTTTCATCATTACTGTAGTGTTTCATCTACATAAAGCCACTAATAAACTATAAATAACCATGAAATACATAAATATCATGTTAAAATAATTTATTTCGTTAAACAACTCTATAACGAAGTAAAAACACAATATGAAGTAAATAAAAGAAGCCCAAAGAAAGATTAAAACTCTATTAGAAGGCATTACAGAGAATATATAAAATCCAGTATAACTTCATGAAAATATATAATTATACAAAAACGAAGTAAATGCGAAGTTGAAATCATGAAGAGTACCAAGACCACGCAAATTTTCCCAATATACGCCCCTTAATCTATTCAAACCAAGCTCCAGAACTATATATAACTCTAAAACTACTTGTCGTCTAATATCTACTATTTTAACCTATCTAAACACTACTTTCTTTTACCCTATCTATCTAATTACTTCTTATTTTCTATACTAAACCCTATTTATTATTAAAACATTGTAAAACTTACTATATATCTGTTGATTACCCTACTCTAAACAGTACTTTTTTAGATACTTTAAAGACTATATATAATATATTTGTTCAGAAGATAAACAGAATGTCGGATAGTATACGGAATATAAAGGATATTTAAAGAGAATACTATAAAGCGTTACCAAATATTTATTTAACCTTATATTGAGAGGAACTTACTTTTTTTATCAGGGAGATTTTATTCAAAAGGATATAATGAGGAGAAATAAAAAGAATCTCTACCATTTATTAATTATTCCAATTATACCTTATTTTCTGGAATACCTTATTATAATCTATTCTATACATTATATTTAATATATCGTATTTTATTTAATGGAATATCCTATATATATGATATTATATTCATTTAGGGTTTATTATATTAATTTAATTATAAGGGAGAATTTGTTGAAACTTTTATAAATGAGGAGTAATGAAATAGAAAGAAATTTCATGATGGTGAACATTTTAATCAAAAGGATATAATGAGGGATAAGAAAAATATTTTTTCTAAATATCAATTATCTTTATAATTCCTTAATTTCTGGAATATAATTTTATACTTTCTTAAATATACGATTTTAGATATATGGTTAATTATTTAATCTAATAACATATTTTTATAGTGTTATATTCATTTAGGGTTTATTAAATTAATTTAAGTATACGGGTAAATTTAATCAAAGTTTTATAAATGAGGAGTAATGAAATAAAAAAGTTTTTTTTTTATAAATATCAATTACTCCTGAAGAGTCGAAATTTGTTCAAAGTTTTATACATGAGGAGAAGCGAAATAAAAATTTTCATTTTCACATATTTCATGTATGTGATAGTTTGTACAGTATTGTATTCTATCATCTAAAAAAATGGGAGTTTTATACTCCCTATATTTTATTTTAATTTATTTTAAGTTTATTCTTTGTCTATATGGTTGAGATTCTTTTACTTTTGGTCTATAAGAGTAGTTAGAAATCCTATTCGGTTGAGTAGGTGATATAAATCATTGAAATATCGGTAGGACTAACAATACTCCTTAGAAATTGCATTTTCAGTTAATAAAACCTTTAGTTTATCTAAGGGTTTTACTTTCTTTTTTTGAGTTTTAAACAGAGTATAAATAATAAACAAACGTAGGAGAGATAATTATGGTAAACGAAAGCCCAATAACATTTGAAAACATCGTAGGAGAGCTAAAAAGAGATATAAATCAGAATATATTTAAATTATGTGCTGTACTTAATTGTTCAGAGAATCTGGTTTATAGGAGAATCACAAGAGCTGGATTTGACGGTATTAGAGATTTAAAAGAAGCTATAAGGAACGGTAAACTTTAACTATTCCTTAAACGCTTTTTATAGAGGTTATTAAATGCCAGAAAGAAGACATAATAGACCCTTTCCAATTACAGAAGCTGAAAGGATTAGAAGACAGAAAATAAAGGAGCAGAGAGAGGAAGAGAAACGAAAAGAATATACAGATGGTTTATTTTAAAAAAGAGGTATAAACATGACTGAAAGAAAAGATTACAATTATTTAAGGGCTAAAAAAGAATTAGCTAAGAACGGTGAATTAAGAGATAAAGAATCCGAATCCACATTAAAAGAACGTGAAGAAAGGATTAAACAAGAAGATAATATTCCTAATTCAATAGAAGTAGATAGTAAATATTCTGGAGTTATTAGAAATAAAAAGACTGGAGAAACAGTCTATAATTATAAACTTGCTAAAAAGCAGTTAAACATTAAATAAACAAAGGGGATGATAGAATGAGCAATATGAACATAGAATTACACACCAAAGAAGGCAGGGATGCCGTATTTATTGCAGATTTAGAAGAAATTAAAAAGTACTTAGCTGGAGTATTTAAAATAAGAACAGATGACATATTTTTTAGACAAAAGAACCTTAATAATCAATTAGTTTTAAACGCAGTTGATGAAGAAAGGGTTAAATCATTTATAGGCAAAGCTGAATACGAGGAACTACAAAGATTCTATTCTAATATGTCCGATAAACTAATAATGTTCACTATTAAAGCCTTTAGGATAGAAAAGGGTAGAATCATAGCTACTATAGATTATAAAGTAAATGTAGAGTTAGTAACGTTATCAGAACGTTAATCCTTTTTTATTTTAACATTTAAAAGCATAAAAATAGTTTTTAAGGGAGTATTGATATTTATGGATAATGTATTTTTAGGGAGCTTAAAGAGTATACAGAGTTTAAACAATATTCAAAATGATATTAAAGACATAGAATTAAATATAAAAGAAGAAATAGCCAGATTAGAAGGCAAAACACACAAGGGGGAATAATTATGGATGAAAAAACATTAAAAATAATGGATGAATTAAAACTAAACGGAAGGATACGAAAAATATTAAAGGCTGATATATCCTTAAAAGACAAAAAACTACTATTAGAAGCTGAAAAGATAGATACACTTAATTATATATACAGAGAGTTAAGACACGATGAAGACGATTACTAATATAGTAGTTTAAACCTTTTATTTACAATTTTTTTAATTTCCGTAACCAAATATTTATTTAATCTTTTTATTGAAGACGAATTTTTTAACAATTTTTTAAACAATCTGCAATTTTCACCGTCATTAGATTTTAAGGAATAATTGCAGGTTACATTTTTAAAAAACGCTACCATCTTAGCGTAGCGAATCAACAAACAGAGGAAGTGAAATTATGAGTATATTTAATAAGTTAATGGACAGTAAAGAAGAATTAATAGTGTATTGTAAGAATAAATCATGTTTTAAATATGTAAACATCACAGACGTAACACCTACAGGAGAATCGTTTATATTAGAATTAACAAACTCCGAGATAGGTAAAGGGATATACGGAGATAGACAAACTATAATAAGTAGTGATAACATAGAACGAATACTATTACCAGAAAGGAACAGTAGGAAGGTGTTATAAATGCCAAAAATAACACCAGAAACATTAAAAGAGTTTAAAGACCTCATAGAGCCAATATACAATGATATATATGATTACTTAGATAAATTAGATTTTGATGAATATCTAATAAGAGGATTATATAGATACAGATTCAACTATGAAGAAATACAAACCACTATAAACACTATTAGTCCTAATAAATATCAAGAAACAGGCATTATATCAATTTTAGACCCCAACACACCCAAAGAAAAGATTAATTTAGATAAATTACTACATAACACACCCCCAGAAATCAGAGATAACATTTTAAACGAAATAGGGAGAATATTCGAGCAACCAACAACAGGAGCAGAAGCACAAAGCATTAAAGACAGAATAGAGAAGGAATTACCACGTATACCAGATTACAGCGATATATTAAACGATATTCCAGAAACTGAAACCATAGATACCACAATAGGAAGGGAATATATTAGTAAACTTGATAAAGACCTTAGTAAAGAGTTAGAATCAATATTTGAAGACTTATTCCCTGCAAACGGAGGTTTAATGGCTATATTATGGGCTTCTGCAATAGCAACAGTTAGAGGAAACCCAAATACAGTAATAATGGAAGGAAGTGCAGGAGAGGGTAAAACAGCCCTTATGGAATACGTTTTAGACTTTATACCAGAGAAATATATAATAAGACTAAATAAAGCAACATTACCAGCATTATTAACACATACACACACCAAAGGAAGCGATTATTTAGATAAGAAGATTATATATTTAGGGGATTTAGGTTCTATTAACGCATGGGAGGAATCAGAGGAAGTAAGGAACGTAATAAAGATATTACAAACAGAGGGTAAATGGAGTAGGGAACTAACCGAATACATAGAAACGGAAGGTAAAGGTTCAGAGAAGATAGTACTAAGAGAAGAGCTAATAGGAAAGCCAACAATGTTTTATACAAGTGTTTCTAATCTAAGGGAGGAACAAGAAGACGATAGAAGTATAATAGGAACAGTAAACTTAAATAAATCAGATGAAATTATACATAGGATTCAACACTTAAAGAATCCCGAAAGTAACACAAGTAGGAGAATCTCTAAATTATTAAAAGAGAAGATACCGATAGTACATAGTATATTTGAGGGATTAGTAAACACTAATGAGAGCGTAGTAATGCAATATAAATTAGCAGACTTTAAATTAGCTTTCAGGGATAGTAAAAGAATAATAGACCTAACCGAACTCCTTACATTAATAAATAAAGACCGTAGGGATAGATATGGTAAATATATATTACCCAACGAATCAGACATTAAACAAGTTATAACCTTTTTAAATAAAGGCTCTAACCATAAACAGCTATCAGAAGCAAATTTAAAGTATTTAAGGAAGATATTCAAAGAGTACGAGCAAAAAGAGTTTACTAAGAAAGACGTATTATTGATTAAAGGTTTAAAAGACCCCTTTAATGATAAAGTACGTAATTTAACAGATAGACTACTATTACCAGCAATTAAACATGGATATATAATAGAAACCGATAGAGTCGGCGATAGAGGAGCAAAGTATTATAAGATTATTAAAGAGCCAGAAATTACCTTAGATACTTGTTTTATCCCAAATCCTAACTATGACATACTTAAACAGGAATACGGAGAACATGAGATAGTTAAAGCAAGTACATAAAGTAAAAGGAGAGAGCATGAGTCGGGGATTAACACCCCACCAGCTCAAACCTATTTATTTAGGTCTATAAAGCTCTTAAATGTCTTAGATTCAGAAGGTGGGGATGGTGTAAATATGTGTGGGTAGTGGATAAAACTCTATTAAGAATGTATAGTAATAATTATTATATAATTTATATTAATAGATACCCCCATCTATTTCTACACCACATCCACCTTCTGAAACCAACGAAGGAGAAAACCCTAAATTAAGATATGAACATATTTAAGCTGGTGGGAAACAAAACCCCGACTCAAGAAAGCGTTTTAAGGAGAAGACCTTTTAAACCCCACAACACATTAAATGTTTTTAAATAAAACGTTTTAGCAGGTTAAGAATCCTTATTTTTCATATATTTTCCCTTTTTTAGTTGTTTCGCCCCACACTCCGTTATAAACGGTGTGGGCTAAATAACTAAATCCCATTAAGTTACAGGTAGAAATTAATTATTCTAAAAATTTTTAAGACATTGAATAGATCTAAAAAAATTAAATGGTAATTATTAAATTCTCTTTTTTAGATCATCCATATCTATCTTTAAGCTTTCTAAGTCTTTAAAGATGTTTACTTGTTGTACTTCGACTTTATCTGTTGATAATGCGTTTACTACTTCTAAATAATCTGCTTTTGCGTCTTCTATGTCTGTAAAAAAATATGAACCCTGAGTTCCAGTTATATCATGACCCATTAGTTTTCTGGTTGTTATATGTGGCATTTTACTTTTTTCAAGCGTAGATGCAAAGTATTTACGGAATCCATGACTAACTAAAACATATTGCCCTTTTTCTTTTCTAAAACCATATTTTTCATTAGTATAATAGAATCTTTTTGCTATTACTTGAGCAGTTATTGGACAGCTTTTACCATAATATCCTACTTTTTTTAGACTTCTTAGTAGATTATCTTCAGGTTTTGGTATGTATTCAGGATATTTTTTAGCATATAATTCTAAATATATTATTAAATGTTTCATTAGCTCTGGAGATGTGAATGTGAAGTAAGGAACTCCAGTTTTGATCCTTTCTACGTGCCATGTTGGGATGAAGTGTCCTTTATTTTTAAGGATTCTTATTAATTCTGGTAGGCTTTGTGGATATGGTTCTATTTCACAAGCTTCATATAGATGTTTGTAGGTTAAACTTCCTATTTCTGCACTTCCCATGCCCGAACTTATCCCAAATAATAAAACTACTCTATATACTTCGTTTAAACTGTCCATAAATTGTTGTATTTCTTCTAATTTAGGTAAGACTTCAACAGATTTTGTTACTTTACGCTTTCTTGCTTTTCTGGATAGCTTACGTCTTGGTTTATCCATTGTTATCTTATATTGCCCGAAAAACGCTCTTACGCTTATGATAAACATTTTTATTGTAGTTTCACTATATCCAGCGTCTTTTAGATATTTTCTATATCTTTTTAGATGAACGTTTATTTTACGTTTACGTTCTATTATATCGGTTTTTTCTTCTGATTCGTATAAATCCAAGAGGTCTTCTAATTCTGCACCTATATAGTTACAGTATTTGTTTAAATGTATTCTATATAGTTTTATAGTTCGTTCTGCTAATTCTCTGTCTTCATAGAAGTCTATAAATAATGATTCGTCCTTTACGTCTATATCAGTTCTATCATCTGGAGTTAATCTTGGCTTCATAATAATAAACTGGTAGTATCCAATATAAATTTACCCATTTTTGGGTTAACTGACTTATAAAGTTTACTATAAATAAGGGTAACAAAAAATGAGAAGAGTCCTTAAATTTAAGTAAGAATAGTTCAGAATAATTATTTAGATTAAAATAGCTAAATAAACATCCAAATTAGTTTAAAATACGTATATATAATAATCTGGTGCCTTTAATAAATTCTAAACCTTCAGATGTTTCAACTGCAACGTTTAAATAATTGTCTATAGCTAAAATCTTACCTTCTTTGGCCTCATCATTTTTTTGCATTATCTGAACATCTTTATTTTTAAACTGTTTAAGCTGTCTATGTAAGGGATTTTCTCTTTTTTCTTCTGATTTAGATGCTATTATTTTACCTCTCATTTTATCATCTCATTTACTAAAGCCTTAAACTCATACAAGCTAATCTGTATGTTTGACTATTATTAATTTGGGTTTTAAATTGAATAAGTAATATTATTTCTTTTAGTACTTAAATTAAATCATGCATTTTACAACAGATTAAAAATTCATCTAAAAGTACCCCTCCTGCCAGCTGTAGCGCTCTTCTTTCCACGGATCACCGTGATTATGATATCTGTTAGATTCCCAAAAACCCTTTTTATCTTCCATCATGAATTCAACCCCCGTGACCCACTTGCACTCTTCCATAAGTACAATCTAGGAACTACAAACCTTAAAAGAGCTCCATGCCCTGAATTTATTGGACCCATATTATGATGGGTTGCAAATATAACGTCAGGTTCAAAAAGATCTTCAATCCGCAGATTAGTGGTAAATTTAGGTGCAGCATGTATCATGACATATTTAGCCTCAGGGAGAATATTCACCAGTCTTTTAATGGTTGAAGAACTCACTCCTTCCCATAGATTATTTAATTTTGACCATGATGTTACAAATAATCATTTCAAAATTTATCCTCAAACGTTTAATAAATCCAGCAACGTTTTTAAATCATTTGTTGGAGATTTGCAAGACCCTTCAAAGCAAAGATACGCAGTTGCTTTATTATTTTCAGCTAACTTAAATTCAAGCGAAGGAATAACTTCTAACATTTGTGATATCTCACCTATTGGCCTTAATGTTACTGTTTTATTGGGAATATAATTAGTTCTAATTTCATTAAGCATTGTCTGAGTATCTGCTTCGTTTGGATTTCCAGCAATTACTATTTCATATGAAGGCCCAATTTTAAAGTCAAATGCAACCATGAACTGTGTAAAACCTGTTGGAGATCTTAAAATCATTTCAGAAAATGCCTTTTCTAATTCCGTTGCCTTATGCTTATTTTCTTCATTTTCGGTTAACTGTGAGAGTCTTAATAAATTAAGCATCTGTATTGAATTTCCTGAAGGAATTGCAGCATCATATATCTCTTTTTTCCTAATTAGAATTTTTTCTCCCTTTTCTGATGTAAAGTAAAATCCTCCATTTTTATGGTCCCAGAAATGGTCTAATAAAATTTTATTTAAGGATAAAGCAGTTTTAAGATATTTTAAGTCAAAAGACGCTTCATAAATCTCTAAAAGTCCATATATCACAAATGCATAGTCATCCAGATTACCATCAATCAGAGATTCTCCATCCCTAAATCGGTGCATAAGAAAGTTATTTTTAAACATTGTATTCATTATGAAATTCGCAGCATCCTGGGCTGCTTTTAAATATTCTTTATTTCCAAATACGCTCGAGCCCTTTGCAAAAGAAGCTATCATCAGTCCATTCCAGTCCGATAATATTTTATCATCTTTATGAGGCCTAATTCTTTCCTTACGAGCGCTACATAGTTTTTCTCTTATTTTTTCTATTCTTGCAGTAATTTTTTCATCTGAAACTTTAAATATTTCTGCCATATCTCCTGTTGAGTTTTCAAGATGAATTATATTAGAACCAGATTTTTCTCCAGTGGCCTCTTCGCTGAAATTACCTTCTTTAGTAATTCCAAACACCTTTGAAGCAAATTTAGCATCTTCTTCACTTAATATCTCGTTAATTTCATTTAAACTCCAGACATAGAATTTCCCTTCAACCCCTTCGCTATCTGCATCTTCTGCAGAATAAAAAGCTCCTTCTGGGGATCTCATATCCCTCAAAACATATTCAAAGATTTCTTCTGCTGTTTTTTTGTATTTTTCTTTCTTTGTAGCCTGATAAGCTTCAATATAGACATTGGAAATTAGAGCCTGGTCATAAAGCATTTTTTCAAAGTGAGGAACCAGCCACTTGCTGTCAACAGAATAACGGTGAAATCCAAAGCCCACATGGTCATAAATTCCGCCTTGTCGCATTGAATCAAGTGTATCCTGGACAATATTTAATGCCCTTTGATTTCCAGTACGTTTCCAGTATCTAAGCAAAAAAAGAAGGTTATGAGCACCTGGAAACTTAGGAGCCCCACCAAATCCTCCATTTACTTCGTCAAAACTTTCTGAAAGAATTTCATATGTCTTATCAAGTATATTGGGGCTGATTTCTCCAGCAGATGAAGTTTCTGAAAATTCATGTAGAGCACCGATTATTTTTTCTGCTGAGTCTTTTAATTCTTCAGGTTTAGAATTCCAGAGTTCCCTAACATTTATTGTTAGTTCTTTAACTCCAATTCTCCCATATTGGGCTTCTTTTGGAAAATAAGTCCCTGCAAAGAATGGCTTCTTATCTGGAGTCATAATGATGGTTAAGGGCCATCCTCCTGTTCCAGTCATAATCTGACAGATAGTCATGTAAATATTATCCAGATCAGGTCTTTCTTCTCGGTCCACTTTGATGGAAACAAATGTATCATTCATTAAACTGCCTATCTGTTCATCCTCAAAGGATTCATGAGCCATGACATGGCACCAGTGACAGGTTGAGTATCCAATTGATAAAAAAATAGGTTTATTCTCTTCTTTTGCTTTTTGAAAAGCCTCATCACCCCATGGATACCAGTCAACTGGATTATCAGCATGCTGAATTAAATAGGGGCTTTTTTCATTTATCAGATGATTAAATTTTTTATCTTTTTTTGGGCTCATTTTAACACTCCAGTAATATGTTTAAGAATTAAATATCGTTAGAATAAGTTTTCAATGATATAGTTTTGGAATTAAGAGAATAGGGTAATAGATTTGCATTTTTGAGTTTTGTATCTTTGAAAATTATCATATTTACTTTATTTTTAAAATCATATAATTTTTTTTATATCTATAAAAACACATTAATATGTTCAAATCTAAACATAATTTAAAATTTAATGGGTTATTTCATGATTTGAACATATGAAATAAAATCAGTTTAAGTAATTTGATACAATTTAAATTTTTAATATAATGCAAAAGATTATATTAATAAAAGTAAATTTGGTGAGAATATGAGTCTTATAATATCATATATTGGAAGTAATGGTTGTGTAATAGCTGGCGATAAAAGAAGGATTGGTTTTTTAGGAGATAAAGAAAAAAGAGAGAAACTGGAAGAAGAACTTTACTCCGGACTAATTAAAAATGACTCGGAACTTATTAAAAAAGCAGGACAGCTTCAAATATCACTTAAAATAACAGATAATGCTAAAAAAGTTCGTAATATTGATGATAATGTCGTTGTAGGGGAAGTAGCTTCCAAAACACCTTTTGAAGCTAGAAGAAAGAGAATTTATGCAACAACTAACGGCTATGCTATTGTAGAACTGTTAGGATCTAATATTGATAAGATACAGAAAGGAGATAGTTCTATAATTGTTTTTGGAAATAAAATAACCAAAAAAATGGCGAATGAAGCTATTCAAAAGCATTGGAAGTCTGTAAAAAGTTTAAATGAGATAGCAAATGTTTTTAAAAAGGTTATGGGTGAAGTATCATCTAAAACACCATCAGTAAGCAATAAATATGACGTATTTACTAAACATTCTGGTTTAGACAAAAAGGAAGCTCAGAAAATTTTAAGGGAAGCTATAGTACTTGACGTTAAAAGACTCCAGAAATGGAGGGAAGACTTAAAAAAGGAGCAGATGAAAGTATCTAAAACCATTGAACTTGCTTCAAAGATTATAGATGAAGGAGAAATAGGAAAAATTAATAGTATCAATGGCAATAATCTTAATGTGATACTGAATAAAGATATACAGGCATTTGATGTAGAATGGAATATGATTGCAGGACCCGGGGATTTAATTGAGATGAATATAGATGATACATCAGATGTAAAAGTAGGAGATACTGCAATTATAGAAAATGAAAATTTATGTATAAAACGGACAAAATCAACTTTAATGTGCGAAGTTATTTTGTGCAGGGCTGATAAATGAATATTATCTAAAAGAAATATTAAAGGTGAATAAATGAAACTCACATTTTTAGGAAGTGGTGGCGGACGCTTTCGCCACCATTACCCAGCGTAGAATGACCGGTGGATTTAGAATAGATGGAATAAATGGTAAAAATATCCATATTGACCCCGGACCTGGAGCTCTGGTTAGAACTTATCAATTTGGATTAGATCCACGTAAACTGGATGCTGTACTTGTTTCTCATTCCCATACAGACCATTATTCTGATGCTGAAGTTCTTATAGAAGCTATGACTCGAGGAATGACCCGAAAAAAAGGTAATGTCCTTGGAAGTAAAAGCGTAATTGAAGGATACAATCAATTCGGCCCCTGTATTTCAAAATATCACCTCAGTAAACCAAATGTGCATGTTTTAAGCGCTGGTCAAAAAACAAGTATTGAAAATATTAAAATAAAAGCTACAAAGACTATTCATGGAGATCCTACATCAATAGGCTTTAACATTAACTTTAACGATTTTACAATCTCCTATACTGCAGATACTGAATATTTTAAGGATTTACATAAATATCATGCAGATGCCGATGTATTAATTGCAAGTGTTATTCGGCCTAAAAATGAACGCATTAAAGGCCATATGTGTACAGAAGACTTCATAAAGCTCGTGAGCGAAATCTCACCTAAGCTTGCCATAATGACTCATCTTGGAATGAAAATGGTGTTTAACAATGCAAAAAAAGAAGCAAGAATAGTTGAAGAAAGTACCGGTATTAACACTATTGCTGCATTTGATGGTATGAAAAAAGATCTGGGTTCTCTTGTTGAAAAACAAAAGACCATCAATGATTTTAAATAATTATTTTTAACTAGCCTCTGAATTATTCTAAACTCATTTAATTTAAATTATAATTCAAAAATATATATAATAAACAATTAATATAAATTATTAATTGTTAGGACTTATTAACATTTATATCAAACGTTTTATACTAAGTATAATAATATTATTATCGGTAAGAAATATTCATAAAACTTTATTCATAAAAAAATATGAGAAAAAGGGAAAAAATGAATAAATCTATTATAAACAGCGAGAAATGGTCAAAAACGATTATTGAAACATCTCCAGATGCTATAATAGTTACTGATTTAGAGGGCAATATAATTGAATGTAATCAGGCAGCGCTCGATATTTCAGTATTTAATTTAAAAGAAGAATTAATTGGTTTTAATGGCCTTAATGCCATATATCCCGATGATAGGGAAAGAATAAAGAAAGATATAAAAAATTTACTTTTAAATGGTGTGGTAAAAGACATAGAATATAAAATATTAAACAAAAAAGGCAAAGTTTTTCCAGTAGAAATTTCTGCAAGTGTTATTTTTGATGATTTTAATAAACCTTATGCTTTTATATGTATTCTAAAGGACATTACTAAACGTAAAAAGACTGAAGAAAAACTAAAGGAAAACGAACAATGGTTTAGAAGTGTTATAGATACCTCTCCCAGTTTACTCGTTATTTTAAATACTCAATGTGAAATTGACTATGTCAGTCCTAATTCCAAAGAAATAACTGGTTACACTCCTGAAGAGATAGCTAAAAAAATCTGGATGCATGATCCAGATGAAATATCCAGACTTCAAGAATTATTTGATGAAGCATTTGTTATGGGCAAAGGCTCAAAAAGTGTAGAATATAAATCAGTTAAAAAAAATGGAGATAACTGGTGGGCATCAATCACTTCAAGGCCAATAAATGACGAAAAAGGGGAATTTAAAGGATTTGTAGTACAAATATTTGATATTACCGAATATAAAAAAATGGAGCAAGATCTTAAAGATGCTTATGAAAATTTAGAAATTAAGGTTAATGAACGTTTTAAAACCGTTATGGATAGTTTAGATGCTTCTGTTTATGTAGCAGATCTGGAAACTTACGAAATACTTTTTGTAAATAAATATGCCCAAAAAACATTGGGAGATGTAAAAGGAAAAAAATGCTGGGAAAGTATCCAAAGCGGGCAAAATGGCCCCTGCCCCTTTTGTACAAATAAGAAATTATTAGATGAAGCCGGGAATCCTGCTGGAGTTTATGTTTGGGAATTTCAGAATACAATTACAAAAAGATGGTATGAATGTAGAGATTCAGCTATAAGATGGATCGATGGACGATTAGTAAGAATGGAAATTGCTACTGACATTACAAAACGTAAAGAACTGGAAAATAAGTCTATAAAACGTTCGGAAAAACTAAATATCCTCAATAAAATTATTGTAACTGCAAATCGTTCAGTTAGCGTTGAATCTTTATTAAGGGATGTTTTAACACAAACAATGAATTCATTACCCTTCGATAGCGGTGAAATATATTTAATTGATAAAGAAAAAGGAATTGCGAAAATCTTTCATTCTAAAGGGAATATAGGGTCTTATGATACCATAAAAATTCACGAACAACCCCATAAACTAATTTATATCAATGGAAAATCCGCATTCAGGAATGATCTTGATAAAGTAACCCTTGATATAAGTACAGAATCCAGATTAAAGTCTATTGCCATAGTTCCAATTTTTTCAGAGGGAGAAATTATAGGTTCTCTGGGTCTTGCCAGTAAAAAAAAGCATTACTTTACTGAAGAGGAAAAGGAATTGATAAAAACGATAGGAAATGAAATTGGTAATGTTATTGGTAAATTAATAGCTGAAGAAGAAAGAGCAAAACTCATTGAAGAATTAAAACGTTCAAATGAAGAATTAGAACAATTTGCATATATTACCAGTCATGATTTGCAGGAACCATTACGTACTATTGCCAGTTTTACACAGCTATTAGAAAGGCGTTATAAAGGCCAGTTAGATTCTAATGCAGACGAATTCATAGAATTTATAGTAGATAGCAGTATTCGTATGAAGGCAATGATTCAAGGATTACTTGACTATTCACGTATTGGTAAAGATGGAGTAGAATTTAACCAAGTAAACCTTGAGGATACGTTGGAAGAGGTTTTATCCAATCTTAAAGCAATAACAGATGAGAGTAATGCTGAAATCACATGGGATAAACTACCTGAAGTTATAGGTGATTCAAAATTAATGGTGCAATTATTCCAGAACATTATTGGTAATGCCATTAAATTCAGGAAACCAGACCAGAATCCTAAAATTCACATTTCATTTCTTAAAAACAGAAATGGAGATGGAAATGTTTTCTGTGTGGAAGATAATGGGATAGGAATTGATCAGCAATTTGCTGATAGGATTTTTAAGGTATTTAAACGTCTTCATACTGTAGACGAATATAAGGGAACTGGTATCGGTTTAGCAACCTGTAGAAGAATCGCAGAATATCATGGAGGACATATATGGGTTGAATCTAAACTAAATGAAGGTTCAAAATTTTATTTTACATTACAACCTTAAAAATTGTCTATAATTGATTTGGATGAATAATCCCACTCCTAATTAAATGATCAGCAATAACTAGAGCCATAGAGGCCTCTGCAACCGCTGTTATCCTTGGACATATACATGGATCATGCCTGCCCTTGATCTCGATTTCTGTATTCTGCATTTTTTTAAGATCTACTGTTTTTTGAATTAATGAAATTGAAGGTGTTGGTTTAACAGCCATTCTAACTATAATAGGCATTCCATTAGATATTCCCCCTAATATGCCGCCGCAATCATTAGTTTTTGTTTTTATCTTATCATTTTCAATATAAAATTCATCGTTCATATCAGATCCTTTCATTTGTGAAGATTTAAATCCTGAGCCTATTTCTACCCCTTTAACAGAACCTATTCCCATTAAAACCTTTGCAATGTCTGCATCTAATTTATCAAAAACAGGCTCTCCAAGACCTGCCGGGATATTTAAGGCAACTATTTCAACTATACCCCCAATAGAATCTCCCGTTTCTTTAAGATCCAAAATGAGTTCTTCCATTTTCTCTGCAGCTTCTAAATCTGCACATTTAACAGCATTTTTCTCAATATTTTCCTCAATTTTACTTAAATCAGCTGTTTTGGCTTCAATATTCCCAACTCTGGTAACATGAGAAATGACACTAATATTTAATGTTTCAAGAAGTTTTTTAGCAACTGCACCACCTATTACATGGCCAATTGTGGTCCTTCCACTTGCTCTGCCTCCTCCCCTGTAATCGTAATGCCCGTATTTAGTTCCCCAGCAGTAATCAGCATGTCCAGGCCTTGGTTTGCCCCTAATAGATTCATAAGCAGAAGAATCCATTTCTCTATTGTAAACAAGTGCAGCTATAGGTGTACCATCTGTTTTGCCCTTAAAAACACCGGATAATAATTTAACTTCATCAGCTTCGCCTCTTGAAGTTGTGACTTTGCTTGTTCCTGGCCTTCTTTTATCAAGTTCTTTTTGAATATCTTTTTTGGATAATTCAAGCCCTGCAGGACATCCATCAATTATAGCACCAAGAGCTATACCGTGGCTTGAGCCGAAGGTTGTTATTTTAAACATTTTACCTAAAGTATTTCCAGACATGGATTCACTTCCCTTAAATAGAAATTTATTAAATATATGTAATTTCTATTTATAAAAGATAATAAAATTTTTAAATCATTGTTAATTTATATCTTCAATTGCGATTATTCTCCCATTTTTAAACCTGAAAACAGTATTATACTGAATTTTGACTAATTCGTTCTCTTTAGGCCCATCGGGAACATCCACGGCTAAAACACCCTTAAAATCAACCTTGTTTTCTACCATATTTTCACCAAACTTCTGTTCTATTATTTTCATTTCTCTTTTTTTAAATAACCCAAACGCCTGTTCAATTTGAGTTTTAAATGCAGGTTTACCATATAATTCAACTGTAACTTCACCATCATTGATATTTTTAAACACTATGTCTCGGTGAAGGTTCCTTGTCATTCCTTCAAGGTCAAATTTATTATATGAATCAATATACTGATCAGCGATTCTTTTCATTAATTTTTCTTTCATTATCATGCCTCTCTAACTCTTAGTTATAAATCTATTCTAAAAACAGTTTGCTATTTAAGTTGTTATTTAAGGGGTTTGTTCTGTTTAAATGACCATGGAAGCCATATAGGAACGATTAATGCTCCTACAACCACCAATGATATTATAAAAACTGCAATGTTTTGTATAATGCTGTAGGAAGACGCATAGAAGAATAGCCATATTCCCAGAAACAATAACCATAACAGGCCGATAATTATGGTAGCATAGATCCTTTTAGGCTCAGGTTGTGGTTCATTCATGCTTAATTCTCCTTTTTTGATCAATTATTATATAGACTTCATCTCTATTTATTATTATGAGTAAATTTCAAAATCAAGTAACCATAATCTACCAGAAACTTTATGATCTTTACGGCCCTCAGGGTTGGTGGCCTTTAATCAATTTAAACAGCACAAATCCTTATAAAACGGGTGCAATTAGAGGTTATCATCCTGGAAATTATGATCTACCTCAAGAGAGAAAAGATATTTATGAGGTAATTCTGGGCGCAATTTTGACGCAGAATACATCCTGGCTGCAGGCAGAAAATGCATTACTCAATCTCAACGAATTAAATGCAATTGTGCCTGAAAAATTATTGGGTTTGGATGATGAAATATTAAAATTAGCCATCAGATGTGCTGGATTTTTAAACCAAAAATCAATCTATCTCATGGAAATTACCAGATTTTTCATCGAACTGGATGGCAGAGTTCCAACAAGAAAGAAATTACTTGGTGTTAAGGGAGTTGGAAATGAAACTGCAGATTCAATCTTGCTTTATGCTTATAAACAGGCCGAATTTGTTGTAGATACCTATACAAAAAGGTTATTTTCGCATTTAGGAATTGTAGATGAAAATATTAAATATATGGAACTAAAAGAATTATTTGAATCCAATCTACCTAAAGACACGTCCATATATAATGAATATCATGCGTTAATTGTGGAACATGCTAAAAGATATTACAGTAAAAAGCCTTATGGTGTGGATGACCCTCTGAAATCAATGCTTATTGATTAAAAGAATATCATGAAAAAAATATTTATGTTTTCATTAAATGAATATGAAAATTAACAAAATAAGACTCTATATCCTAATTTATGATTTAATTGCCGATATGAAAGGAGCCCAAAATGAAAAAGAAAATAATAAAAACAACTCCTTTTGGGTCTGTAGCCATAATATGGACAATATTAGATGGTTCTCCAAAAATTATCAGAGTTTTGCTCTCAAAGCCTGAGTTATCTGCCGAAGATCAGGCATTAAAGATTTACTCTAATTCCAAAATATCTTCCTGTGCAGAGATTGATAGTGTAGGAAATGCGATTAAAGCATTCCTTTAAGGAGACGACGCAATATTTTCGCTTGATATTGTAGCTTTGAATCTTTGCTCTGTATTTCAAAGATCTGTTCTGGTGCAGAGCATCAAATTCCAGGGGGAAGTGTCAGTACCTATAAACTCATCGCAAAACATATAATAAAAGAGAACAGGGCGCGAGCAGTTGGTGATGCTCTGGCAAGGAATCCATTTCCAATTATAGTACCTTATCATCGAGCTATCCACTCAGATGGGCATTCAGGTGGCTTTCAAGGTGGTCTCGAAATGAAACGAACTTTACTGGAAACCTTAAAAAAAGCATTTCACCAATGGTCGGAGTTGAAATAGACTTCAATCAAGAACTTTGCACTGGATGTGGAAAATGTATAGATACATGCTTTATAGGGGCAATTATGATTTCAGGGGGTAAAACAAAAATAGATTTAGAAAGATACAGATGCTGTGGCAGATGTGCTGAAATATGTTCAAAGGGAGCAGTAATAATTAAAATTGCTGAAGATTCTGTAAAACGTGCAGTTAAACATGTTGAGCCATTAGTAAATGTGGAACTGGAGTAAATTGTTTTTAAATCTTAATACGTAATATAGTTTCCATTATAATTACTTGTATATTTTTAAGTTATTAGGTTAAATTATAAAATATAATTAAATCAAGATTCTTAATTAGAATAATAATAATTTTTATATCGGTGATTAAAATGCAGTTTCCAACTACAAGAATGCGAAGATTAAGGAAATCAGCACAATTAAGGAAAATTCTCAGCGAAACAACCCTCAATCCAGAAGATTTTATTTATCCAATGTTCATTAAAGAAAATCTGAAAGATGGTGAAAAGGAGCATATCGACACCATGCCTGGCCAGTACAGGTTCTCATTAAATGAGGGAGTAGATGAAGCTAAAAGGCTTGAAAAAATAGGATTATCATCAGTCCTTATATTTGGAATGCCAGAAAATAAGGATGAGGCAGGGTCATCGGCTTATGATGAAAAGGGAATAGTACAAAAAACCGTACGTAAATTAAAAGAAGAAACAGAACTTGTTGTCATAACTGATGTTTGCATGTGTCAGTACACATCTCACGGACACTGCGGAATAATTAAAGATGAAAAAATAATCAACGATGAAACCCTTGAATATCTCTCAAAAATAGCATTAAGCCATGCAGAAGCAGGGGCCGACATTGTGGCACCATCAGACATGATGGATGGTAGAGTGGATACTATTCGTGTAGATCTTGATATAAATGGTTATGATGACACACTTATAATGTCTTATGCTGCAAAATATGCTTCAGCATTCTATGCACCATTTAGAGAGGCAGTATGTTCTGCTCCAAGTTTTGGTGATAGAAAAACATATCAGATGAACCCTCCAAATATAAATGAAGCCTTGAGAGAGGCCGAACTTGATATAATCGAAGGTGCGGATATATTGATGGTTAAACCTGCAATTGCTTATCTTGATGTAATAAAGGCAATTAAAGAGGAATTTAGAATACCTACCGCAGCATATCAAGTTAGTGGTGAGTATTCAATGATTAAAGCAGGTATAGAAGCAGGATATCTCACAGAAGATGTAATATTTGAGTCTCTCATGTCCATAAAACGTGCAGGGGCAGATATGATTATTTCACATTATGCACCAGAGTTTTTAGAGAATTACAACAAATAATAAGAGGAATTATAATGAATCCAGATTTAATTGCAAAGATAGCCCAAATATCATCTGTTCTTGAAGTTAGCGGCCATCCCAAGCCCGGAAATGTCCACAGAACCCAGGACTTCGATGACATGATCTTTGAAGATTTCCTTATTAGTGGAGTTGTCATTGGAGATTCGATGAAAAAAGCGGCAGAAAGAGGGCAAAAATACAAAAATGACACATATTTGCTGGAAAAAATTAAATTAGGAGAAATTATTAAGGAAGCAGTTCTTGAAACTGATAAATGGATTGGTAATAACACTAATTTAGGCATAGTTCTTTTATTAACTCCGTTAGCTGCTGCTGCCGGTATGAGTGAGGATTTCACATATTTAAGAGAAAATGTAGGGAAAATTATGGATGCAACAACTCCTGAAGATGCTGTTAACCTTTATGATGCCATAAATATTGCTGATGCTGGTGGAATGGGCGAACATGATGAACTTGATGTTGCAGACAAGGAAGCCAGAGACAAACTGATAATAGAAAACATTAACATGTACGAGGTTCTTCATATGTCTTCTAAGTGGGATTCATTATCATATGAACTCACAAATCTGATGCCAGTTACATTTGAAACAGGATTTCCAACATTTAGATCAGTTAAGCCAGAATATGGAATTAACAAAGCAGTTTTGCAAACATTTCTCACCATACTCTCAAAAAATCCAGATACTCTAATTTCAAGGAAATACGGTAATGATATGGCCAGAATGGTAACTGCAGATGCAGATTCAATACTTCAAAACGGAGGTGCCTTAACTTCCCTTGGTCTCGGTTTACTCCATGAATTTGATAAGCAGCTTGTAAGAAATAAGTTAAATCCTGGAACAACAGCAGATTTAACTGCATCCTCCATAATGGCTGCATATTTAAATGAATTTGGTTTTTAGACAGCACATTTAACAGAGAAAATTCTTTAAATGTTACTGACAAAACAATGAATATATTTTAATTATTTTATTTACAGGGAGTAGAAATAATGCTTCAAAATATTATAGATGAATTAACATTATACGAAAAAATGGTTTTAAAGGCATTAGAATCATTAAATTACGAATCTTCTCCAGAAAAAATCGCAGAAATACAGAATATGGATATTAAAGCTGTAATGAGTGCGGCAGGCTCACTTGCATCCAAGGATCTTATTGAAGTTCAAAAAGATGTGGATGAAGTTATAAGCTTAAGCAATACTGGAAAAGAATATGCAGAAGAAGGTTTACCCGAACGAAGAATATTAATGGCCTTAAAAGATGAAGAAGTCATTCCAATGAAGGATTTAGGCACTGCTGCAGGCCTTCATCCTTCAGAAGTTAAAGTAGCGATAGGGTGGTTACTTAAAAAGAAGTGGGCTGTAATTGATAAAGGTAACGTGAGGATAACTGAAGAAGGAAAATCATCAGTTTCTAAAGAGCATAGTGACGAGCTTTTACTGGATAAACTACTTGAAGTGCAAAAATTACTGCTTTTTAACCCTTCTAAGTTGATTTCAGAGGGATTTAATCTTTTGAAGAAAAGGAAAGGACTTATAGACGTTAAAAAAGAGTCAAAATATAACTTAAAATTAACTGAAAATGGAAAACAGCTAGTTGAAATAGGTATAGAAATAAAAGAACAGGCCACACAATTAACCCATGAACAATTAAAGACCGGTTCCTGGAAAAATCTGGAATACAGAAGCTATGATGTTCATGCAGAGCATCCTGAAACTTTTCCAGGAAAGATGCACCCATTACAGAGAACAATTGAAGATATAAGGCAAATATTTCTTAAGATGGGATTTACCGAGTCTCAGGGATCAATTTTAGAATCTGCATTCTGGAATTTTGACTGTCTTTTTCAACCTCAAGACCATGCAGCTCGTGAAATGCAGGATACATTTTATATTAAAGAGCCCAAATACGTGAATTTACCCAGTAAAGAACTTGTTGAGAAGGTTGCTGATGCCCATGAAAATGGAGGATACACTGGTTCTGAAGGATGGGGCTATTCATGGGATGTTGAAGTAGCAAAGCAATCAGTACTTAGAACACACACAACATGTGTCTCTGCAAGATTTTTAGCAGAACATAAGCCTCCTCTTAAAATGTTTTCAGTAGGAAGGGTATTTAGGAGGGAGACTATTACCTATAAACATCTTCCAGAGTTCCATCAAGTGGAAGGAATTGTTGCAGCAGATGATATTACTTTCAGAAATCTTCTGGGCATTTTGAAAGAATTTTATCATAAACTTGGTTTTGAAGTAAGATTCCGCCCTGCATATTTCCCCTATACATATCTGTCTGTTGAATGTGAAATTTACCTTCCTGATAAACAAACATGGATAGAACTGGGCGGTGCTGGAATGTTTAGACCTGAAGTTTTAGAACCCCTCAGAATTGAAACTCCAGTTGCAGCATTTGGACTCGGGATTGAAAGACTGGCAATGTTAAGACTAGATATAAAAGATATAAGAATGCTTTACAAGAGCGATATCGGCTGGTTAAGGCATTTACCAGTGAAAATGGAATAATTCTAAAAAATTTTTTATTTTTAATTCTATTTAGTGTTAAATTTCAATAGTTTAGTCAATCTAAACTATAAATCAATTATTTAAAAAAAAAATAGTAAATATAGGACTTTTAATTGTTAAAGCCCCTGAATAATTTAAAAAAAAGAGAATGTAACTTAAAAAGTTACATCATTGGCGGCATTCCACCAGGCATTCCGCCCATTCCTTCCATTGCTTCCATATCAGGAGTTTTACCTGCACCGGTTGATGCAATAACGTCATCGATACGGAGTATCATTTCTGCAGCTTCTGCAGCGGATTGGATAGCCTGTTTTTTAACTCTCTGTGGCTCTACAACTCCAGCTCTGTACATATCTCGTACTTCGCCTTCGAAAACATCTAATCCCATGTACAATGATTTTTCGTGGGCTGCTCTTAAATCTACAAGAGCATCGATGCTGTCAAGTCCAGCGTTTTCAGCGAGTGTTTTTGGAACAATTTCCAGTGCTTCTGCAAATGCTGAAACTGCTAACTGTTCTCTACCGCTAATTGAGTCTGCGTATTCTTTTAGTCCTTTGGAAATAGCGATTTCAGGAGCTCCTCCACCAGCAACTACTTTTTTATCTTCAACAGTAGATGCAACTACGCCGATTGCGTCTTCAACAGCTCTTTCAATTTCATCTACAACATGATTTGTTGAACCTCTGACTAATAATGTGACCGCTTTTGGATCTTTGCATTCTTCAACAAATATCATATCTTCGCCTGAAATTTTCTTTTCTGCTACTGTTCCTGCTTCCCCGAGGTCATCATATGAGAGATCTTCGATGTTTGTTACGACTTTTGCACCTGTTGCTTTGGCCAGTTTTTCCATATCGGATTTTTTAATCCTTCTAACAGCCATAATTCCTGCTTTAGCTAAATAGTGCTGTGCAAGGTCATCGATACCTTTCTGACAGAATAAAACGTTTGCACCGGAGTCTTCGACTTTGTTAATCATGTCTCTGATCATCTGCTCTTCCTGTTCAATGAAAGCCTGCATCTGAGCTGGGTCAGTAATTCTAATTTCTGCATCTACTTCTGTTTCTTTAACTTCTATTGCAGAGTTTAGAAGTGCTATTTTTGCATCTTCTATTTTTGATGGCATTCCTGGGTGTACTCTTTCTTTGTCGATTATTACGCCCTGAACGAGAGTAGATTCGTCCACTACTGCACCGTCTTTTTTCTCTATTTTTATGTGATCTTTATCAATTTCACCCTCTTCTTCAACCTGTTTTACTGCACTTACAATGAGTTCAGCTAATGGTTTCCTGGCTTTTTCGGTTCCTTTTCCGGTCATTGCAGTCATTGCAACTTTCAGGAGAGTGTCACGGTCATCAGCATCAATTGAAATAACGTTTAATATTTCCTGAGCTTTCTCTGCTGCCTGCCTGTAACCCATAGCTATAATAGTAGGGTGAATATCCTGATCAAGTAATCCTTCTGCTTTTTTGAGTAATTCACCAGCTATAATGACTGCTGTTGTTGTACCGTCTCCAACTTCGTCTTCCTGAGTTTTTGCAACTTCAACAAGCATTTTAGCAGCCGGATGCTCAATATCCATCTCTTTCAAGATGGTCACTCCATCATTTGTTACTACAATATCTCCAAGGGAGTCCACGAGCATTTTGTCCATTCCTTTAGGGCCAAGAGTAGTTCTTACTGTTTCTGCAAGGACTTTTCCTGCCATGATGTTCATTCTTTGAGCATCTCTACCTAAAAATCTGTTAGTACCTTCTGGTAATATTAATATTTGTTGGTTTCCACCACCTAACTGTGCCACATTATCACCTCAATTTTTTTTATTAAAATTTTGTGGTTCAAAAACTTTCAGTTTCTTAACCTTATTGTTTCGTAGTTTATCAGTGGGTTAGAGGTTATATAAATAATTTTCTATTTAATAATTAAAATTATAAAAAGAAATAAAAAATAAAGCCCTTTCCAAAATTAAAACTATCAAAAACATACAGTTTTTGATGCTTACAAAACTTTCAGTTTTGTAGCCGAGAAACTCTTGTTTCTCATGCCCAAAAGCTTTGCTTTGAGGGATTTTTGAAAGGTTTAGAAAGGTAATGATGAATAAATACCCTTCAATGTATAAGTTGCTGTATTCCAATTGGTAATAGTACCTAAAGTATTATAATAACTTATAGCATCCGCATTATACCATTTACCGTCTACATATATCTGTGCCCAGACGTGTCCATATGTATCTCCACTGTTAAATTTACAGGTGCCGTGTACGTATCTTGCTGGTATTCCACAAGCTCTTGCAAGTGCAATTACAAGATGTGCATGGTCACAGCAGTTTCCTCTCATGTCTCTTAATGTAACTGCAGCTCCACGTTGTGTATTGAAATAGAATGAATAAGCCAGGTTGTCCCTTACAAATTCAAAAACACTTTTAGCTTTTTCCATGGTAGTTTGATTTCTGGTTACATTAATATAAGGTTGATATTCATTTAATGCCTTCTGATAATTGGCATAATCCTGTAAATATTGTGTATATGTCTGATTTGCTGCCAGATAATTGGTATAATTTGTATTTGATTCATTCCAGGCATTCCATGCTTCCTGATATTCAGTTTCACATCCACCAAAATCGGTTAGTGTGGGTTCAATGCCCGGTTCTTGAACTTCTGCTGGTTTTTCTACTACTGCCGGCACTTCTGGTGCGGGATCTGTATTATTTAATGTTTCTGTAATTGGAGAGCTTAATTCTCTTGCTTTGTTCAGCACATTGGGATCTGTCGGTTGACAGTTTGCTGATGGTGCTTTACATTCTGCTGGAGGAATATCTCTTACTTTGTATGTCCTGTAAACGGTTTTATAATAATATTTGTATACATAACTGTACTTTGTTTTGTATTTGGTTCTCCATTTGCCTTTTTTCTTGTATCTTACTTTGACTTTTATTTTTTTCCTTATTTTGTAAGAAACTTTGATTTTTTCTTTAACAGTCACAGTATAATCTGCTTTTACTTCTAAAAAGTTCTTATTTTCTATTGAGTTATCTATTGCATTATTTTCTGATACATAGGGGTCGTCAATATCAGCAGATGTGGGAAAAACGCAAAGGAATATGCTTAATGATAGTAGCAATGCGGAAATCCATTGTCGCTTAATTTTACCGCCTCCATGCCTTAATAGCCAAATCTATCATTTAAGACTTCTTAAGACATTAAAATATTCGTTTTTAAACTATATATAAATGTTTTGATCCAGTTTTGCAAAAGAGACACATATAAAGTCCGTTTTACGATTTAAGACGTGCTAATAAGGCATGATTATTCTAATACTTTAATAAAATACTTTAGTTTTTATTTTTACCTGTATATTTATACTTAAAATAATTTTTAAAAACTAAAATATAATTAGGGATTTTAATAAGGTTCCTTAAACATGTGAATTATTAAAAATTGAAAATACAGTACATACGGCATTATTATAATTCATAACCGATTAAATATAAATATAAATATAAATACAAAAATAGACCTATTATCATAATTAAGTCTAATTTTATGATTATGAATTTAAATAAATCATATTAAAAGTTTTTAATTAAAAATTATACATTAATAAAAAAAGAAAAAGAATTTAAGTATTAATTAATGTCTGAATAATTTAATAACTATATTCAGCTTCTTCAGGAATCATATCTTTTAGATCCATGTAAAGATAGGTTAAAATCAGTGCAAAATATGGTGTTACCAGGGCTTGCACTATAATATTTATTATTATACCCAAAATGAATCCAATTATAGGAAATATTCCTAAAAGACCAGTTCCAAGTCCAACAACAAAGCTAATTGCAGCTATAATTATAGCATTAATAATAAGGACTACAATTACTTCAAAAAAGTTCTTTTTAACCAGTTTAAAACTTTCTTTAAAGGATTCAATTATGGACTTTTTATTGATAACAACTGATTGATAGGTAAATATAAAGAATAAATAAACACCAATAAACAATATTAATGTTATTAATCCTCCAATTATAAATCCTATTAGATTTAAAGTAGTGTTTGAATCAGTTGCTATTAAAATTATTCCTAATATAAGCGGTATCATAGAAATAACAATTAAAATACCAAATATAAGACTTACTGCCAGTATTTTAAGTAAATATTTTTTTCCATATTTTAATGCAACATCTAAATCAGGTTTTTCGCCTAAAACTATCTTCTTTGACATGCCTAATGTTGCAGCATTTATAATACCAGATATAATCCATGCAATAATTATAACCATGATCATTATTCCTATAAATATTAAAGAAGTCCCTAAATCAGGAGTGTTCAATGCAGATGTTGAGGTCTGATTATAATTAAAAATATTAGAACCATAAAGACCAAATATTCCTAAAAATAGCGCTCCATAAGTAACAACATATATTATAAAGTGTCCAATAAGAGATGGAATCGCAAGCATAGGATTCTTTGTAAAGCCATTGATGGACTCTGAGTAATAAGAACCTGTATCCATAAAATACCTCCATTTATTTTTAATTATAGGTAGTGATCAGTCATATAAATAATATATTATTTTATTCTGCAAGCTATATTACTGAAAATTAAAATAACCAGGACACTTTAAAGTTAAAAAAATTAATTATATGGTTATTATCAATTTAAAAATAAATTATTTGTTAAAAAATTAAAATTTTATATATTAAACGTTGAAAACTGATAAAAGATATTATTTCTCAATTTTCTCCCAGATGGATTTATCATCTTCTTTAAAGGATTTAACATAATTTTTCCTTTCTAAATTCCTTAAAATGCTGTTAAAATTATCAAAAGAGAGTTCTTTGAATCCTATATTCAGAATATGATTATAATGATCTTCTGTAGTGCCTTTATCTCCTTTTAATAATTGATAAACCTGTGATTGGAACGAAGTTAGATCTTTTTTTGGTCTGGCAGTAATGGCATCAAAATGAAGCTTAATTTTTTTAAGATCTTCCATTTCAGCATCTTTTTCGTTTAAAAGTCTTGTAAAATTAAGTAACTCTCCTTCATTCTCTTTTAAACTTTTTTCAAGCTCCAGAATACGTTTATCTTTTTCTTTCATTAATTCTGAATCCACTTTGGACTTTGATTCATTCTGGCATTTTTTAAGGTCAATCTTTAATTTACTAATCTCCAGTAAACATGCTTTAACCAGTTGCCTCAACTGTTCGGTTTCTTTATCTTTAAGGATAGGCATATTATCAATATAATTTATATTAGAACTTATTTTTAAGTTTAATGATTTAAGTTTTCAATACCAGGATATTTAGTTGGAACATTCCAATTGAATTAATAGTTTTTATTAATTATATTTAAATTTCAATCAGTTAATGGTAATTTCAACTCATTTTATATTATTATAATTTGAATTAATCCAATTAAATCGATAAATCATGAATTAAAGTAATATTACGACTTAGAATTAAAAGATTTCAGTTTATCTAATAATTGATTGACTCCATTTAAGATATTGTCTTCATATCTTAAAATAAGTAAAGAAACTGAAATTCCAAATAATGCCCCAAAAATCACGTCTAATGGATAATGAACCCCAAGATAAATCCTTGAAAATCCAACCAAACATGCTAAAGCCATGAAAAGGTACCAGTGACCGTATTTCTTGCTAAAAATTGTACACGCTGCAAATATTACAGTACTGTGCCCTGAAGGGAAAGAGTAATTAGTAACGCTGAAAAATGAATGCCCTGCACTTGATATTAAATTTATTCCATTATGGACAATAAACGGCCTTGGTCTTTCAAAGATTAATTTTAAAAATTCATTTGCAAAAAAACTTAACAATACAGCTATTAAACATAATATGGCTGTTTTTTTGGCTTTTTCACCACCAATAAAATAGAGCAATCCACATCCAATGATCCAGTATTCTTTAACACCAAACTCAGAAATAACAGGCATAATTAAAGTTAGAATATAATAATTCATCTTTACATTTATTAAATAAAAAAGAGCAAAGTCAAAATTATTAACTGTTCCTATCAGACCTTCTAACATTTTTTCACAGGTTTATCCACATTTTAAATAAAAATAGCAACAAAAAAAGAAAAAATATAAATTTACATTATCTCAGATATGAGCTCTGCATTCAAAATAGAAGCTCCTGCAGCCCCTCTAATTGTATTATGTCCAACCAAAACATATCTAAGACTATTATTAAATGCAGCATCCTTCCTAACCCTCCCCACAGTAACAGCCATACCATTATCACTATTTCTATCCATCCTTGGTTGTGGTCTGTTTTCTTCTTCTCTGATTATTACTGGATTTTCTGGTGCAGAATAGAGATTCAGTTTCTGAGGAAGCCCTTTAAATTCATTTAATGATTTTTTAATATCATCAATTTCAAAGCCCTCTTCCATTTCAATGAAAACAGCTTCTGTATGGCCATCAACAACTGCAACCCTGTGGCATGAAGCGCTTACTCCAAAAGTTGCCGGTGTAACAGTTTCACCATCGAAATCGCCCAGTAAATGAAGGGTTTCAGTTTCCATTTTCTCTTCTTCGCCACCTATAAAAGGTACTAGATTATCTACAATTGCCATAGAAGGAACACCATTATATCCGGCGCCTGAAACAGCTTGCATAGTTGAAACATAAACTCTTTTTATATCAAACTGATCGTAAAGAGGTTTTAATGTTATTGTAAGCGCTATAGTTGAACAATTAGGATTGGTTACTACAAATCCATCCCATCCTCTGTTTTTCTGCTGAAGCTCAACCATATCCAGATGTTCTGGATTAACTTCCGGTATTACCAGAGGTACATCTGGTTCCATCCTCATAGCACTTGCATTTGATGCTACAACGCATGATTTGGCAAACTTAGGCTCTACAACTGCTGCAGTATCTGCTGGAAGTGCCGAAAAAACAATATCTACATCCTTAGCTTCGTTAGGGTCTGTATCTACTACTATTATATCTTTTACACTTTCTGGTATTTTACTGTCAAGATACCATGTTGCTGCGTCTTCATATCTTTTTCCTGCTGATCTTGCAGATGCTGTAAGAGCAGTGATTTCAAACTTTGGATGTTCTGCCAATAGTTCGATGAACCTCTGCCCAACCATTCCAGTTGCTCCGAGAATACCTACGTTTACCATATAAATCACCTTATAATCATAAATTAGGAAGTATATATTTAAATTTATTCCCCTTTACCTAAAAATTTTATTTTTCCATCATATTTTTGAAGTCCTAACCTCAATTCACCATCATAGACTTTTGTGTATCCATTTACTATTTCAAAGGCCATACCTACATTAATTTTATTTTCAGGGACTATATTATCCCAGAGTTCCAGAATAATATTACCTGTATTATCTTTAATCTTAACAAGAGTCAATATTTTTGTACCCTGTTTATATTCGAGTTCAATTACATCTTCAATTTTAACAATTTCCCCTTTAATTTTAATTTGACTTAAGCCGCTTTTTAAACTATTTATATTGATATGTCTATTTATTGGAGAAAATCCTTTAATGGTAAATTCCCTGAATCCCTCTATTTTTCCAAGCTTTCCTGAAATTTCAACTTCATCCCCAATTTTAGAATATTTAAGCCTTTCATTTGTACCTATAAACTTGATAGCTATATCTTTTCTTGTCTTACCTAAAATATAAGCATTATTAGTATCTAAATATCCCAAAATTCCCCTGAACCTTACAGTTCCATCATCAGAAATATTGAATTTTTCTTCTTCTAAAATTTTTTTAAAGTCATTCTTGTGCCTCTGGAATATGCCTGATAAATGGTAGGATTTACAGGATAGTACGTATTTATTATCTGTATATTCCTCTGATGTATTATGACTCCATAATCTTAAAAAAAATCCAACAGCTTCTTTTACTGCATTACTATCATTTGTAAAGATGTTTGCTTCAATTTGAGGTTTTCCTTCGTAGTTTCTGGTTGATCCAAGACCACTTCCAGTTAGATTTGAAGAGCCTACGATCATTTCCTTGTTATCGACAATTATCATCTTGGCATGGATGCTGTTGTTGTATTTTATGGATATATTTTCTTCAAAAATGTTTTTCCATCGTTCAACATCGTCTAATTGATGTAATCTTCGAACTACGTCCTCCCTTTCCAGCTTGGTTATTAGGTACACTTCTAAATTTTCGTTTTTAGATAATGCATTTTCAAATGGAATAACAAATTCTTCTCCAAGTGTAATCCATGGATAAACAATGTAAATATGATGTTTTGCCCTGCTTATAATATCATGAATTTTCCTTAAAGCACTCCTATCCTCCTTTAAGAAAGTAGGGACAAATTCAGTTACTGATTCGTGTTTCTTAAAAAGCATTTGCTTGCCTCAAAAATTAGGTATTATGATTTTCTATTATTTTAGACCTAAAACATCGGTCATATCACTTATCTTACCTTCAGGTGCTCCAACAACATATCTAACAGCTTTAATTACTCCATTAACGAATGCCTGTCTACTGTGAGCTCTGTGAACTATTTCAATTCTTTCACCATCTCCTGCAAAAAGCACAGTGTGATCTCCTACTATGTCTCCTCCACGAACAGCATGCATTCCAATTTCTTCTTCAGTACGAGCACCTACTATCCCCTGTCGTCCATATACACATACATCATCCTTGTTTCTCCCAAGTTCATCTGCAATAATTTCAAAAGCCTTAACAGCAGTTCCTGATGGTGCATCAGCTTTATACTTGTGGTGAGCTTCAATTATTTCTATATCGTAATCATTGAGAATACTGGCCAGATCCTTTAAGACTTTAAAGAATACATTAACTCCAACTGCCATATTTGGAGCTATTACTGCCTTTATTTTATTTTCTTCTATGGATTTTCTAATTTCAGTTATTTGATCGTCTGAAAATCCTGTTGTACCCACTACCACATTAACGTCGCACTGGGCTGATGTTTTGATTGTATCAACAGCGGCAGCAGCAATTGTGAAGTCAATTAAAGCATCAGGTTTCTTTTCCTTTAAAACCTCAGCGAGATTTTGAGCACCATTAACAGTAACATCAATATTTCCAACACCAATTACTTCACCTACATCTTTTCCTTCTAATGGAGTATTTGGTGCCTCTATTGCTGCTACTACCTTCATATCATCCTGTTTTAATATGGTTTTTATTATTTTAGAACCCATTCTTCCACATGCGCCTGTTACAGCCACTCCAATCATTTTATCAACCTCCAAAAAATTTTCTATTTTTTGGGTTAAAAAATCAAAGATTTTTTACGGTTACAGAGCTATGCTCCGTAAACATCAAAATTATAATTTCGACAGCCACAATTAAAATAAAGTAAAATGTTACTTGAATTAAATCAAATTAAGATTTTCAAGCACTTCTTTTAATTTAGCCTTACTTTCCTCTTTGAGAGGTGCAAGAGGCATTCTAACATGGCCTGCTGGCCTTCCCATCATATTTAAAGCTGTTTTAGCTGGAACTGGATTTGTCTCAATAAATAAGACTTTCATCAAATCATATAGTTCATAATGTGCTTTTGCAGCAAATTCAAAGTCACCAGCTAATGCATAATTTACCATTTGACTCATTCGAGCTGGATCTACGTTTCCAACTACGCTTATAACTCCTTTTGCTCCTATTGCAATCATAGGAAGTGTAAGGTCATCATTTCCTGATAAAACTATAAATTTATCACTTTCACCTATTTCATCTACTTTTTTAATTATTTTAGACACTTTATCTATGTCAGGATTTGCCTCCTTTATGGCAACTACATTATCCAACTGAGCTACTTTTCCAATGGTATCAACGTCTATATCGGTCCCTGTTCTGGAAGGAACGTTGTAAACAACTATTGGAATATTAGTATAATCATTCAGCAATTTATAGTGTTCATAAAGACCATGAGGTTGCGGCTTATTATAATAAGGTGTTATAACTAATGCAGCATCTGCCCCTATATCTTCTGCATGTTTTACAAGTCCAAGAGCTTCTTTAGATGAATTACTTCCAGCACCAGCAATAGTTGTAACTCTACCATTTACCTCATCAATTAGAATATCAACTAGCTTACGATGTTCATCATGAGATACTGTAGCTGATTCTCCTGTGGTTCCAGCGGCTAATATCCCATTAACGCCCTTTTCTATCAAATAGTTTATGTTTTCACGGATTCCTTCCTCATCTATTTCATCATTTTCTTTGTATGGCGTTACCATAGCTACGGTTGTTCCTTCTAATTTCATTTTAAGACACCTTTTACTAATTCATAAGCCTTTCTGCCATCATTCCAATCAACGAAGATGACGACAGAAATTTGACTTGAAGAAATTTCAACTATATTAATCTTATTTTTTTGTAAAGGTTCAGTAATTTCTGCGATTACCCCTGGTGTATCTATAAAATCCCGACTTGTAACAGTTACCATTGCTATTTCCCTTCCAAGAGAAATAGAGCTTAGATCATCAGTTTCAACTACCACATCATGAAGAACTTCATGAGCATGTTCTGATTGTGATTTATTTACAAATACAGTTATTGAATTTTTGCCTGTGGAAATCCCACAGATGTTAATTTTATTTTCTGCAAGAGTATCTGTGATTTTTGCCAGAATTCCTGCCTTTGTTAGGATTTCTTCGCCAACCACAGCTATAACTGATATTGGTTCACTGTTTAATGTTGCGCTTTTAAGTAATTCATTATTAGATGGCCCTATAATCTCTGTACCTGGAGCAGATAGATCTCCATGGTCATAACCAATTATTTTTGCGTCTATTTTAGGATCTTTATATTTTAAAGCATGAGGATGTAATACCTGTGCCCCATGTGTTGCAAGATCTCTCAGTTCCTCAACAGAGATTTTATTAAGCATTTTTGCTGTTTGAAGTTTATTTGGGTCAGTGGACATTACACCACCAACATCAGTTACAATAATTACCCCTTCAGCTTGAAGGCAATGGCCCAGCAAGAAAGCTGTTATATCGCTTCCTCCCCGACCTAAAGTTGTTATATTTCCTGATTCATCTTTTCCAAGGAACCCACATACTATGGGAATTATACCTTCATCCACCATCTTCCTGATTTCATTTGATTTTTCTTCTGTTGCTTTAAAATCAACTTTTGCACTTAAAAAAGTGTTGTCAGTAACTATTGGCCAAGTATCTGTATAAGGGTCCACATATTGTGATTTAACCCCCAGTGATTCTACTGTTGAGGAAAATATTCTGACACTTGTCATTTCACCCATGGAAAATACTTCAGCAAGTTGTTTATCCGTTATGGTTTTCCCCATAGCATCATCTACAATTTTTAGAAACTCATCAGTAGTTTTATTTATTGCAGATACAACAACAACTATTTTATTACCTTTCATGTATTCATTTACGACTGATTGGGCAGCATTTTTTATTTTTGCCCCATTTCCGATGGATGTTCCTCCAAACTTGGCCACTATAATTCCCATTAAATGTCACACCCGCAGTCATTGCAATTCTTGTCTAACCAATCTGGTTATGTATCCTGCAATTTTATTTCTAAGATGCTTAGTACTGACTGTTGAATATTCTTCCACTAATTTCTTATTCTCGTCAAAGTCAGTTGTGAATTTACCTTCGTAAGTTTCTATTAATTCTTTTGCAGTTCTTTTAACAAATGATGTTCTTATGTTACCCATTGTTATCCCTCCTGAGTAGTTCTTCCTGTTCTTTTTTACTTAAATCAGTCAAAATCTTCATGATTTTTTTAACGCAGCTTTCATCTATTTTATTCTTTTCTGCTATTTTTTTTGTTTTATCTTGAATATAATCTTCTCTTTTTTTATCTTCTATTTCCATACCTAAAATAATCTTTGCATTGACAATATCTCCTGCAAGAGATGTTCTTTTAGCTATTAAATAGATAATTTCTTCATCAATTTTGTCTATTTTATTTCTAGATCCCTGAAGAACTCTTAATGCTTCAGCCTTATTCACCATTTCACCTAAAATGACCTATTTGGCCTTAATTACAACGGTACCTTCATTATCAACGTTAGTATGAATAATATCTCCCTGATATGATTTCCATGCATCCAGAACATTATCCAAGTTTTTATTATCAACTACAGCCACAAATGAAGGCCCCGTTCCTGATAATCCAGATGCAATTGCGCCGGCATTTAATGCATCAAGGGCAATATTAGGATTAAATTCAAGTGCTGCACAATATAAAAACCCGTTTAAAGTTAGAGCTTTATAAATTTCTCCATTTAATGCCAGTTCAAATGCGAGATTGACATATGGAGCAAGAAGTTTCATTCTTTCAATATCTGATTGTGCAGTTAGTGATTTTTTATTAGGTATATATATTAATATGTTTTGCTCTTCCATGTTTTCTTTTTTTAAAATTTTTCTTTTCATATTGTCAGTGACGGTTAAACCACCGAAAAATGATGCACTTGCATCATCAAATGCACCGGTGATGGTAACTCCAGCTTCAAGAGAAGAGTCTATAGCCATATTCAAAATTTCGTAATTATTTAAATCCAGATCAGATCCATATTCATTGGATAAAGCTAAAGCAGTGGCCATTGTAACAGCATTGGATGTAGCGCTGCTGCTGGAAAGACCTGATGCTGCTGGAAGATTTGAATATATCTTAACTTTAACACCTGTTTGAATATCAAATCTTCTAAGCACATTCTTAACGCAGATTTCCATTAAACCAGTGTCGACTTCTTTATCTGTTTTGCATTTTATCTTTGATGACTTTAATTCTACTTCTGCAGTGATATACATGCCAATACCAAATGCTGCCCCGTATCCTGAAGCAATCGCATTGATAACAGTAGCAGAACCTGGTGATTTAACAATAGTTTTCAATTGACCACCTTTTTTGGTGTTATTAATAGTTAAGCTATTAGAAATTAATAGTTATCTTTTTATAAATTTAAATATTTATATACATTAATTCAAAATGCATTATTGAATCTAAACAGTAAAATAGAAATTAACTTAAATTACATTTAAACATTGCATAACTTAATAAAGAAGTGAATAAAATGGATAAAAATTCTAAATTATTATTAGGATTAGGTGTTGGAGGAATTTTCCTCCTATTTATCCTAATTATTGCAATAACAGTATTATTAGGTTCCTCTTTTGGAAACACTATAGCTATTATACCCATCCAGGGAGAAATAGCTTATGGATCGTCAGATATACTTGGAGGATCAGTAGCTAATCCTGAAATCATAAAAGAACTTATACGGCAAGCTGAAAGTGATGATTCAGTAAGTGCAATTGTACTTGACATTAACAGTCCCGGAGGAACCCCTGTTGCAAGTGAAGAAATTATGAATACCATTAAAAACTGCAAAAAACCCGTTGTAGCATGGATAAGTGACACTGGAACATCAGGAGCGTATCTTGCTGCTTCTGGTTCTGATCAAATTATTGCAAGTCCTTCATCAATGGTGGGGAGTATAGGGGTAATATTAGACATTACAAATCTTTCTGAACTCTATAAAAAGATTGGTGTGACTAAATACGTTATTAAAGGTGGAAAATACAAAGATATCGGATCTGATTCCAGGGACATGACTGCAGAAGAGAAAACAATGCTCCAAAATATGGTAAATGAAAACTACGATCATTTTATTTCCATGGTGGCCCAAAACAGGAAATTAGACATAAACTACGTTAGAACTATTGCAGAAGGAAAAATATACACTGGTAATCAGGCTAAAACCATTAAATTAATTGATAATATTGGAAATAAAGAACAGGCCCTTGATGCTGCTGCAAAATTGGGCGGAATAGAAGGAGAATATAATATCGTTACAATGGCCAAACCCCAATCATTTGAAGACATTTTAAGTAGCTTTTCCTCTAAAATTGGATATTCAATTGGAAAGGGGATTGGAAGTTTATTAGATGAGAGTACAATTAAAAATTTATCCTATTAAAGACCATAAGTTTAAATCTAAAAAAAATTAAATATGTATTTTATTAAAACAGAAAATGAATAAATCATTAAAACAGAAAATGAATAAATCTGAATCTAATTTAGCATATTCAAATGGAGGTTAAATTATGGCAATTAAAATCGAAGTATTCACATCTCCTTCATGTCCATATTGTCCTATGGCTATAGAAGTTGTAGATGCAGTTAAAAAGGAAATGGAAGATGCTATTGAAGTTGAAAAAATAGATATCATGAAAGACCGTGAAAAAGCAATAGAATACGGCTTAATGGCTGTTCCAGCAGTTGCTATAAATGGAGTAGTTAAATTCGTAGGTGCTCCTGAAAAAGAAGACCTTAAAAACGCTATACAAGAAGAGATGCAGCAAGCAAGTTAATCAGAGAGATGGAAAATAACAGTGCACCTCTTAATAAAGAGTTTAAACTTGAAAAAACAGTACTCAATAAAAAAAATTTTCCTTTTGGCATTACTACAGGAAGTGCGGCGACTGCAGCTGCTCTTGCAGCCTTCCTTTCCATTAAAAACGACGTAAAGCATGTAGAAATAAAAGCACCTGTTGGAATGCTTCAAATTCATGTTAATTACGCGGAAAAAATAAATTCTAATTCTGGAAGGGCTTGCATTATAAAAATGCCCTATAATGACCCTGATGTCACAAAAAACCTTCAAATATGTGCTGAAGTAAATTTAACTGAAAATAATCAGATAAAAATTAAAGGCAGTAAAGGAGTTGGAATAGTAACCAAGCCTGGATTACAGGTTTCAGTTGGAAAACATGCCATAAATCCTGTTCCAATGCAGATGATACATGATAATCTCATAGAGGTACTTCCTGAAGGCACCGGTGCCGATGTAACAATATATGTTCCTGATGGTGAAGAAATAGCTCAAAAAACAATGAATGAGCGATTAGGAATTAAAGACGGTATTTCTATCCTTGGAACTACAGGTATCGCCCGATCAATGTCTTCCAAAGCATACAGAGAGTCATTAGTTTGTCAAATTGATGTTGCGATTGCAGAAGGATTTAAAGATCTTATTTTTGTTCCTGGCAATATAGGAGAAAAACTTGCACTTGAAGTTTTAAATGTTCCTAAAGACCAGATAATTCAAATGGGTAATTTTGTAGGTTTTATGCTTGATAAAGCAGCCAAAAGAGGTGTTAAAAAAATAACATTATTTGGACATGCTGGTAAACTTATAAAAATAAGTGCAGGCATATTCAATACAAAAAATAGTGTTGCTGACGGTAGACGTGAGATAATAGCCGCATATACGGGCCTTTTAGGTGCAGATAAAAGATTAATTGAAGAAATATTTAAATCTAAAACCACAGAAGATATGATAACCATTTTAGATGAGCAAAATCTTACCAGCAACGTTTTTAATGCAATAGCGACAACTATAAAAAAAAAATGTCAGGATAAATATAAAATAGATTTTGATGTTTTTATCGTTAAAATGGACGGCACAATTTTAAACCGGCAATAAGATATAATTTCTGGGTGAATCTAAATGAAGATATGTATGATAGGTCATTTCCCACCTCATTTAGGAGGTATTTCTTCATATACATATCTTTTATCACGGGAATTGATCAAACGTGGCGATGAAGTATTTGTATTAACATATCCCCATAAAAACATAGGAAATACAGATGGAATTCCTGTTTATACATCCCCTACATTAAATATAAAAGGATTAAGAGGTCTTATTTTTACTATATCCGCAACTTTTAAGCTTATGAGCATAGTAAGAAAGAATAAAGTCGATCTTGTACATGCTCATTATATTATGCCTCCTGGACTAATAGCTGTTTTTTGTGGAATGATTTTAGGAGTTAAAACTGCCGTTACCATTCATGGATCTGATATACTTGTTTTAGCACGTAAACCAGTTCTTAAAAATTTGATTAAATATATTTTAGGAAAAGTGGATTACGTTTTTGTGGTAAGTGATTCAATAAAAGATAACGTCTTAAAATTGGATATCAAAGAAATTGAAAATAAAATGAAAGTTACTTATAATGCTGTTGATGTTCAGAAATTCAGACCAGACATGAAAAGTAACTTTAAACAGGAAATAAAAATTGATCCTTTTAAGCCGGTTATACTCTTTGTTGGTAATTTAGTCTGGCAAAAAGGCGTTGAATATCTTATAAGGGCAAAAGAATTCATTGACGACAATGTTGAAATCGTTATTGTTGGTGATGGACCTTTGTTCAATGAATTTAAAGGTATTGTGGAATTTGAAAACATTGAGGGAATTAAACTCACCGGCGCAAGGAATGATATTGAGAAAATAATGCCTGCTGCCGACATATTTGTTCTGCCATCATTAACTGAGGGTCGTCCTGCAGTAATTCTTGAAGCTATGGCTTCCGGTAAACCCATTGTAGCAACAAATGTTGGGGGAATACCAGAAATAATAAATGACCAGATAGGAATACTGGTAAATCCAGAAGATTCTGTAGGACTTGCAGATGCAATAAATAAATTGCTAGAAGATAAAGAACTGCGAGAAAAAATGGGGAAAAATGCAAGGAAAGAATCAATGAAATATGCATCATTAGAAATTCCATACTAAAATTTAAAATATAATATCAAATTTATAAAAGTCATTTATATTATAATATTTTGTCAGGAGTTGAGTTAATGGAAGACAAAGAATTTACACACCTTTCCAAAAAAGGTGTTCACATGGTAGAAGTTTCAGATAAACCTGATGTAAAAAGAACTGCTATTTCGAGGGGCAAAATACATCTTAATCAGGAAACAATAAAGTTAATAGAGAAAGAAGAAATAAAAAAGGGTAATGTGCTTACAACAGCCCAAATTGCTGCTATTGGTGCAGTAAAATCTACTCATCATCTTATTCCTTTATGTCACTCACTCAAGATAACCGGTGTTGATGTATCCTTTAATGTAGGAAAAGAAGATATAAGAGTTGAGGTAAGTGTTACAACCCTTGGAAAAACTGGGGTCGAAATGGAGGCGCTTACAGGAGTAAGTGTAGCTCTTTTAACAATTTGGGATATGGTAAAGAGTGTTGAAAAAGATTCTGAAGGCCAGTATCCATCTACAAAAATTTCTGATATAGTTGTTGTTAAAAAAGAAAAAAAATAATTTATTTAACTTCCTTTTACTGCTCCGCCGATTGCTCCTCCAATTCCCATGAGGATTAAAGACTGAATAATTGATACTATCACAAGCACTATTCCTGTTGCTAAACCTGCTAAAAATCCAGCAGCACCTGCAAATAGTGTTCCACCAATCACAATCAATACAGCAACCACTATTCCACCGAAAGCACCTGCTATTGCTGCATTCCAGGCCCCATTCAATGCCCCATCACCTACCATTAGACCAACAATCAATCCTGCTATAAATAAGCCAAGATATACTCCCCATCCACCAAATATTCCCAATAGCCAGGACAATATTACAGATAAAACAAATCCTATAATTACTGCTCCCCAATTTACCATTTAAATCCCTCCTTTAATATATTAATATTATAATTTATTTTTTTATATATTTTTCCTTTTGAGTGATAATTTTTCTAAATTAAAGGAAATATTTTGATTTTATAGGTAATTAGTAATAAAATTAGTAATAAATTTATTACTTAAAAATAATAACTAACACGATGAATAAATTTTCCAGTGATACTGAAAAATCCGTAGGCATAATAGCCATAATTTTAGGTGTATTTGTAATTGCACTTCTATTCATTAATTTATTTACACTAATTCAGATAATAGGAATTGGAATATCATTTACAGGCATGTGGCTATTAATTTTAAGCATTGCTAATTATAAATATAATTATAATGAAAGTATTGTCTATCTAATACTTTCAATTATATCCTTTATAACAGCAATAGGCTTGTTTCTAAATTTAAACTTTAATTGGATAAATGGGAATATATTGGTCTATTTAACGGGTTTTATAATAATAATTACAGGCATAATAGCCCTATTAGGGCCGCTTAAAGTAGAAAAAACTGCAGGCAGTATAGGATTAGTATTAGGAACCTTATTTGTTTTAATATATTATTATACTGTAAATTTGTATATTTTAGCCGCAATAACAGGTATATGGCTGTTTGTAATAGGAATAGTGCAATTCATGATTACATACGAGTAAATGTTATAAATCGGTATGAATAAAGTTGAATGCCATACAATAATTCACTCAAATATTTATTTTAACTAAAAATTGAAATTTAAGCTATTTTTAATCATTAAAGCATATACCATTGAATTATTAATAACTATCAGAATAGTATAAAAACCATGATGAACTATTTAAGCACATGGAAACAGTAAATGCGCAGGTCAAAGATATAATCAGTGATTGCTATCCAAAGATTAAAGAATTAAATCCCGCCCAAAAAGCAGTTTTAGAATCGGGATTACTTGAAAATAATTCTAATTACGTCATAGCCATACCAACAGCAAGTGGAAAAACTCTTCTTGGAGTGATTACTGCCATAAATACTATTTTAAAAGGTGGAAAAGTCATATATGCTGCACCTCTAATATCCATACAAAATGAAAAGCTTAAAGAGTTCAAAGAGCTTGAAAAATTTGGAATAAGCGTAGGGAAGCATCCTAAAACTTCAGATTTATCTGTTATGGTGTTTGAATCATTCGATGCACTTACACGTTTTTCATGGAATTCGCTGCGTGAAATAGATCTTTTAATAATTGACGAATTTCACATGATTGGTGAATACTCAAGGGGTCCAACAATTGAATGCGCAATTACACGAGCAAGAATTATAAATCCAGCCATGAGAATTATTGCACTTTCAGCAACTTTGAAGAATATGGATGAGCTTTCAAGCTGGTTAAATGCAGAAGTTGTCGAGCATGATTACAGACCAGTGCCTCTCTATAAAGATGTTCTAATCACTGAAGAATATGAATTAAAGAACAAAAATGATATGGTACTGCGCGTTTTAAATGAATCAATAGAAGATTCATCCCAGATACTTGTTTTTGTGTCAACAAGAAGATTTACAGAATCTCTCGCTAATTATATCTCAGGAAAGGTAAAAAGAAACATTCCCCGGGATAAAAAGCAAAAATTCAGAGCAGTGGCCCGTAAAATTCTGGAAGTACCTGAGAGGAGAGGAACCCGCCCTACATCCATTTGTCTTAAACTCGCCGAATGTGTTGAAAATGGAATTGCATTTCATCATGCTGGTCTTTTTGATAAACAGAAGCAAATAATAGAAGATGAATTCCGTGCAGGGAATCTTTACATGATAACAGCAACACCAAGCCTTATGTATGGTGTAAACTTACCTTCAAAAAATGTGATTATAAGAGATTATACTCGCTGGACATCCCGAGGCCCTCAAAGTATCCCTGTGTTTGATTATGAACAAATGTCAGGACGTGCAGGCAGACCGGGATATGATACAGAAGGATACTCCTATTTAATTGCAAAAAGCCTTGATGAAGCCTACAATTTAAAAGACCATTATGTTTATGGAGAAATTGAAGTTACAAGCTCTAAATTAATCGAGAACAAGGATGCTGTTTATAGACAGATAATAGCCCAGATAGCATCTACATTAGCAAAGAGCCCTCAGGATCTCATTGAATTTTTTGGTGAAACCTTTTACGGTTTCCAGATGAATACCAATGAATTTTTCGGCGCTCTTTCAGTAGATACGATGGAATATGAAATAAACAGCGCACTTGAATTTCTAATTCAAAACTGGATAATTCAAATGACCCCTGAAGGACTTAAGGCAACTGATTTTGGAAATATTATTGCAAGGAGTAACTATTCAGTAGAAACTGCAGTTAGGCTTAAAGAATATGCAAAAAGAACAGAGGAAATTGATATAAATCAACTTATCTATGCCATTTCAAGAACTCCAGACATGCCCAAAATTTCATTTAAGGGTAGAAAGAGTAAAGAACCTGTTAGAGATAAGTTGAATGATAATAGAGTTTTTGCAGTAGAAATCGGGAATGATGAAGCCACTGCAGCAGCATTAATGGAATGGATAGATGAAAAGAGCGAATATCAAATAGAAAATGCCTTTAATGTGTATGCTGCAACAACACGGAGAGCTGCATATGAGGCTTCATTAATGGTAAAATTCTTTAAAGAGATATGTGAAATATTAAATACCTATTCATTTTCAAATGAGCTTGATAGATTATCTGCAAGACTTTATTACGGTGTTCGTGATGATATAATCCCTCTTGTAGTGAGTGTTAAACGATTAGGACGAAAAAGAGCTAGAGCTCTTGTGGAAACATTTGGAAACGATTTAAGTTATGTATCAAAGGATGAATTAATTAAAATTGATGGGATAGGCCCTAAAATAGCCGAATCGGTTATGAAAAAATTTGGTAAAGATGAATTTGCCAGATTTGAACCTTGAAGTGACTATTAATGGCAAAAGCAATGAATAATTCCAATTTAAAGGATAAAGTAAGTAAAAAGGAATTATTAGAGATATTAAAAAGCGAATCTGACCATATTCATATTTCAGATATCATGAATTCCTATGTGCTGCTTGTAGAAGATGGGAGATATGTACAATCTGATTATCAAAAAGAATTTCTTGATGCTTACGTAAAGGGCTTTTTAATGCGAGTTAAAGAAATAAGAGGCGATAAAACAGAATATAAAGACTTTATCGATGGGGAAAAGCTTCAGGAAGCATTAAATAACTTAATAGAACAGGAAATAAAAATTAAAAAAGAAAGACCAGAAGAATCCAATTTTTTTAGAATATATAAAATTATTTCACTTTACACAACATTTGTTCTTGAAGAACCCATCCATCTGGTTGGAACTCCATTCCCTGGAGGTTTCAAGGTTAAATTAGAAGGAAAAACTTATTACTGTCCTGTAAAAGAAAAACAGAAAGATAACCCTGGGGCTGTTTGCGGTTTTTGTATTGCTGAGCAGGATAGGGATGTTTAAATAATTGTTTCCTTAAATTACCCGTTTAGAGGAATTAGATGATTGATAAAATTGAAGAACTTGATTTTTCAAGGGAAATTTCCAAAAATGAACTTCTGGAAGCTTTAAAAAAAGAAGCCTCCAAAATTCATATGCACGACATTATGCTTGCATCTGCATTTATTCAGGAAGATGCAAAGTATATGCAGGCAGGATACAGGGAAGATTTTGTTGAAACCTTCATAAAAGCATTTATTAATCGCTTCAAGGATATAAGAGAAGATAAAACTAGATATGAAGGTTATGTAGATACTAAAAAACTCAGGGAGTTTATAAAAGTATTAGAGACACAGATGGAAGAATCCAAAATTAAACAGGAGCTATATTTCCTGCGTTTAGCCAAAATTGTCTCAATTTATACTACTTTTATTTTAGAAGCCTCAATTCATCCTGTGGGAACTTCATTTCCCGGTGGATTTAAACTTAAATTTAAAAATGGCGAGTATTTATGTCCTGTAAAAGATAAACAGTTGAATACGCCAGGAGCTTTGTGCAGATTCTGCGTTTCTAAACAAGACCCAGATTTTCATGACTGAATATGCGTTTGGAAGAATAATACTAAATTCTTTTTATTAGTTAATCCCAGATTAGAGGTTTTATAATCAGATTGCTCCTCCGCTCTGACCTTTGTATATGTTTTCTTCTTTAATTTTAAGATCTTTGGAGGGTCCCATAGGATATTCATAGAACTTCAAACCCTCAACAGGTATCTTTCTTGTCCATTTAGTGCCTTCAAAAATGAAATCCACACTAATCAGTTTATTATTTACCGTTATTTTTGTTGTTGACTCTTCAGATACATCATAAGATACTGGATCCTCTCCCGGATAAGCAAAAATTATAGATTTGACATCCATTTTAACACCCCTAATTAATACTATTTAATTCTTTATTATGATGCTCATTATAATTAAGTTCTGTCATGGAATTTTAAATCATAACAAAAAATATGTAATTATAAATTCCAAAAGGACAAAGTAAAGTAAAATAAATCATGAAAATTGACTATTTTTTATTATTTGCCGATAAAATAGAAATCTCCTTAAAAATAGCTAATCTAAATATAATAAGCTAATTATAATGCAATAATATGTTTTAAACTGGAAAATACCCCATATTTGAAGTCGACTGGGCATTATATTTTAATGTAAAAGTAAAACTCATTTAATGCTGTAGAAAAGATATAAAAAGCCCATATATGATTATTCTGAAATAAATAAGGAATAATAACTATATTTTAGAAATAATATCCTATTTAATGTTTCCATAAATGATAAAAGAGAATGATTCATCTGATTTCCATATAAATATGTGAACATCCAGTAAAATAGGCTTAATCTCATTTTAATTCTTAAATTAACCTACAAATATAGCTTTAATTATAAAAATAAGCATAAAATACAGAAATACAATTATAGAAGGTATGAATCCTTATAATAGTGCCTTTTTTCCTCAAATAAGCTTTAATAACGTATATTTTTAGAAAATAAACCGAAGCCTTTATATACCATATTAACTCGATATTAAATCTGTTCTGAAAAGCCCTATATTCAATTATTTTTAGGGACAGGACTCGGAGGCGATAAAATTACGGATAGAAAACATAATACTACAAGAGCAATTGCTATTGCTATATGTGTAGTATTCAGCCTTATGCCCATAGCATCGGCTGCAGAAACCCCAAATTTGATTAAAACGCTCAATAAAGATAAAATCGTAAATGCAGCCAGTAATAACGCAAGTACTGGCACCACAACAATATTAAGTAAAGAAGAGATAGCCAAACTACAAAAATGGCTAAAAAGCAAAAACCTAACCAACGATAACGGCTTAAAACTCGGATCTACTGGTGAACAGGTTAAACAATTACAAACCTGGCTTAAAGAAAACGAATTCTACAATGGAGAAGTAGACGGTAACTTTGGAACAGACACCGAAGCAGCAGTTAAAACTTTCCAAAAAGAAGTAGGACTTAATGAAGACGGACAGGTAGGAGAATATACCCTACTGGCCATGGAACAGTGGGACGAATACGCATCAGCAATGACTAACAATGCAAATGTAAGCAAACCCTCAGAAAAAGTCTATTCAAGCGCTTCAAAAAAACAATCCTATAAATCTAAAAAGGCAAAAAGTTACAGTAATACTAAAAAGGCAAAAAACTACAGTAATACTAAAAATGCAAAAAGTTACAAAAAAAGTAACTCCAGAAAAACTTACTCAAGGACTCGCTACGGATACACCAATGGAATGGATTGTTGGGCTATGAGTTCCTACTTATCCGGCAAATTGAGAAGCCAGGGATACAATGTTAGAACTATACAATATGCAACATCTATGTCATCACGCCACCGCTCAGTACAATATTATAACGGTAACAGCTGGGTTAACTACGACTACAAAGGAAACGGTTACTCTTCAATCTACTACGCAACCAGTAACTCCAAAAGAGGATCTGTAATAGGCTAAGATATTGTCGAAAAGAAGAATTGTTTCGTTTATAAATAATTCTTCTACTATCCTTTTTTTTAAATTTTCTCAATAATCTTATTTTTTGAATCAAAATTACCAATTTTACGCAATTTGTTGTAATTCTACAATATACTTATATCAATCTAATCAAAATAAAAATTAGATAAAATGCAACTACTAAAAAAATTTTCCATTGAAGCCATTAATACTCACCTTTACGAGCTGGCATTCATTCATGAATCCTACGCTAATGAAAATAACCTCAATGAATGTTACCAGAGATTAGAATTTTTAGGTGACTCTGTTCTGGACCTGGTAGTCTCTGAATTTTTATACAATATGGATTCTACTTTAACTGAGGGTCAATTAACCCGCATTCGTTCCAATTATGTGTGTAGAAAAGCACTCTATACTTATTCTATTGAACTGGGGTTGGATCAATATATAAAATTAGGTTCTGGTGCAGAATTAACCAGAGGTGAACTTGATTCTGTTATAAGTGACGTATTTGAATCATTTATTGGGGCTTTATATCTCGATCAAGGCCTGAATAGAGTTAAAAAGTTCCTTTCAAAGACCATCATACCCCATATCGAAAATGGAGATATCTTCTTTTATGATTATAAATCAGAATTAAAACAGCTATGCGATCAGGAGGATCTAGATTTAAGTTATGAGCTAATCCACGAAGAAGGAGAACCGCATAATAAAACATTCACCATGGCTGTTTTGATTAATGAAAAGAACTATGGAACAGGTATTGGTAGAAATAAGAAAGAGGCTGAACAGAATGCTGCTAAAATTGCGCTGAGTAAGCTCTAACTTTTAATTAAAATATAACCTCCAATATAGACAAAATTAGGGTTCAAAATTCTTCTCCAATCTTCTGGGCATTTGAAAATTTTCAATTTTCAATGCCTGCAAATCTTGAAAAATCTATGATTTTTCATGCGTAAAAAATGCATAGCATTTTTTACAGCTTCGATTTGCGGTTCAGGGAACTTGTTCCCTTCAACGTCAAAAACGAAGTTTTTGACAGCCTTTTTCAATCAATTTGTGATGCTGGCCCTAATTCCATTGATTTTCTTTAAATCAAAGCACGATTTCAGCACAGTTAAAACTGATTTTAAAGTTTTATTTCCAATTGGATTTTTCAGTGCCTTAACCATCATATTTCAGATGATAACCATTAGTTTGACTCTTGTTGCATATGTTATTTCGATAAAACGAGTGTAGTATTTGGCGTTTTGTGGGGTCGTTTTGTCTTCAAAAAAGTATAAAGGAAAGGCTCGTTGGTACTTCGGTTATGGTTTTAGGAGTTATTTTAATTACACTATCGCAAATTCTTTAGGATTTATTTCCAATATTGGACTTTAAATATCTTAATTTATAAAGTATTTAAATCATCAGGACTAATTAATCCATTACAAGACCATTTTTTCTTAGTAATCAATATTTACTAAATGTTACGCCAAATTAACGAAGAGAGTGTTATAAATGTTAAGAGATATCATAATAGACAAAGAACTGTTTAACAACATCAGAAAAAAAGCTTTAGAATCAGAGGAAGAAGAAAATTCTCCCAAAGAGGTTGAACTTCTGGAGAAAGCTGTCTTCAAAAGATTAAAAAAGAAAAGATCTGTTAAAAAATACAGGAAATTGGGAGTTACTAAAGAAGACCTTAAGGAAATAATAGAACTTGCTGATATCCTTAGCTTAGATGCATTAGGCGGCCCGTCAAACTATGAAATTGCCAGGGAACATCAGGAATGGTGCACTATTTGTGGAAGATGCTGTAGAGAATCAGAATCTATATTCATACATAAAGATGAATTGAATCTCCTTCTTACTTTCAACCCTGACCTGAAAAAAGGAATTATACCTAACAAACTTTTCCCTGAACATTTTGAGCTTAAAAATATTCAGCCATGCAAATACATTGATCCTGAGACAAATAAATGCGGGATCTATAATTCAAGACCGCAGGTCTGTCGAAGTTACCCTCTGGTACTTATTGAATCAGGTGGTAAGGCCCGTAATATCATCAACATGCGCCATAACTGTAATTATTCCGTTAACCTGATTTTAGAAAAATCAATAATTCTATTTGATGATGCAATCAGGAGACTTGAAGAAAAAAATAGATCGTTTAACAAATCAAGAAACCGGGCAGAATGCTGCTAAAAGTTTTTTATAAAAAATTATAATTTTAAATCCTCTAAACCTTTAATAATCTTTTCTTCAAGTTCTAAAATCTTATTTTTAATTATTTCAGGCTCTTCATATTCAATTTCTTCGTATTCAATTTCCTTATAATTAGAAATACTCAGGCCGTAATCATTTTCCTTAATTTCTTCAAATGGAACAAAGAAACATTTGGCTTTTCTATCTTCAAACTCTTCTTGGTTTCTATTCTGGAATTTTTGTATTATATCAGAAATGTCGCCTTTTCCATCAATAAAATTCCTTTTATCGTCCAAACTGTAACCATCTGATTCCATATCGTAGAACCAGACCTTTTCTGTTGGCTCGCCTTTGGTAAAGATTAAGATTCCGGTTGAAACCCCTGCATAGGGCTTGAAAACCCCTGAAGGCATTGAAATCACGGCATCAAGCCTGCATTCTTCAAGTAATTCCTTTCTTATACTCTTATGCGCTTTTGAATTCCCAAATAAAACCCCTTGGGGCACAATCACGGCGCATCTTCCACCGCTGGAGAGCATGTTGAACATCAGCTCCAGAAAGAGAATTTCAGTTTTTGTTGTTTTTATTGTGAAGTTTTCGCTTATTTCTGACTTGTCGATGCTCCCCTTAAACGGCGGATTGGCCAGAACAACATCATAATAATTTGGTTCATCATAGCGGGTTGAAAGCGTGTTTACCTGTTCTATATGTGGATCGCTTATTCCATGCATTATGAGGTTCATAAGGGAAATTCTGGTCATTGTAGGGTCAAAATCGTAACCATGTATTGTAGTTTCCCTTAAAAGCTTCCAGGCCTTTTCATCCAATTTATCGCCCTTTAAATTGTAGAGATTGCCCTCTTCATCTTCCTTGAGGAACTCTTGGGATGTATTATTCTTTAAAATGTGCTGATAAGCGTTTACTAAAAATCCGGCGGTTCCGCAGGCGGGGTCGCAGATTATATCGCCGATTTTAGGGTCAATGAGCTCCACCATCATCTTGATGATGTGTCTGGGGGTTCTGAACTGCCCATTTTTCCCGGCTGTGGTGAGTTCTGACAGGAGGTATTCATAGATATCTCCCCGGGTGTCCCTGTTCTGCTCCTTTATGTGCATGCTGTTTATGATTTTAACCGCTTCGATGAGGAGCGATGGTGTGGGAATCGCAAAGACAGAATCTTTCATGTATTTAGCATAAAGGGAATCCTGGCCACCGAGATTTCTTAGAAATGGGAAAACTTTGTCCCTTACATGATCAAGGATTTTTTCTGCTGAGTAATTGCTCCATTCAGACCAACGACAGTCACTACATTCTTCAAAAAGCGAGGTGTAATTTTCGCCGGTGAGCATGGCGTTTTCCTTGTTTCTGTTGTCTTCATCTTCGAGCTGTTTCATGAAAAGTAAATATGACATCTGTTCTATGGCCACGAGGGGGTTTGAAATCCCACCGCTCCAGAATTTGTCCCATAACTGGTTAATTTTTGATTTTAAGTCACTCTCTAACATGTTAATTCTCCTTTGAATGCTTTTTGCATCAGTGCATTGAAGAGGTTGTCTATTTCTTGCTTGGATTGTTTTTGGTGTTTTTTAAGGGTTTCTACCTGTTTTACTATTTCTGCAAATTGGTTTTGGAGTTCTATTGGTGGCAAAATAATATTTAATTCTTTTAATGTTGAAGATGTTATTCCTTTAATTGTAGCTCCTCTAACTTGGCTTTCAAAGAATTTTTGATAATATCTAAGAATTTGTAATAAAAAGTCTTTATTCAGCTTTTTATCGATATTAACCAATGACATAATGTCCTGATTTGTACACATTTCACATCTATTTATTGATGCCTTACCAACGCCTACACGGACTCCCACCATAATTGAATCTTTAGGAATTAATTTAGTAGCACTTTTTTCAATTGCATATTCTGTAATATATTCAGCAGCGTCTTTTGAATCAATAAATTTAGGTCCAAGTGCTACAGTTGTTATCCAAGGAACATCACCCTCAAAATATTCCTTATTTTTCCTTGATGGAGTTCCTCCACTTTTCAAGTGGCATAAATTCTTCAATAAATCTGTTTTGAATTCTTTTTCATTTGTTATTGGATCGCCAAACATTTCTAAAAAGAAACTGTTGAATAACTCATCAGCGAGTTCATCAGCTTCAGCCCGCCATTCTTTCAACTCTTCGGCCTTTTCAAGGATTTCCACGATTTTTTTCTGGGTTTCGAGAGGTGGAACTGGGATTTTAAAATTAATTAAAAAGTTTTTATCTAAGTGAGGAATAGTTGCTCCTGTTGTATAAGTATTAAAAAGTTTAAATCTTGATTTTAAGAAAATAAGAACATAATCTTTATCAATAGAATCATCAATTAAACTTAATCGGGCTATTGTTGAACCAACAAAACCATCTAAACCTGATCCCACTGTACCACAGTTTGCACCATCCCAAACTATCAAAATATCATCAGAACAACATAATAACCCTTTTTTATCATCAGAAACCTTTTTAATTGGTTCTCCCCTTAAATTTTCAATTACAATATAAGGAATAGAATTTTCAGTTGGATTTTCACTGATATTGACTTTTTTACCTTTCCTAATTTCAAATATATCTTTAAATTTTACTATTTTCCATCCTTCTGATAATTCTTCTTTAATCACTAATATACTTTTCATCTCTGTGAACCTCTGTTAAATCTAAAATCATAAGTTTAATGTCCTGAAATTAATAAAAACCTTCATAAGCACTATTTATTACTATATCTCCTAAATCTTATAAATCGCTTTGAAAATAGTTTTCTAATCCTGTTAAAGGTATAAAATCAATATTATTTACTTTATGAAAAGCTGATAAATGTACTTCATATGTCACAAAAGCGTGTTTAATGGCCCATTCTTTAGTATCTGAAACTTTGAAATATTTTAAAAAGAGTTCCATATGTTCAGAAACAAATTTTACTTTTTTCATTAATTGCTTTGAGTGATTTTTTTTCTTATTAGAGTCAAAATATTTGTTAAACTCATTACGCAACTCTTTAGGAGTTAAAGCTTTCATTACATCCTTTGCTTCCAAAACATAGATTATTTTATTTGTTTTATCAACCACTAAACAATCAATTTCACCACATTCTGGTTCATTTGGAAGTGAATTATCGATGTTTTTAAATTTTTTCAGATTTGAAACGACATTCTCAGGGCCAAATATGTCAGATGCAAGTTTATCTACTTCTTTTTCTAAATTTTTATTGTGTAATTTTTCCATCTTTTTAAGTTCTTTTTTAAGTTCACCTTCTTTTAATTTGTAAGGGAAACGTCCAGTTGAGATTTTATTAGCATATATTCCTCCTGCAGAATGAACAGACCATACACCATAAAGATAGTATATTTTTCCATTATCTGAAAACTTAATTAATGGTTTTATACTAAATCGATTCTCATTCATTCGAAGCAAATTTGGTAAAAATGGATCTTGTTTTTTAAAGGTTTCATAAGGAAGAGAAATAAATTCAAGCACGTTTATGATTGTTGAATCCGAGATTTCCTGATTTATTATATTTTTTATTGTACTTTTTATTTCTTTTACTAAAGAATTTTGATCTAAACAAATCATAGGGTAATACTCATCATTTTGAGGATTTATATGGAGTGCAATAGTAAAAATTATATTTAAAAATTCAGTATATTTAAATCCAAGCTCATTTTCAAATGCTTTTTCAACACCATCATATTCCGGACCTAACCCTTCTTCACCTTTTTCTTCTTTTGAAACATCTTTCGCTCTTTCGTATTTGACTAAATCGTCTTTAAGTCCTCTTTTGCTATGATTAATTAAATAATCATCACCATCAAATGTCTTTTTTTCATCCAGATCTATGGAATAATCATTATTTATAATTATTTCATAAGGAATTACTTTATAATGTATTAAATCAGATGTACGGACTACTTCACAAGCCATAGTTGCTAGAACTTCTAAATATTGGAAGCTTTTAATGTTAATATCTTTTCCAGCTTGAGAATTTATTTTTAAAATTGTTTCTATTAAATGTTGGAAACTATTATTCCTTACAACGGCATCTTCAAGAAACTTTGCTTTCTCTTCAACTAAATTATATTCAATATTGGTTTTTTGAGAGATTCCGAAACCAATCTCCATTGATTCTCTATAATTTCTTAAAAATTCAATTTGAGCATAAATAGAATATAAAAGAGTATCGTTATATTTTTTAATTTCTTTTTCCAGTTCAGATTGAAGAAAAATAAATATGTCATTTAAAATTTGCTTTGATTCTTCGCTATCATACTTTCCAGGTTTGATAGAATTGCTTTTCAAAAATTCCATTAACATTCTTTCAACTTCTTCTTTTGAAGTTTCAGAACTATCTATAGGAGGAGAATAGTTTAAAACTCTTTCAGTTAATGGCCTTATTTTTTCTAAAGGAAATCCAGGTATTCCATCATGTATATTCTCTTTTATAAATTTTTCCCCCTTATCTTCAATTTCATCCGGTTTTAAATCCTTTCTTAATTCAGAATAAACATTTGTAACTATATTCTTAATAATAAGTTGTTCAGCATGATTATTTTCTATTGAAAATAGTTCATTGATATAATCAATTGAATACACTATAATTGTTTCGAATAACTCCATATTTGAAGATGAATCAAAATATATTGGATTTACTTGACTTACTTTGCCTGATAAGTTGCTTTTAATACGTGAACTTCTTTTACAATAACTATCAGCAAAAATAAATATATTGATTAGTCTTTTATTAAGTTCACATTCTTTAAAAATCCCATTAAATTCTTTTTGTAACTTATTTAAATAGAAAGCTATTAAATGACCTATATGATGGCTTAATTGCAACTCTTGTCCTTCTATAGCAAGATCAACACCAACATATATTGCTATTTCTTTATCATCTAGTTTAACAACAAATAAACTTGAATTATTTTTAGGATCATATAAAAAGTCAATTCCTTCTTTAATTGTCTGTTTAATATATTTTCCCTGCATTAACATAGAATTCCTCCAATAAATTTTAAATATAAATTTTTTAGAAGCTTTTTAATATTTTATTTGCAATTTAACACATTTTAATCTGATTACATTTGTCAATAAGTAGCAATAGTTTCCAATCTTTATGGTGGGTAATACCCGTCAACTTCCTTTTTATGCTTAATCCAACCCTCTAACATGCGGTCAGCTATTTCATATTTGGATTCAGCTCCAAATGTGACTATTCCTCTGTTTTTAAGGACATCTAAATATTTTGTAAAAGTCATTCTGGAAAATTCCACTGACTTTTCAAGCTCGCTCCAGCTTTGAGGTCCGTTTTCTGCTATCTGTATCATTATCTCTTTTTCTTTTTCGTTAAGCGTTCCCCATATCCTTATCCACATTACAGTGATCTGATCCATCTTCTCAAAAAACGTTTTCTTGATTTTAGCGGCATCGTAAGTCTCCCCAGAAGATAACGTATTGCAGAAACTGTTTATAATTGCAGGCACGCCCCTTGTACACCCATAAAAGCGTTCAAGCCCGTCTTGAGTGAAACTAATTTCTCCCACCTTTTCAGCAAGATAACCCTCCGTTTCTTCCCTGGTAAATGGGTCAACATTAACCTGTATCATTCGGCCCCCAAAAGCGCCGTTTCCACCGTTTATCATCTCCACGATCTCGCTTGTTTTGGAAATTGAGCCAGTGAATATGTAGCTGACGTTATCCTGGTCCTGGGTGTAACTTCTAATTAGCCAGAAAAATGAATTGGGATTTTCCAATTCTCCTAAAAGCTGGAATTCATCCACAACTATTACAAATCCTTTAATAGCACCTTCTGATGCATCAACCACCTTTTGGGGAAATTTCATTACAAAGTGGCTTAACTTTTCATAGTTATCCCTGGTTTCAGGCACTGCTATGCCTAAAATACTCCCCGCTTCTTTAAAATCATATTTTTCCATTCTCCTTTTAACTAAAAAATCATTTATTTTATGATATATTCCACTTAAAACATCCTCTTCTCCCCTTAAGGCATGATTCATTGAATCCAGCAAGCTGTGCATTATCAATTCTTCATTAATTTTTCCCCTTTGATTCCCATAAATTTTGGAAATATCGATATAAGCTACTAATATGTTATCTGGCAATTCTTTCAACAACTTTTTTAAAAGATATGTTTTTCCCACTCCTCTAAGCCCTGTAACTAATATCTGTTCCGATATATCTTCATTTAAAGCATTTAAATAATGCTTTATCTTTTTTAAATCTTTTTCTCTGTTATAAAAATGTTTATCTAAATTTTTGGGAATACTTAATGGCAGAATGGGCATAATATCACCATATTATGTTTGACAAATTTTCATTTTTCAATAGGTATATTTTATTATACTAAATATAATAATGTTTATATTTTCAATGAGTATAATATATTATACTAAGTATAATTTATAGTAATTTTAGGAGAGGTATAATAAATTATACCAGATATAATTTACATTTATTTTAGAAAAGGTATATTTTACCATACTACTTCCCTAACACATATTTAAGCCATATTTTAGTTTTAAATCTCTTAAAGTGATTTATTAATTTCCTATAAAATTAAATCAGTATATTCTTTAAAACAAAATCTCTACAAAAATTTTTCAATATATATCAGCACATCTTAATCTTATTACACTTATCAACAAGCGCCCGCAACTCATCAATCCTGAAAATATCCAGCGGGCGCTCATCTGCAAGCGGTGACGCTGCAAAGTCCTCAATTTCAATATGTTTTCTCTCTGCAAATACTTTCTTTAAAAGCAGTAAAAAATCCATCTGCCTTGAATTATAATGATGTCCAGAAATAATATACTTATCAAAACGCTCTTCAATCAATTCCTTCGGATCTTTCTCCCGGCTCAAGCCGATGATTTCACGTAAAAATAATAAAAAATCCTTTTTATGATACTTTTGAATGTTTTCAATGCTTAATTCTGGGCGGAGCGCTGAAAGCTCTTTTTCAAGCTCTAAAAGTTCGTTTGATGTGATGCATTGGCCATTCCTAATCTTACGCACTATTTCGTTTCTTTCAAGAAGTGCTTTAAGCTCCTCATCATCTGCTATTTCTTTTTCAAATTTTTCACGGCTTATAACAAGGTCCGGAGCGTCGATAATTATCAGTTTCTTTCTATCCGGCTCAAAATATTTCATGAGCGGTGCCAGGTTCTTAACCATGAATTCAACATCACCAAAGGTGATATCTTCCCAGAAATCCTCGTTTAAAACCTTTATAATGCTCATCCGGTTTTCATTTATTTCAGTTAAATTATCCTTCTGCAGAATGTTTTCTGCCCGCTCCTGAACGTACTCCCTGATTTTATCTATTCCATCAAGTTTCCGATCTAAAATAAAGCCCAACAGTTTTTCAGTTGTAAGAATAAATGAGGATACATTGGCATTTGTACCCTGATTAAGAATCATGAGGGGTGAAATTTCAGTTAAAAGCTCTTTGATGTACTCTTCAAGTTTAAAAGGGTCATTTTTAATTTGATTTATAACATGGATTTTTTCCCTCACAATGAACGAATCTTCATCAAGTGATTCGATTGTATCCATGATTTTGTCGGTTATAATTTCCTTCTGGCTTTGCGTGAGGTTCTTTTTTAAGAGTATGACCCGCTGGTCAAATATCTTTGTTATAACATCTTTTTGGATCCCCTTTTCTTTAGGAGGCTCCAAATGGAAAAGTATGTTAGAATGGTCGCCGAATTTAAAGTCGAAGATAAAGAAATCTTTTTTATCCCTATCTGGAAGCCATTCTGGATTTTTACACGCTTCCCTGTTTCTTGTTCCTCTCCCCAACATCTGCCAGAACCTGATATGAGAAAATACAGGCCTAATAAACACTAAATTGCACACTTCAGGAATATCAACGCCTGTATCAAGCATTCCCACAGATAGTGCTATTCTGGGCTCGCTGTTTTGCTTGAAACGCTTAACTTCATCATCTGCCCTGGACATATTTGAAGTTATGACCTGAACATCGTTTGAAAGGTTCGGGAACAGCTTTCCAAATACAGTTTTTACGTACTGGGCGTGACGCTGGCTAGCACAGAAAAATATTGACTTGCAGGGCAATCCTTCATCAGATTTGTAGCATTTTTCCATGAATTCCCTTATTATAATTTCATTTGTCTTGTTGTCCATGAAAGCACGATCAAATTCAGGCCCTGTAAATTCTGTTAGCTCCGGGTCGTGTTCCTGCCTTCTTAACTGGTCTTTCAGGTTTGAAGTTAATTCTCCACCTGAAATGCCTTGTGAAAGCACTTTTGTGCCGATTATTTCTGCCCTGTAGGGCACTAAAACTCCATCACGTACTGCTTCATCGTATGGATACTCTACTGTGGGTTTGCCCTCACCACAATCAAAAAGCGCATAGGTATTTCTCGTTTCATGTTCGCTTGGTGTAGCAGTAAGTCCAATCTTAATTGCATCAAAATACCGGTTGATTAAATTATTTCTATCATAAATAGAACGGTGAGCTTCATCAAAAACAATTAAATCAAAAAATCCTGGGCTAAATTTTTCAAAAAGCCTATTATCATTTCCATTCATTAAAGTCTGAATAGTAGAAACGTAAAGCCGTCCAGTTGTTGAAAAACCTTCGCGTAAATCTGTAACCGGTTCTCTAAAGAATTTTTTGAAACCATCAGATTTTGCCTGATTAACAAGCGCAATTCTATCCGCGATGAAGAGAACGTTGCGCACCATGTTAGAATTAATAAGAAGGTCAATTATGGCCATAGCAACCCTTGTTTTACCGGTACCAGTTGCCATCTGCACAAGTGCCTTTTTATGGCCGTCTGAAAAGTGTTCGCTTAATTTCCTCACTATTTGTACACTTCTCGCCCTATCTACAATGTTGGAGTTAACTTTAACCTCTTTTGGATCTCTTTTCTTCTTATAAAGCTCCTTTCTGCCCCTTAAGTCGTCCTGTGAAAAGGGCCCGCTGACTTTTCTTTCAATTCCATCCTCGTCAATAAAAAGCCATATTCTGCCGTTAGTTAAAAAAATAGGTATTTTACGGTTAATCTGGCTTTCAATGTCTTTAGAATAGGTCCTAGCCTGGATTCTACCATTCTTTTCATCCTTTGAAAATCCCTTAGCCTCAATTATTGCTAAAACTGAATTATCTTCATCCAGTAAAACGTAATCAATGAACCTGCCCACATTCCTTTCTGGGTTACCTTCAAAATAAGCGTAATCTTTGTTTTTAAAGTCTGATTTAACAGAGTTGACTTCCTCTTTAATATATTTTTTAAGCCAGCCCCTTTTTTCCAGTAAGGGATCTATATACTCCTTTCTGGTTTTGTGTTCACTAATTAACAGATTTTCATCGGTAGATGAGTCCATAATAATATGGAATGAAGAACACTTATAAATAAGTTCCTTTTTAATTTTTACAATCCAGTTTAGACTTCAGTAAACTAATCAACATTAAATAAATTCCCCCTGGAGTTGAATTTATTAGTTCTAACTTAAAAATAAAATATTAACCACAGAAAATCTATTTTACTGAAAGCTATCCTGATTTATCCATAAAAACAGCAGCAGCTTTCCTTGTTTTAGGGCTTGAACTCTCTAATTGCTCCTCTACGAACTTTTTAACCTTCTCTTTATTCTCAATTTCAGGATAAATCTTCTGCAAAGATTCTATTGAATGAGCTTTGATCATTTCTGTCTGCTTGCCCTGATGAATCTTATCGATGTTCAAAAGCATCTCAATTACCCTTTCTTGAAGTTTGGGCTTGTTCAAAGCAATTTTACTGGAATTCAATGCAACATGAGACGCGGTCATTGCTTTGCTCCCTCCAAGAATCCCATAATAATCGTTGAAAATAGTTTCAAATTTGTTTTCAGGATCTACAGCCGTAAGATTGGCCAGAATGTAGATTGCAATATATTTATGGTAATTATTTTTGCTTTTGAGCATTTCTACAAAATAATCCCATTTAACGTAGAGAAACTCAGGATTTTCCTCGCTTACAATCTCCAGTGTTTTAAAGCTATTACCTCTTATGATATTATTCTTTGATAAAATCCCTTCCATTAACTTTTCAAGTAAATCATCGTTATATAACACTTTTTGGGCCAGTTCCTCAATATCAACCTTTTTTGCATCCAGATTATATCCTGACATTTAAATCCCTCAATAAATTATTTTAAAAATTCTTTTACCTTAACCCCGCGGTACGTTTTACCTTTATAGTTAAATTTAGCAGGCATTGCTCTGCGCGGACAGAAAGAAACACACCTTAAACAATATTCGCAGTTTAATCCATGTTCTGGATATCCTTGTTCCCCTTCCTTTATGTTCTCAACAGGACATATATCAAAGCAAATTCCACATTTATTGCATTTTTCTCTGTCCGGATTAAATAGGAACCATTTCTGGTGCAGATCAACTCCAGTAAGTTTCAGAGCACCAATAGAGATAAAATGCATTGCATCGGATAAAACAGGGACTCTGCCCCATTCAGTTTTGCCATCTATAATGTCCAGAGCATATTTTTCTGCAGCAATCAGCCCTTTTTCCACTGTTTTTTTGTTGCTTTCCCTATCACGTATGAAAAATATGTTAGCAGGCATTTGAATCTCTTTTGCCCCAATAGGATTGTATCCTTGCTTTTTAACTATTTCACGCATAGGACCTATAATTCCTCCAGAGAACCCGCCAAGAGTATCAACCATAAAAATATCAGTGCCTTCAGCTTTTGGTAAAGATTTTATAAATTCCCAGACAAATGGATACGTTGATAATACAGCTACAGGGAACGCTATTCCAATTGTATGCTCTAAATTAATAATAGAAGGATCTGATTCCTCAATTTTATGTATATTTACATTAATCCCATTCTTTTCAAAGGTTTCACTCATTTTCTTAACAACTAAGAGAGTATTTCCAGTTCCTGAAAAATAGTAAAAATCAATATCATTGATATGCATAATTTTCATCTCCTATAATAATTAAAAAAAATAATATTTAAATTATGCTTTTTCAATCTGGATGATCTCTCTTAACTTTACCTATTTTTATGATTAATACGGCTTCATTATTTTCCTGAAATAATTCTCTCTAATTGTTAATCTTAAAACGTGCCACACTGCATTTCAATATTTCATATCAAAACTAATCTATAAAATTTAATTTTTGTTACAAACACTTCATAATTTTATTAAATCAATAAGAGAATATTGTGTATTTTATTTGTAATAAGAACCCATACAGAAATTCAAAGGCCTAAATAATACATCTAAACATTTTTAGAAAATCATGGATAACTTATATACTGATGAAAGTACAATATAAAATTGAAACAAAAATTATAAATAGAAGTTAAAAATTAAATTTAAGTTTTTAAAATTGAATTGAAATTTAGCTTTTTAATTATTTACTGAATGGAGATGTTACCATACGTAACCTAAATGAAGAACTAAACGCGTTTTTAGAGGATGCAGGGAAAAATAAAGAATTAAAAATCATAGACAACGAACTAATAGATATGCAGAGCCAGCTTGAAGACCTTGAAAGCAAAAAAGCAAAATATCATAGGGACATTACTAATTTAAAAGCCAATATCGAGACCCTGAAAGAAAAAAAAGGATCCGATAAAAAATCAGTTGAAGATATCAAAAAGAAAGAAAAAAAATTGAATCAACTTGTAAATGAGTATGAACAGCTTGAAGTTAGTATAGATAAAAAAATTAGCGATATAACCTGTTTAAAAGATAAAAAGAATGAATTAATTAAAAAGTGCCTCATGAAGCTTCATTCTGATATGAAAAAACATCACCAGAAAGTGAATGAAGATCACGACAGGTATGTAGAACTGTACACAAAGGCAAGAGAAGAGAGGCATGTTTTAGAGAGAAAGATGATGAATCTGAAATCAATAGTCTATAAAAATTACAAGGTGAGATTGGTATAACTAATTAATGATTTTAACAAAATAAAAAAAATATAAGAACTATGTGAGCTTGATTAACCTCCGCCGTCACAGAGTTCTGTACTCATATCTACATCTTCGCCAATGGTTTTCTTCATCTTTTTGACTTTGTCCATGGCGTCTTCTTTTCGGCGTTTACTTCCAATTTTAGCTTCTTCTGATTTATTAATTGCTTGGATAAACTGGCTTTTATACCAGAGATCTGTTTTGTCTACCTTTATCCATGATCCACTATCTTCGCTTTTAATGTCTACAACCTTTCCGATTGTCCCCGTACCATTATAAATTACATATGATCCTTTTTCAACTGGTTTTCCGCATGAATCAAGACTTTCCATACATTTTCCCCCTTTTTATTTATCGAGTTTGATCCTTTTTTTGGGTTTTTCTTCCTCTTCTGGAATCATTTCTTCAATCATTGACATTTCAATTTTTAAAATTAAATAATCACCTATACGGCTGATATCGTCAGGTTTAAATTCAAAATTTTTATTTCTACCGAACATTTCCCCAGTAGATACAAATATAGTGTCAATAATCCCCTTTTCAGGCATTAAATCCAGGTCAGTAACTTTTCCTATTTCAATTGCATTTTTATCAAGAACTTTTTTGCCCAGAAATTCGCTCACTCGCATGACTTATCCCTCCACATGATTAAAACTTTGAATGATAATTTTATTTTATACTAAATTCTTGTTCTGATATATGGTAATTACTATAATTTAATCATTGCTAATCTGGCAATATGTTAAATTCAGCCTTTCTTATAGGTTCAAACATTTTTGCTGCATTTCAGAATACCTTCTTTTTTCAGGCAACAAAAGGAATAGTAAAATAAAAAGTAGAACCTCTGCCTAACTCTGATTCAACCCAGATTCGGCCACCATGGCGTTCTATAATCCTTTTAATTATTGCTAATCCAATTCCTGTGCCCTCATATTTATCCATAGTGTGTAATCGTTTGAAAACTTCAAATATCCTATCAGTATACTGTTCTTCCATTCCAATTCCATTATCTGTAACATTAAAAATCCATTCATTTTGACCTTTATTTGCTGAAATATGGATTAATGGTGGTTCATCTGGTTTTTTGAATTTAACTGCATTCCCTATAAAATTCTGAAAAATTCTAACCATCTGGTCAGGATCTGCAATAACCTCTGGAAGAGGATCATGAAAAATTTCTGCTTTAGACTCCTTAATAATATATCGCATACTGAATGTGGCTTTTTTAAGATTGGTATTCATATCTGTTTTCATAAATTCTGTTTCAGTCCTATCAATACGTGAATATTCAAGCAAACCTTGAATCATGTCTTTCATTCTTTTGGCAGCGGAACTCATAAAATCAAGAAATTCATCAGCATCAGGATCTAATTTATTTTTATAACGTCTTTCTATTAACTGTGAGTAACTGGCAATTGTCCGTAAAGGTTCTTGAAGATCGTGACTGGTTATATAAGCAAAACTCTGTAGTTCCTGATTTGAACGTTCCAATTCTTCTATTGTTTCTTTTAATTGTTTTTCTGCATGTTTTCTTTCGGTGATATCTCTGGAAATTGCAAGAATAACGTTTTTTCCTCTAAGGTTAAAAATATGGATACTAACTTCTACCGGAATCTTAGATCCCCATTTAGTTACATGGACTATTTCAAATGTTAAATGCTGACTTTTGATTAAATTTTTAGCATTTTCAACCATTTTTTGTCTAAATTGTGGATCAATTATTTTTATGGTATCCATTTTTAAAAATTCTTCTTTACTATAACCTAATCTTTCAGTTGCTATGTCATTCACCTCTATAAACTTTCCAGGAAGTCTATCTTCTCCTAATTTGACCAGTGTAATCATGTCATTGGCTCTATTGAATATTTCACGGAATTTTTCTTCACTCTCTTTCATGGACTCATAAGCCCTTTCAAGTTCATTTGTTCTTTTATGAACTATATTTTCTAACTCATACTGGGCTTTATGTGACTCTTCTTCTGCTTCTTTTTGTTCTGTAATGTCTTCAAGTATTTCTACTGCCCCGCTTATTTCCCCATCAGAATCTTTAATTGCGCTTGCAATGGCCCGCAACCATTTCCCTTTTTTACCCTTATCTGGAAGGATTCCCCCGATTGGGAAGAACCCATCAGTTTCATACGCCCCTTTTATAATTTTAGATTTAAAACCGTATTCAGGGTACCACTTTGAAATTTCTTTATAGTTTTCATCAAGCACAAGATCAGCTAATAATGGTCTTTCCTCTTCATAAAATGCTTTCCAATGATTTCTTGTTCCAATAACCTCTTCAGCAGTTACTCCACTGTATTCCTCAATTGCATTATTCCAGTAAAGAACCCTGTGATCTTTATCAATTACAAATATTAAAGCTGGAGAACTATGAATTATATCTTTTAATTTCTTTTCACTATTTCTTAATTCTTTTTCAATCCTTTTACGCTCATTAATATCAATAAATGAACATACAATTCCAATGAATTCTCCTTTATCTCCAAAAACCATGCTGGCAAAAATTTCCGTGTAGAACATGGACCCATCTTTTCTTTCAGCCAAACTTTCGCCTCTCCAGCTTCCTTCTTTTTCTAAATCTGCTAAAGCTTTTAGGATTTTATCTTTATCCTGCCAAAAATCAATTACATGCCTTCCAAGGACTTCCTCTTTCCTTTCAAATCCCCAAAGTTTTAAACATGAATCATTTACATAAACTAACCTATATCCTGTGTTTAAAATTGCAAATGCACTTATTGATGACTTTATAGCCATGATTTTAAGTTTTGATTTTCTTTCTGTTACTTTAAATTCGGTTATGTCCTGAATTTGCACTAAAAACCCAGAATCAGTAGAAGAAACTATATAGTCAATAAAAGCTTTTCCTTCTTTTATTGGAGTGTAAAATCCGCTTTTTTTAATATTATCAAAATCTAAAGATGACTGGAAATTAATTGTGCCATTTTCAAATAATTTCTCCTTTCTTGAAGCAATCTGCGGATTATCAAATAAGTTAAGCCCTTGACAAACATCAAATGATGAAACTCCAGCTATTTTTAGTGCCGATTGGTTTGCCTCAGTTAATTTTCCCTCTTTATTATAAAAAAGAATTCCTATGGAGGATTTTTCAAAGATTTCCTTAAATTTATGGTCTGATTGTTCTAGAATTAGTCTCCTCTCCATGTTAATATAAATAACATTATAATATTATTTTATTAAGTAAATTTCTATTTGGCCTTATTATACCTTTGTGCAGGGATTAAAAGGAGTTAAAACAAATGGATGAGGACTTATTAATTTCTCTAAACTCCTTATATCCCTCCGGGATATTTTAATTTGTAGTCACAAAACAAAATATTAGAGTTAAGATAAATGTGATTTGGTAATTATCACTAACATCACCTAAATTTACTTTATTAACACCCTAAAATTGAATAATAAGATTTTTTCATTCAATTATAATACTAATTTTATTTTGAATATGTGATATTATGCACGCTCTTAACAATGGCTAATATTTTCATTAGAAATTTATTAGGTTAAATTATCTACTAAACAGCAGAATAGCCCTATAACGCAATTATGCTTTCAAAAATAATTAATTACAAATTAAAGAAACCCATATATAATTAATTTGATATAATATATACTGGGGTTAAAATGTGTAACAAATATTTGATACAATCTGGTGAAAATGGAAATCTTTATGCCTATATCAATCTGGAAAAGAACCAGATAACTATCTCCTTAGAAAATGAATGCTATCCCGAGGATCCTGAACTTAATACTGGCTTAACTATGGATCTTACTAAATTCAAGGAAGTAGCTCAGAGAATACTAAATATTTAAATACCCATTAAGAGAATTAAATATACTGAATTTCTAAACTAAAGAAATTAGTGATTTATCCAGAGCTCCATAAATCCACCGGAAATACAAAATAATCCAAATATAATAAAAAAAATTAATTTTGAGTTGATTAAAATAAACCTTAGAATTATAGGATTAGGTGCTCTTTTTAATGCTGTTTTAACCATTGTCTTATCAATAATCTTCTTTCCTCTCTTATTTTTAGGCCCTCTTATTGGAGGATTTTTAGCATCTTACTTCAGCAATGGATATGAAGATTATGATAAAATGGATGAAAAAGATGGAATGGTTGTAGGAGCAATTTCAGGGATAATTGGAGGTTTAATAATAGGCTTATTATCCATTCCGGGTATTGGAAACATAAGTACCGTTATAGAGTCTATATCAACAGCAATAGGAGTAACTGGAAGTACATTAATCGCTGGATATATTATCATCCAATTAGCACTGATTATGAGCTTCGTTTTAGGATTAATAGGTGGAATCATCGGAGTAATGTTCAAAAAGTAATGTAAAGTTTTTGAATTAGGATAATCCCATTGAATTAACGTTTAAATTAAATATATCACTAAAATATTTGATGAAATCACTTAAATTGTAATATGGTATGATATTAACTTTATTAATTTGATGAAACAATAAATATAATACATGAAATCCTCACTCAAAATATTCACCATATTCGGAATTCCAATTGAATTGCATATTTCCTTTCTACTTTTGATGGTTCTTATTTATGCTGCTGCTTTTATAGGATTTATCTCATTATATTTTGCTTTTTTACTTACATTACTCTTTGTGACCGTTGTTATACATGAATTAAGTCATTCTTATGTGGCGAAAAGATATGGAGTGGGTATCGAAAGAATAGTACTCTTTCCTATTGGTGGAGTATCTGCTATGGAAGAAATTCCCAAAGATCCAAACAAGGAACTTAAAATAGCACTTGCAGGCCCCTTAACAAATATCATAATAGCTGTAATATGTCTTTTATTGGTTTTAATCCTTGGATATTCGGAATTTATTACATTAACCTCCATATTTCTGCTAAACACTGGAGAAACAAGTTTAGCTTTGTTCCTTATCAATTTTTTCGGGGTAAATCTCGTTCTGGGGGTTTTCAATTTGCTTCCCGCCTTCCCTATGGATGGAGGAAGGGTTTTGAGGGCTTATCTTGCAAGAAACAGGGATTATTTAGATGCAACTAAAACTGCTGCCAAAGTTGGAAAACAGTTTGCAATTTTAATGGCCATCGCTGGAGTGGTTTTATTAAACTTTATTTTAATATTAATCGCCGTATTTATTTATCTTGGTGCAGATCAGGAGTATCAGGCAATACTAGTTTCAAATATGCTTGAAGGAGTTCTTGTTAAAGATATTATGACCAGTAACGTGGAAACATTAAATCCGGATAATACTGTTAACGAAGCCCTTTATAAGATGTTCAGGCAAAAACACATGGGTTATCCTGTTCTGGAAAATAATAAATTGGTAGGCATCATAACCTTTGATGATATCTCCAGAATACCCGAAGATAAAAGAGATACTCTTATTGGCGATATAATGACCAAAAATCTTATTTTAGCCTATCCAGAGGAAGGTGTAGCAACCGTTTTTGAAAAAATAAATAGAAAAGCAGTTGGAAGATTACCTGTGGTTGAAAATGACCAATTAGTGGGAATAGTTTCAAAAACTGATGTAGTAAAGACCCTGGAGATGTTAGAGAAACAAAGGATAATGTCTTAAAGATAAAATTATGCTTTCCAAATTTATGTTATAGATCATCTTAGATCTTATCTAACCAGTATCGAAATATAGACATTATTCCATCAAAATCTGTTTCCAATCATTATTAGAGTTAAAAAGCCTATTCAATCCAGAAAAATCTCAATAAAGATTTTAAACATGATAAAAATATTAAAATACTTTTAGTTTTTTATTTGTAAGTTAGAGAAATTTTTTAATGGAAAAACCCCAGATATTATTATTCTGTATTTTAGAAAAATTTAAGTAAAAAAATGCAAATGATTAAATATTATGGATTCTAATTCTATTTAATATAATAATTAAATCCATATATGTTTTTTTTATTTAAATGAAGGGATAAAATGGTTTATTGTCAAGAATGTGGAACTAAAAATGTAGATGATTCACAATTTTGTTATAAATGTGGAGCAAAAATAATCAAAAGTAATTTTGAGAATGTTAAATCGGCTGAAATCAATGAAATGGAAAAAACAGAAAAATCATCAGTATGGAAAGATTTCATCTCAATGTTAGATTTTTCAGCAATAGGAAAAGGTTTAGCAATTGGCCTTATAATCGGTATATTTACCGCAGGATTTATTGGAATATTTGTTGGAGGAATAATTACAGGTTATTATGCAATTAACAAAAAAATTAAAGAATTAGTGATTAATGGATGGGTCTTAGGTTTTATTAGCATAATAATATGGACTATCATTGCACAGATTTTTCAATCTGCATTTATTAAAGGATATTTAGAAACTGCAAACGTATTCGGCTCAACTGGTTTAGTATTAATGGCCATTACAATCGGTGCATTAATTGGCTCAATTCTAATTGGGTTAATTGGCTCAATTGGGGCATTAATAGGTTCAAAAATTTCAAAAAAGAAAAAATATGATAATTCATTTTGAACTTTTTAGAATCCCATAATTTCTCATTTGATTGAATTAAAAGACCAAATCTTATCTTTTTTAACTGGTATCATTATTTAACCAATAACTTTCCTTAAATAATTGAAATACCTAAAATATTAATCAAGCAGTTTAAAAATTTATGCTGTTTTACTATTAATTTAAAATAATTTTTCTGGTGAAAATAGCAATGAAAAAGGCATGCAGAGCAATTATTGAAGATATACTGGATGGAAAAATCCAGACAAAACGTGAGCTTGAGAAAGCCAAACATAAAGCTTGCAGAGAATACAATCTTCAAAAATTCATGAGCAATGCAGACATACTGGAAAATACAACACCAGTGGAAAGAAAGAAAGTAGCTGCTGTTATTAGAAAGAAACCTACAAGGACCATTTCTGGTGTTGCCATAGTTGCTGTAATGTGCAAACCGCACAAATGCCCCCACGGAAGGTGCCTTTACTGCCCTGAAAGTGAAATAGCACCTCCCAGTTATACAGGAGAAGAACCAGCAGCACTAAGAGCTCGGATGTTTAATTTTGACCCATATCTACAGGTTTACAATCGATTACTTCAGCTTGAAAGCATCGGCCACCCTTTAGATAAAGTGGAATTAATTATAATGGGTGGAACATTCCCTTCGTATTTTTTAGATTATCAAGAATGGTTTGTTACTAAATGTCTACAAGCAATGAATGATTTTGGAATAAAAGATGTATCAGTAAACAGTAATAAATCTAAAGATTTTAAAGAATTTAATATATTAGATAAAAATGAAGTTCCACAGAGTTTTGTTTATTTAAAAGATGCCCAGAGGAAAAATGAAAATTCCATTGTTAGATGTGTTGGAATGACCTTTGAAACCCGCCCTGATTACTGCAGAACAGAAGATGTTGACAGAATGCTATATATGGGCGTTACAAGGGTTGAGCTGGGGGTTCAGACTATTTACAACTATATTTATAAACGAATTGAAAGAGGTCACAACGTACAGGATACTGTTGAATCTGCAAGAATACTCAGAGATTCAGGCATTAAAGTGGCAATGCACCTTATGCCAGGGCTTTTTTCAGATTTTGATAGAGATTTAAGGATATTCAAAAGATTATTTTCAGATGAACGCTTTAAACCAGACATGCTAAAGATATATCCCTGTTTAGTCACTAAAGGCTCAAAGCTTCATGAAATGTGGCAAAAGGGAGAATATACCCCCTATACAAGCGAAGAAGCAATTGATTTAATAGTTGAAATTAAAAAGATACTTCCAAAATGGGTTAGAACTATGAGAATACAAAGAGATATACCATCTCCGCTAATTGAAGCAGGAGTTAAAAAATCAAATCTCGGCGAACTGGTATATAAAAAGCTTCATGATCAAGACGTTAATTGCAAGTGTATTAGATGCAGAGAAGTGGGCCATAAAGCATCCTATGGAATTGAACCCCACTTAAATAACGTGAAATTTTTAAAAGAAGAATATATAGCTGGTGGAGGAAAAGAACTTTTCTTATCCTTTGAAGATACTAAAAAAGACATTTTAATTGGTTTTTTAAGGCTCAGAATACCATCCTTAAAAGCACACAGACCAGAAATAGACGATAAAACTGCCCTCATAAGAGAACTTCATGTATATGGTTCCATGATGCCTATAGGGGAAAAAGATAAAAATGCATGGCAGCACACAGGCTATGGTGAAAAGTTACTTGATGAAGCTCAAAAAATTGCATCAGAAGTCTATGATATGGATAAAATACTGGTTACAAGTGGAATAGGGGCTAGAAATTATTACAGAAAATTCGGATTTGAAAGATCAGGACCCTACATGGCAAAAAACATCTAAATTATCACAAAAAAATTAAAAGGACGTTGAACTATGGATTTAATTAAATACCCTAATAAATTAGCAAAAATGATAGATTACACCAATGTTAATAGAGATGCAACCAGAATAGACATTAAAAGACTCTGCGACGGTGCAAAAGAGCATAACTTTGGATGTGTATGTGTTAATCCAACCTACGTTGAACTTTCCAAAGATTTATTGAAAGGATCAGATGTGAAGGTTTGTACAGTTATAGGATTTCCTTTTGGGGCAAACACATCTAAAATAAAGTTTTTTGAAACTACAGATGCAGTTAGAAATGGTGCAGATGAAATAGATATGGTGATGAACATTGGAGCTCTTAAATCCAGCCGGGATGAGGATGTTAAAAAAGATATATCTGGAGTTATAGCCGCTGCAGAAGGTAAAACAGTTAAAGTAATCATAGAAACAGGATTACTTAACAAAGATGAGAAAATAAGGGCATGTAAGGCTGTTCAAGAATCTGGAGCAAATTTTGTTAAGACTTCAACCGGTTTTGGTACTTCTGGTGCAAAAGTAGAAGATGTTATTCTTTTAAAGGAAACCCTTGGCGAAAATACATGTATAAAAGCATCAGGAGGCATAAAAAACTTTAAAACAGCTTTAGACATGATAGAGGCTGGTGCTACGCGAATTGGAACATCCAGCGGCTTAAAAATCATGAAAGAGCTTTTCCAGCAATACAGGTGATATAATGGAAATTGAGATTGAAGTAGTGGGAAAGGGAAAAGCTGTAGCAAAACTGGATGATAGAAACATGGAAACAGCTCAAAAAGTTTACGATGCTTTACCTTTTGAAGGAAATACAAATATTTACTTCGAAGAAGTTTATTTTACTATTCCAGTAGGATTAGAATATGAAAACCCATCTGGAAAATCTGAATGTGGGGATATTTCTTACTGGCCACCTGGAAACGCTTTCTGCATATTTTATGGCGATTCAGAACCTGCTTCAGACGTAAATCATTTTGGAGAGGTTACAGAAAATTTAGAAGTTTTAAAAGCGGCTGAAGATGGAGATAAAATAATAATTAGGAAGAAATAAATCTATTTTTCTATAGAGCATTTACTTTAGTATATAGTGTTTCTTTGAGCTGGAACCCTTCCAATATCTCTTATAACTCTTTCTAACTCACTTGGAGGAGTATAAACTCCATGAGTAGCCCCAGCAGATCTTGATATATTTTCTTCTCCTAAAGTGCCCCCAAGATCGTTTGTACCTGCCATAAGACAGATTTGAGCAAATTTAAATCCAAGTTTAACCCATGAAACCTGTATATTTTTTATTAAATCACGAAACATCAATCTTGAAACTGCATAAAGTTTTAAATCCTCTGCTCCAGTAGTTCCGGCTTTAGAAATTCCCTGCTTAAATATTGGAGCATTTTTATGCATGAAACTCAAGGGCACAAATTCTGTGAATCCGCCTGTTTTTTTCTGTATATTCCTCAAAATCTCAAGATGTTCAACTCTATGGAATATATTTTCAATATGACCGTACATCATGGTGCATGTTGTTGGAATCCCTGTTTTATGGGCTGTTTCAACTACATCAACCCATTGATCTGTTTGAAGCTTTCCATTGCATATAACATTCCTTACTTCATCATTCAATATTTCAGCAGCAGTTCCAGGCATTGAACCAAGTCCAGCCTCCTTTAACATTTCAAGAGTCTCTTTTATCGAGAGTTCAGACTTTGAAGCCCCATAAAATATTTCCATAGGCGAAAACGCGTGAATATGAACCTCTGGAACTTCCTCTTTAACTTTGAGGAGTATTTTTTCATAAAAATATGCATCAATATCTGGGTGAAGACCTCCCTGTATACATATTTCGATGGCACCATCATTAAAAGCCTTTTTAGTCCTTCTTACTATTTCATCAACTGTTAAAAAGTATGCTCTTTCATCAGATGGATTTTTTTTAAATGCACAGAAGCCACAGCTTCCTGTACAGATATCTGTAAAATTAATGTTCCAGTTTTGAATAAATGTAACTTTATTTCCAACTAATTTTTCCCTGAGCAGGTCTGCAGTTATGATTAATGCTTGAAGTTCTTTTCCCTGGACTTTCATTAGTTCTTCGGCTTCTTCTACCGAAATTTCACTTTCAATACTTTTTTCAAGTATATCCTGTATCTCTGGATCAATGTTCAAATAATTAAACATGCGATTTCATATTAGTCTCTCTTATCTTAAAAGTTTTGGTCAGATTAAATAATGACTTTCAAACATTGAGACATCTTTAATGTAATGTAAACTTATAAGTTAGAGGATAAAGCCATAATTCATTAACTACAATATTCTATTAATGATGTGTCATCTTATTTTATTTCAATATATGATATACTCATTTACCAAATCAGTATGGAGATTATCATAGCCAAACATTTGATTAAAATAGATAAATTTAAATATTATGGTTGCATAGCTTAAACTGGAGGTGAAATTATGGCTGAATTACCAATTGCTCCAGTTGGAAGGATCATAAAAAATGCTGGTGCTCAAAGAATAAGTGATGATGCAAAAGAAGCTTTAGCAAAATCCTTAGAAGAAAAAGGTGAAGAAATTGCAAAAAAAGCAGTAGAACTTGCAAAACACGCCGGAAGGAAAACTGTTAAAGCTGAAGACATCGAAATGGCTGTTAAAACAGCCTAATTTTATTTTTTTCATTTTATTTATTAATAAAAAATATTTATTTTAATTTTGTCTTACTATTAAACTAATCCGTTCGTAAATATTAATAATATAATTTATTTAGACGAATAAAGCTCATATTAACTTTTAAATTTTGATGCATGCCCACTAAAGCTAATATAAATAGTAAAAAATAAATAGATAGGACTGACAAAATAAACTACGTAATATTATATTTTTTAAGGAGGCTATTAAATGAGCACAATGGATAATTTAAAAGAAGCATTTGCCGGAGAATCAATGGCAAACAGAAAATACTTAGCTTTTGCTAAAAAAGCTGATGAAGAAGGATTTTTACAGGTTGCAAGATTATTTAGGGCTGCAGCTTATGCTGAAACTGTACATGCACACAACCACCTGCAATTCATGGATGGAATTAAAAGTACTGAAGAAAATCTCAAAGAAGCAATCGAAGGAGAAGTTGAAGAATTTACAGAAATGTACCCTAAATTTATAGAATTAGCTAAAGAAGAGGGTGAAAAGGGTGCTCTTTGGAGTTTTGATGTGGCAAATCAGGTAGAAGAAATCCATGCTGGACTATACAAAGAAGCATTAGATAAACTGGGCGAAAACGTTGAAACATTCTATTATGTGTGCAATTTCTGTGGAAACACCATAGAAAAAGAAGCGCCTGAAATATGTTCAGTTTGTGGAGCACCTAAAAAAGAGTTTAAAAAAATTGAATAATAAGTTATTCTAAACTATTTTTATTTTTCTAATTCCTAAAAAGAAAATAGGAATAAAAATATTTTTATTTTCCTATAAGTCTAAGTCCTGTTATTGCTGCTGTGTTGGTGTCAAGCGCTCTTAAATCATCTGGAGAAAAGTTACGGATGTCATTATGACCAGCGAGTTGTGCCAGCATTTTTGTTTCTTCTGTCATAGATTTAATGTAATTTCCAACTCTTTCTGCAGCTATGTTAACATCCATTCTTTCTCTTAGAATCGGATCTTGAGTTGCGACTCCTACAGGACATTTTCCAGTGTAGCACATACGGCAGGCACGGCATCCTGCAGCTATCATTGCTCCAGTACCAATGTAGGCTGCATCAGCACCCATAGCCATGGCTTTAGCTACATCAGCTCCACTTCTTATTCCTCCAGTGATGATAAGGTCTATTTCATCCTTCATACCCATTTCTTCAAGGGAGTTTACAGCCTGAGCAAGTGAAGCGAGTGTTGGAACTCCTGTATGTTCAATAACTACTTCAGGAGCTGCTCCTGTTCCACCTTCCATACCATCGACTGAAATTATATCGGCTCCTACCTCTGCAGCAATTCTAACATCTTCATCAACTCTTCCTGGCCCTAATTTAACTATTATTGGAACGCGCCAGTCAGTTACTTCCCTTATGAGTTCGATATGCTTGGCAAGATCACCATCTTTAGTTGCATCCAGGAATCTACATGGGCTTAATGCATCAGTCCCAATAGGTATACCTCTAATTTGAGCTACCTCAGGGCTGACTTTCTCTGCAAGAAGGTGTCCTCCCATTCCTGGTTTCGCTCCCTGACCTATTTTAACTTCAATTGCATCTCCTGCATTTAAATAATCTGTTGAAACACCGAATCTTCCTGATGAGTACTGAACAACAAGTTTATCTGCTTCTTCCCTTTCTTCTGGAAGCATTCCACCCTCACCTGTGTTAGCTGCTGATCCAACCATCGCCGTACCTTTGGCAAAGGCCACTTTACATTCTTTACTCAATGCACCAAATGACATTCCAGCAATTAAGACTGGTGTATCTAAAACAAGTGGTTCTTCTGCATATCTTGTTCCGAGAACTACTCCTGTGTTACAAGCTTCTCTGTATTTATCCACTGGAGCAATTGACGCCTGAGCTGGTAATATTATAATATCGTCGAAGTTTGGAAGGCGTCTTTCAGTTCCAAAACCTCTTAATACATATTTTCCTGCTTTGGATGTGAATCGTATGTCTGCAATGGTTCTTGGATCCCAGATGCTTCCTGCACCGCTTGGTATTAAAACAGGGCATGCTGCAAAACATGATCCACACATTATACATCTTGATTTATCGATTTCTGCATGATTATCTACTATTTGAATTGCATCTGTTGGACAGACAATTTCACATGTTCCACAAAATACACAGAGACCCTGTGTGGCATTTGCAAGGTCTGAAGAATCATAAGGAACTAACGCTGAGTTTGGTGATGATGATCCACCTATTTCGAATCCTTGCTGGATTCCTGTGGCTACATCCTTTACATCTACCGCTTTTAAGCATTTATGTTCACATACTTCAACACATGCAAGTTTTCCGCCATTGGATTCAGCACATTGTTGTTCACATTTTAACATCAGGTCTTCAGTGTAAGTTATACTTCCAATAGGACACATTAAGACACATAATCTGCATCCAATACATTTATCCTGGTCAATTTTCACAACACCATTTTCGCGATATATTGCGTCTCTAAAGCATCCTTTAATACATGAGGGATTTATGCACTGTTGACAGACAGTTGCCTGAAATCCCTTGGTCATTTTATGTAAAAATAATGCGCTCTCATTGTTAACTTTACTGCAAGCTTCTATACACTCATTACATCCATCACAATCTTCTGGATTTGTTAAAAGAATTTGTTTCATTTTTGATCCCCGTAAAATGGTCTTAATTTTTTAGGTTCCAGTTTAGTGAAATTACTGATATGTGCTTCTATTTTATAAGTATCAAAGATTTCTTTAAGTTTATTTTTATCATCAGAATCTAATTCACGCGCTTCAGCATTTGTACCGGTTTCATAGGTTCCTCCAACGTAAATGGAACCTCCAATCATCCAGTCCCCAGTATCAATTCCTGCGTTACCAGTAACAATAATATCACCACTAAGCATGTAAAGACCGGCTAAATTTCCAATATTCCCATCAATTACCAGTATTCCCCCTTTATTCAGTTGCCCTATGCCATTTCCTGCATTTCCATGGACAATTATTGTTCCTGCATAGGTTCCAAAGCCAACTCCATCTTCTGCTGAACCATTAACTATTATTTCTCCACCTGTCATGTTATTTCCAACATAACGGCCGGCATTACCATCAATTTCTATTTTTGCGCCATCAGTTAATGCGCCTACAAAATCTCCAACATCACCTTTTAAAGTTATACTAACTCCTTCTTTAAGCCCAACGGCTATAGAATCTAACTTTTTAGGGATTTTAACCTCTATAAGATTGCTATCATTAGCTATTTCCTTTTTTATTCCGGTGTTCACTTGACGTGTGGATATTTCTTCATTGGATATCAATTCTTCGGTCATTTCTCCTGTTCCTCCATTTATTATCCATTTTTTATTAGATAAATTAAGAGTACTTAATAAACCTTGTTATCTATATAACTTTTATTATAGAACATTCAATATTGAAGTGAGAATAATATGTTATTCAAATACTATAAATTAAAATTTAATTTAAGGTGAACCCATGAGAACCCTGATAACTAACCTTAAAGGACAATGTCTGTTTAATGTATCGATGAAGACCCAGGTTGAAGGCTTAATTTTACTTAGTGATAAACATCATAGAAAAACCGAGCTTGATAAATTCATCAAAGGTGGAGAAATTATAATAGACACTGAAGATCCAGTAGAAATTTGTGAAAAAATTGCTGAAATAATAAATGGAGCTAAAAAGCACGGGGAAATTTTTATTGCATGCGGAGGGGATGGTCTTGGTTATTTAATCAACTTCGTAGCAAATAAAGAAGGTGTTAATGCTATTTTTACCTGTTATAATGAGAAAATAATAAGAATTCCCGTTTTAAAATTAGATTTATCCAAAACAAGGTTAAATATCCTGAAATTTTTATCTTCTGAAGATTTAACTGCTATGGAGATAGGAGAAAAAGCAAATATATCCCGTGCAATGGTCTATAAACATTTAGCTGGACTCATGGACATGGGACTGGTGGAAAAATCAAGATTCTTTGAAAAATTCGCTATTACTGAAGCTGGAAAGGTAGCAGTAATATAAAACAGTGATTTAAAATAAGGATTAAAGAGTATATTTTTATGTAAAATAAGATTATCATTCCATTGGATATTCAATACGGAGTTTATATCCTGCTTTTTCACTAATTAAAACTGTTCCAGGAATAAATTGATTTTCATATTCTTGTACAATTTTGAACATATTTTCATAAGATTCATATTTATTTTCTACAAGTCCCTTCTTTACAAGGATCATATATCTCATCTTTACGATTTCATCTTTTAATTTTTCCATCATATCACCTGATTACCACAACATTGTTAACTAAATGTTAAAATATTGTAACCATAATAATAAAGTATCGAAACTACTATATAAATATTTACAATTATTTGACTGGAAAATTAGTTTTTTTCTATTATTATATCCTGAATACATGAACATAATGTTTTATTTTATCTAATTAAATAAACATTACTTATAAAAATATTTAATATATAAACTAAATTATAATAATTACCTTATTTTATTTTAATAATTGGTTAAATGTCTAAAAAAGATATACATATACTGATAAAAACCATATATTTATATACATTGTTTATTTAATATAAAATTGAAAAAAGTTTAATAAGGGATATTAATGTATACAAAAATTAGAAATATGCCAGCCGGAGTTTCGGGAAAAACTGTGAAATCTGTTGTTGAAACGCTTCAAAAAGAGGGTTACAGCGTAAAAACAAATTTACAGAGATACCCCAATCAAATTTTTGGAAGCATTCCCATAAAATTTGGTAAATATACTCCAGATATATTTGCATTTCGTGGAATAAATGATATTTTAGTGGTAGAATTTGAAAATTGTATCGATATTAAGTCTCATGAATGCGAAAATAAATGGAAGATGCTTGCATCCAAATCCTGCTTCAATCTTCATATTATAGTCCCTTCCTGCTGTAAAGAAAAGGCAAATTTAAAAAGCAGAATAAAAAACATTCCAGTTACAATTCACAGTATAAACGATTGGGAAAATTCACTTATCATGGATATGTCTAAATAAATTAACCTCTTTTATTTTTAAAAGAATAAAACAACTCAAAGAGTTCATTTTCATCAATCTCTTCAAATGTTAATTGAAGGATGTATTTATCTTCATCTTCTTCAACAATAAGAGCAACTGGAGATATATTTATTAAATTAAAACCTTGAAAAAAAGTCGAAATCTCTAAAACGGGGTAAATTACTCTTTTTTCAACTTCAAAAGGTTTTAATATCGTCCTTTTTACTTCAAATTTGTTGAAAGGATTGGCATCCATTGTTTCATCTCATTTTTCTAAGCTCATTTAAAAGGGATCTCACTGGTTTTTTAGCTATAGCCCTCAATGATTCAAATATTATCCAGAAAAGCCTTAACTTAATTTTTAAGGTTATTTCGGTTTCTATCATTTCTTTTTGGAAATCAGGCTCTATTAATAAATTGATATATGGAAAAACCTTTAATAAAGCCTCCAAAGACCATAAATGGCCGCAAGTTTTTACAGTATCTACAGGACTTCCAAGTCCTATAATTGCCCTAATATATATCTGCTCTATTTTAACAGATTTCAGGAAAGCTTTGAAAATTTTAATTATATGGGGGAGTGATTCCCAAAATAAAGAAATTATCCGGGTAATTTTTTTTAAATTAAGTTCTTTGTTTTTTTCTTCTATTTTTCCTTCCTTTTTTATATCCTTTGGAGTTTTTTCAGATTTAATTTCTCTTTTAACTAATTTAATTTTCATCCAGGTAATTTTAAAATATCCATCTACCTTAAATCCATGATTAGTTAAATTAAGATAAATATTAAATGGAACCACCAGAATACATGCTAAAATCAGTATTATAATTAATATAATGGCGGTCGCAAGGATCAATTTAGATCACTTCAAAAAAAATAGAGATAAAAGAACTATTTTATTCTATCTCTTCTTTTTCTTCCTTTTTAGTTAAATCTTTGACAGTTTCCTTACTTTCCTTCATAAGATCAATTACTGCAGGTACTGCTTCAGAAATAGCACGACTTATAGGATTTGGAGGTGTTAAATGCATTATTCTTACGCCTTCAGGGCCTGAAACTCCTTTAAATACTACTACCATAGCTATTGGTTCCATACCAGCACCTCCACCGGCACCACTTGCCTGACCTCCTCCCTGATTTCCAGGACCTTTACCTTCTCCACTCCCTGCACCAAATGCCATCCCAAATTTAGTAATGGGGATGAGAAGTTTGTCTTCAGTCTCTATTGTTTCACCTATTACATTATCTGTGGCTAAAACCTTTAATAGTTCCTCTACAGTCGTTTTTATTGGCTCTACATCCATATTATTACTCCCTAATAAGACTTTTACAAGTATATACTTAATTTAATACTATATAAAAATAATGAATTGTTTTTGAGTTTAATTAGACGTTAAATTGATTTATAATTGGTTTAAATGGAGGAAAACATTCTGATTAATTTATTATTTTCATTATTAACTTTTTGTATTTATATACATCATGGATATCATCATATCTTTAATAGAACTACAGATAAACAGATTTATAATTTTGAGATCAGAATTATTAAAAGTTAAAAATAATCATCCATTTCCTATTTTTTCAAAAATTATTTAGTAAATAAGGGAAAAGGTTATATATGAATTCATTTATAATCAAATACTCCAGACGGGCCGGTGGTCTAGGGGTATGATACCTCCCTGACACGGAGGTGATCACGAGTTCGAATCTCGTCCGGCCCATATGCCGTGGTAGTTCAGTTGGGAGAACGCTAGACTGAAGATCTAGATGTCGCTGGTTCAAGTCCGGCCCACGGCACTTATTTTTTAACTAAATTAGTTCCATTTTTCAAAATTATTTTCCTCTAAATTAACAGTTTTTTTAAGTTACAATAAAAAGATTTAACATCTAAAAATTAATATTATTTTATTGAAAGGCAATGACTAAAAAAACATTCTGTCCACGTTGTGGTTGGCATAAAATAAAATATGAGCAAATTTATGAAGGTTCTGGCACATGGAAATGCCATCACTGTGGATATGAAGGTTCAATAGTAGTTGAAGATGGAAACCTTGAAAAAAACATTAGAGAAGCCAAAAAGATGGAAAAACTCTCTAAAAAGCTCTCAAAACCATAGGTTTTGGAGTGCAAAACGAAGTTTTGCTAGCTTATCTGGAGAAGATGATTCTCCATGTATCATAAAATAGAGCCCTTAAAATAAGTACTGGTAGCTTCTTCTATTTTAACTTCAACAAATTCACCAATTTTTGCATTCTCAACTATAACTGGCTTGTAAGAATTAGTTCTTCCAATATATCCACCTTTGCTACCTTTTTCTATTATCAGTATTTCGTGAATGTTACCTATTTGTTTTTGATTATTTCCATATAGAATCTTTGATTTCAATTCATTTAACGCTTTAGAACGTTTTTTCATTAAATTATGATCAATTTCAGGCAAAGATGAAGATAATGTCATTGGCCTATGCCCATATTTAGAAATATGGATAAAATCAGGCTTAATTTCTTTAACCACATTTAATGTGTCTTCAAATGCTTCATCTGTTTCAGTAGGATAGCCCACAATGATATCGGTTGCAATGGAAATTTCGGGTATTTCTTCCCTGAATCTGGATATTATCTTTTTAAATTGTTCTGCTGTGTGTTTGCGGCCCATATCATTCAATACTGAATCATTTCCACTTTGAACTGGTATATGTATGAATTTATAAACGTTTTTATGCTTAAATGTTTCAATTAATTCTTCTATATTCCCCATCATGCTTTTTGGATGCATCATTCCTACCCGTAGCCTGAAATCACCGGAAATAACAGTTATCTGTTTTATTAAATCTGCTAATGTCTCTCCAGTGTCTTTCCCATAAGCTGCAGTATCCTGAGCCGTAAGCTGAATTTCAATGCATCCTTCATTTACTGCTTTTTCAACTTCTTTTTTAATTAATTCAACTGGAAAACTCTGAAGTTTTCCCCGGGCAAATCTGGTGCAGCAGTAGGTACAGCCCCCATCACATCCTTCACATATTTGAGTTATATGTACATCAGGATTAAATCGTATCTTTGGTAGGCCTGCTTTTATATCAGTTCCATGACCAATAATTCTTGTATTTTCACCATCAAAGCATGATCTCACAACATCTACAGTTGATTTAATTTGACGCGGCCCGATCCATCCAGCAGTTGGAGCTGCTTTTTTCAGTTTTTCTGGATCGATTTCCACCATACATCCAGATATGATCAATTTTTTATCTGGAAATTCCTTTTGAATCTTATGAATCCTGTTTAAAACCTTCTGCTCGGTTGGATGTTTAACATAGCATGTATTGATGATTATTACATCAGCATCTTCAGGATCTTTGACCATTTCAGCGTTTTCTGTTAAAAGCCCCGCCATTATCTGCGAATCGCCCTGATTGAATGTACAGCCGAATGTTTCGATGTATACTTTCATTTTATCATTTATCCTTAAACAATTCCATATAACTTATCGTCTTTGCATAAGCCATATTAATCAAAATTAGTTCATATTACTGTAACTTTAAAATAAGATTTATTTAAAATTTAAAGTTTCTTTTCAGGCCAGCCATGCTCCCCGATCATAGGAACAAATGCAACACCGCCAATTGATTTCTTTTCGTATTTATCTTCTGATTTTCTGGTTATAACAATGAGTTCCTGCATATACCTGTGCTCACCAACAGGTATTAATAGAATTCCATCTATTTTAAGCTGTTCCTCTAATGGTTCGGGCAGTTTGGGAGCACTGGCAGTTCCATATATCCTATCAAAGGGCATTTTTTCAGGATAACCCTTTGTTCCATCCCCTAAAATCACAGTTACATTTTCTGCATAACCAGTTCTCTTTAAATTATCTTTTGCTGTTTCTGCAAGGGAATTAATACGTTCTATGCTGTATAAATGGCCTGTTGGGCCTATAATCTCTGCAACTACTGCTGCATTGTATCCAAAACCTGTCCCAATCTCCAAAACTTTCATACCTTCTTCCAGAGAGAGTATTTCACATATCATTGCCACCATATGGGGTGCAGAAATAGTCTGCCCTTCTCCAATTGGAAGTGGCTGATCAACATATGCATAAGGCCTATTTGACGCAGGCAAAAACTCTTCTCTTGGGACTTTCTCCATGGCCTTTCTTACTTTCTCTGTTTTTATATATCCCATTTCTGAAATTCTTCTTACAAGTTCAATTCTTTCTTCTTTCATCATACTAATTTAGAGTATAAATCATAATTATATCTTACTCTTCCCCTCGAAGATCCTTTACTATTTTTGAACTTAAATCATAATTATATCTTATTCCTGCATCTAAAGGTTTTCCATAAACTCTTTTTGCCACGTTGGCCCTTGCAAAGCCCTTTCTAACCTTTCTTTCAATGGTTTTTATAGAGTTAACCTTTAAAATCCTGTTTTCCACTTTAATAATGTCACCAATGTGAAATTCAAAATCTCTGTCCACATCGACCTTCCATGAAAGGATTCTACCGCCATAATCTATAGAAATCCCCACTCTTGCAGGTATGTCCAATGAAGAAGCCCAGATCGTATTTATATCATTAACAGTGCTTTTTTTAGCCCTTCCACCTCTTTTTGTTTCGATTGATGTTATTTCAACTTTTTTATTTTCAAATTCAAGATTATCTCCAACCATCAGCTCTTCATCAGGATAAAGCTTAATAAAACCTTTTTTAGAAGATTCAAATTCACTGGTAACGATTCGAACATCAACTGGTTTTTCTTGTACTATGATCTCTTTGTAAACATTGCCACATTCTTCGCACTTTAAAAGCAGTTCCTTTGAATGTTTACCCTTTGATTTTAATATTTCGTAGTATTCAGACTCACATGCAGGGCATTTCATTTATTTTACCTCGTATTAAATTTTTATTCAAATAAGTCATAATAAACAGAATCTCTAAAAGAGATTGATAGATCGATCTAATAAATAATAATTGACCATCATAAACTAATTGTTTTTTGATTATTAATAAAAGAAGAAAAGGAGTTGTAAGGTTTAAATTTATATGAAACCTATTCATCTTTCATTTTAAGGTAACGATTGACCAGTCCACCATCTTCAAGAATTTCGAGCATGAATTTCTTAAATGGTTCAATATTAAATTTCTCATCATCTGTCAAATTATATATAATACCTTCTGAAAGATCTATTTTCAATACATCACCTTTATTTACTTTTATATCCGCCACAATAACGGGTAATCCTATATTTATAGCATTTCTGTAAAATATTCTTGCAAATGATTTGGCAATAACAGCAGAAACTCCTGCATGTTTAATGGCGACTGGAGCTTGCTCTCTTGATGAACCACAGCCAAAATTCTCATCAGCAACTATTATATCTCCCTTTTCCACATTTTTAGAAAATTCAGAATCCACTCCCTCCATCACATGGGCTGCAAGCTCATCTAAACTGAAAGTTCTGAGGTATCTTCCAGGGATTATTACATCAGTATCTATATTTTCCCCAAATTTCCATACTTTGCCTTTTATTTCTTTCATTTAAATCATCGATAATTATTTTATGGTAAAACCCTTGTTCCAGGCCTTTGTAATAATTACTTTACCACCAACATCCTTCATTGTGCTCTTTGCTGCTTTTGATATGCTTTTAATATTTTCATCTGCTATTGCATAAACTGTAGGTCCAAATGAACTCATCCCCACTCCTGCTGCACCTTCAGATATCATATTTTCAATTATTTCATTAATTATAGGGTCCTGGAGGTCAAGTTCGATTTTTTTAAATCCAGTATTCTGTATTTGATTAATGGAAGATCCGAATGAATCCAAATCCCTTTCAATTACTGCAGGCATCATTTTCATTAAAAGGATATGTGACAGCCTTTGGACCTCATTTAAAGGTATTGGGCAGTATTTTTGAAATATATTTACTTCTTTCAGTCCTGATGCCCCTGCAGGGATATCAGGTATAGCTAAGATTATATTCCATTCCTGGGGAAAATCATATCTTGTTATCAATGGGGCTGGAGGAGCTGGAGATGCAGATGAAGGTAAAAAATCGGGTTTTTCATCAATTCTATGCCCACCATCAATAATGAATCCCCCATGATCAAAAGCCCTTACTCCAATACCAGATGTGCCTCCTCTTCTAACTATTTTAGCTATTTTAGGTGCATCCATATCTTGATTGTGAAGTTTTAATATTAGTTTAGCTACTGCAAGGGATATTTGGGTGCCTGATCCGAGCCCTGAATGGGCAGGATAAGTTTTTTTAAGTGTAAATCTAAATCCTGTATTTATTCCAGAATATTCCATAATTTTCCCGGCAGAACCTTGAATTTTATCCCTATATTCATCCATTAATCCTTTGCTTAAATCATTTTCTTCAAATATAACCTCTATATTATTTTCTGTAGTTTCAGCTTTAAGAATAAGATTGGGTTCCTGGATGGTGAGTCCAACACCACCATCTATCCTGCCAATAGAACCATTAAGATCTATTAAAGTTATATGAAGCCTTGAATGAGTTTCTATGATCATTTTGTAAACTTCCCAGAAAATGTTGAATTTAGTTTAAATATAAAAATTAAAAAGTCTTGGAGTTATTCAATTAACTGATCAATAATCTTTAGACTTATTCAGAGATTTAACAGTATCTTGAGTTATACTATCTTTTTTGAACGGAACAGCGAATTTCTTCTCGATTTCTTCTCTATATAATGCATTCATAGAGCAGAAAGGAATTATTCTTCCATCAGGAACCGCATAATGTATAACACATCTTCTTACCCTATCCTGGTCAAAATTCCATGGATCCATGAAGTGCATGCATGCAATTAAGAGTGTATTGTGGTGGAAATTGCCGAGAGCATCATATGATCTTTCCTTAAATACAGAAGTCAATATATTTTTCATATCTACTGAACTTGGAGCTTTTGATCTGTCTATTGTTCTTGGAAGCTCCATTGTTGCTCTTGCAACAGTTTTAGCTTTTCCTGTTAACCCACCCTCTTTTATGTCTTCTGCACTTTTAGAAAGAAGATTAAAGAATCTATCAACATCTATAAATTGTGTAATCGGTATAATTTCTCCTTTATCAACAAAAACATAAGTTGCAGCTCCGCAATGAGGATGGCATGTAAATATAACCTGTTTTTCACCTTCAATAGATTCTATAAATTCCGAAATTGGGAAAACAGATGATGCAGGATGGAAATCTTCAACTCTTATTTTGCCATTTGTCTGCTTCTCCACCAATTTTTCAAAATCAGGAATTGTTACTCGTTGTTGCTCAACTTCATCAGATGGAGTTCTACCTGCAAATGAAACTGGTTGGAAGTTTACTCCCCGTATTATATCTATATTTTCAATTGCAAATTTTATTATGTCGCCTATCTGGTCTTCATTAATTCCTTTAATAATTGTAGGAACTAAAACTATGCCCAAATCTACCTTTCTACAATTTTCGATTGCTTTTAGTTTGGTTGATAATAAGTTTTTATTCCTGATTCTAAAGTAAGGCTCTTCACTGATTCCATCAAACTGTAGATAAACTGTATTTAATCCAGCTTCTTTTAATTCACGAGCCAGATCAGGATTTCTTGCCAGTCTTAAACCATTTGTAGCAATTTGAGTGTGTGAAAAGCCTTCTTCTTTTGCCAGTTTTATCAGATCTACAATATCTTTTCTCACTGTTGGTTCTCCACCAGCATATTGAATTGCAGGTGCTGGAACAGGTTCATTACCCCTCAAGTTTTGAAGCATTTTCCTTATTTCTTCATAAGAGGGTTCATATAACTGTTTAGAAACAGCAGCATTGGCAAAACAGACAGGACATTTAAGATTACACCTGTTTGTGACATCAATCAGTCCCAGAATCGTCTGGCTTTCGTGTTCACTGCAAATTCCACAATTTAATGGACATTCATCAATAGAAGAAGTTTGGGGATTTTCAATCCCTTCACCTTTAAAATCGCTTTTTGATGCTTTTAAATAAAGCTTATCGTTACCCCAATAAGTACTATCGAAATTACCATGCTTTTTGCACGTTTTTTTTATCATAATTTTTTCTTTGTCATCATAGACTTCAGCATCAATTACACTGAGACATATTGGACAAAGACTCTTGGTTTTCTTTATAACCATCATTTCACCATAAAGTTATTAATTAGTTTAATAGATAACATAAGTAATATCTTGTTTTAATTAGGAGGTTAACTATGGATACAAGTGTTATCAGTGTTTTAGTTATATCAGTATATTTAATATACTTTATGTTACCAGCATACATTGCAAACGCTTCCGCATTGGCATTTGGAGGAGGAACCCCACTTGATTTTCATCGAAAATTTATTGACGGGCGTAGAATATGTGGTAATGGAGTAACGTGGCGTGGAATACTTATTGGTACCGGAATTGGTACTTTAATAGGATTATTACAGGGAATACTTGGAGAGATAGGATTATCATATGGAATATTGCCAGATAATGTTATTCAGGGCATTCTACTGGGACTTTTTATGGGTGCTGGTGCTTTGATAGGTGATGCATCTGGAAGTTTTTTAAAAAGAAGAATTGGAATTGAAAGAGGCAGACCTATTCCTCTCCTGGATCAGCTTGATTTTGTTGTTGGTGCTTTAATTTTTGCTTCGATTATTGTTGTAATACCCTGGGATTTGCTTTTACTGTTATTTGTCATATCAATTATTCTTCACCTTTTAGCTAACATAATTGCTTATTTAATTGGAATAAAAGACGTCTGGTATTGAATACTATTTATGAATATTTTTTTAAAAAAATGTCTTTTTAATTTTTTTCTGTTTTAAATTGATTTTAACGCATCTATACTAAAATTAGTATGATTAATTTGGAAAATTTTAATCAATTGTGAATAATAATTTTTTAATAAGTATTAAAATCCATTATTTTGTCTTTATTTAAAAAACAAAGTTTATTAGGAAGTATAACCATATAATATAAATGTAAAAATTCGATAATACAATATAAAAATTGAATTTAATTTCAATTAATTGTTGTAACTCAACTAATGTCTAATTTAGAGATTAGAAGGAGAATAAGATCATGATTAATAAATCAATTAATATCCTGTTAATAGAAGATAATCCCGCAGATGCACGCTGGTTAGCAGAAGTTTTCAAAGATATGGATTTAAAAAGTGAATTACATATAGTAAAAGACGGTATTGAAGCAATGAAGTATCTGCATCGTAAAGAAGATTTCAAAAATTCACCACAACCAGATATTATACTGTTAGATCTAAGTTTACCTCGCATGGATGGATTCGAAGTACTTAAGAAAATTAAAAGAGATGAAAACTTAAAATCAATGCCCGTTGTGGTTGTAACATCATCAAATTACCCTAAAGATGTTAACGAAGCCTATAAAAATAATGTAATCTATTATGTAAATAAACCTATTGACTTTAAAAGGGTAAATAAAATTCTTCATTATATAGAGGCCTGAAGTAGAAATCCATCATTCTTATTTTCAAATAATAATTAAATATAACGCAACACAGATAATTATCCATGTCAAGAAATGACATAATTAATCTGTTATCGGTAAAACATTTTTCATCATTTTTATATACTTCTTATACCTGAAAAGTTATTTAATTACAACTGGATGGGTAATATTAGCTGTTTCAGCATTATTAGGATCTTATACTCCAAGAAAAGCAGGTTTTAGAGAAATACTAATTCTTATTAATGTTATATTGCCTTTTATAGCTGTTGCTATATTCATATTTTAGTCATAACTTATAAAAATAGCATAAAATTGCTTTATTTAGTTGGTTTAGTTAAAAAAGTTTATAATATGTGTCAATTAGGTTATACGTTACATTATAAGCCTCATTATATTCACTCCACTCTGAAATTTCATAGATAAAATGAGATGTCCAGTTCTGGCCAGCTGTTTTGTAAATATTTCTGTAGAACTGCCCTTTTTACCTGGATTTGCAGCTGAAGGAGAATATCTAAAATCTGGTAAAGCTTTATTGACTTTTTCCCCCAAGTTTAACTGATTTTGTATCCATCAAAGGAGTTGCAACATAATAACCCTTACCATATCATGGTTTATGGTCATGGCAGATAATTACAAGGTCATAATCCGATTTAGCCACATCAGAAATTATATAATCAGCAACAAGCCCTTCACCTTTATTTCTTCAACTTCTCACGTAATCAGGGTTCTCTTTAACCACAACATTGTATTGTATAGTCTCTACATCATGAGATTGAGCATCGTCTTTCACTACATTTGAAGAAACATTAACCGATAGTGTTACTCGTGGATGAATACCAGTTATAACAGCTACTTTAACATCTGATTTATCATCATTATAAACATCTTTTGTGACATATCCGCTATTATCTGAACCAAACGTAACATGTTCAGCCGAATTTGAATAATTCAAGGATCTGATACTGCAATGGATATAACAGCCAATCCTATGACCATAATAAAACTTTTTTTTAACCATCTAATTCTTCACATATTTTAAATGGTTTGATTTAAATATGTAAAAGCTTTTTTGGAAATAATAATAAAAAAAATTGAAGTAATATCTTTAATTATTTTTTAAAATGTTAAAAGAAGCATCAATTAAATCAATTGAATTAATAAATGATTCTAAATAGCTAACCCATTCTGGCATTTCATAAACAAACACAGGAGTTCCTGAAGCAGTTATAGGCATATCAACTTTTTTAATTGAACTGCTCTGAGTTCTTTTACTTGTGTCTCTTTGATAGTAATTAAAATCTGGAAGAAGTTTATGTACCCTCTCTGCCAGTATGATTGATTTTGAATCCATACTTGGAGTTGCGACGTAATATCCTTCTCCATATCCTTTTTCGTGGTCATGGCAGATAATTACAAGGTCATAATCCGATTTTTTAATGTCTGGAATAACATACGATGCAACCAGAGATTCACCATTTAAACGGCCCGTAGAAAAGACTTCAGGATCCTTAGTTACCGTTACCTGGTAATTAATAATTTCAATATTATGCGTAAGGGCATATAATTTAATTACTTCAGGTACGACTGCAGTAGACAAATCTTCACGCGGATGCATGCCCGTTATAACAGCTATTTTAGGTCCTTCTGAACCATAATGATTATATATATCTTTAGTTACGTATCCCATGCTATTAGAGCCTAAGTCGAAGTTTTCACCGGAATTCAACAAAATAAAAAAAATAGCTCCAGCAATAAATAAAAATAAAATAGCAATAGTTAACCTTTTTCTAACCATCAGATCACTCTGGAAATTATATTAAATTCTTCGTATTTAAATTTGTATTCTTTTATCTTTGCTGTAAAAGATTATATTTACTCTGATCTGTCATTTAAAAATTGTTCCATCATTATTGCTGTTCCAATTGCCGGGGCTACAACACACTCTTCTTTTGTTAATAATTTGTCCATTCCTACTGATTCAATTTCTGCAATTTCTGCTGATTTTTTACCAATAATATCCATTCCAAGACCCGTAGTGACTACTTTATCAATACCTTCTCTTTTTGAAACATCTAATAAAGCTTCAGCAATCTTTTGGACCTGTTTTTGGTATATGTATTCTGCAATTTCCTCTATTTCCAGTTTGCTTAACATATCGAGATCTCCGCATATCACCCTGGAAATCCTTCTCATACATTCTATTTTTGATTTTCCGGCTCCATCAGAAGTGCTGCATGTATAATCTTCTTCTTTTATATTCCCAAGAATTAAATGTACATCAGCCGTAGTTGCAAATAGTTCAGATGATATTCTAGCCCACTGACCTTTTAAAGGCACCTTATCAACTAATGTAGCTATATTAGTTCTTAAAGTACCGCTATAAACTAATTCACCAGTTTTTAATCGTTCAAGGTCTGATCTTCCTTTAGCACATTCTGATCCGTTTATTATTGGGATTATATCTGTGGTAGTGCTTCCAGCATCAATCATTATGCAATTATCTTCAATTTTAGAGGCAATTTCAGCTGTTGCTATCCAGTTTGCTGCTGCAACTTCATCGGGCCTATCTATTGTTTCATCATGGTCCAATAATCCTCTGAGCCCGATGAATCCAACTGGTACTCCAAGAAATTCCTTAGATTTTCCTGCAATATCTTTTACACCTTCTTTTTTAGTTTTATATGCATCAACAAGTTCTGCCGTCATACAAACTCCTGCAGCATCAATTGTTTCTGCATCTTCCCCTAAAAGGTCTAAAAGTGCATTTTCAAGTTCATCTTTTTTAAGCCACATTGGAAAATACTTAAAATCAGTCCTGATACCGATAATATTTCCTTCAGTGTCAAAGTCAACCACTGCGAGGTCTGTGTTTGCTCCTCCAATGTCAAATCCTGCAATTTTCATAAAAGTCACTCATATTTTTTAATCTTTAATCCACTACTATCTTTACAAAATGATATTTTTCCATTAAGAGTCATTTTCGAAGGTAATTTTCCATGAACAGAATCTAAAATAGCCTCACCCAGATTTAAATTCAAAATCTCTTTTAAAGCAACATAAGGCGTGGTTATTCTTGAATTTATTTCTACAAGATGTACATCATTACCAAGAATCATATCAACACCAACATAACCTTTCAATCCTTTAATAGATTCTACTGCTTTTTTTGCCACTTTTTTAGCTTCAAATTCAAGTTCATGGGTTAAAGGCACGTATCCTCCTTTATAATCAATTCCAGATTCTGAAAACTCAATATTCTGAGAATTTAAGCTTAAAGGGATTGCTTCTTTACCACTGCCTAAGAGACTTACACTAACAGAAATCCCTTTAATAAAGTCTTGAACCAAAAAATAGGGCAGTTCAGTCTGAAGATTAGAAACTGCTTCCTTGAATTCATTTAGATTAGTTACAACAGTGACTCCAGAACATGAAACCCCATCCGCGGGTTTTACAACTTTAGCTTTATTGAAATCTCTATAATTATCAACATCGTAAAAAAATACCCTTTCAGTATCTATAACTGGTACTTTCCCCTTTAATGATTCATACATCTCATATTTATTAGAACATTTCATTACTGCCTCAGAACTTGACCCTGCAACTTCTGTACCTTTTTTTTCTATTAATTCTGTAATTTTATATAGAATAAATTTTTCTTCAGGGGCTATTACAAAACATGAATCATAATTGGGGATATTTTCATCCAACCACTCCATTAAGTCTCCTGTAAGCCCAATAGGGTTGTTACAATTGTTACCTACTTCAATATATGCATCTGAGATTAAGTAATCCACATTTTTATCCTTTAAATCATCTAAAAGACCATTAAGCATGGCAGTCCCTTCAGCATAGATTGAGGGGTCTTTCAGACCCAAAGCTGTAGCATATTCAAGAATAAGTATTTTCATATTATACAACTCCAAAATATTTTTTATATTTTGGGCCCCACAAAATTCAAAGCCAGCACATCTTGAAAAATCTATGATTTTTCATGCATAAAAATTGTATGCATTTTCTCCAGCTTTCGATTTGCGGTGTGCAAAAATGGAAACATAAGAAATGCTGTCAAAAATAAAAATTAAATTCTTCCAATACCTTTAAAAATCACGCCTTTCTCTTTAAATTCTTCAGGATTCAGAACTGGCCTTGTGCAGATAAATATTTTTTTTTCAATCATATCTGGCTTTATACTTTTGTATTCATCGTGATCAGTGATAAGAATAACTATATCACATTTTAGAGCATCTTCCATACTCACTGGAGTCGCTCCAAATGATTTTATAAGATCATCAGATGTATGAGGATCATTAGCGTATACTTCAGCTCCACTTTGGACTAAAAGATTTATTAATGGTTCTGCAGGGGTTTCTCGTGCATCTGCAACATTTCCTTTATAAGCCACACCCAATATTCCTATTTTTGAATTTTTAATCTGTTTTCCAGCATCATTTAATGTTTCTTCCACAATTTCGGCAACATGTTCAGGCATTTTTTCATTTACAGCCCGTGCATTTTTAATTAAAGTAGAATTCACACCTTCTTTTTCAGCCATTTCAACTATAAAATATGGATCAATGGATAAACAATGTCCGCCGACCCCTGGACCCGGGATATGAAGGTCAACCCTTGGATGATGATTTGCAGCTTTAATAGCATCAATTGCATCAATGCCCAGTTTTTCACATACCATGGCAAGCTCATTTGATAAGGCAATGTTGGTATCTCTATAGGTATTCTCCATTAATTTTACCATTTCTGCCGTAATAAGATTCTTAACCTTTATTATCTTACCATTTGTGATGTATTCATAGAGATTCACTGCTTTATCAGCACTTTCCTTATTTATTCCACCAATAACCCTTGCATTATGGGTCATTTCATAAATTGTATTGTTAGGAAGCGCTCTTTCGGGAGTGCATGCAACTCCAAAATCATTTCCTGCTTTTAAACCGCTTTTTTCAAGGATTGGGATTACAACGTCTTCACATGTTTTTGGGGGTATTGTACTTTCTATAATAACAAGATCGCCCTTTTTAAGGCCTTTTGATATCATATCACATGCAGATCTAACTGCAGACAGATCAGATCTTTTATATTGATCAACAGGTGTTGGCACAATTACTATCATGACTTTAGAATATTTTGAAGCAGTTATTCCATCCTCTGTTGCAACCAGTTTTTTATCTATAATGGCTTTTTTAACCAGTTGATCAAGCCCTGGCTCTATTACTGGAGAAATGCCTTTATTTACCAATTCTATTGTTTCTTTGTTAATATCAACGCCAGTCACTTCTAAACCGCTGTTTGCAAAAAGAGCAGCAGTTGGAAGGCCAATATGTCCTAAGCCAAACACTGTAATCTTTGGATTCTCTTTAGTCATTTTTAATCTCTCTGGAATTAATGAAATATCAAATAAATTCCTTTATCAATATCAATTTATCTTTTAAGTTAAGCTCATTATCTGGATACAATGGATTACCATTATCAAATACTATATTAACTTTTATATTACTATTTATCCTTTCAAATTCGCCTAATTTAATATCATCATTAATTTTTATTAGTTTACGGGTTCTATTTTTCATTATATTTTCAGGTACTGATATTTTAAGTTTGCCATCTTCATATAGGCTTAATATGGCATCAAGAATTTTCTTTGATGAATCTCCAGCCCCATAGGGATTTATAGCTTCCTTCATTTCATTATAACGTTCTGTGTTGTTAAGGATTTTCCTTACATTTTCAATAATTTTTTTCTTTTCTGAGCCTAGAAGTATGTTTCCACCAGCTTCAACGGTTTCAGGACGTTCAGTATTATATCTAAGTGTCATACAAGGTATATCTAAAGTAATAGCTTCTTCTTGAAGGCCACCAGAATCAGTCATGACTAATTTAGACCTTGATAAGAGAAGTAAAAAGTCAAGATATCCAACTGGTTTTATAAGTTTAATGTGCTCTGTATTTTCAAGTTTTTTAAGTAGATCAAACTTTTCAAGAGTTTTAACAGTCCGGGGGTGTATTGGAAATACAATGGTAATCTCATCAAGCTCGATTAATGCATCTACTATATTTTGCAGTCTTTCCTGATTATCAACATTTTCTGCACGGTGCATGGTAAGTGTCATAATTTCCCCCTGGAAATTGGGAGTTGATGTGTTATTTGATTTCTTTTCAGCAATTTTAAGGTTCCTTATGCATGCATCGACTACTGTATTTCCAGTTATAAAAATATCTTCAGGATCCATGCCTGCAAAAAGTAAATTTAGAGCTGATTCTTCAGTTGGTACAAAATAAAGTTTTGAACAGATGTCTGCAACTTCTCTGTTAATTTCTTCAGGCATAGATTTATCATAGGACCTTAAACCTGCTTCTACATGCCCCACTGGAATATGAAGTTTCGATGATACAATTGCTCCAGAAAGTACAGCATTAGTATCTCCCTGAACAAGTACTAAATCAGGTTTCTCATCAAGCAAAATATCTTCTATTCCTTTAATCATATTAGCTGTTTGCTCTCCGTGAGATCCAGAGCCTACACCTATATTATAATCAGGTTTTTTTAATTCTAAGTCAATAAAAAACTGATCCGACATTTCATGATCATAGTGCTGTCCAGTGTGAATCAAAATATAATTAATACCCCTTTTCTCAATTTCATCAATTAAAGGTGCCATTTTAATTATTTCAGGCCTTGTTCCTATTACAACTGCAATTTTCATTGACATAAATGAAAATTAAGTTTCAATATTAATAAATTTAATTATAATTCGTATTTCCATTTAAAATAATTTACTTTAAAAAAAACATTACCCTCGTCTTCTTTGAGCTCTGTATTCATCTATAACTTTAATAAGTTTATTTTCTTCTTCTTTTTTGCGTTTATTTTCCACTTTCCTTCTCCATTTTTCTATTTCTCTATTTAAAACGTCTTCTTCTATCACTGCAAATTCATCGATCATTTGAAGGTTGATATTATTTAAATCAAGTACTGGTACCATATTTTTTTCAAATTCTTCTTCTGCAAGATGTGACATTTTATCTGCCACTATAACGGCTTTAATGCCCATTTCAATTAGTAAAGAAGCGGTTTGTGAGCCTCCTCCTTCTGTACTGGATAAAAGGATTACATCACCTTTTTTTATTTTCCAGTATTCACATGCACTCCTTATTCCCTCTCTGGTGAATGATTCAATTATCTTTACGGGAATTCCTTTTTTTGATAGCTCCATTATCCTGATCTTCTTTATAGATTGCATGTTTTCCTCAAGCTTTTCTCTGAGGGCTTTTTCTTTGGTATATTTTTCCTGTAAACCTTTTATTATGGCTACTTTAGATGATATTTCCTTTTTACGTAGAATGTCCTTTGAATAATCATAATGCAGTTTTTCTATCTTCCCTTCAATAGAAGATATTTTTTTCCTGTAATTACTGACTTCTTTTTTTAAATTCTTATTTTTACGCTTTAGATTTTTTATCTGTCTTTCCTGAGATTTTATTTTCAGTTTAAGTCTTTTTGCAGCTTCTTCTATTTCTTTAAGTTTTTCCTCATCTATTGATTCTATATCTCTTTCCATCTCTTCAATCTGGATTCCCAGATCATCTTCCTCAGGAATATTCAGAATCTCATCTATTGCTTTGGTAATTGGACTGCCCCTGATAACCATACTTTTAATTTCATCAACTTCTTCATCAGATAAATTAAGATTTTCAGTGCGTTTTTCGATCTGGCAAAGCTTATTCTGGTAATTTTTATATGATTTAATTGCTGCTGCAAGTGCATCCCTTTCATGAGCATTTTCAGGAAAATCAGTTGCAGATATTTCATTTAAATAACTATCTACCAGTTCCGTCTTTGAACTAACTGTAAAAGTCTTACTTGGAGATGATATTTTAGAATTAAGTGAAGAAGCAAGCTTTTTAACCATCTTTGGGGCAGGATAAACATCTGTAGCAATCAAAATAGCTTTTCCATGGCTGATAATATGAGTTATAATATCAGCTTTGGATATTTCTTTACAGCTTTTTAATGAAATTAAATTTCCAGAAAGATCCATAATTGCTATTCCTACAGTTAATCCAGGATCAAAGCCCACTATAATCCATTTCTGCCTTTCATTTGATGCTCTGGCAGTTAAAAAATAGTCTTGATTTTCGGTTTTTTCTATTTCACCAATATTTTTGTAAACCAGTCGATTTCCTCCTGAATGGTCACTTATTAAGATATAATAATCCTTAATTATTAAAATTATGTTATTACATTAATATATTAAAAATTAATACAATTTATATTTATTTATTAAACTTTTACAGTTTCATTAAAAATAACATTTTAAGGTTAAAAATTATAAAAGGCTGATGATTTGGAATTTAGCAGTTTAAACAAATTTATCTCAAAAAATAGAGTTAATCAAGCATTCTCTATGGCTTTTTTAATATCATGACTCAATTTTTGCAATTTTCCAGAAGATCTGGCCTCAACATATACCCTCATCAACGGTTCAAATCTAGAAGGCCTTACCAGCACAAATGAATCATTCCCCATTATTTTAATTCCTTCTGTATTGTCAATTTGGCTTTGGGGCTCTAATTTTTCCTTTAAACTATCAAGAACTTTATCTTTCTCATCATGCTGACACTCAATTGAAAATTCTGTCCTTGGATATTCTGGAATCTCGCTGATTAATGTTGATATAGTTTTATTATGCTTACAAACAATTTCAAGTACTTTAACTGCTGCAAAAATTGCATCAAAACATTTCTGGAACTCAGGAAAAACATACATTCCTGAATCTTCGCCTCCAAATAAAGCGTCATTCTTTATTATTTCATCAAGAACATTATTTATGGGTGCTTTAATAAGATTACCGCTATAATCTGAAACAATTTCCTCTAAAGACATGGAAGCTGTAACCGAAGAAACTATCGTCCCCTTCGGGTTTTTAATCAAATATTCCCTGGCAAGTAAACCCAGAATGGTCTGATCTCTAATCATATTTCCTTTTTCATCTATAAAAACAACCCTATCGCCATCGTTATCCATAGAAATCCCTATATCTGCCCCTATATCCTTTACGAGATTTGAAACAAGGGAAACGCTTTCAGGAGTTGGTTCAGCAAATTTTCTAGAAGCAGAATATTTTGGTTGACAACCAAAAAGTATAGCTTCTGAACCTAATTTACTCAATATTTCAGGCAAGAATGGAACTGATGAACCATTTGAACAATCCAGTACCACTTTAGGGGCCATGCTGCTTATTAATTCCTTTTCTATATTTTCTAATATGGCATTCATATATTTATCAACATAATCATGGACATATGAAAGTTCACCTATGTTATCCCATTTTACTTTTTCAGCATGTCTTTGAACCAGGGGTATATCGTGATTGCTGAATATTTTAATGTCTATTTCCTCAGGATGCATATGTGAAGCGGTTATAGTGACAATAACATCAGTATTATATAAATGGGCCCCATAATGGACTGTAGGTATAGGTGATACTCCAAAATCTACTACATTTATCCCTGATGCTAATATACCTGCAGTGATGGATCTTTTTATCATTTGGGAGGCCGAATTAGTGTCTCTTCCAACTACCACAGTTTTACCAGGCCGCATAAAATTCCCTATGATATTTCCAAGATTTGAGGCGAACTCATTTGTTATTTCAGAGTTAACTGCTCCTCTAATCTCTTTTATATATGAAGACATTCTACCTCCAAAAATAAAACGTATCCTATTCATTAAAATAATAAAAGAGGGTTTTTAGGACCCTAATAATTCTTTAATTTACTAAATGTTCCCTAAATTCTTATAATTCCATATAACTATTTTGCTTCCATAATATAATCTGAATCTATTATTGAATTTGGCACAATTTTCATATTATTGCTTATTGACCTTGAAGCTCTTACTACACTATTTTTTCCAATCTCCACAAGGCTCCCAGTCACAACACCTGTTTCTATAATAGAATTTTTCTGAATCAAACATTTAGTATCTACTATACACCCCTTCAAAAACGCATTATCTTCAATTACGCTATTTGAAAGAAGTACAGCGGCATCAATATTCACATCTTTCCCAATGGATACATTATTACCAATTACGCTTCCCTTTGAAATTTTACTTCCTTTATCAATTGTACAATTATTTCCAATAACTACAGGGCCTTCTATTCGTGCTTTTTTATCTATGGAAACGTTTTCTCCAACCCATATATTTCCTATTTTTCCAATGCTTTCTTCCATCTTATTTTTATATATATTTTGTTCCATTTTTTGTTCCAGAATATCATATGTAGCTTCTAAATATGTTTCAGGACGTCCAATATCGTTCCAGTATCCGTTGAAAACATATCCATATATTCCCCCATCCTGTTTTATAATTTCTGGGAAAATATCTTTTGAAAAATCTACTTCTCCTTCCTTTCTTTCAAAATATTCAAATATCTCTGGTTCAAAAACATAAATGCCCGTATTTGCAACTTTACTGAATACCTGATCTGCAGATGGTTTTTCTAAATATTCAGTAATTTTGTTGTTTTGATCCATCACTGCTATTCCAAAATGAGTAGGATCTTCAACTTCTGTTAATACCATAGTAGCTATTGCTTTTTTTTCTTTATGAAATTTTATTATATCATTAAAATCCACATCTGTAAGTACATCTCCACTTACAACCATAAAAGTGTCATCTATATGCTTTTCTACTTTTTTTACGCTCCCTCCAGTTCCTAAAGGCCATTTTTCCACAGAATACCTTATATTCATATCAAAATCAGAACCGTCTTTAAAATAATTCTTAATATTTGTAGACATATAGTTTAAAGTCATTATTACATCATTAAATCCAGAATTTTTTAACCTGTTAAGGGTATATTGTGCTATTGGCATATTAACCAGCGGTATCATGGGTTTGGGCCTTACTAAAGTTAAAGGCCTCAATCTCGTTCCCTTTCCGCCTGCCATCATTATCGTCTTTATAATATCACCTTTTATTATTTTAGTACTAATAGTAACATATTGGTGACAAATACTTAAATAATTAACGTTTTTTAAAATAAAAGGAGAATATGGATTATTGAAGTTTAAGAGCAATTAATATTCCTTATTTTCTTAAGCATTACTTGTGATATTAAAACAAATTAATGAACTCTTTTTACGATTTTAGAATCAAATTAATGAAATTTTATTGATTTAAACAGTTTAAAACAGTTTTAAAACTATTTTATCCTGTTTACATTCCTATATTCAACTTTTATGCGCTTTACATTGATGTTAATCATTGATTGATCATGGGATAAATCTAAAGAGATGCAATTTCTAATTTACATCACTTATACTACACATAGAAGCTATAAATAAATTAAATGACTCCATTATCAGAAATTAGATTTTATTAAGATGAAGATAGGTAAATAACCTTAATAAACATGTTAATAAAATATAAACAGGATTTTTTTAATATATATTAAATCACTTCAGATTGATTTTTATTTTAATCATGGTTAATTAATTTATTAATCATAGCCTTTTCAGCAGCCGAAATGGTTCTATTATACTTAAATTCTTCATTCAAAGTAGATAAGAACTTATTTCTTGCATAATCATCCGTCTTAAAGTTTATGTTTGCATAAATCGTGTCCATTAAAATTAGTCCTTCTGGCTGCATTGGGGCTATTGATGCTGTAAATAATGGATCAAACAAATTTTCAATTTCATTTAAATTTAATTCATTATTTCCTGCTGAAAATAACACAGAAGCAATTTTGCGAACCATGTTCCAGAGAAAACTCTCTCCAATAATATCAATTATAATTATATCTTCAACTTCTGAAATCTCTATACTATCAATAGTCCTAACTGGATTTCTTTCACTTCTTTTTGAGAAATTGGAGAAATCATGAGCTCCCTGAAACATACTGGATACTTTTCTCATTTCATTGACATTAAGGTTATTTCCATTAACGATAACATATCTGTAATGTCTGCTTTTTGCATATCTTGGTTTAAAACCAAAAGGAACCCCGGCTTTAGCTAAAATCCTTATATTTTTAGGTAAACAATCATTTATCTGGTTTAAAACTACTTTTTCAGGAGTTCTAAAAGAAATAACATTTCCAAGAGCGTGTACTCCCCTATCAGTCCTGCCAGCTATTGCATATCCTGAATCCTTCAAGTTTTCTATTAAACCGGTTTCCCTTAAAGCTTTGATAAGCTCGCCTTCAACAGTAATAAAATTGGGCTGTCTTTGAAATCCATGATAATCTGTACCGATGTAACCAACCTTTAACGCCACTTTTCGCACTATTTCACCTTTAAAATGAAAATAAGAAAATTTAAATTATTTTTTCTAAATAATATTTTAAAAATTAAAATGGAAATGTTATTTACGAATTCCAACACGGGGAGGGAATGACTCACAAACGTTAGGATATTTCCTTTTCATTTCCTGTTCTAATTTTTCTATAATTTCATCTTCAAGTTCCTTTGATCTCTCTGTTGATACCGAAAAAGTATCATTACCGATTGAAGCATTAAATGTTTCTTCTCCAAGGTTTAATATGAAATCAACCTTTTTACCATTTTCTATATTTTCTAAAACTTCATCCAATATTTCATCCTTTAATTTTAAGAATTTATGTTCCTCTGCCCTATATGTTTCCTCTTCTGTACTTATCTCTTCAATAAGAAATGGTGCACATCCTTCTGTTCTTGCACCTTTCCTATTTGTCCAGAATAAGGCTGTTAAAAGCTTCTTTTTTGAATCCATATTCCCGGTTATTTCCATTGATTTCATGCCCTTGCCTCCTTCAATTAGATTATTAAAAGACAACTATATTCCTATTTTGTTTTTATTATTTGTTTTATAAAATTTATATAAATATCGAATAGCTTAAGAATTCAAATTTAAAGATAAAAATTTTAAAAATCATCATATTTACTGAATATATTTATTCAGTTATCCATATTCTCCAATATAAATAACTCTTCATTCAATATTATGATTTTTGAAGACTCTATGGAAAAATCTAAATATTAAATTAAAGATAAATAACCATTGTAAAATATTATAGAGGTATGACCAAAATGGGACTATTTAAAAAACAAGATTCTCATAAAAAGAAAAAATATGAAACAGAATATAAAGACATCATTGAAGAAGTAAATCACTGCAAAGGCAAAGATCTGGAAGCTTTGCTTAATAAAATAGAATTAGAAATTAAAAAAAGTGATAAAAAGAACAAGGAACTCTTATCAGCTAAAACAATGGTGACAAGTAGAATTGCAGTTAGAAATAGCCCTAAATAATTAATTTTTAAGGATATTGAAAGTTCTTACAGTAATTTTCTAATAGATTTAATTAGTTTTATATTTGATAAACATAAAATTAAAAAAATAAAATAAACATCTTTAAAGGTGATATTATGTCAGAAATGCTTATAATTCCTGCGGTTGACATTAAAGGAGGAAAATGTGTTCAATTGGTTCAGGGAGAGCCTGGAACTGAACAGGTAGTAATTGAGAACCCGGTAAATGTTGCAAAAGAGTGGGAAAGAAAGGGGGCCAGTATTTTACACGTCATTGATTTGGATGGGGCTTTTGGAGATGAAGGAAATATTGGCATAATAAAAAACATTGTAGAAAACCTGAATATCCCTGTACAGGTAGGTGGAGGGATAAGAACAATGAAAAACGCTGAAAATCTCCTTAAAATAGGTGTTAACAGAATTATAATGGGCACAATGGCTGTGAAAAATCCTGAAGTAGTTCAGGAACTTTCAAAAAAACATGGAAAAGATAGGATCATAGTTGCACTCGATAGTAAAGATTCAAAAGTCGTGGTTAAGGGCTGGACAGAAAAAACATCTAAAAGTGCGTCAGAATTTGGAAAAATATTCCAAGAACATGGTGCCGGAGGTATTTTATTTACAAATGTTGATTATGAAGGGTTATTAAAAGGATTCGATACTGAACCTCTTTTAGAACTCCTTAATTCTGTTGATATACCTGTCATTTATTCTGGAGGAGTTACATCAATTGATGATATTAAAAAACTCAGTGAAACCAGTGTCAGCGGTGTGGTAATAGGTTCCGCATTATATAAGGGCAAAATTAAGTTCCAAGATGCTATTAAATATGGGAAATAACTTAAATTTTTTATTTTTTAAACCCATTTTTTATAATTTCATTTTCAAAATTATATACAGCCTTTCTAATTTTTAGAATCTGATCAGGATTTGTTGATATACAGCCTATGCCGTATCCAACCAGTTTTTTAACAATTTCTGGAACTCCTGCTGAATGTCCGCAAATACAGCTTTCTATCTCTCTTTCATTGCATTTTTCAATTACGCTTTTAACCATCATTAAAACAGCAGGATGCATTAAATTGAAATGTTTTGCAACTTTAACCCCTCTTCTATCTACAGCAAGGGAACACATGGCAAGATCACTCATACCCAGAGTCATGAAATCTATCCCCTCTTTTAAAAAGTCATCAAAGGTCAAGGCAGCAGATGGAGTTTCTACAGAAACACCAAAACCAATATCTTTATGAGGCCTGATACCTTCATCCTTTAAAATTTTTTTTGATAGTTTATATTCTTCAATATCCCTTACAAAGGGAATTTTAATGCCCAAATTATAATATCCCTCATCTAAAAGATATTTTATTGCTTTAAACTCTGCTTTTAATATTTCTATATTTTTTAAATCTTTATATATTCCTCTAAGACCTAAAAGAGGATTATCTTCGTAAGGCTCCAAATCCCCCCCTCTTAATCGCTTTAATTCATCAGTAGGAATATCAAATGTCCTGAACCAAACTGGTTTTGGGTAAAATGCCTCAACTATTTTTCTTACACCATCTGCGATTACATCTGTTAATTCACCATCTTCCAAAAGTTTATAAGGATGTTTTAAAGTTCTTGCAATCATATTCTCGATTCTAATTGAACCTACCCCATCTGAATAAGGTTCAGCTCTTTCTGCGATTTCAGGGACATTTATATTTACTTTAATTTTAGTTGAAGGATTGTACAGTTCAAAAAGTTCCTTTTCACTTTCAAATTCCATAAATCCAGCATATACATAACCTGTCCTTCCATCAACCGTAACTATCATCCCATTTTCCAGCTTTTCAGTTGCATTCATTGTTCCAACGATGCATGGAACCTTCATTTCCCTTAAAATAATTGCAACATGGCTTGTAATTCCCCCATAATCAGTTATGACTCCACCAGCTTTTTGAAGATGTAAAAGCATATCTCTGGAAGCCTTTGAAATAACTATAATTTCTCCGCTTTTAATCTGGAAAATATCAGCTTCTTTTTCAATTTTTCTTACTTTTCCAACACCTACATAAGAACTTGTACCTATTCCCTTCAAAAGCTTCATATTAAAATGTTTACTTTTATTATAGAAATATATTTACCTAACTAAAAAACTTAAGATCAAAAATAGTAACATATTACAAATCAATTAAAAGTCTAAGTAATCAAAAACATTATTATTAAAGAAAAATGACCAGGTGAAGAGATGACAAGAGTTATGGCAACAGGAACATTTGATATAATACATTCAGGACATGGATTTTACCTCGAAGAAGCAAAAAAGCTTGGTGGAGCCGATGCTAAGTTAATTGTGGTTATTGCAAGGGATGCAACTGTAAGGGCAAAGAAAAGAGTACCTGTGGTAAGCGAAAAACAGAGACTGGAAGTTGTTAAAATGCTTAAACCTGTAGATGAAGCTTATTTAGGACATATAGGAGATATATTCAAAATAGTCCATGAAATAAAGCCAGATATTATTGCAATTGGTCCGGACCAGAATTTTAATTTGGATGAGCTTAGAAAAGAACTTAAAAATAGGGAAATTAATGCAGAAGTTATTAAAATTACAAAATACAGGGAATCTGCTCTTGACAGTTCATGTAAAATAATTAAAAAAATTAGAAAAATGGAATTTGATGAAAATATATTTAAAAATTGTTAAATATATTTTTTTTACTATCCTAACCTGTTTTAAATACCTAAATAAAATTTAAAAATGTAAGATGATAATATGAATGGAGAATATTTATTTTATGGTGCCGGATTTATCACAACATTTTTAATATCATTAATTTTAGCAATTTATACCTTTAAAAAACGTTCAATTAAGCTACACACTTTTTGTATTCTTGTAATGGTTTCTATATGTGTGTGGTCCTTTGGATCACTGATGGAATTAATATCTCCAGTAATTAGCCAGAAAATATTCTGGTCAAAAATTTGTTACATAGGAATAACTACAGTATCTCCTTTTTTATTTTTATTCGTGTTAAGTTATGGAAAATACGAAAAATACGTTAAAAATAATTATATAATTCTTTTAATGATATTACCTGTTATTATCACTATTTTAGCCTTTACAAATGAATTCCACAAACTTATATGGACACATATAATCCCTATTTCAACCAATATAGGCACAGTACTAATTTATGAACATGGATTAGGTGTCTGGATAAATCTAATTTATTCTTACTCACTACTTATCATTGGAATGTTCATAATGGTTTATATATTCTTTAATTCTCCAAAGATATACAAATTTCAAGCTACATTAATATTAACTGGCATTTCATTCCCCTTTATCATTAATATGATTTATTTAATAGGAAATCTGCATTTATATATAGATTTAACACCTATTGCATTTGGTATAACAGGTTTATTAGCTGCTCTTGCTATTTTTAAGTTTCACTTACTGAATATATTACCAATTGCTCATTATAATCTCTTTAATAACATGACTAATGGATTTTTAGTGTTTGATACTGGAAATAACCTGGTTGAAATAAATCGAACTGCAGAAAATATGTTTTTAATATCTTCAAAAGACATTGGGAAAAAATTTAATGAAATTTTTGAAAACGATGAGCAAATGAATTCTCTTTATTTTAATTCAAACTTAGAAACCCAGGAGATCCTTCTGAAAAAACCTGAAACTTGGGTAGATATACAGATAACTCATTTATATGAAGATTGCAAGGTGCCCTGCGGAAAATTAATCATTGCTACAGATATTAATAAACGAAAGTCTTATGAAATCGCTTTAAAAGATAAACAAAGAACCCTGGAAACGCTAATAAGTAATTTACCAGGTGTGGCATATAAATGTAGGAATGATCCTCAATGGACAATGGAATTTGTGAGTGAAGGCTGCCTCGAATTAACAGGTTATCCTGTTGAAGACCTGCTTATGAATAGAAAACTTTCTTTTCAGGATTTAATACATCCTGATGATCGTGAATATGTTTGGGATGAAATTCAAAAATCTTTAAAGAGTAATAAACAATTTAAACTGATTTATAGGGTAAACACTGCAGATTTAAAAGAAAAATTTGTGTGGGAACAGGGTAGATTCGTATATTCTAACGAAGATGAGTTACCCCTCATAGAAGGGTTCATAACTGATATTACTGACAGTGTTAAAGCAGAAAAAATGCTTAAAAAATCTTTAAAAGAAAAAAATATTCTTTTGCAGGAAATACATCACAGAGTAAAAAATAATATGCAGATTATCTCAAGCTTATTAAATCTCCAATCAAGGTATGAAAATGATGAAGGAGCTTTAAACCTTTTAAAAGAAAGTCAGGGTCGTATTAAGGCGATGGCCCTTGTACATGAAAAATTATATCAATCAGATAATCTTGAAAGAATTAATTTTGCAGAATATCTGAAAAGCTTGATTAACGAACTTTACAGTTCCTACAGGATTAACAAAAATTTAATCAATATAGACATTGAAATTGAAGATATTTATCTGGATATTAACGCTGCAATTCCTTGCAGCCTTATAACCAATGAATTAACATCTAATATCTTGAAACATGCATTTCCTGGAATTCATAAATTCCCTGATTCTTTTTCATCTAAAAGGAACATTTTCATAGGATTTACAAGAAAAGAAGGTTCATATGAACTTATAATAAGTGATAATGGCGTTGGATTACCACAAGACATAGATATGCATAATACCAAAACATTAGGTTTACAACTGGTAAATGCACTTGTAACTCAGTTAAATGGTACAATAAAAGTCGAAAGAAACAATGGAACTAAATATATAATTAATTTTGATTATCAGAATCCACGGATTGAAGATATTACTTGAAATATTAATTTTAACATTAAAAAAAAGAAATTAAGACATATACTCCTACTTAGAAAGGAAGTGAAGCATATGTACCTTTTAACGTATATGTGGCTGTATTCCAATTATTAACTACACCAAATGCATTTCTGGAACTTGTTGCATCTGCAGCGTACCATTTACCATCTACCCATATTCTGGCCCAGACGTGTCCATACCAGTTACCGCTGGTAAATCGGCACTTACCGTGCGTATACATTGCAGGAAGTCCTGCTGCCCTTGAGAGCGCAATAACCAGATGCGCTGTATCGACGCAGTTTCCTGTTTTTGCATTTAAAGTTCCCACTGCACCATATTTGGTATTGTAGTAAAAGGAATAACCTATATTATCTCTTACCCAGTTGAATATAGCTGCAGCTTTACTGTATGCTGAAGTTTTGCCGCTTGTTATCTTTGTTGCAAGTGCTTTTATCTGTGAATTGCTTACCTGACAGTTTGCAGTCGATTGTAAATATTTAAGTAAGTTGTCAGGCACCTGCATGCTGGATGTTGAAACTGTACTCCAGGGATCCACTGAAACATAACCTGGAAGTCTGTTGTTTGTACTGTAGAAGCTGAGTATCTTCGAAAACGTGTAAACCATAGATTCAAACTTCATTTCGCCGAGCGGGGTTGTAGCATGGTTAGGTATTGCACCATTTGCGTCAATGAACGCTTTGACTCTCTTTGCGAGGTCAATGTATCCTGCTTCATCTATTGTTCCGTTTTTGATGCTTTCACTTGGTGTTGCTGGAGAATTTACTGTTTTAAGTGATATAAATGATTTCGAACCATCATTGATTTCAATTGTTCCTATTAATAACAGTCTCAAGAAGTCTGTCATTTTAACCTGTGTACTACCAACTGTTACATAGTTTGGCAGTTCTCTGTTGGTTTCAATGTATGATTTAACGCTTGCTGCTGCTTTTTTAATCTGATCCAGACTGAATGTAGTTGTTGAAATTGCGCTCACTTTAGGTGAGGATATTTTCATTGCGGGATTCATTGAAACATAGCTTGGCAGATAATTGTTTGTTTTTGAGAAATTCAAAATTTTAGCATACATATAAACTAAAGACTCATAAGAAATCTTTCCAAGTGTTGTTGTTGAATAATTCGGTGCTACATCATTTGCTTTGATAAATGTGTTTATTCTGTTTGCAATATCTAGATATCCTGCTTTATTGATATTTCCACTTGTAAATGCTCCTGTAGAACTTGCAGGGGCAAAAACATTCTGAAGTGTTATTGATGCGCTTGATCCGCTGTTTAACTGTAATACACTTGTTGTCATTAGTTTAAGGAAGTCTGACATTTTAACCTGAGATGTACCTATAGATACAAAGTTCGGCAGCATCTTATTGGTTTCAATAAATGCTTTAACTCTGGCTGTAGCATCCTTTATCTGACTTAATGTAAAGCTCGGTGGCTTTAAGAAGTCCTGACTGATCATTCCATATCTGAACAAAGTATATCCCGATGCTCCGTTGTCTGTTGCTGATTTAATGTCCTGATTTAAATCATCTGCGGTTAATAATGATGTATCATAGTCTGAAACGTATGTTTGAAGTCCTGCTATTACTGGTTTTCCACCAGCCTGATCTACAATGTATTTTGTAGCTGAACCAATCCATGATGTGTTTTGCCCATAATTTCCCTTGTAAAGCATTGGTACAATGAAATCAAGGTATGGCGCAAGTGCTCTGTAATCTTGCCCATAATAGTATGCATTGTTTGCTCCTTCAGGCATTACTGCAGCTGAAACAGCTACTTTAGGTTTAATGGATTTCACTGTGTTGTACACGTTTTTCACGAATGATGTTATTGTTTCTGTTCCATTAGAGTGTTTGTTGGCTGCATTATCCCCAACTCCAGAATATCTGACATAATCAAGATGAATACCGTCTATTGAATAATTTTTGGTGATGTCAGATATGAAATTCAACAATGTGCTTCTCTGCGTGGTATTGGCCGGATCAATCCAGCTACCATTTGCATCCTTAAAACACGTAATCCATGCATGGATTCTAATTCCTGAGTTCTGGAATCTTTCTAGGAGGTTCTTCAATACGCTTTCATATGTTGGAACTGAAATCCTGTTTGCTTTAATAAATATGTCAGTTATATTAGCACTTTTAAGCTCACTTACTGTAATAGTACCTGTGTCTTCGGCTTTTAGCCAGATACCATGAACATTAACGTACGTTTCTCCTGCTGCAGCCTGTAAATTTTCTGAATTTTCCACGGATTCATTTTCTAATACTGAATCTGAAACTGGATCTGCTGAATTTTGATCGTTGTTTAATGCAGATGAATCTGCGTTTTGTTTACTTGTCTCTTCAGTCACTGTATTCTGACTGTCTAAAGGTGTATTAGTTTGAATATTTTGTTGTGTTTGTGAAATAGTGGATTTTGAAGATTCTACTTGATTATTTTCACTGTTTAATAATGTATTTTGTTTATTGTCCTCTGTTTGGATTGCATTGTTATTTTGTATCGTATTTTGAGTTTCCTTTGATTCTACAGTATTTACTGGGTACTGAGTATTTGCTGTATTTTCATCATTTAAATTGGAATCTACGATATTTTCCGCTGTTTGCTCACTTATTGCAGCTGCAAATGTACTACCAACAGTAGACATTAACATAGTGCAAATAAGTAGCATTACAAGCAACGAGTGTCGCTTGATTATACCGCCTCCTATTTTTCCAAATTGTAAATAAACCCTAATTCGAGGTTATTTATTTACAAGTGAGGATAGTGTTATTAAACATATAAATTTTTTGGTCTAAAATCAAAAATAAAGGGGTTAAATAGCTTTTTTTAACATTTAAAACATTTTAATAGCATTTTAATATTTCAGATTAGTGAGTTCTGTTATCCAATAACATTCGTTATACATTATATCATCCAAAACCAAATTCTAAAATATTTGGCCATTTATAAATGTTTATCCATTTATATTTCAATTTTTATTCATAAATCAATTGATTATAGGTTTAAATTAAAAATTAGCCTAATTTATAGATGCCTTTAAGATTTAAAAAATTATATTGATTTATATTTAGTGACATCCCAGAACATATCTTTGTTATTTGATATATAACAGTTTAAATTAAATTTAAAGTACATTAATTCCTAAATAATAACGTTAAAAGCACAATAAGCCCTTATTAAGATGAAAAATAAATTTAACTCATAAAATTTGTATAATACTTAATAAATTGCCTTAATATTTAAATTAAGTATTAAATAATTAATAATTTTTATTTAGATGAAAATTCTCTATCGTTTAAAAGAAAATTAAAAAAAAAGTATTAGAAAGGTAATTCTGCATAATTACCCTTCATGACTACTGTATCCTTGTTCCAGTTGTTTATGACACCAAATGTGTTTCTTGAGCTTATTGCATCTGCATCATACCATTTACCATCTACCCACAACTGTGCCCAGACGTGTCCATAGACATTTCCACTTGTGAAGTTACAAGTTCCATGCATATATTTTGCTGGAATTCCCACTGCTCTTGCCATTGCTATTAACAAATGGGAGTGGTCAACACAATTTCCATCTTTATTCATGTATGTGTTTACTGCTCCATATTTGGTATTGTAGTAAAAGGAATAGGTCAGATTATCTCTCACCCAGTTAAAGATTTTAACACCTTTATCATAGGTCGAACTTATACCTTTTGTAAGTGAAGCTGCCAGTGCAACTATTTGTGCATTGTCTGATTGACAGTTTTGGCTTGGGTTCAAATATTTTTGAAGATCTGATGATGTGGAAGTTTCCTTCCATGCGTTCATTGTTACATAGCTTGGTAATCGGTTATTACTATTGTAAAAGTTCAGTATCTTACTGTACATATAAATGGCTGTTTCATATCCAATATTTCCTAAAGAACTTGATGCATGATTTGGTGCAGCACCATTTGAGTCCATATAAGACTTAATTCTTAGAGCAATATTTAGATATTCTGTCCTGTTAACATTGCCTTTTAAAATGCTTTCAGTTAAATCTGAAGGTGAATCAATGTTTTTTAGCGTTAATGGTGTTTTAATACCGCTGTTCAGCTGTGATACACCTGAGGTCATCAACCTTAACATTTCAGGCATTGAAATTTGTTTTGTACCAATTGTAACATAATTTGGAAGTCTGTGATTTGTTTCAATGAAAGATTTGATACTTGTTGCAGCACATTGAATTTGGCTTAATGTGAATGTAACTGTAGTTTCACCTGGATTTTTGAAGAAATCATCCTCAATCAATCCATATCTGAATAATACATATCCAGATGAATTGTTATTTACTGCTGCTTCTATATCATTTCTTAACTCATCTGCTGGTATTTGAGTTAGATTACCATCAGAACCATAGGTTTGAAGACCAGCAAGCACTGGTTTCCCCCCAGAATGTTCTACAATCCATTTTGTAGTTGTACCGATCCAGGTTGAGTTCTTTCCATAATTTCCCTTGTAGATCATTGGTACAAGGAAATCAAGATATGGTGCAAGCTTTGTGTAATCCTGCCCATAGTATTTTGCATTAGTGGCACATTCAGGCATTAAAGCGGCAGAAACTGCTACTTTTGATTTAATTCCCTTTACTGTACCTGTTACATTAGATACGAATGATGTAATTGCTTCTGTTCCTCCTGGATTTAAGTAGGCCGCATTAGTGCCTGATCCAGAATATCGAATGTAATCAAGATGGATTCCATCAATATTATAATTTTTTACAATATCTGTAATTGATTTTATCAATCCATCGGCATATGTTGTACTTTGACCAGAACGTGTTTCAGTTCTGTAAAGGGTTTTATATGTCCATTTATATTTCCACTTATACTTCCATTTGTATTTCCATTTACCTTTGGATTTAAACCAGTGTTTATACCAGGATTTGTACTTGGTCTGGCTTTTTACAGCATATGGAACTTTTACAGTATAGTTGAATTTTCCCTGTGGATCTATCCATTTGTCATTAGCATCTTTAAAGCATGTTATCCATGCATGTACCCGTACATTGGTATTGGTGCTTTGTAGTTTATCTAAAAGTGCTTTTAGCACCTTTTGATAGGTTGGTGTCGTTAGTATATTAGCTTTAATGAATATATCAGTAATCCCTGCTTTTTTGATTTCATCTATATTTAATTTGCTCACATCTTCGGCTTTTAGCCAGATTCCGCGAACATTATTATATATTTCATCTCCTGCGGCGTCGGTAGAATCTTGAACGTTAGTTAAATTAGTGTTATTAAGTGCAGTATTCGTTTCATGACTTGAGTTTGATGTATTCCCTGTAGATTGGAGATTCATTACTGTTAAGTTTTTTACAGGTTTTGTTGTGTTGTTTTCCACAACACCTGTAGTATTTTGAATATTCTCATTATTTTGAGTTTCTAATTGGCTTTTTTGAACTATATTTGAATTTATGTCTATTTCTGGAATCTGTGAATTTTCTGTGGCGGCATATATATTAGTTACGTTAAGCAATGCTCCTCCTAATAGTAGAAGCATTACAAGCAACAAAAGTCGCTTCATTAATATAGCCTCCCAGTTTTTCCAGATGTCAGTTACACCGATTTGGAGTTAATGACATTAAAAGATCGTTGTTAGAGACATATAAATCTTTTGATTTAATTTTCCTAAAAAGAGCTATTAAGGATTCTTTTTTTATTTAAAGCGTTATAAAGACTGTTTAAAAATAATTTATTCAGTTTATTATGATTTTTAAATTAGATTATTCCATTACAAAAGACACTTTAATTAAAATATTCATTAATTAATCTTCAATTGGCTTTTTATTACTTAATATATAAAATTTAATAAAAAAAATTCTCTCAAATTCATACGAGTTTGAGTTTTTGGATTTTACTGTACCTTCCTACTCCTATGTTCATTTCAACTTCAGGCAGGCCAATCATGCACATAATCTTTTATACCGTATCTGAAAAGCGCAAATCCATCTGCACCACTTATTTTTTGCTACCAGTACATCTGCGTCAGGTTCACTGTTTGATAAAACTCTGACATTACTATCTGACCAGTAGGTTGTTAACCCAGCCTTTATAAATTGCATATTTCAAAATATTAATAAAATAAATAGTTTACCCTAATAAAAACTCATAAAGCTCGAATCATACATTTACTTCTCTAAAATCCTAACTTTTATATTTTATTAAGTTCATATTTAATAAACATGGAAATAGAGAATCTAAAAAAGGCGGTTAATATCCTGCAGAACAGTAAGTACTTTTCTGCATTTATTCCCGAAGTTAGAAGTAATATAGTAATGGCGAAGAAGGATGCGGAAGAAATTAATGATGTTGCAGGAATTCCTGGACGTATAACAGCAGTTCATGATAAACCAAGGGTTTTTACTGAACCTGAATTTGGAGCATCATCTCATATGGCCAGATTTGTCTTAAATATCATGAAACATGACCCTTCTAAACGGAGCGTTATGAACATTAAATTTGATGAAAAAATAATCAACATATGTGAAAAATTAGGGCTGAAGGTTTCATATTATGATAGAAATGGGGAACCAGAAGAAGTTAAAAATGTTGAAGGCGGAACAATTCCATGGGGAGTTGAAATTGCAATTAAAAAAGTTGGAGAAGTCCCTGATGTAATATATCATCAAGGAGCGTGGGGTAAAGAGCCTTCAATAGTCTTAATTGGTACCGATGCAATTGATGTTGCAAAAATGGCAATTTGTATTTCAAAGCTTTTTAACACCATTAAAGGGCCTGAAGTTCTATTTGCTCCCCAAATAGAAAAATCTATTCCGAAAAAACCCGAAATATCATGCGTATTTTGTGCAATGGCAAATGGTGAACCAGAACCCTCAAAAAACATCCTTTACAATGATGGAGAAAATATGGTGGTTCTTAATATTAATCCTTACACAAAAGGCCATCTTTTAGTTGTTCCAACAAAACATTACACTGATTTAACTGAATTAGATTCAAATGCGCTTAAAAATTTATTTAAAACTGTACAGAATTCACTTATCCTTATAAGAGAAGTTATAAGACCAGATGGTGTGAATATCGGCCTTAATCTTGGCGAGGCCGCAGGACAGCACATTGAACATACTCATATTCATTTAGTGCCCAGATTTAACATTGAAACTACTTTTATAGGTGCTACAACAAATACAAGAATCATTAGAGAAAATTTAGATGATACTTATGCACAATACATTGCAAAAATCGAGATTCTGGATAATATACAGGTTTTAAGATTTTGAGGTTAAGGAAAATCTGTCGAAAATCTTCGATTTTCATGCAGCGAAATAAAATCTCGCATCCTTTGATTTTCCGAACCCAAAAAGTTTTTGAGGGAAAATGATGAAATATAAAATGTATGATGAAATTTTAGAGCAACCAAAATCCATAAAAGATACATTAAAGGAAGAAAAATCCCACATGAAGGAAATTGCACAAAAATTTGAGGAATTTGAAAAAATTTATCTTTTAGGATGTGGTAGTTCCCTTTCAACATGTTATTCCGCTAAAAGCGCCCTTGATTTTATATCAGACAGAAATATAGATGTTTATACCGGATATGAGTTTTTTTATAATAAGGAGATTGAAAATAAAAATGCAGGAGCCCTTTTAGCATCTCAGTCAGGAGAAACTGCAGATACAGTTGCAGCTTTAAGAGCAGCACATGAAAAGGACATATACACAGTATCCATAACCAATGAAGGGCAATGTACAATGATAAAAGAGGCAGATGATACTGTAGTTACAAGAGGTGGGACAGAAAAAGCAATTCTTGGGACCAAGACATATATGACACAGCTTATGAGCCTTTATGAAATTTTATTCAGCATGAATGGATATGAAGAGACTATTAAAAAAGAAATTCTAAAAAACATTGAAAATCTTCCATCAAATACAAAAAATTTAATTAGAAAAACAGAGGCCGAAAACAGAGAACTTGCCATAAAATTCAAGGATGATCAAATATTTTACTGTATGGGAAGCGGACCTAATTATGGACTGGCATATAAGCTTGCAATGACCATGTTCATGGAAGGAGCTTTAAAACATGCCTGTCCTTTATATTCTGGAGAATTTAGACATGGATTAATTGAAAGGGCAGAAAAAGATATTCCAGTAGTATTTTTAAATGCTGATTATCCAGGAGATGAGATGACCAGAAGATCTATTGAATTCTGTGAAAAATTACAGACTAAATCTCTTATTTATAATATGCGAGATTATTCTGATATGAACCCCTTAATGTCTCCCTTTGCACTTGTAATTCCACTTGAATGGTTTATTTATTATCTTGCACACTTCAATTGTGAAGATCCTGGGGCTACAAGGCATATTGGAAAGGTAAGGTATTGAAAAAAAGTCCAATCAACTAAAAAATTATATTTAATTATCTGGAACTTCATATCTTATTTTTTTAACTTTTTTAGGCATTGTAACAGTTAATATACCATTTTCATAGTCTGCAGATGATTCTTCCACAACAATCAACTTGGGAAGATTTATCTCTTTCTTTAATTTAGACTTCATTATCCCATTTTTATCTATTCCTGCTCTAATTTCAAGTTTTTTTTCTGTTAAATCAATGATTATATATTCTTTTGGTACTCCTGGAATGTTTATATGGGTTATTAAATCCTTAGAGGTTTCAATTAATTCTTCGTTAGGGTTATTTGAATAATTATCAATTTTCCTCTCCAGTTCGCGGAATAAACCTTTACCTACATTTTTAATAACATCAACAGCAAAATCAACAGCAACATAAATTATTCTTTCATGGTCTAATTTTCTTCTGGGCTTTTTATTCATATTTTTCTCCTTATTATGCAGAATATGATTTAACAAAATAAGTAAAAATAGGTAATTTGTTATTTAAAATAAAGGAATAAAAAAAATATTAAAAAATTTAGAATATTTCTATTCTACTGATAATGTGTGTCTTCTTTTTTCTTCTTTTGGAATAATAACTGTCAAAACTCCATTGTCAAATTTGGCACTTGCTTCATCAATTTTAACCATTTTAGGTAAACTAACGGTTCTTTTAGATTCTCCATATCTTCTCTCTTTTTTAATGAAATTATCGCTTTTAAACTCGGATTCATCTTCGAATATAGCCATTATCTCCAGTGAATCTTCAGTCAGGTCAATTACAATATCTTCTTTTTTAACACCGGGGAGATCTGTCTTTACTATTATATCATTTTCGGTTTCTACTACATCCATTGCCAGTTTAGCTGATGAAGCTGTGTATTCAGACATTGCCTTCTCAAAATCGCCTTGTTTGTCACGAAATGTGCTTATCATATCTTCAAATATCTTTTGCGCTGTATTTCTACCTTTTTCTAACCTTTTTTCTACAGGGGCTGTTTCAGCGGCAGTTTCTTCTGTTTCAACCAGAACTTCTTCTCCTTCCATTTCTCTGCCTTTTTCCATTTCTAACTCTTTTTTAGTTTTAATTTCCTTTTTTTCTTCCATCAAATTCCTCCAAATATTTCATATTTAGGGTTCCAAAAATCATTTATGATTTTTGATAACCTCCAGTTTCTTAATTATTAATTCCACACCAGAACCTTTTGAAGCTGAAATCATCAGATACTCATCCAGTTTACTATTATATTTCTCTAAATACTTATTATTTTCTACCAAATCCATCTTGTTAAATACACTTATTATGGGCGTATCAAAAACATGTTCTATTTCATCATAAAGTCTCATCTGTGCATCAAGGGGATAGCCAGAAGTTTCAGAGGCATCAAATATATACAAAATAACATCAGCTAAGTGCTCTAGAGCTACCATTGCCCTGAGTTCGATATTATTCATGTCTCTTACAGGCCTATCAAGGAGACCCGGAGTATCAATTATCTGGTATTTTTTCCATTTTTTCTCAAAATGACCTATTTGAATTCCATGGGTTGTAAAAGGATAATCTGCAACTTTAGGTTCAGCTGGAGTAATCTGGCGAAGAAGTGTGGATTTTCCCACATTTGGAAAGCCTGCTATGACCACTGTGGTAGCTTCAAAGTCAATTGTGGGCATGTTCCGAAGTTTTCCCTTCACATAATTCAAAAAATCGAGTTCGTCTTCAATCTGACGTACTACTGAAGATATCCTACCGAATGCTGCTTTTCTCACATTCGCTGCATTTTCTGGTCTTGATCTCCTAACTTTAAACACATATTCGTTCTCAAACTTAGAAATAACCCCTACAGCCCAGTTTAAAGCTCCAAGGGATTTTTTAAGCTGATCTACTCCTACCATAACGTCTATATAGTCCTGATAAAACATGTGCATGCTTTCCACCTGGGGAGTTTTGTCCAGTAAGTTATTCAGAGTATCTTTTGTAACCTGGCAAGCTGTTTTTATCCTCGCCTCTTCAGTTTTTTTGGCTTTTAGATGTCGGGGAATTTTCGACGTTCTTACTTTATTCGCTGCCTTCTTTGCCCTGCTGAAGCTTTTATCTAAAATTTCATCAGGTGTTGGTACTGTTGGTATAAACATTTGATCACTATCCTAAATATCATTAAAAATTAATTCATTTTTTTAAGAATATTATAAATTATGTAATTATTATTAGATTTAAAGGCTAAAAATTTAGTTAAACAGTAAATAACAATCAAATTCGAGAATTTAATTTCTCAAAACTTTGTTAATATTTATTTAAACAGATATATCTTTTTATGCTAAATATGGTTAAAAAGTAATTATATAGTTGTTCATAATTAGGTTATTATACAACTTAGAAATTAGAAACAGATAAAATTATTTCATTAATTTGTTTCATTATCTACAAGATATATTCTCATACCGCCCTCTTCTACATGGCGTACTTTTTCTTCATTATTTGGATAGGTTAAATTCTCATTACTTGAAGAATTATTCTCTTTTGCAGTAATATTTGTGTAATTGGTTGTATTTTGCAACTGATTAGAAGTGGACAATGCTTCATTTACAGCAAAACTTCCAAAGGCGATTACAAGCAGCACTAAAGCCATCGTAAATTTCTTTTGCATAATTACACCATTTACTGTATATTCTACTTCTCATATTTATAATATACACATAAAATTATTGATAGTTCTGGATATAAATTATTTATCATGTATTATGATGTAAATAAGGCCAATATCTCACTATTTTCTTTTAATCCTATTTATTTAGTTTTCTATTTATTTGATTAGAGTTTGATAATAAAGAACTACTCTATTTATTTTTAATGAGTTTTTAAAAGTTTTATTTAAATACTGATACTAATTATAATAATTATTTCATAATATTTATTAATTCTTATTAACATAAATTGTAAATAGAATAAATGGAGGGCTGAACTTGTCAAAAGGAGATATTTATAAAATTTTAAAAGATGAACATGATAACGTTAAAGAATTATTTAAAGAAACAATCGAAACAGGAAATACTTCTAAATTCCCAGAAATAAAAAAACAATTAGAAGTGCATATGGCTAACGAAGAAAGTTTCCTTTATCCACCAATGGAATTTGTAGATGAAGAAATGATTAAAAAAAATAAATATGAACACGAACTTGCCTGGAATAAGCTTTTATATTTAGATAATGCCCAAAGTGATAAAGACTGGATGGAAAACATGAAGGAACTTAATAATTTAATTATTAAACATGTTGAACGCGAGGAAAAGGAGCTTTTCCCAAAAGCATCAGAAACTCTAAGTGAAGAAGCAGAAGAAGACATTATAAAATTAATGGAAGAAGAAAAATCCACAAGAATGTAAAGAAAAATCAGAAATTTTACATTCATTAATGGAAAATTTCTGTATTAAATTTATATATTTTTACGTCTTTAAATAGCCAGCAGTCTGCTGTGAGTCCTGCTTTAACACATGTATTGTATAGAAACTCTTCCACATTCCAGCCCAATTCTACAGCAACTTGAGGAAGTAATAAACCTCTATAAGGGCCTCTTTCAATAATAAGCCCATCTTTCCCTATTTCAATTTTATCCATGTATTCCTCAGGTTTTTCTACTTCTATTAGTTCAGGTTTTGTTAAAACACTTACTTCAACTTCAAGATCATCAAGTTCACTGGAATTTACTGGAGAAAAACGAGGATCATTTACAGCAGCAGAAATTGCAACTTCAATAACAGAATTTACAAGTGGTTTTATTGGTTCGGGATATCCAATACATCCTCTAAGCAAACCATCTTTATTGAGTGTTACAAATGCCCCCATAACCCCTTTCAGAGTATCTGGAGTATCATCAGGTACATTTATAATTTTCCTATCCTTAACATAGGTCACTATAGCTTCTTTTGCAAGTTTTACCAAAAATTTACCTTCTTCTTCCGATATCATTAATTTACCCCCTTTTAATTAGATTTAAGGATTTAACTTGATCCTCCTACCGTTGCTTCACTAACTCTTACATGAGGGCCGCCATCTCCAACTGGAGCCGCCTGACCAGCTTTTCCACAAAAGCCCACACTCATTTTAAAATCCTTTCCAAGACCATTTACATGGTTAAGAATCTCCAGGATATTTCCAGATAATGAAACATCCCTCAAAGGCTCTTTTATTTCCCCATTTTCTATTCTAAAAGACTCAGCAGCATTGAATTGGAAAATACCTTTTCCTGTATCCACCTGGCCACCTCTGGAACCTTTAAGATATATACCGTCATCCATATCTTCAATTAGTTCCTCAAATTCTAAATCGCCAGGTTTAAGATAAGTATTACTCATTCTGACAATAGGTTGATCTCCAACTTTGGATCTTGCATTTCCAGATGAAGATATACCGAGTTTAGAGGCAGTTTCCCTTGAACTTAAAAGGGATACTAATTTCCCATTTTTAACAAGTACATTTTTGCTTGTTTTTACTCCTTCAGCATCGTAAGGATAATAACCAAAAGCATCCATACTGGCATCATCTACTATTGTAACAAGAGATGATCCTATTTGAGTTCCCATTTTACCTTTAAGTATTGAATCATTTTGTAAAATTAAATCTGCCTCTGAAGCATGGCCCAATGCTTCATGAATAAAAACACCTGAAAGTTCACCATCCATTACAACTGGAAATCTCCCTGAGGGGGGTGAATTTGCATCCAAAAGCCTTACTGCTTTTTCTGCTGCTTTTCTTCCAAACTTTTCAATATCTTCGCTCTTTAACACCTCAAATCCACGAGCTCCTCCAGTACTTGTATGTCCAAATTGAATTATATTTTCTGATGATGCTACCGCATTTAAAAATAAACCTACCCTTGATTCTTCTGTTGTTATTGAAGCTCCTTCTGTACTCAAAAAAACATTACGTCCCTCTGCATCAACGTAGCTTACAGTGGTACTTACAACCTTGGGAATTGTGGCCGCCTGATTAGCTTCAGTCATTAATTCCTTTTTTTCTTCAATGGACACATACGTAGGCCTTATTTTTGCTTTTAACTTAACATTATCTACCTGTGGCTGAACTTCGGCCAGTTGAACATCACTTTTTAATGCACCAGATAGCTTTAGAGCAGTTTCTATCATTTCATCCATTTTTGTAAGGTCAGTTGTAAATGCAGAACCCCAGGCTCCGCCTTTCAGAATTCGAATGGAAGTTCCAAAGTCAGACCCAGACCTGATTTCTTGAATTTTACCATCCTTCATTGTGATTGATGTATTCTGGCTATCATTGACCCTGATGTCAGCATAATCAACTTTATTTTCTATCTTATTAAGCATACTACTAAATAAATCAATATCCAACTGATTTGACATTTTATCAACCTTTATACTATTTATAGACAGTAATATTATGTTTAATCTTTTAAAAATGAAATTTAACTTTAAATCTATTTATTAATTATGATCTTCTTGTAATATATCGTTATAGACTGTTTAAAGTAAAAGTATATACTGAAAAAAATTAATTATATAAAACGTAAACCCATATCTAATAATTCAGCAGAGATATGAAATGGCATTAGATAAAATTTGACTTAAAGAATTTCTGTTTAGTTCTGATCTGTAAATCAGAGCCAATACAGAAAATAAATTAATTAATTTTATCATTTTACACCTGAATAGCTGTATAATTTTAATTCTGGCTTTGAAGGTTTAAATTTTACAAAATTATTGCCGGGATGTGTTTAAATGAAGACCATTAGGGAAATCAACCAAAAAATCAAAAATGGAAATGCTGTTGTTTTAACTGCAGCAGAAATGACAGAATATGTCAGGGAAAACGGCTCAAAAGCTGCGGCAGAGGAAATTGATGTTGTTACTACAGGTACTTTTGGTGCGATGTGTTCTTCAGGAGCATTTTTAAACTTTGGTCATTCAGATCCTCCCATTAAAATGAACAGGACATTTTTAAATAATGTTGAAGCTTATTCAGGGATTGCCGCTGTTGATGCATATATAGGGGCAACTCAATTAAACAAAAATCCACAGATAGGCATGGATTATGGAGGGGCACATCTAATTGAGGATCTTATAAAAGGTAAAGAAGTTGAATTAATCGTTGAGGCTTATGGAACCGACTGCTATCCAAGAAAAGAAATAGAAACAATAGTTGATATGGATAAACTAAACCAGGCCACAATGGTGAATCCAAGAAACTGCTACCAAAATTATGCCGTTGCCACAAACTCAACAGATGAGACTCTTTACACTTACATGGGAACTTTACTTCCTAATTTTGGAAATTTAAGCTATTCCAGTGCTGGCCAATTAAGCCCTCTACTTAATGATCCATATTTTGAAACAATAGGCCTTGGTACAAGGATATTCCTCTGCGGAGGAGAAGGATATGTGCTTGGAGAAGGAACACAACATTCCACAGAAGGAGAACGTAGAAATGGGGTTCCTGTTGGTTCTGCAGGAACATTAATGCTCATGGGTGACATGAAAAAGATGAGCAGCGACTTTGTTAGAGGTGCTACAATGCAAAAATACGGGCCAACGCTTTATGTTGGGGCCGGAATACCAATTCCAATTTTAAATGAAGGAATAGCCAAAAGAACAGGGATAAGTGACGAAGATATAATTTGTAATGTTTATGATTATGGAGTTCCGAGACGAAGCCGTCCTGTTATAAAAGAAACCAATTATAAGGAACTTAAAACTGGAAAAATCGAAATTAATGGAATGGAAATCAAAACATCGCCACTTTCATCTTACAGAAAAGCTGAAGAAGTAGCTAACGAACTTAAAAACTGGATTAATAATGGAAAATTCTTCCTAACAGAACCAGTTAATCGTATACCCTCTAAAGGATACACAGTCAAACCTCTTGAAATTAAAAAGCCCTCTATCCTTATAAAAGATATTGAAAGCAAGCAAGTCATAATTGCACATCCTACAGAGGAAATAAGCGATGTTGCCAGAAAATTAGTGCAAAATAACATTAATCATCTCCCTGTTGTAGATGATGAAGGTAAATTAATGGGTATCGTTACGTCATGGGACATAGCAAATGCTATTGCCAAGGGTAAAGCCAAATTAAAGGATGTAATGACTAAAAAAGTAATAATTGCAAGGGAAGATGAACCTGTAGATGTTATTGCCCGTAGAATTGACAAATATGAAATTTCAGGACTGCCTATCATCGATAAAGATAATAAGGTAAAAGGAATGATTACAGCAGAAGATATTTCACGGTTAATAGGTGAAACCGCGAAAAATAATAATGAGGTGTCTTTATGAGAGCATGGTTAAAGTTTTCGCCTGATATAGTCAACAAAGCGATAATTTCAGATGCTATGAAGAAATATAACATAAATTTCAACATATTAAAGGCAGATATAACTCCTAAGGGAGGTAAAATGCTCATTGAAATTGATGGCGAACAGGTAGAAGAATTCATCGAATACATTGAAAAACGTGGAATATATGTGGATCCAGTTAAAAAAGTCTTAAAAAAAGACGAAGAAAAATGCGTGGATTGCGGTGCATGTGTTTCATTATGCCCTGTTAAAGCTATATGCATCAAAGAAGACTGGAGCGTTGGAATAGATAATCAATTATGTATTGGATGTGGATTCTGCACTGGTTCTTGCCCTATGAAAGCGATAACTATTATGGAATAGCCACTTATCTTTCTTTTTTTTCTAAGGCATTTTTATAAATTGATTATTATCAAGAATCCAGATATTATAATCCTCTTTTTCCCTTAAAATATGATATAATAAATATATATCCAAATGCACATTCCCCAGGTAAAATTTAACATCTTCTAAATCTTCAAGGGCTTTTTTAATCTCATTAACAGCATCTGCATGAAATCCTTCTATTTTTATATATTCTATATCCTCATTTGAGCATTCAGGGACTTTTTCAAAGGTGTGCTGGTATAAAACAATATATCTACTGCATTCACTTTCAACCATTGCTTTTAACGTTATACTTTCATCATGTGCAGTTGTTACAAGAGTACAGCTATCCATATTCTCACCAGTATCATTTATGGCACTCCATTAATATTAATTTATCTTTTCTGGAGATATTATTTAAAATCACCAATTTTTGAAAGTTATTACCCTTCTATAACCCTTTGATTTTTAATATAAATTAAAATAAAGATTTTTAATTCCACAAATCTCTGTATTAATTGCGTCACATAAAAATATTGGGTAATATTTAAATTCTCTAAATATCATAATAAATTAAAGAAATAATAAGGAGGTTGTTTATGAAAAAATATTTATTAGTAATTTTATTGCTTTTTATATTAGTAGCAGCATCAGGATGCATAAATAACCCTGCAGGATCTGGAAAAATAGTAAATGAATCACGCAGTGTAAGTGGTTTTAATCAAATCGATCTTAATGGTGCCGGAGAACTTATTATAACTCAGGGGAACAGTGAATCCCTAACAATTCAGGCAGACGATAATCTTATGCCTTTTATTAAAACCAACGTTAACAATAATAAATTAACCATAAGCTTTGATAACACTATGCCTTTTCCAACTCAATCACTTAAAATCTATATTACAGTGAAAGATATTAATTCAATTAATACCTCAGGCAGTGGAAAAATCACCTCTAACAATTTAAAAGCCAATAATTTAACCATTAATGTAAACGGCGCTGGCGAAGGTAACTTAAACAATTTAAATGCTCAGATACTGAAAATAATAATTTCAGGAGCTGGAAAAATGACACTTTCCGGTAATGTCAATGAACAGAACATAAATATTTCTGGAGCAGGAGAATACAACGCGGGTAACTTAACCAGTAAAATAACAAGCATATCCATTAATGGTGCTGGAAGAAGCACTGTCAAAGTATCAGATATACTGAATGCAATGATAAATGGCGGTGGGGAAATTAAATACATAGGTAATCCTAAAGTAACCCAACAGATTAACGGTGCGGGGAATATTGAGCAGATACCAGGATGAGATCTGATTTAAATCTCATTTTCTTTATTTTTAATAATTTAATGCTAAATCCATGAGTAAAGGACTTAAAATTTATTTTTTAGCGGCTTAATTATAAATTAATTATTCATACCAAACCATTAAAAATCTTTTTTAAATTAATTGGGTCTACCTGACCATTTAATGAAATTTTTCCGTTTTTTTGGATTCTGATCTCTATGCGCTGAGATTTTGATGATAAATCCTTTTCATTATATCGATTGCTCAAAAAATGATATCTTTGGTTGGATGAACCCGCTAATGGCCTGCTGTAATCAGCTTTTTCATAAATATAAGGACTATCAATTAATAAATCAATAACTGAAAGAAAATTTTTCCATGAATTATCCCCAGAGTTCATAATATCTTCCAGTTTATATCCTGTGAATGTAGTTATAGAATGACCATCTCTTTTTAAAATTAAACCCAGCTCAAACAGGGCTTTAGCCTGATCAAATGGTTCTCCTCCAGTAAAAGTCACACCCTCTATTTCATCAATATTCAATATATTTTCAGCTAGTTCTTCTACAGAAATCTTTTGACCTTTATCTTTAGGCCATGTTTGAGGCAAAGCACAATTTTTACATCTTATAGAGCATCCCTGAACCCATATACAAGCTCTTTTACCTGGTCCCTCTACTTCAGTTATGGGTAAAAATTTATAGATGTTTAAGTGCATCTATACATCCACCAGCCTACTGCTCTTTTGAATTTTTGTTTCGCTGCCAGCTATAACAACTGAAGGCCTAATTTGCTCCAAAATATGGGGTTTAATACCTAAAGCTTCGCCAAATTCTTCAAGAGATCCAAATGGAGACGTTTCTCTTATCTTAACTGCTTTTTTGGCTAAAATAATTCCTACACCTGGAAGTTCTGCTATTAATTCCTCTGGATCATTATTTATGTCAACGATAAGTGAAGAAGACTTTTTAGAAATTATATTTTCTGTTTCATCTTTATTCCATATATCAGAATTTTTCAATTGGGGATACTTATCTTCATATTCTTTATTTATCTTTCTTCTTAAATCCCTGTCTTCTGCGTTCTTCATTTCTTTAAATCTTCGCTGGAAATGTAATTCTTCAACAGTTTCTACTTGTTTTAGAGATCTTAGACGCCACAAATATTCTTTACGGACATAAAATGCGTGACCTACTGATATTAACCATGGTATCATGAAAATATATCCCATTATATTTGTAAATGCATCAGAAACCTCACCTCTTTCATTGATCATGCTAGGATCTACATAAAAACTCATTACAATATTTGTAATGAAAAAAGGGAGAAGATATAAAATCCCATATAAAATCCATCGCCGATTCCTCGCTGTAATTCCTATATAAATAAAAGCTAACCAATTGGTGAAATATGTAAATGTTAAAATAATCCATAACGAATTCAACAGTTCCCATGAGCTCCTTGACATGATTATTTCCTCTTTAACTGTTGTTTTTGTTTAGTAACCACATTAACATCATCACTTTGGTAAAATTCTGGAGTATAATCCGAATCAATTGTTTTAGCTTCTAAAATATCCTCCAATATTCCTATATAATCTGTACATCTTTTTCCCTTGATTCCTTGAACTTCTGCCTGTATGGTTCCATCAGGAAATATTTGAATTTTTATTTTTCTACTCATTTTCTTTCCTCAGATATGTTCAAAGTGAGAATTATGGAATTATCATCCTGAACAGACTCAGATTCCAGCTCAATATCGTAATCCTGAATATTCTCAAGTACTTTATGGTAAACCTGCTCCTGTACCAGTTTAGTATATTCATCATAAATGTCAGAAAGAATTTTTTGAGCGTTTTCTTCTGTTACATTTCCCTGAAAAACTGCCTCAAATATATCCTGATTATTAAGCTGAAAAATCAGTTCATAATCTCCTAAAGTTATATCGATTAACTCTTTCTGGAGGAAAGGTTCATAACCAAAGACTTCAAGCGCTTTTTTAAGTAATTTAGTGTCTTTCATTTTTGTTTCATAAATTAAAGTACCCGAACTTTCTGATATTTCTTTATTTGAACTGAGCAAACTTACTCCAGTTCCTGCAGTTCCTACTGCAGCAATAACTATGGGAATTAGTAACATCTCTACACTCATTTTAACACCTTTTAGAAATCAACTGCTCTTCCACCACGTACAGAACCTATATCCTCATCAATGCCGTATTTTTCATCTTCTTTAGTTTCGGAAGTTAAACTTTCATAATCGGCTCTATCCTCATTTGAAGTAGCAGCAACTGCTCTTAAATTAGCCCATTCACGTAAAAATCTTATTTGTTCTGCCTGTGTAACCGATAATGAAACTGTTCCTTTTATAGCTTTTTCTAAATCCTGAAATTTAATACTCCTTGACTCAGAAAATGCCTCAAATAGTGCAGAAATTACAACCTGTTCTATTTCTGCACCAACATATCCCTCAGTCATATCAGAAAGTTCCTGTAAAACATTTTCAGTTATTTTAAATTCTCCAATTACCTTTGGATTAAGCAATCTTTTTTCAAGGTGAATTCTGAAAATATCCATCCTTTCTTTATGGGTAGGTAAATCAACAAAAAATATCTCATCAAAACGCCCCTTTCTTAAAAATTCTGGAGGAAGGCTACCAATATTATTTGCTGTAGCTGCAACAAATACTGGCTTGGTTTTTTCCTGCATCCAGGTTAAAAATGTTCCAAAAACTCTACTTGATGTTCCAGAATCGCCATCAGAATCTGTAAATCCCTTTTCTATCTCATCAATCCAGAGTATTGAAGGAGATGTTGCTTCAGCAATTTTGAGTGCTTTACGCATATTTTCCTCACTACTTCCAACTATTCCACTAAAAACTTTCCCTATATCCAGACGAAGTAGAGGTAATTGCCAAATAGAGCTTATAGCTTTAACTATTAAGCTTTTACCACATCCTGGAACACCCGTTATAAGCAAACCATTAGGAGATGAAATTCCATATATCTTCGCAGAATCCATCCATGATTTATTACGTTTTTCCAGCCAGTTTTTGATATTTCCAAGACCACCTACATCTTCCATTTTTAAATCACTCTTGATAACTTCCAGTATCTCAGTTTTTTTAATTATCTGGCGCTTTTCTTCTAAAATAAGATCCAGTTTGCTGATATCAAAGTTACCACCTTCAACCATAGCTCTGGCAAAAGCATTTTCAGCCTCTTGAATAGTTAATCCGACTGCTGCCTTTGCAATACGTTCCTTTTCTTCTTCATTTAAATTTATATTAATTCTACCACTTTCTTTATTCACTGTAATCATATCTTCAAGTAGATTCATCAATTCGCTAAATGAAGGTAAATCAAATTCAACAATACTTATATCTTTCTGCAAATCAACAGGAATGTCCAGAGAAGGTGAAACGAAGATAATATTTTTGGGATTAGGGGACCTTTTAAGTAAAGAGGAAACATCTCTTATTTTCCTGATAACCTGAAAATTCGGACTGGCAGATGTGCTTCCAAAATAAGAATGTAAATCAAACATCATAAAAATAGCAGGCTCTTTATATTTTTCAATGAATTCTAAAGCTTTCAAAGGGTCTTTAGTGCCAGTAAGAGTTTTCATTGTGTCATCTTTAATATTAACAAGCCCTGTAGTAATTTTCCAGGTAAATATATCCCTTTTTGTTTTTATTAAACTTGAATCGATTGCAATGTCATTTATTATTGTTAGTAAGCGATCTTCTTCCCAGGAAGGTATGAACAAGCACGGAAATCTGGCTTTTAAAAGGTTAGAAATAGTTTTTTTAAACTCAAATACTGCATCCATCATATGCCCTCAAAAATTTTATCTACAATAAGAACTTCCTCAAATGAATATCTTAGTGTCTGAATGATTATTGATAAGATTAATATATTAATCTTATTGCTAATGGTGAAATAGATAGATAAAACAAAAAAAAGTTCAATATAACACTTACAATGATTTAGAAAAATAAATAAATAAAAAAAGAAATTTTTTTAAATAATTATAAACCAAATGACTTCATTAGAAGTTTAGCGTTTACATATCCTGCTCTAAACATTTCACCAGTTCTTAAATCATTAATAACAACTTCAGCAGGGGCAAACATTCCTTTATCGATTTTGTAGAAATCGTATTCTGCTTCTTTAAATACGTCATAGAAAGGTTTACCGTAACCTTCAGATGAGGAGGAAGGTAATTTTTCAGCCAGTTCTTTTAAATTGTCCCCTTCTTCAGACTGGATATAGTAGTAGGTTCTACCACCGAATAAAACAGCGTCATTTGTTTTACCCATTGCTTTAAGTCCATCAGGGTCAACAGGAGCTATTGGAGCAATTCCTGCAGCGAATTTAACCTTTGTAACATCGAAATCCAGAGCTTCCATCATTTTGTAGGTACCATTTTCTACAACTCTTCCAGCGATTTGAATTGAACCTACAATGGATGATGTTGGAGCAACAAGGACATATACATTTTCTGGTGAAACGCCGCATTCTTCTGCGATTGAATCTGTTACATCTGCACCTGGTAATTTGTCTGCTTCGAGAGTTAGAATTGCAATATCTGCATCGTCCTCGTATCCTATAACTTCATAGGTATGTGCTGGTTTTAAGGCTAATGCTCTTGCAGGACCAGAACCAAGGGCAAAAAAATCGCCAACACTTACAGACCAGCCTGCCTTTTGAGCTCCAAGGGTTGATATTGCTGGAGAATTGGTTTTAATCTTTACAGAAGGTAATGCGAATTTATCTGAGAGATCTCCTGGAATTGAAATTCCCACTTCAGCAAGTCCGCCCAGACATACCTTTGTGTAAAGTTCTCCTGCTTTTAAGCTCCCGGAAACGTTTACACCAGCATCTATTACTGTTGAACCATTTTCAAGCTTTTCTACCATCAGATTTAAATCTGCTGAGTTTTCTATCATTAAGTCTACTGTCTTTTTTGCTTCAAGATTGACACTTACCATATTTTCACCTTTTAGTCAAAATTATTAAATGAATGCAAAATTTGTTCTGCAAATGGATTTTAAGCGATTATTCCTTAATTAATTTACTATTTGATTTTATAGATTTTTATAAGTGATACAAGGTTGAATAAAAATATTAAAATATATTTAAAATAACAATTCAAGATTAAAATTACATAATTTAAGATTAAAAACCCTATTAATAACTAAATTAAAAATTTAAACTTAAAATTCAGTTAATTATAATATTAACTATAATTCCGATGAATTTAAGATTTATCAGTTAAATTCATATATCCATTATAAATAAAAATTAATATTATTAAGTATAGTAATATCAAAATCATTACATAAGGCTAAAATATGAGAAGAAGAGATATCAACAAAACTTTTTCTAAAGAAGGAATAACCTTTGAATATCCCGGAGACTGGTTTGAAGTTCCCGCAGGGGCTGATAAACTTTTAAACGGATACGCTCATGAAATTGGAGTTTTAATCCCCCCAATTAACTATGGAAACGTCATAATACAAAAATACAATCTACAATATTTAGGGGTTAACTCTGTTCAAGAAGATTGGAGTAAAACTATTGATTGGATGAAAAAGGATAACATAACAATAATTATGCAGAATACTACCACAGTTAATGGTTTGACAATATATAAAATGATAAACAGCGGTTATGAGCCTGCTTATAATGGGACACAAAAAATGCTTTATGTAGAGGTAGGGAAAGACCAAAATGTATATATAATACAACTATATTCTGAATCAAGCTCATTTGATAGTTATTTATCAGTATTCAATCAAGTAGTTTCTACAATTAAAATAAAATGAGGTACTTTTATTTTTGGTGCCATTAATTTTAATTTTTAATTCAATAGCTAAAGTCCTAAAATCTGCTTCGCATCATCAAAATTAACCTCATAAATATGTGCACTTATAGAATGAATTGTAACAGTTCCCACATCAATATTAAGCTTATTTGCAGCATATTTAGCTAGATGAGTTAATCCTACTGCATTGGGGAACCATGCACCATAAATATCATGACTGCGCCATAATGCAGTTGTATGCAACTTTCCATCTCTTATTTTGAAGTCTACAAGGATCATGCAAGGTACTTCTTCGGTTTTTGTGTCAACAGTCGGATCCCATGTTACAGATATGGCTCTTCTTGATTCTTCACAGTTTTTTAGCCTATCAATAGCTACATCAATCTGATCAATATCTTCAAAGTGTTTTCTAAGCCTGTTACCATAAGTATATACAAATCCCTGCTTATCTTTACTTAAAAACTGTCCAGAGTAAACTTCAAGCTTATCACCGCTCCAGAAATATCCTTCGGGTACTCTGATTTTCTGTACTTTGGCAATTTTATTTAAGTAGAATCCTTCTGACATTTGATTTCCAAGTGGATTTGTCACTGTTACGAGCGTGTTTAACATTTCTTTGGTTAATGAGCCTCTTTCGTCATTTATTTCTTTACCTTCAGCCATGATTTTTCTTACAAGTGTTTCCCACCCATCTGCTATCTCTTCGACTTCAATTTGAAATGCCATTGGTCGCCCGCCTCTTTAAATTTTTATTTTATTAATTCATAATCTTTTAAGTTATTATATGTTAAATCTAATTACATTTATAAATTTTTTACAGTTGTCAAAATCGAAGATTATGACGCATAAAAAATCTATGATTTTTATAGATTTTTTACAGTTTCTACCATCACTTTGAGCTTCGCAAAAGCTGCATCTCTTGATCTTAACCGCATTCCACAATCAGGGTCAATGATCAAATTTTCCTTCCCAACTAAATCTATTGCTTTTTTTATTAAACTTTCTACTTCTTCTTTACTTTCAATTTCATCAGTTTTGTTATTTAAACATCCGAAACCTATTTTTTTACCCTTTAGATTTACATTTTCAAGAATCTGCATATTTTTAGGAATACTTGTAAATTCACAATCAATAACATCAACATCAAATCTTAAAAGCTCGTCGAAGACTTCAGTTAAATCACCACAAACATGTAAAGCTTTAGGAACTGATAAATCCTTTGTTATAATTCCTATAGCTTTTTTTGCAGTCTGAATATCAACCATTCCTGTAGAAATAAACGGCTCATCTATTTGAATATAAATAGCCCCAGTAGCTTCTAAATACTCAACCTCTCGCTTTAATGCGCAAGCCAAATCAATTATTGCATTTTCCTTATTTTTGTAAAATCCTTCCATTCTGGATGAATATACAAGTGTGGAAGGACCTGTAATTATGCCTTTAACTCCCTTAATACCGTCCTTAAGTCCTTTATCTTGATTAGAGCCGTATTCTTTTGAAATTCTTTCTGCAACCTTAATTGCGAATTTAAGATCGTCAGCGCAAATGGATATTGGGGATGGCAAGATTTTCCCAATAATTTTGGGAGTATTATCTTCTACAGCCATACCTGGAATGGCTTTTGCAAATATTTCAACCATTTTATCCCTTACCTGGCCATCTGATATAATATCAACGCCGGCTTTTATTTGATCCTGCACAGCAAGTTCTATTGCTGGTTTATACCCATCATATACTCCAAAAAAGTTTGAAAGTTTTTCTGATATTGAAGATGGCCCTCTTGGTAAGGGCGGATAGCTTCCAACGACTGTAGTTATCATATTTTTCCTCTAATGATTTAATTATTGATTTAAATAATAATTTCTTCTCTGTCTTCTATAATGTTGATGGTACTATAAATGAATTTTCAATTAAAGCATAATAATAAAAAAAAATAATTTAAAAGCTAATTTTCATGCCAGTGTAAATCCTTTCAAGCCGATCTTTTAAAATTGGCTTCATTAAATTTATCCCACGTTTTCCAGTGCAGTGTCCCGTATAGATTTGCCCATCTACTTCATTTTTCAACCATTCAGCGGTATCTTCAATTTCTTCTTTTTCTGCAAATGCATAATCTAAACTACCTGCCTGAAAATGGAATCCCCCAATTACTGATTCTATTTTTCTATCTGGTAAAACATCTCTGGCAGTGTTTACAATATTTCTGATTCCACTATGCCCACAGCCAGAAAAAATAACTAAATTATCATTTTTTTCAATTATCATGAACAATTCATGTTTAAAATCATCTCTAACTAACTCTCCATTTTCTTTTACATATAAAACACAATTACTGGAAGGAATAGAGAATTCATCCATGATATCTGGTACTAAAAATAAGCCTTCAGCAATTTTAACGGTTTTATCAACAAAATTAAGTCTATCCGTGTATTTTTTTGCTATCTGGTCATCCATACCAATGTATTTTAAGCCCTCTGGACGTTTGGAATAATGTGAATTTAAAGCTTCTCTCTTAAGATAAACTGGAGCTTTATCGTTAATTTGCAAGAATTTTAGTAATCCTCCAGTATGGTCGTTATGTCCATGAGATATAACTACTACATCTATTTTAAAAAGATCAATGCCCAGAACTTCAGCATTTTTAATTGCACTTTCTCCAAGCCCTCCTGCATCAAAAAGAATATTGTTTCCATTTTTTTTAATAAAAATAGAAAGCCCATGTTCTATATTTAAATTAGAGTTTTTAAACTTGCTATTTTCAAGCAGAACTGTTATTTCCATTAAATCACAGATAAAATTATAAAAAAGAATAATTTAAGGGTTTAATCGCCGAATTTTATGAATTTTTTAGGCTCAAAATTGGTTGCCATAGTCCAGAAATAAGCTTCGCCCTTAGGTATTCGGAAAATTATAAGTCCTGGATGATCTACAGTCATTCCAAATTCTTTAAGGAAAGGCCTGTCGTTTAATACCTTTTCTTTGAGTTCTGGGTCCTCTACAAATTCTATTTCGCCTGCAACCCTCATCATTGTCCCTGTTGTTTCATCCGGCTGCCAAAAACATGCTTCAACCTTTGGATTTTTCTGGAGCTGTCCATACATATCCTTTACCGATCCTATCTGGAAATAAAATCCATTTTCATCTGCAAACCAGAACCCAAGTGCCCTTACCCTGGGCTGGTCTCCATCTACTGTTGCAAGGTAGCAAACAGGTGTTTCATTTGCAAATTTTATGCAGTCTTTAAAATCCATAATTCATCCTCCAAAAATTTAATATTTTTGTTCAAACACTGTTTGGTGCATAGAAAATCTATCAAAATCATAGATTTTGATGCAGCAAAATTCTTTGAATTTTGCATGCTTTGATTTTCTAATGTTCGGAAAATCTATCAAAAATTCTAAGAATTTTTGGAGCCCTCAAAAATTTATTTTCAGGGCATCGAAAGAAATACTTTCGACAGCGCAAACCAAAGGTTTGCTAACAGAGATTTTCTTCAACCTCCTTTAACATCGTCTACTTAAATAACTATATTGTTCATGACATATAGATTTTATTTGTTAAAATAAAGAAAGGAGTAATTATTATGGAAAAAGATAACCCAAGACCATACCGATTCACAGAAGCTGTTAGCAAAGAATTAGATGCTGCATTTAAAAATTTAGCCTCAGAAATAATGAAAGAGGGAGCACTTTCTTCAAAGGAAAAATCAATTATAGCACTGGCCTGTGCAGTGGCAGTTAAATGTGAACATTGTATAAAAGCGCATAAGAAAAGTGCACTTGAAGCTGGTGCAACCACAGATGAAATTTTAGAGGCTGCTGCTGTGGCTGGACAGGTTCGTCTTGGATCTGGTTTAACTTTTGCTTCTTTTCTTCTGGATGATTAAAGAATACATCATTTTTTTAAATAAGGTTTATTTGTGATAGCTGGTTTAATAAACCGGGATAAATCTTTCCAGAATTTATCTTGAGAAATCCCTCTTGCTTCTAATATCATTTTAAATCCAATATCAATGTTTAAAGCACTCATACTCATAACATTAATGTAAATAGACATTTCAACAGGGTCTATATCTTTTCTTATGGTTCCTTCTTTCATTCCCTGGAGTATGGCCTCTACCATTATTCTCCAATTTCCTGTTATTAAATTTATAATCTCCTTTGCATCTTCATTATCGCTCATCTGGAACCTTTCTGTTCCTGCATAGCAGTAAATACGGAAATATTCAGGATAGTTTTTAGAAAAGTCAAAAAGACTTTGAATCATGGCTTTTACTTTACCATAGCCATCTATATCAAGTTTGGAGCTTTTTAGATACATTTCATGCAATATTTGAACACCATGAAGATTAACTGCAAAAAAGAGTGTTTCTTTATTTTTAAAGTAATAATAAAGTAAAGCCTTATTAACTTCTGCTTCCTTTGCTATTTCATCCATTGTAATCTTATCATAACCCTTTACAAAAAAGAACTTCTTTGCAGCATTTATAATTTCGTTAAGTCTTTTTTCACGTTCACGTTGCCTTCTAGAGGTTGTAGACATTTTAATCTCCTTAATAAACTATTTTTTTGACATTTTAACCATTAAAGTAAGTATAGATTAATTTTTGAATTTAATAAGATTTGATCTATTTGATTTTATTTAATTGATGTTTTAAATTCTATTTTAAAATATAATGAAAAGTTTTATATAACATTAACTACAATTTAAAATTTAACTATAAGTTAAAAATTAACTTATAGTTAAAAAAAAGGAGGTAGTAAAATGGTGGACAAAAAATCAGCTGCTGAAGGATGGCCACAGGTAGTGGGAGATTATGAGGTCGGAGATGCAGAAAGTGCAGTAGCTGTGATCACATTGGGCTCCCATTTAGAAAATAAACCTGTTGATGCTGGAGCGAGCATATCAGGATCTCTGCATACCGAAAATCTTGGTATTGAAAAAGTTATAGCCAATATAGTATCAAATCCAAACCTTAGATTTCTGGTAGTATGTGGATCTGAAGTACAGGGCCATATAACAGGACAAACAATCAAAGCATTGCATGAAAACGGTGTTGATCCAGATAGAAGGCGGATAAACGGTGCTGAAGGAGCGATACCCTTTATTGAAAACGTAAACGACGAAGCTATTCAGAGATTCAGAGATCAGGTTGAAATAGTGGATCTGGTTGACGTGGAAGACATGGAGTCTATTAAATCCAAAATTGAGGAGTGCATGATTAAAGATGCAGGTGCAGTTGAGGAGGAATCAACAATATTGCCACTTCCTAAAAATAACGAAAAGTCAGAGATAACCGATGAAAATACATAAACTTATTTCATTTTTTTAGATTCCGTCCTTTTTACCATGTTATCCCCCTAACTTATTAAATTTCGTTATGGCACCTGATTTTTTAAAATCCTGGATATCAAATCAATAAATTCCAGTCATAAATGTATATAAGTAATTAATGACTTTCAGATTTTAATAAGTATTAACTTACATATAAAATTTTTTATCAAAAAAAGTAATAAAAAAAATTTAAAAAATAAAATGACTTAAATCTTAAAAAATAGATTGGGAAATGAAAAAATTAACATCCCTTAATGTTTAAATCCCTGACTTTAACAATTTCTTCATTAGGAATTGGAATTTCAACTACAGCAGTGCCGTAACAGGGTTTTGTATAGGGGAAAAGTATTGTACCTTTTTCTTCATTGAGACCAACAGGAACCGGAGGTATTCCAATAATTCTGGCACCTAATATTTTCTCTCCAGCGTTTACATAGATTATTTCTGGTGCATTCTCTTCAATTATTTTGGCGCAGTCTTTGAAACCTGCTCTTGAGATTAATATGTCATAATCATCGGATTCTTGTAAATATGTTTCAAGACAGAACATTACTAATTCTCCTCCAGCTTTTTGATCATCTTATCAAACCTAACCCTTAAGGGAGTTGGGTTGTGGTAAGCCCTCGCAGATACTATTTTTGCATCTGTACTCTCTGATACAATATTTTCGAATTCTTCCAGCTTTTCAGGGTCTTTTTCAAAGATTATGGCAATAGAAGTTGTATTAAGGATGCTGTAAAAGGTTACAAAGTATGAAACAGCAGCATCTTTGTGAATAAATCCAATAAGAAGGTCAAATGCACCTTCATCCAGCTTTTCAATGCATGAATCAATATCTATCTTATTTTCGATGTAATGTCCCTCTGGATCCCCTACTTCTAAAAGCTTCATTGCAGAAGGCGTACTGGCAGTTGTAACCTCATAACCCATATTTTTGAGTTTATAGGTAACATAAACCGCCATCGGAGTTTGTGAAGGAGATTCAGGACATCCTAATAGTACCAGGGCTTTTTTCATTTTTTTTCCTCTCATACACTTTATTGATTTTATTAAATAATTACTTTTTCATGACCATTATGTGGCTTACTATCATGGCGCTCAGGAAAATAAATGTTAAAAGTGCGGTTCCGTTTATGGACCTGTTCATTATGAACAATCCAACCACTGCCTGAGCAATAAATGCTGCAAGAGATCCAATAAGGAGTGCCTCCCTTCCAAGATACTTACGATCGTCTTTTTCTCTTTTCTCACGATATATGGACAATGTTTTAAAGCCGATGAAAAGAACAGCGACAAACCATATTAAAAGTAGGATTAAGAATCCATATCCAAAGTCAAAAGAGACTCCAAATATTCCAGGCAGCATGTAATCTATTACATCCTTTTTTGATACCAGAATTCCATAAAATAATGGAAATGGTAAACCAAACATCAGTACTAAAGATATTGGTAATGAAATATATCCATCAGATCCTCCAAGACATTCAGTACCCCAGTAGCATGATCCCTGAGCATGTCCCAGAAATGTTGCATTCTTTATAACCATTGATATACTTGGCAGTGAATACTGTTCAATCCTTGAAATTCTTAAAAGGGGACTTAATATAGACATATCCAGAACATTTGAAAGAAATTCAAGCGCTCCAAAACCTAATAGGCCCACTATAACCACTGTAAATACCTTTTTTACTGTAAAAGCTGATTTTTGTCTGAAAGATTTTGAAATAATAAAGAATCCAATGAGAAGCCCTAAAAACCACAGAATTAAAAAAGATCTGTGCATTAAACCCCCTGCAACTGTAATAAACCCTATAATAAGGTAAATAAACAGTCTCAGATGAGTAATTTTAATACCAACTTCTTTCATCATTGGTAAGGCGCTTAGGGCAGTTACTACAGCCAGTATAGCAATAGGCCCATAGGGATGAGTAAATTCATAATGAGATAAGGGTAAAAACAGGAACAATGCATCCATACCAAACATTAAACAAAATCCTAAGCCCGCAACGAGCGCTATAAAAAGTACAAGACTCAATGATATGGGCACAATGTTCAGAAGGAACATAATTCCCACATAAATAATTACGGATATCTCTAATATGAATTGAAGATGATTATGAGCAATTAAAGCCAATTCTATTCCTCCAAGCCCATTTGGGCTTCTAAATCGATGATTGTGATTAATCATCAGTTAAATATTAAAACATGTATTATACAGTACTAAATCAAAAATTTAATAATATTCCTAATGTTTATATCCTTATTTTACCTGTTAAAATCTCTGTTTTAACGCGACAATTTCCAATTCTTTCAGCTATGGATAAATTCATAGAATTTCCAGGGGCAAACTTCAGTTTTGTCAGCTATCAAAATCAAAGATTTTGATGCAAAGAATTGAGAAATTCTTTGGTTTTATATCTATTGAACAAACCTCTTTAAAAGTGTTTGTGATACTATTCTATATATTTATAAAAAACCACCATGTGTTCTCCCATACCATTGTAATTTCTAATGGCACTGGCACCCATAATATTTATAATATTGCCTTTTTTTTCTTCTAGGAAACCTAAATTCCTGTAGAATGATATTGACTTCCAGTTTATCGGTTTAGTAATTAAATAAACCTTTTTACAACCTTTTAATGATACAGCTTCAAAGAATTTTTCTACAAGTGATTTTCCTATACCTCTGGTTCTGATCTTAGGATCAACACATAAAAGGTGCATGTATGCTTCTTCAGGGTCTTCCTGAGATACGAAACCTAAAAGAAATCCGGCTAATTCTCCCGAATCTAATTCAACCACCAGAGATGTACTTTTAAAAAATTTAGTGAATATGTGATAAATAGAATTCCTTTCCGTCACCATTGGACTGCATTTCTCTGCAAGATCAGCTATTTTCACAAAATCTTCTTCTTCTGTGTTTCTTATACAGTAATCTGTCATCTATAAATTCCCCCTAATTTTAAATAGCATTATATTTAAATATTACAAAACTAAATTGTTAATTACTGTAATGATACTATTTAAATAGTATTTCATTCAAGTTATATTGCGGGCTGGTAGCTCAGGTGGTAGAGTGTCGCCTTGGCATGGCGGAGGCCCCGGGTTCAAATCCCGGCCAGTCCACTATTTTTTTGAACTTTTAAAAACCTGCAGATTCATAAATATTCCTAATTACCAGATCAAAAAGGTCATCAGTTTCTATTTCCTTTTTATCTCCATGATCCTTTAATAAATTCAAAGAAATATCAATAATTTCATCCAGATTTGTAGATCTTTTCATTAAGCCCTGATCAACATAATATTTATCTACAGCTAATATTTTACCGGGATAGCATGAAATTACAGGAGTACCTAATAAAGCAGCCTCTCTATTCATTGTACCCCCTGCACCAATTACTAAATCGCATTTTTTCATTAAACTGAACGTATCCACAGGAGGTTTTATTAAAGTGACGTCTGGATCATCTTCAAATATTTGTTGCTGTTCTTTGAATCTTGGAATTACCAGAATATTTGCATATTCCTCTAAAGCATCCACAATTGGGGATAAAACTGATTTTTTGCAATCAGTATCTAAATATGAAGCAAGAGCTGGCTCCGGTCTCATTAGTATGGTTTTTTGCTTCTCTAAGTTTAAATTAAGGTCTTCAAATATCTTATCATTATATTTAAAGTCCTTAAGATGAGTGAGTTCAGATGTACCATTGTATCTAATTAAATTATTTGGATCTGCCCCTGTTTTTAAAACATCCCATGTATCTATGGCTTCAGGAATTATTATTTTGTTACAAAGAGGTAATGTAAGTTTATTTGCAGCAAGGGCGTGTTCATTATCCAGGACATAAACACTGGGTATGCCCAATCCAAAAGATACTCTGGGAAGTTCTATTGAGTGCTTTGATACAGCAACATCCGGTTTTTCGTTTGAAATTAGCCTTGAAAGTTCGTAGGATCTTTTTGTACTTTCCTCAAGTTTTTGTGAAAGGGATACTCCATGTTTTCCCACAGATATGTGTCCTATTTTAAAAAGAGCAAGTAATTTATGAATATCCCCAAATTTACGGGAAGTTATCAGCACATCTTCCCCTTCTGCCTTTAAATAATCAATTATACTTTTAAAAAACCTCACATGAGGTGAATTTACAAGATCGATCCATACCTTCAACTGATCACCGGCTTAAAAAATTAAAAATTATTCATTCATAAATTTCTTGATGTTCTCAATAATCTCATCAAGGCCTTCGCCTGTTTTAAGACTACTTTTTATAACAACAGCATCTGGATTAAGTTTTTTAACATCTTCAAACATTTTATTTTCATCAGCACCGACTGCTTCGGCTATATCAACCTTGTTAATAATCACAATATCTGCATCTTTAAAAATCAGAGGATGTTTTTCTACAGTATCGTCTCCCTCACTCACACTTATGACTACCATCCTTATATGAGCTCCAAGGTCGAAATCAACAGGACAAATGAGATTTCCTACATTTTCTATAAATAAAAGTTCGATATCTCCAAGTGGAAGATCTCCCAGAGCATGTTCCACGAGATGAGCGTCAAGATGACATTCTTTACCTGTATTAAGCCCTACAACTGGAACGTTATATTTTTCAAATCTTCCTGCATCGAACCTACTTATTACGTCCCCTGCTATGACGCCTATCTTATAATCAATTTTTTCGATGAGATTTTCTATAAGAGAAGTTTTTCCAGAGCCAATGGCCCCTAAAACATCCACTGTAAATACATCTGCTTTATCAAATATTTTTTGATTTCTCTTAGCAAGCTTTTTGTTAGCAAGCATTATGTCATGCTGTATTTCTACTTCAGCGATTTTATGCATCTTCATCCTCCTTTTCTATTTTAATGTTTTTAACATTACATTCTCTTCCTTTAATTATCTTAATGGAAACTTCTTCACATTCAGGACATTTTACAATAGGCATATAATGATCTAATTCATCTGAACCTGCTGGACCTTCGTAATTACATGATTCACATTTTATTTCGATGGGAATTTCTTCTACCTTTATTTCAGCACCTTCAAGAAGAGTATCTTCACTTAAAACACCGACCATGAATTTAAGTTGTTCAGGGTTAAGTAAGGCAAGTCCTCCAATTTCTATTGTAACTTCAATAATTTGTTGAGCGTCATTTTTTTCTGCAACATCAACTGCAGTCTTTACTATGGCATCTGCCATTGAAAGTTCGTGCATTATCTCCACCTCTAATATATCAGGATTTGTTCAATGTTAATTTATAGAATATCAGTTTTTTTTTAAGTTATTAAAATAATGATATCAATGTTAAAGTAATCTAAAATAGATTAACTTATTATATATTAATTCATATGGTAAATAAGTTGATTTCAATTTAATAAGTAAAATACTTTTACAATAATAATAGGTGATTTTCTTGATAATAGGCGGATCTGCTTCACAAAAATTAGCAGCAAAGATTGCAAAAGAACTCAAAACTACGTTAATTCCCATTGAAACACGGAAATTCCCAGATGGTGAAAGATATATTCGTATAAAAGGCCAATTAGAAGATAAAGCCATTGTTGTTCAATCAACAGGATATCCTCAGGATGAAAATTTAATAGAACTTTTTTTGATCCTTAAAAATTTAAAGAGTATGGGTATTAAAAAAATTAAGGTTGTAATTCCCTACTTTGGATATGGAAGGCAGGAAAGACGTTTTAAAAGTGGCGAGGCAGTTTCAGCCACTATAATCTCCCAACTTCTTGAATTTGCAGGAGCAGATAAAGTATTCTGCGTAAACCTTCATGAGAATAACATCACTGACTTTTTTAAGATTCCTGCATATGATCTCTCTGCAATGCCCCCTATTGCAGATTATATTCAAAAAACACTTGAAAACCCTGTTATCATAGCGCCGGATAAGGGAGCTCTGGGTTTTGCAAAAGAAATCGCAGAAATTCTTAACTGTGGATATGATTATCTTGAAAAAACAAGAATATCGCCAGAAGTTGTGGAAACAAAACCAAAAAGTCTTGATATTAAGGGGAAGGAAGCCGTCATAATTGATGATATTATAAGCACAGGCGGCACAATTGTGAATGCTGTGAAAATTTTAAAAGAACATGGTGCTTCAAAGGTCTTGGTATCTTGCGTTCACCCAGTACTTGTTGAAGATGCACTGCTTAAAATCTTTGCTGCGGGAGTTGACGACGTTGTTGCTACTGATACACTCCAATCTGAAGTAAGTGTTATATCTGTGGCTTCTATTATTGCCGAAGCTCTTAAAAAAGATTAAAACTAATTCTAAATCTATAACTATGTAAACCCAACTATCTGGGTTTACATACAGGATTTACTGCTTTAATATTTGAATGAGATGCATTTAAAGTCACTAAATTATTTTCTATAGCTTCCAGTATGTATCTCGGCCTGCGTCCATATTTCTGGATGTATATTCTAATTTGAAATTCATTTATGCCTTCAAAGTGACTTTTAACTATTTCAATAGTTTCTGTTTCCGAATATTTTATTTCCACTACCTCAAAAAACAATTTTAATATTCCAGCAAATAATTTAGATAAAAAGCTGAAATCTGATAATAAATCGTGTTTCTTTTTATTTAAAATAAATGTCAATGTAGTATGAAAAATTAGATTTACTCTCTTTAAGTCATCTAAATGTTTTAAACATTCATGAATAACCATAATATAGAATATTATTGATTTTAAACGGTTGCATCGTAACCATTCAGTGAGTTCAATCCTGTTTTTATTTAAATTTCCATAATCAAGTAATTTATCAGCGAATAAAATTGCATCAAACTTCGAAAGTTCTTCATATGCATCCTTTTTTGTCTTAACATTAAAATCTTTCTTTAATGTATTTACAAATTCTTCTAATACCTCTCCAGGACTCAATTTTACACTGCTTAAGTTAAGTTCAACATCATAGAACTTCAAATTTAAAAGATTTATTGCATGATAAATATTGGAAGATTTACCCGTTCCTGGGGAACCAGTTATGTGAATAATCCTTCCTTTTTGGCTATTTAAACTCTTAAATTTATTACAGAGTTTTAAAAAAGCGGATGTGGCCACAAAAATCTGATTATCTTCTGTACAGGTTATTTTAAATCTTTTCATATGTTTATTATGTATTTGATTATTGTTAATATTATTTTAATTTTTATTAACATATTAAAAGTAGGATCCAAATTTTGAAGTAGAAGTTAGCAATGCTATAATTATTTAAAATGCTTAAAAGTGGTGATAATTTGGTTAAATGGAAAAATATAATATCGGGAAGCTTATCAGGAAAAGAGAAATCAGATATTGATTTTGATAGAGAAAATATGATTAAATGTCTCTGTTCTCAATGCCCTGTTCAAAGGAATAGTGAATGTGCTCAAAACAAAATGAAAATGCTACAAATATCTATGAAAGGGATGAGCCCTGAACCATCAGATTTTCCTGGAATGTACTGTGCAAATGGAAAAGCAGTTTGCGATGATCTGGACGTTCATAAAAAATGTCAATGTATAAATTGTGAAGTCTGGAAAAAATATGAACTGAATTCAAAGAAACCAGACTTAAATTTCTGTCAAAATGGAAAAGCAGAATAATATTTAAGTTTTGGTGTTGGACATCATATTATATAAAACCAATTTTATTTAAACCAAAAGAGGATTCATTCTCCCAAATAATTAGATTTGGAAAAACTGTAAATTACATAAATTTCTATGATTACCAAAACTCATTAGAGAAGAATTAATCAATTTTTTCTATTTGCAGGCTCAACATTAACAGATTTGCCCTTAATGTTTCCTCTGTTCATCAAAGAAAGAAACTCTTTTGCATTTGATTCAGGTATTTCAACAAAGGAAAACTTATCAAATATGTCTATTTTGCCAATTAGCTGGCTTGAAAGTCCTGTTTCTTCTGCAATGCCCTTAACTATGTCTTTTGCCTTGATTCTTTGTTTCCGGCCAACATTAATAAAGAATCTTACCATGCCCTGACTTGCGCCTGTATCTCCGAAACTTTCCTCTTCTGAACCATTATCTTTACTCATAAATATTTTTAAAAGAGCTGCAGATGTTTCAACAGAAGTATAATCTTCTTCCATTAATCCCTCAACTAAATGAATATATTTAGTTAAATCAGCGTTGTTAATTACAGATTTTACTTTTTCTAAAAACTTATCAGTTCTGATTTCTTCAACATCAGCAAGTGAGGGGATTTTATGCTGTTCTATCTTGGTTTTGGTGAATTTTTGTATATCCCTTAACTGATAGATTTCCCTTCCAGACACGAATGTAAACGCTCTTCCTGTCCTACCTGCACGGCCTGTTCTACCAATTCTGTGAACATAATATTCATCATCGTTTGGTACATCGTAATTAAATACTGCTTCGATGTCGTCTACATCAATTCCACGTGCAGCTACGTCAGTTGCAACGAGAATTTCAATTTGACTGCTTCTGAACTTTGCCATAACGTTATCCCTTTGTCTCTGAGTCATATCCCCATGAAGTCCATCAGCAAGGAATCCTCGAACCTGGAGATGAGTTACAAGAGTATCAACACGTTTTTTTGTATTACAGAAAACCAAAGATAATTTTGGATTATATACATCAATTAAACGAGATAAAAGTTCTAATTTCATCTTTTCCTTAACTTCAAAATAAATCTGCTGGATTTCAGGTACAGTCATTTCCTGATGAACAACCTTTAAAAATTCTGGATCATTTAGATATTTTTTAGTTAAATTTAAAATAGGTTTAGACATAGTAGCTGAAAAAAGAAGTGTTTGACGCTCATAAGGCATGTCTTCAAGTACGAACTCTATATCTTCACGGAATCCCATATCAAGCATTTCATCTGCTTCATCAAGAACCATGATTTTCACATTGTTCATTTTTAAAGTTCCTCGCCTCATGTGATCCATTACACGGCCGGGTGTACCTATAATAATCTGAACGCCTTTTTTTAATGCTTTAATTTGCCTCTCAATAGGTTGACCTCCGTATATTGGCAGAACATTAAGCTTTTTTATATATTTTGATAATTTCCTTAATTCTTCAGCAACCTGAATTGCAAGCTCCCTTGTAGGGCATAAAATTACTGCCTGTAATTTCTTATTTTCAGGATTTACCATTTCTAAAAGAGGTATTCCAAAAGCTGCAGTTTTTCCCGTACCTGTTTGGGCCTGACCTATTACATCTCTCTTTTTTAATATATATGGAATTGCAAGAGACTGTATTGGAGTTGTTTCCTCAAATCCCATATCTTCAACTGCCCTTTTAATCTCATCTTTGAGATCTAAATCAAAAAATCTTAATTTTTCCATCTTATCGTCCTTTAGTTATTAATTTCAATTAATATTTATTAAATACATTTTAGTTAAAAATTAGCATGAAAATGAATATCACATAATTCTTAATTAATCATTTGAATTTAAAAACATTTAAATCAACTGGTTCAAAAAACAAAATAAATTAAAAATGAAAGGAATTCCTTTCAAAATCAAATTTAATGAGTTGTAGGGTTCTGTAGAATTCCCTTGGGAACCATGTCACTGATCTTCCGCATCTTATCCAGAAGACCTTTTTTACCTTTACCAATTAAAGCATGCTCAAGTACATCACTTAAAGTTTCTACAGGAATTATCTCTATTTTATTCTTGTATCTTTCTTCAATCAGAACATCATGCATGTTTGATTTTGGTATTAAGACCTTTGTAATTCCTGCTTCAGCGGCAGCTTCAATTTTACCTGTTACTCCACCTACAGGAAGCACGTCTCCACGTACACTTAATGAACCTGTTAGTGCAACTGACTGGTCAACAGGAATGTTTTCCAGAGATGAAACAACTGCAGTAGCAACTGAAACACTTGCACTGTCTCCTTCCACGCCTTCATATGCTTGAAGGAACTGTATGTGAATATCATAGCTTGATATATCCGTTCCTGTGTGCTTTTTAATTAATGCACTTACGTTTTGAACTGCTTCTTTAGCTATTTCACCAAGTTTACCTGTTGCTATTATTCTACCTTCTTCTTTACTTTGAGCAGGAGCAGCCTCAGCAACTATAGGTAATATTATACCACTTCTATCCCCAATTACTGCAAGGCCGTTTACAGTACCTACTTCTCCCCCTTCAGATTTAAATACTTTGTATTTTTTCCTTTGACCAATATATCGATCTGCAATTTGCTGTTCAAGAGTTCTTGCAAGTTTCTTAGCACTTATAACATGAGCTATTTTAACACTATCTGCATCTTCTCCTTTAGCAATATCACCAGCAGCTCTTATTAATCCACCTAAATCTCTTAATTTTAGAGTAAGCGAATCTTTTTTGCCCGCCCTTCTTTGAGCTTCTCTTATAATCTCTGTTATAGCTTCCCTACTGAAGTGAGGTATTCTACCGTCCTTTTCAACTTCTTGAGCTACAAACTGTACTAATTTATCTCTGTTTTCCGGATTATCAGGCATAGAGTCCTTCATAAATACTTCGTAACCATAACCTCTAATTCTTGATCTTAAAGCTATGTGCATTCCTTCAAGTACCTGGAGGTTTCCAGATGCTACAAGAACAAAATCACATGGTACTTCTTGAGATCTTACCATTGCGCCACTGCTTGTTTCACTTTGTCCTGTTATGGAGTACTTTTTCTCCTGCATTGCAGTTAAAAGCTCCTGTTGGGTCTTCATTTTCATAGTTCCAATTTCATCTACATAAAGAACACCTTTATTGGCCTTATGAATCATTCCTGCTTCAACTCGTTCGTGAGCAGGAGTTCCTAATCCTCCTGACTGATATGGATCGTGCCTTACATCACCTAATAATGCTCCTGCATGTGAACCAGTCGCATCTATAAAAGGAGCTATTAAGTTGCTTTCATTATTTACAAGAAGTTTTGGAACCATTATGGAGGTTTTTGGCTTCATTTGCTGTAATGCCAGGAATACTATACCTGCTGCAATTATAGCTGCCAGGAATTGTTGTAAATAGAATCCAACAACCAGAATAAGGGTTATTAAAATCATTGTAAACATATTTTTCTTTTCTTCCTGACTCTTGGCTTTAGCTTTATAATTTGTCACTATTTTTTTACCTTCACCAGCAGGCATTACTCCAACTAATGGATTATGATTATCTTCTATATTTGGATATATCAGTACATCTTGCAGTTCTTCTGAAGGGAGTAGTTCTGCCATTCCCTTTGCAAGCATGGATTTACCAATTCCAGGCTCTCCGATTAAAAGAACATTTCTTTTTTGTTTTGCAGCTTTTTTTACTGTTTCAACTGCTTCTTCTTGGCCAATAATCTGATCAATGATCTTTTCAGGGACTTCAATTTCCTCTGATGTTTTATATGTTCTTAAATTGAATGAACTTGACTTAGAATTTAGATTTGCCATGATTAATGACAACCTCCTATTGGATAGTATATAAAAATTAACTCACTCGTATTTTATGGTTAAATTATTTAATATATACTATTGTTATATATAAATATCTACTTTTCGCTTTTAATTTGTGCATTTTTTTCTTAAAATTAAAACCATATTTTATTTAAAATAATCTTATTAATAGTTTTGATAATGACTTTTCTATTTATACTTATTGAAATTGACTTCTGATTATTTCTTTCTTAATTAATATAGATTTTATTCATATTATGTCCATTTAACCATTTATCATTAAATTAAAAGCATATTTTTAAATTAAATTTTGATCGATACATATTTGTTATGCATTCATTTCATAAACTAGAATATTTACTGCTCTTTTTCAATTTTTGTTCCAAGTCTTATACTCTGAATTGCATCTCCTCGAATAATCTCTTTAATACCATCAAAATGCTCAACAATAAAATGCATGTTGCTAAATTCTATTGCAAGAATTTTTGTGCGCACAATATGGCCATTCAAAAGGATTATGGTCACATCTTCACCTTTAAAATTTTTTAATTCCTCAAAAAACTGATTTTCAGTTCGTGACAAGGTTTTAGGTATTTCTAATTTTTTACTCATCATAAATATCCCCTATAAGACTTACAAATATGATGTTTATTAATTAAATTCCCTCATGTCTGTTTGAGTGTGTCATTTTTAAGTGCTTTAATTTAAAGGAAATAGTAGTTTATTATTATATGTGTAGTTTAACATATTAAAGTCATTTAAATTTACTATAAAAATTCATTAAACCATAAGCCTGATTTTTGCACAAGGTCATGGACATGAGCGTTAAATATTATGATAATGTATGTAAATTATAGCATAAGAAATTACTTAATTTATATAGTTACTTAAATAAAACAACTTTATTTAAAAATTTGAAAGTAAAATTCATTAACTATCCAATTTACTAAAATATTTATTAGAAAAAATGCATTATGTGTCGGAGGCCGAATATTTGGATTCTAAAAATAAAAATACATGTATTATGGTGCAGGGAACTTCATCAAATGCTGGAAAAAGCGTTGTTGTTGCGGCACTTTGTAGAATATTCTCAAAAAGAGGGTACAAAGTTGCTCCTTTTAAATCTCAAAACATGTCACTTAATTCATATACTACAAAAGAAAACGCAGAAATTGCAATTGCACAGGTACTTCAAGCAGAAGCAGCAGGGGTTGATCCATCCTATCATATGAATCCAATTCTACTTAAGCCAAAAGAAGACTTTATATCCCAGGTAATAGTTCATGGAAAGCCAGTTAACGATATGAATTTCTATGATTACCAGAATTCATTTAGAAAAAACGCACTGAAAGCTATAAATGAGTCTCTTGAATCTTTAAAAAAAGATTATGACATTATAGTAATAGAAGGAGCAGGTTCACCTGCAGAAATTAATATGCAGGATAAGGACCTGGCTAACATGAAAATAGCTGAAATGGCTGACGCAGATGTTATTTTAGTTGCAGATATTGACAGAGGAGGGGTTTTTGCCTCAATTGCAGGAACTTTTTCTCTTCTTGAAGAAAAATATAGAAATAGAATAAAGGGAATTATAATTAACAAATTCAGAGGTAATCTTGATATCTTAATCCCTGGAATACGCCAGATTGAAGAAATTGTGGGTGTGCCTGTTCTTGGCGTCATGCCCTATGATGAAAGCCTTAAACTTCCAGAAGAAGATTCAGCTTCCCTTTCAGAGCGGAAATACAGCAAAAATGAAAAAATAAATATTGGTGTAATGCGTCTTCCAAGGATATCCAATTTCACCGACATTGATCCTCTGGAATATGAGCCAGATGTAGGTATTAAACTAATTGAAATGGTAGATGAAATGGGTAAACTGGATGCATTAATTATTCCAGGAACCAGGAATACTATAAATGACATGGTATCTTTAACTGAAGCTGGATTTACCGATGAAATAGCTAATTTAGCACCTGAAATTCCAGTCTTTGGAATTTGCGGGGGATACCAGATTCTTGGAACAAAGATTATAGATGAAACTTTTAAAGAATCTAAATATGGTAGTGTTGAAGGAATAGGCCTTTTAGACGCAAAAACCAAATTTGAAAGAATAGATAAAATAGTAACTCAAAGTAAAGCTGATATTCTTGGAAATGGCATGTTTAAAAGCATTAAGGGAAGCTCAGTAAATGGATATGAGCTTCATGAAGGACTTACCATTCTTGGAAAATCTAAACCACTGTTTAAAATTACCCAGGGATGTGGAAATCATCCCTCCTCCCAATATGACGGTGCAGTGGAAAATTATGTTATGGGAACTTATCTTCACGGCATATTCCATAATTTTAAGTTTAGAAGAGTATTTACTGATTATTTAAGGATTCAAAATGACCTTGATCCACTTGGTTTTAAGGAAGATAACTTCGAAAACCTGAAGAAATTTTCAATTGATAGGCTTGCAGAAATAGTTGAAGAAAATGTGGATCTTACTGTTATTGAAGAATCAATTGAAAAAATAAGTTAAAATAAGTAAAATTAACCTGTTTAACATCATCTAAACTTATGTTTTGACCTTATAAGGAGTATCGTACATGGAGCAGAATGCACGACTTTCTCTGAAACGCTTCCAAGCAAGTGTTTATCTATTTTACTTTTTCCAGTCCCCATAACTATTACATCAATGTCTTCATCTTCAGCAATTTTAATGATCTCTTCTGCAGGATCGCCTTCAATGAGTATTGGTCTGAATCTAATTTTACAATGAGCAGGTTTGGTAAATTCTTTTTCCATACTATCCAAAATCTCTTTTCCTCTTTGCTTTAATTCATCAACCATCATTTGCTTAACTCTTTTAGGAGTTAAAAATGGTGCAGAGTTATCTGCCACATAAAGGCCTATAACTTCTATTCCTCTTTCATTTATCAGATCCAGAGTATGTTCAATTATTTCATCCAGATATTCACCACTACTTGTCACTAATATCTTTTTATACATTTTATCACCCTAGTACGAATAGTCTTATAACTGCATATGCTACATATGTCGCCATTAATATGATTCCATCAACTCTTGTAAGTTTCATACCTCTCTTTATCAGCAATAGCACAAGTATTGTCACAAATATCATTGCTGGAGCATCAAATGCAAGTGAAAGAGGTTCTACAGGTATATCCATAATAAAAGCAGGTATTCCAATACCTATCATGATGTTAAATGTGTTACTGCCCAATATATTCCCTATTGATAAATCGTGCAACCCTTTCATGGCAGAAGAAAATGTTACTACAAGTTCTGGAATACTGGTTCCAATAGCAAGCGTAAATAAGCCCATTATCATTTCAGGGATGCCCAATATTTTTCCCAGTTCTACTCCACTGTAAACTAATAATCTACACCCCACTATTAATCCTGAAAGCCCTATTAGTGTCCATATTATAGTTTTAGGGCTAATTGATCTAAGTTTTTTAAGTTTAGATTCTGATTCAACAGTTTTACTGTTTCTTTTAGCATCTTTAGCTTCATTAGCAAGATTTTCAGCATCTTCTTCCCTTTGAGATTTTATCAGATTTCTTAGATATATTGCATATATTATAATGAAAACGATTGCTGCTATTTTTCCAATATTTCCGAAAAACATGAAAATCATTAGAATTACTGCGGTAGCAAGAGTTACCATCCCATCTCTGCTTAATCCTTTAGGACTAGTTTTAATCAGCCCAGTAAATGTTGCCGTAATACCCAATATACCAGCAATGTTCCATATATTTGAACCAATAACCACACCCACACCAATATCACTGCTTCCTGTTAAAGTGGCTATCATTGCAGAACCAAACTCTGGAAGTGACGTTCCAATAGCTGATGCCGTAACACCAAGTATTATCTGAGATATTCCAAGCAGAGCACCTATTTCTACTAAATTATCAACGAATATGTCTGCTGATTTTATTACTATAATCAATGATATGATTAAAATTCCAATTAGCGCGAATAAAAATATTTCCATATACTCACCAGAGAATGTTGCCTTTTTTTACCTCTTTATAAATTTATCAAATAGACTAATATTTAATATGATGTTTATTAATCTTTCTAAAATTAAATAGTCAAAATACAATCTTATAATCTACTACATAAATTTATTTATAAAAAAAGTTGTAAAATTTATAATCCCACATTTTAAATATAATTTCAGTAATTTGTTCCATAACGTTGTTCCATAACTTTCATTACAGGATTCATTAGTTTATACTACTGTTAGGGGCTCATAACCTAAATGTTTATATAGTATGAACATAAAATCATGGTATGCGGCGTTAGTCCAGTCTGGTTAAGACTCTGGCCTGCCACGCCAGTGACCCGGGTTCAAATCCCGGACGCCGCATCGCGGCTGTAGTCTAGTCTGGTTAGGACTTGGGCCTTCCAAGCCTACGACCCGGGTTCAAATCCCGGCAGCCGCATTTCTAATTTTGCCTATTAATTTTTTTTTTAAATATCTCTAAAAACAAATTATTAATCAATTAATGCATAAATAACAGTTAAAATATAATTGGAAAAATTAAAAATGGGTTAAAGATGTATTGCAAACTTACTGTGGAACCAATATTTCTGCAGCAACTAATCTACACATATCAGTTTTTGTAATGACACCAACAGGTTTTTCATTCTCCAGAACAAGTAAACCTGAAACATCTGCCCTTAACATTAAATTTGCCGCATCTTCAATGTTATCATCTGCAGAGATTGAAATGATATCTTCTGTCATTATTTCTTCAATTTTCAAATTACTTGAATTTCTGGAACTTGGTTTGAGAGCTCCAAACATGCCTACCAGGTCAAGGTAAGCAATAACACCAACTGGATTTTCGTTTTCATCCACAACAAAAAGTCTTCTTACCCCTTCTCTGTACATTTTCTCAAATGCTTCAAAAGGTTGTGTATCCAGGTTAATCGCTATTACGCCCCTATTCATCGCTTCTTTTACTTTCATACTATCACTCCCAAATTTCCAAGACATTAAATAAATTGAAATTATAATTATAAAATTGTTTATACTTTATGTCAATTTATTTTTTTTATTTTATTACCTATTTTTGAATGGGTAATTGATATATTGTCTGGTTAGAACAATATTGCCCTATAAGGACAAAGTTTAAATAGTAATAAATCTATCAATTAGTATTATATCATATTATTTTTCAGAATAATATGCATAAATATTGTTCCATGTGCACAATATTGTTCTACTATGATTAACTATAAATAGTAGAAAAGAGTATGAAATTAATAAAGTAATATCGGAGGGAAAGTTTTGATGAGAATTAGTATGTCATTACCGAAAAAATTGTTAAATGAATTTGATGGGGTCTTAAAAGATAGAGGATACCAGTCCAGGTCAAAAGGTATCAGAGATGCTTTAAAAGACTACATAGTAAGGTATCAGTGGATGAATGAGATGGAAGGTGAAAGAATAGGAATTATTGCCGTAATCTATGATCATCACTACACTGGTGTAATGGAAGACCTTACAGAAATTCAGCACGATTACAAAGACTTCATTAATGCAGTTATGCACGTACACATGACAGATAAACATTGCCTTGAAGTCATAGTCGTTAAAGGAGACGTTAAATACATCCGTACACTTTCAGAAAAAATAATGAGACTCAAAGGTGTAGAACACGTACGTCTTACAAGCACAGCTGTCGGAAAATCATTAGATCTCGACAAAGCTGGTACAGGTAGCGCAATATCACCTTAAATTTAATTTTTTAAAATAAAACTATATGTTATCAGACAATGAAACTTAAGTAGAGTCATGATAACGTCATTTTAGGGAAATGTACGCCAAAAAGCTGCTTTTTGAAGATTTATCTTCCATAAAATTTAAGATGCGTACAACACCATATCATTTTAATCTTTTATCAGATGAAGAAAGATTATCTGCATTTTTTGAAGCAATTAAAGAAAAATGTAACGGTACTGTTTATGATATAGGTTCTGGATGCGGAATACTTTCAATATTTGCTTCATTTTACTCTGATTTTGTTTATGCTGTTGAAATAAACCCTGATTCTGCAAAAACTGCAAAATATAATACTAAACTATTTAAGAATATATCATTAATAAATGCAGATGCAAGAGAAATGGTTTTTAAGGATAAAGCAGATTTCATTATCTGTGAAATGCTGGATACAGCATTAATAGATGAAGAACAGGTTCCTGTGATTAATTCTATCCTTAAAAATCTTAAAGATAGTGGAGAAATTATCCCAAAGGGAATTATAAATGGTGCTGAAGCAGTTAATATGGATTCCAATCATATTTGTTATGACGATAGTTTTGCAGGTTCAAATTTGAATCATGAAATAATCAGTAATTTTGTGATCTACAATGAAGTTAATTTTAATATGAAGATTGATGAAGATGTTGAGGCAATTATTGAATTTAAAATCTCTAAAAAAGGGATTATGACTGGAATTAAGATTACTACTTTATCTTTATTAACTGAGAATATAATCTGTGGGCCAACAGAGATGTTTAATCCACCACTTTTAATTCCTATTCCCAAAATCAATGTAGATATAAGAGATAGGGTTAAAATAAAATTAAGTTATAAAATGGGTGGTGGATTAGATAGCATTAGAACAAAAATTGAAGGAATTTCTTAATGATTATAAAAAAGTAGTTATTTTAGGCATAGGAAACGAAATAAAGAGTGATGATGGGCTTGGCCCTGTTATAGTAAAAAAGCTGTCTGAATTATTTAAAGATAACTTAAGTGTAGTTTGTTTTGATGGGGGAACTGTTCCAGAAAACTATACGGGATCAATCAGAAAAGAAAATCCTACTCACATCATTCTTATAGATGCAGTCCAGATGAAAAAAGTGCCTGGTTACATTCGTGTGGTAAAAAAAGATGAAATTGCCAATTATAATATTTCAACTCATGCTATGCCAGTCTCCTTTTTAATAAAGTATATGGAAACTACGATCCATGCAGAAATAATTCTTGTGGGCGTTCAACCTAAGAGCATGGAGCTAAATGAAAAAATTTCAAGAGAAGTTAAGGATAGTATTGATAAAGTGGTTCACACAATTGAAAAGGTATTAAACCATCCTAAAGATCTTTAATAACCTCTGCTATTATATCTCTGCATGAAGCCAATGCTGGTGCTCCTGAAGTCAACAGCACTACCCCCATTAAATCTGCTATTTCCTCTTTTGTAGCGCCTGCATTGATTGTGGCCTTAAACTGCTGTTCAACACAATGTCCACATTGATTGGATATAATAATGCCTAAGGCTATTAATCTTTTGGTTTTAGTGGGTAAAGCTCCATCTTTGAGGATTATCCTATCAAATTTACCTGTTATGTCCAGTAGTTCAGGATTTACCCCTTCATATAAATCCAGTATATCTGGGGAAAATCCCATGAGTTTTCTCGCCTGTTTGCTCTATGATTATGCGCCATATTTTATCACCAATTATGTAATATGAACATTTAATAAACATAATAAAATTTATCATAACAGAAGTGTTTTAAATGCTGGTTTAAGATTAAATAAATTAAAATAGATAAAAATCACATGTTTTTAACCAATAAAAATAAAACTCTACCTGTCAAATAATATGTTTATTGAAATTTATTATTAGTTAAAGTTCATACAGCGATTAGTCAGTGATATAATGAAAATTTTATTTGTTGGTGCAAGGCTTTTTGAAGATATTGCACTATACGTCAAGAATAAAGGAATTACAAGCATATTAACAGAATCTAATCCTGATTCAAAGAATTTAGAGCTTGCAGATGTTCAGTATATCGTTCCAAGAGGTATGGAAGGACCTAAAGAAGTTGCACTTAAAGAAGATGTAGACGCAGTTGTACCACTTATTGGGATAGATAAGCCCCTGATTGAAGTTGCTAAATTTAAAAAAGATTTAGAAGATAATTATGGATTACCTGTAGTTGCATCCCCTCTAAATGCTGTAATTACTGCAAGAGATAAACAAAAAACTAAAGAGCTTTTCATTAAAAATAAAATAAAAACTCCTGAATTTATTGACATTTCTAAAAATCAGTTAAAACAGGAATTACCTGTAGTACTGAAGAAATTAGAGGGACAAGGGGGAAGTGGAGTAAAAATAGCTACTAATAATGCTGATCTGGAAGATTGCATCGATGATTTTAAAGGAGCGATTGCAGAAAAATTTATCCCTGGAATTGAAATATCCATTGAAGTTTTAAGATATGATGAAAAGGCCGTTCCTCTTGTTCCAGTATATAAAGGTAGAACAACACTTGACTGTATTCATCCCCTGGATAAATTAAAAACTGCTCCTCTTGAAGTAGATAACCTTAATAATGAATATATACGTGGAAAAGCTTCTGAAATTGCTAATATTTTAGGATCTGAGGGAAATATTGATATTGATATTATTTTTGATGAAAAAGATAGTATTTCTTACTTTATAGAGATAAATACACGCCTAAGTGGAACAAGATACTTAACAACTGCATCAACAACCGTGAATCCAGTGAATGAACTTGTTGATATGGCTTTAGGCGAATGGAATCCTAAAACTGTGGAAAAAAGAATTAAAAAATATAATGCTCTTGAAATACCTATAGGCAATTATAAAAATGAAAAAAATAACTATAAATTTAGGAATTTTAATGGTAAAAACAGCTGGGTAATTCACGGCCCCTCTGATTTTCAGCGTATCACTATTCGTGCAGAAAGCTTTAAAAAGGCATTTAAAACTGCAGAAGAACTGAATATCGATTATACAAAATTTCTTTAATATTTTAAATCATTCATTACTTACAAATATTTAATAAGATAAAAGTAAATTAAGGTGATTAGTTGAATATTTCACAAAATGACATTTTTTTATTCTTGATTGCATTTTTATCAACGGTATTTTTCACTTTATTTGTTAGAAAAATATTGAAAGATGCCAACATAACAGATAAACCCATTGTAACTGAACACAGCCATAAAACAGGCACTCCAACCATGGGAGGGCTTGCAATCTTGCTTGGAATTCTTCTGACTACGTGTATCTATTTTAATAATAAAAATTTAGTCCTTATGACAATGTTAATGCTAACAGCGAGCTTAATTGGGCTTTTTGACGATTTAATTGGGCTAAAAACTAAAGAAATCCAGAAAAAAATTAGGAACATTAGTTCTTTGCCTTTAGAAATTGGAAGATTAACATTAAAACCTGGTGAAGAAGCTCGTGTTGCAACACCAAAAGCCAAAAAAGACCTGGAAAAGCATTTACATGATAAAAAAGTAGAAATAATTGGTGAAACTCCAATTAAAAGCGAAGTAAAAGAAAGTGAAAAAATATTTGCGCAATTTCTTATTTCTATATTCCTAATAGGCACAGGAGCTGTCAGTTCCTCTGTACTTGGATTTGATCTGGGAATTTTTGTAATACCAGTGATTATGTTCGGTATAATCGGGGCTATAAACGCTGTAAACCTCATTGATGGTATGGACGGTCTTGCTGCAGGTATTATGGCTATAACATCCTCTGCATGTGCTATTTTTTCAATTTCCATTGGAAATATTGAAGGTGGAATTCCTTTTATAGCACTTGCCGGAGTTTCATTTGGATTTCTTGCCTTAAATAGATACCCTGCTTCGATATTTATGGGAGATACTGGTTCTTTTGCTTTAGGGGCTGGCTATATCACTGCAGCATTTTTAGGAAATATAATATATTTTGCTCTAATTGCCCTTGCCATTCCAATTCTTTCAGTGATAGTAAGCCTTATGCATCGTTCTAACATCATAAAATTGCCTGTTGAGCCACTACATCATACATTGCATTATAAAGGATTATCAGAAAAGAAAATAGTAACTCTTTACTGGGGAATTACCATTATAATATGTGCATTAGCGCTCTATTTTTACCACTACTTCATAATTTAACCATGTGAAAAAAATGAAGACATTATCAACATCATATATAGCAGAAGAGATAGGTGGAAAACTTATTGGTGATAATAAAAGCATTGAGGGAATTTTTACTTTCCTAAATGCAGCAAAAAAAGGCGATATTGTAATCAGGCACTGGATAAATGAAATTGGAATAAAAATGGCTGTAGAAAAAGGAGTTTCATGCATAATAACCCAAACTCCTAAAGCTAATGCCGTAAAAGTAGCTGAAGAATTAAGATTACCAGTTATTATTACAGAAAAGATAGAATTGGCCAATGCTTTCGCAATAAAATGGGCCATTGAAAAATTTGCCAGTGAATCTATACGAGTTGTTGTTACCGGAACCAACGGTAAATCTACATCTACGAACATGATTTATAATATCCTAAAAGAAGCAGGTTTCAGCACTTACTCCAATACTGATTCAAAATCCGAATTCAATACACTTATAGATCCAATGGTTGCAAAACAAATTGCAGAATTTAATGGAAAAATAGAAGCAATGGTAATTGAAGTGTCAGAGGTTCAGGGATGGCTTGATGACATTATGAAAGATCATGCTTACATAATGACCTCTGCAATTGATCCTGAAGTTGTGGTCATAACCAATGTTGCTTTAGACCATATTGGTCTTGTAAATTCTATTGAAGAAACATTTGACGAAACATCTGGAGCTGTAAAAGCCTTAAAGAAAGAAAATGGTTCCATGATTTTAAATTTTGATGATCCACTTGTTAGAAAAATGAAAGATTTCAATCCCCATAAAAAAATCCTATTTTTTGGAGATAATGCTCAGATAAATCTAAAAGATGAGGGAATCTTCTTCAATGATCAAATTATAATAGAAACCAGGGAGCTTCCATTTAAAAGCCATCATTTTATTCAAAATATTATGGCTGCAACTGGTGCTGCTTTAGCTTTAAACATTGATATTAACACGATCAGGAGAGCTATTTCATCATATGTCCCTTTAAAAAGAAGATTTACGATAATTAATTCAGAGCCATTGATTATAGATGATTTTGCTCATAATCCTGACGGCATAGTTGCAACCATAAAAAATGCATCTATAATTGGTAAAGGCAATTTCTTAGTTGTTTCTGCAATAAGAGGATCAAGAGGAGAAGTAATCAATCAGGTTAATGCAGAAGCAATCGCCGAGGGTCTGGAAAACACGTCATATAAACTGATTATAACAAGTAGTAAAGACGTTACAGATGATTTAAATATTGTTAACCAGGATGAAAAAAAAGTTTTTATAGGTGCACTTCGTAAAAGAGAGATAAAATATATCTTCCATGAAAAACTATATGATGCATTAGAATATGTAATGAAAATATCAAATGATGAAGATATAATATTATTAATCGGTGCACAGGGCATGGACCCTGCATCTGAAATTTTAAAAGAAATTTTAAGTCTTAAAAATAACTAAATAGTAACCAATCACATCTGGTGACCAAATGTTCATAAAAATAAGAAGAGATACCTTAATAATTTTAATACTTGCCTTTATGTTAATTGTTTCCGGGAGGCTGATGACCTATATGTCCTTTGCATCTTCTACTGAAGTAGATCAAGGAATACCCATATCTGGTGTTATAATTAAAGGGAATGACATAGTTCCAACTGATTCTATCAGAACTAATATTGCTGCTGCTGGTTTTAGACAAGGCAGCTATATTAAAGGAGATACTCTCGTTACAAATAAAAGAGAGCTGCCTTTAAATGAAGCAATTGAAAGTGCTAAAAAATTTGCTACATTAACCACCATTCCAGGTACAAGATTAACTCCAATCGTAGCAGCAGACGTTAAAGTGGATAAAGAACAGGGAATAGTGACGGTGAACGTTATTGAAGACTTCTCTAATCTAAAAATTAACAATACGGCTGTGACAGCATGAAAAGAATTTTATTATTATTGTTTATAATGGCAGTTTTCATAACTCCCTCAGCAGCAACAATGAACGTTGTTGTAATTACTGATCCAACAGGTAATGACAGTAATGGAGCGGCAGCAGGTAGTATGTCATTTGCCCAAAATATGTTTCAGTCAACGTTTATCCTATCAAAAGATAAACATTTTACTGTCCTTTCTGGTGGTGAAGGAGATTCTACAGCTCGTTTAGGAGCTATTGTAGAAACAATAAAAAGATTTGAAGCAGGTGCTACGCCAGCAGAAGCTGCATCTGCAGCAAATTCATTTGGTGGTATCAGAATTATGACTGGAAGTTCCACTCAGGGTGCTGCTGTAGGAGGATCCTTTGATGCTTACTTAATTATAGTAGAGGATAATGGAACAATTACAGTAACTCCCCATTCAGGAGGACTGGCTGTTTTACCACCCGGAAAAAAAGGAGCTATAATCCACCTGAGAAATACACATGGTAACCCTATGTATGGAACTGCAACAAAAGTACGCCAAGAAACCGCTGTGAATATTGGTAAAATGATTAGAGATGGGTATCCTTCTACCAAAATAGTTGAAGAAGTATTTAAGGAAGTATCTAATGAAGCTGGAGAAAAGTATGGTGGTGGTGCTGTAAATCTAGCATCAGGAATAACTACTGGAGACATGTTTACTCCAGAAAAACTTAATACAACTGGTTACCCCATGAACACTCCATACAGTAAATATTGTAACGATTGCGGCTGGAGTACAGGATATCCTGGGGCAGATAACTATAAAATCTGTCCAATTTGTGAAGGAACTCTAAATGTTAAATATGCTTATGATTCATTAGGAGATGCAATTACAGTTACTTCTCAAACTGTTCAGGTTTCTGTATATGGAACTGATGAAATTGGTATAAGGGAAACAACAGAAGAAATAGTTAAAGCATCAGTTAAAAAACATGGTTACAGCAATACAGAAATAGCAAACAGTATAAACAGAGGAATTGACAATGGACTTCTTGTTGGTGTTAATTATGTGGAGCCAAAAGATATCAATGTTAGGCCAAGTTCAAGAGCAGTAGGTGTTTATTTCAAACCCCTTCCAGACAAAAGATCATCTCCCCCATGGAATTTACCGGTAAGTTCTTCCCTTTTAGACGTTATTGGGAATATGCAGACCGCTATTGGGATAATATTAGTACTTCTTGTCTTATTCAGAAGTACCTTAATCAGTTCATTCTTGAAAAAATAATGGAGGCTTATTAGCCATATTCTATTATTTTTATCATATTTTCAAAAATTATTAAAACTGAGTGATATAATGGCTTTAATTCTAATTCGGGCAAGTAGTCAGGGTAAACTCCTGAATGCCATTGCAGATATTGAAAGACATGCTACTTTAAAAATAGCAGGGAAACCCAAGATTATTGACGTGAAAATTGCAGATGAAGTAGCTGAAAATATAATTAAACAAAAATTAAGGACAAAAAGTAAAATAGCTGCATTAGTAAGTGTTTTAGAGGATACAACAAAATCAATAATGCATATCAAAAAAATACATCCTCCTGCACATTTACTTGTTATAAGTGATGAATATAAAGAACATGAACAAATAAAACAAATATTTGGGAAATTGCCTCCCCTAAAAGGCTATTATTCCCTCAAAAAAGATTAAAATAAATTGTTTTCATGAGATATAGTTGGCCTAAACTCTAATTTCTTTTTATTCTGGCTATATCCCCTATTGTAGCTCCTTTTCTGGCTGAAGAACCTATATCCTCACTGCTAACATCCTCCAGTTTTTCCATGAGTTTGATATTTAATATACGTTCTAACTTTCTTGCAAGCTTAATATCTGGTACCATTTTTCCAGATTCCAATCTGTTAATTACAGATGCCTTTTCATATATTTTTTCAGCCAGATCCTCACGAGACCATCCTTTTTTTTCCCTTGCTTCTCTTATAATACTATTATAATCCTCAAGCACTTCATGGGAAGGTTCTTCAAATCTTGGTTTTCTTCTAACAGGTCTGGGCCTTCTTGGCCTAGGTGGCTCTCTTTGAACTTTTCCAAATTTAGCACATGCATTACATGTAAGCATGGTAGAACTCTCAATTTTTGTCTTCATTGGTTTTCCGATTATTTTATTTCCACATATCTCGCATCTCATGCTGATCCCTTTGTATTTACGTTAAAACACTATCTTAATATTCTACTTGTACTAAAAAATAATTATAGTTTTTAAATATATTTTGCATCCTCAATATTTAAATATTATTAAAACAAAAATAACACTAAAATCCAATATATTTTAATTTGATATAAAAATCCAAAATTAAAAACTAAATGGAGTGAGTATGGATCATGGAAGACATGACCAAAAATATAATGAAAAAAACTGAAGACCTTAAAAAGGAAATAAAACTCCTGAAAGAAGAAAATACTAAAACAAAAAGAAATCTAATGTGGAAAGTTAGAAAACTTGAAAAAGATAAAGTTTTAGTAGAAAATGAAAAAATGAGGCTAGATAGGGAAGTAAAATCCCTTAGAGGCGAAATTGAAAGATTCAGATCACCTCCACTAGTTGTAGCCACAGTAACAGAAGTCCTTGAGGACGGGAAACTGGTTGTTAAAAGCAGTACCGGACCCCACTTTGTTATTGGCTTTTCACGTTTATTTGATACAGAATCAATTGAACCTGGTTCAAGAGTTGCTCTAAACCAGCAAACATTCAGTATTGTAAATGTACTTCCATCAGAAAAAGATCCTTTAATAACTGGTATGGAAGTAGAAGAAAAACCTGAAGTAAGTTATGAAGAAATTGGTGGGCTTGAAGAGCAGGTTGTAGAAATTAAAGAAACAGTTGAACTTCCGCTTAAAAAACCAGAATTATTTGCAAACATTGGAATTGAACCTCCAAAAGGAGTTCTTTTATACGGACCTCCTGGAACAGGTAAGACCCTTCTTGCAAAAGCAGTAGCAAATGAAACCAATGCAACATTTATAAAAATAGTTGCATCAGAATTTGTTAAAAAATACATTGGTGAAGGTGCAAGATTAGTAAGAGGCGTTTTCGAACTTGCAAAAGAAAAAGCCCCAAGCATAATCTTCATTGACGAAATTGATGCTATTGCAGCCAAGAGACTTAAAAGTTCTACCAGCGGCGATAGAGAAGTTCAAAGAACTCTTATGCAGTTACTTGCTGAGATGGATGGTTTTGAATCCAGGGGAGATGTGGGTATTGTTGCAGCAACCAACAGACCTGACATATTAGACCCTGCACTTTTACGTCCTGGAAGATTTGACAGGTTCATAGAAGTTCCAATCCCAAATGAAGATGGAAGAATGGAGATTCTAAAGATACATACTAGTGCAATGTCTTTGGATGAAGAAGTAGATATCAGACTTGTTGCATCACTTACAGAAGGTGGGTCTGGTGCAGACCTTAAAGCAATCTGTACAGAAGCAGGTATGTTTGCAATAAGGGAAGAAAGATCTACTGTTACCATGAATGACTTCATGGACGCAACTGATAAGATCGTAGGTCTTGAGAGAGAAGAAGAAGTTAAAAGAGAAGCCGGTGTAATGTACGGTTGATCTTGATTTTCTTTTATTCCTCAAAAATTCTATGAATTTTCGGGGCTTTTTGAAAATCTATGATTTTCAATGCCCCGAAAACTTTGTTTTCGAGGGCCCCAAACACAGAAGTGTGTGAATCTCTGATTCGCCACGTCAAAATTCATAGAATTTTGACAGTGTTTGAGGGTTTTATTTTTATTAAATAATTCAAAAAATATTTATTCTATAAATTAAAACTTATTTTTAGCCGATGATGAACCCTATGAGCTCTGATTGATGATGAATGATGGGCGAACTGAGGCTAATAAATTTATGTAATAACTTTGTTGCCATGAGGCGAAGCTTCATCAGCTATAAAAAACCTGTAGGTTTTTTACGCGTCAAAATCATAGATTTTGACAGCTATAAAAAAACAAAAGAGTTTTTAGCCACGAAACGGAGTTTCGTAGGCTGACAAATTTCAAAGAATTTTTACGTCGCAAAACATAGTTTTACAGGCTATCAAATTTAATATGTTAAATTTGATGCCACAAAAACGAAGTTTTTGTAGCTATTTAATGTATTATAATCAATATTAGGTGAATTTATGGATCATGTCGTTTATGTAGATGCAAAGGCAAATGAAATGGAAAAGTTACTTGCTGAAACTAAAAAGATGATTATTCGAGGGGCTGCAGGAAGAAAAATGCCCTATGGACGGGTTAATGTTGGGGATAAGCTCTATTTTATTAATAACAATAGTGAAGGATTAATTAAAACATCAGGGACTGTTGATAATGTTTTTAATTCTGAAAAAATGTCTAAAGAAGAATCAACAACCCTTGTTGATAATAATCAAGATAAATTACAGTTAACAGATAAACAATTTAAACGCTGGGCAGGAAAGAGATATTTAGTCTTAATAGAGCTAAGAGACATTGTAGCTGTTGATCCCTTTGAAATAGACCCTAACGAATATGGAAATATGGATGATTGGTTGCTTGTTGAAGATATTGAAAGGGTGAAAAAATAATTACTTAAACATCAAATAAATCCCCCAAAACAACCTTTTTATCTGTTTCTATTAATTTAGGAATCTTTCCAATTGTTCCAGCTGATTCTCCAACGATGATCATTGTCCCTCTCATGTATTCTTTATAATTATCAGCTTTATCAAGGCAATTCTGTACTGCATCACTGTCTAGATCACCATTAGCCTCATTAGCTATACTTGTAGCCAGTGCATCAGCAATGCTGGCTCTATCTGCAAATACTGTAACAGAATCAGCCCTACCCCGACTTATAGAATGCCCTACCGTTCCAGATGAAGTACAGATACCCATTGGAGTCTTTTCATGCTTTATTTTAAATCCCAGTCTGCCTGAAAGGGATGAACTACCTGCATAAAGACCCATAATGACATCTTTATTTACTTTTAGGGCTATATCCCCACCATTTTCAAGAATTACGTGTTTTGCACCATTATTAATCAAAAAATACATTGAAAGTTCAGAAATTGTTCCTGCAACAGCAGCCATTGGGCCTACATCAGCAATCTGGCTTGCCTTCGCCATTATTTTAGCTATATGAGGTCCTTTTTGAACAGGTACAGGCTCAAATGATATCAAAAACTTATTATTATTTTTTATATAATTTATAAGTTCCATGCGTTGTCTTAAAACAAAATTATAAACATTATGATCATTTAAATCTGTTTTAAGTAAAATATTAGTTTCATTTATCAGAATTCTTTCACTGATCATCATCTTTGATTCTGTTAAAACTACATAAAATATTTAGTTAATCAAATTAAAATAACTAAAAAGAAATTTAAAAGTGATTAAATGAAAAATACCAAAGAAATAAGGACACGAGAAAATATAATTTTACAAACTCGGCCTCGCTTTTTTATGTACTTAAAATCTGCCATTATTAAATTTATAGTAATTTTAATAATCATATGCTTATTCCGACTTATAGTAACTACTACTGCAACTATTCAAGAATATTTAGTGAGTATTGTCCAAATTCCACTTGTTGAAGGCGTTACTCTCTTCTTACTTCTTATCATTCTTATTTTATTCCTCTGGATAATTTGGGATCTTCTTTCATGGAGATCTATATCCTATAAACTTACAGATCAAAGAATTATAACTAAAAGTGGTATATTACGTAAAAATAGGAATTCTATTCACTACGATAAAATACAGGATATACGTGTTTCCCAAAGTTTAACTGAAAGAATTACTTCCAGTGGAGATATTGAAGTATTTGGAGGGCATGAACACGCCAGAATATTTTTAAATGATGTTCCCCGTCCTAAAGAAGTAGAAAAGATGATAAATAGCATTATTGAAGGTGAAATGGTATTTAAAAAGAGAGAACACCAATCAAAGCCTAAAATCAAAAATTCGGCTGTAGAAAGGCATAATGAAAAGTTTAGAAGAGAATAGTCAATAAAAAATTGTGCAAAATATATTAACTAAAATTTGATTCTATTATAACCCCATTTATGGCATTATATGAAGCACCTGAAGCTTTATTAAGGTCGTTTTGCACATATGAACTGTCCCTATTATTGATCCAGTTTTTCCAGCTATTTTGTCCATTTAAACTGCCATTATACATATTAGAATTTAAATATGCAGGCATATTCCCTCCAGAATATTCATTCGCAGCATAAATAGTGACTTTTGGACTGATTAAACTTCCCTGTAATTCATATATAACATGATTTAGTCCTTTTCCATTTTTGATGCAGTGGGGAGCACTGAAAGTATCTGAAACATAATGGGAAGCTACACCGAAACAATAGCTCGCATATTTATAATCACCCATTCCATAATGCTTTTTTCCTTCATTAAGCCAGTAATCTGCCCTTTTTAAACTGTTAGGGTAACTATGGTTACTAAAATCAAAAAATTTGACATCAGGGTCATCTGCACCATCCAGCATATCTTCAAGACTTAATTTTTGCCTAACATCATCAGGCATTGCATTATAGTTATTTTCAGCGATTTCATAATGTGTATTCACATTCCAGGCAAATGATGCAGGTGCCTGAATCAAAGAAATAGTTATTATGAAAAGTGATATTATTAAAATTTTATTCATAGAGAAACCTGTAAAATTATCTGAATTAACCTAATTAGCAATTATTATGTAACCATAATATTTAAAATTTTTCTATTTACAGTTTAAACTTTATAGATATCCATTGAAATTTAGTTTCAAAAACGACATTTTAACTATTTAAAAAATAAATAGCAAAATAAAAAGAAATTGAAAAGATTTAAAAGTTAGTTAACAATTATATTCTTATAATAATCAATTTATAAGATTTTAATATTATAAAGATTTAAAAATAACATGAAATATAACTCAACAAATTAAAATAGGAAATAATATGAAAGATTATGAAGTCGTGGTTGTGGGCGCTGGACCAGTAGGATCTACATTTGCAAGGTATGCAGCAGAAAAAGGACTTAAAGTTGCCTTATTTGAGAAAAAAAAAGAAATTGGAGTCCCTCTACAATGCGCAGGTCTTCTTGGCAATAAAATTAGAGAAGTAAATATTTTACCTGACGAGTTTATCTTAAACAAAATATACGGGGCGCATTTGTATTCCCCATCAAATACTATGATTTCAATGAGGAAAAAGGAACCATTAGCCTATGTATTAGATAGAATTAACTATGATAAGTTCTTAGCACAATTAGCTGTAGATGAAGGAGCAGAACTCTTTTTGAATCATCATGTGAATGGGATTGACATAGAAAATGGAGAAATATATTTCAAAGATAAAAAAGTGTCGGCAGAGATTATCGTAGGTGCTGATGGTTATTCTTCTGTAGTATCAAATGAATTTGGTAATAATTCTAAAACTATGCAGGCAGTTCAATATCTGGTTGATACTGGAAAAGAAAACTTTGATGATGATTATTTCCAGGTAAATGTGAATTCAGAAATTTCTCCTGGATTTATATGGACAATTCCACTTTCAAAAACCAGTGCAAGAGTAGGTATTTTTTCAGATTATGATTATCAGAGTTTAAATAGAATCTTAAATACATTTATGGCCAGTGATGAAAAGCTTAAAGATGCCACCGTATTAAAAAAATATCATGGTCAGATCCCGGTTTATAACCCTAAAAATGATATTATAAAAAAAAGAGCTATCCTCATTGGAGATTCAGCTTCGCAGGTTAAGCCAACAACAGGAGGAGGGCTTATTATAGGGTTTATCTGTGCAAAAATAGCATCTGAAATAGTATATGAAGCAATTAAATCAAAAAATATGGATATTTTGAAGAATTACCAGAAAGAATATAGAAAAATGTATAAAAATGAGTTGACAATGCAGCTTAAAGTTCAAAAGGCTTATGAATCCTTAAATAATGATAATCTTGATTCTGTAATTTTAAAACTTAAAGAAAATGAAATAGGAAAAATAGTTTCAGAATATGGTGATTTAGACTCCCAATCCCCTCTTATGAAAAAACTATTAAAAAGTGGAGTGATTTTTTCAGTTCTTCCTGGATTAATATCAAGAAAAATATTCGGTTTATAAAAGAATATGGAATAAAAGGATGATATTTACCTTATTTTAAAGGATTCACTTTACAGACTACTTATTAACTAAAAGGTGTTTAAATCATGGAAATTACTTTTATTTTATCTGGAGAACATGAAACTTTACCCAGAGCAGAGATAAATGCATGTTTAGAGGTTGAAAAGACCTCTTTTACTGAAAGATATAACAATAAAGGGATTTTAGTTCTTGAAATTCCTGATGAAGAATCAAATATTGTTGATATACTTGGAAAAAGAATTGCATATACCCATGAAATATGTAAGCTTTTATTTGAAACTGATAATGACAATTTAAGAAAAATAGTTGAAAAATATCCATGGCACGATGTTATTAGGAATGATTATGCAGTAAGGGTTAAAAGAATAGGTACTGATCCTGACTTTAATTCTCAAGAGATGGAAATTGAAATTGGGGGTATAATTAAAAGAATAATAGGCGATAGAGCAAAAGTAAACCTTGAAACTCCTGAAACTTTTTTAAGAACCATTGTACTTGATGATAAAATACTGGTATGTCAAAGATTGATCAAAAGAGCAAAAAAACATTATTATAACCTCAAACCACATAAAAGACCCTTTTTTTATCCAGGATCAATGAGCCCCAAACTTGCAAGAGGAATGAATAATCTGGCAAGAGTTAAAACTGGAAGTATAGTCTTAGATCCCTTCTGTGGGACTGGCGGAATCTTAATTGAAGCAGGGATTATAGGTGCAAAGGTTGTTGGAATAGATATTGACGAAAAAATGGTAGAAGGAACAAAAAAGAACCTTGAATACTGCAATATTAAAGATTATGATGTTTTTCAGGGAGACGCAAGAGATATCGAGCTTCCCTATAAAGTTGATGCAATTGTAACTGATCCTCCTTATGGTATTTCAGCCTCAACAGCAGGAATAGAAAGTAAAAAGATTTATAAAGAATCTCTTTCCTCCATGCAAGAAATAGTAAAAAAAAATGGATTCATTTGTATGGCAACCCCCCATTATTTAGATATTCATGAACTTGCAAGTCATACAAAATTTAAAATAATAGAACAATACCACATAAGAATGCATAAAAGTTTAACCAGAGTAATTTCTGTATTAAAAAGAATTGAAAAATAAATTTATTTAATCATTGATAAAGGGGAATTCCTTTGAAGGCCAGAATATTTGATACAACTCTTAGAGACGGAGAACAGACTCCTGGAGTTTCTTTAACTCCAGATGAAAAACTCAGAATAGCAATAAAACTTGATGAACTTGGCGTAAATGTAATTGAAGCTGGTTCTGCTATCACTTCAATTGGTGAAAGGGAAGGAATTAAAAAGATTACTTCAGAGGGTCTTAAAGCAGAAATATGCAGTTTTGCAAGGGCAGTTAAAGTTGATGTTGATGCTGTACTTGAATGTGATGTAGATAGCGTTCACCTGGTTGTTCCAACTTCAGATCTTCATATAGAACATAAATTAAGGAAAACCAGAGAAGAAGTAAAGGCACTTGCAATAGAAAGCACAGAATATGCCATGGATCATGGATTACTGGTTGAACTTTCGGCAGAAGATTCAACAAGAAGTGATCTCGATTTTCTAACACAGTTATTCAAAGAAGGAATAGATGCTGGCGCAAAAAGAATATGTGCATGCGATACTGTTGGAATGCTTACACCCGAAAAGTCCTATGATTTCTATAGACATCTATCAAAGCTGGGGGTACCTTTAAGCGCTCACTGCCATAATGATTTCGGTCTGGCTGTTGCAAACTCTCTTGCAGGATTAAGAGCAGGTGCAAGCCAGGTTCACTGTACAATCAATGGAATAGGTGAAAGAGCTGGAAATGCATCATTAGAAGAAATTGTAGTTGCACTTTATTCATTATATGATATAAAAACAAATATTAAAATAGAAATGCTTTACGAAATTTCAAGAATGGTTGCAAGGATGACTGGAGTATATCTACAACCGAATAAAGCCATTGTAGGAGAAAATGCTTTTGCACATGAATCAGGGATACATGCTGACGGAGTGATAAAAAAAGCTGAAACATATGAGCCTATTACCCCTGAACTTGTTGGTCACAGACGCAAATTCGTCATGGGCAAACACATAGGTACCAGTGCACTTAAACAAAGGCTTGAAGAGATGGATTTGCCAGTTACTACTGAAAAATTCGATCAGATATTTAACAGAGTTAAATCGCTTGGTGACATGGGTAAATGTGTTACAGATGTTGATTTACAGGCGATTGCTGAAGATGTTATGGGTATAGCCGCAGAAAAAGTAGTTGAACTCGAAGAATTAACCATAGTATCTGGAAATAAAATAACCCCAACAGCTTCCATAAGGCTTAATATAAATGATACCGAAACACTTGAGGCAGGTATTGGTATAGGCCCAGTGGATGCAGCAATAGTGGCTGTTAAGAAAAGTATAAAAGATTTTGCTGATATTGAGCTTGAAGAATATCACGTAGATGCTATTACCGGCGGTGCTGATGCTTTAATCGATGTGATTGTAAAACTCAAACATGATGGCAATATAGTGACTGCAAGAAGTACACAACCAGATATTATAATGGCAAGTGTAGAAGCTTATATTAGTGGAATAAATAAAATATTGAGTGATACAGAAGTCAAAAAAGTTAAAGAAGGAGATTTATAATTAATATTTCCCTTATTTTTGTTAATTTTTTATAAAAAATGAGATATGGTTAAATGAATTCTGAATATCAAATCCAGATTGCAGGATTTAAGCATAAAGTAGATAATTTTAAGGAATTAATGGAAAAAATAAACCAATTAAGCGATGAATGTACGATTCAGCTTTTAAACGCTGAAGGAATTGCAGGATATGAACATTTACTTCACGCTACAGTTCATGCAATTAATGCCTTTAAAAGAAATGAAAATATTGCTAAAGACCTTGGGCTGGAAATCTGCGTGCGTGCATCAGCTCAAAGGCAAATATCAAAAGCTCTTAATATTTTAGGAATAAAAGAGGGTAAAATGAACATCTGTGCTGTTGCTGTAGATTGCAGAGAAGATATTATAAATAAGTTAGAATCTATATTGGATAAAAGAGATAATAATGTCTTAGAATCTAATGAAAAGATTTTAAAAAAGATTTATGATATTTCTGACGAGGAAATTAAATCTGCAGGCAGTATTGAAAATGTAATGGTTGAAAGGACATCTCTTTTGATATTGGAAACTTAACCATTTATTAAGCTATTTTTTTAGCATGTGTCGCTATATTTAGGGAAATCAAATAAAATTTAAAAAATAAAGTATTTAAGTTCTTTATACTGTTTTGCCCATGTCCTAAGCTTCTTTCATCACACTACTACCTTTAATATCACCAATATTCATTGCTCCAGTTCCATAGATAATACCCTTTTCTTTTGGCCTGCTAAGGACTAATGTGAATCCTCTAAATCCTCCTATAGTCTGCTCTAAAGCCTGTTTTATTGTGACTGCTGCAGTAACAATGAAATAAAAGTCCTTATTCTTGATTTCCATATATCTTGGATAAATTCTGTCAATTAGCGTTTTCATCTGTGCGTCCAAAATTATTACCAATACAATCTTATTCTATAATTTCAAGCCCATGTAACCATTTAGATACACTATTCTGCGCATTTTTCACGTCTCCTCCTCGGATTGCAAGACCATCCAGAACAGTAGACTGGGGACAAATTTTTGCAATATCATTTTGGCTGCGGCCTAATCCGCCTCCTTCATGTGTACAAAAGGGAATGATATTTTTCTGGGAAAAATCATATTCTTCCAGGAATGTAAACAGGACCATTGGCATGGTTCCCCACCAGTTAGGATAGCCCAGGAATATCACATTATAAGAATCCATATTTTCTACGTGGTTATAAAGCTCAGGCCTGGCATTTTCTTGCAGTTCTTTTTTTGCCACTTCAGTGGTTTCAGTATAATCCTCAGGATAAGAATTCACTGTATCAATACGGAAAACATCGCCTTCTGTCATTTCATGAATCATCTTTGCTACCACTTCTGTATTACCGACGGGCAAATTCTCAATTCTTCCACTAACGATGTTGTTTCCTTTACGTGAATAATATGCTATCAAACATTCCTTTAAATTCATCATTTTGATTCCTAACTTTTTTTATTTAAATTCATTTCAAAATTTTATATTCCTCATCCGAAACTGGTTCCAACCATTCGTTTGATGCACCTTCAGCGGGAACCTCAACGGCAAGGTGTGCAAACCAGCTATTCGGAGCTGCACCATGCCAGTGTTTCACCTCCGGCGGAATGTTTACCACATCGCCGGGATGTAGCTCCTGCGCTGGTTTACCCCACTCCTGATAATATCCACGACCTGCGGTGACCAGAAGGATCTGTCCGCCTTTGTGATGAATATGCCAGTTATTGCGGCAACCCGGTTCAAAGGTTACATTGCCGATTGTCACGCCTGTGGTGGTCAGCATATTCAAATAACTCTGCCCCACAAAATACTTTGCATATGCTTCGTTTTTCTCTCCCATTGGAAAAATGGTATTAAAATTTTGTGTACTCATAGAATAAGCACCCCTTCCATTTATTTCTTAACTGTATAGCGCAGCCACACGCTGCCACCATCCTTGACTTCAGCACTTTGCAGTGTAAATCCTATGGGATGATCAGCGGCTAAACCGCCCCTTGTCTCAAACAATGAAGGCGTTTCTGAAGAACCATCGGCAACTGGTGCGATTACAACACTTAGCTCATCACACATACCGGCCTGTATAAATGACCAGTTAAGAACACCGCCGCCACCTAACATTAAGGTCTCAATGCCGAATAATGTCTTGACTTTCTCCATGACAACTGCATAATCCAAAGAGTCCTCACCAGCAATGATATAGGATATGCCCAGCTTTCTAAGAAAAGCCTTGTAAGCGTTGCTTGCTTTGCCTGTGAGTACCTCCAATACATCAGCATTGGTATCTTTATAAGTCATAGTACTGCTTTTCCATCCTAATTTTCCTGATGGGTCTACTGAAACATAATATTTTTCAGTATAACGTTCTGCAACAAAATCTCCTTCCGGGACAGCAGGTGCATCCTCATTTAACTCAGGCTTACGATAATTTGTGAAGTTATCGTCAGTAGTCACCCGACCAGATAACCAGCCCTGATGTTTGTAATGAGGATTTTTACCAAAAGCAATATTATAAAATATATCATCGGCTTTATCCGCCTCTGTGGTTCCCATATAAGAACCCGTAATCTTCCCGTCAACTGAAGTCATCATATGACAAAATATATACGGTCTGTTCATTTTTCATTTTCCTCCCGGTATTATTTATTTCATACTATCTGTAAAAAATGATTCAAGCTTATCAAATGGAATTAAATCTACTTTATCGTATAGGTCTGTATGAGTAGCATTTGGTATAATTACCAATTCCTTATTATCACCTGTCAGTTTTTCAAAAGCATCCTTGCTGAAGTAAAGGGAATGTGCCTTATCCCCGTGAATCATCAATACTGAATTGCGAATTTCACTACTGTATTGTAAAATTGGCATATTCATAAATGATAAAGGACATGTTACATTCCAACCATCATTTGAATTCAAAGACCTTTTATGATAACCACGATTTGTCTTATAGTAGTCATAATAATCCTTTACGAATAAAGGTGCATCTTCTGGCAAAGGATCTACAACACCACCAGCTCTTGCATATTCTCCATTTTTATAGTCAACAATCCTCTGTGCATTCAGGGATTTTCGTTTCTCATATCGTGCGGTTTCACTGTCCTCTGAATCAAAATATCCATTTGCATTTACACGAGTCATATCATACATAGTAGATGTAACCGTCGCCTTGATTCGTGTATCAATAGCTGCTGCATTTAATGCCATTCCACCCCATCCACAAATACCGACAATACCAATTTTTTCTGAGTCAACATTGTCTTGAACGGACAAGAAATCTACAGCCGCTTGAAAATCTTCTGTATTGATGTCAGGGGATGCTACATATCTAGGGCTACCACCGCTCTCACCTGTGAACGATGGATCAAAAGCAATCGTTAAAAATCCTCTTTCTGCCAGTGTTTGTGCATAAAAACCAGAAGACTGCTCCTTTACTGCTCCAAATGGACCGCTTACTGCAATCGCAGGTAGTTTTCCTTCTGCATTTTTAGGTACATACAAATCAGCAGCTAGGGTAATACCATAACGATTATGAAAAGTAATTTTACAATGATTAACTTTATCACTTTTAGGGAAGGTTTTGTCCCATTCTTCAATTAAATTCAATTTTTCTTCCATTTTAAAATCCTCCTATATTTAATTGCTACACGCTCATTGTTGATTATAGCAATGTTTTTTAGAATATACATACTTTTCACAACATTTCTATCTCCAAACTTATCAAAAGTACATTTGCCTACGAAACTCACTCTGCATCCTCATTCAAAATTCCTGTTTACTGATTACTGTTTTAATTTAATAAATTTAAATTTTTCAACCATTCTGAGATTGTTTCTTGATTCACTCGGTTTAACTGTTTTGCTGGTTTCCACACGACGCTATTTGCACATGATGGATGAAGCATAGCATCTGTATTTCCTGCACCACTTCCGCCTGATGTAAAAAACGGTACAATTGTTTTTTCGGAAAAATCATAACTTTCAAGAAAGGTATTTATAATTGTTGGAGCAACATACCACCAAATTGGAAATCCTACGAAAATCACATTGTAATCCTGCATGTTCTCCACCATGTTCTTGATTTCCGGTCTGGAAGATGGATCATGCATTTCTATGGTGCTTCTTGCTTTTTTATCCATCCAATTCAGATCTTTAGATGTATAAGGTACTTGCGGTATAATTTCAAATAAATCTCCACCACTAATTTCAGTAATTTTTTTTGCGACCTTTTCTGTTACTCCGCTACATGAAAAGTAGGCAACTAATGTTTTCTTATCCAAAATATAATCCTCCATTCATAATACCACTCAATCATAGACTTCTTTTGCCATATAAAATGCAGCCCATGCCTTTGGCCAACCGGCATAAAAGGCAAGATGTGTCAAAACCTCAACCATTTCTTCTTTCGTAACACCATTATCTTTAGCTCTTTGAATATGACCTTTCAAAGAACTATCCAAAATCCCACTTGCCATCAATGCAGAAACAGTAATGAGGCTGCGGTCTCTCGGTGAAAGCTGTTCTTCCCGGGACCATACCTGACCAAATAAAACATCATCGTTTAGCTCTGCAAATTTAGGGGCAAAATCGCCCAATATATCTCTGCCTGCTGTAACTTTTTCCATGTTATTTAACCTCCTTCTATTATAATTTTCCATAATCCTGTCTGATACTGCTTCTGACCATTCTGCAGGGCCTGCTTCAGCATTCGTCTCAAAGAAAGATGTTTCCTGAAAAATACTTCCTGAGCTCTTCTGGAGGCTTTTCTCCCTTTGGGAAGATTACACTTTCACTTAAATCATTTGAATTATTCATATTTTGCTTCTTTAAAAAGATTTAATTTTTATATGTCCTTAGAGTTGTCTAAAATTATTTCAAATTTTCCCTAAAGAATGCTTCCAACTTGTCAAATGGAATTAAGTCGGTTTTATCGTACAAATCCACATGTCCTGCATTTGGAACTATATACAGTTCTTTTGGTTCTGCTGCCAATTCGTAAGCATCTTCACTCAAGTATCGTGAATGAGCGTTTTCTCCCATAACAAACAGAATTGGTCGTGGTGAAATTGACTTAATGTGAGTAAGCAGAGAGAAGTTCATCCATGACATGCTGCTTGTCACTGTAAATTGAGTAATTGAGTTTGGATGATAACCACGAGGCGTAGAATAGAACTCACCAAACTCACGACCGATAGGGTCTGTATCATCGTCAAAGCCAATAGGTGCCCCTCGCGGGGTCAACGCTGGCTCTTTACCCTCAAACTCCATATATCGTTGCTCGGCAACTTCATCGAGTATTCTGTTACGATCTTCTTCGGTGAAAGAGTCATTAAAGCCCTTAGCTGCTGTACGTGATATGTCGTACATGCTGATACTGGCAACAGCTTTGATACGTCTATCAACCTGTGCTGCACTGATTGCAAAACCACCACTACCACACATACCAATTACACCGATTTGTTCCCTATCAACAAATGGGCGTGTACCAACATAGTCAACTGCTGCACTGAAATCTTCCACAAATAGACCGGGTGAAGAAAGGTGCCTAGGCTCTCCGCTGCTGTACCCATTATATGAAGGGTCAAATGTAAGGGCTACAAAACCACGTTCTGCCATGTTTTGAGCATAAATACCCGGACCCTGCTCTTTAACGCCCCCATAAGGTGCACCCACAATAATGGCTGCGTGTTTTTTTGATTCATCGAAGTCTTTGGGCAGGTATAAATCTGCAGCAATCTTAATACCGAACCTGTTTTTATATGAAACCGGTTGTCTTATTACCTCATCGCTTAGCTCAAAAATATAATTATCTATTAGTGACATTGTTCTTTTTCTTCCTATCTTTATTCTTTTATAATCCTATGTTTATATTTTATATTATTACTTCTAAAAATTTATTCCTTACAATTCATAAAAAAATAATTAGTTAGAAAGCGACAAAGGAGATTTTTAAGTAATTTTCTAAACATTTAAATGATTTATTTATATGACAATAAACAAATCACATATAAATAAAGTATTAAAATAACTTTAAGTAATTTTTCTAACAATTAGGTAATTACCATTTGGTAAGTAGGAGAATTATCATGACTCAAGACGATTATTATTTCAATGAAGTTTATCAAACCATAGATGATATATTTAGCTATCTAAGGAAAAAATGGAATATTAAGATAATTAAAGGATTATTTTGCGACTGCAAATATTTTAAAGACTTTTTAGAACAACATCCTACTTTAAGCAGCAAAGTTCTCTCTGAAAGATTGAAAGAATTAGAAGAGAAAGGTATAATTGAAAAAAAAGTAGTAAGCCCTACTCAGACAGAGTACTATTTAACTGAAAAAGGCCGTAGATTAAATAAAATAATCTTTGAACTATTTGACTTTGCTTTAGATGAAGTTATGAAGGATGAAAAAGACTCTAAATTAAAAGAAGAATCCAAAAAATTTTTAAGAACATGTATGATCACAACATAATCTTAAAAGTAAGTCTGCATTTACATTTTGGATTTTATACATCTTTCTGTCAAACTGATAATTATTTCAATAATTAAAATGCAGCTAATGTTAGCTTCCAAATCTGATTATTGAAAAGATATAAAATAATTCAACTATTCCAACTAATTTTACTCAATTACTTCTTTGACAATATGGATAATTTCATTAATCCTTGCATTTTCCAGACATTTAGGATCGAGATTTTTAATTTCAAGGCAAACCGCATCAATCATAACACGCTCATATCTAGGGCAGACCGTCACAATACTTCTTCCTTCAACATTAAACTGTTTTCTAAGCTCATAACCAATTTTTTTAGGATTATCTGTCTTTAAAGCAACTGAAATTCCCCGCTTATCCTTATGAATTACTGATTGAAATTCTTTTTTGATTAAATTACACGCTTCAATGGTTTTTGATAATATTTCAGGTGCATTTTTAGCCTCTTCTGCTATTCCAGTGCAAGTTATTGGATCAGCTTTGAGAGTTTTTAAAATTAATTTAGATTTCCTAAAAATATTATTATCATTGGTTGAGATAAACCCACCATTCCCAACATTAACTATTTTTGGAGAACCAGTTGAAGCCACAATTATATGGGCATGATCACCATTGGCTAACTTTTTTTCTTTATCTCCAATTGCTCCAGAAGCATCTTCAACCAGAGTTACATTTCCATCTTCACAGACTTCAAATAATTCTTTGACTGGTTGTTCAGCAATGTATCCGGCAAAACTGGTTATAAAAAGAGCTTTTGGCTTGTGTTTATTAATTGACTCTTCTAAAATATCATAATCTATAATTCCAAGTTCTGTAGGTACTTCTACAGCCTCAAGACCTAAAAATTCAGCAATATTTTTAAATCCTGTCCAGCCACCCTGATCAGGAATTATTATCTTGCCTTTAAATATGGCCATAGCTGCCAGAATAGCTGAATTTCCACTGTTAAGAATTTTTGCATGATCGTGATTTGTAAGAGAGCTTATTCTATCCTGTGCAAGTCTTACTTCATCGAATCCTCTATTTGAAGCATAATCTATCTTCATTGCAGCTTCAGACATTGTATATCTTGCTTCTTTTGATGGTTTTTTAAAATATAATTTCAAATGAATCATTCCAAGTTTAAATTAAACAATAGTCTTTCTTGTATCAATATTAATTTTCTTAAGAAAAAAAATGGAGTATCTATTTAAAAAAAGTTATCAAGAGTCATTTGCCTTGATCTAATCAAATCCTGAAGAAGTGTACTTGTTTCTTTAAAACGTTCCATTGGAAGCTTTAATTTAGTTTCAATATAGGACAAAGCTGTTTTCATGTCCTCAAATTCCATTGGAATCTCATTCATTGCACTTCTAACATTTTCTCTGACATTAAAAACCCCCAGAGGAACATATCCATTGTATGCTTCCCTTAATACAATTGCTCCTGCCTGTTTCTTTTCGCGGGCTAATGCTTCAAGAATTGCCATTTTACAGGTGTAATAGCATCCACCAACCCTTGAATATCCCTTTTTACCTCCATTTAGCTCATGATCAGCAAATATTAGCTCTTCACGACCTAAAACATGGAGAAATGCTTCCATCCATTCATACTGCCATTCAGTAGGAATAAGAAGTACTGCATAATAATTATTCAAACTGCTGAATTCATAAACACGATAAATATCCATTAAATCATAATTCTTTACTTCGTTAAGTAAATTATCAGCAATTATGGTGTCGCAAGCTGTTATTGACCATCTGGTTGGTACAAGTCTCCTGTTTTTTTCAATTCCCATTGTTCCAACAGAAAAGGCCTTCTGTATGCTTGAAAATGGTATTCCCTTACTATGCAGGTCGATCGTGGCTTCAGCCGCCTTAAAATCAGTATCGTAATACACCTTCTCCAGTTGATGGTCCCACTTAACGCTTTCTATGTCAAATTTTTCTATTAAAGCGCTTGGTCCATGAGGGGCAGTCTCATCGCTGAAGGAAAGGCCTCTTGGACGGCTTCCAAATTCAGCCTCACTCTCAATGGATGTTGATGAAAGAGATATTTCCTGTAATTTCTCAATGAATGAATTACCAAGATCTTCTATACCCACTGTCTGTTTTCCCCTTACAAGGCTTAGTCTATAGCCTATAATATCTTCCTGAGTCTTTTGATTTGGTATCCATGACTCTGGCATGTCCATAATTGATGTATCGCCCTGTAAAGGGGCAATCATGGGGCCGGCGTACACTTTAGGATAGTTCCAGCTTCCAATAAAAATAGATGGAGGCGTACTGCCGTCAAGTTCCCTTCCAACGTTCACTGATTTAACATTCAGGTTTGCTGTAAGCTTTTTAAGGTAAGCTTCCTTGCCTTTAATCATACTTTTATATATTCACATTCTTTAATAAAAAAGTAATGAGAGCAGATGAAAAGTAATTCAAAAAATGATTTATTTATAAATAAGAAAAGGATATTTTAAACTAAAACCAATAAAATAATAGACTGGGAAGATTAAATAATATAAAATTATTTTATTCAGCATATTAAGCTGTTTATTAAATGTATGGGCATTCAAACTAAATGGAAGAAGCATTAAGGAGATAAAAATGAATTTAATAGATGAATTTCCCAAAATCAGTACAGGAAGACTTAATTTACGTGAAATTAATTTAAATGATGCTAAACCTCTATTCCAGTACTGGTCTGATATTGAAGTGACAAAATATTTGAATATAGACCCCTTTATTAATATGGGTCAGGCAGTGAATATGATTAGACTGCTTAGAAGTCTTTTCCCCAGGAAAGAGGGAATTAGATGGATAATTGTAAGAAAAAAAGATAATGCAGTTATCGGAACCTGTGGTTATAATAGCTGGGTAAAGAAAAGTTCCAGAGGAGAAATTGGATACGAATTAGGGCGTGAATACTGGGGAAATGGATATGCAAGTGAAGCAATGAAAGAAATCATTGATTATGGATTTAATGTAATGGAACTAAACCGAATTGAAGCATTCACTGTTCCAGAAGCTCTTCGTTCTATAAATGTTCTTAAAAAATATGGTTTTAAAAAAGAAGGAATTCTCAGAGAATATGGATACTGGAATAACCAGTACTGGGATGAAAATATTTATTCGCTTTTAAAAAGAGACTGGATTAAAAGCCTATAATACAATATTTATTTCTTTTTGCCAATATAATAAAAACCATTTGATTTATGACCATTCATAGTGTCATAAACTATTTCTTTAAATAATAATTGTTCAAATCCCTCAGTTAGTATTTGAATGTGCTCTTTAGTATGATGTCTAAAAACAGCCCCTTCGGGAAGCTCAAAAATGCCATAAGTTCCATATTTATCTTGATATTTTTTATAACGTTCAAGATTTCTTTTATCATGGTTTATGAGATAATCATTGATATATAAAATCCCGCCTTTATTCAATACTCTCTCTATTTCTGAAATCAAGTTTTCCTGTTCTTCATCCCTGTGACTGGAAGTTAATACAGCAATGAGAAGAACAGCATCAAATTGTCTGCAAATGGAATCACATCCCCATCATTCTTAATTAAGTTTAAATGGGGATAAAGTCTCTAGGGTTTTAGATTTTTCATGTTTCGGAGAGCTTTTGTAGGGCTGTTTTTGAGTTGTAACCTTGTGTTGTGATAAGCCCTGCTAAAAATACAGTTAGTATGGTGGTTATTTGTACAGATTTGACTGTATATTTATGTAATTTCTTCATACTTAGTCCTGATTTGCACAATTTAAAAAAATCTCTCAAAAATTCATAAAATTTTTGGAGCGCAAAAATTCCATTTTTGCTAGCTTCGATTTTTCCTCGTATGGGTTTGTATATTTTCCAATTACTTATTTTTTCTAATAATACTCTTGTTAAATGGTTATATAATTTTTTAACTGTTTTTTCTTTCTTTTTATCTTTAAACATGTTCAATGGGTAGGTTAATGTGTCTTTTAATTAAAGTGTTACCGACTGATAACTATAATAAAATTTTTGCTTATGATGAAATTAATTATAGAATATTAAACTATATTTAAAGAGCGAAAACTCAATGAAAATCACTTTTTGTTATATTTGAAATTAATTTTTTATGTGATCCCATATTTCATTCATGTTAGTCTCAACTCTTTCTTTCATGGATTTTCCCGGCAATGCTATCCACATTATGACTGTTCCCATTATCATAGTTTCTATAACTTCTGAAACTGTGGCAGGATTAACATCAGATCTTATCACACCCTGACTTATACCTTCATCGATTACATCTTTGATAAAATCGAACAACTTAACGAAGAACTCTGTATAAATTTCACTTATCATATCGTATTTCTGAACACCTTCTAATAATAACAGGTGTAATGTTCTATAATCTATTTTTTCAGGACCTCCGACAAGTTGAGTTGTTTCATTGATGACAGAATCATCACCGGTCATTGATAATATTGCTACTTTTAATTTTTCTTTTGGTGTGCCTTCAAAATTTTTAATCTGCTCCATGGTTGAATCAAAATAGTTAAATAAATATTTTTTTATTACTTCGACCATCAATGTGTCTTTACTATCAAAAAGGTGATAGAATCCGCCGGTAGAAATATTTGATTCTTTCTTAATTTCTGTTGTTGAAACATTATCAAATCCTTTTTCAAGTAAAAGTTTGAAAGCTGTTTCCATTATCCTAGATTTCGTATCCATGTTATTTTCCTTATTATTTTAACTTTCACAATTATCCTGTATATCTATTGATATAATCCATCATATATAAACAGACAGATATATCGGTAGTTTTAAATATGATGAATTCACCTATTAAAAACACAGACAGATATGTCTGTCAATATTGCATGGCAGATATTATGAATATTAAAAAAAGTGAAGTGATAATATGAAAGGACTAGCTGTAATTGGAAAACATAAAGTAGGATGGGTTGAAAAGCAAAAACCTACCGCAGGACCACTTGAAGCTGTTATTAAACCTTTAGCAATAACTCCATGTAGTTCAGATGTACACATAGCATGGGATGATGCTATAGATTTAAGCGGTGTAAATGATCGTATTTTAGGTCATGAAGCTGTTGGTGTCATCGAAGAAGTAGGTAGCGAAGTTAAAGATTTTAAACCAGGAGATCGTGTTATAGTTCCAGCCATCACACCAAATTGGGAACGAACTCCCTGCCAAAATGGATTTTCTCAACATTGTGACGGTATGCTTACTGGAATGTCTTTTATCACATTTAAAGATGGTACAATGGCAGAATATTTCAATGTAAATAATGCAGATGCAAACCTGGCCATTTGGCCCGATGAATTAACCGTAGAACAGGCTCTCATGATTCCAGATATGGTAACTACTGGTTTTTATGGTGCTGAAATGGCTAATGTTAGATTAGGATCCACAGTTGCCGTCTTTGGAATAGGACCAGTTGGTCTCATGGCTGTTGCGGGATCACAACTATCTGGTGCTGCCCGACTCTTGGCAGTGGGAAGCCGTCCAAACCTAATTAAATTAGCTAAGGAATATGGGGCAACGGACATAATAGATTACCATGATGGGGACACCGTGGCGCAAATTATGGATTTAACAGATGGAAAGGGTGTTGATGCTGCGATAGTGGCTGGTGGTAATGTGAATACCATTGGTGAGGCCGTTCAAGTTGTTAAACCCGGTGGAACCGTTGCTAACTTAAACGTGCTGGGTGGAGCAGAATCCATTCCTATACCTCTGGCTGCATGGGGTGCGGGTCTTTCAGATAAGACTATTAAAGGAGGTTTCTGTCCTGGCGGCAGAGACAGAATGGAAAAATTAATTGATTTAGTTAAGTATGGTCGTGTTGATCCAGGTAAATTAGTATCTCACAAATTCTATAAGTTTGAAGATATTGAAGAAGCTCTTTTGTTAATGAAGAATAAACCACGAGATCTAGTCAAACCTGCAGTATTTTTAGGGGAATAATCAAGAATTAAAATTAGAAAATAGTTAAACCAAGTTTTTAGAGGAGAAAAAAATGAAAAACCTATTTGACTTAAAAGGAAAAGTTGCAATAATAACTGGAGCTTCATCGGGTCTTGGAGTTCAATTTGCAAAAGCATTAGGAGAACAAGGTGCAAAACTTGCATTATTTGCAAGAAGGGAAGAAAAACTTCAGGAAGTTCAAAAAGAACTTGAAAATGCAGGTTATGAAGCAATGTATGCCGTTACAGATGTATTGGATACTGACAACATTGCTGAATCAGTAGCTAAAGTTGTGGATCAGTATGGTCAAATCGATATTTTAGTTAACGGTGCTGGAGTGGCTGTGATCCATCCTGCTGAAGAACAACCTATCTCTGAATGGGACAGAACAATTAATACCAACTTAAACGGCGTATATTACGTTGCAAGGGAAGTTGGAAAAGTTATGGTAAAACAAAACTATGGTAAAATCATAAATCTTGGTTCCATTCACAGTACCGTAACCATGCCTGGATTTGGAATATCAGCCTATGCTGCAGCTAAGGGTGGGGTTAAAATGTTAACAAAAGAATTAGCTACCGAATGGGCTAAGTACAATATCACAGTAAATGCCGTTGGTCCTGCATATTTCGAAAGTGAAATGACAGCCGATGTCATCGCTAATAAAGAATTCGCAGATGTTGTTAAAACTTACTGTCCAATGGGTCGTGTTGGTGCACCAGGCGAATTAGACGGAGCTGTCATTTACTTTGCTTCAGATGCTTCTCGTTACTGTACTGGACAATTACTCTCAGTAGACGGTGGTTGGACTGCAATTTAAGCTTTAAGCTTAATTTGCATATCAAAGTGTGAAAAATTATTCATTTTTTTTTCTTCTTTAAATTGAACGGTGATTCTTTACCTTTTAACCAAATGTAAAGATACAGAGTTCATGCAGTACCGTTTCCCGGTGGGCGGAGGTCCATCATCAAATACATAGCCCAGATGGGCACCGCAACGTGCACATAGGGGCTCGGTCCTTACCATAAAATGGCTTAAATCAGTTTTAGTAGACACATTTTCTTCTGCAATTGGTTCAAAGAAACTGGGCCAGCCAGTGCCTGATTCAAATTTGGTCGCAGAATCAAATAGGTCTGTGTGACAGCATACGCACTCATAAATCCCGTCTTCGTGGCAGTTATTGTATTTACCAGCAAATACCAGTTCCGTGCCCTGTTTCCGGGCTACATCATAAGATTTAGGACTGAGCTCATTTTTCCACTCTTCATCCGTCTTTTCTATCCTGTCTACCAGTTTTATTTCCTGGGCTTTTGCAAAGTAGATGGGTATTTTTCCTTTTTCGGTAGAAGACATAATATAAAGCTATGGTATTTAAAATTAATATAATTGTTGTTTCTTACCCATGTAAAAAAATCCGTTGGATTTATGGGCGTTCATGGTTTTATAAACTGTTTTTTCAAAAACCAGATTTGTAAAATCTTTAGTTAATTTTAAAATGTGGTTTTCTGTATGATGTCTTAGTACAACACCTTCCGGAAGTTCGAAAACGCCGTAGATCCCGTATTTATTTTCATATTTCTGGTAGCGTTTAAGATTTCTTTTATCCATGTTTATTAAAAAATCAGCCAGGTAAAAAATTCCATTGTTCTTTAAAACTCTTGAGATCTCTGAAATTAAATTTTCCTGCGTTTTGGTTTCAACGTTTGAAGTTAACACACCAATAAGAATTACTGAATCAAATGCATTGTCCGGTGAGGGGATATCATCAGCGTTGTTGATGATCAGATTTAAATGGGGATACAACTTCAATCCCCTATCTATCATGCTTTGTGAATAATCTAAACCTGTTAGGTTACTAAATCCGTTATTATAAAGTTCATTCAGGGTTCTTCCGTAGCCACAGCCCACATCTAAAATTTTCATGTTCTTAAAGACGTACCTTTCAAATACCTCCATCTTGAAAGGTGTGGGGAACTCTTTTTCTTCTGCTACTTTATCCCAGTATTTTTCTTGATTCATATTTGATGTTAGAAATTCATATTTGTATTTAATAAAAAAACAAAATATTTAAGCAAATTCAATAGTGCTTGGCGGTTTATCACTAACTGAAAGGGAAACATGAGTCACTTCAGGAACTTCAGCTGTAATTCTGGCTGAAATTGTTTTTATCATTTCCCATGGAAGTTCTGGTACATGTGCAGTCATTGCATCCCATGATTCAACCATTCGCAAAACCACAAGATATCCAAAGTCCCTTATGTCTCCTTTAACACCAGTAACCTTTGTATCAGTTAAAACAGCGAAATATTGCCATAATGTGGCATCTAACCCCTCTTTCTTAACTTCCTCTTCAACTATGGTATTTGCTTTTCTACAAATTTCTATTTTTTCTTCACTTAACTTTCCAACAACACGTACAGCTAACCCTGGACCCGGAAATGGCTGCCTGTTAACTATTTCATCAGGAAGACCTAATTCTGAACCTAATATCCTTACTTCGTCTTTATAAAGTTCCCTTACAGGTTCTACAATCTTTAAAACCAGTCCATGAGGTAAGGCAACATTGTGATGAGATTTAATTTTTCCCTCACTTTCTATCCAATCAGGAGCTATTGTACCTTGAACTAAAAATTTAGCCCCGATTTTTTCTGCTTCCCTTTCAAAGACATTTATAAATATCTCACCGATTATTTTACGCTTTTCTTCAGGGTCTTCTATACCCTCAAGTGCTTTTAAAAATTCATCTTTAGCATTAATGCAGTCGAAATTTAATCTTTTTTCAAATGTTTTTTGTACATAATCTGCTTCTCCTTCACGAAGAAGACCGTGATCAACAAATATGGCTGTAAGATTGTCTCCAATAGCTTCCGAAGTAAGTACTGACGCTACAGAACTGTCAACTCCGCCAGATAAAGCAATTACTGCTTTTTCATCCCCTATTTCTTCTTTAATTTTTTCTATAGATTCTTTTATAAAATCAGATGGATCAAGCATTCTTTTCACCTTAAAATTTTTGATTTTAGCTCAGGAAAATGACAAATATTCCGAAATTCAAAGATTTCAGAGCACGAACCAAAGCATGCGAATCAAAGATTCGCTGCATAGAAAATCATAGATTTTCTAAAGGTTCGTAAACTTCCATTAGTAAACTCACACTTCATCGCGAGAATTTATAATTTCCTTCAACCTAATAAAAATTACATATTAAATCATCATAAAATGGATTATTTTCTTTTAAATCAAATATCAATCTCAGTATTTATAATCTTTTAGTATTGAAATTCGAATATTTATTTCTATAATTGAATTTTAAAATGAATAAGTTTTGTTTAAGTTCTCATTAACGAGTAATATAGAAATTAATACTAAATTAAATAATAGTCTTACTTTAAATAAAATAATTTCCATAATACATTATTAATGAAGAATAAATTTTACAAGATAGAGCCTCATACTGCATTTTTAATTTTAGGATTGATATATGGAATTGGTTTTCTTTTTGTAACTCCTGCATTTCAGGTTCCAGATGAATATGAACATTTTTACCGTGCTGTTTATGTAAGTGAAGGTCACATAGTTCCTGAAAAATTAGGGGACAAATCAGGAGTATATGTTCCTGAAAGCGTTCGAATAGCTTCTTTAATAGTTTCTGACGAATGGCATTCCTTTATTAATGATAGAAGCAATAAAATGAACCTGACATCCGTATTTAATATTCCATTTAAAAGTAAATACATGGTTTTTGAAGATATATCAAGAATTGCTGTGGTTACCTATTCTCCTGTCCCTTATTTGGTATCTGGTTTTGCCATAAGTTTAGGAAAACTATTCAATTTGTCCCCCATAATTTTGATGTACATTGGAAGATTAGCAAACTTATTATCATGGGTTCTGTTAACATACTACGCCATAAAAATTATTCCCGTTCATAAATGGGTTTTGTTTATGCTCTCTTTTATACCTTTAACTCTATTTGAGGCAGCTTCGCTTTCAGCTGATAGTTTTATGCTTGGTTTATCCTTTTTAATCATCGCCATCTTTTTTAAATATGCCCTGGACAGTAGTGAAAAGAAGATTAATATAAAAGATGTATACATTTTATTTGTAATTTTACTACTTTTGGCACTATCAAAACAGGTCTATTTTGTTTTATTGCTTTTAGTATTCTTTATACCCTTTGAAAAGTTTGGAAGTAAAAAAAGAATGATTATTATAGTTACATTTTTAATTTTTTCCATCTTACTTATTACTGGATTATGGAATTTTCTTGTTAAAGACCTATATGTCCCCATAGTACCGCAAATATCCATTACAGGTCAAATTTTTTATGTTTTAGGTGATCTGTTCAGATTTCCCTTTGTAATGTTAAATACATTCATGCAGCTTGGTCTTTCATATCAACTTTTGTTTGTAGGCAATTTCGTACTGGATATTCCTCTTCCTGTTTGGTGGATAGGAATATATTTATTCACAATACTTCCTGTATCTTTATTAGATAAATCCCATTTCGAAATAACATTTAAGCATAAATTAGTATCTATTATAACTTTTATCTTGATTTCCGTCCTGATATGTGCCTTTGTATATGTTTCATGGACACCTGTAGGTCAAAATACCATTGATGGAATTCAGGGAAGATATTTTATTCCAGTATTACCTCTGCTATTTATATTATTCTATAAAATGAGTTATTTCAAAGATATTGAAAAAAAAATCCTTTTAATTATTGGAAATAATTTAAATTTAATAATTACATCATTTGTGACTATCTACTTGTCAATAACTCTTTTAATTTTCATAACAAGTTATTATATTTAATTAAAAATATAAGCAAATAGAATATATCAAGAGAAAAATAAGACTATTTAGATAATAATAAGTTAATCAATAGAAATTTTGGTTTTAAAATGATTAATAAAATGATTCTTGTGTAATATTTATTTTATTGCACTTATTAATTCTTCTTTCACTACAATTAAAATCTTTTAGACTTTAAGTTTAATAATTTCTTTTTTTTGTTTCTTTTGAACCTTATATTTCCCTAATATTTTTATTTAACATTATTGGGTTTCTATTCCCTCCTATACTTCTAATGCTCATTTAAAAAAGAAAAAGTATAAAATAAACAAAGTATAGTAATATAGTAATAATAATAAAAAAATTATTCATACTGTTTTAAATGGTGGCCTTCATGACTGACACAAATGAAAAACCATTATACCGATTAATGAAAAATCAGACTGATAATACCTCCATTCAACTATTTAGATACTTATTTGTTGGAAGTGCAGCCTTTATAGTTGATTTTATTTCATTGTATATGTTTACAGATGTATTAAGTGTTTATTATTTGATTTCTGCAGGGATAGCATTTATATTAGGACTAATAGCTAACTATGTCCTGAGTATAAGCTGGGTTTTTAATAAAAGAACTTTAAATAACGTATGGTCCGAGTTTATGGTCTTTGCAGTTATTGGGTTGGTTGGACTTGGTCTAAATGAGCTTTTGATATATTTTTTCACCGAATATGCAGATTTATACTATTTAATCTCAAAAATGTTTGCTGCTGCCTTAATTCTACTCTGGAATTTCTCTGCAAGGAAATTAACATTATTTAGATAATAAATTAACTAATCAAAGGTTAATCGATTAATTTCAAATAAATTAATCAAAGGAGATAGCATGAATCAGGAAAAAGCTATAATTATAGGTGCTGGACCTGCAGGATTAACTGCAGCATACGAATTAATTGATAAAACTGACATTAAACCTATTATATATGAAATGGGTTCGGATATAGGTGGTATATCAAAAACTACTAATTATAAAGGTAATAGAATTGACATTGGAGGTCATCGATTTTTCTCCAAATCAGATAGGGTGATGAAATGGTGGCAAAATATTATGCCTGTTCAGGGAGCTCCAGCCAGAGATGATGCTCTACTTGAACGAAAAGTTCCACTCCCATCAGAAAGTAATAAAAGAAAAATAAGAACTAAAAAAGTAAAAAAAATAAGCACTCCTGACCCTGAAATAGAGGATAAAGTCCTTTTAAATCGAGGACGCCTTTCCAGAATATTTTTCCTTCGTAAATTCTTTGATTATCCCATATCCTTGAACTTTGATACTTTTTCTAATCTTGGACCATGGAGAACCATTAAAATCGGAGCAAGTTATATCAAAAATTCTATGCTCCCCATTAAAGATGAAAAATCCCTCGAAGACTTCTTTATTAACCGTTTTGGTGAAGAACTTTACTTAACCTTCTTTAAAGACTATACTGAGAAAGTTTGGGGAGTAGATTGCTGTGATATTAAACCTGAATGGGGATCACAAAGAATAAAAGGCCTTTCAGTAGTTAAGGCCGTTACTCACGCAATAAAAAGTAAATTATTATCAAACTCATCCATAGAACAAAAAAAAGTAGAAACCAGTCTGATTGATAAATTTATGTATCCTAAATTAGGCCCCGGGCAAATGTGGGAAGAAGTTGCAGGAATAATAAAACAAAATAATGGAGAAATACATCAAAATCATCAAGTTATAGGAATCAGTAATGAAAAGAACCGGATTAGTGAAATAGAAATAAAAAACAATTCAACAGGAGATATAAAAAATCAAGAAGGAGATTATTTCTTTTCAACGATGCCAGTTAAAGACTTAATTAATTCAATGGATAATGTGCCAGATAAAGTTGAAAATACTGCTTCTGGATTGATGTACCGCGACTTTATCACTGTAGGTTTACTTTTAGAAGAACTTAAAATAAAAAATGGAACTGGAAAGAGAACCATTAATAATCTTGTCCCTGATAACTGGATCTATATCCAGGAAAGAGATGTTAAACTTGGCAGGTTGCAAATATTCAATAACTGGAGTCCATATTTAGTAAATGATGATAGTAAAGCATGGATCGGCCTTGAATATTTCTGTAATGAAGGAGATGAATTATGGAACATGTCTGATGACCAGTTCAAGAAATTTGCAATAGATGAACTTGAAAAAATAGATATTATTGATAATGAGGCTGTATTAGATAGTGTTGTTATTAGGGTTCCAAAAACTTATCCAGCTTACTTTGGAGCTTTTGAAAAATTTGACACAATAAAAGACTTCACAGATAAATATGAAAACTTATTTTTAATTGGAAGAAATGGAATGCACCGTTACAACAACATGGACCATTCAATGCTTACTGCAATGACTGCAGTTGAAAATATAATAAACAATGTTAAATCAAAAGACAACATCTGGCTTATAAATGCTGAAGAAGAATACCATGAAGAAAACTAGTAAAAAACTAAATCAGTTTTTAATCATTTGCAAAATCTTCACATACTTTGTAGAAGTTTTCAAATACTTTAGGGCCATTTTCAGTATGATAAACTTCTGGATGGAACTGGATACCATAAATAGGTTTATTTTCATGCTTTATAGCTTCAATATCACAAATTTCAGAGTTTGCCAGTAATTTAAAGCCTTCAGGTAACTTTATGACTTCATCTTTGTGAGAAGCCCAGACTTTCATACTGTTTCCAAGCCCTTTAAAGATATCATTTTCATCTATTATGTTTAGATCAATTTTTGCATAACTTTCTATCCCTGCAGCGCCAGTTTCACCACCATAAGCTTGTGCTATTATTTGATGACCAAGACAGATACCCAGAATAGGATAATCTAGCTCAGTTACATATTTAAAACAATTCCCCGCTCTTTCAATGGTAGGCCCGCCCCCAAGAATCAGACCTGCTGGTTCTTTTTCTTCTAATTTATCAATTGATGTTGAGTTTGGTATTATTTCTGAATCAATATTTAAATAGTGTAGAGTTCTATGGATTCGATGATTATACTGCCCATAGTTGTTTACAACAAGTATTTTCATTATATGCCTCTAATTAATCTTTTTTTTGATGATTTACGTTATTATTAACAGAAATATATAAATATATTAAATTATAATTTAATATTATGGAACTTAAAGATATTTTATATATAGTGATAGCCCTTATACTTGCAGTGATTTTATTTAATATAATATGGTGGCTACTACCTGTAATCATAGTACTTGTCATAGCCTATATCATATACATATATTTAAAGGGTAGGGACTCTTACTACTAAAATTTTTTTTTAATTTTTTGACTCTAATTCTTTTAATTAATTTATAAATTATTAATAGACAGTTAAAGGTGATACGATGGATGATCTTCATTCTATTGGAATGGAAAAAGGATTACTTTATGAAACAATTATCAGTACTGAAAATGAAGCCGGAGAACCTAATGCTGCCCCAATTGGGGTTATCTGTAAAGATAAAAGGGAAATCGTATTGTATCTAAACCATGCCACTCATACACTTGAAAATATAAAAATAAACAAAAATTTTACTGTCAATATTACCCATAACCCTCTTATTTTTGTTAATAGTACTATTAGCGATTTAGATTTCAACTATTTTAAAAAATACAATGATAAATTCTATATCAAAGAAGCTGAAGCATTCTTTACCGCAACTGTAGAAAGCGTTAAAGAAGTTGAAAAAGAAGATAATATAGGTAAAACTACTGTAAACATAATTAAAGCAAATGTAAATGACATTATAATTAAAGAAAAACAATTTACGCCTTTAAATAGAGCAATTTTTGCCATAATAGAATCTTTAGTATATGTTTCAAGAATAGAGCTGGTAGATGATAATACCAGGAATATTTACTTGGAAAGAATTAATGAAATGACCCGTGTTGTAAATCGCGTTGGTGGATTAGACCACAAAGAAGCTATGAAACGAATTTTAAAATATCTGGAAGATAAATGAGTATTTATGGTTTAAAATCCCTGAACGTAATTTTAAATGTGGTTCCGCCGTTAACCTCAAGTTCAATTATTCCGTCCAGTTGTCTTACTAACGTATTAATCAGCTGCAATCCAGGAGTTTCTGCATATATAAAATCTAAATCATCTGATAATCCAATACCATTATCACTAACTATTAATTCAAAATTATCATGATTTAAAGAGAGTTTAACATCTATTTCTCCCTGTATTTTGCTTTTAAATGCATGTTTTAGTGAGTTTGAAATAAGCTCATTTAATATTAAACCAGACGGAATTGCCATATCTATATCCAGTAAAATTCCATTTATTCCAATATTTACCTTAATAAGATTGGAATCAACTGCATAAGATTTTAAAAGATATTTAACCAGTTCATCTACATATTTAGCAAAATCTATTACTGCAAAATCCTCAGATTTCGAAAGTGTCTCGTGGATCAGTGCTATTGCTTTTACGCGGTTCTGGCTTTCCTGGTATATTTCAATTGGCTCTTTTTCAGTTAAAGTGTAATCAAGACCTATTAAATTCGAAACTGTTAATAAATTGTTTTCCACTCGATGATGGATTTCTTCAAGAAGTATTTTTTTTTCATTTAGTGATGTCCTGATTTCCTCTTCAGCATTTTTACGTGCTTCTATTTCCATTTTTAGTCTTTTATTTGATTTTTTAAGATCATTGGTACGCTCTTCAACCATTTCTTCAAGATGTTCCTGATATTCTTTTAATTCAATCTCAATTGATTTCCTCTCTATCGCATAGGATATAGAACGTGTTAGAAGGCTGCTATCTACCTTTCCCTTGGTTAAATAATCCTGAGCATCTCCTTTAACCGCTTCAATTGCAGTATTTTCATTATCAAACGCAGTTAATATAATTATGGGAATATCTGGTGCATTTTCATTCGCTTTCCGGAATGTATCAAGCCCATGAATATCAGGAAGGTTCAAATCAAGTAATAAAACATCTGCTTTATTTTCTTTAAGATAATTAAGCCCATCATTAAGACGCTGGACGTTATGCAACTTAAAATTAATATTCAGGGATTCTTCTAACATTTCTTTTATTAATGCAATATCTGCAGGATTGTCTTCTATTAATAGAACATTAATAACTTTTTTATCCATTTTATCATCCATAAACAGTTCCAATATAATAGAGAACCATTAAATAGTATTACTTTAGTAAGATAAACATTATCTCGTTTTATTATTATATAAATTTTTTCATTAAATAATTTTGATAATTATGCTCTATTAGTACAAACAACAAATAATAATGTGCATTTATTTAAATACATAATAAATAAATGGTAAAAATAATAAATGTATGCAAAAAGGCCTATATTTACTATTAAAAAATGCAAAATGTAATAAAATAATTAATTAGTACTTACTGGCCCTGTAAAACTCCTTACGCCTTGCTTCTAATAGATAGGGTTCCTTGCCAATAATTTGAGATGCCACCATTATTTTACCCCTGGATTCCTCTTTTACTGAGTTTATAAAATCAAAACATTTTAGATCTCTTAAAAGATGATGATCCACCACTACTTCAGGTATTTTACCTGATATTTCAATCAAATTTCTTCGGGCATTCTCTATTTCAGTTCTTTCAATTGCAAATCCCTGAAGATAAATTGGTGGGCCGCTTAATATCAACATATCTGGTTTTTCATCAAGAATTGTCAGCTTTGCTTCATTAGAAATTGGGCCCTGAATATCAGAGGCGTGCATTAACTTTTTCCCATCCCATTGAATTGTTAAAGCCACAACATATCCTAATCTGCTTCCTTCACCACCATGAGAAAGCGGATTCGAAAATTTAATTGATGTATCTCCCATTTCAAATGAATTACTATCTGCATAATTAATTTGGCAATTTAAACCATTTAAGTTCTTTAAAAAAACTTTTGCACGCTTTTGCTGGCTTTTATTGATTTGAGAGGTAGGATGTTTTATAAACAATTTTTTATCCCTATACAGTTTTTCTGCAAATTTAAGAGAAGAATCAAGGAATTTACCAGGTTCAAAGGGAGTATAATGGTCGTGGTGATAATGGCTGATTGTAATTATATCTGCAATCTTTCCATATTCCCCAATTCTAGCTCTTGTTTCATATAAAGCATCAAATTCGTTTTTCCATGGAGGATATCCAAATCTTTTAGGTGCAATTGAGGTTCCTGGGTCAATTAAGATTTTTTGATCGGTTTCAACGTATGTTGCCATGGATCTTACTCCCATACTCTCAAAGGCGATGGGTATAACTTTCATTTTATCACCAGATTCTGAATTATGTCATTATTTAATTAAATCAACAAATTCAAATTTTTCAACATCAAATAATCCTTTATCACTTATTTTAAGATTTGGAATAACTAAAAGAGCCATAAATGACATGGTCATGAAAGGAGAACTGATTTTGCATCCCATTTCTTTTAAAATACCATGCAATTTTTCAAGCTTAAATGAAACTTCTTCAGCGCTTTCTGTACTCATCAATCCTCCAACTGGAAGTTTTAAAGAGTAAATATTATTATTAGAGACAACAACAAGTCCTCCATTATTTTCAACAAGCTTATTTACTGCTACAGCCATGTCTTTACTATCAGTTCCCACAACAATTATATTATGAGAATCATGAGCAACACTCGAAGCAATTGCGCCTTTTTGAAGCCCAAAACCTTGAATAAACCCATTCATCATCCTGTTATGACCATACCTTTCAATAACGGCTATTTTTAGAGTATCATTTTCTATATCTGCCTTTATATTACCATTAATGACAGTTAGCAATGCTTCAGATTCTTCAGTAAGTAGTTGCCCTTCCATAGCCCGGATTACCCTTATTTTTTCTTCTTTTTTAGTAGAAGGAATTTCAAAGTCTTCTGACTTTTTATTATTTAAATTAAATGTTCCCTGAAGTTTTAAAGGATTTATGGAAAATAAAGGTTTTCTTTTTTGTGCAACAACATTTCCATTAATAAATACTTCTTTTACATTGAAATTTTTAAGATTATCAACTAAGACTAAGTCTGCAGCCTTTCCTGGAGAGATTAACCCTGTATTTAAGTTATAATGAGTTGCAGGATTAATGGTTACCATTTTCACTGCTTTAACTGGATCCAGTCCCAATTCTACTGCATCTTTCAGCATAATATCTACATGCCCTTTTAAGAGATCTTCAGGGTGTTTATCGTCAGAAACAATAAAATCACCCCCAATGTGGATTAAATCGGCTAAATTCTTAGCAGATGAACCCTGTCTGAGCATTATTTTCATTCCGAGCTTTCTTTTCTCTTTTACTTCCTCCAGAAGCGTACATTCATGATCAGTTGAAATTCCGGCCCCTACGTATTTACAGAGGTCTTCTCCACTTAATAAAGGGGCATGGCCATCTACTGGCTTTTTATGTTTTTTAGCCGCTTCAATTTTAGCCATGACTTCTGGATCATCGCCTAAAACTCCGGGGAAATTCATCATTTCTCCTAAAGCAACTATTTCATCACTAATGAGAAGGTCATATATTTCTTTTGCTTTTATAATTGCACCAGATGTTTCAAAAGGAGTTGCAGGAACACAGGAAGGAGCTGTAAAGAAAAAATTCAAGGGGACGGTGGCTGCATCGTTAATCATGTATTTGATTCCTTCAATTCCCAGAACATTTGCAATTTCATGTGGATCTGATACAATGGAAGTTGTTCCATGAGGTACAACAGTTTCAGCAAACCTTGAAGGGACGAGCATTGAACTTTCGATATGTATGTGTGCATCGATAAATCCGGGTAAAATATATTGGTCGAATTTATCTTCAACTGGCTTCACGCATTCTATTACTCCACCTGAAAACCTTATTTCTGCTGGATAGATATCTTCATTAAATACATCAACTAAATTGCCCCTTATCATGTTAACTCCTTTCTAATAAATCCTAAAAATACTTTTTTATATTTTTATATGTGATATAAAATTTTTATTTGCTTCCTAAATGACTTAATAGCTTGTTTCAGGCAAGATCATTTAATTTAATGCTTTGATTTATATCGAATAGTTAAATTTGTTGAGTTTATGTTTAATGAAGTAATAAATGTTAAAATTAACATATATAAAATAATATAATAGTTTATACGTACAAATTATTATTAGCAGTAAAATAGAGGAACAAAATGAAATATCAAGGGCCAATTTTATTATTCATACTTATTTTAGCCGTAATAGGAATATCTGGGTTTATCTATCTAACCGCAAATTCTCAAAAAAGTTTTTCTGATGGATCTATTGCCTTTAATTATCCCGAAAGTTTTCAAAATAGTACTTCGCCAGAAATTATAAAGCCTGAAAGTTGGATTCACTTAATTACACTAAATGATGATACCACAATAATTTACGTTCAAAAGAATGAAAATATTACAGACATAGATAATGCCAGGAAAACATTTGAAAATGCGTTTAAAACAGGTGGCTTTAACGGTGAAATATTATCAAGTACAGAAGAAACCAATCCTGATGGTGTTGAGATGTTAGAATGCATTTACACAATAATAGATCCTAATAATAATCAAAAATTAAAGTATGTTTATCTCTATTTTAAAGATAAAAAAGGCACAATATACAATATAATAATTTATGATTATGAATTAAATTATGATAAAGTTTCTAATGTTGCTGATATCATTTTTAATTCATTAACATTGATTTAATTTACTTGCCTTTGAATTTTAAGCTATTATTATCCAAAGACTTTATTCTTAAAAATCCCTGTTTTCCCCCAGCATTTCTTCATTTAGTTTTTTTCTAACTTCATATCTCGCTTTTTCCAATCCATTTGATAGAGCAAGACTTGTATTTAAGTGATCAGCCATCAAATCATTTGCCAGATCTTCATCATGAAGTTCTTCATCTTGCATATAACCTATAACAGCCAAAAATGATTCTTGCCATGCTTTATATTCTTCTGTAAGTTCAAATTCTTTTATTATATCTTCATCAGTCATTGTTACACCTGTTTATTCAATTTTATCTTTATCGTCTCTGAATTTATATTTATTGGATGATAAATCAAAAAAGTAACCAATGTAAAGACTTTAGTAAATAAGTAATAAGGAACGGCGAATTTGACAAACTGGGGGATTTTACGTCGTCCCTAACAAGTGATGATTTAATATCTCATCGGGATGAAAACTTAGCTATTTATTAGTAAGTAATTACAATACATCATCATATTTTTTCTTCTTAAATTTAGTCTCTAATGCATCAAGTTTAAAAAAAGTTAAATATTGATATTTAATCTTTAATACACTCCAATCCTTCAAGATTTTCATATAAAATTGGTAAAAACGCGCCAACATCAGTTACAACACTCACAACCTGAGCACTTCCCCTATCAGCAAGTTTAGTGACTGTTGCAGGGTTTATATCTACACAAATACTTTTTACATAGGAAGGTAGTATGTTTCCTACAGCTATGGAGTGAAGCATGGTTGCAATCATGATTACCATGTCAACATCCTGTGCATATTTGCGCATTTCATCCTGTGCTTCTATAACATCCGTTATAACATCTGGAAGAGGCCCATCATCCCTTATAGAACCTGCAAGTACAAAAGGTACATTATTTTTTACACATTCATACATGATTCCACTTGTTAATATTCCTTGTTCCACTGCTTCTTTTATTGAACCTGCCTTATTAATTTCGTTAATGGCATAAATATGGTGTCTATGACCTCTAACTACAGCATCGCCACTTTCTGTACAAACTCCCAGCGATGTTCCATAAAGTGCATTTTCAATATCATGGGTTGCAAGGGCGTTTCCAGCAAACAAAACATCAATAATTCCTTCACGTATCATTCTTGCAAGTAATGGGGCGGAACCCGTATGTATTATGGCAGGGCCTGCTACAATGGCTATTTTACCATGTTTTTCTTTAATTTCTCTGATTGTAGAGGCTATTTTTTCTATTATAGACCTTACTGGCTTTTCAGATGAAGCTTCACTGGACATGAATTCAAATACGCCTTTTTTACCCCTTGGTCTTTCTGGAGGTATAACCTTAATTCCTTCTCTTCCAACAACCACAAGATTTCCTTTCTTTATTCTCCCAATTGGTAAACATTTAGCCTTTTCATTCTCTGGATCAACAACTATCATACAGTCCATTTCAATTTCTTCTACTTCTATCCATTCTCCTTTAAATCTCACATATGTAGGATGGTTGGTGGTTGAATAAAAGTCTTCAGGGAGTGTTTTATCTTTCTGGGATTCCTGGAGTTCTACTTCCTTAATTTCAACAATAACTGCGCCAATTTCACTTAGTTCGTCAAGTATTTCGCCTAAATGAGCAATGTCTTTTCCTATAACTCTGATATGGGCATGGCTAATATCCTTTTTATGTTTTCCTACATGGACGTTAAGAATTTCAAAATCTCCACCCATATCCATTATAAGATCAAGGGTCTTTGGAAGAATTAAAGAGTCAATTATATGTCCTGAAAGTTTAATTTCTCTTGTATTCATTATAACATCTCCTGATAAATGTATTGCACAACTAAAGCCTTTAAAATTTAATAAGTGTTATTATCACATTTTAGAGCGTTGAATTAAGTAGATCACTTCTATAATTCATTAATAAAAGTTTTTAAATTAGTTTTATCCATAGATTTTTGATATGACTATTTATTAATAGATCATGATATATAAATTTTAAATATATAAAAGAAACCAAAAACAATTATTAGTTTTATTGTATACATAAAAAGTCTAAAATAGATTTTGCACCGTTAATAGAAGTGATATCACCAATTTCAGTTGATGAAACTTCCACCAAGTCAAATCCAACTACTTTTTTCCCCTCTAAACTGTGAATAATGCTCTCAAGCTGGAAAGGAGTCAATCCACAAGGAGAAGGAGTGCTAACACTCGGTGCATATGCTGGATCGAGCACATCGATGTCTAAACTCACATATAAAGGCCCTTCAATAGCTTTAATGACTTTTATAACGTTATTTATATCCTTATTAATTTCATGGGCGGTGAAAAAAGTTATATGATTCTCTTTTGCAAATGAATTCTCATCTTCAGAGCACGACCTTATGCCAATTTGAATCATATCTGCTGGATTTAGATCAAAAACCCGGCGCATAGCAGTGGCATGAGAATATTTTTCGCCCATGTAATCATCTCTTAAATCCATATGTGCATCAAAATGAATAACAGTTGTATTTTCAATATCAAGAGCTTTTGAAACAGCGTAACTTACTGTATGTTCACCCCCAATAGTTACTGGCCTAAAATTATTATCTAAAAGTTCAGATATAGTTGACTGAATAACATGACATGTTTTTTTGAAATTGCCGTGAATTACTTCAATATCACCAAAATCAAAAAGAGATACATCTAAATTTTTATCTAAAACCATATTATATCTTTCAAAATTATAAGAAGCTTCACGAACTGTCCTTGGACCGAATCTTGACCCTGTTTTATAGGTGGAAGTGCCATCAAAGGGAGCTCCAACCATTCCAAATTTAGTTTCATCATTTAACTTAATTGAATCCTCTTCACAAAACTGTGAAAAAGCAAATTGTAAAGGGTTTTGAGTATGAAAAAGCATTTTACCCTCTAAAAAGTTAATAATTAAAAAATAATAAAATTTAATATGGTTATTTAACCCTCATAATCTTTTGTTTACCCATGGCTTCAATGTAATCCACTTCTGCTCCTTCCACAATCTGATCTTTAAGATCTTCAGGAATAGGTAACTCAAAGGTTTCATAAGATTCAAGATCCATTAATTGGACATCTTTTCCCATTAAAGCAAGGACCTGTCCTACTCTTTTATCGATTATAGGTACATCACATTTGGCATCAACTGGTTTAACCAGACTTCTTTTCTGGCTGTCAAATATACCAACTGCTTCCACTCTTGCTTTTGCTGCCCCGTGTTTTCCAGGTGATGATGTCTGGATACTTGTGATTTTGGATGCTTCACCATCTAATATAACATATTTACCTACTTTTAAGGTTTTTACTTCTACAACCTTCTTTGACATAATATTTACCTCCAAATTAACAGTATTAAAGAACCTTTACGAAGTTGAGGAAAATACAAAGTATTTTCTAAACTCTTTGAATATGAGGAAAATGTTTGCATTTTTACCAAAAAATCAAAGCATTCAAAAACATAATGCGTTCAAATTCTCTGAATCTTAAAAGATTTTGACAGATTTTTTGATGTTTAAAAATATATTAAACATAAACATTATTATTAATTCAGTTCTTTAATCTTAGAACCTAAAAGATATTTTAGTTATTCATGATTATAAACGTTTTATAGATAACCCAAAAACTCATAAAGTTTAGTTATCTACTATGATAAACGATTAAAAATCTTATAAAATAGCTTTATCTTTTTCAATATTTAAACCTTAAGTGATTAATTATGAAAATAGCAATAACATCAGGAAAGGCAGAAGGCCCTAGTAAACTCAATGCATTCGATAATGCCCTATTAGATGCAGGAATAGGGGATGTAAATTTAATCAAAGTATCCAGCATAATACCAGCCGATTTCAAATTCGTTGAACTACCTGAATTGAAACCAGGTGCTATGATAAACTGTGTTCTGGCTCATAAAAGTTCCAAAAATAAAGGTGATGTTCTCACCGCCGTAATAGCTGTTGCAACATCCGCTGATTTTGGATGTGTTGTGGAACATTCAAGTACAAATGAAGATCCAGAAGAAGTAAGAGAAATGGCCGTATTTATGGTAAAAGAAATGATGAAAACAAGAAAAATGGAAATAAAAGAAATAATAGTGGAAGAAATAAGCCATACAGTACAAAATGGAGGATCTGTAGTTGCTGCTATTGTTTATCTGGAGTAAAGTATGAAAGAAGAAGATATGGAATTTTGGAGAGATGTTTCATATAAAATAATAGAAGAAGTTGAAAAATCCATTTCTCCACTTGTTGGCGAAGAAAAGGCCGGGGAAATATTAAAAATGGGTGCTGATGGTACTCCAACCAAATTTATCGATGAAGAAGCTGAAAAGAAAGTTATTGAAGTCCTGGAAAAGGCTGGAAAGCCAGTGACCCTTATTAGCGAAGAAATAGGCGAATTAAAAATTGGTGAAGGTCCAGCAGAAGTAATTTTTATAGTCGATCCCCTTGATGGTACTGTTAATGCCATAAAAAAGATACCTGCTTATTCAATATCAATTGCAATAGTTTTGCCACCTAATTCTACCATAAAGAATATTGAGATGGGCTTTGTAAAAAATATTGCTACAGGAGATTTATATGAAGCCTTTAAAGGAAAAGGATCCTATATTAATGGTAAAAGTTTGATTCCATCAAGACAGGAGGAAATCACCCGATCTTTAATCGGTACTTACATCCGGGGGATAAGAATGGAGAAAATGGATAAAATCTGCAATACTGTAAAAAGAATCAGACTATTAGGGTCCGTTGCTATAGAATTAAGTTATGTTGCAGATGGAACCTATGATGCTTTCCTGGATATTAGAGGAAATTTAAGAATTATAGATATAGCCGCTGCAAAACTAATTATAGAAGAAGCAGGTGGCATTATTACAGATGAAAAAGGAGAACTTCTGAACAATCCATTAAATGTTAAGGAGAGGACTTCTATAATCGCAGCATGTAATTTAAATATTCATAAAAACATAATTAATATGACAGGGGTCTGATGATGCGGATAGGTATTGTAACACGTCATGATATTCACAGAGGAGTAGAACTAGCCGAGGAAATTGTTGATTTTTTAATCAAGAAAGATATAGAAGTTTTTCTGGATCCTCAAATTGTTAGTGAACTTCGTAGATATCATAACTTAAGCTGTGACATTGATCAAATGGATGTGGATATTATAATTACTATTGGAGGCGATGGAACAATTTTAAGGACTCAAAGCCTTATTGATGGTAAAAAAATACCCATATTTGCTATAAACATGGGTACAGTCGGCTTCCTAACAGAAATAAGCCCTGAAGAGACATTTCATGCCCTTAAAGAAGTCTTAGATGGCAATTATTTTATAGAGGAACGTACACGACTTGAAGTATGGCATAATCGTAAATTAGCTCCTGCATTAAATGAAGTAGTTCTTATGACAAGAAAACCTGCAAAAATGCTTCATCTTGAAATAAAGGTCGATGGAGAGTATGTTGAAGAATTAAGAGCCGATGGATTAATAATTGCCACTCCAAGTGGTTCAACTGCCTATGCAATGTCTGCAGGAGGACCAATATTAGATCCACGCGTAGATGCATTTATAATTGTACCCATATGTCCATTTAAGCTTGGATCACGTCCCACAGTAGTCTCTGGAAGTAGTGTAATCCAGGTAAAGCTTTTAAGAGAAGGTAAAAAAGCTAAAGCAGTAATAGATGGCCAATATGAGGAAGAGATTAACTATATGGATGAAGTAATATTCTCTAAATCAAAGGAAAATGCTTATTTTGTAAAGTTAACCAAAGATTTCTACAAAAAAGTTAGAGAAAAACTAATTAAAGGCGGAATCGACATAGAATAATTTTATTTTTAATTTGCATTCTGCTTCAGGATGGATAAACCAATGAACGTCTTGATTATTGACATGACCCACGGCGGAATCCCCATTGCTTTAGAATTTTTGAATTACACAGATTTTAATGTTTTTGCATTAGACATTTATAATACTCTTTCTAAAGAAAAAAAAGAATTACTTTCCCAAAAAGGAATAAAAATTGTTGAAAAAGGCTTTTTAGATAATATAGATATTAAAGACGATATCATGGAAATATCAAATGATGATTTTTTATTAGTTGCCCCTATACACTGTAATATTAAACCTAAAATTCATTTAACTCATCATGAGGCAGTTAATTTTTTATTAGAAAACAAAATTAAAGTTCCCATAATTGAAGTAACCGGGGTTAAAGGGAAAACCAGTGTTGTATGGATGTTAAAAGAGATATTTATAGAAAATGATCCCCTTGTTTTAAGCAGCCTTGGAATAGAAGTTATACAAAACACTAAAAGCCAAATTTTAAAAAAGGATATCAGTATAACCCCTGCAAGCATTATAGAAACATGGGAACTTGGTAAACCTTTTAATCCAGAAATATGTATCTTTGAAAGTTCTCTTGGAGGAACAGGACTTGCAGATGCAGGTATAATTACTAATATTGCTGAAAATTACCCTATAGCAAGTGGCGAAAAAAATGCAAGTCTTGCCAAAGAGCAGATGTTTAAAAGCAAAATCACTGTATGTGACTTTGATTCCTTCGCCTTTTTCTATTCAAATATGACTGGAAAAATAAATACTTTTGGTTTAAATGTTAAATCAAACGTTTATGCATCTGACATAGAATTTACACTTGATAAAACAACATTTAAAGCTAAAATAAATAATTTAAAGACTATTGAAGGCACTTTATTAAGCACAGAATTTGAAGTGGAAACATTTGCTCCTGCCGAACATCATTTGAACAATGTCCTTTGCGCCATATGTGGGGCTTTAACTCTTAATACGCCTGTTAATCAAATAAAAGAAGGTTTAAAGAAATTTAAAGGTATTAGAGGTCGCACATCCATCAAAAAATACAAAGGAAGCACAATTATTGAAGAAATTAATCCAGGTCTTAATGTTACAGCGATCAAAAAATCAGTAGATATGATCAGGGATTTTAAAAATTCAACCCTGATTTTTGGGGGTAAATACGGAATAACCTGTGAAGAAATTGATGAAGATTCTACCGTAGAATTCATACACCAGATAAATGATGAAATTTCACTAATACTGGTTGATGAGCTTGGTAAAAATATCAAAAATAAGATAAAAAGAAAATATAAGTACATGGATAATTTTAATAACGCTATTGAAAAAGGAATTGAAATGAATTCCCCCATAATTCTTTTAATTTACAGATCCATATTTTCTGATCAAAATAAAAGATAATTTTCACTCATTCCATTTCATTTAATAAAAATTTTATAACAATCAATTAATTAAATCAGATATTTTATAACAATCAATTAATTAAATCAGATATTCAAAATCAGGAAATTTATTAAGTAATAAGTGAAAATCTTTTTAAAGATCAATAAAGAACTATTGAATATAATGGAAAAAAATTTAATTTTTAATGTTTAATGATTTTGGAGAGGATTCTTTGAGAGTGGGTACCAGAGGAAGCAATTTAGCTATGACACAGACAAAAAATATAATCTATCAGTTATCCAAAATAATAAATGAAGATATATATATTGAAGTAATAAAAACAACAGGCGATAAAATTACAGATTCTCAACTTTATACCATTGATGTAAAGGGTATATTCACCAAAGAACTGGATAAAGCAGTTTTAGAAGAGGAGGTCGATTTTGCAGTACATAGCTTGAAAGACCTTCCAACAGAACTTTCAGGCGATCTCGAGATAGTAGCTGTTCCTGAAAGGGAATCTCCAAATGAAGTGCTTGTATCGCCATACAATTGGGATGAATTAAAAGAAGGAGCATCCATGGGAACAAGTAGTCTCAGAAGAGAAGCTTTCTGTAATTATCATAAGAAAAACCTTAATATAAAACCAATAAGGGGAAATATAGATACAAGAGTAAGGAAAGTAAATGAGGGAGAATATGATGCCACAATAATGGCTGAAGCTGGTCTTAAGAGGCTTGGACTTTCAAATCATATTAAAAAAGTATTTTCCCCTGATTATTTCACCCCAGCAGCAGGTCAAGGAGCATTAGCAGTAGTTGCAAGGGCAGATAGTGATGTACGCAAAGAGCTGGAGAAATTAACTCACTTTAATTCATTACAGGAAATAAAAGCTGAAAAAACTGTACTTGAAGAACTTGGTGTAGGATGTCAATGGCCTCTCGGAGTTTCTGCAAGAGCAAATGGCAATAAACTTGATTTATTCAGCATTTTACTTACAAAAGAAGGTGAAATACTTTCTAAAGTCAAATTAAGCGGCCCAATAAATAATCCTGAAGTTCTGGGTGAAGAAACCGCCAAAAAAATGATGGAGGCATACGCATGAACAAAATAAATGTAGGTGTAATTGGCGTTGGAGCAATGGGCAATAATCATGCCAGAGTATATTCTAAAATTGAAAATGCTAATCTTATGGCCGTATCAGATCTTATGAAATCAAAAGTAGATGAAATAGCTCAAGAATACAATGCTTTAAGCTTTGTGGATTATAATGATATCCTGAAAATGCCAGAAATAGACGCAGTTAGCGTATGTGTTCCTACAACTCATCATTTTAACGTTGTTATGGATGCAATTGAACATAGTAAACATGTACTTGTAGAAAAACCCATAGCATTCACCCTTAGAGAAGCAAAATCAATGGTTAAAGCTGCAAAGGACAATGGAGTTAAGCTTGCAACAGGGCATGTTGAAAGATTTAATCCAGCAGTAGGAAAAGCAAAAGAACTTATAAAAAACAACGTTATTGGAGAAGTAGTATCTGCATCTGCTAAAAGAGTTGGACCATTTCCCCCTCGAATTAAAGACGTTGGAGTCACTGTAGATCTTGCCATTCATGAAGTTGATATTATGTTCTATCTCTTTGATAGCCCTGTATCTCAAATATACGCCCATATGGGCAGTAGACTTGAAAAATGTGAATATGAAGACCATGCAGAGATAATGAGCACATTTGAAAATGGAATTATTGGTATGCTTGAAGTAAACTGGCTTACTCCTTATAAGAAAAGAAAACTCGAGATTACTGGAGTAGATGGTATAATATCCATAGATTACATAGATCAGACAGTCAATGTATATGGAAAATCAACGCAAAATGTAGATATAGACTATAAAGAGCCTTTGAGGGAAGAATTAAGTTCATTTTTATCTGCAGTAAAGAATGATGAAGAACCTAAAATCACCGGTGAAGATGGAATCTATGCACTTAAAGTTGTTACTGCAGCCATGAAATCAGCTAAAGAAAATGCACCTGTTAATTTAAATGATTACTGATTTACATTTAAAGTTAAAATATAATTAAAATCTTCGCTCATGTTTGTTTGAGTGAGTCATTTTTTTAGTGCTTTAATTTAAAGGAAATAGTGTTTATATATGTGTAATTTAACATATTAAGTCATTTAAATTTACTATAAAAATTCATTAAACCATAAGCCCAATTTTTGCACAGGGCCATGAGCATGAGCAAAAAATAATTTAAATGAGTTAAGATTAGAGGATAGTTATAAGTTTAATAAAGAATATAAATAAAATTTAGAGTAAAATATTCATTAAATTTAAAAATAATTATTTATTTAAAATTAAGTTGTCTTCAATTAAATTGGATGTGTTTTTATGAACGAAGAGCTTATTAAAAAGGCTTATGAATTAAGAAGTAGGGGTTTTACAACAGGTGAAATAGCAGATGAACTTAATGTCTCTAAAGACACTGCCCGATGGCTAATTTTACAGGTCAGCGGTAAAAATATTGAATCCAAAACTCAAAAAGCTCCAGTTGATTTTGCAATAGACTGGAAGAATTTAGGCAGTAGTTCTACAAGAATGATGAATGTTTCGGCAGCCATGGCAGATTTAGCCCTTGAATATGGAGATGTTGAAGTTGTTGTAGGGATATCTGTAAGCGGCGTGCCATTTGCAACAATGATGGCTGAAATAATTGACGCAGATATAACTGTATTCCATCCCATAAAACACAGAAAAGAAGAAGATGCAAAAGGAGCTATAAGCAGTAATTTCGCATCAGTTGAAGGCAAGAGCGTTGTAATTGTAGATGACGTTATAACAAGTGGAAGAACTATTAATGAAGCTATTGACGTTCTAAATGACCTTGGAGCAAATCCATTAGGTGTTGTTGTTCTTATAGATAAAAAAGGAATTTTTGAAGTTGGAAATGTTCCAGTTGAATCACTGATCCGTGTTAGTAGACTTGGATAGCACTAATCTACTTTTTAATTTTTCAAAATATATAAAAAAAAGATATTTTCTAGACTCTATACCTAAGAATAGCAGCAAAACCACCAAACGCCTTCAAAAGTTGCATTCCTTCTTCTGTTTCTGTTGATATTATTTCTACCTCAGAACCGACTTCTTCAGCCATGTCCACAAAGTCATCAATAATATCTTTAGCTCTGCTTTCTTTCATTCTTTCGCCGCATTCAGGACACTGCATATCTTCGGATTCATCTACATTTTTAACTGTTTTTTCCTGAATACAGCTACAAACAGGACATTCGTATGTTTCACGGTTTGATTTAATACCCTCTGAAAGTAAAAGAACTTCAACTGCCCCCATTCCAAGATTTTTCCTTACATCGGCCTCTCCGTAGGATGCAAGCCCATCTTCGCTTATAAGTTCTTTTAAGAACCTTTGAACAAGCTTCTTTTCGCGCATTATATCTATTTCAGTTAAAACGTCCATAGATTTGTCAATGACTTCCCTTATTCCAAATTCGCCAGTATATGAAGTATCTACAGTTGTAATGACCTTATCTTTAATTTCATAGTGTAAATAGTCTCCTTTAAGAAAATCTTCCTTTGTATGGCCGGGGCCACCAAGTATTACACCCTTTAAATCTTCTATTGGTAAGAAAGCATCATTCATATGCTCTCCGATCCTCTTTAAAAATTCATGAGCTGCAAGTTCAATTAAACGGTCAAATCTTCTCTGAGATTGTCCACCCGCCTTATGCTTACCTGGTACACCACTGGTAAGTGTTTTTATTATATCTATTCTTTTTCCTCGTAAAGTTGCGATTGTAGCTTCTTTTCTATCCAAAACTGCAAGTCCATATGTTTCTTTTACATCGATCATTTCCTGTAGTGGTTCAAGATAGAATTCTGAGTTACAATGGTAAGTGTAAGTTTGAATTGGTTCTGGAGGTTCAAAAACATATGTTTCCATTTTTTCGGTACCAGGGCCGCCTTTAGGAATCATTCCAACAAAAAGGAGGAGTCCGTGCTCTGGCGGTTTAGGAAAGAGTTTTAACCTCTGCATGATTACCTCAATTGCAGACTGTACATTCTTTTTTGTTGATTTACTCTTAATATTAGCACTCTGGCTTAATTCTTCCCTCATGTGCTTTACAACATCGCTTACCTGTTTATCAGGAGGGATATATACAGATACAAGTTCTGTTCCTCTTCCTTTTTTATCCGCGAGTTCTTCAATAGTTCTTTTAAACTCGTATAACTCTTTTGATGATACTTCGGTCAAAATAATCTCTCCTTAATCATTAATAGTAAATTGATATGTGATTTAAAAGATCAGGCGCACGGTTATTTTATTTATATTATCTCACACATATATAATTAGATTAAAATTCTAAATTTTACTTTATTTTAATATATACGTTAGAATTATATTTATTTATGTTCCATGACATTAATTATGGTGATAAGATGAAGATAGTTATTACAGTTGGCGGTTCAATAATAATTAAAGATAATGATCACAAAAAATTCAAAGATTACGCTGATGTTTTAAAAGATATGAACACTGAACATCAATTATTTATCGTTGTTGGTGGCGGAAAACCTGCTCGAGATTATATAGGAATAGCAAGAGAACTTAAAGCTTCTGAAGCAGCCTGTGATGATATAGGTATAGATGTTACAAGATTAAATGCTAAACTTTTAATTATGGCCCTTGGTGAAGATGCATATCCTAAAGTGGCAAAAAATTTCCATGAAGCGTTAGAATTTTCAGTTAGCTGTAAAATTGTTATAATGGGCGGGACTGAGCCAGCTCACAGTACTGATGCTGTTGGAAGCATTCTTTCAGAATTTGTGGGTGCTGATCTCATGATAAATGCCACATCTGTAGATGGATTATATGATAAGGATCCAAATAAATTTGAAGATGCAAAGATGTTTAATGAGATAACACCGACAGAAATGCTGTCCATTTTAAGCAGTAAAGAAAATAAAGCAGGCACATATGAATTTTTAGATATGACAGCAATACAAATCATTAAAAGGTCAAACATCAAAACATTAATTGTTAATGGAGAATATCCCAAAAATCTTCAAAAAGCAGTTACTGGCGAAATAGGGACAACAATAGTCTCTGATCACAGATAATAACTAATTTTAAAGTTAATTTAGTAGGTAAAGAAATGCATGCATTTCTGAAAATAAAAATTGAGGTGTATTACTATGACAAAACCACATAAACATTGCCCAATGTGCGGAACATCTATTCCAATGGAAGAAAGATTCTGTTCCCCTAACTGTGAACAGGTATTCGTAGAAAGACGACAAAAAGTTATGCGTACAAGAAAAATAATGTATATTGCGTTTGCATTACTTATTATACTATATCTTGTATATGTTTTTAGAGGAAGACTATTTTAGATAAATTAATATTTTCCTCATATTTTTAAAATTAGTAAAATAAATCTATATAAATTCTATTTTTAAAATAAAAATAAGAAAATAGGGCGACTATAAAGTTACACCCATATCGAGCTGTTCAGTAAGCTCTTTGTATCTGTTACGGATGGTTACTTCAGTTACACCCGCAATGTCTGCAACGTCTCTTTGAGTTTTTCTTTCACCGAGAAGTACAGATGCAATATATAGGGCTGCTGCTGCAACTCCTGTAGGTCCTCTACCCGAAGTAAGGCCTTTTTCCATTGCTTTTTCAATTATTTCAATTGCTTTTGATTGTACTTCGCCAGAAAGACTTAATTCGCTTGCAAATCTTGGAACGTAGTCCACTGGTGATGTTGGTGGAAGTTTAATGTTAAGTTCACGAGTTAAAAATCTGTAAGTTCTTCCTACTTCTTTTTTACTTACTCGAGATACTTCAGCAATTTCATCAAGGGTTCTTGGAACGTTACATCTTCTGCATGCTGCATATAGCGATGCTGCAACCACCCCTTCAATACTTCTTCCTCTAATGAGTTTGTTTTCCACAGCACTTCTGTAGACAACAGATGCTGCTTCTCTCACACTCCTTGGTAAACCTAACCTGGATGAATCTCTATCAAGTTCGCTTAATGCAAAGGCCAGGTTTCTCTCTGTAGCGCCAGAAATCCTTATTTTTCTCTGCCATTTTCTTAAACGGTACCATTGAGCACGGTTTCGTGCAGGAATGTCTCTACCATAGATGTCCTTATTTCTCCAGTCGATCATGGTACTTAAACCTTTATCATGGATTGTATAAGTTATTGGAGCACCTACTCTTGTTCTTTTATCCCTCTGCTCATGGTCAAAGGCTCTCCATTCTGGCCCCATATCAACAAGATTATCATCTATAACCAGACCACACGCACCGCATACGATTTCTCCGCGTTCGTGGTCGTTGATTAATTTTTCAGAATCGCATTCCGGGCATTTAGTTTCGACTTTTTCGATTTCTGAAACGTCTACCTTCATTTTTTCTTTCGTTTTTTTCGCCCCCATCTATTTATAGGTTTTGATGATATAAACAGTGTCTCTCCAACTCGGTTTTCTAGATTTTTAGAATTTTTTGCATGAACTTTAACTGAGATGTATGGTTTTTTTGTAGGTCCAAATACATCAGCAACAGTTCCAATTCTTTTCTTATCACCAGTAAAAACAGGTAAACCAAAACCAGGTGTTTGATCGGATCTTACTATTATTCGACCCTTGTTGGAGAAATGTGAAATAATTCCGAGCTTTTTCATTTATCATCAAACCGATAATTTTATATATTATAAATGTGTGTAGAACTACTATATAAACATTTCGATATTTTTAAATATAAATATTATATGTATAATATATATTTTTTGACTTATATCTGGATATAAAATTTAAAACTAAGTTGAATAATGAATATAAAAAAATTAAACCTTTACTTCGACATTATTTTTTTTATTTCTGTATTTTCTTCCATAATAAAATGTAGTGACTGCTCCAATAAATGTGGGTATAACATAAGTCACTACACGATCCAGCAATGATACAGCAATAACTATATCAGCAGGAACACCTACCGGAATAAAAAGAGCAACCATGGTTCCTTCACGAATACCTAATGCTCCAGGTAAAGTAGGAATTATTGAAACTAAAATACTTATTGTATAAATGATTATCATAGGAATAACAGGAGGATAATATCCTATTGCCGCAAAAGTAAGATAAAAACGAAGATTGTCTAATCCCCATATAGCAAAGGCAATTAGAACACCAATTACAAACATTCTATGATCCTTTAAAACTCCCTGAAAGCCAGTAGTAAATGTATCAATATATTCTATTAACTTTTCGCTGACGTAACTAAAAGAAACTTCTTTGGAAGTTAATTTCTTCATAAATGGAAAAATACGTTTTGCAAGCGAAATAATAAGCCTTGTTGCAACTTCTTTTTTAAGGCCAACATATATTATCAAACCAAAAATAATCATAGTAATTATTATCATTATACTGACTACCAGACTGGTCCAGAAACCAATATTCAATGTGAATATAAGATATGCTGCAAGTGTTGATACTAATAAAAATGGAAAGAATTCAAAAACTCTATCTGCGCTTGCAGATGCAAAACCAATTTCGAAGGGGACATCTTCAAACTTATTAAGAAGATATGCGCGGAGTGGTTCTCCTCCTGCTGCGCCCGGAGTGATGTTATTTCCAAAAACACTGGTAAATAACATTAAAAATAGCTGTTTAAACCTAAGAGAGCTATGAAGAACTATTAGAATTAATTTCCATCTTTCGGTCCATGCTAGCATAATACTTAACTCTAAACATAGGGTTAAAAGCATCAAATTTAAGTTAGTAAGGCTTAAAACATTTATAATGTCTTGTAGACCTATAATAATAGATACTATAAAAATTAGAAATAGACTAATTGCAAAGGAAATTATAATTTCCCATTTATGGCTCTTAATAAATTCAGTGGTGCTCTGCATGTTAAATCCTTTAATAAATTTAAAATAGGTTTAAAGTTGAAATTATGTTTTATTTAATTTACATTAAATAATTTTTTATTTCAATTCCAGAATAGAAGACAGTGAATATCCTTTTCCAATTTTTTTAATGATTTCATCTTCCTTCTTTTTTATATTGAAGGCTTCTTCTATAACTTCACCTAGTTTTTCATAGGGAATAACAACAACACCGCATTCATCACCAGCAATTATATCTCCTGGATTCACCGTAACATTTCCGCATTCTATTGGAATATTAATTTCTCCTTGAGCTTTAGGACTTCCCGCATTAGGAACGATCTTTTTTGAAAAAACAGGGAATCCTGAATTCTTAATTGCCCCAATATCCCTTACAGCACCATCAATTATTATGGCTATTATTCCTTTTTCCTGTGCAGTTTTTGAGGTTAATTCTCCCCAAACTGCCTGATCATCACCTTCAACTTTAATAACTAATATCTCACCCCTTTTAGCAGCATCTATTGCTTTAACGCTAGTTCCCCAATCATCTGTCTCAGTTTTAACTGTTATTGCCTTTCCTATAACCATATGATCCGATAAAGGTTTGATTTCCTGCATCACTCCAGGTTTTCCAGTAACATTTTTAAGTGCATCTGAAATTTGAGAACTTGTCAAATTAGAACGTATTAGTTTAGAATAAGAAAATTTAGGTGAAAATTTATCTAAGATGCTTTCAGGAGAAAGCTTCTTTTGTTTCATTAAAATCAGTCCTGAGGTGTTGTAACTTCTTCAACAAGTTTTTTACCTGCAACTACCTCATCAACACTGTGAATTGAACCACCGTATTGTTTAATTGCATCATTTATTTTATCAAAATTCAGGTCATTTCCCTGCATTGTTACTTTAACGTTCTCAGTTTCTTTATCAATTTCCATTAAAGTAACATTTACTCCATCTACTCCCTCTAATTCGCTTAAATACTTTGCAAAATAGGGTATATTTGGTTCATGGGGTTTAAGTATATCTAAAACAATTCTAATCAGGCCTTTTGCCACTTTCATATCCTCCAATTATTTTCAATAAGTGGGGTCACAAAACCACAGGTTTTGATGACCTCTAAATCTTTAATTTTGGGTTCATGAAATTATAAATCTTCGATTTGTAATTTCCTTTAACCTCCGGATTTTCGCCCATATATTGAAATAAATCTATAATATTTTAAGATTACTTCTGCTTATATAAATAAGTTCTATATTTGAAAATTAAATGCTACATTTGTTTAGCACTTGTAAAATGTTCACATTTTTTGAAATTACTAAATAAATTATCTTTTTATCTTGATCTGGCTTAATATGCAATTAAGAGGTTTTTAATCCTCTTTTTAAGTTATTTAAAAGAAATTATAGGTCCTATAAATAGTCAATGATTTATTTTAACTATTCAATTTTATATATTAGATAAGTTATATAATTTCATAGATACTATTAAAAATTTCATAATGGCTTTAATCATGAGTTTTAGAAGATTATCTCGTATAGTTGAAGAGCTATCACATTGCGTAGAACAAGGAGTGCCAATTCTTATTGAGGGTAAGAAAGACGAAGAGGCCTTAAAACAGCTTGGAATTGAAGGAAAAATAATTAAGGTTTCTGGCTCTGGTCTTAAACTCTTTGAAATTGCTGAAATGGCTACTGAATCATCTTCAAAAGTTATAATACTGACAGATTTTGATAAAAAAGGTGAAATTCTTGCAAAAAAGCTGTCAGAAGATATACAGAGTCTTGGCTCTCATCCTGATCTTAGTATAAGAAGGAAAATAATGAATATTTCACGGAAATATATTAAAGACATTGAAAGTCTTCCAAAACATATTAGACAATTGGAACTTGAAAATAATCCTTATGGAAGTTATCAGTAACTTGATCAAGAATCTCCAATAGAAGCCTATTCACACCATGATAAATATATCATGAAAGTATCTATAATCGAAAGGAGGCCCATTTATGGGAAAAGGCGAAGAAATAAGTACAACTAAATATCTCATTCATGCTCAAATTAATGCTAACGGTATTGTAGAAAAACCTGACGTCGTTGGTGCTATTTTCGGACAGACAGAAGGTCTTTTAAGCAATGATCTTGATTTAAGAGAATTACAAAAAACAGGACGTATAGGTAGAATTAAAGTAAATATCAATTCACGTGGAGGGCGTTCTAAAGGCGAAATCATAATCCCATCAAGTCTTGATAGGGTCGAAACCGCCATCCTTGCAGCATCACTTGAAACAATAAATAGAGTTGGTCCATGCGAAGCTTATATACAGGTTTCTAAAGTGGAAGATGTAAGGGCAGTTAAAAGAAGGAAAGTTGTAGATAGAGCAAAAGAACTTTATAAAGGAATGATGGAAGAAGTAACCCCTGAAAGCCTTAAAATGATAGAAGAAGTCAAAGAAGCCATGAGAATTCATGAAATAACTGAATTTGGTGACGAAAGACTTCCTGCAGGGCCTAATGTATCTACATCAGATGCTATCCTCGTTGTTGAAGGAAGAGCTGATGTTTTAAACCTTTTAAGATACGGCGTTAAAAATGCAATCGCTGTTGAAGGAGTTAGTGTTCCTAAAACAGTTGCGGAACTAACCAAAAACAAAACTGTAACTGCATTTGTTGACGGTGACCGTGGCGGAGAGCTAATATTAAAAGAACTACTCCAGGTTGGAGAAGTTGATTACGTCACAAGAGCCCCAAGAGGAAAAGAAGTTGAAGATCTGGAAAAAGAAGAGGTGATGGTAGCTTTAAGAGATAAAGTACCTGTCGAACAGATGTATCACGACCTTGGGGTAAAAGTAGAAAAAATTGAAGAAAAGGAAAAAGAAAAGGGCGAAGATAAGATTAAAGTCCTGAAGGGATTTTTGAAGGAATTAGAAGGTACAGGCAATGCAGAAATTTTTGATGATGCCCTAAATATATTAAAAGAAGTAAAAGTTGAAAATCTCTACGATGAGCTCAAAAATGTTGAAAATAATACTTATGCAGTAGTATTTGATGGGGTAATAAGTCAGAGATTAATTGACATTGCAAAGGAAAAAGGACTTAAACACATTGTGGCAGTAAGAATGAGTGATGTGGTCCGAAAACCAAGCCCAATTAAAGTTATAACCAGATAAATATAGATTTCCACAGAATAATTAGTAATTCTGTGGATAAATATCTTGATTAATTAAATCAATGCTTTAAGTTTATAGGGGTATTAAATATGTACATCAACATGAATCATGAGTTTTTAAAGGACATAGAAACTACTAAAGACATTTTAATACCAAAAGATCCCTTAGAAAGAGTTATTGGGCACGAAGATATTATAAAATTTGTTAAAATTGCTGCAAAGCAAAGAAGAAATCTTCTGCTTGTGGGACCTCCAGGAATAGGAAAATCTTTAATAGCCCAGGCAATTTCATTTTACCTGAAGGAACCTAATGAAGAAATAAATGTTGTACACAATCCAGAGAGACCTGAAAGACCCTTTGTTGAAATAAAGACAAGGAATGAAATGGAAAGTGAAAAAATAGATCTTCAAAAAGCTGAGGGAGATGTTGTAAACCCTCAGGGTGTTCCTGAAGCGGTTGCAGAAAGATTAGGATTTAGATGTGTTCATTGTGGCAGTTATAACAGTGCATATCAAAACATATGCCCTAACTGTGGAGGAGACAAATTTTCCCATATTAATGCAAGAAGAAAACATCTTGGTGACCTTTTAGGAATGTTTGAAATGAATTCTGGCCATATAAGCATTCCACAAGACCGCGTTACAACAACAAGAATAAATAATGGAAAGGAAGAAGTTGTAATCTATGAACGTTTTGATGGAGATAAAATTAAAATACTTGATCAGGATGCTCTTGAAAAAAGGCGTGAAATTGTTGATGAAAAACCTAAAAGCACAGTTATACCTCTTAAGAGGAAAATGTTCATACAGGCAACAGGTGCCAGTGAAACTGAATTATTAGGTGATGTAAGACATGATCCTTATGGAGGTCACCCTGATTTAGGAACACAACCCTACGAAAGGGTTGTACCAGGATCAATCCATGAAGCTCATGAAGGAGTTCTTTTTATTGATGAAATTGTTCACATAGCCGGATTACAGAGATACATATTAAGCGCAATGCAGGATAAGGTATTCCCTATCATTGGAAGGAATCCTCAGAGTGCTGGAAGTTCTGTCAAAGTTGAAAACTTTCCCTGTGACTTTATTTTTGTAGGAGCATGTAATATACGTGATGTACACTACATACTGCCCCCATTGCGTTCAAGAATACAGGGAGAAGGATATGAAATCCTTATGAAAACTACTATGCTTGATACCGATGAGAATGTTGCAAGACTTGCACAGTTTGTAGCACAGGAGATTGAAATAGATGGAAAAATACCTCATGCAACCAGAAGCGCAGTAGAGTTGCTTGTTGAAGAAGCACGGGAAAGAGCATGGCTTATTGATGACCAGAAAGAGTCTCTCACCCTCAGATTACGAGATCTGGGAGGAATAGTGAGAATGGCTGGAGACATGGCTGTTATGGCCAATGAACAATATATACTGGACAAACATATGGATTTTGCTGTTAAAAACGCTATTTCAATAGAAGATCAGATAATTAAAAGATATTCAAGCCTGGAAAATGCGATACAAAAGGATATTTCCAGTTCTCAAAGAATGAATCAGGACATATTTAAGGGAAACGACGAAAATGTTGACAGAAGTTACATGTAAATAATATTTAAATAATTCTAAAATTGATATATAACTGATAACATGAATCCATATTCAAATCAAATTAAAAGGAATTTACCTAATGATTTGTCAAATTCAGGTGGCATTACTGGGGATGAATCTGGCTATATCCACCAAAAATCAATTTTAGAAACTTTTGATTTTCCTGAAATGATTGAGGATTATCTAATTGAACTGGAAATAAGAAATTACTCCAGAAACACCATAAAAACATATAAATCTATAGTAATTAATTTTTACAACTTTTTACTTAATGAAGAGAATTTAACAGATGAAAGAAGAGTTTTAAGAGCATTTAAAAAATATATACAGTATTTAAAACGTGACAAGGGCGTTTCTCAAAACTATATTTATCTTGTAACCGTTGTGGTAAAAAAGTTCTTTGAATTTGGTGGTATTCATATTTTAAAGGAGATTAAAACACCTAAAAGAACTAAATCGCTGCCTAAACATTTGAATGAACATGAAGTAGAAAATTTAATTAATGCCTTTGATAGAAAAGAGAGTTGTAAAACAGAGCGTGGAAAAGTCGTAAATCTTAGAAATAAAGTAATTTTAGCTCTACTTTACTCATCAGGTCTTAGAGTTTCAGAACTTGTATATCTCCACACAGATAATGTGGATTTACATGAGAGAACTATAAGAATAAGAGGTAAAGGTGAAAAAGACCGTATTGTGCTTTTTGATGAAGAAACAAAGATACTAATTGAAGATTATATTGAAAAAAAGAGCGATGATTGCGAATATCTTTTTGTTAACCGTACAGGTAACCATTTAACCCCCAGATACATCCAGATGATGATTAAAGAACATGCCAAGGCTGCAGGAATTAAAAAGAAAGTAACACCCCACATTTTAAGGCATTCATTCGCTACACATCTTTTAAAGAACGGTGTTGATATTAGGGCTATTCAGCAACTTTTAGGGCATTCAAATCTCTCTACAACTCAGATTTATACCAGCGTCGATATGCAGACTTTAAAAAATGTTTATGATAAGGCTAAGTTAGTTTAATTCTTATTTTAAACAAAAAATCCATATATTTACTTAATCATAATACAATCATGGAAAAAAATATTAATAATCTAATCTGTAAGGCTATACGATCAAAGCAAATTTTCCATTTTGGTTATGAAGATGGAGTACGTATAGCTGAACCATACTGTTACGGTGAAAGCAGTAAAATGAAATGAAGTATTAAGGGGATTTCAAATTAAAGGAGACAGGAAATCCCATAGATGGAAGCTATTTAACGTTTCAAAAATGTAGCTATTAACAGGGAACATTTTAGCATGGGGCATGATTACAGACAGGAAACGAGAATAAAGAATATTTACTGTGTATCTAAGTCTACTAAACTATTATCTATCGATTTAGTTTAGTTTAATTTCAGGCAAACATTTTTTGAACCTTGTCCAGAAGAATTAATTGAAATAACAACTCTTCATATATAAATTCATAATATTAATACTAGTTTTAGTTATATTACTCTTAAGATCCATTAACGAAAGTATTTATAATATCTGAATCTATTCAATTAAGGAGATTAAAAATATGCTCCATCTGATTTATAACGTTTAAAATGTACTTTTCTGTACAAAAAATATTATCATAATAGGAAAAAAATCCTTTACATATCATGGGCAGGAGGAAAAATATGGAAATATCAATAGCTGATAATTATTATAAAAAGAGGTTCTCATTTTTTAAATGGAATAGAGAGTCTTCATTGGCCAACAAAGTAACTTTAGCTTTGCTTATGGCATGTGTAACCGGAATTTTAGCTCAGATCGTTATACCTCTCCCATGGACTCCAATTCCGATTACTGGACAAACTTTTGCCGTTTTAATGGCTGGTGTGGTCCTTGGAAGATATTGGGGAGCTTTAAGCATGGTTATATACGTTGCTTTAGGTTTAGCAGGTGTTCCATGGTTTAACGGAATGACTGGAGGTTATGAAGCTATTTTAGGCGCTACAGGCGGATATCTAATTGGTTTTATGCTTGCCGCAATATTCCTTGGCCATTTAACTGACAAATACATTAAAGCAAGAAGCTTTACTCCAATGCTGTTATTAATGCTCTTTGCAAACTTTGCATTGATATATATTCCAGGATTAATTGGTTTAGGTGCATGGTTATACTTTGTTAAAGGTTCAATGCCTTCAATATGGATTTTACTTGTAATGGGGCTTATTCCATTCATATTTGGAGATTTAATTAAGATTGGGGGCGCTGCAGCGTTAACCAAAGCAATTACTCCTAAAAGTAAATTTGGAAATGAAGTGGATGCTAAAACATAAATTTATATTTTTTATTCTTTTCTTTTTACTAATTAAAAATAATAAATACTTGAGCTTAATATCATATTTAAAGGCATATAGGTTTTAATTTTAAATGCCATAAAATCTTACTAAGTTTCTTTTTGAAATATAATTAAGCATTATTCCTAATTAAAGATTAAATTAACCCATATTTAATGGATTCAACCCATATTAATTGGAATTTGGGTATTTTTAAGTCTAGTTTTCATATTCATTTGAATAAAAAAGAAAAATAGAATTATAATGAATTTATTTTGAGAAGAAGGAATTGAGGTAAGGTTAAGACGCAACTTAATAATTTCCTTCTTTTAACTTGTCTTTCTTCAAAATTTTTTCAGTAACTTAACTAATTTCCATTAAAGTATTCTTGTGCCTTCTACTGGTCTGGAACTTTAATTACAATAATAGGCAGGTCTTCATCCCTTTCATTATACAGCAATGGACAATTTTTGCGGGGCTTTCTATAAGTGTATTTTTTCCAACTAATTTCTTTTTCCTCACCAATTTCAATGATTCCTTCGCCTTCAAGAACATGGAAAAATACATCTACTGGTGTTATATGTCTTTTCAATGATTCTCCTGGTTTTATGGTCATATGATATCTTCAAAGTCAGAGTTCAACTTTAAAGCCTTATCAAAACACTCTATTGCATCTAAATATTTCTTATTTTTTCCAAGAATTAAACCTCTGCTATGCAAAACTTCAACGTTCTCTGAATCTAATTCTAAATCTTTTTCATAGTATTTAAGTGCTTATGATATTTACCCTGATTTAATAACTTATTAGCTTTTTTAATCCCTGAATCAACACCTTTAAACCTATCCAAAAAATACATTAAAACACCGATCAATTACTTCTCAATTAATTTCAAAACTTCTCCTCTAGCTTTCAATGCAGGTTCAAAATCAGGGTCCAACTCTAAAGCTTTATCAAAACATTATAAAGCTTCTTTATATCTTTCCTGCCTATAAAAACTATTTCCCTTTTTAATCAATGATTTCTGTTTATAACCGTCTAAAAATCCCATTATAAATCTCCTCCGCCAAATATAGGAAAATAATCATTTTTTATGATATGATTCCCATGGCAAGGATAGGACCTACTATAATTGATCCACAACTTCCATAAGTTATATCCCATAATCCTCCCTTAATGTCACCTGAACGAAGTTTATTTCCACCAGATTTAATCTTTTTTCCACAATTATTAAAGAATTCCCTTATATGTATTAGCATCATCATCAGGATCATTCGGGTCAAAGTCATCAGCACTTCCATTATTAAGGATAAACAACCCATATCGTGTGTTTCCACTTATTATATTAAATTTAATATTAGTTGAAGAAGTAACTACACATATTCCATCTTTTACATTATTTATTAAAATGTTTTGAGATACTATGCTGTTATATGCCTTATATAAATTTTTCAAATTTCTTTGTGCCCTCTTCAAAGTGGCTATTTTTCATGAAAAAACTTTTTTAATAATTTATCCTCTATAATTTGCTCTTTCAGAGCCTTTTAGTGTTTTGTTAATTTTTTTGGTGCATTTCTGCTTTTGATCATGTAGAAACACTATTAATAATAGTTATTTTGTAGTATATTCCCATAATTAATAATAATTATGACAATAAAGTCCATACATTAGCAATAACATTTTTACTAATAATGAATGATTCAATTATTGTCGAAATAGTTACACAATTTAGATAATTATATTAATTATTAATAATATATTATGATTAATTATTATAAAAATTAATATGATGTGCTACGATGAAAGAAGTAACATTTCTACTACATGTATTTAACAAAGAGGAAAAAATAGGATTAATTCTCAAAAAAATAGGTAAAAAATACCCTGAATCAAAAATAATAGTTATTGATAACAATTCAAGTGATAAAACTGCTAAAATTGCGAGTAAATCAGGTGCACAGGTATTATATGAAAAAGAACATGGAAAATACAATGCCATAAAAAAAGGTTTTAAAAATATAAAAACCCAATTTACAGTTGTAATTGACATAGAAAATGTAAATTATCTTGAAGATGTAAAAAAATTAATTGAAAAACTATTTCTTGATAAAACTGATATAGCATTATGTTCACAGACAAAGCGAAATACAGGATCCATTACCAAATTCAATTTAATCAACTATTATTTATTCCATCTGATTTCCAGCTTATTATATTATAAAACATCCGATGTTTTCACTGGTTACTGGGCATTTAAAAGAAATTTTATAGATTATATTCTTCAAAAAGAAATTAAGTCCACTGGTTTTCAGGGAGAATCAGAGATGTTTTCAATAATTTCTAGAGGCAATTTTAAAATCCATGAAATACCGGTTAAGTGTGCAACAGATTCTACTAATTTAAGTTTATTAGGTGATAATTCGAAGATATACAAAACTATATCTGGATTAATAAAATTGGATTAGAATATAGATGTTCTAAAATTTACTAATATAAATCTCAAAATTAAAAGTACTTAAAATTATAAAATTTTCCCCAAGTGATTAGGCAAATGATCAATAAATATGGTATTTAACCATTTTAAAGATCATATGAACTTATTATTACCAAAAAGCACCATTATAATACCAATAACCCATTTTGCTTCGTTATAGATATGTATGGCGAAGTAAAAATTTAATCTCCCTCAAAAAGAAAAGTAGTACCAATCGACAATTCATTATAGCCAGAAAGAACATAACAAACTATGAAGAGTTAATGCTTTTTATACCACCCCATGTATATGTAATAGAGTATTTATTGATACTTTTAACAATCTACTCTCAAAATTAATCATTAATTCATAAATTCAAACTAAAAAGAGAATTAATCAGTTATTTCTCCTTCTAATCTTTCCATTCTTCTAACAAAAAAATCTCTTATTAGGATAAAACATTCAATCATCTCTTTTCCAAGGGATTATCATCTTTAATTAAATTTTCAGTAATTTGTTTAAATTCTAACCATAATATTGGTGCATATTTTTCAAAATACTTTTATAATTAAAATTTAACATTACCCATCCTCTAATCTATGTAAACAAATTGATGAGATTTCCCTCTTCTTTACCTCTTAACCTTAGTATTCTATAATAAATTAAAGTTAACTCATCTAAATGACAATGAAGATATATTTCACAAATTTCACTTTCATTAAATGCAACTGACAAAAAAGAAGTTTGATTTTCCCATATTCCACGATTCCAATTGGGTAAAGGAAATGTAATAATTATTGGCGCAAGACTCACATTTTCTTTAGTTCATAGTCATCTAATTTCTTTTTATTTAACTTTATTTAATTTTTTAAGATCAAACATTGATAAATGATTCTAATCTCTTAATAGCATTGTATTTATCTTTTTTATCTAATTTGGCCTCATCAAGAGCATTTTTCAAAGTCTGAATTGAATTGTCATATACCTCTCGATCTACAGGATAAGGGAATCCATCTTTTCCGCCGTGGGTAAAACTGTATTTCACCGGGTCTTTCCAGCTTGATTCGGCTCCATAGACAAGATCAGAAATCAAGGCAAGTGCTCTGATTTTTTTTGGTCCAATTCCCTCTAAAGAGATGAGTTCTTCGTAATTTTGGGGCTGTAATTCATAAGCATTTTTTAAAACCTTAAATTCCTGCTCGCTCATGTCCATATCCAGCACTGGATGGTGGCTAGGCATATTAACCTCTTTAAAATTATCTGATGAATGACTGGCAAAGAAATCTGTAAGTAAAGTCTGTGAACCTTTCTGGAAATAGCGCCTTAAATGATCGGGGTTATCACAGATAACATCCACACTTGTATCCCTTGCTTCGCTACTTAACTTTGATGTCATGTCCAGAGTCCTGGATCCGAATTCATCACAGCAAATTCCGTTATGGGGTTCTTCAATAACTTTTTCAATGGATTCAGAAAGCCAGTGATAACGCCTGGCATACCTGTTTTCAGTATTCAATCCCTGCTGGACAACTGCCCAATTTCCATGTTCATTAAAAATGAATGAGTGATGATAAAGATTATATCCGTCCTGTATACATGAATTATCTATTTTAGCAGATATCTTACTGGAGTGTACCAGTTCATCAACTGTTTTTGAGGATAATGAAAATAATTGGGAACCATATTCGATATCCAATGGTGCTTTTCTTGAATTTTTACCTTTGCCCCCTGCTATCATCAATCTGTGTTCTTCAGGGTCAATGGCCATCTTTAAAGCACCGCATGTGGTTGTAGTGGTGCCTGATGAATGCCAGTCAAAACCAATAACACAGGAAAGTGCCTGGAACCAGTAAGGATCCGATATTCGCCTTAAAAACTCATCAGCATCGTATTCATATAAAATAACATCAAGAATACCTTCTGTAAGTTTCACCATTCTGGTAAAGAGCCATCTGGGGGCATGCCCTCCATGTAAAGGTAGATTTGCCACTCCGCTTCTTGCCTGCATTCTATCATCCTAAAATAGCTTCTAATTTTAATATCTAAATTTAATAATAAATGGTTATTCCAAGAGCATCTGAAAAGTAATTGAAAAAAATTAAAAAAAATATTATAAAATTCAGCGCTTTGATACTTCAATCATCCGTTCGACAGCGCCTCTTGCTTTATCTGCAATGTTTTTATCCACTTTGACCACAAATTCCTCATTTAAAAGGGAATTTTTAATCTTTTCAAGGGTATGCAGCTTCATTGTCTCACATATAGCTTCAGATAAAGCTGGAATTATGGTTTTATCTGGATTTTCCCTTCTAAGGCGAGTTACCATATCCACTTCGGTTCCAATTATGAATGTATCTTTAGATGATTCTTTGACATGGTTAACCATGCCCCCAGTGCTTAAAACATGATCAGCCATTTTCTGGATTTCAGGATTGCACTCAGGATGAACAAGAATCTCTGCATCAGGATACTTCTCCCTTAAAAAGAAAATCTCCCCTGTAAACATTCTATGCACATAACAGTGCCCGCCTTCGGGAATAGGAATTATTTCCTTGTCAGTAAAACTTGAAACATAAGATGCCAGATTCATGTCCGGTCCAAATAATATCCTATCTTCATCGAGGCTTTCCACGATTTTAACTGCATTTGCAGAGGTACATAAAATATCTGCCTCTGCCTTTGCTTCTGCAAGGGTATTAACGTACAAAACAACTGCTGCATCGTTGAATCTCCCCTTTGCTTTTTTTACTTCACTTGCGGGGAGCATGTTGGCCATTGGACATTCTGCCTGAGTATCAGGAATCAGTATTTTTTTATCCGGATTCAATATTGCTGCTGTTTCTGCCATGAAATCCACACCGCAGAAAACTACCAGATCTTTATCGTCTATTTCTGATGCTTTTATACAAAGTTCAAGAGAATCACCCATAAAATCTGCAATTTCCTGTATATCCCATGTTTGATAGTTATGGGCCAATATAATTGCGTTTTTCTCTTCTTTTAGTTGTATAATTTCCTTTTGCAGATCATTTAACATAGAATCGCCTTCAACCTGTATAATTAAAATTAATAAAATAATTGTCTAACAATTCAATCTATGTTTATCTATTTGTATTTATATAATAAATACTTAATATTATCATTATATAATTCTCTAAAATGGTTTTTCTTTCTTAAATTGCTAATTTTAAAATATAAACAAGATACATTCTCATTAATAATTCGTATATTTAAAATACAAAAAGATTTGTAATCTATTTAAACTTCGTCCACCTCTGCCCCCAGAAGTGCATATTTACAGGGACATTCCCTTTCTGCAGGAGTTCTGGATATTGCATCGTAGATCAATCTAACTAAATCTTCTTTCTTCCCCTCAACAATATCAAATACTTCTTTAATAGTTAATTTCGTTGGGGAAATTGATGCTGCATAATTAGAAACCATGCATATACTTGCATAACAAATTTCAAGCTCTCTGGCAAGTATTGCTTCCGGTATCCCTGTCATTCCAACAACTGAACCCCCAAGCTTCTTGAACATGCTTATTTCTGCTGCTGTTTCGAATCTGGGGCCTTCTGTACATACATAAACTCCATTTTCAACAACTTCCCCAGAAGATATCAAATTATCCCTTAAATTGTGGCAGTAAGGCTCAGTAATGTCAATATGCACTGTTTTAGTATCATAAAAAGTGCTCTGCCTTAATTTGGTAAAATCGAGAAAATCATGCGGAACCATGAAATCTCCTGGTTTTATATCTAATTCCAGCGAACCGACTGCATTGGTGGCAATTATCATTTCAACGCCTATTTTTTTCATTGCATAAATATTTGCCCGGTAATTAATCATATGTGGAGGATTTACATGCCCTTTAGCATGCCTGGGCATAAATGCAACATCTTTATTGTGCAATTTGAATACATTAATCTCGGGTGATTCGCCATAGGGGGTTTCAATAACGCTTGTTTCTATTCCATCCCCCATCTCAACTATTTCATATATACCTGTACCGCCTATAATTCCAATCATATTTTATCAACTTTTTAATTGCTGTTTAGATTTCTAACTTTAAATATCCTATATTTTGCTTAAAAGGCCTAATACTATCTTTATGAATTCTTAAGGACTCTCTAACACTAATGAATACCCGATATCCCTAATTCCATCAAATTTGGCATAAGACCTCTTAACTTAAAAAATAAAAATAATTCTAACCCTTGGAAACACCAAGAGGAATCATTTTACCAACAAGACGAGAAATACCTGCATCTGCAGAGGTCTTTACAACTTCATCAACATCTTTGTAGGCTCCAGGGGCCTCTTCAGCTACTACTGGCATTGAAGATGCTCTTACTACAATTCCTCTGCTTTCTAATAGCTTCTTAACTTCTTCTCCCCTATATTCTCTTTTAGCTCCAGCTCTACTCATTTTACGGCCTGCACCATGTGCTGATGAGCCAAATGTTTCTTCCATAGCAGTACCTGTCCCTGCAAGTATATAAGAAGCTGTACCCATTGTTCCTGGGATTAATACTGGTTGTCCTACATTTCTATATGCTTTAGGGACTTCTTCTCTTCCTGGTCCAAAAGCACGAGTTGCTCCTTTCCTGTGAACGTAAACATCCATATTTCTATCCTTTATTCTATGAGTTTCCTTTTTTGCAATGTTGTGAGCCACATCATATACTATTTCCATCCCCATTTCCTCAGTGTCTTGCCTTAGAACCTGTTCAAAGGATTCACGAGTCCAGTGGACTATCATCTGCCTGTTAGTCCATGCATAATTTGCTGCGGCGGACATTGCCTTGAAATAATCCTGTGCTTCATCGGAATCCACAGGTGCGCATGCCAACTGGCGATCAGGGAGATTAATCTCGTATCTTTTAGCTGCCCTGTCCATGACCCTTAAATAGTCGGAACAGATCTGATGTCCACATCCCCTTGAGCCAGTGTGGATAAGAACAACAATTTGACCTTCTTCAATCCCAAATACTTTTGCAGTATCTTCATCGAAGATTTTATCTATCTTTTGAACTTCAAGAAAGTGATTTCCAGATCCAAGTGACCCTAACTGTGGAACTCCCCTTTTCTTTGCTTTATCACTAACTTTACTTGAATCGGCAGCTTCCATTTTACCATTTTCTTCAAGAAATTCCAGATCTGATTCCCAACCATATCCATTTTCAACTGCCCATTCTGCACCATTATCAAGTACTTCATCAATTTGACCTTCTTGGAGCCTTATTTTTCCTTTACTTCCCACCCCAGAAGGTATGTTCTTGAAAAGAGCCTCAACTATCTCTTTAATTCTAGGTTTTATATCTTTTTCAGTTAAGTTTGTTTTTATAAGTCTCACACCACAGTTAATGTCAAATCCAACCCCACCAGGACTTATAACTCCATTCCTGGCACTGAAAGCTGCTACTCCCCCAATTGGAAACCCATAACCAAAATGAATATCTGGAAGCCCTATTGAAAACTTCTGGATACCTGGCAAGCATGCTACATTGGCTATTTGTTCTATTGCACCTTCATCAACTTCTTTAATGGTATTATCATTTAAAAATATTCTTCCAGGAACTCTCATTTCTTTTTTATAGGATGAGGGAAGTTCCCATACACATTCTCTTATTTTATTTAAATTTTCTTCCATAGTCTTTTCTCCAAAAACAGGATGTTAAGTACAAATAATAATTAATGACAAATCAAATAGATTTTCAATAATATTTTAGTTTAAACTTCTTTAAAAAAGTTTTAGATTTGAATAATTAAATGAGAAGAAAGTTTTAATTTAGTATCCGAATTAGCCAAAATTAATTATAAAATATTCTAAAGGAGATAAAGACATAAAATTTATTACCAGCCATCATTATCTATTATTTTTCTAAATACATTTCCACAAGTACCACAAATCCACTGATCTTCAACATAGAACCCGGTAAGGTATCTTCCCAGGAGATGTATTTTTTCTTCATGTTCACATTTTGGACATTCTACCATTTAATCCCCCTATTTACTGATAATTAGTATAGTAATATTATTAATTATTAATATGTTATTATTGTATTAAAATCTTTTCATTTCTTTAAAATTATTAATATTAAATCAAAAAGTAAAAAAAACGTGAAAAGGCTATTTTTAAATTTAAGGGTTAATTATAGACCTTAATAAAGAAAAAGAATGAAGTAAAATGTCTTTATGTTTTTAAAAACCCCATTTTCATGAGGCAATAAATAAATAAAAGTAAAAAATTATATATCAAGTATTACTTTTACCATAAATGGATTTTCATTATTAATTTCCATTAAATGAAAAGTGACTGCCTTAACTTCAGCCCTGCTCTCATGTATTGATGGATCAAATTCTTCACCACATGCTATTCCTTTTAAAACATATCCATCATTTTCTTTTTCTATTTTAACTTTGAATTTAGAAAATACTAAAAACTCTGAATCTAAAATTACCAGAAATTCAGAAAGCCAATCATAAAGAAGTGCATATTCATCTTCAGACATTATTTCAATCTTTTTTTGTATTCTGGGCTTTACTTCTGATGTGTCAGTCATTACTTCAAACATTGCAAGGGCCGCGTTTTCAAATGCATGTTCTAACGTATTTCCATAGGCCTTATAACCTACATCTGCTGTAACATCAAAAAATTCGAATTTTTTGTATTCTTTATTCATTTTCACTTTATAACTCCATTTTAGGAAATTTATGTATTCACAGAATAGATATTATCTTTAATCAAAGAACTAATTATGCTATTTCCCTCGGAAACTCTTCATGCGCTTTTCTAGCCTCTAATCCTCTGCCAAGTCTCCTTGCAACCTCTTCATAGTATTCATTAGTCTGGGGTGTTGTTGAAGGGTTGATTTTGGCTAATGCTTCTTCAAAATGCCTTTTTGAAACTTTTTGTATCTTAATATCCTCATGCAATGCAATCATACCCGCCTTTCTGCATAACGCCCCTATATCTGCCCCAGAATATCCTTCTGTCCTCTTTGAAAGATCTTTAATGTTTACATCTTCATCAAGAGCCATATCTTTAACATGAACCTTCAAGATTTCAAGACGTGTCTTTTCATCTGGAGGAGGTACCAGAACAATTTCATCGAATCTTCCAGGTCGAAGTAATGCTGCATCAATTAAATCGGGCCTGTTAGTGGCCCCAATAACAACGACTCCCCTTAACTCTTCAAGTCCATCCATTTCAGAAAGTAGAGTATTTACCATACGCTCAACAACCCTTGGCTCTCCTATTCCAGATCCCCTCATAGGAGCTATAGCATCTATTTCATCGAAAAACACTATGCATGGAGATGCCTGCTTTGCTTTTTTAAATATTTCAGCTATTTTCCTTTCAGACTCTCCAAACCATTTACTTAAAATTTCTGAGCCTTTAACACTTATAAAGTTTGCTTTAGATTCTGTTGCGACTGCCTTAGAAAGCATGGTCTTACCTGTCCCTGGAGGCCCAAATAAAAGAATTCCCTTTGATGGATGAATACCAATACGTCTGAAATCTTCACTGTGATTTAAAGGCCATTCCACAACCTCTTTTAATGTTTCTTTTAATTCTTCAAGTCCCCCTATATCATCCCACCTGATATCTGGAACTTCAATAAACACTTCACGAAGTGCAGAAGGACTTATTGATTTTAATGCTTCCATAAAATCATCATTGGTTACAAAAAGTCTTTCTAAAATTTCCCTTGGAATTGTCTGCTCTTCAAGATCAATATCTGGTAATATTCTTCTTAAGGCGTTCATTGCAGATTCACGGCTTAATGCAGCTAAATCAGCCCCTACAAAACCATGGGTAATGTCTGCAATTTCGTTCATGTCCACATCCTCTTCAAGAGGCATTCCCCTTGTGTGTATCTGTAGAATTTCATGTCTTCCCTCTCGATCTGGAACTCTGAGTTCTATTTCCCTATCAAACCTTCCAGGTCTTCTTAAAGCAGGATCAAGCGCATCGGGCCTGTTGGTTGCACCAATAACTATAACCTTTCCTCTTTCTTTTAATCCATCCATTAGGGCCAGTATTTGAGCTACTACTCGCCTTTCTACTTCGCCGGTAACTTCCTCCCTTTTAGGGGCAATTGCATCTATCTCATCAATAAATATTACAGTTGGCGCGTTTTCTTCAGCTTCTTTAAATAGTTCCCTGATTTTCTTTTCTGCTTCCCCCACATATTTACTCATTACTTCAGGCCCGTTTATCGCTACAAAATTTGAACCGCTTTCATTTGCCACTGCTTTTGCAAGAAGGGTTTTGCCGGTACCTGGAGCTCCATGTAACAGAACTCCTCGCGGTGGATCAATACCAAGCCTATCAAATATCTCAGGATGCCTTAGCGGAAGCTCAATCATCTCTCTTACTTTGAAAATTTCCTGTTTTAATCCTCCAACATCATCATATGTAACATCTGGAACCTTTTTTTCAATAATTTCCACTGCTTCAGGCCTGATTTCTATTTCTGTTATATCATCTATTCTTACAATTCCAGCGGGATTGGTTGATACTATTGAAAATTTAATTTCACCAAGTGAAAAAGGAGTACCAGCCTCAAAAAATTCTCTGAAAATTTTTTCACTGGTTGGAAACTCTTTAAATGTCTCTCTAGTTCTCCTTGGAGATAGTAAAGACATTACATCTCCTCTCGTAACTGCCCTTCCAATTATATTCCTTTTTATTATGTCTCCTGAAGCCATTATCCTTATTCCTTTTGTTGCAGGAGCCATGACAACTTTTCTTGCGACCCTTATTTCTATATGTCTTAAAGAAACTGTTTCGCCTATGGATGTACCTGCATTTGACCTTGTGAGACCATCCATTCTTACTATTTCAAGTCCCACATCTGCAGGATATGCCTGACCTACAATAGCCCCTGTGGTCCTTTTACCAATGATTTCAATAATATCACCAGGCTTAACACCTATTTTTTCAAGTAATTCCCTATCAATCCTTATAATACCTTTCCCAACATCTTGCTGTAGTGCTTCGGCAACTCTAAGCTCAATTTCATGACTTTCAGGCATTAATTCTCCCCCATAAGTGAAATAAATAAAAGAATAATATATAGTATTATCTATTTTAATAAGTTGATATAATTTTTGGAACTGATTACTTTTCATGTGCTCTCTATCTCTTTCTTTAAGTACCTTGATTATCAGGATAGTAATAGGAAGTGATAATATGTTAAAAACCCGTAGAAATGTTTCAGATCTTAGAAAAAGGCAAAGCATTGTTAACCTAGAGCAAATTAACCTTCATTCATGTGCTATGCTGGGGATAATCCTGACTTTCTTAGTTATTAGTATTTTATGCGTTGCTGCTTACCCCAATTCAAATATACCTGCAAATATTTAAAGAGGATTCATGCATTTTTGGATTTCTTCTGGATCAAATCTCAATATTACAATCCTTGAATTCCCTTTAACGCCTTTTCCTGTAAAATTAGTATCAACAAGCCTTAAAAACTCAAGTTTGTTTAAAATACGGTTAAAAGATGCATAGCTGGAGTTAATCTTTTTATTGAAGGCATTATAAAGATCTCCGGCAGTAAGATCATTATCTGATTGCCTTATAATGTCTAAAAGTACCCTTTCATCATCAGATAATGATTTTAAAGTATATGTTAAATTTATTGAACCTGTACTTTTAAGTGCTTCTTCTATATGTTTTTTTTCTATTGTCTTTGAAGCATCAGCTTCAGCCAGATTTCCACTTATCCTCAAAAGGTCGATTCCAACTCTTAAGTCCCCACTGGATGATGCATATTCTGTAATTTCATCTAATAAATCATCTGAAATTACATCGTTGTAAAATCCAATTTTAACTCTTTCTTTTAATATGTTTCCCATTTCTTCTTTATTATATGGATTAAATATAATTTCTTGAGGAATAAATATGGAGTTGACATTTTTATCCAGAATGAATCTGAATTCAATATCTGATAAAATAGCAAAAACTCCTGTTTTAACGCCTTCAAATGCTTCATGAGCACGCAAAATATCATAAAATATCTTGTTTGCATTTTTACTGTAAAATAGATTGTTAATATCATCTAAAGCCACAACAAGCGATTGATCATGGCTTGAAAGATGCTGCATAATGTTCTGGTAAATACGTGAAAATGGAACTCCTGTTTCTGGAGGTGTATGTCCAAAAATCTTCTGATAAATCTGTGAAAATATGCCAAAACGAGTAGTATGAAGTTGACAGTTAATATAAACACATATGACTTTACTGGATGTCTTCTCAACCATTTCAAATATTTTTTTTATTGCTGTAGTTTTCCCTGTTGCACATGACCCCAGTACCACTGCATTAACTGGTCTTCCGTTTCGGAGGGCAGGACGGATGCAAATTGCAAGTGCTTCCATCTGAGATTTTCTGTGGGGAAAATGTTCTGGAATATAATCTGGATTAAATGCCTCTATATTTTTAAACAGAGTTTCATCATAAAGAAGGATGTCATCAATATCCATACTATATGGTTTCAGTCTTTTGAACTATAAATATATGTGGTAACTCAAATATAGTATTTAAATTTGCTTATTTTTTAATAATAAACAAATTTTTTCCACTACCTATCTGAAACTCCACTTATCTACTCCTGGGCGTGTTCCATTCCCATTTTAATAAAATTAATAACGTGCTCATCTGAAACAAAGTACCGTGCCATTTTACCCTCTTTTTTAAAACTAACCATATTTTTATCTCTCAAAACTCTCAACTGATGTGAAATTGCAGACTGGCTCATATCAAGTAATGATGCCAGATCACAGACACACAGATCCTTTATTGATAATGCATACAATATTTTAAGCCTAGTAGGGTCACTGATGGTTTTAAATACGTCTGTTGTCTTTAAAATTATTCCTTCTTCCAGCATTTTAGATTTAATTTCTTTTACTGCTTCTTCATCAGGTTCTTCTATATCACAGGCATCATCTTTCATGTGAATAATTGTTCATTTGATTAATTATAAATTTTACTGTAAATGCATTCAAAGTTTCCTGATATTAAAAAATAGGTAAGGCATCGTATATCATCATATTCTTTTTTAAAAGATTTAGAGTTGAATAGAATTTATTAAGGTATTTATATTGGATTAAATAATTAATCCCTAAAATACTTTAATAATAATATTCTAATTATTATTATAAAAGGAATAAAAGAACATATAAAAACATTTGATTAACCATCAGGAGGCCGTAAATATGAAAGAATGGAAGCATGAAGAAGGAAACTGGGAAAAATACTGGAAAAAACACTGGGATAAAAAATGGGGAGAAGAAGGACAAAAACAGGGGGCCAAATATCAGGAAATGGGAAAAATAATGAATAAACTTGGAGAAACCCAATTTAAAGCAGCGAAGCTTGTAATGGAACTTGCAACTAAAAAAAGCGATGCTGAATTCGAAAGAGAAACAAAAGACTTAGAAAAGAGGATAAAAGCTCTGAATGATAATATAGACTTGATGTTAAAGAAATAAAATGAATATCAGCTACATTCTGTTTAAAAATATTTACAGTATTCACATTAATATTTTCTTAATTTAAGATAATTAGAACTTAATAAAGCTCAGCTTCAGCCATATACAGTAGGTTCCGGATTAAGTTCGCTATTCTCTGATTCAATGCTGAATACTTGCCCTACGCTATATCCGGGTATACCCGGACTTTTATTTTGGGCATTTCCACCAGTATTATTTTGAGTATTATTCTGGATTGTGGCACATCCTGAAATAAATACTGTACCTAAAAGCAGCATTAAAGCCAGTACAATAGTTATTTTCTTCATTTTTAACCTCGCACTTTTAAATAATTAATATTTAATAAATGACCAATAATTCTTATAATGGCATTTATTTAAAATCTACCAGTATTTTTCCTCCTTCAATCTTAACATCATAAGTCTTTAAAGGTCTTGGTGATCTTAGTATTTTGCCTAATGATAATTTTAGTCCAGTCCAGTCTGTCCAACGAATATTGTGGCCATCTGTAAGGTCAAATTGGCTGTGATGTCTCGGGCATGTCACAACTGTACCTTCAAGCTTACCCATTGATAGGTTGCCTCCCATATGCGGGCAACGATTATCTGAGCAGTAATAATCATCTCCAACCTGAGCTATCATTAATTCATGGTCATTCACTTTGACCATTTTCATATTACCATCTGTCAATTCATCTGTTGTAGCAATTTCTACAAAACTCATTTTACCACCACATTTAATTTATTATTTATAATTAATACAATTTTATATTTTTTTTATGATTTATTATTTGAAAACTTAAATTATAATATAAAATAAATAACAATCAATTAAAATTAAAGCAGCGAAAACTGTTGCAACGTTAATCGTGGCAAGTTTAGTGGCGGGTTTTTTCTCAACTGGTCTTTTAATTAATCCCATAATTGCCAAACTTAGAGGAAGTAATGAAATAAGTGCAAGTACTCTAAAATCTATCCTTGAAGGAAACATATTTGTGTAGGGAATAAGAAGGAATGAAATTGTGGATAAGAATCCAAAAATTGCAATCATTTTGAAACCGAATTCACGCCCCCACGACACGATCCATGTGATTTTTCCCCCTAATTTATCTCCTTCCAAATCAGGAATTTCGACACCAACTGTAAATAATAACTGCAAAAAAAACAATGGTATGGCGAAAATAAAGAAATTAATATCTAATGTCCCCATCATCACGAAATATCCCATACTCGGCAATAAAAATCCGTTAAATCCGTTTGAAAACTCCCCAAGTTTTCGATAGGAAAGTTTAATTGGAGGAGCTGCATAAAACCACACTAAAAAATTCCCAAATGCAACAAATAACAGGAAATATATCGAATAGGAATAAATAAAGGTAAATAATGTTCCGACAATAAGAGATAAACATATAAACATTATAGATAGGTTTCTTGATATTCCCCTCAACTCTGGATTCCCAACAAGTATCCCGCTACCTCCAGTAAAAGGGGTCGGTTCACCATATTTATCCAATTCATAATCAAAATAATCATTACCATAATGAATAGCCATACTTGCCAGAAATAGAACCAAATAACCAAGGATAAATTTACTTAAAACGAATTCTCCACCTAATAAAATTGCAATAAATGCTCCAGCACAGAAATATAAAAATATTCCAAATGTAAATTGTGGCTTTCCAAGTTTAATGACTTTAAATAATTTTTTTCCATCATAACTAGTATTAAACATGAACTAAAATTTATTACTCTTTTCTTATATTTTTTTCTTTTTATAGGCCTTAATAAAGTATGTACTAATCATTCCCAACCATATTTTTAAAGAATTGTATAATCAGTATCCATCACCCCATCTACCCTCTCCCCACCAGATATATTAAAAATTTTTACATCCTCATTTCTGGCTACCCATTCGATAAGTTCCACAGCAAATTTAAGCTTTTTTTGCTTTATTTTATCTGCTTCGGCTTCAAATGAGGCTAAATTAGGTCTTGAATATTTTGTAACAATTTTTCCAAAATCCATTCCTGCCAGAACTATGAATTCTGCTCCAAGTTCAACTGCAAGGAATACACAGCGATCTCCATCTGTAAATCCCCCAAAATTATATACATTTTCCAGAGGAATACTCTGCGTGGTTCCTAAAATATTTTTAAGCTTAGGAACATAATTTTCTACATTTTCAATATTATTTCCATGGGCATGTAAAATTAAAATGGAACCTTTATGGTTACATTGAATTATATCATCCATTTTACCGTCTAAATCCGTTACAATGATATCAGGAATGATATTTTCCTCTAAAAGAGCTGTTGTCGCACCATCAGCAGCGATTGAAGTAAATTTATTAAGATTTAATTCTTTTAATTCCATTATATTCCTTTTAAGAGATGGTCCGGCACCAAAAACAATTACTTTATTCTTTATTTCTATTTCATCTTTATTCAGACCATTATACTTTTTTAATAAATTATTTAATATTTTTGCAGACTTTTCATCGTCATTCTGGCTGAAACCAAACTCATCCAATATCCTCTTATACCATGAAAACCATATATCCAAATTCATATAAATGAGATATATCATACCAGATATAAGTAAAGTTGTTTTGTTACTTACACAATTAGGAGGATTAAAAATGGAGGAAACCCTGTTGATGATACCAGGACCTACAAAAGTAGCTCCCAGGGTATTAAAAGCCATGTCAGAGGCAATAATAAACCATAGAAGTGCTGAGTTTGCTGAAATTTTAACTGAAACAAATGAAATGATGTCAGAAATTTTCCAGACAGATAATCCATCTTACACCATAACCGGTTCTGGAACAGCAGCCATGGAGGCCGCTGCTGGAAACATCCTGAATAAAGGAGATAAAATATTAAATATTGTGGGTGGAAAATTCGGTGAGAGGTTCATGCAAATAGCAAAAGCCCATGGAGGCGTTCCCATAGAACTTAAAGTAGAGTGGGGAACTGCAGTAAATCCAGAAGATGTTAAAAACATTTTAGATGAAAATGAAGACATTAAAGCGGTTACAATAGTTCATAATGAAACTTCAACAGGAGTTACAAATCCTATTGAAGAAGTTGGAAATGTTCTTAAAGATTACGATGCATTATATGTTGTAGATACTGTTTCATCCCTTGGGGGAGATGATGTAGCTGTAGATGATTATAATATTGATATTTGCGTAACTGGTTCACAGAAATGTCTTGCTGCGCCACCAGGAATGGCTGCAGTCACAGTAAGTGATGATGCATGGAACTGGATTGACAAAGTAGAATCAAGTTCATATTACCTTGATATAAGAAAATACAGAAAATATGCAAGTAATGAACCTTCAGAAACTCCATTTACTCCCTCCATATCCTTAATGTATGCTATGAGAGAAGCATTAGATGTAATTATGGAAGAAGGACTTGAAAGCAGAATAAAAAGGCATAAATTAGCTGCAGAAGCAACAAAAAACGGTGTAAAAGCCATCGGACTTGATTTATTTGCTGATGAAGAAGTTTCATCTGCAACTGTAACCGCCATCAATATGCCTGAAGATGTAACTGATAAAGACATGAGAGGTACAATGAGAGATAAATATGGAATTGTACTTGCTGGAGGTCAGGATCATCTAAAGGGTAACGTATTCAGAATAGGTCATATGGGAAATGTAACCTATAAAGATATTGTAACAACAATTTCTGCACTTGAAATGACCTTAAAAGGCCTTGGATTTGATGTTGAATTAGGGAAAGGTGTTGGAGCAGTAGCAGATACTTATCTTGCTTCAAAAAAATTCTAATCCTTTTATTTTATTATATAATAATTTTTTTTATCTGGCTACATCTTTAATCATTGCGCCAACTGTTTTAATTAATACAAATCCATCCATCCAGGCCTGTCTGATGATGTAGCTTGGACGTAAATAGAAATCCTTAAATGCTTTTTTCTGAAGATTTTTAAGTTCTTCAAGGGAACAATCAACTGTTTCTAACACTGGACTAAGTAATGTGTATTTTGACCAGTCGTTTACCTTTATAAGATTCTGCTCAGATGCCATGATATAAAAATCAGTTCCTGGATAAGGAGTAGCCAGTGAAAATATAGCATAAGATGGATTAAGACTTTTTACAAAATTTATTGTCCTTTCAATACTCTGTCTGGTATCTCCAGGCATTCCAAGAACTGCAGAAGCAATTGTTCTAACATCAAGCTTACGTGTAAGTTCAAATGTGTTTCTTATTCTATCCAGTGTAATTTTTTTATTTAAATTATCAAGATGTTGCTGATCCGCAGATTCTACCCCTAAAAACAAAGTAATACAGCCTGAATCCTTCATTTTTCTCAATAATTTCTCAGATAAAGTATCTACCCTTGCAGTAGCTCCCCAGTAAAAATCAAGATCTCTTTCTTTAATCTCACTGCAAACCTCTTCAACTCTCTTTCTGTTCATTGTGAATGTATCATCCATGAATGCCATCATTTCTGCATCATGTACGTCCACCAGATGCTCCATTTCATCAACTATATTCTCGGCAGATCTCATTCTTAATTTATGTCCATGCATAGCTGCTGATGAACAAAATGAGCATTTATGAGGACATCCTCTTCCTGAAATTAGAGTTCCTGTTGTAAGTTTCATATTGAGTATTTTATATTCATCCATTGGTAAAAGATGCCTTGCAGGAAACGGTATTTCATCTAAATCTTCTATAATAGGCCGCGGCGGAGTTGTAAATTTTCTTGTGGCTATTCCTTTAACTTTTTTAAAGTCTCCGCCCCTCTGAATGGTTTGAACCAGTTCAAGCATGGTGTATTCTCCTTCACCACAGATTATAAAGTCTATACAGTCATTTTTTAAAAGCTCATTATAGGTAAATGTGGGATGATATCCACCTAAAGCTACATAAGCATCAGGACATGCTTTTTTCCCGATTTCAGCGGCTTTAAGTCCCTGATTAATTGTAGGAGTTAATGCAGTAATCCCTATAAGATCTGGAGAAAAATTAGTGATTTCATTTTCCAGCTCTTCCCAGCTCATTTCAATGGCTGAACCATCAATTATATTAACGTCAATCCCATTCTCTTCAAGAACCGCAGCAATATATGATATCCCTAACGGAGGAGCTACAAGACCTATAAATTTATATTTAGATGCCGTGTCAGGTGGATTTATTAGCAATACCTTCATATAATCACCTTCAAAACGCTTTTTTTATTATCCCTTTTATTATATTAAATTAACTACTATTAATTAATTATCTTAGGTAAAATTATTCCTTCTTCCTTATCAACCATTATATCTATTAAATACGGCTCTCCTAATTCTAAAGCCGTTTTAACAGCATTAAATATTTTATCTGGAGATTCTATTCTCTCAGATTTTATTCCATACGCCTTCGCAATTTCAATAAAGTCTGGATTTTCAAGTTCAACTTCAAAACGCTCCCTATACTGCATATCCTGCCATTGTTTTATTATTCCAAGGCAGCAGTTATTTATGATGCAAATTAACATAGGGATATTCTCCTGTGCAACTACTGCAAGTTCCTGCATTGTCATCTGGAATCCTCCGTCGCCTGTTACTAAAACAACCTTTTTTTCAGGCTCTGCCAGTGCAGCACCTATCGCAGCAGGTAATCCATAACCCATAGGCCCAAATCCTCCTGAAAAGAGTAATGATGATGGTTTTTTAATCTTTTTAAGCAATGTGACCCATGTTGTATGTGTTCCAGCGTCACTCACAGTTATAGAACCTTCTGATGCCCCCATTATTTCTTTTATGGCTCTTTGAGGCTTAATTGGGATGTTGCCATAGTTGGTTTTAATATCATACCTTTTTTCATGTGGATTAATTTCTGAAAGCCATTTATCTGTACTTTTAATTTTAATATCATGTAAATTATCCAGAAATTGGCATACATCTCCCTGAATCTTTATATCGCCAAATAATACGTCTTTATCAAGGTTTACATGAACAATTTGTTCATTTCCAACACCTATCTTTGTTCTCTCTGAAAATCTACAGCCCAAAGCAATTAATAGGTCGCAATTTTTTCCTGCAAAATTAGCGGCAGTAGTACCTCTAAGTCCAATCATTCCCAGACTGAGCGGATGGTCTTCTGGCAAAATACCCCTTGCAGAATATGTTGTTGTAACTGGAATACGGTAATCTTCTGCAAAATGCCTCAATTTATCTACTGCATGCCCCCATATAACACCAGTACCTGCAAGAATAAGAGGCCTTTTAGAGTTTTCTATTAGTTTAACTGCATCGTTAATTTTATTTAAAGGAATGTTATGCGAAAATCCTGGTTCTTCGGGAATTAAATGCACATCAACCTCTTCATTTAAAACATCTTTTGGAAAATTTAGATGTACTGGTCCTGTCTTACCATATGTAATTGATCCAATTGCTTCTTTTAATTTTAGAATACCATCTTCTGGATCTTTAATATCAAATGAGCCTAAAGTGATTGGTTTAAAAATTCCATTAACATCAATATCCTGGAATACATTCTGACCCTTCTGATCCCTTTCAACATCTCCTGTGATCACAATCATTGGTACATAGTCTTTAAATGCTGTTCCAACCCCCATAACTAAATTTAAAGCTCCCGGACCAGCAGTTGCAATGCAAACTCCAAAACTACCTGAAGCTCTTGCATATCCGTCGGCTGCATGAGCAGCTCCCTGTTCATGCCTCATCAACACATGCTTAATATTAGAACTGCTTAATGCATCATAAAAAGGCAAAATTTGCTCACCAGGATGACCAAAAATAAATTTGACCCCTTTTTGCTCTAAAACCTGTACCAGAGCATCTGCACATCTTATGGTATTATTTGATGAATTCATAGAAGATAGTTTTGTTTTTTATTTTTATTAAATTTAATTAAAAAATCAATTAATTTATTATGTTTAAAAAATATACTATTAACATTATTATCCTTAGTTCATTAGTTAATTACCTCTCTTGAAGGCGATAAAATGTCAAAGGAATTAGAATCCCTGCTTAAAGAAGAAAGAGTATTTAAACCATCATCCAGAATTTTGGAAAATAGCAACGTAAAAAGAATGATGGATGTTCATAATATTGAAAACTATGAGAAACTGCTTGAAAAAGCTGGAAATAATCCCGAATGGTTCTGGGATAATGTTGCAAATGAATTAAAATGGTTTAATCCATATAATAAAGTTTTAAAATGGGATCCACCTTATGCAGAGTGGTTCTTAAATGGAAAATTCAATATAGTTCATAATGCTCTGGATAGACATGCCAAAGGAAAGAATAAAGATAATATAGCATATATATGGGAAGGAGAAGATGAAGAAACTAAAAAAATTACTTTTTACGAGCTTTGGAGAGAAGTAAATAAATTTGCCAATGCCCTTAAAGAATTAGGTATTAAAAAAGGCGATACAGTAAGTATTTATTTACCTATGATACCAGAACTTCCGGTGGCAATGCTTGCCTGTGCCAAAATTGGGGCTGTTCATTCTGTTGTCTTTTCTGGTTTCTGGGCAAAGGCATTTCAGGAGAGAATCAACGATTCAGAATCTAAAATTGCCATAACCACAGATGGATTTACAAGAAGGGGAAAAATGATACCCCTTAAAGAGAATGTAGATACTATACTTGATAAAACCCCTTCTATTAAAAATCTCATTGTAGTAAATCATGCTGGTCTTGATATTGAAATGCAGGAAGGTAGAGACCTCTGGTGGCACGAAATCACCGCAAATATGGAGGAAACATGCGATACTGAAGAGATGGATTCTGAAGATCCCTTATTTATATTATATACTTCTGGAACAACTGGAAAACCGAAAGGAGTTGTCCACGTCCATGGAGGGTATGCTGTTGGTATCTATGCAACTTTAAAATTCGTTTTTGACCTCAAAGAAGATGATATATGGTGGTGTGCCGCAGATATTGGCTGGATTACAGGACACAGCTACATAGTCTACGCTCCTCTTCTGCTTGGGATAACATCCATCATTTATGAAGGTACACCAGATTATCCTGATCCTGGAAGGTTATGGAGGATGGTTGAGAACTATAAAGTTACTGTTTTTTATACTGCCCCTACAACAGTGCGAATGTTCATGAAATTCGGGGAAAAATGGCCTGGTAAATCAGATTTAAGTTCTTTAAGACTTCTTGGATCTGTAGGGGAGCCAATAAATCCCGAAGCATGGATATGGTACTATAAATACATTGGCAATGAAAATTGCCCAATAATGGATACATGGTGGCAGACAGAGACTGGAATGCACCTAATAACTCCTTTACCCATATCTGATCTTAAACCTGGTTCTACAGTAAAGCCCTTCCCCACTATTCAAGCAGATATCTATGATGAAGATGGTAATTCCTTAAAAAATAAAGGAGGGCATCTGGTGATAAAATCACCATGGCCTTCGATGTTTAGAACACTTTACAAGGATCCACAGCGTTACATTGATGCTTACTGGAGCAAATTCAAAGATGTTTATTTAAGTGGGGACGTAGGAAGGATTGACGAAGACGGTTATTTCTGGATTCAGGGGCGAGAAGATGACGTTTTAAATGTGGCTGGACACAGGATAAGCACTGCAGAAGTGGAATCTGCACTTGTAAGTTATAAAGGCGTTGCAGAAGCTGCAGTTGTAGGAAAACCTGACCCTATTAAGGGAGAAGAAATAGCTGCCTTTGTTGTATTAAAAGAAGGAAATAGACCAAGTGAAGACCTTAAAAATTCGCTGAAATATCACGTTAGAGTCGAGATAGGCCCCATAGCTACTCCCACCTATTTAAATTTTGTTGATGATCTCCCCAAAACAAGAAGTGGTAAAATAATGAGGAGAGTAATTAAAGCAAAGGTGAAGGGAGAGGATGTTGGAGATATAACAACCCTCGCAAATCCTGAAGCTGTTGATGGGCTCGATAGAGCCATGTAAATTTTTAAATCTATTTATCTGATTCTTGGTAAGAACCATTATACTCCCCAGACCCAGTAACATCAAAAACAACCCCCTGAACAATTCTTTCTCCTTTTTTAATCTGGTAATCAAATTCACCATAATTATAAATCATAAACTGGAGAGTTCCATAAAACCCAGGGTCGCCCACTGCTGTATGAACTGAAATGAACGATCTATTAAGGGTTGATCGTGGAAGATAGAGCATTGCGCATCCCTTCGGGATTTTTACTTTTGGCCCTACAGTAACTGAATAAGCTGTTTTGGGCTTCAAAGTATAAATTGGAGGTTCTAATCTCTTTAATTCTGGTAGATTTTTCTCATTATCAATAAGAGAACCTGCACTTTTTTGAATAAACACATCTTCTAATCTTAAATCAATTCCTGATGGTTGTATGAGTTCTTTAAAATCTGGAAATAGCTTTAATAATTCATTTTCGCCTAACATGAAATCTTACCTCATTTAATTTGATTTCCTTATTACTTATGTCCACTCCTTTATAAAGAAACATTCACAAACATTTCTTTAAATAAGTTGTTATATATTACACATTATATAATTTCATATATTTTTTAAATGCCCATTTATTAATGATATTAAGTCGAAATTAGCACAATTTTAAAAATTAATTAGTAAAATTAATGGATTAGGAAAATGCTACTCAACTACTTATTATTCTGGACCCAGTGGTGATTTCAGTCCTCAACTCACCGCTTTCTTCACGAGCGCAGCGATCTTTGCCTCTTCGGCGGCGGTCAACTCCTTCAACGCGAAGGAAGTCGGCCACATGTGGCCCTCATCGAGATTTGCATCCTCAGAGAAGCCTAAGGTCATGTACCTTTCAGTCTCGGAGCTGCGGAAGAAACAGACGACCTTGCCCTCCTTGACATACGCCGGCATCCCGTACCATGTTTTTGGAGAGAGGACTGGCGCACTGGCTTTGATGATAACATGAAGCCGCTCGCCCAGGGCACAATAAGGTTCCGGCATCTCTGCGATTTTCGCCAGCACGGCGCTTTCCCCATTCGCCTTTTTCGCGCGGCCAGATTTTTGTTGATTGAGAGTTGTTTTTTTCATAAGTTACCCCGTAATTATTTTTCATATGTTTATATAAGCTTATAAATTGATAAATTTACCGATCTCTGCAAAGATTTTGGTCTTGAGAAAAAAGGTTCAAATCCATCCGATTATGTGACGTTACTTTTATCTCAATAAAATTAGTCATTAAGTACCTATAGACATCAATTTAGGTCTCTTTTGGTTCATAAAACATACTATTTAACTCATGCTGTGATCCTGTACATAACATTACATAAAAAAACAATGCAAACTTTTTAACATATAATTTAAAAAAAATCCCTTTAAATTAGAATAATTTCAAAATATCCATTACTTCTTCTTCGCTTACGTCACTCCAGAACTCATAGGCATCTGCTACCGCAAAACTCCACCCACTCCTAATATTAGGGCAATATATTGCATTTACTTCCCCAATAAACTGTTTAATATTTTCCAGATGGGCTGTGGGCACAGCAATTATCAACTGACCTGCTCCCGAATTTTTTAAGGCATCTATAGCCACAAACATCGTAAAACCCGATGCAATTCCATCATCAACTAAAATAGCTGTTTTTCCCTGGATATTAAAGGTAGATTTTCCTTTCCGAAACTTTTCAACACGATTCTTCACTTTAACTCGTGTCTTTTTAATACCTTCACTGATATTCTCCTCTAAGAGCCCAAGTCGCCCAATCATTCCTTCATTCAATTTAATTGTTCCATCAAAGGCAACTGCTCCGTAACCAGCCTCAGTATTCCATGAAAGCGTGATTTTACTTACAACAGCTACTTCAAAGGGAATTTGAAGTTTATGGGCAAGTACAGCTCCAACCGGAATTCCACCTGCAGGAATTGCAAAAACAATAGCATCAGTACCCTTAAAAGATGAAAGCATTTCCCCTAGAACTTCTCCAGCATGTTCACGGTTTCTGAAAACAGCTGTACGATTTCTTAATTCTGGAATATCAAACAGATCATCTGAAAGAGGGGCTACCATAAATTATTCTCCTGCTTATTTAAATAATTTAATCAATTAATGCCTTAATAATTCTAATAGTGTATTTAAGCTTCTATAACAGATATTAATATAATTATAAGAACTATATTTAATAATTATATTCTTTATTTTATTAATATATAACCAAAAGAATATGCCAATTTTATAAAAATTAGAAAAATCAAAAATAACTAAACTGTTTTAAAATCCATTATTATTCTAACCATAGCCTGTTCCTGATTAATATCAACTCCAAGCCCCGGGCCTTCATCCATATACATGTCATCCAGTACAAATTTTCCGAATATTTCCTTTCCATGATTGCTTTCAACAGTCTTTAATGTAAATACTTCCCCTTCAGTACCTTCGAAGAAATCTCTGACTCTCATAGAATCTCCGCCAGTTACACGAACCATAATCATCAAATATCCATCTGTTGAAAAGTGAAAATCCTTTATAAACTCTTCAGGCACTATTAAATCCCTTATTGAACCTTCAGTCTCTCTGCCAAAGGTCACAGGTTCCATTACATCTGCCACGATAATTCCTCCATTTATAATTATACTCTTGAATAACTCTTTAACTATTTTTGTTTTAAATCAAATAAATTTAATGTATTTCATGCTCTAAACTCAAATTTATTCAAAAAGAATCACTACAGAATGAATCTATGGATACAGCAATTCCTGTATATTTAATTAAGTATTCAGTTGATTAATTTCTATTTTCTAACAAATATTAATTGTTTATTTTTTTCCTCCCATTTCCCAGATTTTCCTTTCTTATATCGCTCAAAATTCACAGAATTTTAGCGTTTAAGGAAACTTCGTTTTCTAAACAGCAAAATCAAAGCTTACAAATCTTTAGAAAATCTATGATTTTCTATGCAGCGAATCTTTGAGTCGCATGCTTCGATTCGTGCTCCGAAATCAAAGATATTGAAAAATGCATAGCATTTTCAATCTCCCAAAAATCTATGATTTTTGAAGATTTAGAGAGATTTCGCAGGCGCCAAACATTTCATGTTTGAGTGTTTTGTTTCACTGTGGCCCATGCAACTTTATGGGCTGTTTCTTCCCTTGATTCTTTCCCTCTACTCTCTTTGGGTTCTTTATATTGTTCCCAAGCATTATCAAAGGCTTTTAAATAAATTTCCTGTGCATGTTTTGGTAAATTATTTTTAACTCTGTCTGGTAAATCTTCTAAATTTTTATATGGCATGATTAATCACTCCTTTCTTATTAATATTAATAAATTATTTAGTATTAATCTTATGATTTAATCTGTTAAAAAGTATAAATGATTAACAGATAAGACTGAACAGGACTCGCTTACTTTTATATAAAGGAATTTACCTAATCCATGGTAATAACAACAAAATAATCGAATATAATGTAGCTCCTAAGAAAAAGAATACTGGTTTTCCAGTCCCAAGGCGCGGTATTTCATCTTTAATTACATTAAATAAAACTGCACCTGCAATGAATGCCAGTAACACGTAAGCTTCTGATTCTCTTTCTGGAAATAATAAAGATAACCCCCAGCCTATTAAAGGCATAAATGCCAGTGCATAACGCCCATATTTTACATAAAGACTCTGATAGTGTTCCTCCATTGCATGATCTGAAGTAAAAAAATGTAATGAGAGAGCTATTGTATATAATACTATTCCTAATCCAGTATTTTTAATTTCAAATGGAATAGAATAACATATTATCATACTTACAAGTGCAGTTAAGCCTAAATGTACATAAAAAACGTTTCTGGATGCCGAAGTATCTTCCATTTCTTTCATATTCTTTTTTGACCTTTTCTCTCTTGAATTTAAAGCTACATATTCTAAAATGAAAAATGTAACAAAACCTAAAAATGCCACTCCATAAATTGCTTTTTCTAAAAATAGGATTAAAAAGAAATTATTATTAAAAAGAATATGTAAATAAGGATCTGCTTTTTGAATTACTGGGAGTAAATCCAGAAATACATATGCTGCAGCAATTCCTCCAGAAAATGAGAGTATTCCCTTTTTATGATGTTCTGAGAATCCATAAATCCGGGGTGAGCTCAGATGAATAAATACAAAAACTAATGCTACAATTAAAGCAAGTATAACTATACTGAACTCTAAAGCCATAAAATTTCTCCAAAATGTAAATAATAAGCTCAATTTAAATCATTTTTTTCAATGCCAATAACTATTTTATAAGTAATACTTTTTATATTATGAGTAGTAACTTTTTTATATTTTGAACATCAAAAGTAAAACTCAACAAGATGGATGAGTCAGAAAGGCTTTTTAAGTTGTATTTAGTAAAAATAATTTTTATTTTATATTATTTTTAGAGTTATCTAATCCTTAGGTAACATTATAAAAAAAGAGGTGATACTATGGCCCAACGTGGTGGAATGACTATAGAAATAGAAAGATCCCTAAAAGGTATACATTACCCTGCAAAAAAACAGGATCTGGTAAACCAGGCCAAACAAAATAACGCAGCCCAGGATGTTCTTCAAACCATAAAAAATTTACCTTCAGATAATTTTAACTCTCCAGTAGATGTTCAAAAAGCATTTGGACAGGAAAGAAGGTAAATTAAACCTTTTATTTTTTTTCTTTTTGATTTTGGAACTACTTTTAAGAAAATATTAAATTTATCCAAAAATTTATATACAATGACTGCACCATTAGGTAATATATTACCTAAATATGTAATATATTACCTGTTGGAGAAGAGATAAAATGAACAAAAAAATAACATATATAAACTCAATAACTATTGCCTTTCTGGCGTTAATAGCCACATTATCGGGTTTATTCTGGAAAGGGCTGTATGTAAACGACACTGTTTCGGGTATTGCTCAAATGATGGGGCAGGATTTAATTACACTTGTAATTGGGATTCCTTTACTCCTAATAACGCTTTATTTAGTATACAGAGATTCTTTAAGGGGAAAATTAATCTGGATGGGAACAATTTTTTATTTCCTGTATTCCTATGCTTCAATGGCTTTTCTGACATCATATAATCAATTGTTCCTTGTCTATGTGGCCATATTTTCATTATCACTGTACACATTACTTTTAGAACTGATATCAATTGACATAAAGGCTGTTAAAGAAAGTTTTTCTCCAGGATATATTAATAAAATAGCTGCGGTATTTCTGGGGATAATTGGAGTGATGATTGCTGCAATGTGGCTTAAAATAATTGTCGATTCATTATTAACCGGAATAGCACCTTCTATACTGGAAAGCTATACTACATTGGTAATTCAAGCTCTTGATTTAGGAGTAGTAGTTCCACTTGCAATATTAACCGGATATTTATTATTTAAGGGCAAAGAATGGGGCTATTTACTTGGTTCAATCTTCCTTATAAAAGCTTCGCTCCTTGGAACTGCAATTCTCTCCATGATATATTTCATGGCACAAAACGGTGTTAAAGTAGAATCAGGACAGGCTATTTTCTTTATAATGGTCACTGTAATTGGAATAATAATTTCAGCAGTATTTTACTCTAAGATAAATGGTTCTATAAATGGAAATAAATACAGGGAACTCAATAAAGGTGATAAAGTAACTACGAGTTGATGGAATAATGAAAGATTCAGATGAAATTACATCAGAGTTCAATGTGGAAAGAATTGAAATGGAAAAATACATACTGATAATTTTATTCCTGATACAACAGCGTTGGAGTTACGTGATTAATAAAGATCTCGTTGAGGATCAGATAACGACAAAACAATGGTTAATGATGATTGTAATCTCCAATGCATTCAATCATGCCCCCTCAATGCAGGAAGTTGCTGATACAATGAGCATAACCCATCAAAATGTCAAACAACTTGCTGTTCGACTTGAAGATAGAGGTTTTTTAAACATTGAGCGGGATCCTGATAACAGACGTATATTGAGATTAAAAGTAACCGAAGAATGCAAAAAATATTGGGAAAAAAGAACCCCTGAAAATATTAAATCAATAAATTCCATATTTGATGGTTTAGATGATATAGAAATGAAAAATCTGTTTGAAATAATGGGTAAACTTGAAAAAATATCGGCAGATTTGTATGATGAAGCTAAAAATCTAAAAAATTAGGTGAAAAAAATGAAATTCAACTGGAAATTATTTATAATATTATTAATGGCAAGTATATTTGGATGGTTTGCTGTATTACCATATACTCTAACTCTTCAAAGTAGTGCACTTCAGAATTTACCTGTACCACTTTCTGTATTATTAACAGGACAATTTATTCAAAGTGTAATAATATCAGCAATTGCCATATTCACAGGTCTTTACTTTGCAAAAAAAGTAGGATTTGGTCTTCCCATACTTGAAGGATGGCTTGAAGGTAAACCTGTTAAAGATTATTTCCTATCAATCCTTCCAATATCCATCATTCTTGGAATTATAGCAGGTGTTTTAATAATTGGCTTAGATTACCTATTTTCATTTGCAGGCGCTGCAATTAATGTTACAACAAGTCAACTTACCCCTCCAGCATGGCAAGGATTCTTAGCATCATTTTACGGGGGAATAAATGAAGAAATCCTGTTAAGATTGTTCTTGATGACTTTACTTGTCTGGATATTCTTTAAAATTAAAAAAACTGAAACTGGAAAACCAACAAAAATAGGAATATGGTTTGCTATCCTTCTATCATCAGTTATATTTGGAATTGGGCATTTACCAGCTCTAGCAGCAATTACAGATTTAACTCCTATTTTAGTTGCCAGAACAATCATTTTAAACAGTGCTGGTGGAATTATTTTCGGATGGCTCTACTGGAAAAAAGGCCTGGAATCAGCAATGATGGCTCATTTTTCAGCAGACATCGTTTTACACGTGATTCCTGTAATATTAATTGGTGTTATTTAGTATTAAAAAATCAGATATTAAATTACATAGAATTTAAAATAATAAAGAGGGAATTAAAATGAGAGCATTAATTGTATTTGGAAGTAGATACGGCTCATCTGCAGAAATTGCAGAAGAAATTGGAAAAATCATGGGAAATGAAGGTGTTGAAGTAGATTTAGTTGACTTAAGGAAAAATAAAATAGAGAATATACACCATTACGATTTAGTAATAGTTGGAAGCGGAATTAAAATGGCTAAATGGACTAAAGAGCCACTTAAATTCCTTAAAAAGAATAAGTCTGCACTAAAAGATAAAAAAGTAGCTCTTTTTGTCTCCTGCGGTGCTCCATTAGGTGGCAAAGAAAAAATTGACGAAGCATGGGAACTTTATCTTAAAAAAATCGCCAGTGAAAATCTTTCGGGTGAACCTGTTTCCATGGGACTATTTGGAGGAGTTTTTGATCCTGACGCAAACCATGGATTGATGTATAAAATGGCCATGAAGATGGCTAAAAAGGGCTATGAAAAGCAGGGTGTTGATACCAGTAAACGTTATGATTATCGTAATTGGGGCGAAATACGGGAATGGGCTAGTAAATTAGCTGAAATAGCAAAGGAGTAATTAGATGAAGACCAGAGAAATATTAAAAATAGCAGGATTAGGTTTAGCTGCGGTATTAATAGCATCTTTTGCTTTATTGGGTTTAGTTGTATTTGATGTTATAAGTTATACGGCTACAGACTCCCAAAAACTAAACCCCACAGTAACAGCAGTCGGAAAAGCACTTGTTGTTTATGATCCCGGTATAAGCGGACAGGCAAAGGATGCTGCAGAGACAATTGCAAAAGATCTGCAAAAAAAAGGGTATATAACCGATTTAGCAGGTATTAACAGTGAAGAGGCCAAAAATATTTCAGAGTATAATTTTATTGTTGTTGGGGGACCCATCTATGCAGGAAAAGCCAGTGCATCTGTTAAATCATATCTGAATAATTTAAACCCTCCAGATAATGCTAAAGTTGCTGTATTTGCTACTGGGCAGGATGCAGATATACTTAACAGCCCTGAAATGCTTAAAAAAGAAGTTATTCCCCTTTCTAATGACAATTCATTTCAGATAGTTGCTGTAACTAAATTTATTGAAAATGAAGACTTCAATAAAAAATCTGCTGAGTTTGTGGATTCTATTTTAAAATAGAATTATCCCTTTTTTAATTATTCATCTCCTGTATAAAGAATATAGACACCTGCAATCATCAAAATCCCAAATGACAATTGTACAGCAGTTAAAGACTCTCCAAGTGCAATGAATGCAGTTATAGCTCCAAAAAGTGAGCTAAGGGCAAAAATTGATCCTGTTCTTGTTGAACCGATGATCCTGATAGCATAATAAATCAAAGGAAGTGAAAAGCTCAAGCAAACAAGCCCAATAAAGAGCAAAAGAGGTAGCTTATCTGAGGGAAGTGTAAAATCAAGCCCCATTATTAATGATATTAAAAGCAAAATTGAGCCACCTATTGCGGTTTTTAAAGCTGTTATAAATATTATATTGCTCTTATTGCTTAGATATTTACTTAGAAGTGTATCCATACTCCAGAAAAAAGATGCAGAAACTACAAGAAGACTTCCAAATAAGCTCTGGTTAAATGAAAGGTTTTGCAAGTTATTAGTGCTCAAAAACATTGCACCAATCAGTATAAAAATAAACCCTATAACATCCTTTTTTCCAATATGTTCTTTTAAAAAGAGAACTCCAAGAATTATAATGAATAAAATTTCTGCATTTGCTAGAAGAGCAGCATTTACGGCAGTTATCCTGAATAACCCGCTCAAATAAAGCGCTGGTGCAATAAATGATCCAAAAAGTGCGGTTAAAAAGAGTATAAAATATTCTTTTCGTGTTATAAAATCTTCTACATCACTTTTTTTGTTTACGAACTTCAATATTCTGTTTTTAAGGGGAGAAAAATTAACGAAAAACAGGAATATACTTGCTATAAGATACGTTGATGCTGCAAGGGCAAACGGGTGGAGAAATTCAAGCAGCGTTTTATCCAGTGAAAACCAGACCCCAAAAAGAAGAGCAACTGTTAGTGCGCTTAAATATCCCCATATTTTCATTTTTAACCCCATATTTAGATTTATTTGATTTTTTTCTTCTGTTTAATGTAAAAATTATAGTTTCTAGTTTTATAAAATGCTTAATATTAATTTCTTTTCAAAATGTAATCTATTTTTCATAAAATCTGAAATGTAATTGTACTTTTCCATATTTTTTAAAATTTATTTCCAGGAAGTAATTATATTTAATAGAATTTTGGATAATTGTCTAAAATGGTTTCTTTAAGGATTTTTTCAGTATTACTTATTTCTTCAGTTTTTGGAATTATTGTCATAACTTCTATTACATAAAGGTTTGAAGTTGGAAATTGTATAGCAGTATCTGGTATAACACTTGTAAATACATTAAAATTAAGTTCTTTGCTTAGATATAATCCAAATTTTCTTGTTCTATCATAGAAATCTACTATTTCTTCACTGTCTTTAAGTTCTTCAACCACTTCAAATCTTGCCCAAATAATTACTGCTTCAGGTGCATCCTGTATATAATAAGCAGTGTTTATATTTCCCTTCATCATATTTTAATCACCAATTAAAAATTAGTCATAGTTATTTTTCTTTATTTTGTTTTTAAATTCGTCATCAAATTCACCATTTCGGATTTAATGTATCTAATAGCTACCTGTTGGCCAATTCCTACAATTTTATATTACATATTCAGATAAAGATGACATACAATAAAAATTAGTAATAGCAAAAAGGTGGTAGAGTTAGATGCAAATATTTATATATGATGTAATATATTCTTTACATTAAATGTAATATATTTTTTACAGGTGATTATATGATAATTGCAAGACCTGAATGGTTTGGAATAAGAAAGTATACAGGATGGGGAGTAAGTATAAAGACCTGGCAGGGAGCAGTTTATTTTGCAGGCATGTTTTTAGCGTTAATAGTCCTCCAATTAATTCCTAATCAATCCGCAGAAAGCAAATTAGTCCTTACAGGAGTTTGGCTGGCCTTTTTATTAATTGATATGGCAGATGTAATGTGGAAACTTAAAAAAGACGAAAGAGAAAGAATACACGAAGCTATTGCTGAAAGAAATGCTGCATGGGGAATGATGCTTGTTCTGGTAATTGGGGTTTTTGTAGAATTAACATACAATGCATTACAGCAGAAAATCTACGTAGACCCATTTCTTATAGGTGCTTTAGTTGTGGGAGTAATGATAAAATCCATAACTAACTATAAGCTTGAAAGAGAAGATTAAAATGAAAAATACGCTTTGGTATCTGGGATTCTTAAGCCTGCTTAGCCTGTTATATTTTGTAACTGGAGAAATTGGATTTTTAGGATTTGCAGTCTTTGCTTTGTATTTCACCATTTACAAAGGAAACAATGAAGGATTACAGATCAATGCATGTTTAGCCACCAGAAATGCTTTTCTTTTTGTAGTATTAGTTGGAGCAATATCTTTATTTTATATAAATATAACCCAGAATAAATCGTTCTTTCCAACAACCTTCTTTTTATTGTTTTCAGGCAGCATTGTAATCAGTTTGCTCCCCTATGGATATTATAACTCAAAAGAAGAGAACTATGAAAACAAAAATTAAAGAGTACAGAAGAGGATTAAAAATGACTCAAGAAGAATTAGCAGAAGCCGTAGATGTCACCAGACAGACAATCATAGCTTTAGAACAGGGAAGATATAATCCATCCTTACTTCTTGCCTATAAAATTACCAATGCATTAAAAAGGAGACATATTGAAGAAGTATTTGATCTTGAGAAATAGAAGATAATAATTGTTAATTGAACAATAAGAATATAATTACGGCTTATCATTAAATTGAATAGTTAATGGAGGAATGAAATGAGTATTTATAAATTATCATTTAAAAATCTTAATAGAAGAAAGCTCAGAAGCGCTTTAACAATGTTAGGAATAATAATTGGGGTTACAGCACTGGTTGTTCTGATGGGGATTGGTTCAGGAATGACATCTTACATGAAGGGACAAACTGAATCTATTATGGGTGATGTTACAATAATGAACAGTTCTGCAGCAGCATATATGGGATCAACAGGTGATTCATATTTAAGTAAGGAATCAGTAGCCAAGATAAAAAATATGTCCCAGATCTATGATATTAAAGAAGAAACGCAGTTCACCAGCACGATTGATAGAATGCCCATAATTGTGGTGGGTATGAGCGACTGGAATCAGATAAAAATAAATGGAACTCCAGGTGTTGTTATAAGTAAATCCATTGTAGATCAGTTTGGATATAAAATTGGAAGTAACATCACTATAAAAGATAAAAAACTTACTGTAACTGGAATAACAAACGAAGGCGGATTCGGCATGGGGATTATTTTCTTAAACACAAGCCAGGCTCTTCCTTTAAATGATGATAAAGTATCAAGTATTACTGCAAGCACTAAAAAGGATCCGGAAGTTGTAAAAAAAGAGATAGAAGCCCAGGTAGATGATGTATCTGCCCTAACTAAATCTGATTTCACAAAACAGATTGACGATATAATGAGCGGAATAACACTATTTGTTGGAGCAATAGCCAGTATTGCCCTTCTAGTTGGAGTTATCAGTATTATAAATATAATGCTTGTAAATGTTTCAGAGCGTACCAGAGAAATTGGTGTACTTAAAGCCATAGGATTTACAAATAGAGAAATACTAGGAAGTATACTAATGGAAGCAGGGTTATTAGGTTTGATAGGTGCTGTTATTGGCTTAATTATAGCCGCGCTTCTACTGGAACTTGGAATCATATATTTAGCCCCTCAATTAAATATGGAAGGTGTTACCTTAGTCCAAATGCTTCCTTTATGGCTAGTTGTTGGAGTAATAGTAGGATCTGCAGTTTTAAGTGTTTTAGCAGGTTTATATCCTGCATGGAGAGCATCAAGATTAAATGTTGTGGAGGCGTTGCGATATGAATGATACAGTACTTGAATTCAACCAGGTATGGAAAACATACAAAATGGGAACAGAAAAAGTAAAAGCACTTCGAGGTGTTGATTTAATTATTAAAAAAGGATCATTTATAGCTATAATGGGACCTTCAGGTTCAGGTAAATCTACATTACTCCATCTTGCAGGGATTTTAGATACCCCAACAGAAGGTACTGTTTTGATGAATGGAAAAAATATCAAAGATTATTCTGGTAAAGAACAGGCAAAACAGAGAAGAAGTAATATTGGATTTATTTTTCAGAGATTTAACCTGATGCCCCAACTTACAGTTCTTGAAAATGTGATGCTACCCATGATTTCTCCAGATGCAGAGAAAGCTAAAATTCTCTTAGACAAGGTTGGATTAAAGGATAAATATAAAAGGTTCCAAAAACAGCTTTCTGGAGGAGAACAACAGCGTGTGGCAATTGCACGTGCTCTTGCAAATGATCCCTACATTTTACTTGCAGATGAACCTACAGGAGAGCTTGACACTCAAAATACAAGGTTAATAATGGATTTACTTAAAAATCTAAATGAAAATGATGGATTAACCATAGTAGCCGTAACCCACAATCCATTGGCTGCTGAATATGCAAAAGAACTAATTAAGATGCAGGATGGGAATATAATTTAACCCATTACACTCAAAAATTCTCAAAAATCTTTGATTTTTGGAAATTAGAAAATGCAAAGCGTTTTCTAAAATTCACAGAATTTTTGGTGCTTACGAAACTACGTTTCGTAGCCGGAAAAAACAAAGTTTTTTCCATGCTTGCAAAACCTTTGGTTTTGCAGCCGTGAAAATTGAAACATTCGAAAACTATAGGTTTTCGAGGGTTTTTTTAAACCTATTCTCCCTATTAATCCCAAATTCCATGAACATGGGCTTAATTCTGCGGTGACTGCACCTGCAGGGGATATTAAGCTCCCTAATAAGAAATAAATTAGAGAATACCCTTTTTAAATTCTTTTATGTCCAATTATTTGATTTTATGGGTGATAATACTATTACAATTAATTCAAAATCAAATACTTTGAATTTATATCAGATCCTGCGGTGTTGACACATGAATTATCTCTTTTAATAATCTATTATGTAATATTTTAGTATAAAAATAGATTACACTCACAACTTTTAAATACTATAAAATAATACATCCTTTATAAGTAAAATCAAAAATCGTAATACTTATATTTAAGTAAATTTGTATTACTTCAACTAATGTTAATAAAATGAGGTTTTAAATGTCAAATCAAAAATCAAAGAAACATGAGCATTCTGGTGAACATGGCCACACACATGGAGCAGTTGACCCATCCATAATTACTACAGAAAGAGGAATTTGGGCTGTAAAATGGTCTTTTATTGGATTATTTCCAACAGCCATCATACAGCTCATTATTGTATTGTTAACAGGAAGTGTAGCGTTACTTGCTGATACAATTCATAATTTTGGAGATGCTGCAACCACAATTCCTTTATGGATTGCATTTGCACTTGCAAGAAGACCCGCCAGTAAACGATTTACATACGGATACGGGAAAGTAGAAGACATTGCAGGAGTAATAATAGTTCTAATAATCCTTTCAAGCGCAATAATTGCAGGATATGAATCTATAAACAGATTCTTCAATCCACAACCATTAAATTTTCTATGGGCAGTTATGTTAGCCGCGATAGTTGGTTTTGCTGGAAATGAAATTGTTGCAAGATTCCGTATTAAAATTGGTAAAGAAATAGGCAGCGCAGCGTTAATTGCAGATGGTAATCATGCTCGTGTAGATGGATTTACAAGCCTGGCCGTTTTATTCGGTGCAGTTGGTGTATATTTAGGTTTCCCTTTAGCTGACCCTTTAATTGGACTTCTAATTACAGTTGTCATCTTTAAGATTGTCTGGGATTCAGGTAAATCTGTCTTTACTAGATTAATTGATGGAGTAGATCCTGAAGTCGTTGACGAGATAAAACATTCTATTACTCATATTAAAGGCGTGCAAGATATCGGAGAAATTAGGGTAAGATGGTTAGGGCACAGGCTTCATGCAGAAGTAAATATTGCTGTAGATCCAGATTTATCCGTTGAAGAAGGTCATGAAATAGCAAAAGAAGTTCGACATCAACTTTTACATCATTTAGAATACTTATCTAATGCTACAATTCATGTAGATCCTTTAGATGCTTCTGGCGAAAAATACCATAGTATTTCTAATCATACACATGGAAGCTCACCCATGCACTCACATAAATAAACCTAAAATCTAACTAATTTAATTTATTTTCTCTTTTTTGAACTTAATCTATATTCTGCTCCAGCGACTACTCAGCAGCAATAAAAACGAATAAAACCAATTAACAACCTAAATAAACAAGGCAAAATACAAAATAAACATATTGGATTAAAGAACATTCCAGAACATATAAAATCAAAAATAATATTTAAATCTTGGTTTATTCCTTCAATAATATAAAAATCTTCGTTCATTTAAATCATTATAAGTGATGCCATGGTGGCTCATCTTTGAACCACCTTTGAAGCAATTTATATACCAACAACTGAAATAAAACTAATTTTAAAAAGGATAGGGAAAGATGTGATTTTATTTGCAACATTAGGGGAAATGCTTTTATCACCTTCCTATCTGCTTTTCTACATTTTACAACTAATTTAACTTATTCTTTGCCAATTTTCATTTATTCCGAAGGTTGTCAAAAACTCCCTTCATTCCTATGATTGAAACTCATTAAAGACTTTCTTACTCGTGAGAAAAATAAAAAATTAAAATAAATAGCTAATTTATCCTTATCTATTTAAAAATTAAAGAGGAAAAAATCATTCATAATTATCATAATAATTGTCATCTATTGGTTCCTCTTTGTAACCTGGTGATCTATCATGTGTGTGGCTTGTTGTTTGTGTATCTACCCATTTTCCACAAAGAGGGCAGTTTCCATATCTATGATATGTTTGTACTGGGCTAGGGTGGTACTCTTGGCATTGATCGCACCAATATTTATTAGTCGATTTTTTCTTTGAGGTACTGTTTACTTTTTTATCGGCTGTTGTGTTATTAACCGTTGTAGTAATATTGTTTTGGGTAGTAATGTTACTAATGGTATTATTATGATTATCATTAATCCCTAACAATGAGTAGGTTCCATAAGCTAAACCAGATACGAGAACTAGTATAATTAATCCTAAAATAACTTTTTTGTCCATTTTTAATCACTATTTCCTCTTATTTCAATGATATAATCCTAACTATAAAATGAATATACTTGTTTACATATTTAAATACCCATCACATTTAATGATGCATTTACATACATATTAAACCCTTTTAAAAGCTGATTGAGATTCTGCTACTTATTTTCAGAGATTTCATTTTATAATGTAACAAAGAATCCATCAGTATCCTCATATACTACATTATACCCGTAATTTTCAGCTTTTTTCATTGCATCTTTTAGAAATATAAACAGTGCTTCAGCCCTTAACAGAAGATTTTAACCGATTAATTCATTAATGAATTCAATTGCAGAATTTAACCGAAGAAATCATTAATTGAAGCTAACCGATGATTTAAACTGCTGGTCCTCATTGCAGAATTCAATGATTAGATCCATTAATTTTAACCTTTTTAGGCACAACTGCTTAATTTTAGCCTTTAAAAACAATTAATTAATGTCGCTTACACCTCGTACTTATCTAAATACCCAAGCTCTGGCCACTGCCTTTTCATAAACTCCCCAAGCGCCCAAATGCATACGGCTTAGAAACAAATCACAGATCCACCCACGCTGCAAGGCGTTCGTCTTCGCATCTAAAAAACAATGCTAGAGAACTTTAAAACACTAAAAAAAAGCTATTAAAAAGAGTTAAAGGGCCTGTTTTGACCCTTTAAAGTTGTGCCATCAAATAATTTAGGGGGTTGGGAAAAAAGATTTGTGTTGGATTTTCCCCTGCTCCAGTGTCTGTTCTCATTTCATAAGTCTGTATAGTTGCATGAAAAATAAAAAAAATAATTATATTGTATAAAAAAAATTTATAAATTAATGAAGTCTTCTTTTACTATGATCTTGTTAAATTAGAAACTTGTGATACAAAAGAGCTATTAAAACAAGCACGAGAAATTGAAGCGAAGGAGGTTTAAAATGGCAGAACTATTAGAAATAATTGACTTTGCGATTAGCGAAGAAGTGGAAGATTTAAATCAAATGGAAGAAGATCTTAATAAATATAGGTTAGAACATCCATTTGCAAGGAAAATAACCAGTTTAGAGAAAAGAATAGAAAGTCAAAAATCAATAATTAAAGGCATGAGAATAGTAAGAAATATAGTATTAAACTCGTAAAAATTAAAATAATAATGACTTTAAGAAAGTTTAAATTCCAGATTATCCCCGAAAAATTTCTGCAAGTTTAAAAAAATTAAATTGGTTCAAGATTCACAATTTCGAGACTACCATCTGCATGAGGGATGGTTAACCAATGAAGTTTGTATTGATTTTTCTCATCTTCATCGTATTGTCTGAGCGCTTCCTCTATATCATCGCGTTCAAGGGAATCAAGCTCGATTCCAAACATCTCTTCAAATTTTTCTAGGTCTTTTTCTTCCTTTATCTTGATACTGTCTATCGCAATAAATATCATGTTTTTTCTCCTTTCGTTTTCAAAAATCTATCAAAGTGGATTAAATGCCTCTTGCGGGCAATTTTTAACATCTCTGCTATAAATTTCTATTTTATCTATCAAAACAAAATAATCATGTTTAAAAAATAGTTTACCTTGTTCATCTGTTTTTTGCATAATAGGTTTTATTGCTTTGACTCCTATATCTACAAGTTTCTTGAACATGCCCAACGACAATGTCCCAATAAATATTTCAGCTTCAATTTCAGACATCATCTGCTTTACTTCTCTTGGATGGCGTATTGTCATATCTACTCGTGTTATGTCTACAGGGCCAAATATCTCTTCTAGTTCCTGTTCCTGTTCTTTTCTATATGGATGTCTACTCAGCCATAATATTTTTACTGGTTCTTTAGTTATTTTATCACTCTCCAAACACGTATTAATCCCGTTATTTTATATTTGTATTTTAAACTACTTTCATGCTTTTTTATTGTATTATATTATCAAAAATCTCTTTTTTACTTGAAAAACTCATATAATAGCGTTGAAATCTTATTTTTGATTAAAATTTCTAATTAACAAAATCTTCTCGAATTTTTCGAGGTCTTCTTCTTTGTTTGCATCTAGATCGCACCAAATATGGCCTTTTGAATAAAGTCTAATTGTAGGATTTAAATTTAAAATGGATGGTGCAAAATCACGTAATGTATCATACCATGCTCTTTGCTCATCCCGATAAATAGGATCATTATCTTTCGCATTAATTGATTCGCAGAGATTTATCCATTTTTCCTTGTTAAAACCAATTTTAAGTTCTTCGGGATATTTTTCCAATGCTAATTTCCTAAGAGGAGTAAAATGCTGTGATTCATCAAATTCTACAATAAAATCATGCTCTTTAATATAATAATCCACATTAGGTAATTTTTTAGCACGGACAAATTCAGAATAGCCCCTATAATTTTGGAGTATGGAATATATTTCCATTAAATTCTTGTAATGAAGGCTTTTTTCCATTTCATTTTCATTTAATGGCAAATTTATGTTATAATTTCGTTCTACTTTTCCATAAAGAGCAGTAAGTATTTCGTAAACCCTTTCTTTACATTCTTTGCATCTTTCATAATGAGATACCGACATAAACTTAATATTAGAATTGGAATTATATAATATTTTACCCTATTCAATTGAAAGAAGATAAAAATTATTTTTTCCTTTTTTAATACGTTAATTCCACCTAAATATATCAAAGTATCTATAACTCTTGGTGAAAAAAAATATCAACGTTATTCAAGAGAAAAAACTCACAAAGATAAGTTAATATGGGCAAATAAATTAATTGGATCACGTCAAATGTATAATAGTAGATGTTAATAATTCACATAACTTTAAATTATAAATAAGAATCTACTTTAATTAAAGCATGAGTTTAATGTTAAGATTTGAAGAGAATCTAATGGATTATTTGGTGAAAATATGGTGCTTGTATTTTTAGGAGCATTTGCGGCTATAATTTTCTTTATTTTGCTATTTTTCTTTGCCAAAGGTTTAGAAATGGAAGAAAAGAAAATGGAAGAGAATAAAAAGAAATATAGTAAAAAATCCAATATTAATAAAATTTCAAGTTATACTACTAAAAATAAGGGAATAAATATGGCAAAAATTGAAAAAAAGGCGAATTCAATGATTGAAAAGCATAACAATATGAATCAATATGGTCGAGATAATACAGAAGAAGGAGAAATCAACAATTTCGTTTTCAAATTAAAAAAGGTAGATGGCAAAGTAAAAGTTAATGATTTATTTGTAATTCCAGATTATAATTATAAAGCTGTAGATTATGAAAAAATTAAAAGGCATAATGATATGAATCGGTATGCATGGGACGATATGGAAGAAGGAGAAGCTCGCAATTTTATTTTCAAATTTATGAAAATAAATGGCAAAATAAAAGTCATTAATTTTGAAAAATTTAAAGATAATATCAATAAACCCCAAAAGAACGTGGTTAAAAGCTCTAATAACTTTACAAACGAAAATAAAAAATTAACTTTTAATGAAAATTCAGATTTCTCTGAAAAATTGAATAATAATGATACAAAGCCATTGAAATTGGTCAAAAAATCTAATAACTCATTCAAAGAAAATAAAAAGTTGGTAACCAATGAAAATACAAACCATATCAAAACCTTTTTATTAGCAGATAAAAACAAAGAAAGATTATTTAAAACAGAAGATGATACATTTATCCAGTTGTATCCAGATAATTCTGGAAATCTATTTTTTTACGAAATATTCCCTAATTTTAAAAGTAAACCATTGAATATGTCACCAGAGGATATTGGACTTAACTACCTTAAATTAAACAACCCCTCTATTCAAGAAGTTTTAAAATATTTTGTTACTCCAGAAATGGAGATTGAAAGAATATTTAATAATCTAAGATACAAATATCTCCAATCTATCTATTTATCTGGCTTTGAAAATCCTCAAAAATACATTAATGCAGATTATAATAAATCATTTCAAGCCCTTGCAGGAGTAACAGTTTACCAGGGAAGCGTTAGAGTAAGAAAAGATAATGATGACTTTTGGAAGGATGCAGGATTTAAAGGTCCTTCTAATACAGGCATTAACTTTGAAAATGAAAGAAATGAACTTAAATTCATTCTCCGATACATTAGAAGTCTAAAATTGGATAATTATAGTGATTTATATAGGGAACTAATAGCAATTAAACCTGGATTTCATGAAATGTGGGTACATGGAGATTATTTTGAAAGTTGCCCATCAAAATATGACCCAAGATCAATAATTTTTAGATTGTTAAGACATATTGATGAATCTGAAATTAATGAAATTAACAATTTGGAAGGATTACCTCGTGATATTAACGGTAAAAATTACTTTACCTATGCTTCCTGTAATGTGACTGAAGGACCATTTGTATTCCAAAAATCACAGGAAATATCTTATTATGATAAAATACGTGAAATAAAATGCAGAGAAGATTTAAAAAAGCTTAATAATGATTTTTATATTTTAGATTATTACCATAATCAAATTGATTCCCTTGATAAACTTAAAGAATTGTTAAAAGAAGCAGATAAATTTAAAAAATTCATGTAATATAAATAACCACCAAATAAAAACTCTCTTTTTTATAATACTATGAATAACCAAATGGAAATTTTTAAAATATTCATTGGATTATTTTGTAATATTTGATATGGCGAATTAATATTTTCCATCTTTTAATGTAACAAAAAATCCATCCGTATCAGCATACAAAACCTTAAACCCATACCTCTCAGCCTCTTTCATTGAATTTTTCAAAAAATACCTCCCTCAAGCAGTAATCGCCTCTGAAGCCTCTACACAATACCAGCGATACTGAGGGTGATTATACAATCCATATATTGTTGCGATTAATGTTTTCAGTGCTTCCTGTCTGAAGTTCAAGATTTGTTTTTCCTCAAGATCATCGGATTCTTTCATCATAAACTTAATTCTTTAGGGTCTTAGTTTTTTAGGTTTCTGAAAGCTTTTGTAAGGCTGTTTTTGTGTTGTAACCTAATGTTGTGATGATCCCTGCCCTAAAAAACTTCGTTTTTGGGCACCAAAAATCTACGATTTTTGAGTGCTAAAAATACAGTTAGTATGGCGGTTCTTTTCGCTGATTCTTGTGTAATTTTTTCAAGCCTAATCCTGATTTGCATAATTTGAAAAAATCTCTCAAAAATTCCATTTTTCGCTAGCTTCTATTTTTCCACGTACTGGTCTGTATCACTTCCAGTTATTTATTTTTTCAAATAATACTCTTTTTATATATCTTTTTGGCCTTTGTTTCAGCTTTTTTATCCTTAAATACTTGTAGTGAGTAGGTTAATTTGTCGTCTAGTTTTTGGATTTTGAAATCATCTTTCGGGAAAATTAAAGGGATGATTTTATAGTTGAAAATGCCTATTTGATAATTCTAGTAACTGTAACATCCTTTATCAAATATCATTGTGTCTTTTTTCCGATTATTTTCCTTTATTTTTTTCAAACTGTTTTAATTGATCTTTATTTTTTTCAATGATATCTAAAAAATCTTTTATATTAGAAATATTTTCATTTAAAAACTTATCATCAATCTTCTTTAAGAGATGCTTGTTTTTACCTTCAATTTGGCCTTTTTTAGTAGTTTTAATATCATCTAAAAGTTCAATAACCTCTCTTACTGTGGTGAATGCATTTTCCTGAGCAACTTTTCCTTTAGGAGTATAATATAATTGATTCCTTGGAACTTCAAATATTACAATGTCCCCATTTTCTATCAATTCATCTGTTAATTCAGCTCTTGTAATCTGATTATTCTCATAGGAAGTAAAATAGAAAGATTTAGTCTCCAAACACATCGCAGCTAAATACTGAGTATAATCCTCACCTTCAGAATCTTCAATAACCACACCTTTTGGAATACGAACAGTGTTTAAAATTTGCCATATATTGGTAACTCCTTCTTCTTCATCCCTAGCTTCATTAATATATTCTTTAAAGAAAGCAGCACGAACAAAACGTTGCGAGGGAGTAAATCCGCCAGGAAGGCCTGTTGTCCCAGTTCCTTGTGAAAAAGGTGTCGCTGTAAATTCACCATATTTTTTTGAACTGAATTGCCGGGGTTGAATGTGAATATAATTTCTGAGATTTTGCGTGTGCCATTCTAAATCAGGAGTATTTGTCATAACACCAGCAGGATTCTCTTTAAACTTTAATTCGCCACCACTAGGCTCAATCACCACTACATGACCAGTCAAATCAGCCAAAATAAAATGAAGAGGTATTGATTTATTCAATATAGGCAATTCCTTGTCTATTAATCTAATATTTTTTAAATCCTTTTCTAAATTATTAATTGATTTATAGTTTCCTAAAGTCCAATTCAAAAACTCCCATGGAGCCAAATTATTTTTACCTTTAACATCTTTTTTATTATAAACTGCCTCACCAGGTAAATAAAGCTCTGCAATAGCAAGTCCATGCTCATTAATTCCATCAGTGAAAATATAATTTCCAGCTATTCCTCGACCAGTCCCAAGCATTGCATACTTGTTTGTCATTTCTTTGCCATCTAAAACATGCCAACTATAATCTCTCGGTAAAAAAACAGGATTACCCTCTAAAGGAAACGAAAAATCCATTGTTCTCGCTAAAAAATGTTTACCATCTTTAGTTTTAGTGAAAATGCTTGTACACATTTTCCCCCCTCCTTGAATATTACAAATATTTATTGACGTATTACATAATAGGTTTATGTTTTGCAGATAATAAATTTTTTGGATAAACTTTTGCAGAACCGAAGCAATATATGATCATTCAAACGACAAAATTAAAAAGAAGAAAAAAACCTGTTTTTGGATGATCTTTATTTAACTCTTTTAAAATGTTTCTTACCTGGCAAAGGACCATGCATCAAGCGCAAAGAGTATATTTCGAATAATAGTCAATGTTTTAAGTTTTTGTTCGGAATTAACCATTGTCAAACGCTCAATTTTAAAATTCTCACTTATTTTAAAGGGATGTTAAAGTCGCGAACCTTGTTTTGCTGGAAAACCCTCTGCAACTTCATATTTGAAGTTCATGCCCATATTAATCATCTGAACTCTTTTCATCAAGGCCCCATTTTCTACGGAACTTTATTTTTTCCTCTGCAGTCATCCAGTGACTGCCATCGCAATATGGCTTATTTTCAGATTTACCACATCTACAAAGTGTTTGCCTGTTACGAACTTCATATTGAGTCCCATCAGCAGATTCTACAGGAATCCCTCCACGAACCCATATCGGACCTTCACACCCTTTCTGTTTGTCATGAACCATCACAATTGAAGGTTCAAACTCCTTTTCAAATGGTTCGCCTGTTTTTTTATCCCATAGAACAAGCCTTCCTGAGGGGCAGATCATGGCCTCTTCAATAGCTGTTTGTCTGGCCTCTGGATCATCTGATTTTTGTATTAAATCCCTTATCCCGCCTGACCGAAGGCAAAAACGTGAGTGGTCGCAGAATTCGTGTGCATCGGTTAATTTAAGGTCATTTCCCTCAAATATCTCCGCTTTTTCTATGTATGGTTTTCTGCTGGCTGTTTCTGTACCATCAAAATCAATTTTATTATGGGCACCATCACAATATGGCTTATTCTTTGATGCTCCACATCTGCAAAGAATATATCTTTCTTTAAGTGGATATTCATTAACATCTTGCAACTCACGAGTGTGTCCTGCTTCATCTGTGGTGATTACCTGTTCAAGGAGAGGAACTCCTCCTGAAACCATATATGGGCCATTTTTTAAGATTTTGATTCTCATTTCCTCTTTTTCTTCTGCCATTTTATAACTCCATTTATTAGATTTAAATACAATCTGTTTCAGCCCAGAATGGCTTTATATCAATAAGAGGAGATCCATCAAGGGCATCCAGCCATTTAACAGTCAATTTATTTCCTTCAATTTTAATTATCTCTACAAGGCACATCGCTATTGGATTTGGTCTTGCAGGAGATCTAATGGAAAATACTCCTCGTTCCTCAGTCCTTCCCGGGGGAATTCCTGTTAATTTATCCCTTTCAGCCCTATCTAACCAATAAAGGATATAATAATGCTTTTTTTGTTCAATATCCTGTAAACCTTCCAGATATTCATCAAAAATTGTGATTTCACTTATCTCCTCAGAATATCTGCCCTGTCTTGGAGCATCTTTCTTTTCTTTGTAGGGAGAATGGATTACGCCTATCTGTTTTAATTTCATACATGATATATTATTTTATAAATAATTAAAAATTGTGTTATTTCCATTCTCTAAAATAAATCCCTGTTTTCATATTGTTCACAGCATTATCATTTTCTAATTTAAAATAAAGAAGCTAAAAACGGTGATCCGGCCGCAAAAGCCAGAAATGTTATCCCCATACCTATTTTAATTTTCTTAGAAACATTTGCTGAATTTTCCACCGATTGATCCTTTAATATGGAGACTGCACCTATCATGAACATGAAAATGGCAATGAATAGAACCATAAGATAAAGTATATTAAAAATTCCTATAAAATAAAGCGCTGGACTGGTTATGCTTGCAATTATCATGAAGCTTGCTGCAATAATTGATGATAGTTTTGTTCCATAAATTATTGGTAATGTTGCTGCTCCTTCTTTCTTATCTCCTTCCACATCTTCCATATCCTTCACAATCTCTCTGGCCATGGTCATCAAAAATGCATAAAACCCTAAATAAATGGAAGTAATGATTTCACCAACAGCTATTCCACCAAAAACAAAACAAAGACCTGTAAGGAACGAAATACTTAAATTGCCAATGATAACTGTTTTTTTAAGTTTATATGCATAATATACCATTAAAAGAGAGCTTAAAAATGCTATCATACCCAGTAAAAAATTTATATAAAATCCAACAATTATTCCTATAATAAACAATAAAATAGAATAAATACCTGCTGTTTTCCTTGAAATTTTACCAGAAGGGATTGGTCTTTTCGGTTTATTTATCGCATCGATTTTATAATCAAAATAATCATTTACTATATTCCCGGCGCCTGTGACAACAAAAACCACAAAACATGCTAAAAATGCGCTTGCTGTAAAATTTCCACTTATTAGCATCACTAAAAGAACGGCGATTACTGCCATTACTGCATTTCCCGGCCTTAAAATTTCTAAATATGCGTTCATGAAATCACTTTAGATAGAATTAATTTGTTTATGTAATATTTAAGTTAATGTGATCATCGCTTAAAATAATTAACTTAGCATAATTAACATTTTTCACTTAATTTAACCCATAACAATTAATTATTGGAAATCTAGCACTTTAAAAAAAGAAAACCCCAAATAATTACATCAAATGCATAATTTTAAAAAGAAAATTGGGAATTTTTAGGATATGTAAATTCTGGTTGTGCTGGCCCTATTGTTATTTGATTCGTTTGATTCTGGTATCAATCCAGTAGAATCAGCTACAGCAATAATATAATAGTATCCTCGCGCTATATTTGCAGGTATACTACAATTAGCCACTGCATTAACTGTTGACCAACCATTTAAACCATTTACTGTTGCACGCCCAATATAACGATCACTACTACTTTTAATAGCATCTGTAGACAGATAATAGGACACATAGAATGTACCTGAAGTGATTGAACCACCATTTTTAACTGTACTGCTAACAGAGTATCCTGTTGCGCCTCTTGCGCTATTTCCACCCTGAGTAACTTTTTGAACGCTTAAATCAGGCCGCCATACGAAAATCTTGCTTGCACTGGATCTGATATTGTTTGCTTCGTTGGATTCTCGTATGAGTCCTGTTGAATCGGCAACTGCAATGATATAATAGTTTCCCTGAGCAATATCCTTAGGTATTGTGCATTTGGCTGTTGCAGTGGTTGTTGACCAGCCATTTAAACCATTAACAGTAGCATGACCAATATAACGATCATTACTACTCTTAGTAGTGTCTGTAGACAGGTAATAAGATACGTAGAATGTATCTGAAGTGATTGAACCACTATTTTTGATTGTGCTGCTAACTGAATAGTTTGTTATACCAGTTGCAGTGTTACCGCTCAGAGTAACTGTTTGAACGCTTAAATCAGGTCTCCATATAAAAATTCTACTTGCACTGGTTTTAGCATTGTTTGCTTCGTTGGATTCTCGTATAATTCCTGTGGAATCAGCAACAGCGATGATGTAATAGTTTCCTTGAGCAATATCCTTAGGTATTGAACCTAATATTTGTGCATTAACTGATGAACCACTGGCTAAACCGTTTACTGTAGCGTGTCCAATGTAGCGATCATTACTGCTCTTATACTGGTCAGTAGATAGGTAGTAAGACACATAGAATGTTTTTGTAATAGTTCCACCGTAATTTTTAACTGTACTGCTAACCGGATAGTTTGTAATGCCAGTTGCAGTATTTCCGTTTGTAGTAATTGTTTCAGTCCTTAAATCAGCAGGAGCAAGGTTTATTGTATATATTTCAGTGTATACTGGTGAAGGGTTACCTGCTGTGTCGACTGCGTAGAATTTAAGCGTGGTTGTAATGTTTATTGTTATTGGATCAATATATTCAGTTCTTGTGCTGCTTGTTTGTGGATTGCTGCCATCTGTAGTGTAATAAATCGTTGCAGTACTACCTGAATCTGTTTTTGTCAAAGTAACAGTTTTGGAAGTGTTAAAAGTACCTCCTTTTGGACTGGCATTTACAGCCTGCCCTGTAGGTGCTTCCTTACCCAGATTATCTAATGCATTAATAAGAGTATTTGCATCGAATGTTTTCTTAGTTTCAGAATCGTACATGTATGTTTCGTAGATTATTGTGGTTATTCCCTGATTTGCAATAGGCACTGTAACGTACGGAGTACTGGTCGGATTTGAAGGGCTGTATAATACTAAAAACGGCATTTGACTGATTATTTCGTTAGCATAAGTTGTGGTTATGGTGGTATTGGAGATTGGGTATAAAAACCTGTAATAAGCGTATCCGCTGTCTGCACCATGATTTTCATGATTATCCATGACCAACATTGGATTTTCACTGGAAACATCAGGAACTACAAAGGCTTGAGCCAATAACTGTCCATTCATTCTTCCTTTGATATAATCGCTGGCATCTTGAGTTACATGAACATTATAAACAACGTATCTTTTATTTAAATTTGCAGACTTAGATGCTAAAGTATTCACAATAGCAGTATGTATCCCGCTTTCCTGGGGATGTACTCCAATTATAAGTACTATAGTCTGGTTAGAAGTTTGATTTCCATAAAATTCTTTTTCCACGTAACCATAGCTTGTATTGCCTATTATATTTGGATTTGTAACAATTGTCCATGGATTAACTGTGATATAATCTGGCAGAACACCATTTATTTTATAAGAGTTCAATATCTGGGAGTACATATAAATTAGCGACTCATAACGAATAGTTCCTGTACTGGTTGATGCATAATTTGGTGCTCGTCCATTGGTATCCATATACGATTTAACACGACTTGCAATATTCAGATACTCTGCTTTACTAACATTTATGCTTGTAATATTCTCTGATGGTGATGGAGCACTGCTATAACTTATAATAGGGATCGTTGCATTGGATGATGCATTAATATTCAACACTGCAGTTGTTGAAAGTTTTAAATATTGTGGCATAGTAACCTGATTTTCACCAACATTAGTATTACCTGGAAGTGTGTGATTGATCTCAATGTAAGAATTCACATTTCCTGAAGAGTTAATTACTTGCTCAACAGTAACATTAACCGCAGAAACACCGGCAAGATTAAAAAAAAACGCTATAAGAATCACTAATAACAATGTAAAACCTATTTTTTTCATTAACTATCTCCCCCATATTAATAAGCACAATTTTTTATGCCTTTTAAAATATTTAAATATTAATCTCCTAAAAAATGTTCGCTCATCTCCGGGGTGTAGTGCAATTTAATATTAGTTTTAGGGCTTTTTCAAGCCAGTTTATCCCGTTATTGAATACGAATTGGAAGAATTTCACGTATGAGTTGAGGTTTTTCTTGGAAACACCTCGAAACATCCCTAAAAACGGTCTTAATAGTGAATGTCTGTTTTCGGCATTGTTCACATGTATCTTGCCTTCACTGTAGTTTCTGTGTGAATGGTTGATTATATGATGGGTTTTAACCATTTTATGCTCTTTTAGGTTTGAATATATTGTATAATCATCTGTAAATATTTTTACAGGTTTTAAACAGTACTCATTCAACTTGTTTTCTATTAATTTTTTGGAGAGATTCTTTTCAACTGAAAATATGGTTTTTCCGGTGTTTCTTTCTACAATCGTGATGATTGGTGGCTTATCTTTCTTCCAGGTGCCTCTTCCTCTTTGTTTCAACCCTCGTCTTCGTGGTTGTTTTTTTTAACACCCTTAACACCTGTAGATTGGTACATTTCATCTATTTCGACTTTTCTAAGTACAACAGGATCTTTAGATTTTTCTGAGAGGTTTTCTCTGAAGTCTTTTGCTAAACGGTAAATTGTATCCCATTTATGCCCCAGTTCTTCTGATAAACGTTTTATGCTCTTTTTGTCCAAATTCATGAGGATGTACAACATTTCACCCATTGGAATTTTCTTGTTTTCAAATATGCTTCCTGTAAGATCGCTGAAGTTCAATTGACATTTTTTACAGGAGTAACGTCTGGTTTTACCTTGGAAACCACGGTTATAAATTTTGAAAGACTTACATTTAGGACAATAAATCCCGTTTGACCATCTTATACTCCTGAAAACATCCATTGCTCTATCTTCCTCAGGAATAAAAAGCTCTTGCACTAACCTATTAGACATCATACTTATATTTTAAGACATCATACTATATAAACATTGAACTATTTAAAGGGCATGAGCGAAAATGTTTTAAATATCATAAAATATATTATGATAGTTATTAAATTCACAGGAATTTAATATTAGACAAAATTTTGTGAATTCAGACATACCAAAATTATTAAAAATGAACTCTAAAATATCCCAATATGAAAAATTAAACTGTAATTAATAGTTATAAAAAATAAATCAGATTATATGTAATAGAAATATTTAATCTAAATTCAATTTAAAATAAAATCATCCTCAAAAAACCTTAATAATCTAATCATTAAGGTTTTCTTATAGATTGAAATTTCTCTAATGAGTTATAACTATAATAAGACTGCTAAAAATTTAAGAACCCATATAGATCATTATCCTAACGAATCTTCAATTTCTAAAAATTAAAATTTAATTTAGCTAAATAAGTTGATCAACCATCCACTCAGATTTAAATTCCATTATATCTTCATAAGATTGGCCTACACCTAAAAACAGGATTGGCTTGCTTATTACATAACCAATTGAAAGTGCTGCTCCTCCTTTAGCATCGGCATCAGCTTTGGTTAAAATGATTCCATCAACACCTACAGCCTCGTTGAATTTCATTGCCTGTTCAACTGCATCGTTTCCAGTAAGGGAATCACCGACATAAATTATGATATCTGGCTTTACAACACGTTGAATTTTCTTCATCTCATCCATGAGATTTATATTAGTTTGCATTCTACCTGCAGTGTCTATTAAAACTATCTCTTTTCCTTTAGCCTTTGCATGTTCAACTGCATCATATGCAACTGCAGCAGGATCTGCACCTTTTTTGTGTTTTATTAACTTAACTCCAATATTTTCAGCGTGATGACCAATTTGTTCAATAGCACCAGCTCTAAAGGTATCTGCAGCTGCAATAACTGGAGTAAATCCTTCATTTATAAAGTAAGTGGCAATTTTAGCTATTGTAGTTGTTTTACCAGTTCCATTTACGCCGACAAACATTATCTTAAGTGGTTCGCCCGATTTTTTTGCATTCTGGGCCATTTCTTTAAGGTCTCTTGTTTCGACACCTAGTATTTCGGAAATAGCTTTTTTCAGGGCATTTCTTGTGAATTCAGCTACATCGCTTCTTCTCTTGATTTTTTTACCCACAAGATCTTCTTTTACCGAATTAATTATCTTTTCTGCAACTTCCAGTGCTACATCACTTTCTAAAAGTGCCATTTCAAGTTCAAATAAAATATCATCAATATCCTTTTCAGATATTGTCTTTTTAGTGACAAACGAAAACATTCCAGATTTTTCTTCTTCTATATCTTCAGCAGGATGTTCTTCTGGTTTTTCTTCAGTTTCCTGAACTTTATCTTCCTTTTTATCTCTGGAGAAAATCCCTGATAATTTTTCTCTAACTCCACCTTCTTCATCTTTCTTAGAAGGTTCCTCTATTTCTTCAGAAACTTTTTTTGGAATAGTTTCTTCTTTTTCCTGTGGCGTTTCTTCTAAAGGAGTTTTATCTTCTACTTTTTCATCTTCTTTAGAAATTTTATCGCTTATTTTCCCAACAGTGCCGCTAAATTTCTTTTTAAGTGATTCAAACAAAACATTCACTCCTTTAAAAACTCTCAAAAACTTTGTTTTTGGGTTCAGAAAAAAGCTAAGCATGCAAAACTTCGTTTTTGCTGCGTTAAAATCTTCAATTTTAACAGCTTTTTTCTTCAACCTCATAAATTGAAAATTTTCACGATTGTGAATTTATTCGCAAACATGGAAAAATCTGTCAAGATTCTTTGAATTTTGATGCCTAAAAATACCAAGTGTTTGCTGCATAGAAAAAATTTCTAATTTTTCCCGGTTGCAAAACCTTCAAATCTGCGATTTAGGGTCTAAAAAACCTTGTTTTTTGGCTTCGTTTTGTAAACATTCGAAAATTCATTATGTTCGAAAGCTTTTGCATGCTTCAATTTTTTGAGTGTAGTTATTGTTTTTGAGCCTCTTCAGTTTCAACTTTTCTAAGCAGTGCTTCAGCTTCAGGACTTTTTTTGACAATATAATCGGTTAATTTCTGCACATCTCCAACCATTTTATCAGTTAACTGTTCAAGTTCTTTTCTCTGGGAAGATATGCTTTCTTTAGCTTCATTAATATCTTTCTTTGCAGCAGCGCCTGCACCAAGACCCATTATAACCTGATCTGTATTTTTAATCTCTGCAATTACAAAAGAACCTGCACCAATAGGTACAAAGGTTTCAGTATTCTCTTTTCCATCTATTGCATTTAAAGATTCTTCAGCAGAGGCTAAATCTGCAATAGAAGCTCTTACAGTCTCAATTTGCTGTTGTAGAAGTTCTACTTGGCTCTGGTACATGTTAATCTCATTAACCATCTGTTCGAGCCTTTGTCTATCATCCATGCAAATCACCCTTCAATTAAGGCCTTGATTATTGGATCCAGTACTTCGTCTTCTGAAATTTCTTTAATTTCTTCTATGGATATTTTGCTTCTTTTAATTCCGTGTTTGCTTCCAAATTCAGAATAAATCTTTTCCTGTATATCTTCTTCGTTGATAGCTTTTAACTCCTTGGTGAAGGATTTAAAGCTTTTTCCCATCATAAATTTACCTTGAATTCTAAATATTTTTGTTCTCATTCATATCCCTCAAGAAAACCTAATGCTTCTTCTATTCTTGCAAGTTCAGGACCTGTTGTATCTGATCCGACAATAACTCCCTCAGAATTTGCTATTGTGCATGCCCCAACAAGTCTTATACCTTTATTTACAGTTCCAATATCTGCAGGAACCTTCATTACATTTTCAATAAATTTCAATTCTTCTGCTGATGCAGATGGATGAGCTAATACTCCTTTATTTGTGGCCACTGCAACAGATCCTGTTATTTTAAAGCTGGCTATACTTCCTCTTTGAGCTTCAACGTCCAGAACGTTCTCAATTACCTCTAAAGATTCATCAGAAAGCAGTGGATTTACAATTGCGCCATTATCATTGGCAAGCACTATGTTACCTACAGCAGTGAACCTATCAGGAATTCTCTCCACTTCTATATCCATCTCTTTAATAGCTTTTATTTCACTTTCAAGAGCAAATGGAGAAACTAAAAATCCATTTGAATTTCCAACTGTAAGTGCTCCAGCAAGATTACTTCCACTAATTGGAGTTTTAATTACAGATACTCCCAGAGTATTTTCTATCAGATTTTCCATTGCTTCTGATAAATTAGAGGGAACTATGGCTACATTATCTGAAGTTGATATTGCAACTCCAATATTTGAGTTCCCGTACAGGTTAGCTTTTCTAATCATCAAGTTCACCTATTCGACCAAGGTGACTGCTACTGAACCGTCTTCCTCTTCAACAGCTTTTACTTTAATTTTAGGAGGTATTTTCTGGATTCCCCTTTCCCATATTTTTTCGTTTACAGAAGCATCAATTTTGATCTCTTCTGCTTTCATATGTTGTTTTATGAACTCTTTTACGTAACGTATTGCTCTTGGGGACCTGATTGTCCTTGGAACATTTTTTACTTTTCTTAAAGGTATAACATAGACTCTTTCCATTTAAATCCCCTTACACTTTTAGTTTACTTCTTCTCCATTGTCTCATCTTAGGATGAGTTCTCACTTTTCTGTTTGTTTTAAGCATAACCCATAAAGGTACACGCCTGTTTTGCTTGTTGGCTTTAGCAAGCCTTAATTTCTTAGCTAATGGCCTATTCCTACTCATTTTTTCACCACATTAATTAAAAGTTTTTCATAATTCATTAAATTTTATTTTTCCAGCCAATTACTCTTGATTGAACATGAACAGGGAATATTTTCTGTGCAAAATTTTCTCCTTTAATTGCATTTATAAGATATCTTATTTCTATCTCATAATCAGAGTTATTCTCCATACTTGTCTGCTCTTTTTTAACTTCAAATATCTTCTTTGAGAGATCATTTATGGTTTTGTGCCCAAATCCCCGTAGATTTATATATTCAACATTTCTTCGTGCTTCAAGGCTGTTTATTTCACTAGATTTAAGTTTTGGAGTCCTATCATCCCTTCGTGTTCCATCTGCCACCATACCATAGCTTTTTGAAACCAGATCCAGTACTTCTTTATGAATATAATTTATTCCATTGTTTGGAAATCCATCATCAATAATAATACTGGCTGCAGTTTCTGCAAGGGATCTGTCTGCCTTAAAAACACGATGTTTAAATCCAAGGGAAGATGCTGACTCTGCTGCAGGTTTAAATGAATCAAAAACCCTAAAATTCAGGGTTACAAGTTCAACGTTATATCCCAATTTTTCAAGGATTACAGCAATTAATGAGCTATCTTTTCCTCCACTGTAAAGAACACATGCTTTCATTTTCTTGTTATGTTAATCTCTCTTTTCTGGCCAGCAAGATTTTTTAGGAGTTCTTTCAGCTGTTCATCAGTTATTTTTGATTTAACTCTGCCCATCTGTGCGAGCTGAATCAGCTGAAGTTCAATCTGATCAACCATTTCTGGCTTGGTTAACCTGAGGTTTGCAAGTCTTCCCCTGGCTTCAGGGGTAAGTATCTGCACCATAGCCTGTCTTTTTTGAGCTTCTAATTCACGTTGGGCCTGTTCTTGCTCCCGAGATGCCATTTGCTGTGCTGCCGCTTGCTGTTGTAATTCTTGCATTCTTTTACGTCTTAATTCTTCAATATCGCTCAAAATCCGGCCTCCATGATATATTTATGATCAATCTGATTTAGTAATCAGCGAGTTCTGGAACTTCTTTTTTAACAACATTTGATGTTTTATCTAGGAAAGATTTACCTTCAGGAGTTACAATTCTCCCTTCCTTAACCTTTGCAATGTATCCAGCATCTTCAAGCTGGTGTAGAGCTGTTCTTATTATGGAACCGCTTCCCTTTGCAAATTTTTCAGGGCTGGAACCTTTATCCTTTTTTCCACCGTAGTATGATCTTAAACTGTTCATTCCTACTGGGCCATCTATGTACACCCTTCTTAAAAGAGATGCACATCTTGTGTACCACCAGTCCATATCTTCGGGTCTTCTTTCTTTGTGAACTCCTGTTTTAACAAATTTAGACCATTCAGGCGGGTTTATTTTCTTATTTTGGCTTAATTCTTTTGCAATTGTACTTATTAGCAAATCTGCAGGTACATCGTAAACTGTAGTCATATTTATCCTCCTAATTACCTAATTATCTTGACTCAAAAATTCATAGAATTTTTGATACTATGCAAAACCTTTGGTTTTGCAGCCGTGAAAATTCTTAATTTTCACATGCCCCGAAAATCTTTCAAAATCGAAGATTTTGAATGCGCAAAGCTTTCAGTTTTGCCAGTTTTGATTTTGATGTGTGTGAAACGGAGCTAACAAAAATCTTCGATTTTTGTGCATGAGAAACTTCGTTTCTCCGCACCAAACGCTTCGCGTTTGAGTGCTCCAAATCCTTCGGATTTGAGAGTTTCACAACCGAAAAAACGAAGCATTAGAAAATTTACAATCTTTTGCGGTTACGGACGAAGTTTGTATACATCGAAATTATAAATTTCGATAGTTTTTTCCATGCTACGAAAATTTAAAATTTTTGCTGGCTAAGATTTTCGATGGTTTTTTTTAAATATTACAGCAACATTTCCTCTTAAATCAACTAGTTTAGAGTTAGATTTTTCGATTATATTGTTTATATAATTTTGTTTTTCTGAAGATATATTTTTTGCAAATTTTAACTTTATTACTTCATGAGCCTTAAGTTGTCTTTTTATTTCATCAATAACATTCTGGTTGATTCCAGATTTTCCAATATTAATGGTGATTGTTGAAAGTGATCTATTCATTAATTCCTTTTTTGATAATGCAGGATTCAATTCTTTTCCTCCTTTTATCTTTTATCTCTCTTATATATGGAATTTTCATTACATTTCCACATTCAAAACATTTAATAGTAACAGATGAATTTTTTAACCTGACCTGGCAGTTTTCACCCGGTTTCAGGAACTTATAGCAATTTTTACAGAATCTCCTCTTCCAGATTCTTGGCATTCTTATATTATACTTGGTTGCAATGTTTCTGGCCATCTGGACATAACGGTGCGACCGTTCAGGATGAGCGTCAAAAGATTCATCTGCAAGTTTAAAGAGAATATCAATCCTTTCTCTTGCAATTTTTAACATCCATTGTGGTCTTCTTCCTCTTCTCAAATTATGGCCCCAAAGCAATCATTGTTATAGAACATAGAAATTGGTCTTAAGCTCTTATGCTGGGGTTTGAATTGCTAAATCCATATTTAATAGAGTATTTATTTTATGGAATTAACATCATCAATAATCCTCAATATAACATATAATATACTTAAGAATAATATTGTAATTTATTTAATATTCTCTTTAAAAAGCTTTTCTATCAAATCCTATTGTTCCAAAAATTTACGTTAAAATTACTTTAAATATTCCAGAAAATCAATACTACCAACCGGAAACTTTTTATCACCTTTTATCATATCAACCATTAAATCAACAACTCTTTCATGGCTGATATTGCTTGTATCTATTTCGTTGGTTTTATCTCCATGAATTTCGTATGCTTCATAAGAACAGACATCAATTGCCTCTGCTTCTATATTCTCACGGATTTTGTCTTCTCCCCATTCTTTAGTTTTCATACGCTGTTCTAAAACATGAGGATTAGCCCTTAAAACTATTACAATATCTGATTTTTCATAAAGATGTGAAAGATGCCCTTCAACAATGATAAATTTACTGTTGATTTTATTGATTATTATAGTTATTTCATCAAATAAAGCATCTAAATCCACTATTTTGTATTTTCTTACTTCATCGACGCCTGTATAAATGTGTTTTTCATTAACAAGTTGATTTATGTCAATTAAATGAGCATTTAATTTTTGGGCAAGTGTTCCAGAAACCGTGGTTTTCCCAACTCCTGGCGTTCCTGTAATGAGTATAATCATGGAGCTCATGAAATCATTTCAATTTTTCGATAAGAATCTGAGCTATTCTTTCTCCAGATAGGAGCATTCCGCCAAATATTGGACCCATTCTTGGAGAACCGTAAACTGCATTTGCAGCCATTCCTGCAACGTATAATCCTGGATAAACTTCCTTAGTATTATCCATAAGGGCTTTTTCTCCAACATCAGCCCACATCGGTTTTTCTCCAATAATTCTACCTGTTTCTGTGTTAAGTTTAGGTCCTACTTTTCTCTCTACAACTTTTACCACTTCACAATCATGACCTGTGGCATCAACAACAGCTTTTGTCCTTATTGTGAGTGGGTCAACATGTAATCCTCCCATTTCAACTGCACTCCAGTTTAAAACAAGACCTGTGATATCAGGCTTTTCCTGGATCATTACATCTTCAATGCTCATTAAATTAAAGACTTTAAGGCCTGCCTGTGTTGCTTTAGAGCACAAAGTTGAAACAGATTCTATTGAATCGGCCATATAATAGTCTTCTTCGTATCTCTTGGTTTTAATCCCAAATTCGTCGAGAATTCTTCTGCTTTCTTCCTGAACGACTATTTTATTAAACATCATGCCGCCACCCCACATTCCGCCGCCGATGCTTAATTTTCTTTCAAATAGCGCCACTTTAATGCCTGCCTTTGCAAGATAATATCCTGCTGTAAGTCCTGCAGGACCTCCGCCCCCAATAGCCACATCAATATCAGTATAATCCAGAAAATCTTCCATAAAACTTTTTATTATTGCTCTTGATATTACCACATCATCTAATTTCATCTTTTCACCATTTTATTATAATCATTCTTTAAATTTAACAATTGTTATTTTTTAACTATTATTCTTAAAACATCTTTATCATTTAACACGTGTTCGAGACCCACTTTCTGCCCTTCAAACTTTACTGATGTTCCCCAAACCTTTGCATGTCTGAAATCTCTAACAAAATCTCGATGGAGTTTATTTGCTACATCTTTAACACTTGATCCTTTCCTTATTATTAAAGGCTCTTCATAATCCGTTTTCTTGCCCTGGGGCTTTAGGAAAACACGGATAAGAGCAAGCTCATCAAATATTTTCCATTTGAGATCTTCTATATTAGTTTGCTTGTTTGCAGATATAAAAATTGCATCAGGTATTTCTGATTTAAGCTCATCCATATATTTTTTATCTACCAGATCTATTTTATTTACGATTTTTAACATGGGAATATAAACACAACTTAAATCTAAACTGTCAATAAACTGATCCATGGTCACATTATCACGTATCAAAATATCTGCACTGTGTATTCCATATTCATTCAAAATAGATCTGATTGTCCTTTCATCTATATTTGTAAGTTCTACTGTAGAAGAAATTGCAAGGCCTCCCAGTTTTTTACGCTTTACAGTGACATCAGGTCGGGTCTGGTTAGGCCTTATACCTATGTTTTTTAGTTCTTCTGTAATTATATTAATATGTTGGGGATTAAAAACATCAAGCACTATTAATACAAGGTCTGCATTCCTGGCAACAGATAAAATTTCCCTTCCTCTTCCTTTACCCCTGGAAGCTCCAGTAATTATCCCTGGAATATCAAATATCTGAATTTTTGCTCCTTCATATTCCATAATCCCTGGAATTATTTCAAGCGTTGTAAATTCATATTCTCCAATTTTAGATTCTGCATTGGTAAGGTCATTAAGTAGGGTTGATTTTCCAACTGACGGAAATCCAACCAGAACTACCGTAGAATCTCCGCTCTTTTTAACATGAAATCCTTTACCCTTAGTACCTGAACTGCTCCTTTGCAGGGATTCTTCTTTGAGTTTTGATAATTTAGCCTTAAGTTTACCTATATGATGGGAGGTAGCCTTATTATACGGCGTTTTTTGAATTTCTTCTTCAATTTTTTTAATTCTATCTTCAAGAACCATAAATCTCACATAAAAGTAGTTAGATTAATAAAAATGATTATAAAAATATATTTCCAAATCAGGGTTTTAATTCTCTTTAATACATAAATACTGCATATATAATTCCACTTTAAATTATAATAATGATAATTTAGTTAAATTTGATTAATATTAATCTTTTCACCCTTAAAAAAGTTTTTAATTATAAAATTTTATATCCTATAAAACTCATATCTAAGCATGGTGATATGATGAATGTTAAAGAAATTATGATTGAAGGTGTTGAAACCATAGGTGAAGATGAAACTCTGGATACTGCCTTGAGAAAGTCTACAGAAGAAGGAGAAGGTGGAAGTCTTATAGTGGAAAATAAGGGAGAAGTTGTAGGCATAGTAACAACATGGGATGTTCTGGAAGCTATAGGCGATGAAAATCAATTAAATAATACCAAAGTCCATGATGCAATGGAGACTCATCTTGTAACAGTTCATACTGATACTCCAGTAGAAGAAGCAGCAAAAGAGATGGTAGACCATGGCATATGGAGATTACCAGTAGAAGAAGCAGGCCAGATAGTTGGAATCATAAGTGCAACAGACATTCTTCTAAATGAAATACGTAATATGATGTAGAAATTTAAAATTAAATAGATTCCTTTTGGAATCTATTTAATTTACATTCCAAACCATTACACCTTGATTTTGAGAAGCTAATTTAAATCGAGTTAATCCATTACCTCCCATCAAGAACAATCGTGTGAACATTGAATTTTCAAGCTCTCTGTTCATTGCAACCGTCACATATGTGTTATTTTGGGCTATCAAAAGTATACTTATTGGACTATCATTAGATACAATCTGATCCATTACAGTTGCGTTGCCCTGGGTTACAGTTAGCTTGTGTGGAGGCATTACTTGAGTTTCATTGTTATTGTCCAGATACAGTAGTCCTGCACTAATCTGAGATCCATTTATTTGTACCACAACATTATTTTGACCCTGGATTACAGTGGTGCCATTTACCTGGGTAGAGTTTGCTTCTGCAGCAGAGTAAAGATAATTCTGTCCAGTGCTATTATTGAAATTCCAGCTTCCAAAGTAAGACCACCAGCCAGCTTTTCCAAGCATGTCGCTACTTGTTATAAAGACACGCGGACTTGGGTTATCAGGGTGGGTGTATTTTAATACGTTTTGTGCTTGAGCAGGTGTCAACTTATAATCATTTACCATTATAGTTTGTGCTGCCTGTTTATCAAGTGGTAAAACTTTAGTTAATATTTCAACACTTTTACCAGTATCCCTAGTATAGTTTTCAAGAGTTAAATAACCTAAATCCCCGCTTGAAGTAAGCATTCTAATTATTCCTGCTGCTAAATTCTCATCACTGGTGAATAGGGCTTTTCCAACCCAATAAGCTCTTGGAGAGTTTTGAGATCCTCCATCAAAGGTAACTGGTCGATCCGCCACTGCTGCAAATAAATGCCCATAATCCCACCATGAGGTAATTACAGTATTATTTGGGGTGTTATTATTAATCCATCCCAGCGAATTATACATTGAATCATCTGTTCCTGGAACCACCGAATATGATGTAGTATATGCTCCTGTAACTGCAGGATACGATACTAATGCAATTAAAAGTAAAATCGCCACTGCACAGTATTTGGCATTTTTAATATATTTTCCAATAAATGGAGCAATCAAACCTATGGAAACACCAGCGCCTAATGCAATTGGTAGTGAAAATGTAGCAATAAACCTTGAACCTTTTGTCATGGCATAGGCAGTGATCAGGAGCCAGAAAGAGAATAATACAAGATATAAAACATAATCTGCTTTCCTTTTCAAAAGTTCAGGATCCTTTTTTACATTTATTCTTTCAGTTTTTTCTTCAACAGGTTCTACTTTAGTTTTTCTTCCCCTTCTTCTTGGCTTTTTCTTTATTTTGGGGGTTGTCTCTTTTGCTTCAGCTTTATTATCATTCTTTGGTTTTAATTTCCAGATAAGTAACGGAACGCTAAAAATACCTAATATTAATGCAAAAATACCTCCAACACCATTCATAACGTCGTCGAAACTTGGTATCTGAAGTTCTGATACAGATACATAAACATTAGGATAAGCAGTGCCTGCAACGGCATCCTGGATAGTTGTAAATCCAAATGGCCCGAATAGTGCGTTTGCAAATTCAGAAGGCCCCATGCTAATCAACATCAATATTGAGCTTGCTAAAACAAACACAACCAGTGAAAATAGTGCCTTTTGATCTAAAAACCAATTTATTCTACTTGAATAATCTTTTTGTGGTTTAATTGTACTCATACCAAATACATATTTAGAAATTAGTAAATAGAGGATAGAAAAGCCCACCACAAGATAAAATGCATACCACCATCCAGTCCATGCCATTGAGAAAATAAGCATGGAAATAACTGATAGAGCTACGAAAATTGACCTCCATTTAAAGTCATCAGAACGTATGCTCTCAATAAAGAACCATACAACAAGGAGAGGCAGTAATATGTTAAACATGTCTGTATCAAAAAATCCTGCAAAGGTATGGGAAAAATAGGATAATGCAGTAGCTATCAAAATTCCTGCAGTTATTCCACCAAAATCATTGGTAATTCTCCTTACAAATAAATAAGCAGGAATTACACATAGAGATGCCATAAACGGAGCCATCCAAAAGGCTACTGTTACTAAAGAAACCTCACTGAATACGTTGGCGAATTTGTAAACAAATGCAGTAAGATAAACTATTAATGGAGGATATTCTGCTGATCTTCCTTGGGGATAATAAGAATGCATATCCCACTGAGTACCATTAATCACCGTATCTCCTAAAGATCCATGATCAATAAAATTCTCTGTCAATCTGAAATTGTAATATGAGTCCATTTCACTGAAATAGGGAAGTCCATTTTGATCCTGATAATATGCTTTCATATCATCTGGAACTACAGATAAATTAACTGCTTCGGCTCTAAGGAAAAATGATAATGAAAAAAGTAAAATTATAATAATTACAGGCTTAGATTTTGATAAAAACTCTTTTGTATCCATATTGAAACCTCTGATCTGGCGTTATCGTTTAATATATTTCAAGAATTTAATTTAAAAGTATTTAAAATTTTATATCAGTCTTTAAATTTTAGATAGAAATATTAAAGTACCTTTAACAGTACTTTAAGTACTTTCAAGAAATATCAAAAATAAAATATCAATTAAAACATGATTTCTATACTTCCTGTTCAACGGACTTTGTAAATCTGCACTTAGGAAAACCACTGCAACCAATAAATTCCCCATATCTACCCATTCTCTTAATTAATTGATTTCCACATTGTGGACAAACCCCTACAGCTTCATTTGAAGGTTCTTGCCCTTCTCTACCGCATTTAGGGTCAAGACATGCTCTCTGGCGAGGTTTTCCAAATGATATCATTGGGAGGCCACATTTCTCACATTTCGTTTTGAGTACGTTGCTGCCTCGAGGTATTGGATAAGTTATTTTACAATCAGGGTAAGCAGAACATCCAACAAAGGTACCCTTAGTTCTTGGAGAGTACTTCATAACCAGATTACCGCCGCATTTACATTCTCCCACAATACGGCTTTCTTCATAAGCTTCATAAAGCTTTTCACCAATTTTTGTCTTATTTTTTTCAATATCATCAAGAATAGAGGATACTTCATCTTTTGCTTCTTCAATAACCTGATCTTTTGTTATTTTATCTTCCATAATCCCTTTAAGTTCCATTTCAAACTGTCTTGTTAGTTCTTCACTTGTAATATCTTCTGAATATTCCTTTAATGTGTCTATAAGATGTTCACCAAGCTCATTGACTTTTATTTTCTGCCCTTCAATGTATTTTCTGTCATATAATATGGAAATGATATTTGCTCTGGTTGATTTTGTACCGAGACCTCTCTTTTCAAGTTCCCTGATTAAAGATGCCTGGTTGTATCTTGCAGGAGGTTTAGTCTCTTTTTCTTCACAAATAATCTCTTCAACCTTTAATTTATCCCCTTTTTTAATATCAGGGAACTCCTCATTTTCAACTTTTCTAAATGGATAGTGATCAAGCCAGCCCATTTTGGCCATTCTTTTTCTGCTAAAGCTGAATTCCTGCGAATTAATATCTAAATCCGTTTTCATGGATTCTTGAATTCCATCTTCGCCAAATACCGATATAAATCTGAATGTTATGAGTTCATAAAGTTTCTGGCCATCTGTATCTAAATTCTTAGGTAATGTACCTGTTGGGTGAATGGCAGGATGTGCTTCATCTGTTTTTTTACCTTCATTTGGTTTTAAAGGTTTTTTAAGTGCATCTACATGTTTTTTGAATGCAGAGCTTTTACTTAATTTTTTAAGTATTTTATCATATCCAATGCTTTTTGGAAGTTTCTGTGAAGAAGTACGAGGATATGAGGTGTATCCTTCAGTATAGAGGTTTTGAGCTATTTGCTGGGTTTTTTTAGGGCTGAAACCAAATACCCCATAAGCTTCTGATTGAAGGCTTCCAAGATCAAATGGGAATGGAGGAGCTCTTTTATTTTCTCTTAAAATAACGCCCTTTACAATTGCATCTTCTCCTTCGCATTCCGCGAGAATACCATCAGCATCTTTTCTCTCGAATATTTTCCCAGCTTTATGATCAGCAATTATATCTCCTTCAAGAGCAGCTTTTATAAGCCAGTAAGGTTCAGGGATAAATTTTTTTATATCTTTTTCTCTATCTACGAGTATAGAAAGAGTTGGAGTCTGCACTCGCCCTGCTGAAAGTTGAACGTACCTTTTTGTTGCTACTCTTATAGAATCTGTTAAATATTTTGATATGTTAACTCCAAACAGAAAATCAAGGATATGTCTGGCAATACCGCTGTCTACCTGTCTAAAATCAACATCTATTGGATTTTCATATGCATTAAGAATATCTTCCCTGGTTAAAGTTGAAAATTTCATTCTTGAAGCATTTTTTATACTTTCTTCGCCACAAGCATATTTCAATGCATTGTATCCTATTAAAGTCCCTTCTATATCATAATCGCATGCATGAATGAATTTATCTGCACCTTTAGAAAGCTTTTTGATGGCATCTATATATCCTTTAACATATTTTTTCTGTTTATCTTTTTCATAAAGTGGAACCCATTCTATATCAAAAATTTTATCCTGACCAGAACTGGTTGGGGATAGAGAATATAAATGACCAACTGCCGATAATACAGTTGTTTTTTTCCCATTTTCTTCAAATTCATAATATGGAACTTTTTTATAGCTGTTCTTTTTTGATCCTTTATTCAATGCTTTAGCTATTTTTTCAGATGACTTTGGCTTTTCGCAAATTATAATTTCATGCATGGTATCACTCAAAATAATAATCGAGAGAGGATTTAGTAACTATTTAATAATAATTTGACAATAATTTATAATATTTTTATGTATATTAATTGACATACAATATAATAATTTTCCTATATTTAAAGGATATAGGTATTGATTTATCTTATTTTAGAAAAATTGACTATCTTATAATGAGGAATATACGTTTAATTTAAATATAAATCCATGAAAATAATTCATTAACCATGAACACTTAAAATAAGATTTTTTATCATTATTTAACAACTGATCTATTCTTTAATAATTTTCATTTAACTTTCTTGCACAATGTATTTCTACACAACAAGACATAATTGATTTATCAAGTTTATTTATTTAAGGGAGATTTTAAATGTTGATTGGAGTTATATCGGATACTCATATACCTGAGAGGGCTTCAAAAATACCCGAAGTTGTTTTTGATGTGTTTAACGATGTGGATATGATTTTACATGCAGGAGATCTGGTTTCACAAGATGTTTTAAGGGAACTCCAAAAGATAGCTCCAACTAAGTGTTCTCAGGGGAATATGGACAGAGCTTATGGCCTGAATCTACCAAAAAATATTTTTTTTGAAGTTGAGGAGATTAAAGTGGGATTAAACCATGGTGAAGTCTATCCACGAGGAGATACTCAACAGTTGAAGTATATTTCTCTAGAAATGGGTGTTGAAGTATTAATTACAGGACATACACACTGGTCATTTATTAAAGAAGTTGGAAATGTCCTTCTATTAAATCCTGGAAGTCCTACTGTCCCTCGATTATCAGATCCCTCCGTTATGCTTTTAAATATTGAAAATAAAAAATTAGATGCTGAAATTGTTAAAATTGGAGATCCTATCTGTAAGGCACTTAATTTTGAAAGTAAGGAATAAGTTTAATATTGACATTTTTAGAGTTGAGTAATAATGAGTAAAAGATGGCAGGCTGAAAAGAAAAAAGAACATTACTATAAATCAGCGAAAAAAGAAAAATATAGATCAAGGGCATCATTCAAACTTCTTCAGTTAAATAAACGTTTTAAAATAATTAAACCTGATGATTATGTAGTTGATTTAGGTGCTGCTCCGGGAGGATGGTCACAGGTTGCTTTAGACATCGTTGGAGATAATGGATTTGTTGTGGGGGTTGATCTTCAAAGAATAAAGCCTTTTGAACATGAAAACTTCATTCAGATAACTGGAGATTTTACAGAAGAAGAAACCATAGAGAAAATTAAAAAAGCACTTAAAATAGATGCAGATGTTATTTTATCAGATGCCTCTCCCAAATTATCAGGAATAAAAGATATAGATCATCTTAAATCTATTGATTTAGCTGAAAATGCCCTAAAAATTGCTGAAAATATTTTAAAGCCCGGAGGTAATGTTATAATAAAAACTTTTCAGGGAGAAGAGTTTCAAAATCTTTTAAAAAAGCTAAAAAAGAAGTTTAAAATCGTTAAAACAACAAAACCTCCCTCTTCTAAAAAAGGAAGTATGGAGATGTATATCCTGGCTATCAGGCTCTTATGAAATATTATGATTTTCAAAATAGTAATACTAATATGTAAAAAAATGATAATAATATTTAGAATTAGTTATGTCATCTTGTAGCTATTTATATTACTAAAATAAAGTCACAAAATTTATTAGTGATAAAAATCAATATAATAACGCATGGAACACATGAATGAAGAACTTTTTAAAAACTCCTTTTATTTCCTTATGGAAAGCGAATCCATGCCAAGAGAAACTCTAGCCGAGCGCATTAAAGAGTTATCGCGTGATGAGCTTGAAGATATGGCTCAAAGAGCCATAAGCCTCGCACTTCGAGAACGAGAAGCCCGTCACGCATTACAAACCAGAATCGACAAGCAATTTCATGAAACTCTATATATGGCTTTTTAAGCTATAAATTTTTCTTTTTCTTTATTTAAGAATTTAAATATTTGAATCTAAATCTCAGATTTTACCTTGCCTAAACTTGTTTTAGCTTTCTGCATCTGTGTTTTTGCGATATAAATTCTATTATTAACCTCTTCTATTGGTTGATCCGTATTTAAAGCACTTTCAACATCGCCAACAGCAGATTCTGCCTTTACTGCATCAAGTTCGGCGGTTACAAAATCACTTTTAGCTTTTGCACTACCCGTTTTATATACCTGAATTTTGGTAGAGTCCAGTTGAGCTTTCAAAGCAGAAAGATCAGATTTTAGCGCTGCAAGTTCATCATAAGCTGTCCCTGTATCTACGTTGGTAGTAACTTTTGAAGAAATTCCCTGAAATCCTATATAAGCAAAAATAGCTATGGTGGTTATCACCATAATTATTCCAAGAAGGGATATTGTCATTGAAGTCGCTTTAAATAAGTTTAATCTTGATCTTTTCATTACGTCACCATTTAAATGAATTTAAAATGATCCTTATTTTTTGTTTAGCCATTTTAGTTAAGATTTAATAATATAAATAGTTATAATTTATTTTAAATTTTATCATTTTTTCTAGTAAAGATTATTATAGTTATGCAGTAATATAATATTGATGGACACCATAACCGAAAAATCAAAAACATCTGTAGCAAAGTTTGAAGACTTTTTTAGTACAGAATACAAAGATGCTGTATTTGAATCCCTTGAAAAGTATCCAGATGAGCGATCTGTTGTAGTAGATTACCTACAACTGGAAATGTTCGATCCAGATCTGGCTGATCTACTAATAGAGAAACCTGAAGAAGTTATTAAAGCAGCTCAAAAGGCCATTAAAAACATTGATACCACCAGGAAAAATGCGGATTTACAGGTTAGATTTGAAAATGTGACCAATAACATACCTCTAAGAGAACTCAGAAGTAAATTCATCGGAAAATTCGTTGCAGTTGATGGGATCGTCAGAAAAACCAATGAAATCCGTCCCAGAATCGTAAATGCAATGTTTGAGTGCAGAAGCTGTATGAGACTCCATGAAGTTCCTCAAAAAAGTAATATGATCAGTGAACCCGCTCTCTGCAATGATTGTGGAGGTAGATCATTCAGATTACTTCAGGAAGAATCTGAATTTTTAGATACCCAAACTACAAAGCTTCAGGAACCTTTAGAAAACTTATCTGGAGGAGAGCAACCAAGACAAATTAACGTAGTCTTAGAAGATGATCTGGTTGATATGATTACTCCTGGAGACATAATTCGAATTACCGGGACTTTAAAAACCGTTCGAGATGAAAAAACAAAATTATTTAAAAATTATATTTATTGTAATTACATTGAAGCACTTGAACAGGAATTTGAAGAGCTCCAAATAAGTGAAGAAGACGAAGAAGAGATAAAAGAACTTGCAAAAGACCCTAACGTTTATAATAAAATTATTAATTCTACAGCACCTTCCATTCAAGGTTATAGAGAAGTAAAAGAAGCTATAGCTCTCCAATTATTTGGAGGTGTCGCAAAAGAGCTTGAAGATAAAACAAGAATCAGGGGAGATGTTCACATATTAATTGTCGGTGATCCTGGTATTGGTAAATCTCAGATGCTTAAATATGTTTCCAAGCTCGCCCCACGTGGAATTTATACAAGCGGTAAAGGTACAAGTGGTGTTGGGCTAACTGCGGCTGCAGTTAAGGATGACCTTGGTGGATGGTCACTTGAAGCTGGTGCACTGGTCTTAGGGGATCGGGGTAATGTTTGTGTAGATGAACTTGATAAAATGCGATCAGAGGACCGATCTGCAATTCACGAAGCTCTTGAGCAACAGACAATAAGTATAGCTAAAGCAGGTATAATGGCAACTTTAAACTCGCGATGTGCTATGCTTGCAGCAGCGAATCCTAAATTTGGAAGATTTGATCGTTATAAATCTATCGCAGAGCAAATAAACCTTCCATCTCCAATACTTTCAAGATTTGACCTCATATTTGTTGTTGAGGATAAACCCAATGCAGAAAGAGATAGAAAACTTGCAGGACATATTTTAGACATACACCAAAATGCTGAAATTCCTTTTGAAATTGATCCTGAACTTTTACGAAAATATATTGCATATGCAAGAAAACAGGTGCATCCAAAACTTACTGGTGGGGCCATAGAAGTTCTTCAAGAGTTTTATGTTGGAATGAGAGGTAGTGCTGAGGATGATGACTCTCCAGTCCCAATTACAGCCCGTCAGCTTGAGGCTTTAGTACGTCTGTCTGAAGCAAACTGTAAAATACGTTTAGGAAAAGAAGTTACTTCCGAGGACGCAAAAAGGGCCATTAAACTACAACAAGAATGTATGAAACAGGTTGGTCTTGATCCAGATACAGGTAAAGTGGATATAGACAAAGTAGAAGGGCGAACACCTAAATCAGAACGTGATAAGGCCAGAGTCCTGCTTGATATTGTTAAAGAATTAAGTGATGAATATGGAGGTAGAGTACCAGTAAGTATTCTCACTGATGAGATGTCAGACAGATACAATATAAGTGAAGACAAAGTTAAGCAAATTATAACAAAATTAAAACAGCAAGGACTTGTATTTGAACCTACAGCCGGCTATCTTAAAACAGTATGATTGAAGCATCGAAAACAATCGAAATCTATTATTTCCATTCCAAAAAATTTTTTTAACTAGAATTTCGAGCAATATATTCAATCATCAAATTTTTATATAAATAAAAGGTATATTTATATGCATTTAAATCAAAAATATCATTTTATTAAGATTACGCATTTCTTAATTTTTGAAGGTTAATAAAATCTTTTCAAAAAGATTTTGGAGGTTAAATAATGAGCGATTATGATAAATTATTAGATAGAGCAATAGATCAATTACCACAAAAGGTTTTTGAAACAACAAGATTTACCGTTCCTAAAGCTTATTCAGTAATTCAGGGGAACAGGACAATAATACAGAATTTCAAAGAAATTGCAGAAGCTTTAAACAGAGACCCGCAGCATTTACTAAAGTTTTTACTCAGAGAATTGGGTACTGCAGGGAACTTAGAGGGCAGCAGGGCCATAATGCAAGGGAAATTTACCCATTATCTCATAAACGACAGAATAGATGATTATGTAAAGAGATTCATTATGTGTCACGAATGTAACCGGCCTGATACACGCATAATCAGAGAAGATCGTATATTTTTACTTAAATGCGAAGCTTGTGGTGCTAAAGCCCCACTTAAGACATTGTAAATGGCCAAATTACCATTTATTACTTTTTATCGCTCCAAAAATCGAAGCATGCAAAAACTCCCTTTTTGCTGCCTGCAAATCTTAGATTTGCGGTTCAGGAATCGAAGATTCCTGCAACGTCAAAATTCTTTGAATTTTGATAGATTTTTGAGGATTTAATTAAGACTGATTTGATATTATGTTTTGTCCAAGATGTGGAAGGACAGATGAGGAACTTTTTGATAACCTTTGTAAGTCCTGTTTTTTAGAAGATTTTGTTTTAGCGGAAATTCCAGGGGAAATAGAAATTACGGTTTGCGCCCACTGTGAATCACGGCTTATAAGCGGGAAGTGGCATGAATTAGAGTTATCTGATGAAGAAATTATTTTAAACGCTTTAAATAATCATATAACCCTTAATAAATATGCTCAAAACGTTGAAATCCATGTTGAAACATTATTAGCAAGAGGATCAAACATTGAATGCCTCGTTCATACCCGAGGAACTGTTCTGGGAGAAGATATTGAGCAGGGCTATAAATTGAATGTTAAAATTAATAGAACTGTTTGTCCAGAATGCAGTAAATTTACATCAGGATATTATGAAGCTGTTATTCAGTTAAGGGCTGATAAAAGAGTTCCTGATGATGAAGAAGTAATGACTTCTGATGCAATAATTGCAGAAAATATCGATAAGATTGCCAGAAAGAACAAGATGGCCTATATTTCCCAGCGTAATGTACTGAAAGAAGGAATAGATTACTATATCGGTTCTTATAAGGTTGCAAAACGGATTTCAAATTCTATAAAGGATCATATGGGTGGTGTTATCAAAGAATCACCCCGTCTAATGGGTAGGGACAAATCTGCTGGAAAAGACCTCTATAGAGTGTGGATTTCTGTGCGAATACCTTATTTTAAAGTTAATGACTTTGTAAAATATGAAAGCGTTATAGGACAAATTAAGAGCATTGATGGAAAGAAAATTTTGATCAAAGACTTAAATTCAAGAAATCAGATTTCAGTGCAATGGAGAGATTATGATAAAATAATGGCTGTTGCAAAAGAGGAAGATGTTATGGAAACTACGGTCACTGCAAAAACTCCAGATTCTATTCAAATTCTTCATCCTGTAACTTACGAACCTGTAGATCTCCAGATCAACGTTGATTTTGCAGAAATAGAGATTGGATCTCAAATTCCGATAATTGAAATCGATCATGTTCTTTATATTTTAGATTGTTAATTACACAATATTTAAATTGTATAAAATATAAGTTAAATAAAGATTTAAATTAAAAATATTATCTAATTCTTCAATTTAATCAATATTGTATATTTTAGATAAATTACGGTGATATAATGGACATTGATACTAAAATTGACATGATAGAGAGCGGAACGCTTGAAATAATATCCCATGATGAACTTAAAGAAAAACTTCAAAAAGATTATCCTGTAGCTTATATAGGTTATGAACCTTCTGGAAAAGTTCATCTCGGACATGCCATCACCGTGAAAAAAATGATAGCACTCCAGAAAGCAGGTTTTAAGATAAAAATCCTTCTTGCTGACCTACATGCTTATTTAAATGGAAAGGGAACTCTTGAAGAGATAAAAGAAATTTCAGAATACATGCAGAAATGTTTCCTGGCTTTTGGGTTAAGTGAAGAAACTGAATTCATTTTAGGGTCTTCTTTCCAAACAGATGAAAATTATACACTCAAAGTCTACGAATTAGCGCTTTCAACCACTTTAACACGTGCAAGAAGAAGTATGGCCCAAATCACAAGGGATAAAGAAGATCATAAAGTTGCAGAGGTTATTTATCCCATAATGCAGGTTATTGACATGTTATTTTTGGATGTAGATCTTGCATTAGGGGGAATGGAGCAACGGAAGATCCACATGCTGGCAAGGGAAAATTTACCCAAAGTTGGGTCTCCTGCACCTGTCATCATCCACACACCTCTCCTTCATGGAACTGACGGCAGTGAGAAAATGTCTTCAAGCAAAGAAAACTTCATTGCAATTGATGATACTCCTAATGACATAAAAAAGAAAATAAAAAACAGTTACTGCCCGGCGGGAGAAATTGAAGGAAATCCAGTTATAGAAATAGCTAAATATTTTATTTATGATTCTCATGACACTCTTTTAATTGAAAGACCACCCAAATTTGGAGGTAATCTGGAATTAAATTATGAAGAACTTCTGGAGGCCTATGAAAATAGGAAATTGCATCCATTAGACCTTAAAAATGCAGTTACTGCTAATTTAATTAAGATTCTGGAACCTGTAAGAGAATATCTAAAAAAAATGAATTAGATTATTAAAAATAAATTAATTATATCTAAAGAGGAATAGGTGATGAAATGAAATATGAAATGAAGTTACCTGCAGGTGTTTCAGGACAAATACTCGCAAAAATTATGGAAGAATTAGATTTAGACGTTAAACAAACCGATTATGGTCCTGTTATGGTTGGGGAAAAAGAAGATCTTGAAACTGCCCAGGATATGATTATAAAATCGTTGCATGAGAGAATAAAAGAGCTTGAAGATAAAAAATAACTCTTTTTATTTATTTAATCCAATTCATCAATGATATCATCAATGATGTCCTTAACTATATCTTCAATATTATTTTGATCGCTCCATGTGCATAATTCTGTTCCAGGAACGTCTCCTATATCTTCAAATGTGCTTTCATCACTCCATGCTCTTTCTAAGTCTTCAGAGCAGAAATTTAAATCAGTTTCATGATTTTCATAAAGAATATCCCATGTTTCAGTACTTCTTATCTCCCAGTACCACATATAGGTATTTGCACATTTTTCTTCATTATTTCCACTTGTTAAATCCTCAGTTAAGCCTTCACATATCTTCCCTTCTTCTTTATAGCCCACAACTAAAGTTTTTCCATCATCAAGATCAATATATTTTTCCCAAACATCTTTAGGACCATCAACCTTTACTAAATCAGTGTTAATTATCATATCGCTAAGTTCATCTTTATTTACCATATGAATGCTCCCCCACTATCATTAAATAAACTTAAAATTATTTTAGAACCTCGTTATTGTATGTAAGATATATGATTGAATTTATACTTATTTTTATGCATAAAACACATTTGAACATGACTAATTAAAATTATAATTAAATACATCTGCCAATTTTAGGGGAAACAGCTTTCTTTATATCCTCATGAATTTTATTAATCCCATTATTAGCATTAATTACGAAAAAATCATTTGTTTTAGCAAGTTCAAGATACCTATTTCGGATTTTTTCAAGAAAAACTTTATTTTCAAAACTATCACTGCCATCACATCTGGAAATTGCCTTTTCGACATCTAAATCAAGCAAAATAACCATATCTGGCTTTTTAATAAATTTATTCAATTCATAAAGCCATGAGGCGTCACTATCGAGCCTTTGTTTTGAATTTTGGACACCTTGAGGATTTTGGTAAGCTATACTTGAATAAAAACACCTGTCACTTATTATAGCTTTACCTGCTTCCTCTGCAGCCTCTATTGTATCCATTAAAACCATACGGTCAGCAGCAAATAAAAGGGCAAGGGTTTTCTGGAAATTATCATTCGTAGCTCTTGGATCTTTAAGAATTTCTCTAATTAATTTTCCTGTAGATGAGTTTGTTGGCTCAAAAATTCTTAAAACTTCATATCCATAATCACTTAGCCATTTTTCAAGGAGAAGTATTTGCGTTGATTTTCCTGAGCCATCAATACCTTCTAAGCAAATATACATATTATATCATTACCTCTATTATATTTAAAATAATTATAATTAATTTTTAACTCATTATAATTGAAATTAGCAGCAATATAGTTAAATATGATATTTTATTTACTCCATTAAAAATATAGTTATCTTAACAAAATAGATTGATAACAATTTTTTAAATATTATTTACTTACTGGAGAAAAATAATGGAAAAACAAATTCCTGAACTATTAGCCCCTGCAGGATCTATGGATGCCCTTAAAGCAGCTGTAAATGCTGGTGCTGATGCTGTTTACCTTGCTGGAAAGCAATTTGGAGCAAGACATTATGCAGCTAACTTTGATAATGAACAGTTGAAAAAAGCAGTACATTATGCTCATTTCAGAGGAGTAAAGGTTTATGTAACGGTAAATACTCTAATTAAAGACCATGAACTTCAAAAAATGAGTAAATATCTTCTATTTCTGTATGAGATCGGAGTAGATGCAATTTTAGTCCAGGATACTGGTGTTGCAAAACTGGCGAAAGAAATCGTTCCTGGTTTAAATCTCCATGCATCTACTCAGATGACCATTCACAACAGTGAAGGAGTTAAATGGGCATCAGAATTCGGCTTTAAACGCGTAGTTCTTGCAAGGGAAATGAAATTATCACAAATTGAAGAAATCATTCAAGAAATTAAATCAGGAAGGATTGAACTTGAAATATTTGCCCATGGAGCATTATGCTATTCATATTCCGGACAATGCCTTTTATCCTCATTTATAGGAGGTAGAAGTGGAAACAGAGGAATGTGTGCACAACCATGTAGAAGGAAATACAGAGTTGTTTCAGGAAAGAAGGACATTTACGGCAAGCCGGCTAAATTAACTACAGTGCCCATTAAAGCTGAATATATGTTATCAACGCGAGATATGGCACTTTATAAGTATTTACCCCGAATTGTTAATTCGAATGTGTGTTCCCTTAAGATTGAAGGTAGAATGAGGTCTTCAGAGTATGTAGCAACCGTAGTAAGTATATACAGGAAAGCTTTAGATTCTATTGCACAGGGAAAATGGAAAGCAGACAAAAAAGACATTAATAACCTTAAATTAGCGTTTAATCGTGATTTTACAGGAGGGTATATTTTAGAAAATTTCATCAATGTAATGGGGCGTAATCATCCGGGAAATCGAGGCATATATACTGGTTCTTTAACAGAATATAAAAATAAAGAAGCACTTATTGAAATTAAAGGATATATTATCCCCCAAAAAGGTGATGGAGTCGTATTTATACCTCCTAATCCAAAAGAAAGAGAATATGGAATGGTTATAAATGAACATCCCGAAATTTATAAAAAAAAGCTTAAATTAAAAGTTAATGTCCCTTTAAAAAAAGGTACGTCTATCTACATTACACGGCGGAAAAAATTGGTTGATAAAGCCCAGGAAATTATCAATGGAACTCATGATAATTTAAAAAATCAGATTCTTGTCGATCTGGAAATATTGGTCCAGAAAGATGGCACTATCATGATTAATAGTAAGTTTAGCGGAGCTAAAGGACCACTAGAGTTAGAAATTAGTGCTGATTTTAAAATGGAGAAAGCAATTAGCAGGCCTTTGAATAAAGAAACCTTAAAAAATCAGATGTCAAAAACTGGCGGAACTCCTTTTAAAATCCAAAATATACAAATCAAGTATCCCGGGGGATTTTTTGCTCCTCTAAGTGAACTTAATAAACTCAGAAGGGATTTATTTAAAGGAATAGAAGGTAGAATTATTTCATCATATCTTCCTCCAGAAGAAGAGTTAAACAATTCAAAAAAACGATTACATGATTCTTTATCTGGATTTTCAAGCTTACAAAAACCTTCAAATGAAATTCCTGAATTAGGTATTTATGTTAATGACCTGAAATCTTTAAATGGAGCCATTAATGGAGGATGTATGCGAATTTATTTTGATCCATTTATCCAAAATAGTTTAAAATGTAAATCAGAGTATTTTAATATTGATGAATTGAAACAAAGGATATTAAAGGCTAAAGCTATGTGTAAATCCTCTGATGCTACTTTTATATTAAAATTACCTAAAATAACCACTAATTCTGACTTAAAAATATTATTAGAACTAATTAAACGATTAACAGAATCAGGAATTAATGAATTCCTTGTTGATGGAATTGGAGCTGCAAATGCATTAATGGATTTAAATAACTCTATTGTGCTGCATGGATCTGCAGGGCTTAATGTATGGAACCAGTTATCGGCAGAAGAATTATCAACGCTATTTAGTGGGCTTACAATTTCGCCAGAGCTTTCAAAAAGTGAAATTAAGAAACTTACTTCTAACCCTCACCACAACGTTTCTATGGAATTGCTTGTTCAGGGAAACATGGAATCAATAATTTCAAAAGATTGCATTCCCTGTATAGATAACATTCCAATTGAAAATAACACGTTTTTAGGTCTTCAGGATATTAAAAATCAAGTTTTTCCAGTATTACTGGATAATGAATGCCATACATACATTTTAAATTCTGTAGAGTTATGCCTGATAGATCATCTGCCTTTTATTTTAAAAACTGGAATTGATACAGTTATTATAGACGCGAGGGGAAGAGGTGAAAAATATGCCCTCAAAATCAGTTCCATTTACATGAATGCACTTCAAATTACTGCACAGAAAGATCCTGAACTTAAAAATAAGCTTAATTCATTGAAAAATAAGATAAAAAAGATTTCTTTTGGGGGCATTACTACAGGGAATTTTATCAGAGGAGTTAAAGAATAACTATTGCCTTTTTTTAAATTTAAAAATAATTTCACCAGTATTTTTATCCTGAGTGGATGTAGATAATACATATTTCCCTTTTAATCCATTTCTAAGCAAATTTTGCAACTTTGAAGGTTTTTCATCCTCTGAATCTGGTTTAATTCTTATTTCCAATTTTATCACCTTAATTAAAATATTAATTACCATTATATTATTTGTTATTACAGATTAAAATATTTAACAAAATCCAATCAATACTCGTAAAAAGCTATTTTTTCTGAAAAATTCTTTAAACTATTACTTTAAATCTTAAATAATACCAAAAAAAGATTTATTATTTAAGGAAACCGGGCTCAATTATTATATTTTATCAAAACTTCATAAATGATGAATTGACAGTAACGTGAAATATATTATTAAAATCTTACTTATTTAAGGTCTAAAAGTTTAAATAGAACTGATATCAATAGTGACCTACTCACATTTTATTTCATAATAGTGAATATTCTTTGATGTCTTTTAATTTTAAGATAACTAAGTTTTATAAGGTGATATTTTTGAAAGTTCAACTAACAAATTTACTGAGGTATAAAAAGCCATTTCAACCAATATTTACCTCTGCAATAACATTAATAATAATATTAAATGTTATAAATCCCATATATGCATCTGAATATGGAAATGATAATTCAAAAAGTATTATTAGTCTGGATAATCTCTTAAGTTTTAACTGGATACCTGATCTCAAAGTACATTTGGTTAATATTAAAAATCCTTATGAAGAAAGCGAAGAGATAAAGAAAATTTCAGGAATTCTGGAAGAAGGTTCTAAATTTAAGTACATAAGGGGAGTTAATAGCAGTGCCTCCAGGCTTCCTCTAGAAGGAGGTGATTGCTGGGCGATGTCAGACTGGTTATATAAAAATATTAAAAAAACGGGTGTAGAATGTAGAATCCTTCAATACGAAACTTCACTTTCTACAAGGCATAGAAGTGTACAGATAAAGAGCAATGAAGAGTGGATTGATTTACCCTATGGAAAATATGGTTTTGACCACAGATTTGCTGCTGCAAGATCTAAGCCGGGAATGTTTGTTTATAAATAATTAATTTAACCTCTAATTTTTTAATTTTAGCTATGTTAAATTAATGAATAAGCTATCTAACTATTTTCACTGAAAAATAAATTTTAAATTATAATACTTCAAAGTTTATGCAGAAATATTCTCTTGGTTCTCTTTTGCCAAGTTGATACTCATTCCATATATAGCAGCCACTACACTGGCATGTTTGTTCTGAATCAAAATCTTTACATTTAGATTCTCCTGTTACACAATATAATCCTGGAATTTCCTGTGGATTGGATATGTTTTCCTCTTGCATTAATTCACTTTCTATCATTTTTTCGAGCTTTTCATCAGCACATTGACTTTTACTTTGAACTGGACATTCTGGACAAATACATTTTTGAAGATTTTCTATACTCAAGTCTATATCAACCAATTTAATACCCCTCCTATATATTTTATCATATTATGATTAAGTTAAAATAAATTTTAATGCAGTATACAGGTGATTATCTCTAAACTTATGAATTTAAAAGTTCTTTTTTATATTTCCTTATTTTAAATATATACTAATAAATGAAATATTTTATATTATTTAATAGAACTTAGGATAATTATTAATTTTATTATTTCTAATAACAATATATGAACAATTTCCATAATTATAATAAAATATTGGTACCAATAGATGGGTCAGAATGCTCTAAAAAAGCAAGTAAGCATGCATTATGGATTGCAAATATGACTAATGCAGACATTATACTTTTACATGTAGCGGACACTCATATAACTCAATCAGGTTATGCACATTTCTTTAAAGAAGATTTATATGATATACTTATAGATAAAGGAAAAAAAATAATTGAGGATTTTAGGAGAGATTTAGAGATATATAGATCTAAATGCTCTACAAATGTTGAAATAAATATTAAAATCAAAGATGGGGAACCCTATGATGAAATAGTAAAGACAATAGATGATGATAACATTGATCTTGTTGTCATGGGTGCATCAGGAAGAGGTGGAATTAATAGATTTTTAATTGGAAGTGTAACAGAAAGAGTTGTAAGAAAATCTAAGGTTCCTGTTTTAGTTGTGCATTAATTTATTCCATTTGAAAGTAGGATCGGTATGTTTTAAAGATAGTTACTTCATTGGAATAGATATAAGGTAGTTTAAGTCTTAATAAAATAATATTTCAAGGAGTTCTATCAAAAATAGTAATGTTGCCTTCTTAATCTTTAAAATCAATATGCTAATCCTCCAGAGGTATTAAGTTTATATTTTCATTTATTATTAATAATTCAATTTAGCTACGCTTTGAATTATAGTGAAGGGCGTAATTTATTAAATATTTTATAATTTAAAACAATTAGTAACTCACCATAAATCAGTCTAATAATAAATTATCAGTTCAAAGTCTTTATAGTTATAATGTGTATGGTAACACTTATAGCTATAAATAAAAGTAGAACTTTAATTATCATGTTAGAAGTTAAAAATATGGCGGAATATCCAATTGTAATCCATAAAAGTGTAATTGATATCTTTTTTTCTCTTAATGGAATTCCTTTACCTTCCATATAATTTTTAATGTAGAATCCAAGCCATTTGTTCTCTAAAAGTCTTTTATGAAATTTGTCAGAACTTCTTGCAAAGCAGGCTGCAGATAATAAAAGGAAAGGAGTAGTTGGTAAAAGTGGTAAAATAATGCCTAAAATGCCTAAGCCTAATGATAGAAAGCCGCTGCATAATAGTATTCTTCCGAATATTCTTTTAATAGGCTTACCTCCTTTAGTATGCCACATTATATCTTGATTATGACACTTTCTTTTAAATTTCCATTTTTAATTAATTCATATGTATTAAATTATTTATGATAGGTATTACATAAATAATTGTCATTATAATTCATACCCCCTGAAAGTCGTTTAAATCATAATTATCACCTTTTATCTATATCGGAGGATTTAAAATGAAAGAAGAGAAAAAAAAGCAAAAAATGCATGAAAAAGGTAAAATAAACGATCTTGAAGAATTTAAGGAGTATTCTGAAGGTAAAAAACTAACAACTAATCAGGGAGTAAAAGTTAGCCATACCGATGATGCCCTGAAAGCTGGAGAAAGAGGACCAACATTAATGGAAGACTTTCACTTTAGAGAGAAGTTAACTCATTTTGATCATGAACGTATACCTGAAAGAGTGGTACATGCCAGGGGAACGGGTGTCCATGGTTACTTTGAATGTTATGAATCAATGTCAGAGCACACATCAGCCCAATTCCTTCAAGATGCAGGCCAGAGAACGCCTGTATTTGTGAGATTTTCAACTGTTGTAGGGTTTAGAGGATCGGCGGATACTGTAAGAGATGTTAGAGGATTTGCTACCAAATTCTATACTGAAGAAGGTAATTATGACCTTGTAGGTAACAATATACCAATTTTCTTTATTCAGGATGCCATCAAATTTGCAGATATGGTGCACTCCATCAAACCAGAGCCACATAATGAAATTCCCCAAGCTACAGCCGCTCACGATACATTCTGGGACTTTGTTGTGAGTACTCCAGAAACAGCCCATATGATTATGTGGCTTATGTCTGATAGAGCAATACCTCGAAGCTACCGAATGATGGAAGCTTTCAGTGTGAATGCCTTTAGATTTGTAAATGCTGAGGGAAAAGGCAGATTCATCAAGTTTATATGGAAACCAACCCTTGGAACACATCAGCTTGTCTGGGATGAATCTCAAAAGATCACTGGTAATGATCCAGATTATCACAGGCGTGATCTATATGAAGCGGTAGAAATGGGCCATTATCCTGAATATGAACTTTACGTCCAGATGATTGAAGAGGAAGAGGAACACAAATTTGATTTTGACATCCTCGATGCAACTAAACACTGGCCAGAAGAACTTGTACCACCTATGAAGATAGGAAAACTTGTTTTAAATAGGGCCCCGGACAATTTCTTTGCTGAAGTTGAACAGGTAGCATTTCATCCAGGAAATGTTGTTCCAGGAATAGATTTCAGTAATGACCCATTACTCCAGGGAAGGCTTTTTTCATACCTGGATACTCAACTTATACGTTTAGGTGGCCCTAATTTCCATGAAATACCTGTAAACAGACCCCTAGCACCTATACATAATAACCAGCGGGATGGATATCATCGTATGATGATTAACACTGGAAAAGTAAGTTATTCACCTAATACACTTGATAATAATGATCCAAAGCCTGCATCCAAAGAAGAAGGCGGATACGTCCACTACATGGAGAAAGTAGAGGGTAAAAAAATTAGAGAAAGAGGGGAGAAATTTAAAGACTTCTTTAGTCAGGCCAGATCGTTTTATAACAGCATGTCCGAAACTGAGAAAAAACATATAATTAGTGCCTTCCACTTTGAAGTTGGAAAAGTGGAGTCCAAAGATGTCAGGCAAAAAGTGGTTAATCTTTTTGCCAATGTAGATAAGGAACTGGCTACTAAAATTGCAGAAGGAGTTGGGGTTTTACCACCATCTGGAGGTGAAGATTCCAGGACTGCAGATAGTTTCCCATCATTCAGCATGGAAGATACAGTAAAGGACACTGTAGAAAGCAGGAAAGTGGCAATACTTGCAGAAGATGGATTCAATTACGATGAATTAATCAATGTGAAGGATACACTTAAAAAAGCAGGGGCAAACTGTAAAATTGTATCCAAATACCGTGGAATGATTAAGGCAGAAAATGGACAGGAAGTCGAAGTTGATAAAAACTACGTTACAACAGCATCCATCGTGTTTGATGCTGTTTACGTACCTGGAGGCAAAGAAAGCGTAGAAGTGCTGAAAACTCAGGGTGATGCGCTTCATTTTGTAAATGAATCTTTCAAACACTGTAAGACTATCGCTGCTTCAGGCGAAGGTGTGGAATTGTTTAAAGAGTCAAATATAGACGGAATTTCCTTTGTAAAGAAAGATAAACAAATTGTTTCAGACAGTGGTGTGGTTACTGCAGGCAGCACTGCTGACATTGGAGAATTTAGCAAACAATTTATTGATGCAATTGCCATGCATCGCCACTGGGACAGGGAAATGAAAGAACATGTGCCTGCCTGATTTACTAATTAGAAGAATTTCTATCATTAGGAATTCTTTTAATATTATTTTAAAACGCCATTTTATTGGGGAATTATTTAATTTTTTTAAAAGTATTCATCAGATTAGGCTAATTGAATATATCTTCATTTTATTTTTAGCATCTAATAATTATTAATTATTAAACAATATTTATTACTAATGAACAAGTTAAATATAACCATGTTAATTGGTTACCATAACTCCCATGAGCAATTTCCACCGAGCAAACTGCTTAAATTTGCAAAGATGGCTGAAAAGAATGGATTTAATGGTGCATCTTCTTCTGATCACTTTTATCCATGGAATAAAGCCCAGGGAGAAAGTGGATTCGTATGGTCATGGCTTGGTTCTGCATTACAGGCCACTTCTTTGCCTATTGGAGTTGTAAATGCTCCAGGACAAAGATATCATCCAGCAATAATTGCACAGGCTACCGCCACATTAGCAGAAATGTATCCTGATCGTTTCTGGGTAGCTTTAGGAAGTGGACAGTTATTAAATGAAGGAATTACCGGAGGCAAGTGGCCTATTAAAAGTGTCCGTAATGAAAGATTGAAGGAATCTGCAGAAATCATACGTAAATTATGGGCAGGCGAAACAGTCACACATAATGGACATATTCGTATAGAAGAAGCTAAATTATACACCCGTCCAGAAAATACTCCACAAATGATTGGTGCAGCCATTACAGCTGAAACTGCAGAATGGATTGCTGGATGGGCTGATGGACTTATTACCGTTGCAAAACCTCCGGATGAACTGAATAAAATAATTAGAGCTTTTCATCACAGGGGTGGAAAGGGAAAGCCTGTTTATATAAAACTTGAAGTTTCATATGATCGGGATGAAGAAAAAGCATTAAAAGGAGCCTATGACCAATGGAAAGCCAATATTTTTGGGAGCAACATACTAACTAATTTAAGAACCCCTGAACAGTTTAATGATGTCTCAGAATTAACTAAACCTGAAATTATGTATGATACAGTCAATATTTTTACAGATATTAATGAATATGTGGAATTATTAGATGAATATATCCAGCTTGGTGTTGACCATATCTACATCCACAATGTAAATCGCAACCAAGAGCAGTTTATAAAAGATTTTGGGGAAAAAGTGCTCCCACATTTAATAAATAAGGAGGAATATTAATGAAAATGGGATTTCATCTTTCAAGTGAAGATAATACACCTTTAGATTTAATAAAACAAGCTAAAAAAGCTGAAGAAGCGGGATTTGATTTTTTAACAATTTCTGATCATTATCACCCCTGGATAAACAAACAGGGCGAAAGTTCTTTTGTATGGAGTGTTATTGGAGGAATATCACAGGTAACTAAAGAAATACCCCTATTAACTGCTGTTACCTGCCCTACATTTAGAATACATCCATCTATTATGGCCCAAGCGGCAGCTACTGCTGCTTCAATGATGCCAGGAAGGTTTCAATTTGGTGTGGGGTCTGGAGAAAATTTGAATGAACACATTTTAGGCGATGGATGGCCAGCAGCCCCTAGAAGGATTGAAATGCTGGCTGAAGCGATAGATGTTATTAAAACGCTCTGGCAGGGGGGAATGCAGGATTATGATGGTTGCTATTACCATGTTGAAAACTCTCAGATTTACACCCTTCCAGATGAGCTACCACCCATACTTATGGCTGCAGATGGTCCAATAGCTGCAGAAACAGCTGCAAAATGTAGCGATGGACTGATAGCCTTCGGGAGAAAAGATATGATTGATATATTCAAAAAAGAGGGTGGTTCAGATAAGCCCTGCTATGCTTTTCTAAACGTTGGTTATGCAGAAAGTGAAAAGGATGCCCTACGAATGGTTTATGAATACTGGCCTACATTTGGAAACGAAGGCGAACTTAATTATGAACTTAAAACTCCAACCCATTTTGAGCAGGCAGCCAGAATGATTGATGAGGAAGATATAGCCAAAAATATTGTAGTCAGCCCCAATGCCGATGATCACATAAATGAAATTAAAAAAAGCATAAAAGCCGGTTATGACCATGCCACTGTGCACCAGGCGGGTACGGATCAATATAAATTTATAGAATTCTACAAAAAAGAAGTTTTACCTGAATTTAAAGAATAAATCTAACTTTTAAAGGATTTAGGAGTTTAATAATGATCTGTGAACATTATATGCCAATAGCTGATTATGGTGCAATTGGTAACCTCAGAACAGTTGCACTTATAGGAAAGGACGGTTCCATTGACTGGTGCTGTTTTCCAGTTGTAGATAAACCCAGTGTATTTGCAGCTATTCTGGATATACGGAATGGTGGACGCTTTAAGGTATCTGTACCAGATGCAGGGATTGGGTTCCAGTACTACGTTAAGGACACCAATATACTGAAGACAAAGTTTAAAATAGGGTCTGGTGAACTTACAGTAACTGATTTCATGCCCCTATGGCACGATATCAGTGAACATGGGAAATCCTATGGACCTGCTGAAATTCACCGTATACTGGAATGCAGTGGAGATACTATGGATGTTGATGTTGAATGGTCACCACGATTCGATTATGCACGTGCTTCTACTAAAATAGATGAAGTAGGGGATGGATGGGTAGCTACAGATGGAAATGAAAAGCTTTCAGTATCCAACATCAGTAATGGACGCGTGATAGATGGAAAATATGGTCCGGTACTTTATGCCCCTTTCAAGATGAATGATGGAGATAAAAAGGTGATAATCACGCGCTGGAACTCCCATGATACAGAGGGCAACTATGATGAATCATTTATGTCTATGAAACGCACTGCCGAAGCATGGAAAAAATGGACCCATAAAGAACCATTAATAGATACTCATGAATGGGCTGGTGAGTGGTTCCCCTTTTTAACCCGATCTAAACTTGCCCTTAAACTGATGGTTCATGATGATTCTGGAGCCATGGTAGCCGCACCCACTACATCACTTCCTGAAGTTATAGGGGAAAGATTGAACTTTGATTATCGTTATACTTGGATTAGAGATGCTCATTTGGGTGGGCAGGCACTCATTTCTACAGGACATGTAAAAGAAGCAATTGATCTCTTTAAATGGATTGAAAGAGTAGCTAAAGAGCAATATGAAAAGGGAGAAAAAAATATAAAAATAATGTACGGATTACATGGTGAAACCGAACTTGATGAAGAAGTTCTGGACCATATGGAAGGTTATAAAAGGTCTAAACCCGTACAAATTGGGAATGGGGCCTTTGATCAGTCTCAACATGGAATATACGGCGAACTTCTAAATACTGCTTATGAACTGGTGCGTAGGGGCATAGACTTGGAGCCGGGGATAATGGTATTTTTAAGTAAAATTACCGACAAGGCATGTAATATATGGAAAGATAAAGATAGCGGGATATGGGAAGATAGGGAAAATTTACAGCATTACACTTATTCTAAAGTTATGATATGGGTTGCACTTGATAGGGCAATTCATATGGCGGATCATTACAACTTTACAGGTGGCGTAGAGAAATGGAGAAAATCAAGGTCTGAAGTTCGAGAAGCGATTTTAAAGCACGGATATAATGAAGAAATAGGTTCTTTTACCAAGGCTTTTGGAAATGAAGAATTAGATGCTGCAAATCTCCGTATCCCCCTGCTTGAGTTTCTCCCAATTGATGATGAGAGAGTTCAGGGAACCATTAACATGACTCTAGAGCATCTTACAAAAAATCAACTTGTATACAGATATCTGAAAGAAGACATGCCTTATAGCAAAGAAGAAACATTTGTACTTTGTACTTTCTGGCTTGTAGATGCATTGGCGCTTTCAGGAAGAATAAAAGAGGCTCGAGATATCTTTGAAAATATTATAAGTCACGCCAATCATGTAGGACTTCTATCTGAAATGATAGATGCAAATACTGGTGAACTTTTAGGTAATTTCCCTCAAGCGTTTTCTCATATTGGTATGATAAACAGCATAGTCTACTTAGCATATAGTGAAGGAAAACCAGTTCCTATAGCCCCAATTGGGACTCCAGAGCATCGAGAGAAATTAAAACATTTTATAGAGGAATAACTGGATGCCTCTTAAATGAAAGATAATAGTAAGCTAATATCTGAAGCCCCAAAAGGACGTGATAGGCTTAAATGGATGGGTCCTGCCATAATATGGATGATATCATCTATTGCTACTGGTGAACTTATATTTACGCCTAGAATTGCCTCATTATATGGCTATACAGTGCTCTGGACAATAGTTCTTGCTATTTTTCTTAAGACATTACTTGCAATTGAAATAGGCCGTTATTCTGTTGTTACTGGAAGTACTCTTCTTGATGGAATTAAAACACTGCCTGGACCCAGAAATTGGGGAGTATGGCTAATTATAGTGCCGCAATTTTTTGTGGCAGTGGCTAGCATAGTGGGGGTATCCGGTGCTGCAAGTTCAGCCATCATTTTAGTAGTGCCAGGGGGATTTCAGTTTTGGGCGATTGTTCTTCTTTTAATATCCATAACTCTGGTATTTTTTGGAAAATACAGGGCAGTAGAACTAATATCCATAGTAATGGCCCTTGTAATAACTGCTGCGCTGGTTATATCCGCTCTTTTAATATTTCCTGGTATAGGCACACTGGCTGCTGGGCTGATTCCTTCGCTACCCCCTGATGTGAATTTCAGCGAGCTACTACCATGGCTTGGTTTTATGATGTCTGGTGCTGCAGGTTTAATCTGGTATTCATACTGGCTTGTTACTCGAGGATACGGTGCTGCTTACTACCGTTTTAAAGGGGATAGGGAAGCTCCTGCAAGTGAGTCTGATGAAATGGAATTTGGAGATATTGTAGAAACTGACCCACTGGATACATCCAACATAACTCCAGAAGAAAAGAAACATCTCCACAGTTGGATTAGCACCATGACATTTTCAACCATCTTTGCTGGATCCATTGTGTTGATATTACTCATATCATTGCTGATACTTGGCGCCCAGCTTTTAGGACCCTTAAGGCTTGTTCCAGAGGGGCCTGCAGTAACAGCAGTGTTAAGTGAACTCCTTGGAGGTATTTGGGGAATAGCTGGAGCAGCGTTAATGATCGTAGCTGCATTTTTTGCCTTCTGGACCTCTATCATTGCAAGTCTCGATGGATGGACAAGGATGCTTGGCCGGGGTACTATAATGATCCTCAGTCAATTCAAATCAACTGGAAAGTATTTATCAATGCGTTTTTATCGTTACCTGTACTTGATTGGCCTGATGGGGATTATACCCATAATATTCATTATCCTTAGGCCAAGACCTGTGGAGTTTTTAATCATTGGAGGGATTATAGAAGCCATACATATCCCTGTGGTTGCATTTTCAGTTCTCTATCTTAACTGGAAAACTCTTCCCCATGATTTTAGACCATCAAAGATTGTTACAATACTTACAGCTGCAGTAGGGCTATTTTTCATGACCTTTGCAGCTTATTATATTTACATTGAATTATTGGGATTATAAAAAATTATATGGTGATAAATATGAAGATAATTGATATTTCAATGGAAATAAAAGGAGATATGATTGTTTATCCTCAAAATCCAGAACCCAAAATAGAACAATATGCTTTCGTAAATGAGAATGGTTCCAATGAATCTAAAATAACATTAGGGAGTCATACTGGAACTCATATAGATGCGCCACTCCATAAAAAAGAAAATGGGAAATCATTGGGAGAAATACCTTTAAATGGCTTTTATGGGAAATGTAAAGTTTTAGATCTTATAAACACTGGAAATGAAATTCATGAGGATGATTTAACTCAATATGAAATTAATGAAGATGATATTATATTATTAAAAACTGAAAATTCAACGAAACAATATAAAACGTTTAGAAAAGACTTTGCACATGTTAAACCAGATGCAGCGAAATATTTAGCAAAAAAGAAGATTAAAACCATTGGAGTAGATTATTTAAGCGTTGAAAAATTCAATGAAGGTGTTCATGATATATTAATTGAAAATAATATCACCATTTTTGAAGGTTTATGTTTAGTGGATGTAGATCCTGGAGAATATGTCTTTGCAGGACTTCCTTTAAAAATAGATGGAGATGGGGCTCCAGTAAGGGCCATATTAATTGATGATAGTAAAATTTAATTTTCTAAAATTGCAATAGAGGGAATACCAGAACTTTCTTTAGGAACTGTTTGTTGTCCAAAAAACAGTTTTTTAAAGAAAATTCTTTATAATTAAAAAATAGTAATATTAAATATGATTTTTAAAAATTACTGGGGACGTATTGGAAGAGTAAAATAAAAAGTAGAACCTTTATCAAATTCAGATTCAACCCAGACTCGTCCACCATGTCTTTCAATGGTTTTTTTTACGATGGATAATCCAATTCCAGTTCCGCCATATTCTTCCCTTGTATGTAAACGCTGAAATATGGTGAAAATACGATCATAATATTGCTCTTCTATTCCAATTCCATTATCTGAAATTGAAAAGATGTATTCTCCCTTTTCATTATCTCTTTCAGCTGAAATATGAATAACTGGATATTCATTTTCTTTTCTATATTTTAAGGAGTTGCTAATTAAATTTTGAAAGACCCTTGTAAGCTGACTTTCATCAGCCATCACTTCAGGTAAATGAGTTTGAGTAATTTCAGCTTTAGTTTCAGTAATTACCGTTTTAAGACTGTTTAACACATTACCCCAAATAATCCCACTATCTACTGGTTTAAAATTTTCCCCCTTTGTTGTAACCCTGGAATATTCTAAGAGGTCTAAGATCATCTGTTTCATCCGAGAACTTGCATCTACGATGTAATTAATGAATTCATCTGCATCTCCATCTAATTGCCCTTTATAACGTCTCTCAAGTAACTGTGTAAAACTGGCAATGGTACGTAATGGTTCCTGTAAATCATGGCTTGTAATATATGCAAATTGTTGTAATTCGTTATTGGAACGTTCTAAATTCATAACCGCTTCTTTTAATTCTTTAGTTTGTTCTTTAACCTGTTCTTCTAAGTTATCAGCCAGGATTCTGTATTTCTCTTCACTTTCTTTTAATGCCTGATTGGAAATGAGCCGATTTATGGCAATGGAAATATGATCAGTAACAGTTTTCATTAACTCCAATTCTTCAGCATTAAATATGGATCGAGATTTAGTTCCAAATGAAAGAGTTCCAACGCTTTTACCTTCAATTACCAGGGGATTGCAAGCATAAGCCTGGACTCCATATGATTTTACAAGTTCTGTTCGAGGATCAGATGTTTCGTAGATATTTTCTGCAATTATTCTACAAGAATCAAGAGCTACACGCCCACATACAGCAACACCATATTCTAACCATTCAATTTTTTGTGTCTCATCATCCGGAATGCCTGCAAAAGCATTTAGATGAAGGCAACCCCTTTCATTGTCAACCAGATAATTGAAGAATACATCACATTCTAAAAATTCCATTGTCTTTTTGCAGAGGTTATCAATAATATTTTGAGGGTTCTCATTGGCAAGCAGATTACTCGCAACGTCAGCTAAAAGTTTATTGCGTTGATAATTCCAGAGAAGTTCTTTTTCTGCTTTTTTTTGCTCACTTATATCTGATATTTGTACTAAAAATCCAGATTCCATTGATAAGATTAACACACTGATATATGTAATTCCTTCCCTTTTTGAACTATTAAAGCCAGATTTTTTAATGTTTTCAAAATCAAGAATTGTTTTAAATTTTAAATTTCCTTTTTCAAGTAATTTATCTTTATTTACATGGATAATTGGATTATCAAATAAATTTATTCCCTTTATAACATCTAAATCCGGGATACCTGTGATTTCTAATGCTGCAGGGTTGATATCGATTAAATAACCCTTTTTATTAAAAGTCAAAATACCTATTGACAGATTTTCATAGATAATCTGGTTATCAAAATTGTCTTTCTTGCCAATTAACTTTTCAATTTTATGTAACCTTTCCACAGAATATCCCCTGCTTATCCTCATTGCTGTTCTAAATACATTATTATAATGTTAGTATTCTTATACATTAAATTTCCTGTTTAAACTCTTTATAGTCTATTACAAGTTAGTTTGTTGAAAAAATTATTCATTAGTTTATTATTCCCTGTTAAAAAAATCTAAATTTAGAATCAATGACCATATATTTGATTTTCTTTAAGAAGAATCTTATCTTCCAGGAAATTTTAGGCTTTTTAGTTGCTCAAACCACCTTAAACAATTCCAATCATATTCAGACCTATGTAAACAAGCAGTGCTACAAAAATATACTTCAATTTTTTTGATGGAAGCCTATGGGCTACTTTAACCCCTAACTGTGCCATAGGGACGCTTACAACAACTAATAAAGTAAATTGAAGCAAATTTACGTATCCAACCGAATAAGGAAGTAATCCATAAACTCCCAGACCATTAAAGACGTATGAAATTATCCCACCAATTGAAGTAAACACAATAACGGCTGTTGAAGTCCCAATAGCTTCATGCATGCTATATTTCATGAAAATAGTCATGAATGGTATCATTATAACTCCGCCGCCAATTCCCAGAAGTCCTGACATAATACCAATAAAAAGACCTGTCAGAATATAATAAGAAATATTATCCTTCTTTTCTCCCTGATTTTCCTGGTTACTGGTTATAATCATTATAAAAGCGATGGCCAATATTGCAAAACCAAAAATAAGTGTCATAAAATTTCCAGGAATGTTTGAAGCTATAGTTCCCCCAATAAAACCACCGATAATACCTGTAACTGCCAGATATGTTGCTGGTTTTATTAAGACTGCTTCTTTTTTGTAGTGACCATATGCACCACTCAATGCAGTTGGAAGTATTACGGCGAGGCTTGTGCCTAATGAGACTCTTATAGCAATAGTCGGATCTATTCCAATGGATATCATGAGCCAGTATAATATTGGAACCAAAATAAATCCCCCCCCGACTCCAAGAAGGCCTGAAGCAAACCCTACTCCTGCTCCAGTAATTAAGAGCATTATTATATAAAAAATATAAGAATCCATTAATTATTCTCCAAAATCATCCACTTTATAGCTTAATTTTAAAAATTTATTATATACTATTTGCTGGTTGAAATGTAAGAAACTATATTTAAACCAAATTATATTATATAATAAATTGTTTATATGACTTTTCTAAATAAGCTAAATTTTTATTTAAAGTCAAAATAACAAGCCTATATGCTTCTAAAAGTAATAAAAGACTTTTAAACTGTAAAAAAATATTGAATATAGTTAAAATACAAAAAGGACATTATAATATTGCCCCATTGGTGATAAAACGTGGAACTAACAAAAATCAAAGGCATCGGTGACAAATTAGCAAAAAAAATTATTGACAGTTTTGGAAGTAAAGAAGAATTAAGCGCTGCAATCCAGAATTTTGAAGTTGATAAAATATCAAAAATCGAAGGTGTAAGTCAATCTAAAGCAATAGAAATAATAAATGCTGCTCTGGGTAACCCAAAAGAAGAATTTTTAAAAACAGGAAGGACAGTTCAAATTTACGATGATATAATTGCCAGGATTTTAGGATATGCAAATACAAAATATGGAAAAAATCGGATCCTTTTAATGGGCCCAACAAAAGATAGATTAAAAATTCAAAAAAATCTTGATTTTATAATGGCTGCAAGAGAAACTGTTTCCAAACTTCCTGCCGATGAAATAAGCATTTTGCTTAAAAAAGTGAATTCTTCAGCTCGTGATAAGCCAAAATATGATCCGACAAGGGCAATACTTGTAGAATCAAGAGAAGATTACCGCAGACTCATGGATATGGATCTAAATAGATATGCCTGCATTATAACCGCTGAAGAAGTAGAAAATCTTGAAGATTACGAATTTGTTGTATATGTATTTTCTACAGGCAAAATTGAGCTTGATGATGTACATAATGTTGCCATGGTTACAGGCGATTCACTGGAATATGAAATTGTTCCAGAAACAGTACTTTCCTATTTCTATACAAATTACGATCTTTTATGTAATACTTTAAGAATCAAAAATATATTGGGGCGCCAATCAGTGATTGGAGAAGCCATTGAAATTATTGATTCTCTGGAATCATCTAAAGTTGATGAAAGCTTATTTGATCGAAGTGTGGAAGAAGCCAAAAAAAGAGCAGACCGCAAACTTAAAGATAGTATAAAACAAGTTGATCTTAAAGGAGATGAAGTTTTAGCCTTGATGGATGAAGGTATGCCTGCAAAGATCCAGAGCATATTTGATGAAGTTATTAAAGAAGCAAAGGAAGAGATTAAAGAACATACAGGCTGCTCATTTGACCCATTTATACAAAAATATCCAATAGAAATAGATGATCATGAACTTGAAAGAGTAAAAAGACAGCAGATGGCAGAACAACATTTAAATGCCTTTGATAAAAAAGTAAAAGCCGCTTCGAGGCTTTTAAATTTAAAAGAAAGAGCCGAAGCAGAAATTCAGGAAATTCTTGAATTTGATTATGAATTTGCACTTGGTTGCTTTGCATATTACTATGATTTAAACCCCCCTAAAATAGGGGATAAATTCAATTTTAATGGAGCTATTCATCTTAATCTTGCTTTAGAAAACAATGATAACGTTCAAAAGATTGATTATTCTCTTCAGATCCCTGAAAATGTTGCACTGTTAACAGGGGCAAATAGTGGTGGAAAAACAACCCTTCTTGAGACAATGGCCCAGATTTCTATAATGGCACAAATGGGACTTCCCGTATGTGCAGAAAAGGCTACAATTAAACTTGTAGATGAAGTATATTTCTTCTCAAAGCAAAGGTCACTGGATGCAGGGGCATTCGAATCATTCCTTAACACTTTTATGCCTGTTGTAATTACAGAAACCAATAAACTGGCATTATTAGATGAATTAGAAGCAATTACTGAGCTTGAAGCTGCTGTTAAAATTATTGCTAGCTTTATAGATCTTCTTATAGATTCTGATTCATATGCAGTTATTGTAACCCACATGGCCCAGGAAATAATGAAATATACAGAGGTTAGAGTAGACGGGATTGAAGCTAAAGGTCTTGACGAAAATTACAATCTTCTCGTTGACAGAACGCCTCGGATGAACTATCTGGCAAAGAGTACGCCAGAATTGATTCTTCGAATGATCTATGAGAAGTCTGATGGAAGACTAAAAGAGATTTATGGGCAGATGCTTGAGAAGTTTTAATTTTTTTTCCTTTAAATTTTAAGGTTCATCAATGAAATTATAAATTTATTAGAAAAAGTTAATAGATGGTTATGAATGATAATTTTAAGTAAGCTTTACCTCATCTGATACAAATCCATGGATTTACGTAGCAATGGTAGTTATAGTTTTCCTGATTCTTCTAATAATTGATATAAAAAAACGGACGGATTTATAAATAGGATTCCTGACATTAGTTAGAGAAATGTAGCAATGAATTAATTTTAAAGGTACAAATTTAATATTAGAGGCTTTATATAGTTTTTTGTTCTAAATGTGGAGCTGAATGATGACAGCTCAGCTATTTGTACTAATTGCCATAAAAAAAATTAGATTCTGTTAAAACTAATTGGGAAGTTAAATTTGTAGCAGTAGCTGCAATTCTTGCAATTGGAATGGTTTTGATATTTATTTTAGGATTAATAGATGATATGGCCCATATTCTTGTTATTTCCCTGATGTTCTTCTATGTAAATCATCCTGTATTGGATAGATCTGAACAAACCAAGATTTAGGGCGTTAGTGTGACTAGCACATTAATTGAAAAATATGATAGCGCATCGAATAGAAACTTTATGAAACTCAAGGTCGATAATTTAACATATTATCCCTAGATGTTTCTTATTCAGCACAAATCCCATTTAAAGAGATGGTGAACTGGAAGTTATGGTGAATATTGGTTTTACTGGGGCTAACAATAGCTCTATGGTTCTCTTTAATAGAGCTACTTAGAAAAAGTCTAATATTTTGCTATTTTTAAAATTTAGAAAAAAATTCCAATGAAAACTTTTAATAGTGAAAATCAATAAATTATGGCTCGTGAAGCTCAGTATTATAATACCAACCTATAATGAAGAAGGATATCTTCAAAAGCTGCTTGAAAGTATAAAAAGCCAATCATTTACCGATTATGAAATAATTATAGCAGATGCCCAATCTACAGATAATACAAGACAAATAGCCGCATCTTATGGTTGTAAAATTACAGAAGGTGGATTACCAGGCGTAGGAAGGAATAATGGTGCAAAAATTGCATCAGGAGAATGTTTGCTATTTTTAGATGCTGATGCATTATTAACAGAAGATTATCTTGAAGATGCATTGACAGAATTCAATGAAAAAGACCTTGATATTGCAATAACCCAGATAGAACCTCTTAGTGATAGTAAAACTGATAAATTATTACATGATTTGGCCAATTTCTTCATGAAAAGCGTTGAATCCATTAGACCTCATGGAGCTGGCTGTTATGGTATTCTAACTAAAAGATCCTTACATAAAGCAATCGGAGGTTTCGATGAATCCCTTGATTTTGGAGAAGATAGTGATTATATCTATAAAATTGGAAAAATAGGTAATTTCAGAGTTCTAAGAAAACCAAAACTCCTTGTTTCTACAAGAAGGCTTGAAAAGGAAGGAATAAGAGATCTTGGCCGTAAATATACAAAAAGCACATTATACGATTTTTTAGGTAAAAAAGTTACTGCAGAACAACTTGATTATACCTTTGGCTATTCTGACAATGATGAAAAGAGGATTATTTACTCAGTATGCGGCGAAGGTATGGGGCATGCAATTAGAAGCTCTGTAATCATAGACCATTTACTTAAAAAGGACAATAAAGTCATTATATTTGCAAGCGATAGAGCATTTGACTATCTTTCCAAAAAATTTGATAATGTGTACCGGATACGTGGTTTTAACACAGTATATAAAGAAAATTCTGCAAAATACAGGGATACGTTCATTGTTGGAATGAGAAATCTACCACGAGATTTTATCGATAATTTCAGGATGCTTTATAATATTGCAAAGGCATTCAAGCCCAATATTATCATATCAGATTTTGAAGTGTATTCCAGTTTTTTAAGTAAAATCATGCGAATTCCTTTAATTAGCCTTGATAATATTCATGTTATTACTCAGTGTGAAATTGAAGTTCCTGATGAATATTTAATTGAAAAAATAGCAGCAAAAGGAGTAATTCATTCTTTTATTGTTAATCCTAAAGAATATTTAATTACAACTTACTTTTATCCTCCAGTAAAACAAAAAAATGTTTCATTATTTCCCCCAATACTGAGAAAGGAAATATTAAATTTAAGGCCATATACTGGTGGTAACGTCCTTGTTTACCAGACAAGCGATTCTAATCGCGAGATTATTAAACATTTAAAAAATATTGATGAAAAATTTGTTATATACGGCTTCGATATGGAGAAAACAGAGGATAACCTTCAATTTAGGAAATTCAGTGAAGAAAGATTCTTTAAAGACTTTGAATCCGCCAGAGCAGTAATATCAAATGGAGGATTTACTCTGATAAGTGAAGCAATTTATCTTGGAAAGCCTGTACTTAGTATTCCGGTGAAAAAGCAATTTGAACAGATTGTTAACGCTTTTTACCTTGAAAAGTTAGGATATGGAGAATTCTATGAAGAAATAGATGAAGAAATTATTAATAGATTTCTATCCCGCCTGGATATCTATAGAAAATTAATTAATTCTTATAAATATGAGGGAAATCTGAAGGTTTTTGATGCCCTGGATAAATGCATCAAAAAGTATTCTAAAAAATATAAGACAACTCCTGATTCAAGGGACTATTTGCAGATCAATGAATTATTAATGGATCAAAATTAAATTTTCGCTCATGTTTGTTTGAGTGTGTCATTTTTTTTAGTGCTTTAATTTAAAGGAAATAGTGTTTATTATTATGTGTAGTTTAACATATTAAGTCATTTAAATTTACTATAAAAATTCATTAAACCATAAGCCTGATTTTTGCACAGGGCCATGAGCGTTAAATTTTTAGCACATTTTGGTATTTAAACTGGTTACACAAAAATGATAGTTTTTAAAAATAATAATAATTAAAAGGTATGTAATACAAAAGTAATATAATGAATTTTTTTGGTTCTCCAATCATCAACAAGAGTCTATTCCAAATAGAAAATTATCTAAATCCCGGAGGATTTAGATGATGGATAGAATCAAATATTTAAGCTCATTTAGTCCAAAAAAAATGGACCTTATAATTACAACAATGTTAAGTGTATTACTGGTACTAACCCGACTTCCCTTTATAAGTAAATTTCTTTATGAATGGGATTCAGTAAACTACGCCATATCATTTGAAAAATATGATATAGTACATCACCAACCCCACCCTCCAGGTTATTTATTCTTTGTGGGGCTTGGAAGAGCGATTAACATTATTTTTAACGATGCCAATAATACAATGATTTTTATAAGCATCATTTTCAGTATTTTAACTGTAATTTTAATTTATTTCTTAGTTAAGCAAATGTTCTCTCAACTTATCGCAATTACTGCCGCTATATTGCTCATATTCAATCCTTTATTCTGGTTCTATGGAGAAATAGCAACAATATATTTAAGCGAGGCCTTCTTTGCAACTTTAATAGTTTATTTATCATATCAAGTCTTTCAGGGAAATGAAAAATATTTTTATCCATCTATACTTGTTTTAGGTTTAGCTGGAGGATTCAGGCAGGATCTGGTGATTTTGATGTTTCCATTATGGCTATTTTGTCTCTTTTACAATAACTTAAACATAAAAAGGATGATAAATGCATCTATTATTTTAATTCTCTCTGTTTTAGCCTGGTTCATTCCAACAATAATACTTGCTGGAGGATATGAGCAATATTCCTATTTATCAAACATTCTATTCTGTATGTGCATTCCAAGAACTTCCATAATCTTCGGTGCAGATTTATTTAATCGATTATCTAATTTAGGTGCATTTTCTTCATGGATTGTACTGATGTTCAGCTATTTTGGAGTATTTATTTTAATAATAAATAATCGGCTTAATAAGAGAAAAAACATTATGCAATTAAAAAATGCAATTAAAACCCCAAAAGGTAAAATTTTAGCATTATGGATAATTCCTGCAGCTCTATTTTATCTTTTGGTGCATTTACCTAAACCAGGATATACTTTATCCTATTTACCAGCATTTTCCATTGTTTTAAGTACAGTATTCTACAAAGTTTCATTAGAACTAAGCAAATCAAATATATTCAAAGGTTTATCCCCTCTTAAAATCCTTTTAATATTGCTCTCCCTCTCAGTATTATTTAACAGCATATATTTCGTTTATCCTTATTCTTACGATGAAGAAAGTGTATGGGAAACCCCATTTTATGGGATGAATATAAATGAAAAAATTATATGGGGAATAGATATTGGTTTTGTTTATAGCAACCAGAAAATTAAAACAAATGACAGAATTACTGAAATATATCTAAATTCCATTAAAAAAGTGCCAGATTCAAATCCAGATAATACAATAATAGTTGTTGGAGATATCAGTAGAGTAAATGAAGGTTTTAGCTGGCGTAAAGCAATGTATTACTATCCCCAATACAATATTTACTATCTAATTCAGCGTGAAAACTATATCATGAACCCCTGGCATGGAAAAAATCATTCAAACCAGTGGAGTAAATCTAAAGTCTTTGAAATCCCAGTTAACAGCTCAACAGAAAAAATAATCTGGATAATTAACGATAAATCAACATACTATCGGCAATTACAGAAGCAAAGTGAAATAAAAACGGTTGGACTTGAAAATGGTTTAAAAGTTTATTATTCCGATACTAAAACAAAAAAACCTAAAAATGATAAATTCATTTTTAATCTGGATTCTAAGGATATTTAAAAAATTAAAACGGCTAAATATGTTTAAAAATAATTCTAATCCAGTTACATTGTCCTCAAAAGCTTTTTCCCTGATCGTGTTTTGAAAATATTCTCATTTACCATTTCTATAGCCTCATACCATCTATCATCCTCAAATATATTAACCAGAAAGTCGCCTTCTACAAGTATCTGAAAATCAAGCCCATCTATCTTTGAATAGGAGTGATGATTCCCTATTATGAAGCAGGCTCTTTCTATGATTTCTTCAGGTATTTTAAATTCTGAAAGTATCTCACGTGCTATTGAGGGGCCTTCAATCTTCTGATATTTTCCTGATGAAGATCCATATTTCCTTTCCGCCTCTTTAATACCCATATCATGAAGAATTGCTGCATAAGTAACTATTTCACTGGCTTTCTGATTAAGAGATTCATCTTCACTGATAATTTGGGCAAAACTAAGCACTTTTAATGCGTGATTGATTCTTTTAACATCCCCTTGGAATTAATCAATCATCTTTTTTATAATCTTGATTTTCATAAAGAATCTTTAGAATTTAGATATAAAATAGATTGTTATATAATGTAAAAAAAACTTAAAATTGATTTAAATGAAAAAAAATGACTATATAGCAAGTATAAAATTAATATTGCCTATATTAACTTACTGGTTCATGGTAATATAAAAATCTAACTAACTTTTGATAATTCCAAGATACTACAGGTGTATAAAATCATTAGTTTGAAAAGATGACAGATATAGATAAATTTAAAAGTAAATACCTTTAATACATTCGACAAAATTAATATAATATTAATATTTGAAAAAAAACAGAGCAGTGGCAACTAATGGTTTGTTTGAGGATTGAGAATATGGCTCCTAAAAAAATTGTAAAAAATGGAAAAGAATATAAATATGAAGAAAAAACGCTCGAAAAAGATACTGTTTTAAATGTTTATATACCTGATCCTTCAGTAGGCATTGATGATAAAACTTTTGAAAAATATAGAAATTCGCCTGAATGGAAAGAATTAGATGATTTGTATCTAAGAGCAATTGCAGGTGAAGGAAATACAAAAGAAATTTTACAGAAGATTGTTTCATATGGTGAAATTGCTCGAGCAAAACATAGGGATTTCTTCAATCTAATGAAAGAAGGAGATAAAGGTTCTATTGATTTAATGCTTCTTCCCTATTTTTTAAGGATGCCAGTTCCTCATGCTATTGATTTTTTAGAAAGAAGATATTCGGACAATGAAGAAACTAGCATCCGAGCATCAATTGAAATCAACGAACTAATAAAAGATGAATATGCCCATTCTTTAATGGAGATAATAAAAAATGCGGGAAATGTTGGAGATAGAGAAGTTACAAATGGTGCAATGGGAGAATTATGTAGAATGGGTGAAATTGCATTACCTTCTCTAAGACTAGAAATTGTTAATACAAAAGATCCTCAGTATCAACTTGATTTGTCTATTGTTGCATTAATCATTATTTTAGGAGATGAAAATGAAGCAATTAAAATGGTAAAGCAGATCAGTAATTTAAATGACGAATTTTCTGATTCTGCAAATAAAAAATTCATTGATTTACTTAATGAGATAGATTTAAGACCTTATTTCCTCAGACATCCAGAAAAAGTGGAAGAATTAGTTAAATCTCAATAATATAAGGAACGATTATAGTTGAATACGTAACCTTTTTAACTAATAGAGTTCATAATTATTATTCATGAGCAGAAGTCCTTCTTTAAAAGCTGAGAAATGGATTACCCGTGAAGATTTAAAAAAACGGATAAGAAAAAAGGAAAAAAATTTAAAAGTTTTAAACAGACTACATTTCATAAATTACTTATATAATGGATGCAGTATTCCAGAAGCAAGTGAAAAACTAGGTATAACAAAACAAACAGGTTATATATGGCTTGAGAGATGGAATAAAGATGGATATGAAGGTTTGAAACCTCGATTTGCTGGTGGAAGACCTTCTAAACTTACGGACCAGAAAAAAAGTCAATTGAAAGAAATATTAAATGAAAGGGATGATTGGACCACAAAAGAAGTTAAAAACCTGATCCAAGATAAATTTAGCGTGGAATACTCTTTAAAACAGGTAGGAATCATTTTAAGAAACCTGGGACTGAAATTAGGCAAACCATATCCACAAGATTACAGACGGCCAGCAGATGCTGAAGAACAGTTTAAAAAAACGTGGACTTGGCTTTAAGCAAAAATCCAACGATTATTGGGTTTTTTGACGAGTTTTCACCACAAAGCACCGCTAACACACAAAGATTATGGTCCTTAACCAAACCCAAGGTAAAAAAGAACACTACTCGTTTAAGAGCTAATACCTTCGGGTTTTACGCTATAAAAGGTGAAAGTTTAGTGGATTTCAAAGAAAGATCACGAAAAGAAGATATAACAGGATTTTTCCATCAAATAAGAGCATATAATCCAAAAGGACGTATAATAGTAATATTGGACAATTTTAGGTCTCACCATGCCAAAATAACCACTGAAACTGCTATAAAACTCGATATTGACCTTGTATTCTTGCCGCCATACTCACCAGATCTTAATCCTATTGAATTTATCTGGAAATCTATTAAAAGAGAATTATCGCCTTTATTCATCGAAACAAAAGTTCAGCTAAGGAAATTAATCCAGAAATACTTTGTTCAATGCGTTAAATTGTTATCATTTGCTAAAAAATGGATAGAAAAATTCCTAAGAAAAAGTTAAAAAAGTTTAGTAATTAACTATAAATGGAAATTTTTCAAATAAATAATCAACTAATCATATTAGATTATATTGATGTATAATCAATAAACTTAGTTAAAAAGAACTAACCTTTTAAAGTTTAATAATCAAAGTAGATACTCACCAAATCATGAAAATATTGTCGCCTGCATACTAACTCACTGGTTCACAGGTAGATAACCCTTTCCTCCCCGAGCAACCCTCGAAGCAGGCGGTCTGTCCAGTGCTGGGTTTCTCCTAATCACAGAAGGCTCAGCCAACCTCATAGAAGGACCGTAGGCACCAGTCAATAATGATATGACAATAAATGATTTGTGAATATTAGATGATAATCATTTCGTTTTAAGATGAAAGTTTAAGATCCCTATAACACTCACTTTCGTGAAATTATTACAAAAATCTAATTTTTTAATAAACTTAAAATAAATAATATAAGTAGAAAGGCCGGCGACGTCATGAGGTTCCCATAGAATCTACAGTACAGCCCAAGTCGCTGGAGGACTTTACTTCTGGGATCGAAACGAGTCCAGGTGTGGCCCCTCCGCTATGGCCGCCGTGCCAATGATAGATAATTAATAAATTGGATATTCCACGCATTTTCACCCTAACTGAATACACCTAACTAGAACATGAAATCATGCAAGCGGACGTTGGTAATAGCGGGCTGAACAACTCGGCCGAAGCCTCGAAGCTTACACCCCTACCCCATCAATCGGATCTTTTATCCATGTCCTAAGTTGCTTATTTTCGGGGGAAACCTCAGGCTTAGATGCTTTCAGCCTTTATAATCTAGCGCGTAGCTGCCCGGCAGTGCCTTGTCAGACAACCGGTAGACCAGTGGCGCCGACGGCTCGTTCCTCTCGTACTGGAGCCACCTTCCCCTCAAGCAACCAACACTTCTAGTAGATAGCAACCAACCTGTCTCACGACGGTCTAAACCCAGCTCACGTTCCCCTTT